>ENA-ORDC01000023-ORDC01000023.1-marine-metagenome-genome-assembly--contig:-NODE-23-length-219691-cov-7.464765_pt1 | contig 219691 bp, 209 predicted proteins | sample MGYA00237783_ERZ508515 | MGnify/ENA primary metagenome ERZ508515 (study PRJEB26186, sample SAMN06268792) | marine metagenome | isolation source: Eden Landing Ponds, San Francisco, CA, USA | place... | reverse complement strand
CTGGACCTGGGACCTCGAGACCGGAGTCAACGAGGCGTCGGGCCAGCGCATCGCCACCTTCGACGTGGCGGTGGACGACGGCGACATCCTCGTCCGGATCTGACGCGGCACCGCCCCAACGACAGTTCCTCCGGGCCGCCGCGTGGCCGACGCGCACCGCCCGTCCACTCGACCGACGCACGGCAGTCCGCGACGACGGGAGGACGGGGACAACGAGCGACGAAGGGCGGCGGGGGTGAGGGGCGGCCAACGAGGATGAGCGACGATGGGGGCCGTCTCTCACGCGAACATATCAAAGATGCTACCACATCGGGGTTCGTCAGAGTCCGGACGGGTCGACGGTGGCAGAAGGTAGCTCGCGCAGACGAAATCCAAATAATTTAGTCATTTCCGACGTTCCGTTGACGGGTCCTAGCGAGGCCGCCAGTCGTCCAGACACCGGCGGGAGAGGTGATGTACGGCGTCCCTACGGTCATTACCGGCTTGGATGGCGTGGGAGGCAATGAATGGCGGTGATGGCGGCGAGCGAACGGACGGCCGACCGAGGCATCCACAGCCGAAAACATTTACGTAACTAATTATATAACTCCTCGGCTGAATGATCGCTGGCGGGGACGGTGTCGATGCCGGCGACCAAAATAGTGCATTGTGGCAGACAGTAGTTCCAACTCACGATACTTGGTGGCTATTATCGAACGATGGTCGAAAATTGTGGGTGATAGTCACGGATTACTGACTGTTCGTTCGTTCGTTTCGGTGTTGGTCGCACTGCGGGGCGGTCTCCTCGGGCTCGCGTCGCCGGCGAGTGGCTCGTGACGCCCCTCACACGGTAGTTTTATATAAATCCGTTGGCAGTGAACACTCATGGGTGACCACACTCCACGGTCGCGACGACGAACGTTCCTGAAGTCAGTTGGTGTCGCAGGCATCGCCGGACTCGCCGGCTGCAGCGGCGGAGACGGCGGGGACGGTGGCGGCGACGGTGGCGACGGTGGCGACGGTGGTACTGACGGCGGGAGCGACGGCGGCTCCGACGGGGGCAGCGACGGTGGGAGCGGAACCACGACCGGCTCCGCCGGCTCCGGCGAGGACATCGTCATCGGCAACGCCGCGCCGACGAGCGGGCCCTTCACGCCGTGGGGCCAGACGCACCTCCGCGGCCTCGAGTTCGCCGTCAACGAGATCAACAACGAGGGCGGCGTCCTCGGGGGTCGGGAACTCTCGGTCGTCACACAGGACACCGAGGCGAACCCCCAGACCGCGACGACAGTCTTCCAGCGCCTCGTAAACAACGAGAACGCGGCTGCGGTGACCGGTCCCGTCTCCAGTGACGTCGGGATCGCCTGCCGCGACGTCGCAGAGGACACGGAGGTTCCGCTCCTCCCGAACCAGGCGGCGACGGCGAACCTCCTCACCAAGGACACGCGGTACGTCTTCCGGGTCGGCGGCTCCGCGACGCCGACGTACGTGCTGGGCGAGCGCGGGACCATCGAAGAGGAGGGGTACACCGAGTACGCCGCCATCTACGCCGACTACGCGTTCGGCCAGTCGTACATCGAGGCGGTCGAGCGGTTCATCGTCCCCATGGAGGGCGTGAACACTAACATCCAGTCGGCCCCGCCGACGGTCGACGACGTCCAGACCTACCTCCGGCAGGTCCCCGAGAACGTCGAGTTCCTCGACATCGGCGGCCATCCCATCGAACTGTTCACGTTCATCCAGCAGGCCGACCAGCTCGGGCTCGACCCCGAGATCATCACGGGGCCGAACATCCCGACGTCGGTGATGTCCAACGCCCTGGGTGACCTGCTGTTCGACGGGCCGGCTCTGTACTCCACGGTCAACCCCGAACAGGACGACTACCAGGAGGTCGCGGGGCGCTTCGCCGAGGAGGAGGAGTCCGTCTTCGAGCAGTACCACGCCTACGGGTACGTCACCGCCAAACTGCTGGCGGCGGCCATCGAGAACGCCGGGTCGGCCGAGCCGACGGCCATCCGCGACGCGCTGGCCGACATCGAGTACGACTCCATCCTCGCCTACCCGCAGATCTCCTACACGGAGTGGGGCGAACTCGAACAGGCGAAGGTGTACGGACTCACCTTCTCCGAGGAGGCGCCGGCGTACTACTCCGACGGGTCCTACAGCGTCGTCCCGTTCTACGAGAGCGAGGTTTACGACCCGGTCGACCCCGACGAGTGGGGCTGACGCCCGAACAGGGCATTTTTTGTAGGGTACGGTGAGATAGGTGACCGTGAACCGGACAGGGACTGAGACGGAACGGTGGATGATACGGAATGGTTGACGTAAGTACGATCGCAGAAATCGGTATCGTCGGCCTCAGCACAGGAATGCGTCTGGCGCTGCTGGGAGCCGGGATTACCCTCGTCTTCGGGCTGGGCGAGGTGTTGAACCTCTCGCAGGGGATCTTCGCCGTCTTCACGGCGGTTGTCGCCTTCGAACTGCTCGGCGGCGGTCAGCTCATCGACCTGGCGCTCCCGCTCCCGCTCGGGATCCTCGCGGGGCTCCTCGCGATCGTCGTTCTCGCGCTGCTGATCGACAGGGTGCTGTTGAGCAGCGTCTACCGCTCGGAGGGCGACGAGCGGATCCTGGTCGGGATCTTCGTCACGCTCGGGATCGCCCTCGCGCTCGAAGGGATGCTCGACCTCCGGTACAGCTACCGGTTCTCGCTGCCCGTGAACCTCCCGACGTACCGCCCGGGGGGACTGCTCATCCTCGGGGGTGACCTCCTCAACATCGGCGTCGGGGCGCTCATCCTCGTGGCGCTGTTCCTCTTCCTCCAGCGGACCTACCTCGGGAAGGCCACGCGCACGCTCACGCAAAACGAGGTCGGCGCCCAGCTCTGCGGCGTCGACACGCGACGGATGCGGACCCTCATCTTCGTGCTGAGCGCGGCGCTGGCGGGCGCGGCCGGCCTCCTGCAGGTGACGAGCACGAACATCTCGCCGGCGGCCGGCTTCGGGCTGACGACCAACGGCCTCATCGTGGCCATCGTGGGCGGCGTCCGCGACGTGCGCGGGACCGTCCTCGCCGGCATCGGCCTCGGGCTGGTGCTCTCGTTCTCGAACTACTACATCGGCTCGTCGGTGGCCCTGATCATCCTGTTCCTGACCGCCACGGTCGCCATCGTCTTCCGACAGGAGGATCTCGCATGAGCGAGGCTATCAGTCCCCGAACCGACCGCATCGTCCGGCTGGGCAAGATCGCGCTGGTCGCCCTCGTGTTGGCAATCCTCCCCCTGGTCACGCAGTCGCCGCTGCTCCGGCGGCTGTTCTTCCTGATCGTCGTGTTCTCCATGTTCGGCATCGCGCTGAACATCGTCTTCGGCCACACCGATCAGCTGTACCTGTTCGTCGGCGCCCTCGCCGGCGTCGGCGGCTACACGACGGCCATCGCCGCCGACGCCCTCGGCATCTCGCCGTGGATCACGATCCCGGTCGGACTCGCGCTGGCCGGCCTGATCGGCGCCGGCGTCAGCTACATCGCCGCGAAGCGACGGTTCACCGTCATCCTGATCGCGGTGTTCACGCTGACGCTCGAACTGGCGTTCAACCAGTTCGTCGTCGGGTTCGACGAGTTCACCGGCGGGTCCACCGGGTTCCGCATCGCCGACGTCGGCATCGAGAGCAACCTCACCCTCTACTACCTGGTCGCCGCCGTGTTCGTCGGCTTCCTCCTCCTGTACACGCGGCTGATCCACTCCCGGTTCGGCGTCGCCTTCAACGCCATCCGCGAGGACGAACTGGCCGCCGAGTCGGTCGGCATCGAGATCGTCCGGTACAAGACATTCGCCGGCGCGCTCGCCGCGATGCTCATCGCGTTGACCGGCATCCTGTACGGGTTCTACGAGGGGCGCCTGTACCCGTCGATCTACTCCTTTAACAACATCGACGTGGCGATCCTGATCATGCTGACCATCGGGGGCTTACGGACCCTCCTCGGGCCGATCGTGGGCGCCGCGTTCATCTTCGCCATCGAGGAGCAACTGGCCGACTCGCCGGAGTTCCGCATCATCATCTTCGGCCTGCTGCTGATCGTCCTGTTCCTCTACTTCCGCGAGGGCATCGTCCGGAAGGTCGGCGAGTTCCTCGAACGCCGCGACCTCGATCCGGCGTCGCTCGTCGAGAGCTACACCTGACCGCTCGGGGTCTCGCCCCCGCTTTTCGCTCCCGCGTTCGCTTCCGTACCCGCCCGCACTGACGCCGTCACCCGCTCGGCGGGCTCCCCGCGGAGCTGTGCCGACCCCGCGGGTCCGGGTCGGCAGGGCTCCTGGCGGTGTCGGATCACGTGCGCGGCGAGGAAAGCGGCGAGGGCGACGCAGGCAGCGAGAGGGGCGCGTCGTCTACAGGTACGCTTCCTGGACGTGGTCGCTCTCGAGGAGGTCCTGTCCGGTCCCCTCGGCCACGACCGACCCCTGTTCGAGGACGTACGCGCGGTCGGCGAGGTCCAGCGCGTGGTAGACGTGCTGTTCGATGAGGAACACCGTGAGGCCCTCCTGGCTCAGGTCGCGAACCGCGTCGAAGACGTCCTCGGTGATCTGCGGGGCGAGCCCCGTCGACGGCTCGTCGAGCGCGAGGATGCGGGGCTGAGCCATCAGCCCCCGGCCGATCGCCAGCATCTGCTGCTGGCCGCCGCTGAGATCGTTGGCGTGCTGGTTCTCCTTCTCCTCCAGGATGGGGAACAGGTCGAACACCTCGCGCATCGTCTCCTCGCGGTTCTCGCGGGCGCGCTTGGGGTAGGCGCCCATCTCCAGGTTCTCCCGGACGGACATCTTGGGGAACAGTTCCCGGTCCTCGGCGACCTGGATGAACCCCCGGTCGACGATGTCGGCGGGCGAGTCGTTGGCGATGTCGTCGCCGAAGACGGTGATCCCCCCGTTGCGGACGTCGAGCAGGCCGGAGATGGCCTTGAGTATGGTCGTCTTGCCGGCGCCGTTGGGGCCGACGAGCGAGACGACGTTGTCCTCCTCGCGGATGTCCAGGGAGACGTCCCAGACCGCCTGGATGTTCCCGTAGAAGATGTCGACGCCGTCGACGCTGACGCCGGACCCGGTGGACGCGTCGCCCGCCATCAGATCGCCTCCCCGAAGTAGGCCTCAGAGACGGCCTCGTTCTGGCGGATCTCCGCGGGCGTCCCCTCGGCGATCTTCGCGCCGTGGTCGAGGACGATGATCCGGTCGACGGTCCCCATGATCGCGTCCATGATGTGCTCGACCCAGAAGATCGACACGCCGTACTCGTCCCGGATCTCGGTGATCGACTCGGAGAAGGCCTGGACCTCCGAGGGGTTGAGCCCGCTGGCGGACTCGTCGAGGAGGATGATCCGCGGCTGCATGCTCAGCGCCCGGGCGAGTTCGACGCGGCGGCGCTGGGCGGTGGTGAGATCGGTCACCGGCTGGTCGGCCTTCTCCGCCAGCCCGACGAACTCCAGGTACTCCATGGCGGCCTCGCGGGCCGCCGGAATGCCCATCCGTTCGCCCCGTCCGAACATCAGCCCCGGGAGGATGTTCTCCCGAACCGTCGAGTCGTTGAACGTCCGGACGATCTGGAACGTCCGGCCGATCCCCGCCTGGGCGATCTGCCCGGTATTCATCCCGGTGAGGTCCCGGCCGTCCAGCGAGAACGACCCCGTCGTCGGTTCGTAGATGCCCGAGAGGAGGTTGAACAACGTCGTCTTTCCTGCACCGTTCGGGCCGATGAGGCCAACGATCTCGCCCTCCTCGATCTCCAGCCCCACGTTGTCGACGGCCGTGAGGCTGCCAAACTGCTTGGTCAGACCCGAAGCTTGCAGCATTGCCCGTCCGTTATGATTCCGGCTATTTATAGAATCCGCTGTGGATTCGGGCGACGCGCTCGCGAGACGCGGTAGAGCCCTGGAACTCGATGCCCTTCCGGTCCCCGGCCGGGCGCCCCCGGCGGCAGACTTTACTTCGACGCTCGCCACGGACCACCATGGCCTACGCCGACCTCGACGCCCTCGTCGACCTCGATTCGACCGCGCTCCTCGTCGTCGACGTCCAGCGGGCCTTCGCGGCCCCCGACAGCCCCCTCGCCGACGCCGGCCTCGACGTCTCGGATCCGGTCGAGACCGTCCCGCGCGTCGAGTCGCTGCTCGACATGGCGCGGGCGGCCGACCTCCCGGTCGCCTTCACGCGCTCGTACCGCAGGGCCGACGGCCGCGACGCCGCGGAGGTCGTCTACGACGTCCTCCCGCGGGTCGCCCGGAGCGGCGACCCCATCTGCTGCGCCGGGAGCGACGACGTCGCGTTCGTCGACGGCGTCGAGCCCCGGGAGGACGAGTACGAGGTGCACAAACAGCGCTACGACGCCTTCCACGGCACGTCCCTGGCGTACTACCTGCGCGCCGAGGACGTCGACACGCTGCTCGTCTGCGGGTTCACGACGAACGTCTGCGTCGAGGGGACTGCCCGGGGAGCCCACGAACGCGGCTTTAACGTCTTGCTCGTCGAGGACTGCTGCGCGAGCTTCTCGGCCGACCAGCACGCCGCGGGCGTCCGCAACGTCGAACTGATGCTCGGGACGACGGCGACGCTCGACGAGGTGCGGACGGAACTGTTCGAGGAGACGCCGGCCGTCACGGAGTAGCGAGTCGCGGCCCTATGGGAGTAACGAGTCGCGGCGGTCACGGAGTAGCGAGTCGCCATCGTGGCGTGTGTTCGATTCTGAGAGCGCCCCACGAGCCTCCCGAGCCCTCTCGCCGGCTCCAGTGACTCCCGGCGACCGATCGACGGTTCGGGCGTGCCAGCGAACTGGGAACCGGCATCGACGCCTAACACGCCAGGGTCCCAATCCAAACACGGGGGAGTGGGAGGGTGCCTCTGACAGTTTCCCGCTCTACCCTCCGACCGATCGCGGCGCGACGCGTCGTTTCTCGTCCGGCGGTTCGCAGGATCGCCGCGCCTGCGTACCGTTCGGCTCACAACGCGCTGGCTGTCGGGGTACGGTCGGCGCGGGTGCGCTTCCGGCAGGAGACCCTCCACACACTCCTAACTGTGTGGAGGTCGTACCGTGACAGATGGACAACGCCCAGCGGCTCCACGACCTGCTGACCGGGGCGAGCGAGATCAACATCGTCTGTCACAACAACCCCGACCCGGACTGCCTCGCGAGCGCGCTCGCCCTGGGTCGGATCGCCGCGGCCGCCGGCATCGACGAGCGGCGAATCCTCTACAGCGGCGACATCTCCCACCAGCAAAACCGGGCCTTCGTCAACCTGCTCGACATCGAACTCCACGAGTTCGAAGCCGGGACCGTTCAGGATCGCCCCCCGGACGCGCTGCTGGCCTTCGTGGATCACGCGATCCCGGGGTCGAACAACCGGGTCCCGGAGGGGACGCCCGTCGACGTGGTGATCGACCACCATCCCGCGGAGGGGATCGAGGCACGGTTCGTCGACCATCGCGAGGAGATCGGGGCCGCCGCGACGATCCTCACTCAGTACGTCCGGACCCTCGACGTCGACCTCGATCCCGTCCTCGCGACGGCGCTCCTGTTCGCCATCCGTCGGGAGACGCTCGACTTCCTCCGGGGCGCGACCCGCGAGGAGTACGAGGCGGCGGGGTTCCTCCACGATCACGTCGACCGCGATCTGCTCCGCCAGCTGTCGACGCCGTCGGTCACCGGCGCCACTCTCGACGCGATCGCGACGGCCATCGGCAACCGGATGGTCAAGGGGTCGACGCTGATCACCAACGTCGGTCGAACGACCGAGCGTGACGCGCTTCCCCAGGCTGCCGACTACCTCGCGGCGCTGGAGGGCGTCGACACGGCCATCGTCTTCGGGATCGTCGACGAGTCGATCCACCTCAGTGCGCGGTCTCCGGACCCACGGATCCACGCCGGTGACGTGCTCAGGGACGCGTTCGCGGACGTCGGCAGCGCCGGGGGGCACCACGACGTCGCGGGCGGCGAGATCCCGCTCGGCATCTTCGCCGACTACACGAGCGACGACGCGCAGTTACTGAACATCGTTGCCCAGATCATCACCGCTCGCCTCGTCGCCAAGCTCAACCTGCGAACTGAATCCGAGGAGTGACGGGACCGCTTCGATCGGCGGGTTCCCAGGGCCACCGAGTGCCGTTCGTGGTGGCTCGTCTCGTTTCCGACGGGCCGCGTTTGCTACGGGGCGGCCACGAGATGTTGACGGAGCCAACGCGGACCGGGAACCCGGTTGGGTTCGACCGAGTCTCCAACCGAGTTAGCTCCGGCCGAGTCGGTCGCTCCGTACGTCGTCTCGCTCGTCCTCCACCGCCTCACCCTCGATCCAGCCGAGTCTGCCAGCCGCGGTTCGTCGCCCCTCGGTAGCGGGGTATCGCTCCCCCGCCTTTCCTATGCCGATCGGCGGCGTATTGTGATACACGGTCTCGTACTGGCCGTCTCGCACCAGATACGTCTCGTGCCAGATTCCGACGTCGTCGGTCTCGTCCATCTGCTCGTTGGTCCATTTCATGGCGGGAGCGTGACGGGCGTCCGGGTCGAGCGCGTAGGCTCGCAACGCCTCGAAGGATCGCCAGTACTGGACGGTTTCGTGGTTTCTGATGCCCAACTTCGCGTCGTACGCCAGCAACCCACTCTCGGGGTCGGCCTCGAGTTCGTCCAGCATCCTCCCCATAGCGCGGAAGACGGGGAGCCACTTGTGAACCTTCCAGAGGGCGTTCACCCGCATCCCGATCCGAAACACCACGAAGTCCCCGTCGAGTTCGGCCGTGACCCGTCTGGTGTCGATTGCTGTCATGTCGTCACCTTTCACGTTCGAGACGGATGGTCCGTGCACGGAACGTTACTCGACCTTCGGGTCGACAGGTGTTAACAATTGTCACAACACGGTGGGCCAGTACGACGATCCAGCCGTCAGTGGTGGTGCGTTCCCGAACGATGGTTCGCACGTCCCTGCTGGCGGACCGTCGTCACGGGTGGCCTCGAAGAACGGGGCGGGAGCCGTCGAGAGGCGCGGAGTTACTCCTCGACGGACTTGTCCATGTCGATGTAGTTGTAGGGGAGTTCGCCGTAGCTCGGCGTCGCCTCGCCGCCGGAGTAGTACGTCCCGATGACGTTGCCCTCGGTCACCGGCAGCAGGAGGTTCGAGGGGTATTCCTCGTTGTGGTAGATCGTGATCCGGTCGACCGACTGGCGGTAGAGGTGACCCGTCGAGATGGCCTGCTTCCAGGTGAAGTCCGCGTCGCCGCCCCAGCCGCCGCCGACGTCGGCCGAGGAGATGCGGACGCCGATGCGGTGACCCGGCTTGAACAGGTTTCCGGTGGGCTTGACGTTGACGTTGAACTCGTAGATCTCGTTCGGTTCGAGGGGCTCGCGCTCGTCGAAGGGGTGGTAGACGCGCCAGGGCTCCGAGCGGTCCTCGTCGACCTTGCGCATCGATCCGCGGAGCCAGCCGCGGGAGAGTTCCGTCTCGTTGCCGTCCTCGTCGACGTCGAATAGTTCGACGATGAAGATGGCGTCCTCGCCGGTGGTGGAGGCGAAGAAGTTGCAGGTGATCGGGCCCATCACCTCGGTGGCCTCGACCAGCGGCGGGGTGGTGAACTCGACCGATTCGTGGCGGTAGGGGCCGTCCTCGTAGGTGGAGTAGCCCTCGTTGGTCCAGTAGTCGCGCTCGAAGAGGAGGTCGTCGTCGTGGAGGTAGAAGCGCTGGTACTCGGTGTCCGGGATCGGCCAGTCCTCGGCCTCCTTCCAGCGGCCGGTGCCCATCACGAACGCCCGGACGGGCGCGCCGTCCATCACGCCGTTGTCCTCGCCCTTGATCCAGTGGTCGAACCACCGGACGGCCTCGGGCTGGAGCTGGTACACCGGGCGGTCGAGGTAGATGTCCGGGCCGACGATCATCTTCTTGGGGCCCTGCCACTCCCGCCAGGAGCGCATGTCGCCCGGGAGGTGCAGCCCGTAGATTCCCCAGCCCGAGCCGAGGTACGCCGGCACCTCGCACTTCGAGTGGTCGACCCGGCGCTCGGCCCAGTACTCGTTGTCCGTGTCGTTGAGGAGGGCGTCGACGAGCATCGGGTCGGTCTCGTCGTCGGGATCTTCCAGGGCGTCGATCAGCGCGTCGTGGGCGTACAGCTCCGGATCCTCGATGGCCGCCTCGACGAGGTCGTCGTACTCGTCCCCGCGGTGTTCCTTCGTCCAGCTATAGCTTCGGGGGTTGTCGATGTGGAAACGCCACTCTTCGGGGAACTCGTTGGCGAAGATGCCGCCGTGGTAGTACCAGTCGCGGTAGAGGTCCGAGACGCCCCACGGCGCGAAGATGGCCTTCAGGCGGTCGGGCTGGAGTTCGGCCACCTTCTTCTGGATCATCGCGAAGTAGGAGACGCCGAACATGCCGAAGTCCCCGTCACACCAGTCCCGCTCGGCCAGCCAGTCCATCGCGTCCACGACGTCCTGGGCCTCTCGGCTGTCGAGGTTTCTGAACTTCCCGCCCGACTTCCCGGTCCCCCGCAGGCCCAGGAGGACGTGGGCGTACCCGCGCCGGGCGAAGTAGTTCGGGTCGCCGCTCTCGACCCACGCGAGCTGCGGCCCGATGCTCTTGGGCTTGACCTCCGCCGACTGGTACTCCGTGTTGTAGGGGTGGGCGCCGATGATCGTCGGCACCGCCTCGTCGGTGTCCGGCCGGAACACGTCGGCGACGAGTTCGACGTCGCCCCCGTCGACCGGGATCACCACGTCGCGCTCGACGATCACCTCGTACTCGCGCGCGGAGAGTTCCCAGTCGTCACCGAGTCTGTCGACGATTGTCTCGCGTGACATGGGTATTGCGTTACATCCTGCGCTATTAATGATTTGGTCGGCGGCGATCAAATGTCGGTGGTGTCGGCGGCTTGTCGCTTCGGGCTCCCCCGACAAGCGGACTCGTCCCTCCATCGACGTGGGTGGGCGTCCGCCGCGACGAGCGACGGCGTTCGAGGAGTCGCGCGAGCGGCGCGGTGCCGTGAGTTAATAGGTCCGCGTGATTCCACCGAGCATGGGCAGTCAGAGTTTAGAGGAGGCAGTGCAGGCCGCCGAGGATCCGGTCCGGATGTTGCGCGAGGCCGGCGGACGCTGGATCTGGCCGGACGACGTCGCGCGGGAGTACACGAACTGGATGGACGAACTCCGGGCGGTGCGCGAGACGTGCGTCCTGGCCGATCTCACCCACCACCAGATGGATCAGATCGTCGAGGGCCCCGACGCGCTCGACCTGTTGACTCACCTGTGTACCAACAGCTTCGACGACTTCGCGGTGGGGAGCGCGAAGCAGGCCGTCATGTGCAACCCCCACGGGGATTTCATCGGCGACGGGGTTCTCCAGCGGGTCGACGCCGAGCGATTCGTGTTGAGCGGCAAGTCGCCGGCGGCACACTGGCTCGCGTACCACCTCGACGTCGGCGACTACGACGCCACGGAACGGATCTATCCCAAGTCCTCGGAGACGGACGACGACCCCCACTTGTTCACCTACCAGGTGCAGGGCCCGAACGCGCTCGACGTCCTCCAGCGCGTCACGGACGTCGCGCTCGACGAGGTCCCGTTTTTCGACTTCGCGGAGCTCTCCGTGGCGGGGACCGACGTCCGGGCGCTCCGGCACGGGATGGCCGGCGAGGCGGGGTTCGAACTACAGGGCCCCTACGAGCACGGGGAGGCGGTCAGGGAGGCGTTGCTCGACGCCGGGGAGCCCTCCGGGATCCGTCGCCTGGGAACGCGGGCCTACGAGCCGCTGAGCGTCTACCTCGGCTGGATCACGGGCACGGTCGTCCCGGTGTTCGGGTACGACGACATGGCGGACTACCGGAGGTGGCTCGACGCGGACGGCTACGAGGGGACGTCGTCGATCGCGGGGAGCTTCTGGTCCGACGATGTTCGGGACTACTACCTGAGCCCCGTCGAACTCGGGTACGAGCACCTGCTCTCGTTCGATCACGACTTCGTCGGGCGGGAGGCGCTGGAGGCGGAGGTCGAGGAGCCGAGTCGCACCCGGGTGACCCTCGTGTGGGACGACGACGACTTCGCAGACATCTTCGCGTCGCTCGTCGGCGACGGCACGCCGTACCGCCTGTTCGACCTGCCCCGCGACCGCTGGGGCGCGCAGTTCGACGAGGTCCGACGCGACGGGTCGCTGATCGGGTTCTCCAAGAGCTTCGCCTACTCGCTCCACGACCGGGAGATGGTCTCCCTCGGCTGCCTCGACGTGGAGTACGCCGAGCCCGGCACGGAGGTCACCATCCTGTGGGGGGAGAGCGGCGAGTCGCCCAACCCGACGGTCGCTCCCCACGCGCAGACGGAACTCCGGGCGACCGTGGCGCCTACGCCGTATCTCGACGACAAGCGATAACCCGATTCGTCCGACGGGTCGGCCTCCCTCGACGATGGTCGGGGGGTTCCCGCGTCCGCCGCCGGCCGGACAGCGCGGCCGACCGGTCCGACGGCCGATTGGGACGAAATCGGTTGGACTGACCGCGTCCGGTCAGTCGCCCTCGACGTCGACCCAGGAGTCGGCAGCGTCGCTCCGCTGGACCGCGTCGACGACGCGCTGGACCCGCAGGCCGTCCTCGAAGCTCGGTTCGAACTCCGTCCCCCGGTCGATGGCGGACAGGAACTCGTAGTTCTCGTGGACGAAGGTGTGTTCCCAGCCGAGGACGTGCCCCGGCGGCCACCAGTGGTCGACGTACGGGTCGTCCGCGTCGGTGACCAGCACCGTCTCGTAGCCGCGGTCCCCCTCGCGCAACACCTCCAGTTCGTTCAGGCGTTCGAGCGAGAACCGCAGGCTGCCGCGCGTGCCGTCGATCTCGATCGCGTGGTCGTTCGCGTGGCCGGGCGCAGCGCGGGAGGCCTCCAGCGTGCCTGGCGTGCCGTCCGCGAACTCGATCTGCGCGGTGTAGGCGTCGTCGACCGTGACCGGCCGCGTCTCGCCGTCCTCCGTCTCGCGCTCGTCGACGAACGTCGTCGTCCGGCCGCTCACCCGTGCGAGGTCCCCGACGAAGAAGCGCGCGAGGTCGATCGTGTGGGCGCCCAGGTCGCCGAGCGCGCCGCTTCCCGCCAGGTCCTCGCTGAGGCGCCAGCTCCACGGCGCGTCCGGGTCGACGAGCCAGTCCTGGAGGTACCGGCCGCGAAAGTGCCTGAGTTCGCCGAGTTCGCCGTCGTCGATCAGCCGTTTCGCGTACCGGATCGCCGGGACGAACCGGTAGTTGAACGCGCAGGCGGCGACGGCGTCGCTCTCGGCGGCGGCATCGGCCATCGCCTCGGCGTCGTCGAGGGTCGCCGCGAGCGGCTTCTCGCTGAGGACGTGCGTCCCCGCCTCCAGGGCGGCGATGGACGGCTCGGCGTGCAGGTAGTTCGGGCCGAGGTTGTAGAAGACGTCCACGTCGTCGACGACGTCCCGCCAGTCGGTCGCGGTGCGGTCGAAGCCGAGGCGCTCGCTGGCCGATTCGAGGGCCGACTCGTCGCGGCCGACCAGGACGTCCCGGTTCACGGCCGGGGCGTCCGGGAAGAACATCGGGAGCCTGGCGAGCGCGTTGGCGTGGGCCCGGCCCATGAAGCGGTAGCCGAGGACGCCGACGTCGAGGGTCACGCCCACCCCTCCCCCGGCGTCCCCGCGAGGGCGGCCGCCAGACCCGGTTCGCCGGCCGCCCGGGCCGTCGTGTCGTCACCGTGCATGGCTAGCGCGTCGACTCGCCGACGTATACGGGTTCGAATTGGGGTCAATGTTGCTCCCGTCACGCGGCGGTGACGGTGTGCGGATCCGACGGGCTTCCGGGGGTATCCGAACACTCACGTTTCACAGCCGGACCACGCTCGGTGGAATCGCCGACCGTGACCTCCCGGCGCGTTCCCGGGCTTCACCTTCCGGCGCGTTCCCGAGCCGCACCTCCCGGCGTGTCGGGGCCGTTCGTGGAAACGCCTATGTGGCCCACCGGGCGACGTTGGGTGATGCCACAGCTCGAACGGCTTCGCGTGTATCCGATCAAGGGGCTCCGGGGGGTCGACGTCGAGGCGGCGACGGTCCTGGACGGCGGGACGCTACGACACGACCGGGAGTTCGCCCTGTTCGACGGCGCCGGCGAGGTCGTAAACGGGAAGCGCACCGACCGGGTCCACGAGCTCCGACCCGAGTTCGGCCTCGAATCGGGCGACTGCGTCGTCCGCGCGCCGGACGGCGACGAACTCCGGTGGACGCTCGGGGAAGACGCGGATCGGGCCGGGCGCTGGTTCAGCGAGGCGTTCGACCTGGACGTGACGGTGAAGCGAGATTCGTCGCTGGGGTACGTCGATCGCCGGGAGATGGGGCCATCCGTCGTCAGCACCGCGACGATCGAGACTGTCGCGTCGTGGTTCGACGAGTTGACCGTCGAGAGCGTCCGCCGACGGCTCCGCGCGAACGTCGAGGTCTCCGGCGTCCCGGCGTTCTGGGAGGACCGCTTCGTCGGAGACGGCGCGCCGACGTTCGCCGTCGGCTCCGTCCGCTTCGAGGGAGTGACGCCGTGCGGTCGCTGCGTGGTTCCCCAGCGCGATCCCGACACGGGCGAGCTCACCCCCGACTTCCGCGAGCGGTTCGTCGAGCGACGGCGAGAGACGTTCCCCGACTGGGCCGACCCGGACGCCTTCGACCACCACTACTCGCTGATGATCATCACCTCCGTTCCGGCGGCAGACCGGGGCGACCGACTTCGCGTCGGCGACGCCGTCAGCGTCTCCGGCTGATCCGGTCCGACCGCGGGCGCGACCGGGGCAGCGGGAGGGAGTCGAGCGCGGCCGGTCAGAGGTAGAGGATCTGGAGGGGGAGCAACAGGACGATGGTCGCCAGCGAGAGGACGGTCGTCACCCGGATGAGTTCCCCCGGCTCGATCGGATCGTGGCTGAGGATCGCCACGAGGACGATCGACTGGTACGGGAAGAAGAAGTGGCCGAGCGCCACGGCTTCCGTCATGACGATCGGTTCGAGCGGCAGGCCGGACTCGGCCGCGTAGGAGACCAGGATCGGCGTCAGCACGCTGGAGGCCGCCACTCCCTCGAGGACGAACACGAGCGCCAGGGTGATCCCGAACACGGCCGCGAGGACGACCGGCAGCGGCGCCGTCGTCGGGACGAAGTCGAGCAGGTAGCTCGCCGCCCGGTCGGTGAACCCGGTCCGGGAGAGCCCCGCCGCGATCGCGAACACCACGCCGACGAAGAAGACGATCGTGAAGTCCACCTCCTCGACCACGTCGAACGACACCGTCCCGACGCCCGGCAGGAGGAGCAGCGTGGCGACCAGCAGCGCGCCGAACACGGGGTGGAGTCCGTGGACGAAGTCGGTCGCCCAGACGACGACGCCGACGAGCAGGTACGCGCCCATCCGGCGGAGGTCCGGCGAGGCGCCTGCGCCGCCGGCGTCGAGGTCGACTGCCAGCCCCGAGTTCGGTTCGGGGCGGTACAGCAGGTAGGTGACGCCAATGACGAGCACCACCCGCCCCAGCCCCATGATCGGGAACAGCGAGACGAACCACTCCGTCCACGAGATCGACACGCCGGCGACCGACTCGACGAGCCCGACGATGACGACGTTCGGTAGCGACCCGGTGAGGATGCCGACGCCGCCGTAAAAGGTCGCGAACAGGGGGCCGAACAGGAGTCCCCGCGGCGCCGCCCGCGACTCGAACAGCTTCCCGATCTGGTCGAGGATGGGGGCGAGGATCAACACGCGAACGAGCGCCGAGGGGACCATCAGCGCGAACGTCAGCCCCACGAAACACAGGAGGACCAGCAGCCGGCGGTAGATGCGCAGCGGACGGAGCGCCGCGGTGGCGTCTCCGGGCGTCTCGGCCCGGGTCGTCTCGGTCCCGGCCGTCTCGGCCCCGGGCGTTCCACCCCCGGCCGTCTCGCCCCCGACGCGGGCCGTCGATCCCGCACCGACCTCCGTCCCGACCCACCGGACGATCCGTCGCTCGAAGACCGTCGTCAGCCGACTCTGGTGGATCGCCTCGCCGATGATCAGCCCGAAGACGATGAGCCAGAGCACGGGCTGGGCGAACCCGGTGAGGGCGAGGCTCGGCGAGAAGCCGAGCATGATCAGGCCGATGCCCAGGACCCCCGTGAACGACGGCGGGATCGGATTCCCGATCCACATGACGATGCAGAACAGCGTGATGCCGAGGATCCGCGCCTCCTCGACCGGGAGGTCAGCCAGGAATCGGACGCCGAGACCCACGGCGATGGCGACCGGAAGCGCGAGCCATGACCGATCGAGTCCGTCCGGCACGAGCGTCGTATCGAGTGCGTCCAGTGGGGTCATCGTCGTGGGCAGGCGAGGAGGTCATCGTCGGGGCAGGCGGGGAACGCCGGGCCGGGCCCGGCGAGCGCGGTTCTCCGACGCAGGCGCGTCCGAGCGTTCGATGCTGGCGCGTCCGAGCGTTCGATGCTGGCGCGTCTGAGCGTTCGATGCTGGCGCGTCCGAGCGTTCGATGCTGGCGCGTCCGAGCGTTCGACGCCGGCTCGTCCGAGCGTCCGTCGCGTTCCGTACGCTCGGGATGGAGCCATCAAAACCGTTGTGCCGAACGGCGTTCGGCCCTCGCGCGGTCGGCGCCCTCGCCGTCGGCGTTCGGGAAAGCATCTATGAGGGTTCCCGTCCCATCTCCGTCCATCGTGGGTGGGCCGTCCGGTGTGGCGGGAGTCACCGACTCCCGGTCGATCGGTTCGGACAGCGCGACGGACGTCACCGCGATATCGCACCATGACTGACGAACAGATCGGGCACGCGATGACGGACGACGAGATCGCGTCGGCGCTCGACGCTAACGGGCACGGCGTGCTGAGTCTGGGCAAGGACAACCGCGGCTACGGCGTCCCCATCTCCTACGCCTACGACGTGGCCCGCGACCGGATCATCCTGGAGTTCGTGAACCTCGGCGAGAGCAAGAAGGCGGCGTTCATCGAGTCCGCCGAGGAGGTCACGCTGACCGTCTACACCTACGAGGATCCGGACACCTGGGAGAGCGTGATCGTCACGGGGCCGATGCGCCCGCTGGACGGCGACGACGTCTCCGACCGATCCGCGGCCAAGTTCTTCTCGCAGGCGGACGACGTGGCGGGGGAGTTGCGCTGGCGCGATTCGGACGACGTCGACCGCCGGTGGTACGAGATCGCGCCCGCCGACGTCTCCGGTCGACACGGGGGGACCCTGCCTCACCAGCAGTCCGGCGGCCTGCTCCGGTTCTCGAAGTTCACCAGGCGGTGACCGCCGAGGCAGGCGTGAACACTCGACGCTCGACGGGCGCGCCGCCCGACGTCGACGGGCGCACCGCCGACGTCGACGGGCCGCCACGCCCTCCTCTCAGACGCGAGCGTCGGGGTGCCCCCGCCGGATCCCACCGCCCCCGTCAGGGCACCCGGACCACGATTCCGGCCCGACGCGTGCCCTGTGGGTCGGTCACGCGGACGTCGAAGGCCACGGCGACGAGCGTCGCCTCCCCGCCCCGCGCCTGGAAGACGAGGCCGTCGACGGCCTCGCAGGAGCCGAACTGTCGGTTCGGGCCGCCGGGACACCGCGCGGTCGCCCAGGTCTCCGCGACCGACTCGTTACGCCCTACCGACACGGCCCGCCCGTCGGGCAGCGCGCCGGCTTCGAGCCGGTCGACCGCCGGATCGAGTCGCTGACCGACCCGTGTCGCCGCGCGCGACCGACCCGCCCAGCCGACGCCGACCGCCGCCAGCGAGGCGTTGTACACGGCCGGTTCCAGGCCGGCACGGACGCGCTCGACCGGTTCGCCGTCCGCGACGACGTGCTGTGCCCCCGCCGTCCCGGGGCCGGCCACCTGGAGGTAGGCGACGACCATCGCCACCAGCGCGACGGCGACGACGGCCGCCGCGAGCAACACGAGTTGGCCGCGGTCGGCCGACGGCGAGCGACCGCTCACACGTACCACACCCGGACGGTGAGGCGGCCGTGGTGGGTCACCGCGGTGGCCCGCCCCGTCGGTGCCGACCGCGGACGAGGGGCGCCGAAGCTCCCGTGGGGCGTGGACACTCTGAAGGAGACCGTCGGCGGGAGCAGGTCGTCGAGCCGCGCCTCGGCGGCCGCCCGTTCCCGGTCCACGGCCGCGGCCGAGCGAGTGAGCGCGGTCAGCCTGGTCGCCCCCGCCCCGACCGGCGGTTCGGCGTCTAGCGCGGTCAGCGCGTCCGCCGCGTAGGCGTCCAGCTGCGCGGTCGTTCCCTGCGTCGGGGCGACGGCGAACGTCGCCACGACCGACAGGACCAGCAGCGTCCCGACGGCGACCTCGACCATCGTCAGCGAGAGCTGCCCCCGATCCGCGGCCGGCGGCCGAGCCACGTCGCGCCGGCGATCAGGCGTGCCGGTCTGCGACGCCCGTCGGTTACTCACCGACGACCACCGCCAGTTCGGCGCCGGACGCGTTGATCGGCCGCGCGATCAGCTCCACGGATCCGTTCTCCCCGCCGCCGAGGTCGAACGTCACGGTCGCGTTGGCGTAGCGCGACACCGGCACCCGGTGGCGTCCGTCGAGTCCGCTCGACGACTCCAGGACGATCCGGCCGTCGACTCGGACGGCCTCGACGGTCGTGTTCTCGGCGGGGTCGAGGTCGACGGTCAGCCGATCGGTGCGCTCCCGCACCGTCGTCCCCGTCGACAGCGGCGCCGTTTCGGTCAGCGAGTCGCGCCCCCCGACGAGCGCGGCCCGGCGGACGGTGACGCCGCCGTCGGGATCCCCCCGCTCGACGACCGATCGACCGTCGAGTTCGATCCGCACCGGTCGGCCGGCGACCGGCGGGGCGAGTCGATCGACGTCGCCGGCGCTCAGGTTCTCGACCGCCGAGCGGTTGAGCACCCCCGTCCGGACGGTCGTCTCGTCGGCCGCGAGGAGGCGGTCGGCGAGCGTCGCCGCCGCCCGCCGGTCCAGCGGTTCGCGGTCGGCGGTCACGAGGGCGCCCTCCGCGACCGCGACGCCAGCGACGGTGACGGCGACGAGCACCACGACGCTCGCGGCGAGCGCGGCGAGGTTGGCCTGTCCGCGCCCAGTCGCCGCTGGCTCGCGCTCGTCGATCGCCCCCCGCCCCGACCCGCGCACGGCCGGGATCACGGGCCGATCACCAGCCTGACGTGGACGCCGGTGGCGTTGTCCCGGACCACGAGCGTCGCCGGGCGGTCGCTCTCCCAGGCGCCGCCGACGGTCGCCACCCGGTCGGGGAGCGCCAGCGGCGTCTCGCCGCCGATCGAGGGGGCGGAATGGGAGAGCGCCAGCGCCCCGTCGTCGACCTCGATCCGGTAGGGCCGCCCCCCGATCGTCTCGGGGAGTCGAACCTCGGTGCGGACGGCGACGTCCGTGGTGTTCGCGGGGAGGCCCCCGGTCGCGTTCGGCGGGACGGCGCGCTCGGTCTCGGTCGCGGCGCGGGCGAGCGTCCGGTCCGCGAGTTCCGACCCCGCGGTGGCCCGGTAGTCCGGGACGACCCCGCCGTACAGCGTGGTCGTCAGCAGCGTCACGAGGAGCACGACGATCCCGATCTCCAGGGACTTGCCGACGACGGGCGACAGGGCGCGGTCGTCCCGCCGAAGTCGCCCGCTGGCGCCCGTCCCGGGGTGGTCGTCGCTCACCCCGTCACCTCCAGTCGCACCGTCCGCACCGCCAGGTCGAGGCGTCGCTCGGCCGGGAACCGCCCCACGACGGTCACGACGCCGTCGCCGTCCGGGTCGGTGCGATCGACCGTCGCGTTGCGCTCGGTCAGCACGCGCTCCCAGGCGGCCGGCGCCGCCGTCTCGACGGCGAGGCTGTAGTTCCCGGTCGGGAACCGACGGCGGGCGACCGACGCGTTCGCCGCCAGCGTGACGCGACTCGACGCTCGGCCGCCGTCGATCGCCACGGGGTCCCCGCGGATCGCGGTGAGGCCGAGCAGCACCGTCCGATCGTCGACCGCGACGACGGGCTCGTGGACCAGCCGCGCCCCCCCGGGGCGGAGCGAAGCGACCGCACCGCCCGTCGCGACGACGCCCCGGGACGACCCGCTCCAGCGAACGGCGGACCCGTTCAGCCGAACCAGCTCGGCCGTCTCGTTCTCGATCCGGATCGTCCGGTTCGCGGTCGTCAGCGTCCCGTCGCCGAGCGGGACCGTCGTCCGGCGGACGCCGGCCGGGCCGGGCGCGACGACGGTCGTCAGCCCCTCGCCGACGGCGTCGCCGGTCGCGGCGGCGGCGTTCCCTTCGACGAGGACGCCGACCGTCGCCGTCAGCGCCCCCAGGCTGATCGCCGTGATCGCCAGCAACAGCGCCACGCCGACCACCGCCGACTGCGCGCGGCGGCCGCGGCGCCCGCGGCGACCCGGCGGGGCCGATCCGCCCGCGCCGTCGCGCGCCGCGCGACGCTCGCGGGACCGAGGACACCCGCGACGGTCTCGACCCCCGTCGCGCCGTCGGCTCACAGCAGCCCCACCCCCGAGAAGACGGCGTGACAGACGACGACGAGCAGCCCGGAGTGCAACAGGGCCTCGTAGCGGCCGCGGCTCGCGGTCCCCGCGAACACGCCGGACGCCAGCATCGTCGCCTGGGTGACGACGTAGATGCGGTACCGGTCGCGTTCGAGGTTCACCGCGGCCGGATCGAGCACGAACCCGGCCGACGAGGACACCGTCGACAGCTGCGCGAAGCCGTCGAAGACGTGGGCGGACACCGCGGCGGTGATGCCGACGACCAGCAGGGCGGTCGTCCAGCCCACCGCCACGTACACCAGCAGCCCCGCACGCATGGTGCGCTTCTCGTGGTAGAGGCGGCCGATCTCCGCCTGCAGGGTCTCGAAGACGGTCCCCGCGTCGCTCCCGCCTTCGAGCGCCCCCGTGACCAGGCCGATGCTCTGGGCCGCCAGCGGCGTCCCGACGCTGTCGACGAAGTTGTCCAGCGCCGCCGTCCGGAGGGGTTCCTCGCTCCCCGCGGCCGGCGATGTCAGCGATAGGTTGAGCGCCAGGTCGGCCACGTCGGCCGAGAGGGGGCCGAGGTCGACGTCGCGGGCGACGAGCCGCACTGCCTCGGGGAAGGGGCGCCCGAGCGTCACGTGCCCCGAGACGGCGTGGACGAAGTCCGCGATCTCGCGGTCTTTGGCGTCGTCGAGGCGGGCGCGGCGGACGGCCACCAGGCCGACTGGCACGGCGTAGGAGACGTAGCCGGCGAGCGCGACGTCGACGGCCGATCCCCCGCTCGACGCGACGAGTCCCGCGATCAGGATCGCGGGGGCGAGACAGACCGCCGCGGCGCTCGCCGGGTTCGTCGTCGCCGTGAGCAGGGTCGCCAGCCGACCGGCCGGGCGCCGGTAGGTGACCGTCTGGTCCGTGGGGCGCAGCCCCGAGACCAGGGCGCTCGCCGCGCCGCCGACCACGAGGACGAACCCCGCGCTCGCGTAGACGATCAGTCCCCGGACGGTCGTCGAGCCGACCGGCGTCACCACCGGTTGCGACAGGCCCGGGGCGATCACCGCCATGACGGTGAGGATGATGACCAGCAGCGCCGGGAGGACGAGCAGGACGATGAACAGCTCGGCGAGCAGTTCGAGGAACCCCTCCGCGCGCTTCCGGGCGCGGTCCTGCCGGTGGCCGAGCATCCGGCTCTCCATCTGCAGGTAGTTCCGGAGGGCGTCGTCGCCCTGCTCGGCGTGTTCCCGGAACTTGAGCAGGAACGGGGCCAGCGCGTTCCGGGAGGGCGTGTCGCGGACCACGCGCCGCACGCCGACCGCGAGGTTCCCGGTAGTGGCCGCGACGTTCAGCGCGCGGCGGAACGCGGTGGCCGTCTCCCCGTACGCCGACGTCGCGGCGACCTTCCGCAGCATCTCCCGTCGACCGTCGCTCCCCGTCGACAGGACGTGGAGGTACCTGACGGCACCCGGAAGCGTCCGCTCGATGTTCGCCCGCCGGGCCGCCGCGCGCCACCGCAACCGGAGGCCGCCGAGCGTGATCGTCGTCCGCTTCGTCCCGACGCCGACGACGAGCCCCCCGAGCAGCGCGAGCGGGAGGCGGCCGACCGGCGGGAGCGACCCCACCCACGGGATCGCCGCCGCCAGGGTCCCGGACAGCAGTCGACGGCTCTCGACCGACAGCGAAAACGAGGCCACCGCGACGAGGGAGACGGCCGCGAGCGCCACCACCCAGGACCCGCCGTACACCCGGGCGAGGTAGAGTTCGAAGTCGACTGGCACGTTCGCTGCCCGGTACCACTTTCGCGTCCGGGCGTGACGCGCGCCGTCGGCGTGTCGGGCGAACAGCGCGTACCACACCCGGTCGACGACCGAAAGCGACGCCGTGGCCACGATCCGTCGCCAGCCCGTCGCGGCCGCGGCGTCGTCGACGCCGTCGGTGGTGTGGTCGGCGCTGTCGGTGACGTGGTCGGCGCCGTCCGCGACGTGGTCACCTGTGCCGGTGGCCGTCCGGCCGCCCGCCTCCGCCGCGTCCGACCCGTGCGACGTCCCGGCCATCAGTTCGCCCCGTCCTCCTGCGCCGAGGCAGCCGCGCCGCCGGTGGCTCCCCCGCGCTCGCGGCCGGCGGAGGAGTCGGCGACGGCCGACGGATCGTCGATCGGTTCGTCGTCGATCGGTTCGTCGTCGGCGGACGGCTCGTCGTCGGCGGTGAGCCGGCGCTGGACGCGTTCGACCGTGGCCGCCTCGTCTGTTCGGAGGTCCGACAGGAAGCCGAGCAGTTCCTCGACGTCGCGCATCCCCTCGCGGACGACGAACTGAACGTAGCGGTGCTTGCGGTGGAACTCGTGTTCGACGCTCTCGACGCTGCGGTCGGTCGCGGCCGCGACCCGGTGGAACACGCGGTGGTCGAGCGACCGGTGGCCGTCCCCGAGCCGGGCGTGGCGGTACCGGAACTGAAAGCGTCCCTCCGTGTCCCGCCACAGCACCGTGTTCCAGTAGAGCACCCGGCCGTCCTTCTCGATGCGTCCCTTGAGCGGGCGACCGGCGTCGTCCCGGCCGCCCGGCAGTGCCTCGAAGTCGTCCTCCGAGACGAGTTCGACCGCCCGGGAGACGTAACGTTCGCCGTCGACGTACCGGGGGAAGACGACCAGGTCGAGTTCGCCGAGCAGGTAGGGGGGGAGTCCCTGCTCGATCACGCGGTTGACCAGGGTCTCGACGTCTTCGGCGTGGGTGGTCCCGACGACGCCGTGGCCGGTGTTGAGCGTCTCGGCGAACGTCTGGAAGCTCGCTGGCGTGTTGATCTCGGCGATGACCTCGACGTCGGGGTTGAGGTAGTTCGCTTCGGTCATGAGGTCGGCCATCGTCACCCGCTTGTACTCGCGCTCGTGGTCGCGGGTCGTCAGCGACACCCCCGTCTCGTGGGGGAGCTGGACCTCCCGGGACCCCTCGTCGATGCTGATCGGCCGGGCGTCGTAGGGGATGAAGGGCATGTGGGCGTTCATCAGCGTCGTCTTCCCCACCCCGGTCGGCCCGGAGAAGAGGACGACGCCGTGGTACTCGTACAGCAGCCAGAGCAGCGTCACGAGTTCGGTGGGGAGCGAGCCCCGTTCGACCAGGTCGCCGGGCGTCATCACGTCCGGCGCCTGCTTGCGGATGGAGACGTGGGGCCCGTCCTCGCTGATCACCGGCAGCGCGACCGCACACCGGACGGTCTCGGCGACGCCCGGGAGGTCGAGGTTGACCTTGGCGCTGGGGACGCTGGCGCTGAGTTCCGTCCCGTCGGCGGCGGCGAGCTGGGTGACCACGTTCACGAACGACGTCTCGTCCTCGAAGGCGAGGTTCGTCGGCACTCGCCCGCCGTCGAAGGTCGCCTCGCTGTCGGGACCGGCCGGGGCTTCGAAGACGTCCGTCCGGGGGATCACCTTGACGCGCTCGCCGACGCGGTTGGCCTCGACGTCCTCCAGGTGGGGGTCCCTGATCGGGACGGTGAGGATGTCCTCGCCCACGTAGTCGCGGAGGACGTAGTACACGAGGTCGTCCAGCCGGTCGGGCGCGAAGCGGTCGTCGACCGGCGGGACGGCGAGACCGTACTCGGCGAGGACCTCGGTGAGTCGGTGCGTGGTGGCGTCGATCCAGGCGCGCGTGTTCCGGGCCGAGAGCCGGCGCGAGAGGAACTGTCGGGCGCGTTCGCGGACGAACGCCCGGTGGTCCTCGACGACGTCGTCGACGGTCGTCTCCCAGATCCGTTCCTTGCACTCCGCGATGAGGGCCTCGTCGCCCGGCAGCAGGGCCGGTTCGAGCACTGCGTACTTGGTCGTGAAACGGTCGTCGCCCAGCAGGTGGTCGCGGTAGACGACGACCTCGACGTTGAACTCGTCGAACGGGACCCGGTAGCGCGTCAGGCGTTCGCCCGCGACGCGGTCGGCGAACTCGCCGTCGCTGTCGTAGCCGGTCACCGCCGGCGCGAACTGGTCGGTGTGGACGACGAGCCGCCCCGTCCCGTCGCCGGAGACGTCGACCACGTCGACCGACTCGTCGAGGGCGATCGGCGTCACGTCCCCGAGCAGGCGGAGTTCGCAGAGGGCGTGGTACTCGACGCGACGCCGCGAGGCGGCGGAGGTGTCCAGCAGTCGATCGAGCACCCGCCGGTACTTCGGCGAGAACCCCCGGGCCGCGCGCTCGGCGGTGCCCTCCCGCGTGAGCGGCCGACGCCCGCTGACGGAGCCGAAGTGGTCGCGGATCGCGTCGAGGGCGGCCCGGTCGCGCGGCCCGAGTCCGGGCTCGCGGATCCGGTAGGTGAAGTCCCGTTCGGCCTCCGCGATTGTCGCCACGACCCCCGGCGACACCTCGTACTGGGCGCGGACGGCCGGGGCGTACCAGGCGTCCCTGTCGGCCGGCGGGATCGGCGGCGGCACGCCGTAGCGGGTGTCGTCCCCCGCGGGGGGTGCCCCGTCGGCCGGCCCCTCCTCAGAACTGTCAATCATGGGTCACCATCCCGCCCCATCCGGTATAAACCTACGACATCTATTATCGAATTTGATATTAAATTGGGCCTCCATCTGGAGAATAGACTGGGGAAAGCCTCAAAGTATCAGAAGTGAGTTTGAGATGGGATCGGCCGTTGGGGGAGCAGGTCCCGACGAGTTCCGACGGCGCCAGCGTACGGCTTCGCGTTCGTTCCTCGAAGATGGCGCAGGAGCCCCCTGCGGTAAGGCTCCTTTCGGCTGTCTCCGGAACTGGGTCCCATCGAGATCGACGATCAGATCTATTTGAACAACTTACCCCTCTAAGCGAGTCGGTAACTGCGTTCACCGGTTCGGGTGGTCGCACCCAGAACGTCCGTACGCACGGACGCAAGAGCGTTCGACTGGCGGCCACGCGGCGCGTGGAGTACTCGTCGCACACGACGCAACGGAAACCAGGAGTGTACGGATCTTTAGCGGAGTTTCGAACAAACACCTGTCGCACTTTGCTCTAGTTCTTCGATCGTTGTGGGACCCGTCCGATTCGTCCAGATCTGATTCACCCGCAGCTCGACCAAGAATCGGTGCCTCGCTCTCACACCCCCCGTCAGTAGCCATCAACTCGAGGAAGCAGCCGGCCTCGAACGCTTCTTCGAACCACGCGCGGAAGGGCGCCGACTCCGGCGCTTCGATCTCGTTTCAGTCGACGGTAACCGGCGGGTGAGTCTAATTATCTATGTCGTTCGTCGTGTTCATGCGGTCCCCTTGGGTAATTCCCCTTCGGATAGACCCCCACCAGCTCGCCGACGAGTTCGCCATCGACATCGAGACAGCAGTCGAGAGCGGCGTGCGACCGCTTGATCCTTCCTACACTTTCGGTACTCGGGAGGACGAACCGACGGTCGACCCCGATCGACCCCGGCGGCATTCGGCATCTCCGAAACTATCGTTGATCAGCAGGCCGTGGCCGTCGTATTCTACCAGTCGAGACGGAGGGGAACCGGTAAAGCTCGGTTACCGACTCGCGGAAAACCCGGTCACCAACCCTTCCTTCCGGTGGTTTCCCAGCGAAAGGGTGGAGTCACTCGAATGATAGGGACATGAATTCGGTCGTACCGTCGTCGTTTCACGTTCGCACCGTGCTTTACAGACCTATAACCGTAATATCGGATCCAGAAGCTGAAATGACATAATGGAACATTTTATTTGTCTATCTATCGTGGCACAACGTTTTCGGACGGATGGTGTTATCTTTTGAGTGAAATACACGCACAGACGACCTGCTGGGTCAATATACCCCCTCGTGCCCGGTTTCTGACGCCGCTCGCCGGCACCGTCGTGCTCGTACGGTCACCTTTACACCGGCCGAGCGCCGCCCTGGGTGGAGGCGATTTCGGGTCACGCCCGCACCGGTCGCGATACCGTCGGTCGCCGATTGTGCTCGTGCGTGAGTTCGTGACCAGGCCAGGCTGTTGGACCTGCTCACGGGCACGCGAAACTCCGTCTCGTAACCGTCGGCACGTCGATTCCCCCGTTCCACAGCGTGATGTCGGGCCCCCTCGAGACTGCGCGCGGGTAGCCGATCGGTCGTCGTCGCTCGCGAGCAGGTTCCCTTGGGACACACGCCCCCGTTTGGACACTTTCTGCAGTGTTCGCGTCACTCGACCGACTGCAGCCCTCGTGGGACCGCTGGGAGACGAGGTGTTCGTTCCGTTGCCCGACTCTCCGACAGGCGGATCTCGCCCGACCAGCGTCCGTGACCGGGTTGCCGGCTCCCGTGGAACGAAGGAGGGCCCCAGCGCTGATCGACAGCGGCCCGTCGGCGGTCCGCCACGCTCAACGGCGCGTCGACAGGCCAACCACGCGCTCCAGGTCATCCGCATTCTCCATGACGTCGAGCAACAACTCGGTGAGGTTCACCTTGTCCGCCAGGTAGTCGCTTCGTTTCTCGGCCCACGTCTCTTGGACGCCGTCCCTCTGAAGGAGCGTCCGCGCCCGGTCGACGACCTCGTCGAACTCACGGCTGTTGAAGATGAGTCCCGCCCGCTCCAGTTCGAGGAAGTTGCCCATATCCCCCTCGCCGACGAACGAGTTCGAGCGGATCGCCGGCGTCCCTAGTAGCGCCGCCTCGGTAACCATCGTCTGCGTGTCGGCGACGAGCAACTCGGCTTCCGCGAGTGCGTCGTGAATCAGCGCCGGGTGGAGCGAGTACGGTTCGGCCGGGAGGGAGTCGAAGTCGAGCGTCCCCTCCTCGTCGGAGACGAAGACGGTCGCCTCCTCGGCGAGCGTCGCGATCAACTCGCGGCGATGGTCGCGGTCGAACCCACGCCGTCCGATGTCGTGGTGGCCGACGAACGAGTTGAGTCTGACGAGCGCGAACGATTCACCGTCCTCGAGCCCGAGCGCCTCACGGACGGCGCCCTGCGGGCAGTAGACGTCCGGGTGGAGGTACGCACACTCCTTGAATCCCCGGAAGACGAACTGTTTCCGACCGAGATCCTTTCGGAACGCCTCGGGGGTCAGGATGGCCCGGACGAACGGCCGGGGGAGGACGTGATCGAGCGTCGGCTCCGAGTCGAGGACCAGTATCGACGGCGTGCGCGTGACCACGCCCGCGAAGGCCGCGTAGGGGCCGATGCCGAAGATCAAGTCCGGATCGAACCGGCGGGCCGCACGGAAGATCCGGCCGAGGTGACGGGGGAGTTGCGTTCCGAGCCAGGCCAACCCCGAGTCGAGCCGTCCGTACTGCTCGAAGGGGAGGTCGTACCACTCTAGCAGCGCAGTCGAACACTCGTCCTGTCGCGCAAGGATCCGCACGTCGTGTCCCCTCGATCCGAGTTCGGCGACCGCGTTCCGGAACAGGTGGACGTGTGCGGGCGTGTTCGTGAAAAAGAGGAGTCTCATGGTCCCCTCGTCCGAGGGCCCCTGCTCCCCGAGCGATTCGTGTGCGATTCGACCGTTAGTCCGTTTTGCGACCATCAGTCGCACGCCTCCCGATACCAGTCGATTGCCTCGGCAGCGTGGGCGTGAAGCGGTTCGGGGCTGTACTCCAGTTCGCGCTCTGCCTTCGCCGAGGTGTGGTACAGTTCGGTCGTGAGCAGCCGGCTCATCTCGTAGGTCCCCGGGAAGAACCTGGTCCCGAACGCCCCGTTGACCGCCTCCGCCACGAGACCCAGCCCGTGGACGCACGCCGCCGGCACTCGAATTCGGGGGGCGGTCCCTCCGGCACGTCGAGCCAGGATGCGAACGGTCTCCCCGAAGGTCAGGTTCGATCCTCCCAGCAGGTACGCCTCGCCGGGGCGTCCCCGTTCCATGGTGGCACACAGCCCGTCGACCACGTCGCCGACACCGACGATGCTCGCCCCGCCCGGGAGGTACGCGACCATCGCCGGGTTGACCGCGAGCGAGAGCAAGCGCGCCGTGAACGTCCAGTCGCCGGGGCCGAACACGGAGGTCGGCAGCGCCGTGACCACGTCCAGGCCCCGTTCGACGTAGTCGTCGACGAGCGCCTCCGCCCGGGCCTTCGAGCGCTGATACGCGCCGACGGGCGGGGCCACGTCTGCCTCGGTGGCTGGCCCCGACGCCCGGCGCCGCGTCCCGGCGGTCCCGGTGACGACGACCCGGTCGACGCCCGCCGCCAGGCTTGCCTCGAGGACGTTCTTCGTCCCCTCGACGTTCACCGCGGACACTGTCTCGGGGGCGGCCGACAGCAACCCGACGCCGGCGAGGTGAAACACGGCGTCGTGCCCCTCGACGGCCCTCCGGACTGCCGCCCCGTCCCGGACGTCGGCGGTCGCCCATTCGACGTCGAGGTCCGCGTGCGAGGGGGCTCTCGATTCGTCGCGCGTGACCCCACTGACCGTCCAGCCGTCGGCGGTCAGCGTGCGACAGAGGTGCGAGCCGATGAAGCCGGTCGCCCCGGTCACCAGCACCCGGTCACTCACCCGAATCACCCCGGTCGAGGAACTGCGGGGGGAGCGCGTCGCCGCTGAGGCGACTGTAGAGGCGGTAGCCGGCGGTCACGAAGCCGTTCGGCTCACTGCCCCCGTCGGTCCGCCGCGCCCCGGTGCGAATCGACTCCTTCACTGACCGCAGCCTCACCCCCTCGAGGACCGACGCCGGGTCGTACGGGGGCGCGTCGAGGTAGGGGACGGCGTCGGAGTCGAGGCCCAGGAGCTCGGAACAGACCTGGTCGACTGCCTCCGCGTCGTCGCTCGCGAGCAGGAACGACGGCTTCGACGGCGTCCCGTCGAACACGTAGCTGCCGTCGAGGAGCGTCACCCCGGGGGATACGACGGAGGTCGCGGTAGCGATGGCGGCGGCATCCGGCGTGACCGTGAGCGCCCGCGCGAGCGTCCCCATCCCGGCGATCAGCCCGACCGCAGGCGACCGCCGGAGCGTCGGGACGGTCACCACGAGGCTGTCTGCGAGGAGCGAGGGGACGGCGACCCCTTCGTCGTCGAACGTCTGGCGTGTCTCACCGAGGAACGCGAGGTGGGCAACGGTGTCCGCCAGGAGGTCCGGGTAGCCGAGGTACTCGGCCACCTGCGGGGCGGGGCTCGATGGGGAACCCGCGATGGCGACCGTCAGTCGCCCGGGGTCGATCGAGCGTGAGAGCGACTCGACGGCCGCACGGACGACCGTCGGGGCCGTCACGAGGCCGGTACTTGGGTGAAACGGGTAGTGGGCCTCGGGAAGGAGGACGACCGAATCCGCACCGCTCGTCCGATCGCGATGGAGCGTGAGCAATTCGTCGACGGCGCGACCGAGTTGGGCGTCGCTCGGGTCGTCGAACGCCCGACCGATTACGGCGGGCATCTCACTCCACCACGCCCAGGGGCTCGTTCCGGCCCGGCCGGTCGGTCGACTCGTAGGCCTCCGAGACGAGTTCGATCGTTCGACGGCCGTCGTCCCCGCTCACTGGCGGCCTCCGACCCTCCCGGATCGCCGTGAGAAAGTCGCGGAGCGCGTCGAAGTGCGCACGGTAGTAGTACGTCGGCTCGAAGTACGACGGTTCGGAGCCGATCGCGCGACGCAGGACGTTCCCAGCCGCCGACTTGGCGGCGTGGACGATCAGGTTGGGCGCGAACTCCTCGCCCGTGAGCGACTCCGCCACGCCGTCGAGCCTGATCGTGGCGTTGACGTCCGGTGGCTCCTCCCACTGGAAGAAGCCGCAGTTCAGGACGGCCGTCGTCCCGGTCTCCGCCCGCAGGACGAGCGACGCGGTGTCCTCGTACGGGAGGTTGAGCTGGGAGGTGAGCTCCGCGTGCCGGAGTTCGAGCGATCCGAAGAACCACTCCAGCACGTCGAGGAGGTGGACGCCGAGGTCGATGAGCGCGCCGCCGCCGGTCGCGGTCGGGTCGAGCTGCCAGTCCGGGATCCGTCGGGACGGCTCTGGGTGTTCGAACGGCCCGTTGTTCACTCGCGAAACCACCGCCAGCGGAACGTGTCCGAGGCGGCCGGCGTCGTACGCCGCTTTGAGCCGCTTGACTTCGGGGAGGTACCGCATCGTGTGGTCGACGCCGACCGAGACGCCGAATCGATCCGCCGCCGCCAGCATCGCCTCGGCCTCTGCGGACGTCCGCGCGAACGGCTTCTCGACGAAGACGTCGTATCCCGCGCGGGCCGCCGCGACTGTCGCCTCGCGATGGAGGAACGGAGGGAGCGCGACGACGACGGCGTCGAGATCCTCCTCTGCCAGGAGCGTCCGGTAGTCGTCGAACGTCTCGTCGGCACCCAGGCGCTCGGCGCGCGCCCGTCGATCGGACTCAGTGTCCGCGACAGCCGCCACCGTCGCGTCCGACATCGCCTCTGCTGACTGGAGGTGGACCGTGCCGATGTTCCCCGCACCCAGAATGCCGACCCGCTGTGGAGCGGTCATTGGTTCGTGGTTCCCCGGGTCGTGGCCGGGACGGTCGATCGATGACTCATTTCGGCCTAAGGCATAGCGGCACGCGTCAAAGTAAATGCGAGCTTGCGCGGTCGAGCCCGGACGTGGACGTGTTTCTTCCCCACGAACGCCTGCCAGAGGCGCGACTACGCCAGCCTTTCGGGTCGCGAACACCTGCCGGCGCCATCGAAACCTCTCGTTTCGCCGACCTCGGCGGGACTTCACCGGTGGATCGGCTCGACCGACGCGACCACTAGCTCTCGCCCGTTCGAGCCGGTGACGGCGACGTTCGCATCCCGCTCCGGGGCACCCTCCACTCCCGAGGGCCGGGCGACCGCCGAGAGCGTCCGTCCGTCAAGACACCGCTCGGACGAGAACCACCCCTTCGACGCGAGGCGCCTCGTCGACTTGTCGTCGTCCTGGATCGCCGCCAGCCGCCGGTCGTCGGTTTCGAGGCGGGGACCGTGCGCGAACGTCAGGATGCAGTCGTCGTTCCCGGGGAGGCGCCCCCTCGCCCGGACGTACACCGGATAGCGGGTCGTCACGATCGAACCGTCGTCGACGAGACATCCCCGGCAGGCTTCGAAGAGAATGCCGTCACACCCGGCGCCGGGGGCGCTGATCCGACAGTCCGTCACCCGACTGTCGTCGGCGTTCTGGAACTGGAAGACCGGAGTGCCGACCGCGCGACCCTCGACGGTCACGTTCTCACACCGCACCCAGCGCTCCCCGGTCGAGGACGGGCGTCTGAGGGTGTCGTCTTGCGGAGCACGGCGGATCGCCGGGTTGTCCTCGTCCATCCGGATGGTCGTGTCGCAGACGGACACCGTTCGGGCCGTGTGCCAGGCGTGTATGGCGGCGGAGGAGCCGCTCGGGTTCTCGGCGATGCGGATGTCGCAGTTCCTGATTTCGACGCCGGCGTCCTTCCACCCCCACTTCTCGGGCTTCTGGGCGAGGATGATGCCGCGCATGTTGAACGAATACCCCTCTTCCGTGCGCGGGCCCGTGTACCTCGCGGGGTCGACCTCGACGAGCGCGCCGTCGACGTAACTCCCCGCGCCCCCGATCCGGATGCCGGCGACGTTGTTGTTGCGGTAGACGCCGCCCTCGACCTGGACGTTCCCGGGCGTGTCGTTGCCGTAGATGCCGTTGTTGCCGAACTCGGCGAGGTGGCAGTCGATCACCCGCAGCGTCCCCTCGTGGTCGCCTCCGACGTGGATGCCGCCGCGGCCGCTGCCCCCTCGATAGTGGGCCCACGCCGACCCCTGCCTGGCCACCAGGTCCTTCACGATTCCCACCCCGTCGGGGGACGTGACCGACGGCGAGAGCGCGGAGACGGTCTCCGGGTCCGTGTGGGTCCCGCGCCCGTGGAACTCCACGTTCTCCAGTCGGAAGCCGCGGTCGGCGACGATACGGAGCCCCGCGGTCGTGTTCGGGGCCTCCAGGTCGATGTCGACGTCCTGGAATGACAGCTCGCCCACCTGGAGGTTGAGCAGCTTCCCGCCGAACCCCTCGGCGGCGCGGAGGCGCGTGCGGCCAGTGCCGACGATGCCGAGGCGGTCGACGTCGTCGATGACCGTCGGCTCGGAGATCAAGAACGTCCCCGTGGGGAACCGAAGCAGCGTGTCGTCGGCCGCGACGCGACGGATCGCGTCCTGGCAGGGCTCCGTCCCCGAGGGATCACAGCCCGCGTCGGCCACCATGTCGACGACCCTCTCGTAGGGGCGCCCGAGCGACGAACACCCCGCGACCGCGGCGGCGGTGCCGGCGAGGAGCGTCGAGAACCGTCGTCGGGTCAAGGTGTCCATGGGGTGCCTGGCGGATCACGAACGCGGAGTGGGGGCGCTCGGGTCCCGGTGACGGTCGTGGCCGGGTGGTCCGGGCTGAGATAGGCGAGACGCCCGCTAGACACTGCCGATCCCACCACGCGATTCTCCCCCGGCCCACGCCCGGAAGAGGTGGACGCCCAGTCGCCAGCAGGGGCGACCGAGGAGTGAGGCGACGAGCGCAGCGGCGAACGGCGGGCTGACGCCGGGAACGTAGTAGTTGGCGAGGGCGAACGCCCGGATCGCTCGCGGCGACCACGGACGGGAGCCGACCGCGAGGACCCCCTCCTGGAGGTAGACCCGGGCCTTCGCGGTCCGACGAACGGCGGGGTCGAACCGCTCGTAGAGGTGATCGTACGCCTCGAGCGTCCCTTTTCGCCCAGCGAGCGAGGACGGCGAACTCTGGAGGGAGTCGTCGGGGTCGCCGCGGACGACGAGGGGTTCATCCACGTAGTCGACCGCGGTTCGTTTGGCGAACTCGATCATGAGGCTCGCGTCGTCGTGCGGAAGCGTCTGCATGGGCGGGAGGCGTTCGAGGAGGGCCCGTGACACCAGCATCGTCGACGGGACACATGGAGCTACCTGCAGGCGCAACGCCTGTTCGAGGATCTGGCCGCGGACGCGGTCGGAGGGCATCCGACGGGGCCCGTTCTCGACCTGCATCCCGCAGTACACCATCTCAACCCCCTCCGAGGCCGCGAGCAGCGCCACCTGCTTTTCGATCGCGTCGGGTCGGAGGCGGTCGTCGTCGTCGAGAAAGTGAACGTACCGCCCGGCGGCGTGGGCGACGCCCAGGTCGCGGGCGGCGGCGACCGCCCGGACGCCCTCCAACTCGGCGGGCTGGTGGTCGGGCTGAGAGAGGTAGACGTATCCGGGGAACTCCCGGACCACTGGCTCGGCGTGTCTGTCCGTCGACCCGTCGACGACGACGCACTCGACGGACTGGTACGCCTGGTCGCGGACGCTCGTGAGCGCATCGCGGAGGCGTTCGTTGCGGTAGTAGGTCGGGACGACGACCGTGACCAGGTCCCCCGTCGAACCGCCTTCGTCAGCGGCGTCGGTCGGTTCGGCGAACGCGTCCGTCCCCTGGTCGGGTGGCGCGGCGCGGTCGTCGACTGCGGGAAGTGGTGGGACCATCTCACCGTCGCTCGGCCGTCAGCAGTTCGCCGACGGCGTAGGCCATCCACGCTTCGCACCACCGCATGAGAGTGATCCGTTTGGTGTACAGCAGGTGTTTCCGGTAGTAGAACCGGCCGTCGCCCGCGTAGAGGTGCCGTCGGGTCCAGTCGAGGATCCGGTTGGCCAGCGGCAGTTGGTCCGCGGCGGCGAAGACGATGATGCCCTGGGCCGCCGCGTGGATGTCCCGGGGGTAGGCCGACTGTTCGTCCCACCGGGGTGCGCCGTCGGCGTCGAACAACTCCTCGCGGTAGAACCGGAGCGCTTCGTGCAGGGAGTCCCGGTACCGGCTGGTTCCGGTCACCTCGTGGTAGCGCTGGAGCGACTCGACGATGAAGCCGTTGTGGTGGTTGTCCATCGAGAGGTGGGACGCCTCGGGGGGGTCGCGGTAGTACCACCCACCGACGGGGGTCTGGGCGTCGACGATGTAGTCGAGGAGCTTCCGACCCCGGTCGAGGAGCGTCTCGTCGCCGAAATAGTCGTACAGATCGACGAACATCCGGGCGGTGATCGCGCCTGCGTTGAGCGTGTAGGCGTCGTCGGGGTGTTTCGGATAGTAGCGGATCTTCGCGCCGCCGTCGACCTCTCGGTAGTGCATGTCCTCGACGGCGAAGTCGGCCGCGCTCCGGGCGACGTCCTCGTACCGCGAGTCGTGGGCGGCGCCGCGCAGGAGCGCCCGAACCGCGTACGAGGTCGAAACCAGGTCCGGCTCGTTCGGGAACCCCTGGTGGTGGAGTCCCTGGATGGTGTGTTTGTGTCCGCCACAGAAGCCGTTGAACCCCTCGCTCCGGTTTGCCAGCAGCCAATCGAGCAACCGTCGCTCCTCTGCCTCGTAGTCAACGTCGGCGGACGCTTCGACCAGTCCCTCCCGTTCCATCCGGGCAGCGGTGCGGTTGGCCATCGCGAACAGGGCGGTACCCTTGAAGTTCCGGCGCTGCTCGACCAGGAAGAGTCGCCGCAGGTTGACCGGCGCGCGCTTGATCGTTTCCTGGACAGCGAGGTTTAACCACTTGTGTTCGAAGGGGAGCCCACGAAGCAGCCGACTGCTCATCCCGTCGACGTAGTCCCAGCCGACGTAGTCTCGCTGGCGGGCGTAGGTGAGGACCTCCGTGAGGAGCGCGCCGTGGCTTCGGTGCCGACGCGAGTCGGCAGCCTGGTCAGGGTGAATCTCTAGACCCGTGGTCATTGGTAGGGGAAACGCACCCGCAACCGGTTTGTAATGACGAGCTTGCGCCCAGTAAGGCACGTCCCGTAGCGCCTCGACGGGCGTCGGTCCGTCGGGTTATCTCGGCGGTAGGAAGGCCGTGAGCGGCCACGAGGGCCGGCGACCACCCGCGATGCCGCGAAAGCGCCCAATTACAATTCGCCGAGGTCGAGAAGGGAGGTCGCCATGGCGTCACGCCCGCGAGAGCTCCTGATCGTCGGCCCGATCGGCCATCCGACCGGGGGTATCGCCCAGTACATCGCCCAGCAGCGACGCCACCTCGCGGACGAGGTCCGGATCTCGGAGTACGACATCGCAACCCCGAACGGGACAGGTCTCCCGTGGTTTGTCCGGGCGGCCCTCCGCTCGCTGGTCCTCGCGGCCCGCTTTCCCTTCCGCTCCTCGCCGGACCTCGTCCACGTCCACACGTCACACTACTTGTCGTTTTACCTCTCGGCGTTCTACACGCTGTTCGCCGCGTACGTCTGGGACTGTCCGGTCGTCCTCCACACCCACGGCTCCTCGTTCGACGAGTTCGTCCTCACCGACTCGCGGGCGCTCGGTCGCCTCCAGTCGTGGGTCTTCGAGGCGAGCGACGCCGTTGTCGTCCTGTCCGAGTACTGGCGGGAGGTCGTCGAACACAGGGCGCCCGCGGAGAAGGTCGTGGTCATCCCCAACGCGGTGTCCGTCGAGGAGTACACGCCGGAGTTCGACGCCGACCCGCCTCACGTCGTGTTCGTCTCGAATCACATCCGCCGAAAGGGCCTCCCCGAGTTCGTCGAAGCGATTCGCGAGCTGTCGGCCGATCCCGATCTCGACTTCTCGGTCACCATCTGCGGAAGCGGCCCCCTCTCGAACCTGGCGGAGACGCTCGCAGACGAGTACGACCGCGTCGAGTACCTCGGATACGTCGACGAGGCGACGAAACGACGGGTCCTGCGTGAGGGGTCGATCTACGTCCTCCCGACGTTCGCCGAGGGCCTGCCGATCGCCCTCCTGGAAGCGATGGCGGCGGGCAACGCTCTGGTATCGACGGACGTGGGTGGTATTCCCGACCTGATCAAAGCTGGGAGCGGCCGTACCGTTTCACCCGGCGACGTCGACGACCTGGTCGCCGCGCTGGAGGGACTCGTCCAGTCGCCGGGCCGGGTGCGGACGATGGCCCGCACCAACCACCGGCTCGCCGCCGGCCAGTACTCGTGGGACGCGGCGACGAGCCGGCTCACCGCCCTCTACCAGACGCTGCTCGCCGACGGGGAGTCGGTCCCCGCGGAGGCGGTGCGGTGACGGCGGCGAGCGCGGTGACGGCGGCGAGCGCGGTGACGGCGGCGAGCGCGGTGACTGGCGGCTCGACTAGGTGTCGTCGAAGCCGAACCAGTTGAGGTTGAACAGTCGGCCGCTGGCGGTGACGCGGACGACGTGCTGGCCGCCGGCGACCGACACCGACTCACCGGTGACGGTCTCCCAGTCCTGCCAGCCGCCCGTCCGGGACACGTCGAGGGTTCCGACCTCCTCGCCGTCGACCTGGACCGTGAGCTGGGCGTCGGACGTCGGGAAGCCCGCCACGCGGGCGGTCAGGGCGTAGGTCCCCTCGGGAACGTCGACGGTGTACTCCAGCCACTCGCCGTCCTCGATCCAGCCGACGTTGTACTCGCCGTTGGCGTCGCTCGTCTCCTCGATGTCGACGTCGTCGTCGCGGTAGGCGCCGCCGGCGTTGCCCGAGGTGGTGTCGTGGTAGGCCACGCCCTCACCGCCGACGTCGTAGTCTTCGGCCTGGATCCGCGACGGGTCGTGGTCCGTGTAGGCCGCCTGTTCCGGTTCGGGCTCGGTCTCGGTGTCCGATCCGGACCCGGGGAGCGGACAGGTCCCGGATTCCGAGATGTTTCTGGTCGACGCCCCCGAAACGTCGGTGCCAGTCACGTCGATCGTCGAATCGCTCACCGTACAGTCCGCGGAGTTACTGAACCGCACGCCGTCGCGGTCGTTCCCCGTCTGGGAGAGACAGGAGTTCGTGACGCGGGAGCCGTTCGCATCGCTCGCCTGTATCGCCGTGCCGCCGTCGGCGGTGCCGGTGACGCTGACGTCGTCACAGCGGACCCACCGGGGATCCGACGACGAGGGTCTGCTCCCCCCGCTCTGTTGGCCCGAGCGCCTGATCGCCGGGCTGTTCTTCTCCATCTGTATCCTGGTGTTCGTCACCTGAAGCGTCTGGGCGGCGTGCCAGATGTCGATGCCCGCCGAGGAGCCGCTGGGGTTCTCGGCGATGCGGATGTCGCAGTTGCGAACCTCCGCGCCCGCCCCCTTGAAACCGTACTTCTCGGGCTTCTGGGCGACGATGATGCCGCGCATGTTGAACGACCCGTTCTCGCGAGTGCGGGGACCCGTGTAGGACGCGGGGTCGACCTCGATGAGCGCGCCGTCGACGTAGCTCCCCTCGCCCCCGAGGCGGACGCCGGCGACGTTGTTGTTGCGGTAGACGCCGCCCTCGACCTGGACGTTCCCGGGCGTGTCGTTGCCGTAGATGCCGTTGTTGCCGAACTCGGCGAGGTGACAGTCGATCACCCGCAGCGTCCCCTCGTGCCCGCCGCCCACGTGGATGCCGCCGCGACCCCCGGCGCCGCGGTAGTGGGCCCACGCCGACCCCTGTTTCGCCACCAGGTTCTTCACCACGCCCGTCGCCCCTGACGAGGTGACGTAGGGGAAGAGCGCTCCCGGAATCGGGGTCTCGGAGTGGGTTCCACGCCCCACGTACTCCACGTTCTCGATGTGGAACCCGTCCGGACAGAGGACCTTCATCCCCGTGACGGTGTTGTCGGGGGTGATGTCGATGGTGATGTTCTCGAAGAGGACCTCCTGCGTGCGTGCCACGAAGAAGTAGTCGTTGAACCCCTGCGGGAACGTAAAGCGGACGTTACCCTGACCCTGGAAGCCGATGAGGCCCCGGTTACTGAAGCTGTTGCTGTCGGTCCAGCGATAATCTCCCTCCGGGAATACGAGGAGTGTTCCGTCACTCGCCGCGTCGCGTATCGCTCCGTCGACTGGCGTGTTCCCCGTCGGATCGACCCCCAGGTCCTCGACCACGTCGATCGTTCGATCGAACGTCATCCCGTGGACCGTGGCCGCCGCCGCCGTACCGGAGATCACCCCCGTCGCGGTCACCGCGGTCGCTGCCGTACCCGCGAACTTCAGACAGTCGCGCCGGCTGACACCTCCGCCGACGTCCCGTTCGCTCGGATCAGCGTCTCCGTCGCCATTGTGTTGCGCCATCGACCGTTAATTACAGATTAAACAGAAAGTAATTACTACCAAACAGTGACGAATGTAAGTCCACCCGCGTGCAACGGACCTACCAATCACCTACCAGTCTCTCCGCACCCTCTGGTAGAGGACTGGTGGCGCGTTACTCGCTAAAACCGGACGAACAGACGCCCCGGCGACGGACTCGACGAACGGAGGCGGGCCGGATACCGATCAGGAAGGAGGATACGGGGGAAGCGGGGTCGTCCGGGTTACTCGACTACATAGCCGAGGTCGCTGAGTTGGGCTCGCATCTCTCGTGTGAGCCTGGTCTCGCTCTCCTCGCCGGCGACGGGAGCCCCGTCGGTCGCCTCCCAGTCGGCGAGCGTCGAATCCAGACGTGCGACCAGCGTCTCGTTCCTGTCGGCGACGTCGGTCTCTTCGTCTGGCAACGCGTGCAGCGCGTGACCCGACTCCCACCGTTTGTAGACGTGCGCGTCCGTCCGAAGGGCGGTAACCGTGGAAGGGGGGAACCGGGAGGCGTCGAACTCCGGGTTGTACTCGCGGATCTGCTCGACGATTCGCTCGCGCCGCCCCCCTCCGCGCTGGACGATGGCGTACTTCCGCTCGTCCGTCCGGAGGTCGACACCCTGGAGGGAGTCCGCGTCGATACCGATGGCCGCGAGGATCGTCCGCACGGCGTCGATGTGCTGGACGAGGTCCGTCGGCTCGGTCGGGAGGTCGTCCAGACCGTGAACGACCAGCGGGACGTGCGAGACGGCCCCGGAGACGGACAGCACGTGGCTCAGGAGCTCCTGCTCGCCGAACAGTTCGCCGTGGTCACCCGTTACGACGAAGATCGTGTCCTCGAAACCGAGGTCCTGGATCGCGTCGAAGAGGTCGCCGACCAGCGCGTCCGTGTGTTCGATCTCCGCGTCGTAGAGGGCGCGCAGGGCGTCCCACTCCGCTTCGTCGAACCGGGCGCCGTCCGCGATGTGACGGTAGAGGTTCGCGTGGGCCGACAGCGCGAGGTCGCTCGCCTCCCGGTACGAGAGGTTGAGGTCGTCGAGGCGCTCTCGAAAGTACCGAACCGGTGGATGGTACGGGTGGTGAGGGCCCCCGTAGTGGAGGTAGAGGAAGAACGGTCGATCCTCGTCCCGGAGCGAACGGAGACGTCGCACGACGGCGTCGGTCATCAGGAAGTCGGTGCCGTGCTTTCGCGTGTCAGTCGTGAAGCCTCCGCCGTGACTCCGGACGTTGAGGGCGAAGCGGAGCAGCGAGCGGAGGCCGACCGTCCGCAGCAGCGTCCGTTTCCCGATCCACGAGAACTCGTCGAAGCCCCGGTCCAGCCCGGTCGCCGAACTGAGGTGGGCGTTGGGCGAGTAACACATCGTCCGGTAGCCGGTCTCATCGAGGAGTTCGGCCACGGTGGGAAGGCGGGGTGGGATCGCGTCCCGATCGATCCCTGCACCGTGTCGAGATCCGTACGTCCCGGTCAGGATGGACGCACTCGACGTCCGGGTCCAGATTCCGTGTGAAAAGCAGTTGGGAAACCACCGCCCCTCTGGCTCGTCCGCGATCCGCTGGAGTTCGGGTGTCGTCCGACGGGTCGGATCGCCCAGCGAGGTGTGGTCGGCGCGGGTACTCTCCATCGTCACCCAGATGACGTTCGGCGGATCGGACATCCTACGCTAGGCGACCCCACACGGCCCGAAAGTAATTGCTCGGTTTACCGATACGGAGTCGGCGGGTTCCTGCGACCGCAACTCGAGAGAGCCCTCCGGAGGATGGAACCGCGGCGGTCTACGCCGCCAGCGATAGCTCGCGGATATGGCTCTCGAGAGCGAAAGATCGGCTGCGGAGGTCGTCCCGGAGTCGGGCCGCGGGCCGAGAACCCGCCGGCTGCGGGCGTTTCGAACTGGAGTGTGACGGCGTGTCGCGAGGGATGTCAGTGACACGGGATTTCTCGGCCACGATTTTCGACAACACGCCGCTGTCGTGGGGAAATTTCATCATTACCAAGGAGGTTCCCCCGAAGAATTCTGCCAATGTCGCACTCGGTCGACGCCGTGGATTCCCCCCTCCAGGTACAGCGTCGGGGCTTCAAACTCCTCCTCCTCCTCGGCTTCCTGTCGTGTGGGATCGCCGTCCTCTCGGCGTACGGCTCGCCGGCGACCGACTACGAGGTGTCCATCTACCACTCGACGCCCGTACCGTTCTGGGTGGGGGTGTCGACTTCCTTCGTCGCCGCCCTGTTCACCGCCTTCCTCTGCCGGGGGTACCTCCGAACCGCCGCGGTCGCCCTCTCGGGACTCACCTTCGCGTCGGTCATCTCGCTCCCCCTCCTGCGCGGGTACTTCTTCTACGGCGAGTACGACTCGCTGACCCACCTCGGCTGGTTGAAGGATCTCCAGAACGGCGCGCTCACGCCGTTCGATCTCTTCTATCCCGGCGTTCACGAGGTCACGATGCTCGTCGCCTCGGTCACCGGCTTCCCGCTCCCGAAGTCGCTGTTGTTCGTGGTGTTCCTCTTTCCGCTCGTGTTCGTGATCTTCCTCTCGCTCACGACGTTCGAACTCGTCGAGGACCGGTTCGCGGCGACGATCGCCCTGTTCTCGGGGATGCTGCTGTTGCCGATCAACCAGATCGCGACCCACTACATGGCCCCCCACCCGTTCTCAGAGACGATCCTCTACTCGGTGCTCTCGCTGTATCTGCTGCTCGTATTCGTAAAGCGCACCCCGCTCGGCACCGACGAACGGCTCTCGGTTGGTCTCCTCTTTTGCCTCTCGTCGCTCGCGATGGTCTTCTTTCACCCCCTGCAAGCCGGGGTCTTCATCGGCATCCTCGGGGCGACGGCCGCCGTGCAGATCGTCTCGTGGCGCGCCGACTCGGACCACCCACTCGCCCGGAACAAACCCGTCTACGGCCTCACGACGTTCCACACCGTCGCATTCGCGGTGTGGACCCTGGACAAACCGAAGTTCAGGGGCACGTTCGACATGGTCCTCCAGGAGTTCACGGATCTCGTGCTCGGGACCGGTTCCGCCGCCGCCGGGACCGTGGTCCGTCACCAGTCCTCCTCGCTGAACGCCGTCGGCTCCGGCCTCGGGGGGATCTTTCTCAAGCTGTTTCTGGTCGGTGCGCTGTTCGCGGCCCTCGCCGGGTTGGTTTCCGTCGCCAGCGTGACCGGCCGACTCGACGGCCGCCACCCCGAGATCAAGTACCTGGCTGTCAGCGTCATCGCGATCCTCCCGGTCTCGCTTCTGTTTTTCGTCGGGGACGTCTCGAAGCTCTTCTTTCGCGTCCAGGGCTCGCTCATGGTGCTCTGTACGGTTCTGGGTACCGTCGGGCTGTACTATCTCGTCGGCCACGCCCGACGGCGTGTCTCGTCGTCGACGGTTCGGCTGGCCCTCGCCATCGTGTTCGGTCTGCTGTTGATCCACTCGATGGCGATCGTCTACACCTCGCCGTACATGTACAAGTCGAACAGACAGGTGACACAGGCGGAGTACACCGGCTACGAGGCAGCGTTCGCCCACCAGGCCGAGGACCACCGATTCGCCGGGGTCAGAACGGGACCCAACCGGTACATGCACGCCGTCTACGGCTACACGTCCGTTCCCGAGTCGAAGCATCTCGCGTACCACAGCTACTCGCCCGGGTCGACCGTCCCGGGGGCGAACGTGAGTGACCTCGACGGCTACTTCGACGAGGACCACTACCTGGTCGTAACCTCCCGGGACGTCGGCCGAGAAGTCGTCGCCTACCGGGGGCTCCGCTACTCTGCGTCCGAACTCGACTCCGTCCGGAGACAGACGGACGTCCACCGCGTCCAGTCGAACGGCGCCCTCCGCCTCTACCTGTACGACCAGCGGGGAGAGCGCGGGAGCGAGACGAACGGGGCGGCGCGCCAGGACGAATGACCGAGAGCGGGCAGGAGTCGTCGCTGATCCGCTCTCTGATGCGAAGTGGGGGGATCGTCTTCCTGGGACTGGTCGTCGAGATGGGCCTCTCGTTCGCGGCAAAGATCCTGATGGCCCGCGTCCTCGGCCCCGACGGATTCGGTGCGGTGGCCCTCGGGTTGACGACGTTCACCATCCTCTCCTACCTGGTCCTGATCGGGATGGACACGGGGATCAGTCGCTTCATGCCACGGGAGGACGGACGGGCGTTCAAACGCGGCGTACTGGTGTCCGGCCTACAGATCTCGGTCCCGCTCTCGCTCGTCTGCGGCGGTGTACTGGTCGCACTCGCCCCCCGGATCGCTTCGGATCTGTTTCACGATCCGACGACGACCCCCATCCTGCGCGTCTTCGCGGTGGTCGTCCCGCTCTCAGTGTTCGTGAAGCTCTCCCTCGGCGGGATCCGGGGGGCGAAGAAGTCGCTCCCGAAGGTGTACCTGAAGAACTTCCTCATGCCGGGGGCGCGGTTCGGTGCCATCGCCGTGGTCCTCCTGGCCGGCTGGAGTGCCGTCGGTATCGCGTGGGCGTACGTCGTCTCGTACGCCCTCGCCGCAGTGCTCGGACTCTTCTACCTCCACCGGTACACCCCGCTGTTCAGCCGGGTGTCGTACGCGTCGAAACACCGCGAAATGCTCGCCTTCTCCGCACCGCTCGTCATCTCGGCGGCCATGGCGCTCGTCTTCGACAAGATCGACACCCTCATGCTCGGGGCCTTCTGGCCGACCAGCGAGGTCGGCGTCTACAACGTCGTGTACCCGGTGGCGTGGGCGCTCCTCGTGATGCTCAACGCTTTCGGATACCTCTTCATGCCGACCCTCTCCGAGCTCGACTCCGCCGACGACGGCGAGGCGATGAAACGGATGTACCAGGTGACGACCAAGTGGGTGTTCCTCACGACGCTCCCGCCCTTCCTGGGGCTCGTTCTCTACCCCCGGAAAGCGTTGACGATGACGTTCGGTCCCGCCTACGCCGACGGCGCGCTGTCGCTCGTCGTTCTCTCGTTCGCCTTCTTCACGCACGCGATCGTCGGCCCCAACAAGGAGTCGCTGACCTCGATCGGACGGACTCGGACGATCATGTGGGACAACGCGATCGTCGCGGGCGTCAACGTCGTCCTCAACCTCCTGCTCATCCCGCGCTACTCGTACGCCGGCGCGGCGGTGGCGACCGCCTGCTCGTACGTCCTGTTGAACGTCCTCTACTCGGCGCAGCTCTACCGGGAGACGGGGATCCAGCCGTTCACGGTGAGCCAACTCCGCCCGGGAGCGATCGCGGTCGGGATCGTCTTGCTCCTGTACTGGCTGATCACCGACCGGTTCGGGACGAGCCTGACTTCGATCGCGATCCTCGTGGGGACGATGGCCGTCGTCTACCCGCTCGTGATCGCCCGGTTCAGCCGATTCGAACCGGAGGAGATACAGGCGCTCCGAAGCGTCCGCAACCGCGTCGGCGGCGTCTCCCGCGCGGTGACACTGTTCAGACGATAGACACCGCATCCGTCGGACGCTACGGGGTGCTACGCCTACGAGGCGCCCGGCAGGTGGGAGACGGTGGGCGAGCCGTCGGCCGGGGCAGTCGACGAGCGGGTCGAACGCCTCAAGGGTGGCCTGGCCGCACCGCCGTCGGAGGGATCGAACCGCGCGGCGCTGGGTGCGGCCACCCGCCAGAACCTCGAAGACCCCGGCTACATCTGACCGCACCGACTCGTGCGGGAGATCCGGGGGTTTCGTCCGGTCTCGCGGCCCAACCCGACGAAAGCGGGTGTTTACCAAGACGATTCCGGGGCTACGGGTGAGCATGCCCACGGAAAAGGCACTGGTACTCGACAGTCAGGGGCAGAACTCGCTGGCGCTGAGCCGGTCGCTGGGTCGAAAGGGGATCTCGGTGACCGCCGGCGGCAACGCACGGTTCCTGCCGGGGATGCTCTCAAAGTACACCGACGGCTCGTACGTCCACCCGGACGTCGCGACGGACAAGCACGCGTTCGTCGAACACCTGCGGACGCACCTCGCCGACAACGAGTACGACGCCGTTTTCGCCGTGACCGACCTCCTGACGACCGTCCTCGCGGAGCACAAGACGGAACTCGAACGGACGGGGACGAAGGTCGGAACCGAAGACTGGGAGACCTTCCTCGCGGCCAACGACAAGGGGCGCCTGTTCGACCGGATGGAAGACACCGACGTGCCGACCCCGGAGACGCACACCCCCTCGACGATCGACGAGGTGGCGGCCATCGACGACGAGCGGGACTACGACGTCGTCGTCAAACCGCGGCGGACGACCGTGATCGACGGCCAGGGAGAGGCCACCACGAACCGCATCGTCGGGTCGAACTACCTCCCCCAGGAGGAGAACCTCGCGGAGCGCTATCGGGAGATCCTCGACGAGAGCCCGTCGCTCCGGATGCAGTGGCCGCTGGTCCAGGAGTACATCGACGGCGTGGAGGCCAAGTGCACGGTGGGCCTGGCCGACGAGGGAGAGCTGCTGTCGGTCTTCCAGCACAAGAAACACCGCGTCTACCCGCCGTCGGGGGGGATCGGGGCGGTCAGGCAGGGAACCCGCGAACCTCGAATGCGCGAGAACGCAGCGCGCGTCGTGGAGGAACTCGGGTGGACGGGGCCGGTCCACGTCGAGTTCGTGATGACGCCGGACGGCGAGTTCCACCTGATCGAGGTCAACGGGCGCTACTGGGGGTCGCTCGCGCTGACGATAAACAGCGGCGTCGACATCCCCTGGATGCACTACCACCAGCTCCGGGGTGACCGGCCGTCGAAGCGGATCGACGGCTATCGCACCGACGTCTTCCAGCGGAAGCTGTTCTACCACGACATCCTCTGGCTCCGCGAAAACCTCGAGGCTGGACGGACCCGCGCGCTCGTCCCCTTCCTCACCTCCTTTGCGACGACCCGGGAGGAACTTCTCGATCCGACCGACCCGCTTCCCACGCTGGGGCTCATCCCCCGGTCGCTGAACGTCCTGATCGACCGACGCCGGGATGCCTCGGTCTACTGAAGGTGCCGACGTCATGAACCGGCTATGGCGGCTTTGCGAGCGCGTCGGGGTCGCGCAGACGCTCCGGAAGGCGTACTTCACCCTCCACGGTGTCCCCCGGGGCTGGCGGTACCGGTCGCGCGTGGGCGACCTCACGGCGGACTTCCGCACGACGACGTGGTACGAGTTCAAGCGGGCGCGGGGGTTCTACGGGGAGACCCCCGTGCTGGAGTCGTTCGTCTCGAACCTCCGGACGGACGACGTAGTCTGGGACGTCGGTGCGAACGTGGGACTGTACGCCTGCTTCGCGGCGAAGAAACTCGAGACCGGGATGGTCGTGGGGTTCGAACCGATCCCCCGTAACCGACGACGGCTGGTCGAGAACCTCCGGGCGAACGCGCCACCGTGGCTCTGGCGGGCCTCACCCCACCCCCTATCGGATTCGAACGGCCCGTCGGAGATGGCGTTCGACCATGATGCGTCCATGCGGACACTCACCGGCGCGGGCCACCACTACCTCACCGACGACGACGGCTGGATCGACGTCGAGTGCCGACGCGGCGATCACCTCGTCGCCGACGGCCTCCCCGCCCCAGACGTGCTGAAAATCGACGTACAGGGCGCTGAACTGAACGTGCTACGGGGCCTGGGCGACTCCCTCGACGACGTGCGGGTACTCTACGTCGAGATACACCAGGAGAAGTCGAGGCGGTACGACACGACCCCCGAAGATCTGGAGCGCTTTCTGCGGGAGGCGGGGTTCTCCCTCTCCTCGTTCGGCCCGCCCCGGAGTTATCGACACGGGGTGTATCACGTCCTCGCCCGGCGGCCCGAGTCGTTGACCGACCCGGCGCCCTCGGAGTGGACGCGTTCGGATCAGGGGGTCGGGAGGCCTGCCACCGCCGAGCCACGTATCGACGTCGCCAGCGGTACGGCGGACGGGGCCGGTTGAGCGGCGCACAGGAGGTACTGCCCGCTCACCGGTCGTCGTTCCGCTGACTCCTTCGCTGTGGAGGTCACTCGTTGGAGGTCCGGAGGGCTTCCCCCTAGTGAGGACGGCGCAGACCGGGGCACACGTCAGTCTCGGCAGCGTCACCGAGGAGTCGGTGGCGATTCGTCGGCCTGGATGCCCGGCGTCCAACTATCCACCGGACGGCTCTCCGAGTCGGGCGGGGTCGGTCCCGTCCTCAACGTGGTTGGTCCGGCTCTCGCCTCCCCAAGCCCCGGCAGAGTCGTCGCTCGAAGCCCCGGCCGAGTTCGTCGAACCGGAGTCCTGCGTCGTGTCGGCAGGGTGCAACCGATCGTACAGCTCCCCGGGCGGGCCGACCCACGCGCCTCTGTCAAGTGCGCCCTCGACGAGGCGGCGGTACAGTCGTCGGTAGCCCGTGAACTCTCGGTCGTTGAAGAACCGTTGGTGCCAGAGCGCGGTCATCACGGCCCCGTTGACGGCGGCCTCGTCGAGCAGTCGCTCGCAGGCCGCGTGCGCCGCGTCGAACTCCGTCGCCGGGTCGGGGAGTGCAGTCTCCATCAGCGTGAGGGGGAAGACGACGAAGTCGTCGTCGAAGGGGCGAATCGGGTGGTATCCGTGGTCGAAACCGTACTCGGTGCTGGAGCCGAGGCTCGTGTCGTAGCGGAGGCCCGCCCGAGCGTGGTACTGCCACGTCCGCGGGACGTCGAGGTGGAGGTAGTGCTGGCGGACGCCAGCGACCGGGTGGCCGAGAACGGATCCGAGCTTACGCTTTTCCGCGCGCAACCGGTCCTCGTCGCGGTAGGAGACCGACGAGCCGTGGAGGCCGACCTCCCACCCGTTCCGGTCGAGGTGGCGCACGATCCTCCTGATCTCCGGCGCGTCGACGTCGTACCGGCCGAGGTGGTTCGTCAGGTGTTTCGTGTGTCGAAGGTGGGTGAGCGGCCTGCGCCCCAGCTGGGAGGGTTCGTCGAGGAAGTAGAACGCCGACCGGACGCCGAGGCTCGACTCCAGGTCGACGATCGCGTCGAACTGCCAGTAGGGTCGCTCTCTCGAGACCAGCGTCCGCAGGGGAGAGAGCGATCGCTCGCGGACGGCCTCGTAGAGGCACTGATAGGTCTTGGAGGGACGGTCCACGTCGTGGGTGAGACAGAGGGCGAAGTCGATGTCAGCGGGGAGTCGGGCATCCGTCATCGCTCTATCTTGGTCGAGAGCACGTCGACGATGCGCTCGGCGGCGGTTCCGTCGCCGTACAACGAGGGTCGCGGCGGCATCGGATCGAGGCGCTCCAGTTCGCGCCGGATGCGGTCGGCGTCGGGCGGGGCCAGCACGTTCCACCCGCTCTCGACCGTCTCGTGCCACTCCGTCTCCTCGCGGACGGTCACACACGGCGTCCCGAGGTAGAACGCCTCCTTCTGGACGCCGCCCGAGTCGGTGAGAACCCGCGCGGCAGCGTTGACGAGGCCGACGAAGTCGAGGTAGCCGAGCGGATCCACGACCGCGAGTTCGTCGGTCGCGAACGTCCACAGCCCCGCCTCGCGTAGCGCGCGTTCGGTTCGCGGATGGACCGGGAAGACGACCGACATCGACAGTTCGGCCAGCGCATCCACGATCGCTCGCAGGCGCGTCAGGTCGTCCGTGTTGCGCGGTCGGTGGACGGTGGCGACGGCGTACGTCCCCTCCACGCCCAGGTCGTCGAGGAACGCCGGCCGGTCGGGGAGTCGGTCGCGCACGTCGAGGACGGCGTCGTACATCACGTCGCCCACGTTGTGGACACTCCCGGAGATGCCCTCCCTCCTGAGGGTCGAGACGGCCGCGTCGCTCGGCGCGAACAGCAGATCCGAGCAGTGGTCGGTCAGGACGCGGTTCACCTCCTCCGGCATCAGCCAGTTGCCGCTACGGAGGCCCGCCTCGACGTGCGTCACTGTCGTGTCCCGTTTCGCCGCGACGAGAGCGGCGGCGAGCGTCGAGTTCGTATCGCCGTACACCAGCACGGTGTCGGGCGACTCAGCAGCGACGACCGGGTCGAGGCGACGTATCATCTCGGCCGTCTGGCGCGCGTGAGTGTCCGACCCGACGCCGAGGTTGTACGCCGGGTCGGGGATTCCGAGCTCCTCGAAGAAGACCGCCGAGAGGTCGTCATCGTAGTGCTGGCCCGTGTGGACGAGGCACTCCTCGTAGTCGTGGGGGAGGCGGCCCGAGACTGCCGCAGCCTTCACGAACTGCGGGCGTGCGCCGACCACGGTCAGCACCTTCATGCCTCCTCTACTCCCTCTGCCTGTCGGGAATCACCGTGGTGGTCGAGCGACCCGTCCACGGGACCGTCCTCGATTCGTTTGCTCAAGATGCGGTACGTCTCCGGGGGGTCGACGCCCTGATCGGACGTGAGCTTCGTGGTGAGCCGCCAGATGAAGAGCCAGCCGAGGAGCGCCGAGAGCTTCGGGACGAACGACGAGTAGCGGATACCCGACGACTCTTCGCCGTACCGCGCGTGCATCGGCACGTTGACCACCTCGAACCCGTGGACGTTCAGACGGACGAGGACGTCGTTGAGGAATCCGTACTCGTCGTACAGCGCGTCGAGGTTGAGCGCCTCCAGTGCTCGCCTGGAGATAGCCGTATAGCCGTTCTGTGGGTCGGAAAGCGACCAGAAGCCGCTCGCGATTCGCGTGATCCCCGTGAGCAGCAGGTTGCCGAAGAGGCGGAAAGGAGGCATCTCCCGCCACGTCCCAGGCTGCCCCAGGCGGTTGCCGACGACGTAGTCGGCCTCGCCGCGGACGACGGGGTCGACGATCTCGTGCAGGATGGAGGGGTCCATCTGCCCGTCGCCGTCCATCACTGCGACCACGTCGACGTCGTGTTCGAGGGTGGCCTGATAGCCTGTCTTCACCGCACCGCCCCGGCCCTGGTTGTGGCCGTGGCGGATCGCCACGACGCGAAACCCGGCCTCGCCACCGTCCGCCAGCGGCACCGACTGCGGATCGACGTCCTCCCAGGTTTCGACGGTGTGGTCGTTGATCTCCGACCAGGTGCCGTCGGTCGAAGCGTCGTCGACGACGTACAGCCGGTCGACGAACGGCGGTACCGTCTCGATCACCCGGCCGACGAACCGCTCCTCGTTGTACACCGGAACGACCACGCCCACGCGGCGTCCCTCGTACACGCTACCCACCCCCGTTCGGCGCGACGTAGTCGTCTCGATTGTCGCGCTCGAGCGTCTTGACGCACCCGGCGGTCGCCGACGCAGACGTCGGAAAGGCGCGTTCGTCTGCTGTCTCGCCGTAGCGTGGGGCAGCGAGACGCGGACACGCCGCGTCGACGCCGCCGTCCGCTTCTGAACAGGACCGACCGATGTCCGTCGGAGCGTGGCCACTCCGAGTCCGCTCCGGGCAGACAAGGGGGTGGCCACCTCTGGCCTGGCCGTACGAGTCCGCGGGGTCCCCGCAGCCGGTCGCTGGGAGCCGTGCGTCGGTCAGGTGATCGGTGCCATTCCGCGAGAGAGAACTGTGTTGTATCATGGTTCGAGTGGCCGCTGTTCCGGTAGTGGATGTCGCGGGCGACCCGGCTGGTGGGATACTGATTTGAGCGTCCGGCTGCCGGATTCGCCGGGGATAGCGCTGGTCACTGGAGACATCGCTCGTCGGCCCTCCGCCTCGGTTTCGACGGCGTTCCCCCGCGACTCAGGGTTGTACGTCATCTCCATGCGACCCAGAAATCTACACCGTCGCCGACGGCATTGTAATCACATCCGTTCCCGGGTGCAAAGCAAGGTATTCCCCGGAGAATGGCCGGGTTTACCGGTCAGGGTTCGTGCGCTCGACGAGCGGCCGATTCGATCGACCGCTCTGGGCGCACGCGGCGTCGATCGCCCGTGACGTTCCGTGATCACCCGAGGTTGAGCGCTATCAGCGTCGCTCTCCTGGAGTCGATTGTCGGGTCGCCCGGGTGTGGGCGGTCAGCGGCCGTGCCCTTTCGACCCCGATTCGACGCTCTCGGGTCCCGCCAATCAGGCGAAGGGAGTTCCGGGTTTATTCACGATCTCGCACGTCGCGGCGGACGGCCGCGAGCCACCCGAGACCAGGGGTCCCGTCGTCGATCCACACGATCGTGGCGACCGCGAGCAACAGGAGTTCGAGCGCGGCGTACCCGGCCCCCTCCGGGCTGAGCAGAAAGCGGACGAAGCGCCGCGATAAGCCGCCGACCTGGACGATCAGGGAGCCGCCCGAACTCTGTTTCGTAAAGAACGGCCAGAGTACCTTCGTGTACGCTGGCGCGCCGCCGCGGGCGACCGAGTACAGGATGTCGCCCGGGAGGTGGAGGAGGTAGCCGACGGCGAAGGCGGCCCCGAGGTCGCGGTGTCCCCGTCGAGCCGAGAGGGAGTAGGCGATGATCGACAGCGGAACCGCGACGAAGACGGAGTGACCGATCGTCGATCCGTCGGACATGACGGTGAGGACCCACGCGAGGGGTTTGTCGAGTAGATCCGGAAACTGCGTCCCGAAGGCGACCGCCAGCGCGGCTCGGTCGGTCAGTCGCCCCTCGAGGGTCAGCCGCGAGTAGACCGAGTAGGCGAGGTAGCCGACCGTAAGATGCTCCCAGGGCCACATCGGTTACTCGGCTCTCGGCTGTGTGCCCACCGGCTGACGATCGAGGCCCAGTCGGAGGTCCGGGTCGTCCGTATCCACCCAGAGGTAGACCGTTCGATAGGCGTTCTCCACGGTCGGCTCGCCGGGGACCTCGTCACAGTAGAGCAGGTACGTGAGACGGAGTGTCGTGTCAGCGGAAGACGGATCGGCGGGGGTGGGGGTACTCCGCATCCCGTCGGAAGTAAGACTGTCCGATCGGTGCTGGACGCGTCCGCGCTCGTCGACGCTCGTCTCGTTTTGGTTGCCGCTCACCGCCGCCTGGGCGCGTTGGACGGGTGAGAAGGAGGCGCGCCGCGTTCCGTTGGGGGCGACGCTGATCGACCGGTGGTGTACTCGTTCACGCTCGACGACGCGCGCATCGGTTCCGGCCCCGTCCACCGAGACGCGCTGGAGTTCGACGACGACGTGGTACTCGACCGTTCGTCCCTCGTGGTTGTCGATTCCGACCGTCAGCTGATCGAACTCCCCGTCCGTGAAGTTGGCCGGGTAGTCGGCCGCGACGAACTCCCCGTCCCCCTCCTGCGTGACCAGATAGAAGTTCGTGTACTGCTCGCCCGAGTTCGGGACGAGTATCCCGTACCCGAGGCTGGAGAACGCGAAGACGACAGAGAGGACGAGCGCGAGGTTCACGACGTTTCCCGACCACTCGTTCTCGGGGCCGATCGCGGTTAGAACCGTCCGAAGCCACCGATCGGTCGGGAGCGTGAACCGATCGGCCTGCGGCAGTCGGGATCGGCGGAACTCACCGACCGCGAAGAACAGGGCCGTGAGCGACGCAAATCCGATTGTCACCGAGTGTTGAGTGAGCGGGACTCCGACGAATGCATAGCAGAGCCCCACGATCGGGGCGATCGTGAGGCTCGTCCCGAATGCGAGCGCCATTCGTTCAACTAGTTCGATGCCCCCCGGGCGTCGGCCGGTCTCGGCCCTCGCACCTCCCCGCCGGGGAAAGAGGGCGAGGAGCAACCCGTAGCCCGGAAAGAAGAGGAGTAGTGGCAACCCGAGGACCGCTGGAGCGAGGGAATCGGGCAGGGCCCACTGCACGAGGACCGTCACCACGAGAGTCAGGTACACGAACACCAGGTCTCCCGAACCACCAAGCAACCGCAGAGAAACCGGAGTCGAGAGACTGGGCTTGCTGAACGGGAGATGCATGGTTGAGTGGGAGAAGAGAACAACATCTTGTAATGACTACCTTGCCCCGCCCGAAAGTGAGCCGTAGTTGACCTATCGTCGGGTGATTCGGGGAGCGGGTGAGGGGAGCGAGCGGAGGGACTGACCGCCATCGAAACCGACGGACGTGACCGCCGATTCGGCCAGTTCCATCCAAAATATTTTGTTGACCAGGAAATTGTTCGATGTCAAATAGAACCAGAAACATACGAATATATCCGACCACTTCATTAAATAATCCAATAATATACAAAATGTCTAGATTATTTGGCCGAAAAATAGGGCGCGGGGAAAATAAATGTGGTGAAGATTATATTATTTGGAGGATGTTTCTAGAATTCTCTCGACACCTTTATCTCGATAACCTCTTGTTTTCCAAGCAATGGAACCAAATGTCCGCCAGCACGGGCGGACGGAACGCACGTGCTACCACGCGAGAGGTAGCGGCTCTCTCGACGCTGGAACGGGCACGGGACGTATCGGTGTCGGGTTCCGCCCTGCTGGAGGGTCGTGCGCCACCGGATCTATCTGTCCGCACGATTCGAGAAGGAGCGATCAGTCGTGACGGACGAGAACCACGGGACCGCCAAGGCCAATGGGGGGACGACCAAAGACCACTGGGACCACGTGAGTTTCGTCATCCGCTCTCAGTATCGGACGAAGATACTGGAACAGCTAGCCGACGGGCCGGCGACCCCCTCGAAGCTCGCCAAGTGTTCGGGGATCTCCCTCTCACACGTCTCACGGACTCTCAAGGAATTACGCAATCATGGGCTCGTCGAGTTGCTCGTCTCGGAGCATCAGAAAACCGGCCGACTCTACGGAATGACGGCGAGAGCCGAACGCGTCTGGGAGACGATCGAATCCGAGAGTTTAGACTAGAACGCGAGTGCACCAGCCACCCGACCGCGTGTCTGCTCACGGGGACCTGACGTGGCGATCGATCGTGGCCAGAACCGCCGGCAACTGACGCGGGGTCTCGAACGGCAGCCAATCCTGAAAGTCCGGAAGTCCATCACGGGCCGTGGAGCCGATCCGAAAAAAGGTCGCGTATCGCGAAGGGATTCGATCTATCGGGAACGGGCGAAGCCACACATCCGCGATGGAGCGTCGTTGTCCTCCCGTGGGGCGTTAGCTGCCCCCCGACGTGCTCGTGGCGTTTTCGACCGTCACCTCGGCCTCGTCGGTGACGGGTTCGCCGCCGACGACGACGGGACCGTCGTCCGTCCCGTCAGACTCGACGAAGTCCAGGACCAGGTTCCCGCTCGTCTCGGTGTGGATCATCGCGACGTACGTGCCGGATTCGGTGACCTCTTCGTCGAACTCGACCGTCTGGTTCTCGTACTCGCCTGGGCCGAGGTATACCGTCGAGCCGACGACGCTCTCGACGGCCTCGTTGTCGAACAGGGTGCTGTCGTGGATGACGATGTAGCCGCCCTCCGTCAGGTTCGCGTAGCGAACGACCACGGAGGTGCCGTCACTCGTCTGGTTGTCGAACGTCAGCCGCTCGGTGGCGTTCGCCTCGCTCGGCGTGGGAGTCGCAGTCCCCTCGCCCGGCGACGGGGTGGCGGTTCCCTCACCAGCCATGGGCGTCGCCGTTCCCTCGCCAGCCATGGGCGTCGCCGTTCCCTCGCCAGCCATGGGCGTCGCCGTCCCCTCGCCAGCCATGGGCGTCGCCGTCTCGTTTCCGTCCTCCACCTGTTGCGGACCTGCTCCGGTGTTCGCCGCCAGTCCGTACCCGGAGAGGGCGATCACGGACAGTACCATCAGTCCTGTCAGCAGAGCTGCCTTGAATCGTTTCTGTGTCATGTTAGGTTCGTCGGGTTTCGGTGCTTTCGCGTTCTCTCCGACCTCGTCTTCTGTCACATACTCGTCACAGTCTGCGATCGCTACCTACAGGTCGTCTCCCGCTCCTCGACGTACGTAGCACCGGGCGGATGTACGAAGCATAGCATGTTTGTTATGTGTCCGTACCGCCTAGTAGCGTGAAACACATCAACAGTAATCTCGAACGAAGCCACGAAAAGGCCGCATTATCACGAGAAACCTCACGCATCCCGGTCCTGTCGGGAGACGGACATCGACGCCCGACCGAGCATCGTGACCGTCCGGGGCGTAAGTTCGGGTTATCGCACGTCGTCGGTCCACCCGTGTCCCCGAGGACCGGTGTTCGTCGTCGCGAGCCCCGAGTACCGTGCCTCCCGTCCCTGGCTCCGACGGACGGCGTTCCGTCGGCGTCTCCCGACGTCCGACCGAAGTTACGGCGGCAAACTGTGGTAACGGAGGTGTGGTGACGAGGGGACGGCGCTCGACTCGGTTCGTTCTCACCGTCCGATGCCGGTCGGGCGGGAGAGCGCGTCCCCGGGAGAGCCGTCGCGGCACCGGGCGGTGGGACTCCGGTTTCACGGCACGGACGCGCGACGTTCGTCTCACACACCCAGGCGGTGTCTCACTGACCTGGAGCCGCCCCCCTGGCTCGTCTTCCCACGCAGCCACCGATCGGTGTCCGAGGGTCCGTGACGGGTCGAAGTCGACGTGAAAAATGTAGCTCCACGATCGTCCGCGATGCGGGACGATCGATGCGGGGGGCCGGAGCGGCACACCCGCGATGGCGCGGTCGCGACCCCCGCGATGGCCCGGTCGTGGACCGTCGCGACGCGGGGGCTGTCCGAAGCGACTACCCGCTTTCGAACGTCACCTCGGCATCGTCGGTGACGGCTTCGCCGTCGACGACGTAGGGGCCGTCGTCGGCCCCGTTCGAGTCGACGAAGTCGAGGGTGTCGTTGTCGTTCGTATCCTGGTGGAGCATCGCGACGTAGGTGCCGGACTCGTTGACCTCCTCGTCGAGGTCGACCGTCTGATTGCCGTATTCGCCCGGCCTGAGGTAGGACGTGGCACCCACGACGCTCTCGATGGAGTCGTTCTCGAAGAGGCTGCTGTCGTGGATGACGATGTACCCGCCTTCGGGGAGGTTCGCCTGGTTGACGACGACCGACCCGCTGTCGGTCGTCTGGTCGTCGAAGACGACCTCCCCGGTGACGGTCGCCTCGTCCGGCGTGGGAGTCGCGGTTCCCTCATCCGGTGCGGGGGACTCGGTCCCCCCGTCCGGCGACGGAGTGGCGGTCCCCTCGCCCGGCGCCGCCGCTTCGACGACCTGGAACGTCACGATGTCCGTGTTGTCGCCGTCGTCGGCTTCGAGCGTGTAGGTGCCGGGTTCGACGTTCGCGGGCACGTTCAGTCTCACGCTCCACTGACCCGTGAAGTTCCACTCGTCGGTCGAGGCCGAGGAGAACTCGGTGGCGTCGGGACCCTCGGTGACGTCGATCGAGATGGTGTTGTCGTCGGGTTTCCGGTTCGTCACGCCGGAGACCACCATCGTGCTGCCCGCTTCGATCGGGTTGACGCCGGTGGCGCTCGACCCGGCCGAACGGATGGCCTGGATGTTCGTCGAGCCGTCGGTGTAGCGGAACGAGTCGCGGATGAGGAGGTCGTCGGAGCCGGCCTCGTCGACGGTCTCGTCCGCGAGGATCTCCAGCACCTGCTGCTGGGTCAGACCGGTGCCGCTGAACCGCTGGACGTAGTTCTCCACGTCGGAGAGGCTAGCCCCGGACTGGCCGGGGATGAGCCCGTCGCCCGCGACGGCGTCGCGACCGAGGGCGTAGACGAGCCCGGTGATCTGTCCCTCGTTGAGCTGGCGACCTTCCGGAGTTGTCAGCGAGACGTCGTCCTCCTCGAAGATGTCGTCGTCGTCGACAGTGACCTGTTCGGTCGCGACCCGCCCGCGCGTGTCGACCATGATCAACAAGACGTCGTCCTGGCCGGGCGCCGTCCCGATGACGTCGACCGTGCCGTCGTCAGTCGCGACCTGGCCGTTGTACGACTGGTAGATGAGCGGGCGCTGCACCCCGGTCGGTCCCTGCTGCTGTTGCTGGAGCTGGGGCTGCTGGACGGACGCAGCGACCGATTCCTGCGCGACGTCGCCACCGAGCCCCGCAGGTTCGGCGACGTTGCTCTGGTTCGCCGGACCGAGTCCGGGTTCGGTGACGAGCAGCGACGTCTGCTCCGAGGAGCCGGAGCTGAACTGCGTCGTCGTCAGAGTCTGCCGGAGGTTGCCGGCGTCGTCCCGGGCGTCCTCCGCCTCGATGACGCCGAAGCGGTAGCGGCCGGGGATGGCGAAGATGTCCGAGGCGACCGAGAGGCGCACGTCGCGCTCCTCCCACTCGCCGTCCGCGTCGACCGAGATGAGGTCATCGTCGTCGAGGTCGCCGTCCTCGTTGACGTCGAGGAGCTCCCAGTCGCCCTGATCGCGCGCGTAGAGCGCGACGTCGTCGATGCCGGGCTCGGCGAAGCCGCTGACGTCGACCTCCTGCCCGGCGATGTAGCTGCCGGCGGGCTCCGCGATGCTCAGACCGCCCTCTTCGATCCGGACCGAGGAGTCGTCCTCGGGGCTGCCGAACGTCTGGGCGACCTCTTCGAGCGTCAATCCGCTCTCGTAGGCGTTGACGTCGACGTTGGTGTCGTCGAGGAACGCCGTGTCGATCTGGCCCTCGCCGAGACCGGTGTCCTCGTCGATGACCACGCGCGCGTACGCGAAGTCGGCGGTGCTGTCGTTATTGGCGTCGAACGTGCCGCGTTCGACGACGTCGTTGACGTCGCGGAACACGCGCTGGTTGACGTTGTTGTTCCGGAAGTCGTCGTCCTCGATGGTGACGAAGTGGGTTTCGCCGGCACTCGACCCGCGGATCGTGAAGGGGACGTACTGTCCGCGCGTCGCGCTACGGGCGCCGAGATCCAGCTGGATGTCGGTGTCCGTCGTCACGTCGAGCGTCGCCGACTGCTGGGCGGGCCCGAAGTCGAGTTCGTCCCAGCCCTCCACCGCGATGGTGTACTGGCCGGCGTCCTGGTCGCTCATGTCGAGCACCCAGAAGGCGTCCTGCACGGACGTCCCGTTGAGTTCCGACTCGTTGAACTGTCCGATGCCCTGGAGGTGGACGATCTCAGTCCCGGTCCCCCGCTGGCCGGGATTGCCGACCGCCGCCGGGTTGTTGGCGTAGGGACCGTTCAGCGACTGGATCTGGCCGTCCGAGAGCTGGTCGCTCTCCCCGAGCACGTCGCCGGTGATTTCGTTGCCGTCCTCGTCGCGGACCTCGATGTCCAGGTCCTCGGCGGACCTGAAGTTCCACTCCGCCCGCACGAGCACGACCTCGTCCTCGGTGATGCTGGAGTCCGCGACGTCGGCGCCGCGCTCGTTCAGGAGTTCGAGGTCGGTGACGCGCGGCTGCTGGACCGTCACTCCGACCTGGGTCCGTTGGCCGTTCCTCGCGTACTGCCCGAGCGTCTGGTCCTCGGGGATGGGACTCTCGAGGGGAATCCCCTCGGCGTCACCCGAGACCCCGATCAGATTCGACGGATTCACCTCCGTGCCGTCCTGGGTGACGTACCGGACGTTGTCCTCACCGCGGAACACGACGGGCTTGTCCTGTGTCACGACGACGTCATTGGGGCCGCCGACGCCCGGGTTGTAAGTCGCAGTTTCTCCTCCACGTACGGAGTTCGCCGCCATTCCGTACCCGGAGAGGGCGATCACGGACAGTACCATCAAGCCTGTCAGTAGGATTGCTTTGAATCGTTTGTGACTCATATTACTGGTTTGCTCAGTTTTCGGCGCTTCCGACCGCGCGTCGGCCCGTCTTCGGCTACATAGTCGTCACGTACCGCGCCGGCCACCGACCGTCTACCGCCGGTCGACGCGCGGAAGCACCGGATGCAAGCCACTGTCTTATGTATCCTTTGTTATATACGAGATGTCGATAGTAAGCTGAGATACTTCAGCAGTAACCCCAACGCCTTTTCGTGAAGGATCAGAATTATTACCGGTAATCGCCCGAAACGCAACACTGTCAGCGATCACACACGAATCGGCGGTCGCGTCTCGGGGGCGCGCGCACGTAATTCGAGGCTACGCGCCGGTAGCCCAGTCGCTACTCGCGCCGCCGGTCACGGGTTCCGCCGACGGGGCGTCGTCCCGCACAGTCTCCCCTGACACGTCCGCGTCGACTCGCCACCGACGGTTCCCGTGTGGTCGAGCCGAAGTAATCCACCGGGAGTTATCATATGAAGATAGACATATAGAGTACGCGGCCATTGGGCTTCTTCACCCGGATTTTCACATCATTCCTGGTGTGATAGTAACCGAAGTGGCATGTTGAGCGAAGTCGTAATTTCGCGACTCTGGTTAACCCGCCTGCGAACAGATAGGGAAGTTGACGGCTCTCGGCGAATCGAGTGGCGGCGCCGCGAGTCGCATACCGCCCGGGACGGCCCGTCGAACGGCTTGGAGGCCGGTCAGTCGCAGTCGAGGCCGACGACGTGGGGGGTCCTGTCGACGACGTGGAAGTACCCCGTCAACGGCGGGCGCGCGACCGTCGAGACGCCGAGCGCCGTTCGGCATCGACCGCGTCCGCGGTGCCGTGCTGTCGTCGGTCGGTGTGGCGGGAATAGTTTTTTGCGCCCCTGAGACGTACTTTCGGGGTCTGAACCCCTTTCGAGGCCATGGACCGCGCACTTCCCCTGTTGTCGCTGGTGCTCCTCGCCGTCACGACTCCGCTCGCGGGCGGAGGTGTCGGCGGGTCGTTCGCGACGGGGACGGGACCGTCGGGGGCCTCCCAGCCGGCGGCGGCGACCGACGCTCGACACGCACCGCCACCTCTCCCGGGTACCGAAGCGGGGGGCGCCCGCGCGCGACCCGTCCAGCGCCTCGTGTCGATCGAGTCACCGACTGGCGTGTACGTGCTCGGGAGCCCCGTCACGGTTCGGGGGAGAGCCCCCCCGGACGTCGAGAGCGTCGCGCTGTACGTCCGCTGGACCGGCGACTGGCACCTCCTGACGCCCGAAGCCGACGGCGCCAACGCCACCGACGCCAACCGCACGACGCTCACCGTCTCCCCGAACGGCCGATGGAATCGATCCGGCGTGGTGGTGTCGAACGCGAGTATCGCGACGAGGCCCGGGGCGTACGAACTGGGTGTGATCGCGACCGCGGACGCCGTCGACGAGAACGGGGCGCTCCGGCCGGTCCTGCCGTCCGCCACCTTCGCCGCCGGACGGAGCGCGAGAGCCGACTTCTTCGCGCGTCCACCGCTCGCGTCCGAGTCACCCGTGTTCGGGGACGTCGACGACCAGGTGGCGCTAGAGGACGAGTACGTCGTCGTGCGCGGGCGCGCCCCCGGTGCGCAGGCGGTCCTCGTCCTCGTCGTCGACGACCGCGGCCAGCTCGTCAGCGACGTCGTCAGCGTCTCCGACGGTCGCTTCGAGACGGAACTGGCCGTCGCGCCGCCCGACGGCGAGGCGCTGTCCGAGGGGTTCGCCGTCGGACAGGTGATCAGCGCCGGCCGCGACGGCCGAGTCGGCGACGGCGAGATCCAGGACGAACTGGCTCCCGACCTGCGGGACCTCGAATCGTACCTGCAGGCCCAGACCGACCGGTCGCGGCGGGAGGGGCCGCCGTTCACCCAGCACCAGGTGCTCCAGCGTATCGACGCCGAGACCGTCGGCGACGCGGGGAGCGACGACCTGCGCCTCGTCGACACCTTCGCCGTCGCCCGCTCTCTCACGACGATCGACGCCGCGACGCCACTGAACGCGTCCAACGAGACCGAAAGCGGCGAGGTCGAAGCCGGCCGGACGCTGGTGATCCGGGGGCGGACGAACCGGCGACCGGGCGACACCACGCTGTTCGTCTCCGTCGTCGACGAGGCGAGCAGGCGAGCGGTGGCGGTGGCGGACACCGCCGAGTGGGGGAGCGCCGGCGCCTGGCGGGTGACGGTGTCGACGGCGGGGGTCCCACCCGGGAACTACACGGTCCTCGTGGACGACGGCGTGGACCGCGACGCCACCGCCCTCCGGATCGTCCCGGCGAACGCGTCGTCGGGCGACTGACTCGTCGCCCCGGTTCGCGCCCGACCGCCGTCTCGACCCACTTAATGCCGCCGCCTCGGTCCCTCGCCGCCCCCGTTCGGCGGCCCCACGCCGGGGGGTGCCGTCCGTCCGCCGACCTCCCTAAAGAGATAGGGCGTCTCCGTATCCCCGTGGGTCACGAACCGTGGGTATGGAAGTTGAACCCGATAGCCGCTCGATTACCATTCTCTACGCGGGTTCGAACCGGGAGCGTGCCGAGGCGCTTCAGGACCACCTTCACGGGGGGGAGTACGACTGTTCGGTGATCCGGGTCGAATCGCTGGACGACGTCGTCAGGGAGGCGAAACGGCGACCCCTGACGGCGCTCGTCGTCGAACACGACCTCCCCGAGGGGACCGGCGTGCGGGCGGTCGACCGATCGCTCGACATCCACCCGGATCTGCTGACCGTCCTCCTCGCCGACCAGCCCTCGCCGTCCCTCGCCGACCGCGCGTACGAGACCGGCGTCGACGAGTTCGTCAGCGACACCGGCGAGACGGCGACCCACGTCGTCGGCCACCGCGTGGCGTCCAGTCTCGACCCCGACGGGGCGGACGACGCGTCGTTCGGCCGCCTCGCGAGGACGCTCGCGTCGACGGCGTCGGACGCGATGGTCCTGCTCGACGAGGAGGGCATCGTCCGCTACGCGAACCCGGCCGTCGAAGAGACGTTCGGCTACGAGCCGAGGGAACTCGTCGGCGAACCGATCACCGTGCTGATGAGCGATGAAACGGCCGACCGCCACCGGGCGGGGATGCAGCGCTACCTCGCCACGGGAGAGCGAACGCGCGACTGGGACGACGTCGAACTCACCGGCCGCCACCGTGACGGCCACGAGGTCCCCATCAGCGTCTCGTTCTCGGAGTCCGCGACCGACTCGACGCGCTACTTCGCGGGAGTCATCCGCGACGTCGGCGAGCGCCGGCTTCTGGAGGCGGAACACGCACTCTACCGCGAGACGACACAGCGGATCCTCCGGGCGGAGTCGTTCGAGGACGGCCTCCGGACGGCGATCGAGGCGATCTGCTCGGCGACGGGGTGGGAGTACGGCGAGGCCTGGACCCGCGCCGAACACGGCCCCCTCGAACGGGTGGCGGACCCGTACGCTGCCTCGGAGGCCGCCGAGGCGTTCGCCGACGCCACCTCGCCGGTATCGTTCGAGGGCGACGAGGGGCTCGTCGGGAGCGTCTGGAAGTCCCGGTCGTACCGCTGGGTGCGCGACCTGACCGGCGAGGCGTCGCCGTTCGATCGGGACGCGGCCGCCGACCGGGCCGGCCTGCGCGCGGCGCTCGCGGTACCGATCGTCAGCGACGGCGCCGTGGTCGCGGCCATGCTGTTCATGCACCCCACCCCGCAGGAACCCGACGAGGCGATGGTGGACACGACCCGGACGATCGCCGCCGACCTCGGGCGCCTGCTGAAGCGGCTCCGGGCGGAGTCGGCCGTCCGCGAGGAGCGCAGCCTCAAGAACCGCGTCCTGGAGACGAGCCCGGTCGGCATCGCCATCCTCGGGACCGACGGGACGTTTCAGTACGTCAACGAACGGGCGGGGGAGATGCTCGGGATCGAGGATTTCGACGGGCCGATACGGTACGAGGACGTCGACGCCGAAACGGTTGCCTTCGACGGTTCGCCGGTGGACGACGAGGACCGCCCCTACCGGCGCGTCATCGAGCGGGGGCAGGAGATCTCCGGGCGGGCGCGCGTCGAGGTCGGCGGCGAGACCCGGTGGCTGTCCGTCAACGGCGCGCCGCTTCGCGACGAGGACGGGCGCGTGACGTCCGCGGTGTTCTCCCTGCAGGACGAGACCGAACGACAGGAGCGGGAACACCGGCTCCGGCAGTACGAGGCGGTGGTGGAAACGGTCGGCGACGGCGTGTACGCGCTCGACGACGAGGGGCGGTTCGTCCTGGTGAACGACGCGTACGCGGACCTGCTGGGCTACGAGCGGTCGGAACTCGTCGGCCGGCGGGCCAGCGAGTTCGTCAGCGAGCGCGTCACGGCCGAAGCGAGGGGGCTCCTGGACCAGATCAACGACGACGGCGCCGACACGGCGACGCTGGAGGCGACGCTCCCCACCGCCGACGGCGAGCGGGTGCCGATCGAAGCGCGCATCGCCCTGTTCGACCTCGGGGACGGTCGGTACGGGCGCGCGGGCGTCGTCCGGGACATCTCTCGGCGCAAGCGCCACGAAGCGCGACTGGCGCAGTTGAACGAGATCGGACAGGCGCTGACGACCGCCGAGACGGCCGAGGAGGTCGCCGACATCGTCGTCGACGGGGCGCGCGAGGCGCTCGGCCTGTCGCTGACGGCGGTCGAGTACTACGACGAGTCGGCCGGACGGCTCCGCGCGGCCCGGCGGACGGACGACCTCGCCGACCTCGTCGGCGACGACCCCGTGTTCGCGTCCGAGCGGGACCTCCCCTGGGAGGTGTTCGCCTCCGGGGACGCACGCGTCGTCTCCGACGTCGGCGGGGAGACCGCGGTCGAACCGACCGGGACGCCGCTGGAGAGCGCGATCGTCCTCCCGCTCGGAATCCACGGCGTGTTCGTCGCCGGCGCGACGACGCCGGACGCGTTCGACGACGCCGACGTCCAGGTGGCCCGCATCCTCGTGGCGAACGCGCTCGCGGCCCTCGATCGGGTCGACCGCGAACGGGCGCTGCGGGCCCAGACGGAGGCCCTCCGGGAGCACAACGAGTCGCTCGAACGGATCAACCGGCTCAACGGCGTCATCCGTAGCCTGACCCGCCACCTCACGCGGGCGTCGACGCGCGAGGAGATCGAGACGGCCGTCTGCGAGGAGCTATCCGCGGCCAGTCCGAACGTCTTCGCCTGGATCGGTGCGAAGCAGTCCGTCTCCGGTGAGGTCCGGCCGCGGGCGTGGGCCGGGCGCGAGGACGGGTACCTCGACGCCGTCACCGTCCGGGAGGACGGGCCGGCCGACGATCCAACGGGGACCGCCGTCCGGACGCGCGAACCGGCCGTGCGGAACAACCTGCAGAACGACCCGCCGTTCGAGCCCTGGCAGACGGAAGCGCTCGACCGAAACTATCGGTCGAGCGCCGCGATTCCGCTCACCTACAGGGAGACGATGTACGGCGTCCTGCACCTCTACGCCGACGAGACGGACGTGTTCGACGAGATGGAGGTCGCGGTCCTCGACGAACTCGGCGAGATGATCGGCTACGCCATCAACGCGGTCGAGCGCAAGAAGGCGCTCGTGAGCGACGCCGCGGTCGAACTGATGTTCGAGCTCGACGACCGGTCGATCCCCGCGATCCGGCTCACCGCGGACGCCGACGTCGCGTTCGAACTCGAGTCCCTGGTCGAACAGAGCGACGGCTCCGTCCGGACGTTCTTCACCGTCTCCGGGGCCGACCCCGGGACGGTGTTCGAACACTGCGAGCACGCGCCGAGCGTCGAAGAGGTCTCCCTGCTGACCGAGCGCGACGAGGGCAACCGGTACGAGGCGCTCGTCGCGGGGTCGGGCTTCCTCGGCACCCTCGTCTCGTACGGCGCGTATCCGACGGTGATGACCGCGGGCCCGGACGGCGGGCAGGTCACCGTCGAGTTGCCCCGGAGCGGGGACGTCCAGTCGTTCATCCGGATGTTCACCCGGGAGTACGACGGCGCCGAACTCGTGCGCCGGAAGACGTACGATCGGCCCGTACAGACGCGCGAGGAGTTCGAGGCGAACTACGAAGAGCGCCTCACCGAGCGCCAACTCGAGGTGCTCAGGACCGCCTACCTCAGCGGGTTCTTCGAGTGGCCCCGGGAGATCTCCGGGCAGGAACTGGCGGCGAAACTCGGGGTGACCCAGCCGACCGTGAGTCGACACATCCGCAACAGCGAACGGAAACTCCTCGACGCCGTCTTCGACGAGGAGTGACCCGATTTAGGATGTTAACCCCCCGCGTCCGACCGGCAGTATTCACCTACGCCGGTCGCCTATCCGTGGGGCGTGCGTACGTCAACGTAGTGATGGACCCATTCCAACCCGGTCGTGACCGAGAGCGTCACGCGTCCGACGGCGAGTCGATCCCGGTCGAGATAGCGCGGGAGATCGCGGCCGCTCGCGACGTCGATCCGTTCGACCTGCCGCCGCTCAACGGGCACGTCGACATCGACGCGCTGACGTCACTGATCCGGACGACGGACCAGCAGCCGTCGGGACACCTCCGCGTCTCGTTTCGCTACCACGGCTGCGACGTCGAGGTCCGGGGAGACGGGACGGTGGACGTCGCCCCGACCGCGGACTCCGACGCCCCCGCGGACCAGGCCGGGGAGAGCGAGCGGTAACACAGGCGGATCCGACCCCCGAAATGACCCATTCGAGGCAGGAAAACACGTCCGAGAACGCCGGACGGTACCGGGCGATCGAATACGGCACCGGCGAAACGGCCGTGACGATCATCCAGGACAGCAGAAACGATCGCGCGTGGATCCAGTCCGACCGCCCGATGGAGCTTCGACCGTAGTCCCCGGGCGCTCCGTAGCCTCTCCCGGATGCGCTGGAGCCTCCCCAGGCTCCACAACCTCCCCCGGGCGCCCCCGTCGACGGGGACGGGGTCCACGCTCGCCCCCAGCCACACCCACCGGATGACCGACACCTACCACCTGACCTGTACCGACTGTTCGTTCGAACGCGTCGTCGAGGGCGTCGAGCGATCGCTCGACGTGAGCGAAGCCCACGAGGGCCGGTACGAGGACGGCCACTTCGTCGATATGGTCCTGGTCGAGGGCGACGACGTCCCAGACGGAGACGGCGCAGTCAGTTCGTCCGCGGAGGCCGTCTCGTCCTCCGACTCGACCGACGAGGAGCAGCAGCGCGTCTCGGTCGACCCCGACTGGGTGCGCACTCCACCCGCTGCGTGCGCACTACCCAGCACGTCGACGCCGATAGCGGTCAGCCGCGGACTGGGGAGTCACCACCGGAACAGGAGCGGGCTCCCGAACGCAGTAGAAGCAGTCGGCGCACGGACGGAACGGCCCGGCGAGGGTTGGGCGAGGACTGCTTACGCGGAGTCCCCGGTGGCGACCTCGACCTCCACGGCGTTTGGCTCGTACGCGTTCGCGGCGTAGCCGCCCTCGTTCCAGGGGAACTCGTCGCGCTCCAGGGCGTCCCGCCAGGCATCCGGATCGGAGATCCGCACGGGCTGTCGCCGGCCCAGATCGTCCGTCGCGCGAGACATTAGCACGTGGCTTCCCGGCGCGGCCTCCCAGTCGGACCGGAACAGTCGCCACGCTCCAGCGTACTCGGGCCCGAAGAGCTCCGCATCGCTCCACGTGTTCCCACCGTCAGTCGATATCTCGACGCGGTCGACCCCGTCGTCACCCGCCCACGCGACGCCGCGAACCTCGACTGTGCCGTCCGGTCGAGGGCGTACGGGGGACTCCCCGTCCGGGGTCCCGATCACCGACATCACCGTCGCGTCGAACGTGTAGGGGTGGTCGACGGCTCCCTCCAGCTGTTCCCACGTGTCGGTCGAATCGACCGCCTCCAGCTCCTCGGGGTCCGTGTTCCGGGGGTGGATCCGGTAGGACACCTGCTGCCAGAAGGCGTGCTCCCCCGGCCGATCGAGGGACCCCTCGACCACCATGGAGTCCGTGATCCGGAGTTCTTCGACCCACTTGACGTTGTTGACGCCGTACCACCCCGGCACGACGAGCCGGAGCGGGAACCCGTGTTCGCGCGGGAGCGGGTCGCCGTTCATCCCGTGGGCGACGATGCAGTCGTCGAGTGCCTTTGAGAGCGGAATCGAGCGAGCGAACACGTCATCGCCGTCCGATCGGTCCCCGCCAATCGCAGTCAGCCACCGCTCCTCGGGGGACTCGACGCCGTGGTCGCGGAGTATCGAACTGATCGGGGTTCCGGTCCAGAAGGCGGTCGCCGCGGCCTCGAAGCCCCACTGCACGCTGCCCGTCTCGGGCTGGTGCTGACCGCGACCGTTGCCGGCGCATTCCATCGTGTGCGCGACGGCCACCGTCGGGTACTCGTGCGTAATCTCGTCCATCGAGAGCGTCGCCTCGACCTCGCCGGTGAGGGAGACGGTCCACGTCTCCCAGTCACCGCCAGGAATGTCGTTTCGGTGACAAACGAAGTGTTCCTCGATGGGGGTGAGCCAGTTCGAGAAAGTCCGTCGGTCGGCGGCGCCGACCACCGTGTACTTGTCGGCGTCGTCCCGCGTCTCCGACACGCCACCCGCCCGTCGTTCGAGCAGTTCTGCGATCTCTGCGTGGCGATTCGGCCTCGGTCGTTCTGTGGTCATTGATAGCTAGTACCACGGCGAGGGAGTTAGCCGTTGTCCCGGTCGGGACGCCGGGGGTGGACAGCGAAGCCTTCGGACCTGGAGAGCGGCAGGTGGTCCCGTTCGGGGTCCTCTGAGACGGCGAGACGTCCCCCTTGACGACTACCGCCCGTCCGGCGCTCAGTCGGGGCGCTCTCGCTCGATCGCGGGCCGGCCGGCCAGCCACCGGTGGGCCGCGTCGACCAACTCCTGGTCCGTCGAGCGAACGGCGATCCGCTTGATCCGCGCGTCGTCCTCGGGGTAACAGCCGACGGCGACGTCGAACCGCTCGCGGGCCTCGTCCAGCACGTCGACGAGGTCGCTCTCCGTCTCCGTCGAGAACAGGGTCCTCGCACGGCGGTCGCCCGCGAACTCGTCGGCGACCCGTCCGAAGGTCGCCTTCATCTCCGCGGGGATCCCCGGGATCACGACCACGTCGTCGCAGACGAACCCCGGGGCGATCCCCTCCTCGTTCTCGATCGCCTCGCTCCCCGCCGGTCGGCGCGCGGCGCGGTCGAGGTCGAACTCGAAGTCGGGGTACTGCTCCCGGATGCCGGCCACCGTCGCCTCGACGAGTCGGTGCGTCCGGTCGTGGCGCACAACCTCTCGATCCAGGGCGGCGGCCACGCCCTCGACGGTCACGTCGTCGGGCGTCCCGCCGAGCCCGCCCGTGACCACGACGCTGTCGTAGGACGCCCGGTGATCCGCGACGGTCGTCGAGATCCGCTCTCTCTCGTCCGGGACGACGACGATCTCCGGGACCGTCACCCCTCGGTCGGTCAGCTGTGCCGCCAGCCACGTCGCGTTGGTGTTCTCGATATCGCCCGCGAGCAGTTCGTCGCCGACGGTGACGATGGAGGCGCGCATGTGCGTGGTTCCCCCTCGGCTCGTCGCCGTTTGAGCGTTCCGCCACCGGACGGCGCGCTCGGTCGTGGGCGCCGCCGCTACCGACCCAACACCTTTGGCGACGAGCCGAGTTGGACCGACCGATGACCCGACTGACGCTTCCGCGGCCGGGGCTGGGAACCTCGGGCAACGACGACCCCGAGCAGTGTGCGACGACGGTCGAGACGGCCCTCGACGTCGGGTACCGCCACGTGGACACCGCCCAGATGTACGACAACGAGGCCGCCGTCGGGCGCGGGCTGGAGCGGTCCCCGATCCCCCGCGACGACGTGGTCGTCGCGTCCAAGGTCCACCCCGAGAACCTCGCCCCCGACGACGTCCTGACGACCGCGAAGGAGAGCCTCGATCGTCTCGGCCTCGACGCGATCGACCTCATGTACGTCCACTGGCCGGCCGTCGCCTACGACCCCGAGCGGACGCTGCCAGCCTTCGACGAACTCGTCGACCGGGGGGCGGTCAGGCACGTCGGCGTGTCGAACTTCTCGCCGGCGCTGCTCGACGAGGCGATGGAGCGCCTCGACGCCCCGATCGCCGCCCACCAGGTCGAGATGCATCCCCTGTTCCCGCAGGCCGAGCTCGTCGCCCACGCCGAGGAGCACGGGTACGCGCTCGTCGCCTACGCCCCGCTCGGACAGACGGAGGTCCTCGACGTGCCCGAGATCCGGACGGTCGCCGAGCGGCGCGACGCCACGCCCGCGCAGGTCTGCCTCGCGTGGCTCATGTCCCACGACCCCGTCGTGCCGATCCCGAAGTCGACCGGCGAGGCACACCTCCGGGAGAACGTCGAGGCCCGGTCGATCGAGCTGACCGACGAGGACCTGGCCACCATCGACGGGATCGCGGAGGAGCGGCGACTGGTCGATCCACCGTGGGGACCCTGGAACTGAGCGGGGCGAACGTCCGCGGATCGATCACCGGGGGGTCACGGGCCGAGCGGTCGATCACCGGGAGGATCGCAGTCCGAGCGCCGTCCGAATCCGGGTCAGCAGTCCGCCCTGTAGCTCGAAGATCCGTTCCATCTCCTCGTCGGTCAACTCGAAGTCGAAGACGGCGAGGTTCTCCCGCAGGTGTTCCCGTCGGCTGGATTTGGGGATCGCCGAGACGTTCGGTTGCTGGAGCAACCACCGGAGCGCGACCTGCGCGGGCGTCTTCCCGTGGCGCTCGCCGATCTCCCGCAACGTCTCGTTCGAGAGCCCCTTTCCGACGTTGAGCGGACTGTAGGCCGTGAGCATCACGTCGTTGTCGATGCAGAACTCCAGGACGTCGGGCTGTTCGTGGAACGGGTGGTACTCGACCTGGTTCGTCAGGATCGGCGTTCGCGACGCGTCGATGGCCTCCCGCAGTTGACTCACGGAGAAGTTGCTGACGCCGACGTGCCGGACCGCCCCGCCGTCCTGGAGTTCGTTCATCGCGCGCAGCGACTCCGCGACCGGGACCGTTCGGCTCGGCGCGTGGATCAACAGGAGGTCGACGTACTCGGTCCCCAGTCGGTCCAGGCTCCCTCGAACCGACCGGAGCAGGTCGTCGTACGCGAGGTTGTCCCGTAGCACTTTCGTCACGAGGAAGACCTCGTCGCGGTCCACGTCCGACTCGGCGATCGCCGCGCCGACCATCTCCTCGTTGTCGTACATCTGGGCGGTGTCGACGTGGCGATAGCCCAGGTCGAGCCCCTCCGCCACCGCGGTGCGACACTCCTCTCCTTTCATCCGGGCCGTTCCGAGGCCGAGCGCCGGGATCTCGACGCCCTGAACGGAGACGTGCTCCATACCCGCCGTCTACGGGCGAGGAGCGCAAGAAACCGCGCACTGGTTCCCTCGTTTGACCGTGTCGAGGGGTTACGTGTTCGTGGAACCGCGCGTTCGCCGGAGCATCGGCATCCCCCGGAACGTCGTCCATTCCCACGGCATCGCGGGTTTCGGGGCGTCCCGGGTCGTCGACCGGGTGTCGCGCTCGGCGTGCGCAGCTCACCCGGCCACGCGCCGAGCCAGGTCGACGGCGCGGTCCCGATCCCCGTCGACGATCACGGCGGTGGTCACTCCCTCCGCGCGCCAGAAGACCACCGTCCGGTCGCGCGCGGTCGTCACGTTCGCGTCGCGGCCGTCGAGGGCCACCCGCGTCGCGTTGCCGTCCGCGTCGAACCGGCGGTCGACCGTGGTCGAGACCACCGTGACGTTGTCCGCGTCCGCCCGGTACCGCTGGACGACCACCGTCCCGGCCGCGCGTTCGATCACGGTCGCCTCGCGGAAGGTCGCGTTCAGCGTCGGCAGGTCGAGGGTCGTGTCGGCCTGCGCCGGCGCGAACGCGTCGTAGCGATCGACCGTTGTGAGTGCGAGGCGATCGCTCGGCGGGTCGAACGTGCTCTCGTGGACGCTCACGTTGAACCGCGTCCGACGGTAGTCGACGACGGTCGAGTTGGCGCCGTCCGTGGCCTCGATCCGGAGCACCCGCGCGTCGTCCTTGGCGATCCAGACGGTCGCCTCGCCGTCCGCGCTGTCGTCGGCGGGCGTCAGTCGGAGGACGTGCGCCGGCGTGCCGTCGTCGCTGCCGTCCCGGAGGCGTTCGACGCTGAGGTTCTCCGACGGCGCGACGCGCCGGTCCAGGGCGGCGACCGGTCGCGCCCCGCCGGCGGCCGGCCGTCGCACCCCGTCGGCGACGGGTCGGGCCTCGCCGTCGGGCGGTCGCTGCGGGGTGGCGGCGCCGCGCGGGGCGTCCAGTGCCCAGACGCCGGCCCGGTCGGGGCCGACGTACCAGGCGACGCTGCCGTTGGTTCCGGCGCGGTAGGTGCCGCGTTCCCCGGCGACCACGACCCGCGAGCGGTTGCCCGCGACGGCGAACTCGACGGTCGCCGTCGCGGTGGCGCTCCCGTTAGTCACGGTCACGTCGGCCGTGCCGACGACGCTCTCGGCGGTGGCGTACTGCGTCCGCGTCTCGTTGAGCACCGCCTCACCCGTGGGTGCTCCACCGAGGGCCGCCGCGCCGGTCACGGTGAGGCCGACGACGACGACGAGGCCGAGAACCCCGAGCACGCGCCGGTCCCCCAGCGTGTCGAGCATACGCGTGCTACCGGCCCGAGCCGCATCAAGCTTTCTCGCGGGACGAACACGTTCTGCGTGCGAGCACGTTCGCGCGGGACCGACTCTCGTCGCCGGGTCGGCGACCGCCGAGCACATCACTCATCGGCGTGCGGGCCGTACTGCCCCCGATGGCAGCTTTCGACGCGACCGCGACCGACTCCCTCGACGACCCCGTCGTCGAACTGCGAAACGTCTCCAAGACCTACGACGTCGGGGGCGTCGTCCGGGCGCTCTCTGGCGTCTCGCTGTCGCTCGCCCGGGGGTCGTACACCGCCGTGATGGGTCCCAGCGGCTCGGGCAAGTCGACCCTGATGAACCTGATCGGCGCGCTCGACACGCCGACCGAGGGCGAGGTCTTCGTCGACGGGCGGCGCGTCTCGGACGCCACCGAGGACGAACGGGCGGCCGTCCGTGGGACCGACGTGGGGTTCGTCTTCCAGACGTTCAACCTCCTGCCGCGCCTCACCGCCGTCGAGAACGTCGCGCTCCCGCTGGTGTTCGCCGGGGTGGCTCGCGCCGAGCGCCAGGAGCGCGCCCGCGACCTGCTCGCCCGGGTCGGCCTCGCCGACCGAACCGACCACCTCCCGACCGAACTGTCGGGCGGGCAGCGCCAGCGGGTCGCCATCGCCCGGGCCCTCGTGGCCGACCCCGCGCTCGTCCTGGCCGACGAACCGACGGGCAACGTCGACACCGACACCGGCGCCCGGGTGCTCGACGTCTTCGACGAACTGCACGCGGCCGGCAACACCATCCTGCTCGTCACCCACGAGCGACACGTCGCGGAGCGGGCCGAGCGGATCGTCCACGTTCGCGACGGCGAGCGCCGGCGGATCGAGTCCCTCGACGGGGGCGACCGCCGGGGATCGGACGCCGGAGGCGCGGACGGATGAGGCGGGCCGAGTCCGTCCGCATCGCCCTCCGGTCGATCCGCGCGCACAAACTCCGTTCGGCCCTGACGGTGCTCGGGATCGTCATCGGGGTCGCCTCGGTCGTCACGTTCGCCACATTCGGCGCGAGCGTCCAGGCGGACGTCGTCGGGGAGATCGAGGGGTCGAGCGCGAACAACGTCTACGCCTTCGCGACGCCGACCGAGGAGCGGGGGTTCGACCAGGTGCTCCAGCCCGTGTTCACCGCCCGCGACGTGGCGGCGCTCCGGGAGGTGTCGGGCGTGCGCGCGGTGATCCCCCGCGGCGTCGTCGAGACGAGTTCCGTCGCGCTCGGCTCGGACGCGGTCGCCCGCCAGCAGATCACTGCGACGACCCCGGCGACGTTCGACGACGACGCCATCGTGGCCGGTCGGGGGTTCCGGTCGGGGGCGGCCGAGATCGTCCTGAACGAGCGGGCCCGCGATCAGTTCGCCGGGAACGCGTCGGTCGGGGATCGGCTCACCGTCACCCGACCGGACAACGAGACCTGGACGGTGACCGTCGTCGGCGTGGTCAACCGAACCGAGGGACAGCTCCCGGTGAGCGGCTTCGCCCCCCGGGCGCGGCTGTACGTCCCGGTCGACCCCTTCTACCGAACCGTCGTCGAGAGCCCGGCCCTCGGGGTGCGCCAGCGGGCCTACCCGCAGGTGACGGTCGTCTCGGACCCGACGACCACGGCGGAGACGAAAGCGGCCGTCGAAACCTACCTGCGCGAGGAGTCCGACGCCCGCGACCTGAAACCCGACGGGACGGAACTCGTCGCCCGGACGAGCGGCGACTTCGTCGAGCGGGTCGGCGACGTCATCGACCGCATCACCCGGTTCGTGACGGGCATCGCCGTGATCTCGCTGGTCGTCGGGGCGATCGGCATCGCCAACATCATGCTGGTCAGCGTCACCGAGCGGACGCGCGAGATCGGCGTGATGAAGGCCGTCGGCGCGCGCAACCGCGACGTGATGGGGCTGTTCCTGATCGAATCGGCGCTCCTCGGGGGCGCCGCCGCGGCCGTGGGGCTGCCCCTCGGCGTCGTCGTCGGGTTCGCCGCGACGCGGTACGCGGAGGTCACGTTCGCGCTGGCGCTCACCTGGATGGCGCTGGCGGTGGTCGTCAGCGTCCTCGTCGGCGTCCTCGCCGGCCTCTACCCCGCCTGGCGGGCCGCGCGCGTCGACCCCATCGACGCCCTCCGCTACGAGTGAGAAAGCCCCGCGGACCCGCCGACTCCCCGGCGCCCTGACACTCCCCGAAACGGACCTGTACGGCACGGAGAAGTCCTCTCACGTCGGAACGCGTCCTGTCGACTAAGGGGTTCGCCGCCGAACGAGCTAGTCAGCTATGGTGTCGAGACGGCGGTTCCTCGGGCTGGCCGGCGCCCTGGGCGCGTCGGGGCTGGCCGGCTGCGCGTCGACGGCGCGGAGCGGCGGCGGGGAACGGACGACCGACGGGAGTGGAGGATCGACGACCCGTGGGACCGGTCGACCGACGACCGGCGGGAGCGGACCCGGGACGCCCGGCGCCGGCTCGACGACCGCCGGCGGGACGCCGGACTACGACACCGTCCTGGTTCCGGCGGATCGCGAGACGATCCAGGCGGGCGTCAACGCCGCCTCGGCGGGCGATCTGGTCCTCGTCGCGCCGGGCACCTACCGCGAGAACGTGTCCGTCTCGACGCCGGGCGTGACGCTCCGGGGCCGCGACCGCAACGCGGTCGTCCTGGACGGCGAGTTCGAGCGGGGGAACGCGGTCGAGGTCATCGCCGACGGCGTCGCCATCGAGAACCTGACCGGGCGACACTACACGGAGACGCCCTTCTACTGGTACGGCGTGGAGGGGTTCCGCGGGAGCTACCTCACCGCGTACAACAACGGCTACTACGGGATCTACGCCTACGACTCGCGGGACGGTCGGTTCGAGCACAGCTACACCTCGGGCCACCCCGACGCCGGCTTCTACCTCGGGCGGAACCGCCCCTACGACGCCGTGGTCGACGACGTGGTGGCCGAGCACAACGCCATCGGGTACTCGGGGACGAGCACCGGCGGCCCGCTGGAAGTCAGGAACTCTGTCTGGCGGCACAACAAGGTGGGCGTCTTTCCGAACACGCTCGACCGGGTTGATCCGCCCCAGCGGGGGACCACCATCGTCGGCAACGACGTCTACGCGAACAACGATCCCGACGCGCCGGTCCTCCCCTCGTACCCGCTCATCGGCATGGGCGTCCTCCTCTGGGGCGGGTCCGACAACGTCGTGGCCGAGAACCGGGTCCGGGACCACGACACCTTCGGGATCGTCGCCCACCCTCACGTGGTCCAACCGTCGGGGAACCTCGTGCGGGACAACCAGGTGAGGGGCTCCGGCGAGGCCGATCTCGCGCTCGGGCGACCGGCGGGCGCGGGCAACGAGTTCCGGGACAACGAGTACGGGACGAGCCTCCCGCCGGACGTCGAGGCGGACGCGCAGGCGGGCAGTCCCGCGGTGACAGACGTCTTCGCGTCCCTCCGGGGTCGGATGGACGCCGGCGACTTCCCGTCTGGCGACTGGCGCGACCAGCCGGTTCCCGGCGACCAGCCGACGATGCCCGACCCCGACGCCCCGCCGAAACCCGCCGGGCGGGACACCTCCTGGGCGGCGCCGCGGGCGCAGACGGACGGGTACCGACTCGGGTGAGCGGCCGGCCTTCCGATCCCGGGCGGCGGCGACAGGTGTTTCCCCGTCTCTCCCGGACGTGGACGTATGACCGCTCGGGAGCGCATCCTGGCGTACTACGACGCCCTCCGCAGCGGCGACCCGCTCTACCCGTTCTTCGCGGAGTCGCCGTCCGTCGTGAAGTTCGGCATCACCGAACGATTGACCGGATACGAGGAGATCGAGACCGGACTGCGCGAACAGACGAGGACGACGGCGGACTGGACCGTCGAGAGCAGCGCGCTCAGCGTGAGCGAACGGGCCGACCACGCGTGGTTCTCCGACGACGTGTTCATGTCGTGGGTGGACGCGAACGAGGGCCGGGAACGCGCCTTCGACAGCCGGTGGAGCGGGACGCTCGCGCGGCGCGACGGCGAGTGGCTGTTCGTCGGGATGCACGTGAGCACCACCCCGACGGCCCCCTGACGTCCTCGTCCGGCGGGCGAGGGCGCCGCGGCTCCGGCGGGGTGGCCTCACCTCGGCCCGACGCCGACCGCGCGTACCGGGGCGCCGTCGGCGTCGAGCGCGAGCGGGTACGCCCGGAGTTCGAAGCGGTCGGGGACGGCGCCGAGACCGGTGAGGTTCTCGAAGATGGGGAGGTCGGCGCCCAGGATCGCGCGGTGGGCGGGGACGCCCTCGGGTTCGCTCTCGGCGGCGTCGCCGTCCACCGCGCGGTCGCTCGGCGTCGGGTCGGGGCCGAGCGTGTCGGTGGCGACCGCGAGCCCCCGCTGGGCACACCGCTCGGCCGCGGCCGGCGGGAGGTAGGGGTGGTCGAGGTAGCAGTCGGTCCCCCAGTGGTCGTCCCACCCGGTTCGGAAGACCACGCAGTCGACGGCGGAATCGTCCGGCCGCTCGGGCACCCGCGCCGGCGGGATCGGCTCTCGGGCGTCCAGGTCTCGACAGTCCACCCGGACGGCGTCGCGCACGAAGGCGTCGAGGCCGAACGTCCCGAGCGTCCGGCCGTCGGGTTCGGTGTGGGCGGGGGCGTCGACGTGGGTGCCGGCGTGGCTCCCGCAGGTCAGCCGGGTCACGCGATAGCCGTCGGTCGCGTGCGTCGCCGCCGGTTCGACCCGGACGGCCGGATCGCCCGGGTAGGTCTGCATCCCCGCCTCGATGGGGTGGGTGAGGTCGTGCATACATAGACGACAGCGCCCGCTGCATTACGTACCCGGGTTGTCTGTGACGCGTCGGTCAGCCCCCGCACCGACGCGAGGGGTCCGCCTCCGGCAGTCGTCGAGGGGCTCAGAGGTCGAGCAACCGGGCGACGTTTCCGGCGTATATCTTGTGTCTGTCCGCTTGCGGGACGTCCAGGTCGTCGATGGCGGCGGTGATCGTCTCGACCCAGTACTCGCCCTCGTCGGGACCGAAGGGGTAGTCGTACCCGAAGAGCACGTTGTCGACGCCGAAGAACTCCAGGCCGTTCCGGATCGGGTACGACTCGCCGACGCTGCTGACGGCGGTGTCGGCGTATATCCGGTCGAAGTAGGCGTCGAGCGGTTTCGAGAGGTCAGCCACGGTCGGATCGGCGTAGAGTTCGGGTTCCTCCCGGCGGGTCCGGTACCACGAGTGAAGCCGGCCGACGAGGTACGGCAGCGTGCCCCCGAGGTGGTGGGTGACGATCTCGACGTTCTCGTACCGGTCGAGTACGCCGGAGAAGACGAGTCGGGCCACGGCCCGACTCGTGTCGTTGGGCCACGTGACCATCTTCTCGATCCACGCCCACCCCTCGTCGATGTCGAGCGACGCGGGGAGCGCAGGGTGGATCCAGACGGGGACGGAAAGCTCGTCCATCGTCGCCCAGAACTCCTCGAAGGCCTCGTCGGCCGGCGACCGGCCCTCGACGTTCGAGAAGATCTGGATTCCCTTCATGTCGAGGTCCTCGACGCACCGACGGGCCTCGTCGACGTACTCGCCGTCGAGGGAGGGGACGTGGCCGATCGGAACGAACCGGTCGGGGTACGCGTCGGCGATGTCGCGGATCTCGTCGTTGCCGACGCGTGTCGGCTCGGTCAACTCGGCCGGATCGACGCCGCCCCACATGGCCGACGGGACCTGCCCGATCACCTGCCGATCGATGCCGTGCCGGTCGAGGTGTTCGACCCGCTCGTCGACGGCCACCATCCGCGGGGCGGTTCGGAGGCTGTCGAGTTCCGCGTTCGGATGGACGGCCTCCAGCGCGTCGAGGGTGGCCTCGCTCGTGACGTGGGAGTACGCGTCGATGATCTCGGGCATGGGAGCCAGAGACGGCCCTGGCGAAAAAAGGTTGCTCCGAACTCGGTGACGTGCACCGGCACGTGAGTCCGGCGTCCGGGACGGTGCGGGCGACGACTCGGTGACGGTTTACCGGTCGACGAGGGTGTCGTCTTCGAGGTAGTGATCGATGACGTGGGCGTGCTCTTCGAGGTCTTCGAGGTGCTCGCGGAGCATCTCGGCGGTGGCGTAGTCGCCGAGGCCCTCGGCGAGTTCGATGTGGTCGCGGTAGCTCTCGATGACGTCGCCGTAGATCTGGAGGTCGTTCTCGAAGGACGTTCGGATGTCGTAGACGTCCTCGTCCTCGGGTTCGACGGTGGCCGCCTCCGAGAGGGCGGTCATGCTGGCGTGGGGGACGCCGCCGATCGCCTGGACGCGCTCGGCGAGTTCGTCGGCGGCCTCCTCGACGTCCTCGTAGGCCTCCTGGAGGAACCGGTGGATGCCGAGGTGCTCGGCCCCCTCGACGTTCCAGTGGTGCTTGTGGAGCTGGTGGTAGAGGACGTAGGCGTCGGCCAGGTCCGTGTTCAGCGCGTCGACGATCTGTTCGGCCTTCTCCCGGTCGAGCCGGACGGGGTTCTCGCCGACGGTACCCGCTTCCTGTCGGACGGTTTTCTGCGTGCTCATTGCGTGTAGAACAACGATCCCTGGCCCCATATATCTTTTCAATATCGCAACAATTTTTCGCCTCGCCTAAAATTAGATTTGTTTGACGAGACGAGAAGTTCCCACTCGTCCGCTCGATCCGGACGGACGGCGGCACGCTGACGGCCGACGGACGGAAGGCGGACGGAAGACGGCGCCGGAGTGTTACTGGACGCTCACGAGGCGGAGGGGATGCACAGAGGCGCGTTTGCCCCTCGATCCGTCATCGTTCGTTGAGTCCGCCCGAGAGCAATCGGCCCGCCCCAGGAACCTGCGTGCTGAGACCGAGGTGATCGAGAATCTCGTAGGTGGTCGCGGTGGCAGCCGAGAAGACGGGTAGTCCGAACCGGTCCTCGGCCGCCTGGATGGACGCCAGCGAGGGCATCTGGACGCACGACGAGAGGACGAGCGCGTCCGCGTCGTCGGTCTCTAGATCGTCGGCAATTCGAACGAGGTTCCGCTGGTCGAGCTGTGCCACTTCGAGGTTATCCGGGCATTCGAGCGTCTCGTAGTCGACTACGCGCACTCCCGTACTTTCGAAGTAGTCGATGACCGTCCGCGTGAGTTCTTCGACGTACGGTGCGATCAGCGCCACGTTCTCGACGTTCAACCGCTCGAGCGCCCGGACGAGAGCGCCGGCACTCGTGACGACGGGTGCCTCCGCGTCGTTCTCGACCGTTCGCTGGTGCAGGACGGATTCGCTCTCCTCGTGGTATCCGGGTCCCTGGGCCATGATCCCGATGAGACACGCGTAGGCGAGCACGTCGCAGTGGGCGTCCGACAGCAGGGTCGCGCAGTTCTCCGATTGCTCGTCCATCCGCTCTAGCTCCTCCTGGGTGACGCTCTGCATCCGCATCCGACTGGAGTGGAACGTGAACGTCTCCCCGTAATGGTCGGGGCGGGCGCGTACCATGGCCGGAATCTCAGTCTCCATCGTGACGTTCGAACTGGGAACGATCAGCCCGATTCGAAACGTGTCTTCCATGACCCTCCCAACTTAGCCTCCCGAACCAATGAAGATTCGCCCGTCACACGCCAGTATGGCCGGGTCGTCACCGGTCCGTTCGAATCGCCGCGCGGTGACCGGAGGTCCCCCTCCCCACCGTCGGCTCGCTCTGGTCCGGCGGCGGTGTCACCTCACGTCTCCTGTCCGGTCGGCCGTCGCTCGCGAAACGGCGCTGTCGAGACACACCCCGCCAGGGTCGGTTCGAACGTAATTAATCGTACGTATCTGGTGGGTCGATGTTGCTACGTCGCCAGCCACGGGTCGACTGGCGCCCCCCTCACTCGTCGAGCCCTTCCCGCTCTCGCAGGGAGTGCCGGCGGATCTTCCCCGTCGTGGTCAGGGGGAGGTCGTCGACGAACTCGATATCGCGGGGGTACTCGTACTTCGCGAGGTCGGTCCTGACGTGGTCCTGGAGTGCCTTCCGGAGGTCCGCCGTCCCCCCGTACCCGTCGGCGAGGACGACGAACGCCTTCGGGATCTCCCCGCGCGTGTCGTGGGGGACGCCGATGACTCCGACCGACTCGACGGCCGCGTGACCGCTCAGCGTCTCCTCGATCTCCTTGGGGGCGATCCGGTAGCCCGAGCTGATGATCACGTCGTCGCTCCGGGCGTGGAACCGGAAGTAGCCGTCCTCGTCGAACGAGACGAGGTCGTCGGTGAACAGCCAGCCGTCCCGGACGGTTTCGGCGGTCAGGTCGGGCCTGTGGAGGTACTCGACGAACAGCATCGGGTCGCCCTCGTATCTGACCGCCAGCTCACCGATCTCGCCAGGGTCCTCGATCCGCTCGGCCGTCTCCCGGTCGAACACCGCGACCTCGTGCCCGATCGAGGGGACCCCGAAGTAGCCCATCCGGTGGTCGAACCCCAGCGCCGGGTCGTCCGAGATGAGGCCGCCGACCTCCGTCGTCCCGTACCCCTCTAAGAACGCCGCGTTCGGGAACGTCTTGTTTGCCCAATTAATTATGTTCGAATCGGCCGACTCGCCGCCCGTCGAGAGCGACCGCAGGCTGGTCAGATCGTAGCGGTCGGCGGGGGCCTCGACTCCCATCATCATCCTGACGGCCGTCGGCGGGAGGTTGAGGTGCGTGATCCCGAACGCGTCGATCAGTTCGAACTCCCGCTCCGCGTCGAATCGCGTGCTCGGATCCGCGACGACGGGAAGCCCGTAGAACAGGGTCGGGAGCACCATCCCCGGGAACGTCATGATCCAGGACCACTCGGAGACCGTCCGCGTGACCTGGCCGGCGGACGTGTCGTGGCGCTGCAGGCTCAGGAACTGCGGGAGGATGCCGAGGAGGAACCGGTGGGCGTGTACTACGCCCTTCGGCTCCCCCGTCGTCCCGCTGGTGTAGACGACGAACGCGGCGTCCTCGGCGCTCGTCTCCGCGGTGTCGAAGTCGGGGTCGCGACCCGCCATCGCCGCGTCGAGGCTCGTCTCGTCGTCCCGGTCGAACGCGCCGGCGGTGACGACCTGGTCGAGGGCGTCGACGTCGTCGCGGACGGATCGCACGGCGTCGGCGCCGGCCTCGCTCACGACGAACGCGCTCGCCCCGCAGTCGGCCAGTCGGTACGCCAGTCCACTCGTCCCGAGCAGGACGCTGAGCGGGACGGCGACGGCGCCGAGTTTGAACGTCGCCAGGTACGCGACGAGCGCCTCGGGACCCTGCGCGCCGTGGACGGCAATCCGGTCGCCCCTGCCGAGCCCCTGCGCGGCCAGGTAGTTGGCGAAGCGGTTCGCGTCGCGGTGGAGTTCCCCGAACGTGTAGGCCGTCCGCTCGCCGTCGTCGAGGAGATAGAGCGCCGGGTCGTCCGCGGCGCGGGTCGCCCACCGGTCTACCACGTACGACGCCACGTTGAACGTCTCGGGGACCTCCCACTCGAACCAGTCTCTGACCTCGTCGATCGTCTCGAAGTCGCGCTGGTGGAAGTGGTACGGATCCAGCCGGCCGGGGTCTGTCACAGGTGACGTCTCTCGCTGTCGACAATGAGTACTTCGGTCACCCGAGGGAGCGCTCGGCGGAGAGACGCCTTCATGTGAGCCTTCGGGCAGCGACGACGCGTGAAACTGGGCTCATTCCTCGTGGAGACGCCCTGCCACGCCCGTCGCCGCGCCCCGTGTCCCCCTCGTCGGATACATCCGTGGGCTAACGCGGAACGCGAGGGGTCGCGGCCGGAGTCGGAGCGACGATCCGCTCCCGACCATGGTCGGCTCCATCACCTCCCGTTTCGAACCCTCTCGACGGCGTTTTACGGTCCTATCGCCGTAAGGTCGTCGGGCGCTGATCGACCCCCACCGCCGGTGCGACGCCGACCCCACCTCGCCGGTCGCCGGCCCCGCCCCCCGTCGATCGTCCCATCGGTAGTTCCCCCTCGGGGACCCCCCGACGACCGCGCGTCGCTGGTGTCGATCCGGACGGGAGAGTTATCAGAATGGATTGTATAATTGGCGGTGGCAATCGGTCGCCGCAACGACCCACGAATTCTCAGTGAGTTGAACTTCGGCCGCCCGGTCGCCAGCCGCTGGAAAGTCCCCGAATCCGGGCGCACAGCCCCTCAACGCGGAGTGCTGCCGTCGGGGCAGACATCTCTCCGGGGCACGGATCGTTCCCAAGATCGCTCGTCCGTCCGCCGTCGCCTCCGGCGCCGCGACGGGTGCGTCCGCGGGCGGCACCGGTTCAGCATTCTCTCTCTGCGGTGTTCGGAGCCGTTCGACGTACCCCCATTGCGCGCCGGCCTCGTCGACGCCGGGGGACGCAGTTCGTTGCCACGCCCCGGGATGTGTAATTACTTCCATCTTCTCTGCCTCGATTGCTCCAGTCACCGGGATTAAGCGGGTCCGCCGAGAACGCCGCCCATGGATCGAGACGCGACCGGGCGGTCCCTCCGCGAACTCGTCCGGTTCTACCTCCTCGATCATCGGACGGCCCCGGGGAAGGCCATCGACGTGGCGTTGCTGGCGCTGAACCTGGTGTTCGTCGGCATCTTCATCCTCGAGACGTACCCGGTCGGCGACGCGGCCGGGCGGCTCCTGTGGCACCTGGAGGTCGCCATCGCCGGCGTGTTCCTCGTCGAGTACGTCCTCCGCATCTACGGCGCGCGCGACCGCGTCGCCGAGGCCCTCAACGGCTACACGCTGGTCGACCTGCTCGCGATCCTCCCGACGGTCGCCGTGTTCCTCCTCCCGGTTTCATTCGGCGTCCTGAACGTCGGCTTCCTGCGCGTGATCCGGATCGTTCGCGTGCTCCGGTTCTACCGGTTCACCCGGGACGCGGAGTTCTTCTTCGGCACCGTCTCCGACAACAGCCTGCGCGCCATGAAGCTCTCGCTGACGATCCTCGTCCTCCTGTCGGCGTCCGCGGGGCTGTTCTACAGCGCCGAGGTGAGGGTGAACCCCGCCGTCCGGACGTACGGGGACGCCTTCTACTACACCGTCGTGACGCTCTCGACCGTCGGCTTCGGCGACATCACGCCGATCACCGCCGCCGGCAGGTGGGTGACCGTCGGGTCGATCCTCACCGCCATCGTCGTCATCCCGCGGCAGGCCAGCCGGATCCTCAGGGAGTGGGCCACGCGGGAGAAGGTCAACGTGACCTGTCCCGAGTGCGGCCTGTCCTACCACGACCCCGACGCCTCCCACTGCAAGGCCTGCGGCCACGTCATCTACCAGGAGTACGACTCCCGGGAGGACGGGTAGCGTCGCCCGTGTCACCCAGTTCCTCAAACGATGGCGAATCCGGAAAAGCAGAGGACGATATCCCGCCCGGGCGCGAAGGGATCGTATGAAGCCAGTCGAGACGACCCTTTCGTTCGACGAGATGATGGACGCACTGAGGGACGTACACCGACGGACGATCCTACTGGGGCTCGGCGACCACGAGTCCCGGCCCACCGACTCGGCCGGCTCACCCGACGAGACGTCACGCAGATCGCAGGTCGCGATGCGACACGTCCACCTCCCGAAACTGGACACCGCCGGTCTCGTCGTCTGGGACGAGCGCAGGAACCGGGTGTCCCGGGGCCCACGGTTCGAGGAGATTCGGCCGCTCCTTCGGCTCCTGGACGACAATCGGGACGCGCTTCCCGCGGACTGGGCGTAGCCGACGCCCGGCTGGCCGCTCGCGTTTCCTTCAGGATAGGTCTGCGATCCCGCGGGCGGCCCATCCGCGTCGGCGCTCGACCGTCACGGTACCCTCTCCCCCGGGCTCTCTTTGTCGACGAGCCCGGTCGCCATCAGCCGACGGACGATGGTGACGAGCCCGTTGTCGAACCCGCGACCGAACACCGCCTGCTCGTGCTTCCGCCGCCCGCCGCCGGTCGGGACGAACGAACTCACGAGGATCGCCTCCCGGTCCACCAGGAGCAACCGACTGATCTCCGTGTCGTCGTTCGACCCCATCGACTGACTCAACCACTCCAGCCCCGAGACGAACACCTCGACGTCGGTGATCGATCCTTTGATCTCGGCGCGCAGGTCCTCGGAGATGGCCCCGACGATGACGTCGACGTCGCGATTCTGGGCCTCCCGAATGTGTTCGGCCAGGTCCTCGGTGAACACCGCCGGATGACCGATCACGATGATGAGTTCCCCCTCGGCGTCGTCGATGAGCTGTTCCGTCCGGCTCGTGATGCCCTGGTCACCGGTCAGCGCCCACACCTCGTGGGTGACCTCCTCGCCGACGGCGTCGTCGGGGGGTTCGAGGTTCCCGAGCGCCCCGCGGAGTTCCTCCCCGCGCTCGACGAACTCGCTCTGCAGGGTGTTCACCGCCTCGTCGATCCCGACGGCGCGGAACATCTGCGGGTTCGAGTGCTGGGTCTCCACGAGTCCCTTCGCTTCTAACACCCGAATGGCGTCGTACACGCGCGTCCGCGGGACGTCCGAGATCTCGCTGATGTCCTTGGCGGTTCCCTGCCCGCGGCGCGCCAGCGCCACGAACGACTTCGCCTCGTACTCCTTGAGGCCGAGCTGCTGGAGCAGTTCGACCGCCTGTCGCCGATGTGATGTCGTGTTCATGGGTCCCAACCCTGAGTCGCCGTCTACAGGAAAAGGCCCCGGACGGGTATAGCTGTGGGAGTCGACAGAAAGAGGGTCCGGCCGTTGCACATTGTAACCGATCCTACGACGGAAACCCCGATCCAGGGGGCGCAAACAGTCGGCGAGACGGATTTTCCTTTTCAAAGTTCACTCAGTTAATCACAACAGGCATTTGGCCGTGGCGCTGGTACCCCTCACCGGCGAGTGGTCCGAGATGGGTCCCAACCGCTCCTGGGCCGCTCGTTCGAACCACCATCGGGTGGTTTCGGCGTTCGGACGCAGCCTCGAACCAATGCCCGCAGATCCACCCGACCACTCCCACGTCACCGCGGTCGAGCAGCTCACTGCCCTCGGCCTCAGTACCTACGCCGCCCGGACGTTCGTCGCCCTCGTGCGTCTCGGTGACGGCACCGCGGAGGACGTGAGCAACGTCGCCGAAGTGCCCCGGACCCGCGTGTACGACGCCGTCGAGGAACTCCGATCGCAGGGGCTGGTCGACGTCCAGGAGTCGTCACCGAAGCGCTTCTGGGCCGTGTCGACGGAGACCGCCAGCCGTCACTTCCAGCGGGAGTACACGTACCGGGTTCGGTCCATGACCGACGCGCTCGAGGGAATCGCTCCCTCGGAGCGGTCGACGGAACAGCGCGGCGTCTGGACGGTGACCGGCCGGGACGCGGTCGCCGAACGGGTCCTGGAGCTACTCGCGAGCGCCGAGGAGGAGATCGCCTACATGACCGTCGAGGAGTTGCTCGACGAGCGCGTCGTCGAGGAGCTCCGGGCGGCGGGCGAGCGCGGGGTCACCATCCACCTGGCGGAGACGTCCGGACCCACCCACGCCCGACTGGCCGACGAGGTTCCCGACGGCCGGCTGTTCGAGTCGGTGTGGGAGCGGGTGGACACCCCGGCCGGGAGACTCCTCATGGTCGACGAGGAACGAACGCTGGCGAGCGTCCTCGTTCCCGGTGACGGCGACCACCCGCCGGAACCCCGCGACGAGACGGCGATCTGGGGGGGAGGAGCGGCGAACAGCCTCGTCGTCGTGCTGAAGGCGATGTTCACCTGGCAACTCGACGGTAGCCGCGAGTGAGCGTCGGTCGGGATCGATCCCCGGCTCACCAGCGTCGCACCCCCGGTCGCGCCGTTCGGGGCCGTCGCCACGATCGCACCCGACACCGCCGAGGCCGTCGCCACGACCGCACCCGACACCGCCGAGGCCGTCGCCACGACCACAACCGATACCACCGGCCCCGTCCAACGTCGGGGCATGATCACCGCCGACCGCATGGCCGCCGTCGATCGAAACGCGGCCGCGCTGGGCGTCTCGCAGAAACAGCTCATGGAGTCGAGCGGCAACGCCGTCGCGCGCGCCGTCCGCGAGGTCGCGCCGCCCGACGGGCGGGTCGGGGTCCTCGGGGGGCGGGGCAACAACGGCGGCGACGCGTTCGTGGCCGCGCGCTTCCTCGCCGGGTTCGACGTCACCACCCTCCTGCTCGGCCGACCCGACGCCGTCTCGACGCACATCGCCCGGGAGAACTGGGACGCCCTCGAATCGGCGGCCGCCGACGTCCGGACGGTCGGGGACTCGGCCGACCTCGACCTGGGTGACCCGGACGTGCTCGTCGACGGCCTCCTCGGGACCGGCGTGCGGGGTGCGCCGCGCGAGCCCGCCGCCTCCGCGATCCGGGCGATCAACGACGCGGACGCGACGGTCGTCTCGGTCGACGTGCCCTCCGGGATCGACGCCGACACCGGCGAGGCGGCGGGGGTCGCCGTCGACGCCGACCGCGTCGTCACCTTCCACGACCTGAAGCCGGGGCTGGCCGACCTCGACTGCGAGGTGACCGTGGCCGACATCGGCATCCCGCCGGCGGCCGAGCGCTTCGTCGGCCCCGGCGACCTGGCGTCGCTCTCGCGCCCGTCGGACAGCCACAAGGGGGAGAACGGCGAGGTGCTGTTCGTCGGCGGCGGGCCCTACACCGGCGCGCCCGCGCTGTCGGCGCAGGCCGGCCTCCGGGCGGGCGCCGACCTCGCCTTTGTCGCCTGCCCCGAGTCCATCGCCCGCGAGGTCCAGGGGTACAGCGAGAACCTCATCGTCGAGCCCTTCCCCGGCGACCTGCTCGTCCCCGACCGAGTCGACGACCTGCTCGACGCCGCGGCCGAGCGCGACGTCGTCGTCTTCGGCCCCGGCCTCGGCAGCGCCGACGAGACCCTCGACGCCGTCCGAGGGTTCCTCGACCGCTTTTCCGGGACCGCGGTCGTCGACGCCGACGCCCTGCAGGTCGTCCCCGAGGTCGACACCGAAGCGACCCTGATCTGTACGCCCCACCAGGGCGAACTGGTGAAGATGGGCGGCGAGACGAGCGACGACTGGCGCGAGCGGGCCGACCTCGTCGAGGCGTTCGCCGCCGACCTGGGCCACGTCCTCCTGGTCAAGGGCGCCCACGACGTTATCTCCGACGGCGAGGTGACTCGCGTGAGCAGAACCGGCACCCCGGCGATGACCGTCGGCGGGACCGGCGACGTGCTGGCCGGCGCGACGGGCGCGCTCGCCGCGGTCCTGGATCCGCTCGACGCCGCCGCCGTCGGCGCCTACGCCAACGGCAAGGCGGGGGAGCGGGCCGCCGGCGGGTACTCCCTGTTCGACGAGCCGCGGGAGGGGGGCCTGGTCGCGACCGACCTGCTGGAGTGGCTCCCGGACGTCCTGTGGGGTGACGACGATGCGTGAGGACCTCCCCTCCGGGGACGAGGATGGGCCGGCGGCCGACGACGGCGCGCAGCGGCCGGTGGCCGACGGCGACGCGGACGCGGGCGACGACCGCGAGTTGACCCACGTCGACGCGTCCGGGGACGTCCAGATGGTCGACGTCGGCGACAAGCCCGACACCGCCCGCCGGGCGGTCGCACGCGGCGAGATCCGCCTCTCGCCGTCGACGATCGAGGCGATCAGGGGCGACGAGATCGGCAAGGGCGACGTGCTCGCCACCGCCCGGGTCGGCGCGGTCCAGGCGGTCAAGCACACCTGGGAGACGATCCCGATGTGCCACCAGATCCCGATCACGAACGTCGACACCGACTTCGAGGTGGACGAGGAGCGCGTCGAACTCACCGTCGCCGTCGAGACGACCGGCAAGACCGGCTGCGAGATGGAGGCCCTGGAGGGCGTCACCACCGGCCTCAACGTGGTCTGGGACATGGTGAAGGCCGCCGAGAAGGACGAGGACGGCCAGTACCCCGGCACCGCCATCGAGGGCGTCCGGGTCGTCTCGAAGGAGAAGCGACAGCTCTAGGCGCGGGACCGTCGGCGCGGGGGGCTCCGCCTCGGGAGGTCGGACGCGGCCGGCCGATCGCCGGGTCACTCCTCGAGCACGGCGCGGACCCGCTCGTCGACCGTCGCGTGCGCCGCGTCGAGGAGGTGGTCTCCGAAGAGGAGGGCGAACGGCGCGAGAGCGATGCGTCGCCACGTCGCGAGCCGGGGGCTCCGCCGCCCGGCGGCCGCCGGTTCCGCCCGGCGGTTCGGGGCGCTCCACGGCGCGGCGCCGGCGGCGTGCTCGTCGAGCCGTCGGAGGGCGCGGGCGACCGTCGCCGGACCGACGGCGCGGGCGGCGTAACGGTCGGCCTCTCGCTCGATCGTCGGATAGTCCAGCAGCGCGAGAACCGCGTTCTCCCCGCCGACGGCCACGCCGACCGTCGACGCAAGCGCGTTTCGCAGCGGGTCCCGGCGGTCGAGATGGTACGCCTCGTGGGCGAGGACCGCGACGAACGCGTCGTCGTCGAGGACGTCGCGCAATCCCGTGGTGGCGACGATGGCTCGACGGCGCCCGAGGAACGTGCTGACGGCGAAGGCGTTGGGCGCGTCCGCGTCGAGGAGGCGTACGGGGTAGTCGACGGCCGGGTCGTCGGCTGGCACCGTCGCGTCGAGAAGGCGACGGCGGCGGAGCGCCGAGCGCGCGACGTCGTACCCCCAGAACCCGAACAGCGCGACCAGCGGCGCCAGGAGGACGAGCGTGCAGGCGACCACCCAGACCGCGGGAAGCGGAACGCCCGCCGCGGCGACTCCCGCGATCATGGTCCCAACAGGGAGCGCGAGCGCGGGAGCGTCGAGGACGCCGACCGTCGCGGCGACGACGGCCAGGCCGAACGACAGCAGGCCGGCGTTGACCGCGACGACGACGACGGCCCAAGCGACTCTGATGCCGAGCGAGTCGAGCGGCGCGTTCGGGAGCCGACGGACGACGCGGCAGCCGCGGTCGCAGGCGACGTGGAAGACGGCGAGCAGCGCGACCGTGTTCGCGACGAGCGCCCCGAGCAGGAGCGGGATCGACGGCCGCGGGACGAGGGGGAGGAACTCGCGGAGCGCGACGAGGTTCGCCCCGACGATCAGGATCGGTCCCGACGCCACGAGGGGGAGGACGAACAGCGGCGCCTGCGCCTGGAGGCGGGAGAACCGGTCGACGTGGACGAGGTAGCCGACGGCGCCGAGGGACGTCGACACGGCGACGACGGCCTGCGCGAGGGCGCCGTCGAGCACCGCGAGCGCGCAGCCCAGGACGCCGGCGAGCGGAACCAGCCCGTAGGCCGTGTAGGTCCGCCCCTCGAACTGGGCGTCGACCGGCAGCGGGATCCCGACGTCGAGCCACGGGTTGCCGGGGAGCGCCGGCAGGAGCGCGAGCGCGAGGCAGCCGGCGCCGAGGATCGCCACCGCGACGGTCGGCAGGAGTCCGAGCGCGAGACAGCCGAGGGCGGCGCCGACGCCGGCGACGAGGCCCGCGTACGGGAGCGGCGTCCGGGCGGTGACCTCGACGCGGTCGCCGTCCAGCGTGATCGCGAATCGGTAGGGGCCGGTCCGGCCGACCTCCCATCGCAGCGCGGATCCGCGGGGGGCAGGCGGGCCGTACCGCTCGCGGAGGCGGTTCTCGGCGACCGTACGGGGGATCGAGAGCGAGAAGGACTCCCGGTAGAGCGTCACGGGCCCGGGAGGAACTCGGGGAGGTCGATCAGCGCGTCGCGGAGTCCCTCGTCGTCGGTCGCGTCCGGTTGCATCTGTTCCGGCAGTAGCGTCGCGAACTGCCGATTCGTCAGCAGGTACAGCGTCGGGTTGTCGGCCCCGGTCATCTCGCGATGGGCGAGGTAGATGACGCGAGCGCCCTCGAAGAAGTTCGACTGGATCACGTCGTCGAGCGGGCCGGGGACGCGAATCCGGCCGCCGTCGTCCTCGCCGGTCACGTCGTAGATCTTGTAGCGGCCGACGTCGACGTAGTCGTCGCTCCGCAGCGCGTCCCTCGACAGCACGACGAAGTTGCCGTGGCGCTCGTAGTTCCAGTAGACGCTCGGCCCCTTCACCGGGTGGCTGGCTCCGACGATCTCCCGGGCGGCCGCCGGAAACGGGACGTAGCCTCGCGATTGCACCTGTTCCTGAATGAACACTGTCGCGTCGTCCACGGTGACTGTAATCGATTACGAGATAGTAAATCCTTCCGACGGGTCGGCCGAGTTGCGGACGCGTAGCCGCTTACATATCAGAAATATAAAATGAAATATCCCGGTAGGGTCCCTCGGTTGGAGCGGATGACGACAACTCCCCCGGATTTCGGTGACACGGTGCTGGACGACGACGACCTCATCCAGAAGGCGGAGAGCGCGGCCAACAGTCGGAAGTTCACCTCCCTGTTCGAGAGCGGGTGGGAGTCGCGGGCGGTTCGGCGGGCCTACGAGACGCGGCGCTGTGCCGAACTCGCGCTCGTCGCCCACCTCATGTGGTGGTCGCGCCACGACCGCGACCAGGTCGACCGGCTGTTCCGGCGCTCGGCGCTCTACCGGGAACCGTACGACGATTATCCGGCGTACATGCGGTCGCTGACACGGGCCGCGTCCGACCTGCTCGGCTCGCACTGCTACGATCCGAACTACTCGGCGGCCGACCCGGAGGGCCCGGAGGCCGACGATGCGTGACCGCGGCAGAGTACAAGAACAAAGACTATCAGGGGAAGTGACTGGAGTGATACTATGACGCGAGGGGCGACCGTGGGGATCGACCTGGGGACGACGAACAGCGTCGTCGCCCACGCCGACAGCGGCGGAATCCACGTCCTGCCGAACGCGAGCGGCCACGAGACGACGCCGTCGGTCGTCGCGGTCACCGACGACGGCGCGGTCGTCGGGAGACCGGCCGCGAACCAGGCAGTCCAGTACCCCGACCGGACGGTGTTCTCGGTCAAGCGGCGGATGGGCGACACCGAGAACGCGATCCGCCTGGGCGGGACCGACTACCGCCCCGAGGAGATCTCGGCGCTCGTCCTCGAGAAGTTGGTCGCCGACGCCGAGGCGGCGCTCGACCGGCCGGTGACGAGCGCGGTCATCACGGTGCCGGCCTACTTCAACCACCGCCAGCGCGAGGCAACCAAGCGAGCGGGTGTCCTCGCCGGTCTCGAGGTCGAACGGCTACTCAACGAACCGACCGCGGCCTGTCTCGCACACGGCCTGACCGATCGGGACGAACGGCTCGTGTTCGTCTACGACCTCGGCGGCGGCACGTTCGACGTCTCGCTCGTCCGCGTCGACGACGGGCTCTTCGAGGTCGTGGCGACCGACGGCGAGACCGATCTCGGCGGCGACGACTGGGACGCAAAGATCGTCGCGGGCCTCCGCAATCACGTCCGGTCGGAGACGGGCGTCGATGTCGCCGACGACAACCAGGTCATGCAGCGCCTCTGGGACGCGGCACAGCAGGCCAAGCACGAGCTGACAACCCGCGAGCGAACCACGATCAGGCTCCCGTACCTCCTCTCGGGCGACCGCACGTACGACCTGGAGAAACGACTGACCCGCGAGCAGTTCGAGTCGATGACCGACGACCTCCTGGAGCGGACCGTCTCGCTGTGCGAGTCGCTGCTCGCCGAGGCCGGCGTCTCGACCGGCGACGTCGACGAGGTGGTCTGCGTCGGCGGCGCGACGCGGATGCCGATGATCGCCGACCGCCTCGAATCGCTGTTCGGCCGGCGGCCCGTCGCCGGGACGGATCCCGACAAGACCGTCGCCATCGGCGCGGCGGCGCAGGCGGGCGTGATGCAGGAGGCGCTTCCCGCCCCCGTCGCCACCGACGCCAGCGTCCCCGCGAACCGGACGTCGGGCGTCGATCTCGTCCCCGCCGAGGACGACGGTCACGCTCCCGCGGCGCACCCGCTCGACGACGTCGTGCTCCTCGACGTGACCGCGAAGACGCTCGGCGTCGAGACCCACCGTGACGGGGAGCCCGGATACTTCTCCCGGCACATCGAGCGGAACACGGCGGTTCCCGCCACGGCGACGGACACCTACACGACGCTCCACGACGGGCAGACTGCCGTGACGTTCCCGGTGTACCAGGGCGAATCGTCGGTCGCGGCCGAGAACGAACTCCTCGACGAGTTCGTCATTCGCGGCATCCCGCCGGCCCCCGCGGGCGAGGTCGAGATCGAGGTGCGGTTCGAACTCGACAGGGACGGCGTCCTCACGGTGAGCGCGGAGAACGCCGAGAGCGGGGCCGCCGAATCCGTGACCATCGACTCCGGCATCGAGTTCACCGACGACGAACTGTCGAAGATGCGTGCGAACCTCCCGGAGGTGCGGGAATGACGACGACGTTCTACGACGTGCTCGGCGTCGACGAGTCGGCGAGCGGAGAGGAGATCAAAGACGCGTTCCGCGAACAGGTCAAGCGATTCCACGGCGACCGGTCGGACCGGGAGGACGCCGACAGGCGCGTCATGGACATCAAGGACGCACGCCGGGTCCTCGTCGAGCACCGCGCGACCTACGCCGCGAACGGGCACGACGACTTCGTGGCGCGATCTGACGTGCGCGTCCGGTGTGGGTGGGCCGCCGGCGAGCCGATCGACGACCCCGGCGACGATCCGACGGACGACCCCGGCGACGATCCGACGGACGACCCCACGGACGACCCCACCGGCGACCCCACGGACGACCCCACCGGCGACCCCACCGGCGGCCCGACGGGAGACCCCACCGACGATCCCACCGAGGAGTGGGATCCGGACGACCCGGACGACGGCGTCGGCGACCGCGTCGAGAGCACGGGCGATCCGGACGAAGAACAACCGGACGAAGAACAACAGGTCGAAGACGTCGACCAGCCCGACTCGTTCGCCCCGTCCACCGGGCGTCGGCGTCTCCTCAGGGCGGCGGTCGGGGGCGCCGCGCTCTTCGGCGTGGTGTCCCTCGTCGACGACGCGGCGTCGATGCTCGGCGGCGGCTCCTCCGGCGGCGGACCGGCGACGCCGGCGTGGGATCACGAGCTAGACGCCGGCAGCGACGTCGTCGCCATCCGGCAGGCCGGCGACCTCCTGCTCGCGGCGACCGAGACCGGGCGCGTCGACGCGGTCAGCCCGGACGGCGCCCGCCAGTGGACGGCCGACGTCCGGGACAAGGTGGCGGGCCTCACGCTCGCCGCCGACGCCGCGTACGTCGTCGGCCGGCGGACGGTGTACGCTCTCTCCCTCGACGCCGGCGAGCGACGGTGGTCGGCGTCGCCGATCGTCTCCGACCGGGGGGTGTACGTCACGACCTGGGACGGGACGCCGATCGCGACCGGCTACCACGCCGACGCCGAGTCCCACTGGGCCGTCGTCCTCGACCCCGCGACGGGTGACCCGACGGTCGCACACGACCTGGAGACGGCCGTGGCCACAGAGCCGGTTCGCGTCGGCTCACGTCTGATCGTTGCCGGCCGGTCGGGGATCGTCGCCTACGCGGACCCGACGAGCGAGGCGCCGACGAAAACCGGTTCGATCGACCACGAGAAGCCGTCGGCGGTCGTCGCACCGCTCGCGGTGGACGGCAGTCGCGTGTACCTCGCGCGCGACCCCGACTCCGGGAACGCCTTCAGCGACTCGTTCCTCGACACGGTGGTCCACGCGTTCGACGTCGATTCGATGACCGAACTCTGGGCTGCGAGTGGACACGACACCGACACCGGGACGCCGGTCGCGGACGCCGGCCACCTCCTCTACGGCGACGCGGCGGGGACCGTCTGCTACGACGACTCCGGCGTCGAGGCGTGGCGCGCGGAGTCGACGACCCCCGTCGTGTCGGCCCTGAGGGGTGACCAGGCCTACCTCGCCACCGCACGGGAGGACGCCGCGAGGGTGACCGGCCACCGGGTCGCGGACGGCGAACGGGTGTTCGCGACCGAGCGCCTGGAGTCGGCGCCCGCGACGCTGTTGGCGGACGCGTCGCGCCTGTACGTCGGCACCGACGCCGGGTCCGTCCGCGCCTACGACCGGGGTGACGAGCAGTGAGCCGCGGCTCGCAGTTCAAGCTCGCCGGCGCGCCGCCGGCCGAGGAGACGAGCCGACCGCTGGCGGTGGCGTGGTGGGCACTCTACGCGCTGGTCGGCGCGTGGATACAGGCGGGGTACTATCTCGTCCACGAGTCGTCGATGAAAGTGCGGAAGGACGCGTCGGTCGGCGCGCTGCTCGTCGGGGCGCTCACGGTCGCGGCGCACTTCGTTCGCACGCCCCACGGCGGCAGTCGCCGGGAGCGGTTCTGGTTCGGCGTTCGATCGCGCGTGATCTCGCCCGCCGACGCGGTCCACTGGTGGCGGGGGCGCGGCGCGGCGAAGACGCCGTACCCCGAGTACCAGACGCGCGAGCGAATCCGACGGCGCGACGGGTACACCTGTCGAGTCTGCGGCTGCCGCGGCGGTGAGGGTGGCGCTGATCTCCACGTCGACCACGTCGTCCCCCGGAAGTGGGGCGGCTCGAACGATCCGTCGAACCTCAGAACGCTGTGTCGTCGCTGTCACGGCGTCCGACACGTTCGCGCGTTCCGGGACTGACGCCGCGCTTCATCGATCACGACGCACTCACGCCCCCGACGCACTCACGCCCACGATGCACCTCCCGCTTTCCGACGGTTTCGAGGTACCGCGCACGCTCCGCGATTCGGTCGCGGGGATCGCCGCCGACGCCCGGACGCCCCCTGCCATCGTGAGCGTCAGCGACGTCCACGGGTACCTGGAGCGGGCGCGAAGCGCGCTCCTGACGCCGCGGGACAGCCCGACCTTCGATCCGGTGGTCGTCGCCGACGGGGACGGGACCCTCCACTGGGCCGGGGTGGACTACGTGCTCGTGTTCAACGGCGACCTCGTCGACCGGGGGCCGGCGAACGACGAGGTCCTGGCGATGGTCGCTCGGCTCGTCCGGGAGGCGCCTCCCGGCCGCGTTCGCGTCACGCTCGGAAACCACGAGGCGATCGCCCTCTCGCCCGACCACTTCGGGTTCTCGAACTGGTACAGCGGACGGGTCGCGCCGCGCGAGCGACGGCGGTTCCTGCGACTGATCGTCGCGGGACACGTCGTCGCGGCTTACGGCGGCTACAACGTCACGTACGCCCACGCCGGCTCGCCGGAGCCGTACGAGACCTCGACGGTCAACGCGGCGCTGGTCGAGGCCGCGACCGACCTCCTCGACGCGGCCGGCACGCCGGACGACGGGGCCGCCCAGCGACGGGTCCTCGACGACTATCCCCGCGTCCTCGGCGTCGGGGACGGGCACCCGAAAGGGCCGGGCGCCGGACTCGTCTGGCTCGACTTCGACCACCTCCCGGCCGACGCCCCCCCACAGGTGGTCGGTCACACCCGCCACGGACGCCCCCGAACGAAGGGGAACGTGTTCTGTCAGAACGTCATCCGGGAGAACCTCGACGGTGACGGTGGCGAAGCGGCGTTCGTCGAGACACCCGCGAGTCTCTCGGCGCTCGTGCGGCGACCCGACGGCGGGACCGACCGGATCGATCTGGCGCGCTTCGATCGGTGACGCCGCGCGGGATCCGGAGGCGACGATCGGGATCCCGGATCCGCCCCGGTCAGGACGGCCGTCGTCCGCCGTCGGCGGTGGCCGCCTGGAGGTCGGCCGCCTTCGCCCGGGCGCGCTCGACGACGTCGGGGCGGGCCTCGAACTCCAGCAGCACCTGCTCGCCCTCGTACTCCTCGCGCTCGACGGTGCCGTGGTCGTGGACCCACGAGACGAGGCTCATCGTGTCCTCGGTCATCGGGAGGAGCAGCCGTTCGCGCTGCCAGTCGGGGAGTTCGGCCTCGATGCGCTCGCGGAGCGCGTCGACGTTCTCCCCGGTCTTCCCCGAGACGGCCACCGGGTTCGGCGCCAGCGCCGAGAGGGCGGCCCGCTTCTCGTCGAGTTCGTCCTCGTCGACCGTGTCGACCTTGTTGAGGACGGTGACGATGGGGGCCTCGTTGCGCTCGTACAGCGTGTCGTGGCAGGTGACGAGCTTCTCGCGCATCTCCTCGACCGGTTCGGAGGCGTCGACGACCAGCAAGACGAGGTCGGCGCGGTACACCGAGTCGAGGGTGGACTTGAACGACTCGACGAGCCAGTGCGGGAGATCGGAGACGAACCCGACCGTGTCGGTCAGCAGGACGTCGCGCTTGCCGGTGTCGGCCCGGCGCGTCGTCGTCCCGAGGGTCGTGAACAGGCGGTCCTCGGACTCGGCGGTCGGGTCGAGGTCGGGGTGGAGCTCCTCGTTCTCGTCGACGTCGAGGTCGGCGGCCAGGCGGCGAAGGAGCGTCGACTTGCCCGCGTTGGTGTAGCCCGCGAGCGCCACGAGGTCGAACCCCGACTCGCGGCGCTGCTCGCGGCGGGTCTCCTCCTTGTCGGCGATGGCGTCGAGTTCGTCCTTGATCCGGGAGATCTGGGCCTTGATGTCGCGCTCGCGCGACTCGTCGTACTCCCCGAGCCCCATGAACCCCGGGCGCTCGTCGCGCTTGGCCAGCGAGGCCTTCGCCTCGGCGCGCGGGAGTTCGTACCGGAGTTCGGCGAGTTCGACCTGGAGCTGGGCCTTCCGCGTCTGGGCACGCTGGCCGAAGATGTCCAGGATGAGGGTAAAGCGGTCGATCACCTCGACGCCCTCGGGGAGCGTCCGGCCGATGTTGTACGTCTGGTACGGCCCCAGGCGGTCGTCGACGACGACGGCGCTCGCGTCGAGTGCGCGCACCAGGTCGGCCAGTTCCTCGACTTTCCCCTCGCCGAAGTGGTAGGCGGCGTCCTCGGTGCGGGTCTGGGTGAGTTCGCCCACGACCTCGTAGCCCGCCGCGCGCGCGAGCTCCCTGATCTCGTCGAGGTCGGCCGCCCCCGAGTCGACTCGCTTCGCGACGATGGCGCGGCTCACGGCTCCCTCCTCCCGCTGCGGCGTCGCCCCGGCGAGGATGGCCGCGAACCGGCCACGGATAGCCGCTCAGTGATGGCGGTCAGCCACCTCCGTTCGTCCGTGCATACTCGGGGTAGTACCTCACAGGTCTTGAACGTTCGTCCCCCGCGTCCGCGCGGGCAACAGCCAGTCGGGGGTGACGGCCCCGGCCGCTGAACTGACGGCCTCGGCTGACATTCGCCCACAAAGGTCTTAACGGAGAGGGGAGCAAAGGCGAGCATGGTAGACATCCAGCTGCAACAACTCGGCCTCGAACTCGGTAGCGGGGCCGTGATCGGCGGGATCATCGGGTTCGCCGCCAAGAAGGTCGCGAAGCTGATCGCGATCATCGTGGGGCTGGAACTGGCCCTGTTCAAGTGGCTCGAATCCCGCGGCATCCTCACCGTCGACTGGGAACGCCTCTCCGCCGGTATGCTGGAGAACGCCCAGAACGCGGCCACCGGCGGCCCGCCGGACTTCGTCATGTCGATCCTCTCGACGCTGTCGATCTCCGCCGGCTTCACCGGCGGCTTCCTCGTCGGCTTCAAGAAAGGATAACGCCCCGTTCGGTCGCCGCGCGGCGGGTCAACGCGTCGACGGCACCGCGCGACGGGGCGACGTGGCGGCGCGGACTACCGCGTGCTCAGTTCGTCCTCGTCCCTGACGATCCGCGTCTCGGCCTCGCCGCTCGTGACCTCGTTCACCAGGTCGTAGAAGTCGTTTTGCATCCCCGCCGGGAACGTGAGGACGCCGATCCAGGAGCCGTCGTTCTGCCACTCCTCGCGTTCGAGATCGCCGTACTTGCGGATCTGGGCCTGGGCGCTCCCCGCCTTGTCCGCGGGCACCTGGACGGCGATGGTGACCTCGGCGAAGCGGATCGGGATGACGGGCCGGAGCGCGTCGAGGGCGTCGTCGACCTGCGTCTCGACCGGCTCCATCGGGTCGATCTTGAACCCCGCCTCCTCCAGGGCGCGCTCGATGCGCTCGGGCGGGTGGGGCGCGTCGTCCATCTGGGGGTTCACCGCGTTGCGGGCGATCCGGTCGATGAGCTGTTTGCGCTTCTGTTCTTGCATCTCCCGGCGCTGCTCGGCGGTGATCTGGATCTCCCCGCGCCGGATGACCTCCGGGATGATCTCCATCGGATCGGTCGTGTCGAACACCGTCACGAGATCGTCCTCGGCGGGGCGGTCCCCGCGGGAGGCGTTCTCGAAGACGTCCTCGGCGGCGATGACGTCTTCCAGGTCGCCGTCGAACTCGCCGCGCTTGATCTCCAGCGCCGCGTCGGGATCGATCAGCACCTCGAAGCGCGCCCCGTGGGATTCGAGGCGGGCCGTCACCGCGTCGTCGAGTGATATCATACCCCCAGATATCACCCCGGACGGTAAAAGCCCTCCCCGACCGGACCGGGGCGTCCGCCGCGGCGCGCCGGCCCGCCGGCGACCGGGGGGTCAGATCCCGCCGGGCAGATAGCGCTATATCCGTCGGGCGCGGACGAGCCTTCATGCACGCAGACGCCGACGGGGACGACGCGACCGCCGGGGCCGACGAGACGGAGCCCGACGAGGCGGGTGTCGACGGGTCACTGGAGACTCGACTGGAGCGCTTCGTCCTGCGGAACTTCCCGCAGATCCAGTTACACGGCGGCGACGCCGGCGTCGAGGCCGTCGACCGGGAGACCGGCGAGGTCTGGCTCTCCCTCACGGGCGCCTGCTCCGGCTGTGGCATCTCGCCGATGACGATCCAGGCGCTCCGTTCGCGTATGATCGCGGAGTTCGACGAGGTGACGGACGTCCACGCCCGCGCCGGCGCGGGCGACGCCGACCCCCGGTCGCCGCCGTCCGCGGCGAAAATACCCTCCCACACGTCGTCGTAAGGGGCGATTAACTAAGGTCGGTTGTTCTGAATGTAAGATCAGAATGACTGTCAAGGGGACGGCTCAGTTCCACGTGGTGTGCCGGGACTGCGCGTTCGAATCCGTCGTGGAGACATCGGGAGACGCGGAAGCGCTCGTCGAGGAACACGTTACCGACCGCGGACACGAGACGACGTTCAGGCGGATCGCCTGACCGCCCGACGACACACTGTGGCTGGCGACCCCCGCCGCGGTGCGGTCGCCCGCCGCGTCGCGGGAGGCGGACAGACCTTTCAGCCGCGGCGCCGATCCGTGAACACATGGACGACATCGACAGGCGGGTCGAGCGGCTCGACCGCGCCGTCCGCGCTGGCGGTCAGCGCGCGCACGACGCGTTCCGCGAACCGCTCGACGTCGAGACGAAAGACGGGCCGCTCGACGCGGTGACCGCCGTCGACCGCGCGGTCCAGTCGACCGTCGCAGCGGAACTCGGCGGGCCATCGGACGCGCCGCTCGTCGGCGAGGAGGGCGACGCCCGGAAGTCCGTGCCGGACGAGGGGCCGGCCTGGGTCGTCGATCCGATCGACGGGACGCTCAACTACGTCTCCGGCAACCGGACGTGGGCGACCAGCCTCGCGCTCGTCGACGGCGGCGACCCGGTCGCGGCGGCCAACGACTTCCCCGCGCTCGGCGACCACGTCCGGGTCGGGGCGACCGGGGACGTGACCCGGAACGGCGACCCGGTCACGACGTCCGACGGCGACGTCCTCTCGGACCTGGTCGTGGCGATGATCTACGGCTACGGCCGCGACCACCGGCGCGCGTTCCGCGACGCGGCCACGACGGTCATCGACGCCTGCGGCGACCTGCGGCGCCTCGGCAGCGCGCAGGCCACGCTCTCGATGGTCGCCGCGGGCGAACTCGACGCCGCCGTCTCCTCCGTGTCGCTCCTGCCGTGGGACACGCTCGCCGGGGTGCACCTGGTACGCCGCGCCGGCGGCCGCGTGACCGACCTCGACGGGAACCCCTGGCGCCACGGCGCCGACTCGATGGTCGCCTCCAACGGGGCCGGCGCCCACGACGACCTCCTCGACGCGCTGGTGGACGAGTAACGGCGGCGACGCCAGAGGGTAGCGCCGGCGACGCCGGGGTGGACGCGGATAGTGCCGGCGACGCCCGCGCAGTCACCCGGACGCGTCGGCGAGACCGACGCGCCGCTCGCGGCGTCGCGCCCGTCGAAAAATGGTCCGTGTCGTCTGCTCGGCGCGCGAGCGCTTACGAGAACTGCTCGATGATGGCGACGAGGTCGTCCTTGTCCTGGACGCCGATGACCTGCTCGACCTGTTCGCCGTCGGCGTAGAACTGGAGCGTCGGGACCGACCGGATCCCCTTCTCCTTGGCGAGATCCTGGAGTTCGTCGATGTCGACCTTCAGCACGGCGGCGTCGGTCTCGGCGGCGATCTCCTCGACGGTCGGTTCGAGCATCTTGCACGGACCGCACCAGTCCGCGTAGTAGTCCACGAGGACGACGTCGTGCTCGGCGACGAGTTCCGCGAGGTGGTCGGCGCTCTCGACGTGGATCGGCTCTCCGGTCTTCGCTTCGGGCGTGCTCATGATGCCCACTTACGGGGCGACGCCCTTAACCCTTCACCACCTCGGCCGTCCGCTCGCACGACCGCCGACCGCGTCGTTCGCGGCCCGGGCGTCCCGGTTCTCTCGCCGCCGGCCAGCCGGTCGCTCGCCCGCCCGCCGATCACGCGACGTCGTACCGCAGCACGACCCCGTCGTCGAGGCGGTCGACCGCGACCAGCGTCAGCGCGGGGAAGTCGTCGACGAAGCCCTCGCCGTCGACGAGCGTCGGCGCCTCGCGGCCGCCGATCACGATCGACCCCACGTACACCGAGAGTTCGTCGACGAGGCCGGCCGAAAAGAGCGAGAAGAGGAGTTCGCCGCCGCCCTCGACCAGCAGGCGCTCGACGCCCTCGGCCTCCAGGGCGTCGAGGGCGGCGACCAGGTCGACGCGCTCGTCGCCGGCCGCGACGAGGTCCGCACCGGCCTCCCGCAGGGCCTCGCGGCGATCCGCGGGCGCCGCGTCGGCGACGAGGACGTATGTCGTCGCGGCGTCGTCGAGGATCCGGGCGTCGAGGGGGGTGCGCGCCCGGGAGTCGGCGACAACGCGCGCCGGGTTGCCGGGGCGGCCCGTCCGCAGGCGCTGGACCCGCCGGTCCTCGACGTCGAGGGTCAGGTGGGGGTCGTCGGCGAGGACGGTGCCGACGCCGACCATGACGGCGTCGGCGGAGGCCCGGAGCCGGTCGACCCGGTCGAAGTCCTCCGGGCCGCTGATGCGGACCTGCTCGCGCCGCCGCGAGGACAGTTTGCCGTCCACGCTGGTCGCGGCGTTGACCACCACTTCCATACCGGCACCACCGCTCCCCGGGGAAAACGCCTTTCGGTGCGGCAGTCATTCGCCGAACCGCTCGACACAGCGGAGAGGTGCTCGCCGAACCGCTCGGCACAGCGGAGAGGTGGCTCGCCGAACCGCTCGGCACAGCGGAGAGGTGGCTCGCCGAACCGCTCGGCACAGCGGAGAGGTGCTCGCCGAACCGCTCGGCACAGCGGAGAGGTGGCTCGCCGAACCGCTCGCTTCCCGAACGGTCCCCCCGACCGACCGGACGGGTATTTATTAGCCAGCGCGTGGACACCCCTACCGGATGGCGCCGAAAGTTCTCTGGCTGGGGTGGGGGTACCCGCCGAACGTGACCGGTGGTCTCGACACGTTCGTGGGCGAGATGTTCGATCGGTTCGACCGGCGGGGACTCGACGTCGAACTGGTGTTGCCCGCCGAGTACGCCCCGGAGGGACGCGAGAACGTGATCGGCGTCCCGACTGGCGACGGCGACATCATCACGCGGATCGGGCGCCTGTCGAGCGAGTTCGCCGAACGCGCCGTCGGCAAGGACATCGTCCACACCCACGACTGGTTCGGCTACGGGCCGGGGTCGCGCGCCACGGCCAACAGCGACGCGAAGTGGGTGACGACCTTCCACTCGCTGTCGTCGGATCGGAACCTCGACCCGCCCCAGCGAGAGGTCGAGACCGAGCGCCGGATCGTCGAGCGCGTCGATCACCTGATCGCCGTCAGCCAGTACACCGCCGGAAAGATCAGAGCCGAGTACGGCGGCGACCCCGAGGTGATCTACAACGGCTTCTCGACCGTCGAGACCACCGGTCGCGACCTCAAGGCCGAACTCGGCATCGACGGCGAGATGGTGTTCTACGTCGGGCGGCACACCGACCAGAAGGGCATCTCCCACCTGCTGTACGCCGTCGAGAAGCTCCGGCGCGACGACGTCACGCTCGTGATGGGCGGCAGCGGCCACCTCACCGCCCAGCTCAAACGGTTCGCGGAACTGCTCGGAATCCAGGATCGGGTGAAGTGGGTCGGCTACGTCACCGAGGAGGAGCTCGGGGACTACTACGCCTCGGCGGACCTGTTCGTCTCGCCGTCGCTCTCGGAGCCCTTCGGCATCACCATCACCGAGGCGCTCTCGGCGGGCACGCGCGTCGTCGCCACCGAGTGCGGCGCCGCCGAGATCATCCCCGAGGACTGCGTGATCCCCGCGGAGACGAACTCCGACTCGCTGGCCGACGCCATCGAGCGCGGCCTGGCGATGGACCAGCCCCTGGAGTTCGAGGTCCGCACCTGGGACACCGTGGTCGACGAGTACGTCGAGTTCTACGATCGCATCCGCTGATTCGGTCGCCTGCGTCCGGCCTGTCCTCCCGTTCGCGCTGCTCCCCCCGCTCTACCTGAGCAGCCGGAGGTCCGTCACCGGCTCCGGGTGCCGGATGACGAAGCCGTCGCGGGTCCCCCGCAGGCCCTCCTCGGGCGACTGCACGCGGCTGGACTGGTAGGGGCTGTCGCTCCGCGGCGCCGACTGGTAGGGGCTGTCCTCCCGCGCCGACTGGTAGGGGCTGTCGCTCTCGGCCGACTGGTAGGGGCTATCGCTCTCGGCCGGCTGGTAGGGGCTGTCGCCCCGCGCGGCCTGGTACGGGCTGTCGCTCTGGGGTCCGGCGGGCCGCTCGAAGTCCTCGGGCGGGAGGTAGATCCGCTCGCCGGAGGCGGACTTGACCACGACCGCGGCGTCGCGGTCGCCGACCAGTTCGATCACCGTCTCGCCGTCCGCGATCTCCACGTCGAGCGTCACCTCGTCCTCGGGCATGCACGACCGTGGGCGGCCGTCCCACTTAGCAGTCCCGCCAGTTCCCTCGTCATCCCACCGGTTCCTTCGCACTCCCGCCGGTTCCCGCCGGGAGCGGCCCCTTCGCATTCCGTCGACCGTTCTCCGTCGACCTCCCCCCGTCGATCCCGCCCGGCCACGAGGAGGGTTTTTAGTCGGTGGGGGCCAACCCCCGTCTGATGGACGTAGACGATCATGCCGAGGAGCTCGCCTCCGCTCTCGGCGTCGACACCAAGGAGGTCAAGGCGGACCTGGAGAACCTCCTCCAGTACAGCGTTCCGATCGACGAAGCCAAACAGAGCGTGCGCCGGAAGTACGGTGGCGGGAGTGGCGGCGACGGTGGCCCCGCGCCCTCGACGGTCGACGTGGGGGACGTGACGACCGAGCACTCGAACGTCACCGTCAGCGCGCGCGTGCTGACGGTCGGCACGCGCTCGATCCGCTACCAGGGCGAGGAGCAGGTGATCCACGAGGGCGAACTCGCCGACGAGACGGGCGTCATCTCCTACACCGCCTGGCAGGACTTTGGCTTCGAGCCGGGCGACTCGGTCACCATCGGCAACGCCGGCGTCCGCGAGTGGGAGGGCGACCCCGAACTCAACGTCGGCGGCAGTTCGACGGTCGCCCTGGAGGCCGACGCCGTAGAGACGCCCTACGACGACCGGATCGGCGGCGAGTCGGACCTGTTCGACCTCGAACCGGGCGACCGGGGTCGCACCGTCGAGGTGCGCGTCCACGAGGTCGAGTCCAAGACAATCGACGGCCGCGACGGCGAGACCGAGATCCTCTCGGGCGTCCTCGCGGATTCGACCGCCCGACTGCCCTTCACCGACTGGGACCCCCACCCCGAGATCGAGGCGGGCGCGAGCGTCCGGATCGAGGACGTGTACGTCCGCGAGTTCCGGGGCGTCCCCTCGGTGAACGTCTCCGAGTTCAGCACCGTCACCGGACTGGACGACCCGGTCGAGGTGCGCGAGTCGGCGCCCAGCCTGTCGGTCGGCGAGGCGGTGGCGACCGGCGGCATGTTCGACGTCGAGCTCGTCGGGAACGTGCTCGCGGTCAGGGACGGCTCCGGCCTGATCGAGCGCTGTCCCGAGTGCGGACGCGTGATCCAGAACGGCCAGTGTCGCTCCCACGGCGAGGTCGACGGCGTCGACGACCTGCGCGTCAAGGCGATCCTCGACGACGGCAGCGGCACCGTCACTGTGGTCCTGGACGACGAACTCACGAGCGAGGTGTACGGCGGGACCCTGGAGGACGCGCTCGTCGCCGCACGGGACGCGATGGACAAGGAGGTCGTCGCGGACGACATTCGCGAGGAGATCGTCGGCCGCGAGTTCCACGTCCGCGGGAGCCTCTCGGTCGACGAGTACGGCGCCAACCTCGACGCCGAGACGTTCGAGCCGAGCGACGACGACCCCGCCGCGCGCGCCAGCGCAGTGCTCGACGAACTCGCGGGCCCCGATGCGGGCGCCGCGACGGACGGCGGGACGCGAGTCGAGAGTGACTCCGGCAGCCCGACGGCCGGCGACGCGGGAGGTGACGGCCGATGAGCGAGAGCGGTGACTCCGGGCCGGGCACCCGCGAGGTGGCCTACCGCCTGTTCGCAGCCGAGTTCGACGACGCGGCGCTGTCCTACTCCGAGAGCGACGAGGAGCGGGCGCCGAACTACGTGGTGACGCCGACCGGCCTCCGGGCCAACCGGCTGTTCGCCGTGGGCGTCCTGACGGAGGTCGAGTCGGTCAACGACGACGTCCTGCGCGGGCGCGTGGCCGACCCGACGGGTGCGTTCGTCACCTACGCCGGCCAGTACCAGCCCGAGGCGCTCTCCTACCTCGACCGGACGGACCCGCCGGCGTTCGTCGCGCTGACCGGCAAGGCCCGGACGTTCGAACCCGACGACGGCGACCGGGTGTTCACCTCCGTCCGCCCGGAGGCGATCAACGCCGTCGACGCGGGCACCCGCGACCGCTGGGTCGTCTCGGCGGCCCGGGCGACGCTGAACCGGCTGGGCTACGTCGCCGACGCCCTGGAGATGGACGAGCGCGGCGACGACCTGCGGGCGGCCCTGCTCGCCGCGGACGTCCCGGAATCGCTGGCGGCGGGCATCCCCCGCGCCATCGAGTTCTACGGCACCACGCCGGCCTACCTCGCGGACGTGCGCCGGATGGCCGTCGACGCCCTCGAACTGATCGCTGGCGAGCGCGAGGAGGTCCGGACGCCCGAACGCGCCCCGGGCGAGGGCGGCCCCGCCGACCTGGGACCGCTCCCCACCGGCGTCGACCGGGCGGCCGCCGCGGCCGCCACGACGGGGGTCGCCGAGACGGAGGCCGACGCGGCGACGGACGCAGCCACAGAGACGGACACCGCGGCGGGGACGGACACCGACGCGACGACGGCGGACGAGGGTTCTGCGGCGGCTCCGGACGAACCCGCGAGCGCGGGCGAGACCCCGGCCGAACCGGACGAGACTGCGGCTGATCCGACCGAGGCCGCGGCCGAGTCAACCGAGACGGCGGCCGAGCCAACCGAGGCCGCGGCGACGCCCTCTGCGTCGACGCCGGCGGCGACGGACTCCGACGCGACCGCCGACGAGGAATCCAGCGAGGGCGCCTCCGCCGACGTGGACGCCGGCGGATCGGATGACCTCGGCGACTTCGACTCGGGCGGAGACCTCGACGCCGACGCGGGCGAAGATCTCGACGCCGACGCGGGCGAAGATCTCGACGCCGACGCGGGCGAAGATCTCGACGCCGACGCGGAGCCGCCTCAGACCGACGAGATGTACGAACTCGACGAGGAGGAGCGCCGCGAGGTCGAGGAGGAGTTCGGGACGGAGTTCGCCAGCGGCAACGAGGTCGACGCCCCCGGCGAGGCCGACATCGACGTACCGGAAGCCGAACCCGACGACGGAGCGGACGCCGCCGACGCACCGGCGGCGGACGCGTCCGAGACGGCCGCCGCGGACGGCCCCACCGAGACGGCGTCGACCGCGGAGGCGGCGACCGGGGCCGACGAGGAGACCACTCCCGAGGAGGCAGCCGTGGACGATGGCGCCGCGGACGACGGCGCCCCGGCCGAGGGCGCCGCCGCGGACGTCGACCTCGAATCCGTCGCGGTCGACGCGATGGACGCCCTCGACGACGGCGACGGCGCCGACCGCGAGGCGGTCGTCGCGCGAGTGGTCGACGAGTACGGCGCGGACCCGGCCGACGTCGAGGACGCGATCCAGTCGGCCCTGATGAGCGGCCGGTGTTACGAGCCCGGTGAGGACCGCCTCAAGGCCATCTAGATGGCCGTCGAGCCGGTCCCCGACGCGCCGGCGGCGGTGGTCACCCTCGCGCGCGAGCGGGCCGTCGAGCGCGCGCTCGTGGTCGCGGACTACCACGCCGGCATCGAGGCCGGCCTCCGCTACGAGCGCGGCGTCGAACTGGAGAGCGCCGCTCCCGACCGCCGCGAGCGCGTGCTCGACCTGCTCGACCGGACGGGCGCCGAGCGGCTGGTCGTCCTCGGCGACCTCGCCCACCGGATCGGCACGCCGGAAGGCGTCGAGGGCGAGGAACTGGACGCGCTGGTCGCGGCGGTGACCGATCGCGTGCCGATGACCCTCGTCCCGGGCAACCACGACGGCGGGCTGGCCGAGGCGTACGGCGACCGGATCGAGGTCGTCGACGGCGACGGTGCGCGCTACGGCGACGTGGCCTTCCTCCACGGCCACCGCTGGCCCGCGCCGGAGCTCCTGGGGGCGGACGTGCTCTGCGTCGGCCACGAGCACCCAGCCGTCCGCCTCACCGACGAGGTCGGCGGCGGTCGCGTCGAGCGGGCGTGGCTCCGCGGGCCGCTCGATAGAGCGCCCTTCGACGACCGCGACGAGGTTCCGGACTGGGGGGCGCCCGAACTCGTGGTGTTCCCGGCGTTCAACGACCGCTCGGGGGGGACCTGGGTCAACGTCGACGGCCAGGGCTTCCTCTGTCCGTTTCTCCCCGAAGCCCTCCCGAGCGCGGACGTCTACCTGCTCGACGGCACGCGGCTGGGCGACTACCGGTCGCTCTGAGGACCGCGCCGGTCCGCCGGGGTGCGAGGGGCGCTCGTGGCCGGGCCTGGTGGGTGGCCGAACGGTGCGCTCAAGGCCGTCGCGCCGCTAGCGGTATCGATGGCAGACGGCGAGGTCGCGGGGCGGATGGACGCCTTCACCGCCCTGGGGGAGACCGTCCGGGAGGCGCTCTCGGAGCGCGGGTTCGCGACGCCCACCGAGCCCCAGCGCCGGGCGATCCCGCCGCTCGCGGCCGGCGAGGACGCGCTGGTGATCGCGCCGACCGGCACCGGGAAGACCGAGACCGCAATGTTGCCGGTGTTCGACAGCATCGTCCGACGGCGCGACGCGGGCGAGGAACTGGCCGGTCTGTCGGCGCTGTACGTCACGCCGTTGCGGGCGCTCAACCGCGACATGCGCGACCGGCTCGAGTGGTGGGGCGAGCGCCTGGACGTCGAGATCGACGTCCGCCACGGGGACACCACGCAGTACCGGCGGAGCCAGCAGGCCGACGATCCGCCCGACGTGCTCGTCACGACGCCCGAAACGCTCCAGGCGATGCTGACCGGGAAGAAGCTCCGGTCGGCCCTCGCGGACGTCGCCCACGTCGTCGTCGACGAGGTCCACGAACTCGCCGCCTCGAAGCGCGGCGCCCAGCTGTCGATCGGCCTCGAACGCCTGCGCGAACTGGCGGGGCCCTTCCAGCGGATCGGCCTCTCGGCGACCGTCGGGTCGCCCGAGGAGGTCGCGCGCTTCCTGACCGGCGACCGCCGGTTCCGGATCGTCGAGGTGGACGTGGGGAGTTCGCTCGACCTGCGGGTGCGGTGGCCGGACGTCACCGAGGCGGACGAGCGACTGGCGGGCGAACTGGCGACCGACGCCGACGTGGCGAGCCACGTGCGCTACATCCGCGACCAGGTCGCCGCCCACGAGTCGACGCTGGTGTTCGTCAACACCCGGCAGACCGCCGAGGCGCTGGGCTCGCGCTTCAGGGCGCTGGAGGAACCCGTCGAGGTCCACCACGGATCGCTCTCGAAGGAGGCCCGGATCGAGGTCGAGGACCGGTTCAAAGCCGGCGAGATCGACGCGCTGGTCTGCACCTCCTCGATGGAACTCGGCATCGACGTCGGGCAGGTCGACCACGTGATCCAGTACGGCAGCCCCCGGGAGGTCGCGCGCCTACTCCAGCGCGTCGGCCGGGCGGGCCACCGGCGCGGCGAGACCTCGAAGGGGACGGTCGTCGTCGGCCACCCCGACGACGCCCTGGAGGCGATGGCGATCGCCCGCCGGGCGGTCGCCGGCGAGGTCGAACCCGCCCGCCTCCACCACGGCAGCCTCGACGTGGTCGCCAACCAGATCGCCGGCCTCCTGATGGACTTCGGCGAGGTATCGGCCCGCCGGGCCTACGAGATCGTCACGCGGGCGTACCCCTTCGCCGACCTCGACGAGGCGACCTTCCGCGAGGTCGTCCGGGAGATCTCGGGCAACCGCATCCTGTGGCTCGACGAGGAGGCCGACCGCCTGGAGAAGTCGGGGGGCACCTGGCAGTACTTCTACGCCAACCTCTCGATGATCCCCGACGAGGAGACCTACGAGGTCCACGACCTCTCGACCCGGCGCCAGGTCGGGACCCTCGACGAACGGTTCGTCGTCAACTTCGCGGAGCCCGGCGCATCGTTCATCCAGCGCGGGGAGATGTGGCGGATCGACGAGATCGACGAGGAGGAGGGGCGGGTGAACGTCTCGCCGATCGAGGACCCGACCGGCGAGGTCCCCTCGTGGACCGGCTCGGAGATCCCCGTGCCGGCGTCCGTGGCGAACGAGGTCGCGGAGTGCTGGTCGGTCGCGGCGCCGCAGTTCGCGGCGGGCGCGGACCGGGCGGCCGTCGCCCGCGACCTCCGGAGCCGGTACCCCGCCGACGAGGCCACCGCCGAGCGCGCCCTGGAGACGATCGAGCGCCACGTCGACAGCGGTGCGCCGGTCCCCACCCCCGACCGCCTGGTCGTCGAGAGCCGGGAGCGGTCGGTCGCCCTGCTCGCCCCCTACGGCCACCGCGTCAACGAGACCCTGGGGCGCCTGCTGGCCGCCCTCGTGGGCCAGCGCACCGGCTCGTCGGTCGGGATGGAGGTCGACCCCTACCGCGTCGAGTTCGAGGTGCCCCAGGGCGTCACGGCCAGCACGTTTCGAGACGTGCTCCAGGAGACCGACCCCGAGCACGTCGAACCCCTGCTCGAACTCGCGCTCGGGCGCTCGGACGCGCTGAAGTTCACGCTCACCCACGTCGCCGCCTCTTTCGGCGCCCTCAAACGGTACCAGGGCCGCGAGCGCTTCGGCGCGAACCGGTTGCTCGCCGCCCTGGAGGACACCCCCGTCTACGACGAGGCCGTCCGGGAGGTGTTCCACGAGGACCTCGACGTGCCGGGGGCGACGGCGCTCCTCCGGCGTCTCGACCGGGGCGAGGCCGACCTCGCGGTCCACGGTGACCGATCCGCCCTCGGTACCGGCGGGCGGCAGTCCGGGCGGGAACTGCTCGTGCCGGAGAACGCCGACGCCTCCGTGATCGACGCGGTGAAGGATCGCCTGCTGAACGACCGGGTGATCCTCCTCTGCCTGCACTGCACCGAGTGGGAGCGCCGGACGAAGGTCGGGCGCGTGCCCGACCGGCCCGAGTGTCCCGAGTGCGGATCGACGCGGATCGCCGCGCTCCACCCCTGGGCCGACGACGCGGTCCAGGCCGTCCGCTCGCAGGACAAGAGCGAGGAACAGGAGGAACTGACGCGGCGGGCCTACCGGAACGCCAGTCTGGTCCAGAGCCACGGCAAGCAGGCGGTGATCGCGCTCGCCGCCCGCGGCGTCGGCCCCCAGACCGCCGCCCGGATCATCGGCAACCTCCGCCGCGACGAGCGGGAGTTCTACCGGGACATCCTCGAACAGGAGCGCCAGTACGCCCGGACGCGGTCGTTCTGGGACTAGGCGGGGTCTACGGCCGCGAGATCAGTCGACGTTCCACTCTTCGAGGAGCTTCAGGACCGCGACGGAGAGCTCCTCGAAGTCGCGGAGCGTGATGTCGTCGGTGGTGATGATGACGCCGTGGTTCTGGGTCGTCACCCGGACGAGGAAGCCGTTCTCGAAGACCCGGATCGTGTAGCGGTAGTCGCCCAGTTCGGAGTTCTGGTAGGCGTTCTGGGTGATGTTGAAGTCCTGCCACTCGCTGCCGACGAACGTGCCCAGGTCGGCGTCCCGTTCCAGGTCCCCGCGGAGGTAGATCTGCTGGTAGTCCGTGCGCGAGAAGTACGTCACCGAGCGGACGCTGTCGCCGGCCGCCGTCCGGCACGTTGTCGCGAGGTGGTCCTGGGCCTCCTCCGGGAGCAGATCGACGTCCGCCGGTGTGTCGTCACTCATGCCCGAGACAGGGCCCGCCGGGTACAAAAGGCTGCGGGCGACTGCGGTCGGTGCCGGTTTCGACGACGCGCCCGGAGACGGTCGGTCGCCGGGGCTCAGTCGAGCGACGACTCGACGGCGTCCAGGGCGGCCTCGAAGTGCTCGCCGCGGATCAGGACGTCGCCGGTGCGCTCGTTGGCCTCGGCGGGGTCGTCGACGGCCTCGGCCACCTCGCGGATCGCCCGCATGGCGGCCTCCCGGCAGACGGCGGCCACGTCGGCCCCGGAGTAGCCCACCGTGCGCTCGGCCAGCGCGTCGAGGTCGACGTCGCCGCCGAGGGGTTTCCCGCGGGTGTGGACGCGGAAGATGGCCCGGCGGGCGGCCTCGTCGGGGGCCGGCACCTCGACGTGGGACTCCAGCCGCCCCGGTCGGAGGAGCGCGGGGTCGAGCGCGTCCCGGCGGTTCGTCGCCGCCAGGACGACGAGGTTCGGGTTGTCCGCGAGGCCGTCGAGTTCCGTGAGCAGTTGCGAGATGACGCGCTCGGTGACGCCCGAGTCGCCCGACTGCCGGTCGCGGTCGGTGGCGATGGCGTCGATCTCGTCGAAGAAGACGATGGCGGGCGCGGTCTGGCGGGCGCGCTCGAACACCTCTCGCACCGACTTCTCGGACTCGCCGACGTACCGGTCGAGCAGTTCGGGCCCCCGGACGTGGATGAAGTTGACGCCGCTCTCGGCGGCGATCGCCCGCGCGAGCAGCGTCTTGCCGGTCCCCGGCGGGCCGTACAGCAGGATGCCCGTGGGCGGATCGGTGTTCGCGGCCTCGAACAGCGGCGCGTACCGCAGGGGCCAGGTGACCGCCCGCTCCAGCGTGGCCTTCGCCTCGTCGAGGCCGCCGACCACCTCGAAGCCCTCGGTGGGTTTCTCGGCGACGTACTCGCGCATGGCGCTCGGTTCCACCGCGGAGAGGGCCGTCTCGAAGTCGTCTCGGCCGACCCGGAGGTCCGCCAGCGGCGGCGGGTCGGCGTCGCTGCGCGAGCGCCGCAGGGCGCCCATCGCGGCCTCGACGGCGAGCGATTCGAGGTCGGCCCCGACGAAGCCGTGAGTGCGGGACGCGATCCGGTCGAGGTCGACGTCCTCCGCCAGGGGCATCCGGCGCGTGTGGACCTCCAGGATCTCCCGTCGACCGCTCTCGTTCGGGACGCCGATCTCGATCTCGCGATCGAACCGTCCGCCGCGCCGGAGCGCCGGGTCGAGTGCGTCGACGCGGTTGGTCGCGCCGATGACGATCACGTCGCCGCGGGCGTCCAGCCCGTCCATCAGCGAGAGTAACTGCCCGACGATGCGGTCCTCGACGTCGCCGCCGTCCTCCCGCTCGGGCGCCACCGAGTCGATCTCGTCGAAGAAGACGATGGCGGGGGACTGCTCGCGGGCCCGCTGGAACACCTTTCGCAGGTTCTCCTCGGAGTCGCCCTTGTACTTCGACATGATCTCCGGGCCCGAGACGGAGATGAAGGTGGCCTGGACCTCGTTGGCGACGGCCTTGGCGATGAGGGTCTTGCCGGTCCCCGGCGGCCCGTGCAGGAGGACGCCCTTCGGCGGCTCGACGCCGAGGTGGGCGAACACCTCCGGCTCGGACAGGGGGAGTTCGATCGTCTCGCGGACGAGTTCGAGTTCGTCGTCGAGGCCGCCGATGTCCTCGTAGGTGACGCCGGTCGTCGGCCGGTCGACCGTCGCGTCGCCGGTCGGCCGGCGTTCGCCCCCGCCGCCCCTCCCCGTGCCGCCCGCGCCCTCTTGGCCCGCGCCCGGCCCGCCCGCCGGCGCGTCCGAGATCGGGATCTCGACGCCCGACGCCTCGCCCCGCTCGCCCGACCGGTCGCCGCCGGACGGGACGACCACGCGCACGTCGGTCGACTCGGTGACGCGGACGCTCTCGTCGGGGTCGGTCTCCTCGACGACGAAGGGGACGCTGTCGAGCTGTTCGACGCGGACCTGCTCGCCGACCCGCACCGGGCGATTCCGGAGTTCGCGGGCCAGCACCCGTTCGAGCGTGTCCCGCGACTCGTCGCTGAGTGCCGCGGGCGACCGGAGGGTGACCCGGGTCGCGTCCGCGACGCTCACGGGCGATACGCGCACGGTGTCGCCGATCCTGACTCCGGCGTTCGCCCGGGTGTCGGCGTCGATCTGGATCGTCCCGTCGGCCGTCGACGCGCGCGCCGGCCAGAACTTGGCGACGGTCGTGCGCTCGCCGACGAGCTGGATCATCTCCCCGCTGAGCACGCCCAGTTCCCGACGGGTCGACTCGGGGAGCCGGGCGATCCCCCGCCCGGCGTCGCGCTTCTCCGCGCCCCGAACCGTGAGTTCGAGTCCCGCGTCCTCGGTCATGGAGCGCCGTAGGGCCGCCGCGGTACTTAGCCTTCGGTGCCGGATCGGGGGGTCGCGGCGCTGGTCCGAACGCCCCGTCGGTCACACGGTCGCGTCCGTCCGCCGCTCCGCCCGCGCGTTCGGGTCGCCTTCGCCCCGGAGGATCACGCCCAGTCCGAGGTACGCGATCAGGTGGCCGAGTTCGAAGACGATCACCGGGGCCCCGAGCGACGCGAAGGAGTTTGCGACCATGGCGAGGAAGGTCACCGCCTCCAGCAGCAGCAGTCCGCCGACCGCCTGCCGGTAGACGCCGGTTCGAGTGCTCGCGACGCCGAACAGGCCGTACGCGAGCACCATCGAGAACAGCGCGACGACGCCGGTGATCGCACCGAACGTCCCGTTCTCGGGGATCACGCCCGCGGTCTCCAGGACCCCGGCCACGACGATGGCCGCCCAGTCGAGGGCCGACACCGCAGCGACGGCGAGGGCCACCCGGGTCAGCCAGGGGGCGCGTGCCGAGAGCGGGCGATACAGTCCCAGGAGGCCGAGGAGGCCGATCAGGAACCCCGCCGGCGCGACGAACTGCTGGACCGGCGGATACGCCGCGCCCGTGGTGGTGCGGAGCGCGGTGTGGACGGCGAAGACGACCATCCCCGCGCTGGCGACGAGGTACAGCGTCGAACGCCGGCGTTCGAGCAAGCCGAGCGCGCCGTCACCGTCGCTCACCGACCGTCACCTCCGGGTCGGAATCGGCCTGCTGTTCGGTCTGCGGTGCGGCTGAACGGTGTGCGATCGCGGCTGACATTGTACGTTTCGTCCCCACAACGACGCGCTCGTGGTTGCGGCGGGACACGAGAGGCGAGGCAACGAGACGGGATAAACATCATTAGCACGACAATACTAAAATCGAACTGACACGTCTGTGGACGGCTTCCTCCCCCGGCCCCCACCCAGACCCCTTTCCTTCTGATTCCCGTCCCGACTCCATTCCTGCGATTCTCGTCCCGACTCCATTCCTGCGATTCTCGTCCCGACTCCATTCCTGCGATTCCCGGCCGGAGCGGTAGCTCCGGCGGGAGGCGGAGTCAGCGATCCACGTCGACGACGCGAACCGTCTCGTCGAAGGTGAGGCGGATCGCCTCGCCGTCGCGTTCGGCCGTGACCGCCACGCGGATGGGGGCGTCGTCGACGACCGTCACGTCGTGGTCGCGTACGAGGTCGTAGACGCGTTTCGCGTGCGCGACGTCGTCGGCCCGGACCCGCGTCGAGACGCCGTGGTCGTCGTAGAAGGAGACGACGGCTGGGTGAAACAGCGCGAGGCGTCTCGGCGACGAGCCGTCGTGGTATTCGCAGGTGCGACAGCGGAAGTGGGCCGTGGTACCAAAGCGCAGTCCGCACGCCTCGCACCCGTCGACGTCGTGGTCCGGGCACCGGTCGAACCAGCGCGCTACCGAACCCGAGCAGGTCGGACAGACGCCGTCCCACATCGACCGGAGTCGCTGCCGGCCCACGACCACGCTCGCCGCCCACAGTTCCTCGGGCGTCCGGCCGCGGAGGCCGGCCGGATCGAAGGGCTGGGCGAAGAGCGGCCCGGGCGGATCGAACGGCGCGAAGTCACGCCCCGGCGTCATGCCGCCGCAGTCGTGGCAGGCCCAGAAGAGGATCCCCTCGCGGTAGCTCATCGTCGTCGAGGCGTCACAGAACGGGCACGGCTGGTCGATTTCGGTCGGTTCGAGTCGCTCGTCGTGGATTCCGGCACCGGCGAGCACCGCCCGAACGAGCTTCTGGGCGGGCACGCGAAGCTCGTACCCGCCGCGCTCGGCGCGCTGCCGGACGAACTGCCCCTCGAGTTTCTTGAGGTGGTAGCGCAGGTTCCCCGGATCGTCGTGGCCCACCCGCTCGAAGATCTGCGAGAACGGGACGGCGTTGTCGTCCGCCCGCAGGTCGTGGCCCTCCCAGATCGCCAGCAACACGGCCAGCCGCGTCTCGTCTCCGAGGAGCGCGAACGCCTCGGTCGCCCGCTGTCCGACCGTTCCCTCGGCCGCCCCCAGGGGCGATTCGGGCGGTTCCGCGTCGTTCACGGGCCGTCACCCCGCCGCCGGGCCGGCCGCGGACGCGCCGCGGTCGGTCGACGTGGCGGTTCGGAGCCGGAAGCCGATGGCGAGCAACGCCAGCGCCAGTCCCCCGCCGACGACGAGTCCGGTCGGCGGGACCGCCGAACCGACCGCCCGGGCTGCCACCCTCGTGACGAGCAGGACGGCCGGCGCCAGGAACAGGAGGCCGAGGGTGCGGGAGTCGACGCCGGCGCGGCGGCAGGCGACGGTGAACAGAACGTACGCGACGACGGTCGACGCGAGGACCACGAGGTAGAACGCGGGCGGGAGCGCAGTGGCCCCGGGCGGCAGGACCCCGGCGACTTCGACGAGTTGCTCCGCGGTGACGACGAACCAGCCCGCGGCGGGCACCGCCGCGGCGACGGCCGCTCCCCTGGCGAGCACGGGCGTCCGGTCCGCCAGGACGGGGTACAGCAGGATCAGTCCGACCACGGCCACGAAGTGCCCGGACGCTGCGAACGGTCCCGACGGCGGGTTCGCGTCCGTGAACACCCGTACGCCCCACACGATCGCGTGGCCGACGAGCAACACCCCGGCGACGATGAACAGCGTCGGACTCCACCGTTCGACCGACCTCCCGCGAATCGAGATAGCACGCCCCATACCGGCAGTGTGCGTGAGTTCAGTATAACTCTGTGGGAGAAGCCGGCCCGCTTTGCGGGGGCCGCGTCGCGCGGAATCGAGTGCACGAGGCGTCGACAGCTACCGCCGGGACAACCGTTTTATCCCGTGCTATCACACACCACACCATGGTCACCACGACCCAGCGCGACGGCCAGACCTGGTACGAGTGCGAGGCGTGCGGCATGCTGTTCGACTCGGAGGACGACGCCTCCGCCCACGAGGGGAACTGCGACACCGACAGCCCCTCCTACCTTCAGTAGAGCGGTGTTATCGCCGCCTGCGGTCGCTTACTCCCGATGCTCCGCGAGTAACGACTCGGCGTGCTCCCGCGAGGAGGCGACCCGCCAGCGCACCTTGGCGGCGTCGCCGTAGGCCAGCGCCTCCTTGAGGTCGTCCCGGAGCACGCCGGCGTCGACGCCCAGCGAGTTCCCGTCGGCGTCCCCCAGTTCGTAGATGCCGTACCGGTCGGGCACCGACCGCACGGTGTCGCGGCCGAGGGGCTTCCAGGGCTTGCGCAGGCTCATCGGTCGTCGTCGCCAGCCGGCTCGCCCGCACCGTCGCTGCCATCGACACCGTCGGCGTCCTCGTTTTCGACGCCGACCAGTTCGTAGGAGGCCTCGCTCCAGTCGTCCTCGACGAACACGAACACCCGGCCGCGCGCCACCTCGGGGTCGGCCTCGACCTCGGTGCGGTAGCCCGGGCGCTGCCGCACGGTGACGCCCGGGAACAGTTCCTCCTCCTCGTCGGCCTCCAGCAGGACCCGCCCGACGCCCGTCGCCTCCAGGATGTCCTCGTGGGTCTTCCGGTCGTTGACGTACATCATCACGCCCTCGGTCTCGGTGGGGTCGGTGACCAGCACGTGGGTCTGCTTGCCGGGCGGCGTCTGCAGCGTCCCCGACACGGCCTCCGGGACGCCCCGGTAGAGCGTCGTCCGCCCGTCGAGGTACTCGACCTCGACCCCGTGCTCCTTGAGGGCAACCCCGAGGGTGCTCGGCGCGACGTCGGTTCGCATGCTCATGGCCAACCGTACCCCCGGGACCGGCAAAAGGGTCGCGTCTCGCGCCCCGAACGGGTCGCCCGCCGACCGGCTCCGCGAGGTGATCCGTGGAACGTGACAGTCGCCCGACTCGACCTGTCGGCACACACATATTTACCGGGGCCGTCCCAAGGGAGCCCATGCGACTGTCACGCCGGGGGCTGCTGGGCCGGGGGGCGCTGCTCGCGGGGGCGGGGCTGACGGGCTGTCTCTCCGGCGGCTCGAACGTCAACTACCCGTCGACGGAGACGGCGGAATCGGCCCCGTCGGCCGCGTCGAACGCGCCCGACGCGGCGATCCGGGACGGGACGGCGACGCCCGAGGACTCGGCGGGCGGCGGGAGCGACGCGGCGGACGTCCCGGTCCCGCACAGCGAACTCGGGGGCGAGGTCGCCCGCATCTACGACGAACTTACCTGGTTCGCCGTCACCCACCCCGAGGCGATGGCGGCCTACCGGGAGGCCGTCGAGCGCGCTGCCAACCGCGTCGCGGCGTTGCGGCGCCGCGACGGGTTCGGCGAGGCCGAACTCGCCGCCCTGAACGAGGAGATCACGGTGGCGACGTCTATCGCGGCCACGCGGATCGGCGACCACTTCCGAACCGACGAGATGCTCAAATCGGAGACGGACTTCCACGTGGACGTCGTCACGAAGTTCGCCCGACGGGGCGACCTCGACCGCGTCGACGAGGAACTGCGCCGGCTGGAGACGTTCCTCCGGGGCGTGGCCACCGAGGAGTACACGCGCCACGAGATGTCCCGCGAGCCGATTCGAAATCGCCTCCACGGGTGGCTGCGCCGGGACTGGCGCCGGCCGCTGGCGCTCGACGTAGCGACCAGCGAGTCGAAGGGTATCTTCGACGCGCTCGTCTACGGGAACCGCGACGTGTTGCTCTCACAGGCGACGCTCCCCTCCAGAATCAGGGAACGGCTGTCTGGGGTGTTCGATCCGCTGGAACACGCGGAGGGGCGGACCGGCCGCGTGCTGGTGACGCCGATCCTCCTGCCCACGCCAGCGGACCTCGGGATGGAGGACGTCGACCGCGAGGACTGGACGCCGCCGGACCCGGAGCCCCACGTCAGGGAGTTCGTCCGGCGCCACCGGACGGCGTCCCTGGAGGACTTGACGGTGACCGCCGTCCGACTCCAGCGCTACGACTCTGTCGCCGCGGCGACGCAGGCCCGGCGGTCGCTCGTCGACGAGGGACCGATCCGCGAGGAGCTGAGCTACCGATTCGGCGCGCGCGGGGAGAAGTGGCGCCGGATCTACTACGAGTACGCCGGCGACGTGTGGTACGCCTACCTGATTCAGGCGGGACCGTTCCTGCTCACGACCGGCGCCTCCCAGACCTCGTGGGAGGAGCGCGTCGACTGGGCGGAACCGCTACGACGGACGTGGCTGTGGCGGCCGGCGCCCGAGGAGACGGAGACCGCCGAGGGGGACGCCGCGTAGGATGAGCGCGCGCCGATCGGGGCTCGTCTTCGTGGTGAGCGTGTACCTCGTCGTCGGGATCGCGTTCGGCGTCGTCGGCGTCACGGCCATGCTGTGGGCGCAGGCCCAGTTCGTGGTGGGCGCGGGCGGCGCCAGCCCGGGGGAGTTCGGCCCCGTGTTGCTCGCGGTCGTGTACTTCCAGACCACGGTCGCGTTCCTGGTGACGGCGCCGTTGCTCGGCGCCCTCACCGGCGCGCTCGCGGGGTCGCGGGTCCGCTCGCGGCGCGAGGCGGCGGCCGTCGGCGCCGGCGGGTCGGCGCTGGGCTGTCTGTGCATGCTCGTCGTCGCCCTCGCGCTCACCTCGCTCGTCGGCGGCCCCGGAACCGGACAGCTCTACGCCCTCGGCGCCGCGTTCGTGCCGGGGCTGATCGCCACCGTCGCCGCCGGTGCGACCGGCGGAGCCGGCGCCCTGCTCGGGTCGCTGGCGGCCCGCTGACGTTTTATGGATCCAGCACGGGAGAGTGGAACGATGGACGACGGGTCGGCGGAGGAGGGACGCACGGCGGACGACGAGAGCCGACGCCGCAGAAGCCGTCGAGGGGTACTCGCGGCGGTCGCGGCCGGGATGGCCGGCCTGGCAGGCTGTAGCGCCTTCACCGGGGCCACCCGCGGCGGCCCGGTCGACTCGGGCGACCTTCCGGACGGCGGCGACCTGCCCGAGGGGCTCGGCGGCGGCGGGACGACGGCCCGGCCCACCACGGCGGCCCCCACCGAAACGCCGACGCCGTCGGCGACGCCGACCGAGGCCCCGGCGCCGACGACCGAGGACCTCGCCACGCCGACCGTCTCCCCGAGCGAGCAGGTCCGCGTCGTCGAAACGTCGGTGCGGGTGTCCGACGAGCGCGTCAAGGTGACCGCCCGGGTCCGCAACGTCGGATCGCTCGTGTTCTCCCGCCTCGAAGTGCGGCTCAACCTCGTTTACCTCCCGCTCGGCGACGCAGACTTCGTCGCCGACTTCGAGTACATCGACCGGTACTTCGAGGCGCCCGACGACGAGGACGACCGCGACTACGCCGCGTCCGGGGGCTCCTCGGGCGCGTACTTCTCACCGGGGGAGCAGTCCGACTTCGTCGCGCGGTTCTCGTTCCCGATCGACGACCGGATCCGACACCGGACGAAGAAGTACTTCGAGGTCGGCGCGGTAATCAGGCGGTGGGAGACCGCCGACGTGACCACGGGGACCACCGAGCAGTCCTGACGGCGACGGCCGCGGTCCCGGGGGCCGCGATCCGCCACACCTAACTACCCGCTCCGCCCTCGACGGGTATGCGCGGACAGGCAGCGGCGTGCGGCGCCGGCACGGTCCTGAACGCCCTGGCGACCGGCGTCGGTTCGGCGTTCGCCCTCGACGTCGAGACGACCGCGACGGTGACACTCGACCCCGACGCCGGGGCCGTCAGCGGCGAGATCGACGGCGCGCCGGACGCCGACACCGATCTGATCGAGCGCTGCGTGGCGCTCGTGATCGAGACGTTCGGCGACGGCGAGGGGGGTCGCGTCCGAACCGAGAGCGACGTGCCGATGGCGGCGGGGCTGAAGAGTTCGAGCGCCGCGGCCAACGCCACCGTCCTGGCGACGCTCGACGCGCTCGGCGTCGAGATCACCGACGCCGACTCGGCGGTCTCCCGGATCGACGCCTGTCGACTCGGCGTCCGGGCGGCCCGCGAGGCCGGCGTCACCGTCACCGGGGCGTTCGACGACGCCTCCGCCAGCATGCTCGGCGGCGTCACCGTCACCGACAACCGCGAGGACGAACTGCTCGCCCGCGAGGCCGTCGACTGGGACGCGCTCGTGTGGACGCCGCCGGAGCGGGCCTTCAGCGCCGACGCCGACGTCGAGCGCTGTGAGCGGGTCGCCCCGATGGCCGATCTCGTGGCCGAACTCGCGCTCGACGGACGGTACGGCGAGGCGATGACCGTCAACGGCCTGGCGTTCTCGGCGGCGCTCGGGTTCCCGACCGATCCCGCGGTCGAGGCGCTTCCCCACGTCGCGGGCGTCTCGCTCTCCGGGACGGGACCGAGCGTCGTCGCCGTCGGCGACCGGGACGCCCTGGAGTCGGTTCGCCCGGCCTGGGAGGCGCGACCCGGCACGGTCCTCTCGACGACCACCCGCGCGGACGGAGCACGAGTCTTATGACCGATGCCCGACCACCGGATGACATGGACGAACTCGACGCCGACTCGACGCCGACGCGGGGGCCGACGTCGGAGATGGACCTCGACGAACTCCGGGCGGAGATCCAGGAAATCGACCGGGAACTCGTCGAACTGATCGCCCGACGGACGTACGTCGCCGACACCATCGCGCAGGTGAAAGCCGAGCGCGACCTGCCGACGACCGACGAGGCCCAGGAGGGGCGGGTGATGAAGCGCGCGGGCGACAACGCCGAACAGTTCGAACTCGACTCGAACCTCGTGAAGGCCGTGTTCCGTCTGCTAATCGAACTGAACAAGGTCGAGCAGCGGGAGAGCAGGTAGTCGAATTCGGGAGTTCCAGGGCTTGTATTGCTGGTCGGGTAGCGAAGTCTTCTTCCAGCAGTTGCTCTTTCGGTCCTCGTTCGGTGAACGATGCCAAAGAGTCAGCGTCTGTTTCTTCAGTTCGTGTCGCATTCGTGCCGTGCGTTCGGTCTCACCGGTGCAGTATCCTACCGATTGAGAGTGCTCGTCCCGGAATAGCCGAAGCGGGAGTGGATAGTCGGTGGCCTGGCATTATCGGCCTCATCCCCCTCGTTTGGCGGTTTACTGGCACTCCCTATTATCCTAGAACTTCTCCGAATATTGGGAGTGCCGCGCCGAATCCGGTAGCTCTGAGGACGGTTCTGCGTCGGGAAATCGGTTGACTGTTCGACTCGTCTCGTTATTCCCTTCGATGGTCTGGTGATCGTTTCATTGCCTGTCTCGAATCATATCACTGGAAGTCATTCATCTCAGCTACGCCCTCGATTAGTCAGGCAGACGGTATCCCATTACACGTCCGAGGACAGTCAGGAGCTTGAAGATCCAATGCGGCGGGCTCACCGCGTAGATATCCTCCTCGTGTTCCGTCGTCAGCATCGCTAGCAGCAGGATGTCGTTGAATCCCTCCGGAGGCAACGACACACCCCGCTCCGTGACGAGCCGATGGAACCGCCGGAAGAACGCCTCGTGCTGTAGGGCGGGCTCGTGGACGTTTATGACCTCGACGGGGGTCGTGTTCCTGAACGTATGGGCCGTGCCTGGAGGGACGGTGTGTTCCTCACCAGCCGTTAGCTCCATCCATTCCCCGTCTACGTACACTTCCAGCACACCTGAAACCACTTCGTAGCGCTCCTCGGCGTGTGGATGGGTGTGGACGAACGGGCCTTCTTCGGGGACGGTTTCGATCTCGAATCGCATTTCCAACAGTTCGCCATCCGTGTCCGCTGTCGAACGCGTGATTTCCCAGCGGCCGGGGAAACCGCCCCAATCGAGGACGCGATCCTGCTTGCCGCGATCTATTGCCGTCATGGAGTTACCCTCGTGGTACACTCGCTGTTCGGCATCCGTTTGCTTGTCATGGTCATTCACCTTCTGTGCCGTCCGTTCCCCGCTCGTGTCGGCTTGAGACACACCTTCGCGTAACGGACGCCACGGTGCCGGATTATGCTCTGATACGAGCAGCTAGTGATAGCGCCGAAATCCACTTATCTGTTAGGAGAAGAACATTTCTCTAACAGAGCTAGACGTGTCTGGATTACGAAACAGCGGTGTCGGTCCGTGGCTTCCGAGCGAAATAGACGATGTTCATCTCGTCGTCCAACGTGAGACTGAACACTGCCGTCTCGACGTCGATAGAGAGCGATAAACGGAGTGGATTCGTCGAGACATGGGTTTCGACGTTGTTCTGAAGCAGTTCGATGGCCTCGTCAATCGCCGGTGAGTCGATGTCTAACTCGGGATTGCCGGTCAGCTCGGTCGCCAAGACCAGACCAGTCGCGAACATTTCGACCGGTAACCGCTTGGCGAATCCACAGGTATCACACTTCATGTCCGCCCAAACCGGGAACGGTGTTCCACAGGTGTCGCAGGGCTGACCGTTGTTCACTTCGTGCACGTCACAGACCGTCACCGACGACGAGATCTGTCCCGCACACTCACGACAGATGCCATACATCAGATAGGTTATGTCCAGAGCACACCGATAGAGTCCGGCCGCGAGTGCTTGATCAGAGTCACGGGTCGTCAGACCTGCCGCTGGATAGTTGGTGAGGAAGAGCGTCCCAGCCGGTGCCTGATCGCCGAACAGTCCGTAGCACTCGGTACACCTGACTCGGAGCCATTGATCCTCGTAGGTGACCGCAACGGCTGCCCCGCATAACGGACAACTCTCGTCGAGCTCCCGAGAGAAGTCGAGGCGGCCTGCTCCGGATACGGCTATCACCGTTCTGGCGATCTGTTTCCCCGCACTGCTCAGCCGGTATCCGTCGTCAGTTCGCCGGACGAAATGGGGGGCGAGTTTCGAGAGGTGGTAGTTGAACTTCCCGTTATCGTCGATATCAATCTCGGTTTGTAACTCAGAATAGGGCACTGTCTCGACGGCGTCCGAGCCGTCGTCGTACTCGTAGGTGGCACCTGCACGCCAGAGAACGCGGATGATGTCTAGCCGTATTTCGTTCCCCAATGCGGCGAAGGCCTCGTCCGGCGAAAGCTCGTCAAGTTCGAGATCGGGAGTGAATCGAGTCTGTGCCATGCTACCTATACACATCCAAAATTCATAAAATGCACCTCCAGACAGTCCGCGGGAGACCGAACGGTTTCCGTAGCGTTTCTCCCGCACGTCCTGGGCGGGGAGCCGTTCGCTCGCGGCGAATCCGGTCACCGATCACTTCTCCCACCGGAGCAACGGGCGGGCGGAAACCGGGGTCGAGCCTCCCCTGACGGATGGTGCCGAGACTCCGTCCGAGTGCCTTCCGAATGGGGTCACGATGGGGGTGGTGTCGTGCTGGCCTCAGACAACACCCCCTCGACATCCCCGGTCCCGGGCGGTGACCGGATCGCACGTAGTCCTCCAAAACGCCACATGGTGGCCTTCAAGCCCCGAAATTCCGCCTTTCCCGTGAAATGGGAATCCGGGGTGGATATATACCGTCGCAGATGGTATTCCAAACATGGCACAAGATTCGCTGGGGGTAAAATCTGATTCGATCCCCACGCTCGGGTGGCTCGCCGTGGGACTCGTGGTGGTCACGGGCGTGCTCCACATCTACGCCGGGGTCGTCGAGGGCCGCGTTCCGGTCGCGCTCGCGGGAGTGGGCTTCCTCGGGGCTGTCGCCCTCTATCTCCTCGACTACCGGCGCCGCCTCCTGTACCTCGTCGGGAGCGTCTACACGGCGGTCCAGATCCCGCTCTGGTACGTGGTCAAGGCAGGGGAATTCACCGCCGTGGGGTACGTCGACAAAGCCGTTCAGGTCGTCCTGGTCGCCCTCCTCGTCTACCTCTACTGGCGGTCCCGTCCCACGGCTGACGTCCCGGAAGCGACGCGACCGAACTCGACCGGATAGGTCGCGGAAGCGACGCGGCCGAAAGCGACCGGATAGGTCGCGGAAGCGACGCGGCCGAAAGCGACCGTATCGGTCGAGAGACGGGGCGTCGACGTTCCGCCGTCTGTTCCACCCGTCGCCCGGGCGCCAGCGGTCCCGACTTACTCCGATTGCCCGGGGTGGACGCTCTCCTCGGAGACGTGGTCGCTGACCGGCGGGTCCCTGCCGATCACGTGCGCCAGCAGGTCCCGGTGGTCGGACATGAGGTGGTACGCCCGCTCGCGAAACCGCTCGTAGTCGTCGAACTGACGCAGGAAGTCGACGAGTTCCCGCGGGAGGGTCCCGGCTAACACGAGCGCCTCTTCGGTCGCGGCCCCGCAGGAGTAGACGGCCTCCTCGGTGACGAGCTGGGCGCACGACCCGTAGTCGTCCGGGAGCCGGGCCCGTTCGTCGTCGCTCAGCCGCGACGCTCCAGTCCGCACCCGTGAGAGCCGGACGGGCTGGACGTCGCTCCGGCGGACGGCGAACGTCGCCGACCAGGTGCAGAAGTGACAGTCGTCGTCGTACACGAGCTTCGGGACCATCGAGGCTGTTCGTAGGGGGCACAGTCACCTGAGCGTTTGGACGCTCCGTGCGGACGGAACGTCCGGGATCGAAGGCGATCGAGATCCGTCCGGAGCGCGGTCGAGCCCGCCGTCACTCCTCGGCGTAGAGCAGCGTCCGTCGGCACGCCGGACAGACGTGGGGGACCGGCGTCAGGATCTCGTCCGATCGGAGGCCGCCGAGGAGCCCCTCGCCTGGACCCTCCGAGACGATGTGCAGGCTCCCGATGGCGCTGCTGCCCTTCAGCTTCATTCGCTCCAGCGGTTCGCCGCAGTCCGGACACTCCCTCTCGGCTGGCATGGTGGACTAGCGCCCGGCCGCCGACCTAACGCTGTCCGTTTCCGCGATTGCCCCGTGCGGGGTAGTTCGAACCCTTAAGTCGCCCGCCCTCTCCCTTGTACCTATGTTCGACCCCGACGACCTCGAGGAGATCCGCGAGGCGAAATCGCGGTGGGAGGCGGAGACGCTCGGGCCGACGCTCGACCGCTTCGGGGAGCGCGAGGAGCGGTTCACGACCGACACGGGCGGCCCGGAGGTCGACCGCCTGTACACCCCCGCCGACGTCGCGGACCTCGACTACGAAGACGATCTGGGGTTCCCGGGCGAGGCGCCGTACACGCGGGGGGTGTACCCCACGATGTACCGGGGCCGGCGCTGGACGATGCGCCAGTACGCGGGCTTCGGGACGGCGAGCGAGACCAACGAGCGCTTTCACTACCTGCTCGACCAGGGGCAGACCGGTCTCTCGCTGGCGTTCGACTTGCCGACGCAGATGGGCTACGACTCCGACGCCGCGATGGCCGCCGGCGAGGTCGGGCGGTCGGGCGTCGCCGTCGACAGCCTGCGAGACTTCGAGACCGTCTTCGACGACATCCCGCTCGACGAGGTGTCGACCAGCATGACGATCAACGCCCCCGCGGCGGTGCTGCTCGCGATGTACGTCGCCGTCGGCGACCGCCAGGGCGTCCCCCGCGAGGAGTTGCGGGGGACGATCCAGAACGACGTGCTCAAGGAGTACGTCGCGCGCAACCTCTACATCTACCCGCCGGAACACTCGATGCGGCTCGTCACCGACGTCTTCGAGTTCTGCGCCGAGGAGACCCCCCGGTTCAACACCATCTCCATCTCGGGGTACCACATCCGCGAGGCGGGGTCGACGGCCGCCCAGGAGGTCGCGTTCACGCTCGGCAACGGGATCGAGTACGTCGAGGCCGCCGTCGACGCGGGGCTGGCCGTCGACGACTTCGCCCCCCAGCTGTCCTTCTTCTTCAACGCGCACAACAACGTGTTCGAGGAGGCGGCCAAGTTCCGCGCGGCCCGGCGGATGTGGGCGTCGATCGTCGACGAGCGCTTCGGCGCCGAGGACCCGAAGTCGAAGCAGCTGAAGTTCCACGCCCAGACGGGCGGCTCGACGCTCACCGCCCAGCAGGTCGAGAACAACGTCGTCCGGGTGGCCTACCAGGCGCTCGCGGCGGTGCTCGGGGGCACCCAGAGCCTCCACACGAACGGGAAAGACGAGGCGCTGTCGCTGCCGACCGAGCGGTCGGTGCGAACCGCCCTGCGCACCCAGCAGATCCTCGCCCACGAGTCGGGCGCCGCCGACACGATCGACCCGCTCGCGGGGTCGTACTACGTCGAGTCGCTGACCGACGAGATCGAGGCCGAGGCCCGCGAGATCATCGACGAGGTCGACGAGCGGGGGGGGATGCTGCCGGCGATCCGGAGCCAGTGGGTCCAGCGGCAGATCCAGGAGGTCGCCTACGAGCGCCAGCGCGAGATCGAGGCGGGCGAGCGGATCGTCGTCGGCGTCAACGCCTACGAGGTCGACGAGGACCCCCACGTCGACGTCGAGCGGGTCGACGAGGAAGACGAGGCGCGCCAGCGCGAGCGCCTCCAGTCCCGGCGGGCCGAGCGCGATCAGGGGGCCGTCGAGGACGCGCTCGACACCGTCCGCGAGACCGCCCGCGGCGACGCCAACCTCCTGCCGCCGCTGATCGAGGCGGTGAAGGTCGAGGCCACGGTCGGCGAGATCTGCGGCGTCCTCCGCGAGGAGTTCGGCGAGTTCCAGCCGGGGAGCGCGGCCTGACCGTGCGGCTCGTCGTCTTCGGTGCGGGGAGCCTGGGGAGCCTGATCGGCGGGCTCCTCGCCCGCGAGCACGACGTCACGCTCGTCGGCCGCGACCCGCACGTCTCGCGGATCCGCGAGGCCGGCCTGCGGATCGAGGTCGCCCCGGGCGTCGACGAGCCGAGCGTGGAGACCGCGGACGGGGGCGACGGCGACGCACCCGCCGTCGTCGTCCACCCGGACGCGACGACCGACGGGACGGGGCTCGACGCGGACCTCGCGGTCGTGACCGTCAAGTCCTACGACACGGACGCGGCGGCGCGCGAACTCGCCACCTGCACCCTCGACGCGGCCCTCCCGCTCTCCAACGGGCTGGGCAACGCCGAGACCCTCGCCGCTCGCCTCGACTGCCCGGTGCTCGGCGGCACCACCAGCTACGGCGCGGTTCGCCGCGGGCCGGGCGTCGTCGAGTACCGGGGACGCGGCGAGGTCGTGGTCGGCGCGCGCGATCCCGGGGACGCCGCGGTCGCCGAGCGAGCGGGGGCGGCGTTCTCGGCCGCCGGCGTCCGCACGCGGGTCGTCGACGACGTCGAGCGCGTGCTCTGGGAGAAACTGGCCGTGAACGCGGCGATCAACCCGACGACGGCCCTCGCGGGCGTCCGCAACGGGCGCGTGCTGGACGAGCCGCTGTGGTCGACCGCCAGCGCGGCCGCCCGCGAGACCGCCGCCGCCGCGCGGGCGGCGGGCGTCGACCTCGCCGACGACGCCGCGGTCGACGCGGTCGAGCGCGTGGCGAGCGACACCGCCGAGAACCGGTCCTCGATGGCCCAGGACCTCGACGCCGGCCGGAAGAGCGAGATCGAGGCGATCTGCGGTCACGTCGTCCGGGTCGCCGAGGACGCCGGTGCGCCGGCGCCGGTCAACCGGACGCTCCGGTCGCTGGTGCTGGCGAGCGAGGGCCGGTTCGAGGGCGGGTGACCGCGGCGGCACGGTGCGGCCCGCGACTCGGTCCGCCGGGACGACTGCCCCATTGAAGTTCCGGGGGCGTCTCCTATCGACCATGCCGAGCGTTCGAGCGTTCCGCGAGCACGACGGGGAGCCGCTGACGATGCTGACGGCCTACGACGCGCCGACGGCGGAACTCGTCGACGAGGCCGGGATCGACGCGATTCTCGTCGGGGACAGCATGGGCAACGCGGTACTCGGGTACGGGTCGACGCTCCCGGTGACGGTCGACGAGGTCGCCTCCCGGACGGCCGCGGTCGCCCGCGCGACAGAGGGGGCGCTGGTGATCGCCGACATGCCCTTCCTCTCCTACGGCGTCAGCGACGAGCGGAGCGTCGAGAACGCCGGCCGGATGATCAAGGAGGAGGGCGCCGACGCGGTCAAGATCGAGAGCGGCCCGCACACCGTCGAGCTGACCGAGACACTGGTCCAGCTCGGCATCCCGGTGATGGCCCACCTCGGGCTGACCCCCCAGCGCGTCAAGCAACTCGGCGGCTACGCCCGGCAGGGCGAGGACCGGGACGCGGCCGAGGGGATCCTCGACCTGGCGCGGGCTCACGAGGAGGCGGGCGCCTTCTCGCTCGTGCTGGAACACGTGCCCGCGTCGCTCGCCCGCCAGGTGACCGAGGCGATCGACATCCCGGTGATCGGGATCGGCGCGGGCCCGGACGTCGACGGTCAGGTGCTCGTGCTCACCGACGTCGTGGGGCTCTCGGACTACTCCCCGCCCTTCGCCAAGCAGTACGGCGACGCGGCGAGCGAGTTCGCGAACGCCATCGCGTCGTTCCGCGACGAGGTCCGGGACGGCTCGTTCCCCGCCGAGGAGCACGCCAGCGACGTCGAGGAACTGGACGACCTGTACTGACTGACGGCGCGACTTCCGCGCCGACCGCGGGGCCCGCCGGGAGACTTTTGCGCGTCGGGCGACCTCCGAACGCATGGAGTTCGATCACGCGGGCGTCGCGGTCGAGGACGCCGCGGAACTGGCGGCCCTGTACGCGGACCTCCTCGACGTCGAGGTCGCCCACGAGGAGCGATTCGAGGGCGTGCGGATCGTCTTCCTCGACGTGGGCGGGGGGTACGTCGAACTGCTCGAACCGGTCGGGGAGGGTCCCGTCGCCCGGTACCTCGACGATCACGGTCCGGGCGTCCACCACCTCGCGTTCCGAACCGACGACGTCAAGGCGGCGCTGGACCGCGCGCGCGACCTCGGCGTCGATCCGATCGACGAGGAACCGCGAGGAGGGGCGTGGGGCCACCGGATCGCCTTCCTCCACCCGGCCTCGACGGGAGGTATCCTCGTCGAGTTCGTCGAACCCTAGTCACGGACGTGTCAGCCGGGGCGGTACTGCGGACGGAAAGACAGTAGTGCCCCCGGGTCGGGTGGGAAACCATGCACGACTGGCTCACCCACCGCGTGCGTGCCACGCCGGACGCCACGGCGCTCGTGCGCGCCGAGACCGGGGCCGAGTGGACGTTCGCGGAACTCGACGAGGCCGTCGAGCGCGCGGCCGGTCGCCTCGCCGCGCTGGGCGTCGAGCCCGGCGACCACCTCGGGCTGGTGATGCCGACGCGGGTCGCAAGCGTCGTCTCCATCCACGCGGCGCTCCGCCTGGGGGTGACGCTGGTCCCGACCTCCGAACGCCTGACCGGGAGCGAACTCGCCGCCCAGTTCGAGACCGCCGACGTCACGGCGGTCGTCTGCAACGAGGACACCGAACAGGCGGTCGTCGAGGCGACCGACGACCTCCCCGTCGTCACCGTCGACGACCCCCACTGGGAGCACGTCGTCACCCTCTCGGAGATCGACCCGGTCCCCTTCGCGACTCACGAATGGGACCTCGACGACACCCAGTTGCTGCTCTTTACCTCCGGGACCACTGGGCGTCCGAAGGCCGTCCGGCTCACGCTCCGGAATCTCCTCTTCAACGCCACCGCCTCGACGTTCCGGCTCGGCATCCTGCCGGACGACCGCTGGCTCGTGCCGCTCTCGCTGCACCACATGGGCGGAATCGGACCCGTCCTCCGGAGCCCCCTGTACGGCATGGAGGTCGTCGTCCGGGGGTCGTTCGACGCCGGCGTCGTCGTCGACGACATCGACCGGTACGAGGTGACCGGCGTCTCGCTCGTGCCGACGATGCTCACGCGAATGCTCGACTCGCGGGGGACGCTTTCGGACTCCCTCCGGATCGTGCTGCTCGGCGGGGCGCCCGCGCCGGACGACCTGATCGAGCGGTGTCGCAACTACTCGATCCCCGTCTACCCGACCTACGGCATGACCGAGACGGCCTCCCAGATCGCCACGGCGACCCCGTCGGGGGCCTTCGAGGCCGTCGGTACCGTCGGACGCCCGCTGTTCTGGACCGACCTCTGGGTGGTCGACGAGGACGGCGCGGAACTGTCCCCCGGGGAGGTCGGCGAGTTCGTGGTGCGGGGCCCGACCGTCTCCCCGGGGTACTACGACGACCCGGTGGCCACCACCGAGGCGTTCGGTATGGACGGGTTCCACACGGGCGACGTGGGCTACCGCGACAGTCAGGGACGGCTCTTCGTGCTCAACCGGAAGGACGACCGCATCCTGACGGGCGGCGAGAACGTCGACCCCGGCGAGGTCGTCGCGGTGCTCCGCGACCACCCCATCGTCGACGACGCGGCCGTCGCCGGCGTCCCCGACGAGGAATGGGGCGAGCGGGTCGCCGCGCTGGTCGTGCTGGACGCCGACGAGGACACCCCCGGCGCCGACGACCTGGAGGCGTTCTGCCGCAAGCGCCTCGCCGGCTTCAAACTCCCGCGGACCTGGGTGTTCACTGACGAACTCCCCCGGACGGTCTCGGGCACGGTCGACCGGCAGGCGGTTCGCGACCGGCTCAGGCAGGAGGTCGAGGTCGACGTGCCCAACGCCGAGCCACCGGACGGCAGGGACCCGCCGGACGCCGACCCGCCGGACGCCGACGACCGATCCGCGTAGCCGGCGGCGCCCAGAACGATTAATCCGCTCGAACCGCGAACGTGACCATGGTCGATCCCACGGTCCACTGTCCGCTGGTAACCCCCTTCGACGGCGACGCGGTCGACGCGGCGGCGCTCGCGTCGCTCGTCGGGACGCTCTCCGACGCCGGCATCGACGGGTTCGTCCCCTGTGGCACGACCGGCGAGTTCACCAGCCTGACGCACGCGGAACGTCGCACCGTCGTCGAGACCGTCGCCGAGGCCGCGGACGACGGCTGGGTGCTCGCCGGCGTCGCGGACACGACCGTGGCGGGCGTCCGCGACGGCCTGGAGCACGCCGCGTCGGTCGGCGCCGACGCCGCCCTGGTGACGCTCCCCTACTACCACGGCGCGAACGCGCCCCGCGGGGAGGTCGAGTTCGTCGAGGCGGTGGCCCAGGACGCCCCGCTACCGATCTATCTCTACAACCTCCCGGCCTACGTCGGCCGCGAGATCGATCCCGAGGTGGCCGCGGCGGCCGCCGACCTCGACCCCGTCGTGGGGATGAAAGATTCGAGCGACGACCTGTCGTACCTCCGGCGCATCGACCGCTACACCCCCGGGTCGTTCGCGCTCTACCAGGGCATCGACACCCTCTACGTCCCGTCCTGCCTGGTCGGCGCGACGGGCGGCATCCACGCCGTCTCGAACGCCCTGCCCGAGGCGTTCGTCGCCGTCAGGGACGCGCTGGCGGCCGGCGACGTCGACCGCGCGACGTCGCTGGCGGGCCGGACGATCGAACCGGTCTTCGAGCAACTGTCCGAACACGGGTTCGCCTCGGCGACCAAGGTCGCCGCCGCCGCGCGGGGCTTCCTCGACGACGCGAGCGTGCGGCCGCCGCTGACCGAGCTCGACCCCGACGCCCGCGCGGCCGTCGAGGCGGCCGTCGACGACGCACTCACGGCGCTCTGACGGCGGCGACGCACTCGCGGCGCTCTAACGGTGGGCGACGACGCACTCGCGGTGCGCCCGGCGTCGAGCACCGCGCCGTCCGGTTCGTCCCCCGGTCGGGCGAGTGTTGTGCGGATTACGCAAACCCTTTTGCGTAGCCGGCGCGTACGTGAAATACGAATGCCCGAATCAATGGCCGAATACCTCCAGTCGGACATGGAGTGCGAGGGGCTCCTGGAGTGCATCCACGGGCTCAAACAGCTCGATCGACAGTGTTTCCAGGCGATGGTCGACGCCGAGGAACCACTGACCGTCGACGACCTCGCCGACCGACTGGACCGCGAGCGATCCACCGCCTACCGGTCGGTCCAGCGGCTCCTCCAGTCCGGATTCATCCAGAAAGAGCAGGTCAACTACGAGCAGGGTGGCTACTACCACGTCTACAAGCCGACCGACCCGGACGAGGTCGCCGACGACATGCAGCGGCTGCTGAACGACTGGTACGCCAAGATGGGTCAGCTCATCCAGGAGTTCCGCGACAAGTACGACAGCCGGCTCGAACCGATCGAGCAGTAGTCGGGTCGCGGCTCTCCGCCGCCGAGTGCCCGACGCCAGTGGGTTGAAGGCCCCCCCAGTCGAACCGGGAGCCATGTACGACGCCATCCTGGTCCCCGTCGACGGGAGCGAGTGCGCCCTCCAGGCGCTGGATCGGGCCGTCGACCTCGCGGCCACCTACGACGCGACCCTCCACGTCGTCACCGTCGCCGACGTGCGGATCACCTTCGGGGGGTCGGAGTTCGACTTCGACGCCGCCCACGTCCTCGAGTACGCCGAGCAGCGCGGCGAGCACGTGATCGACGAGGCGCTGGATCGCCTCGACGACCTGGACACCGACCTCCCGACGGAGTCCGCCGTCGTCACGGGGATCCCCGACGAGGAGATCCTCTCGTACGCCGAGGACAACGGGATCGACGTGATCGTGATGGGCACCCACGGCCGATCCGGACTCGACCGCGTCCTGCTGGGCAGCGTCACCGAGCGGGTGATCCGGCGCTCCCCGGTCCCCGTGCTGACCGTCCGGACGTAGCCTGCGGACCTCGCCCCCGAGCCACGTCCCCCACCCTCGGCGCCACGCCACCCCCACCCTCGGAGCAACCCAACTCACGAACCCCCCGTCGAGGACGAACCGCTAGCCGCGGGCGAGACGCCGGCTCCGGGCCGCGAGAGGCTTAGGTGGCTCCAGCCCCTACGTTCGCCGATGAAGAAAAACGAACTCGTTCACGTCCACGCTCTCCTCGCGGCGGTGGCGGAGCGCTACCTGGAACGCGGCGTCGTCGACTCGACGGCGTTCGACGAGTACCGAGCCCTGAACGTGACACCGCTGTCGCTGCGAGCGCCGCGGCCGAGCCACGAGCGCGCGGTCCTCGCGCTCGCGGCGGCCCTCGGCGAGGGGTCGGAGGCGGCGCTCGCCCGGCCGCCAGACGGCGAACGGGGCGGCGACGACCTGGACGGCGACCGCGAGTCGTCCCGGGAGCACGAACCCGGCATCGTCCGGTGAGCGACGCCGGTCTCGCGCGTGCTCCGGGGGCGACCGTGAGTCACTTCTCCGCGAGCGCGTCGAGCAACCACTAAGGAACCCCCGGCTGTGGGTCGGGTATGCGACTGGAGGATTACTGGGGCGTGGGACCGAAGACGAGCGAACGCCTCCGGGAGTCCCTGGGCGTCGAGGCCGCCGTCGAGGCGATCGAGACGGCGGACATCCGCGCGCTGACCGACGCCGGCCTCCCGCGGGGGCGGGCCGTCCGCATCCTGCGGCGGGCCAACGGCGGCGCCGGCATGGACCTCCTCGGAACCCGCGACGCCCGGTCGGTGTACGACGACCTGCTCGACCTGGCCTCCGGCTTCGCCGTGACCGACCACGCCGCCGACCGCATCCGGGTGCTGACGCCGCTCACCGACCCCGAGGAGCGCACGGCGCGCCTGGATCGCGTCCTGGACGCCCGCGAGGCGTGGACCGCGCTCGACGACGACGCCCGGGAGGCGGTCCTCGACGCCTTCGAGACGTACGACGCGGGCGACGAGAGCGAGCGGGCGGCGGTACGGGCGGCGCTCTCGCTACGCGAGGCCGGCCTGCGCGGCGGCACCTTCGAGGCGCTCGACGGCGTCGACGAGGACGCGCTCCGGGAGGCGGCGGGGGCGCTCGGCTACGTCGCGGACGGCGAGGTGCTCCCCGGCGCCGACGAGGAACTCGACCGCCTGCGGACCCGACTCGACCAGGCGCGGGATCTGGAGAGCGGCGCGCTCGACGTGCTCGAATCGATCCGGTCGGGCGGCGTCCGCTCGATGGAGGACTTCGAGTCGGCGTTCGTCGAGTACGTCACCGGCGAGACCGACATCCCGCGCGGGACGGTTCGGAGCGCCGCCGGGACCGACGCCGTCGACGCGGCGGACTTCGTCACCGCCTCGCTGCGCGCGCTCGTGGCCGACCTGGAGGCCGACGTCGAGGCCCGCGAGGAGACCGTCGCCGCCGACCTCACCGCGACCATAGACGAGGCGCGCGACGACGTCGAGCGGGCGGTCGCGGCCGTCGACGACATCGCCGTGGACATCTCTCTCGGGCGGTTCGCCGCCGCCCACGACCTGGCGCGTCCGACGCCGGTCGAGGACGGCTTGGCGATGGTCGACGCGCGGAACCTCCTGCTCGACGGCGACGTCCAGCCGGTCACCTACGCCGTCGGCACCCACGGCCTGACCGGCGACGGGGGCGACGGCGCCAGCCCGCGGCCGCCGTCGGGCGACCGCGTGACCGTCCTCACCGGCGCCAACAGCGGGGGGAAGACCACCCTGCTGGAGACGCTGTGCCAGGTGACCCTGCTGGCCGCGATGGGCCTGCCGGTGCCGGCGCGGGCCGCGGCCGTCGGCGAGTTCGACGCCGTCGTCTTCCACCGGCGCCACGCCTCGTTCAACGCCGGGGTCCTGGAGGCGACGCTGAAGTCCATCGTGCCGCCGCTGACCCGCGAGGGGCGGGTGCTGATGCTCGTCGACGAGTTCGAGGCCATCACCGAACCCGGACGCGCGGCCGACCTGCTCAACGGCCTCGTGGACCTGACCGTCGACCGCGAGGCCCTGGGCGTCTACGTCACCCACCTCGCCGACGACCTGAGCCCGCTCCCCCGCGAGGCGCGGATCGACGGCATCTTCGCCGAGGGGTTGACCCGGGATCTCGAACTCCGGGTGGACTACCAGCCCCGCTTCGGCACCGTCGGGAAGTCGACGCCGGAGTTCATCGTTTCGCGCCTGGTCGCCAACGCCCGCGACCGGAGCGAGCGAGCGGGGTTCGAGGCCCTGGCCGCCGCGGTCGGCGAGGAGGCCGTCCAGCGCACCCTCTCCGACGCCCGGTGGACCGAGTGACGGTCGGGACCGTTCGGTGGACCGAGTGACGGTCGGGACCGTTCGGTGGACCGAGTGACGGGTGGAGCCTCTCGGTGGACCGAGCCAGCGGGCGATTCCGTTAGACGGATTCAAGTGCTTCGATGCGACTACTCCGGGTAATGGTAGACCCCACCTCGGATCTCGAAGAAGACGTCGACGAGGACAACGCGCCCGAGTGTGCCACCTGCGGCGCGAAGATCATTCGCGATCCGTCCCACCGCGTCGTGACGTGGGTGGCCGACGGTCGGGCCCACCACCGCCACTTCTGCGACGACGAGTGCCGGGCCGAGTGGGACGACAGCGAACGCCCCGACGCCTGAACGCCGCGCTCCCGCCGCGTCTCGTCTCTCCGTTCACGCGCTCTTCCGCCTCGTCTTTCCGTTCACGCGTTCTTTCGCTTCATGCCTTCACCCGTTCACGGGCTCTTCCGTCTCACGGCTGTCCCGACCGCTCGACCGCGGAACCCGTCGCGCGACCCCACGTGCCGCGGCGCTACTCGACTCCCGACCAGAACCGGTCGAGGCCGAGCGACAGCATGTCCGGGCTGACGGGGCGAAACTCCTCGCGCTCGACCTCGGGCAGGTGGGGCCGGACGCTGTCCCAGCGGTCGCGCGCGTACCGCGAGTCGACGAACACCCGCACGCCGCGCTCGTCGGGGCCGCGGATCACGCGGCCGATGGCCTGCCGGGCCTTCCTGACGGCGGGCACCAGCAGCGCCGTCTCGAAGCCGTCGCCGAACCGGCGGTCGTAGGCGGTTCGCACCGCCTTCGTCTTCGGGCTCGCCGTGTTGACCAGCGGGACGCCGCAGACGACCGCCGCCGCGAGGCGGTCGCCGCTGTAGTCGACGCCCTCCGTCAGCGTTCCTCTGAGACTGGTCACCAGCACCTTGTCGTCGCCCGCGAAGAACTCCCGTTTCAGCGACTCGGTGGCGCCGTCGTCGCTCGACTCGTCGAGCAACACCGGCCCGTCGACCCGGCGCTCCAGGGCGCGGGCCATCCACGCCGCCTCCCGGTAGTTCGGCATCCCGACGAGGACGTTCCCCGGCGACCTGGCGACGTCCGCGACGGCGTCGACGTACACCGTCCGGACGTCGTTCTCGCCCGACTCGGCTGCGGTCGATCCTGCAGCGGTCGACCCGGCCGCGACCCCTTCGTCGTGGGGGGTCGGTCCCCGGTTCTCGTAGGTGAACTTCGGCGCGTCGACGGCGAAGGAGGCCCGCCACGACTCGGGGAAGCCGAGGCCGTAGGTCCGCTCGGCGACGGGGCGGCCCGACTCGGCCAGGCCGTCCAGCCCGGTCACCGCCCGAAAGATAGAGAGGGGCTCCAGCGTCGCGGACATCAGGACGCCGCCGCCGAACTCGGCGAGGCGCTCGGCGATGGCGTCGCCGGGCACGCAGTTGTGCAGCGCCAGCCGCGCCGAGTACGCCCGCCGCCAGGTGTCGGCCGGCTCCGTCTCGTCCCAGGTTCTCGCGAGTTCGATCTCGCGGAAGTACGACTCGTGGTCGGCGCGCGCCCACGCCGAGAGCGTCCGGCCCACGCCGGGCGCGGCGCGCTGCTTGTCCTCGTCTTCGAGGCTGTCGAGGGCGTGGCCGACCAGCGAGCCGACGGCCTCCGCGCGCGTCCAGACGTCGTCGTACCCCGCCTCGCTCCCCCACTCGGTCACCTCGTCGGCGGCCGGCGTTTCGGGGTCGCGCAGGGGGATCTCGTCGTCGTCGAGTCGCGTGAGGTCCGCCCGCCAGTCCGGGAGCGTCCGGTCCAGGTGGGCGGTCACGCGCCGGTCCAGTTCCTCGCGGAGGTCGCGGACGAACGACCGGAGGCGCTTCAGTTCCCCGAGAGTAACCTCGCTGTCGGCGACCTCCGCCCGCAGTCGCTCGGCGCCCTCGACCGCGCGGTCGTCGTCGTCGAACTGCAGCGGCTGGATCACGCGGGTGAGTTCGGTCTCGGCGTCCCGGAGCGTCGCGTCCGCGACGCCGTCGCTCACGAGGTCGCGCACGCGGGGTTCGAGCATGTGCGCCTCGTCGCAGACGACGAACGTCGACTCGTCGATCAGCGGGCCGGTGAACGTCGCCGCCGTCGTCGGGTCGAACGCGTGGTAGTAGTTCCCGATGACGACCTCGACGTGCGGCAGGAGCGCGCCCATCGCCGAGTGGGGACAGACGCCGTGGCTCGCCGCCAGCCCGACGAGGTCCTCGGGGTCGATGAGGCCGCGGTCCTCGAAGGAGAAGGGGACCGCCTCGACCGGATCCCCGTCCTCGGGCAGGCCTGCCAGGAACTCGGCGTAGAACGGGCAGTACTCCACGTCATCGTACTCGCTCGTTTCGGGAAGGTACGGCGTCGGCTCGCCGGCGGTCTCCAGGTACGTCGCGCCGGCCTCGCTGCCCCCGTCGGCGCGCCCCGAGTCGAGCAGGTCGGTCTGGGCTCGTCTGGCGCTCGCGGCCAGCGCGTCCGCGGTCGTCGCGCCCCCCTCGCCGGTCAGGTTCCGGGTCCGCTCGCGCAAGCCCTCACAGCGGTCGTAGACGGTCGCGTCGTCGATCCCCGCCCGGTTCTCGCGGCTGTACGGGCAGACGTCGGCCTTGCCGACGAGCGTCAGGCCGGTGACCGGCGACCACTCATCGGGCAGGGACGCGTTGATCGTCTCCAGATCCGTCTCGAACTGGCGGAGCTGTTGCTTGACGCTCGTCAGGACGAGCACCCGCTCGTACGGCGAGTCCGGGTCGCGCACGCGGTCGATGCCCGCGGTGAGCGCGAGCATCGTCTTCCCGGTCCCGCAGGCGCCCTCGATCACCGCGAATCCGCCGTCCTCGGCGGTCTCGACGGCCGTCTCGATTCCGTCGGCCTGCTCCGGGTAGGGCTCGTCGTGGCCGAACACCTCCTCCCACGTCACGTCCACCCCTCCCCCGCCCGCGGCCAAAGGGGTGTCGGACGACCCGCGGTGACCGTCGTCGTCGCCGGTCTCGGGTGGCGCACCGACCCCGGCGCCGGCATCGTCGCGCTGCACACCGAGGTGTCGGGTCGGCATCGGGTTTGAAGTCTCGGACGGGCACGTGCGACGTCGACGTCCCAGCACTTCTACGTACTCGATAGATCGTCCGGAACAAACCCGGGATAGTGTGTCCACCGAACTCCCGGTGCGATCCGGCCACCTATTCGACGTATCCGAGATCCCGTAGGTCCTCCAGTATCTCCTCGTCGTCGACGGAGTCCTCTATCGCTTCGTCAAGGTCGTGGTGCCGCTGCCGTACGACCTCGACCAGCTGCCTCGCATTCCGTAGCTTGTACCGGGCCTCGGAACCCTCGACGTCTTCCATCACCCCTGCCAGCAGTTCGTCGATCGTGTCGATCGTAGTTTTGGCCACGTCTACGTGTGCCCGCACCCGGATAATACAGTTTTCGAACCAGTTTCTGGTTGGGTGCGGTTGATGAATACGAAATCAGTGTCGTTCGTCCCAGATCCCTCAGTGAACGCTCACCCATGAACAGCCGAGGAGCACGCGCACCAGTCCGGGTGAGCGTTCGGACGTCGCGCCTAGAACAGGCTGCTGCCGTGGACGATCACGGCCAGGTTGTTGGCGAAGACGGCGAAGCCGGTCGCGAGGATCGCGCCGAGCCAGAGTTCGACCAGCACCGCCACCGCGCGGGCCTCCCCCGCCGGCGCGTTCCGCATGACCGCGACGAGCGCGTGGAAGCACACCGCCGCGAGCACCACGGCGGCGAGGTTCGCCGCGAGCAGGACCGGCAGCGACTGGCGGAGCAGCCACGCCATCACCGGGTTCGCCTCCGCGCCGACGCCGACGTCGGCGGCCGCCAGCAGCGTCGTCAGGAGGTCGACGCTCACGAGCATGAACAGCGCCACCGCGAGCCAGGACCAGTACTCGTCCAGACGATCCCGCGAGAGGGACATTCATCGATAGTTGTACGTGCGCGGCCCTAACGGTTTGGGTCGTTCGCGTCGAACGCTCGCCCGAATCGACCGGCCGTAAGCGTCGACGACCGTCCGCGTCGAGCCGTCGCCCGCCTCGACCGACTGCCGTCGGCGCCCGCTATGGTCGCCGAACCGGCGCGGTGATCGCCGCCGCGTCCTCGCCGTCCGCCTCCCCCTCGTCGCTCGACCCGTCCGAGTGGGCGTCGGAGTCCTCGCCGCTCGGCGCGTCGTCCTCGGTGCGCCCCGTCGCGTTCGGGGCGTCGTCCCGTTTGTTGCCGGCGACGCGTGTCTCGTTGCCGGCGACGCGTGTCTCGTTGCCGGCGTCGGCGGTCGCGTTCTCGATCGGCGAGGCGGGGGACGTCGCGTTCCCGGAGGCGGTCGCGAGCGACCCGTTCTCGAAGGTCGCGTTCGCCGGCAGCGCCGTGACGGTCCCGTTTTCGGCCACGCGGATCGCCGTCGCGTTCGGGGCGAACGAGTCGTTGGCGGACACGGCGCTCACGGCCGCGAGCGCGTCGAGGCGGCCGCGCTCGGCGGAGACGACCCGGAGGACGCCCTCGACGACCCGGGGGGTGAGGTTCGCGTTCGCCTCGGTCATCAGGGCGGCGGTCCCGGCAGCGTAGGGCGCGGCAGCCGAGGTGCCGACGAACTCCCCGGCGGCAGCCGTGTGCGCCGAGCCCGGCGCGACGACGTCGACCGCGACCCGGTCGCCGCCCGTGGAACTGTAGTTGGCGGTGGTCCCGCCGTCGCCGAGGGCGCCGACGGCGATCACCCCGTCGCCGGGCGCGGGCGCCGCCAAGGCGCCCTCGCTCGTGGCGTACTGGATCCCGACCCGGGGGGAGAACAGGCGAACCGTCCCGGGGTCGGGGGTCCCCGACGAGCGGATCGCCACGTAGTACCGCCCCTCGGGGACGGCGACGTCGATCGCCTCCGCGCGACGGGTCCCGTTCGGGTCGTGGCTGCGCGTCGACTCGGCGACCACCGGGTCGTCGCCGGGGAGCTGGCGGTAGAGGTACAGGTCGTAGTCGGCCGTGCCGTTCCAGCGCAGGCGCAGCGACACCGGCCCGCTGATCCGTTTCCCGTCGGCGAGGAACGTCGCCTCGGCGCCCGGCGCGAACTGGACCCAGCCGGCCGCGGCGCCGCGTCCGGCCCAGTGGCGATCCGCGTAGTTGCCGGCGGAGGTGACGAACGCGACCCCCTGCGCCGTCGCGTTCTCGGCGGCGGCGGTGATCCGGTCGCTCCCGGCGACGGTGCGCGGGAAGTAACTCCCGGAGTCGACGATCACGTCGACGTCGTTGGCGAGCAGCCACGCGATTCCCTGCTGGTAGGTCTCGGGCGTCGGACTGTCGCCCACGCCGACGAGGAACAGCGACGATCCGGGCGCGGTCTCCGAGGCGATCTCCGCCACGGCGGTGTCGTGGGCGGCGTTTGTGTCCGGGGCGAGGCGCTCGTGGCTGGCGACGCGGTCGGCGATGGCCGGATCGGTCGAGTCGAAGGCCGCGCCGACGACGCCGATCCGGACGCCCTCGCCCGTGACGCCCCGCTCGTGGACCTCGTCGGCCCGAACGGCCGCGGCGAGCGAGTCGTTCACGCCGTCGTCGGAGGCGTTCGCGCCGTCGTCGTCGGAGGCGTTCGCGCCGTCGTCGTCGGAGGCGTTCGCGCCGTCGTCGTCGGAGGCGTTCGCGCCCCCGGGAACCGCACCCGGACGCCCGACCAGCGTCGAGCCGTTCCGACCGAGCGTCCCCGTCCGGTCCGCGGCGTCGACTCTGGAGCCGGCCCCGTCGGCGGTCCCGCTTCCTCCGGCGGTCGAGCCGGTCGTCGTCGCCGCCGAGTCGTCCCGATCGTCGGCGCTCGCGCCGGCGATGCCCCCGAACGCCCCCGACAGGTCGAACGGGATGGGCCCGCCGCCGCGGTCGCCCGCGTCGGCGCCCGACGGCCGCGCCGCCGGGTCGTCTGCGAGTCCTACCGCGTCGGGGGCGATCCCGGCCCAGTCGAACACGCCGCCGGTCGCGTCCCGGTTCTCGGACGCCTCGTCGGGGGCGGCCGTCGCGGCCTCCCGGCTCGATCCGTCGGCAGACGGCGACGCTCCCCCGCCCGTCCTCGCGGCGTCGTTCCCGGCCGCGGCCGTCGTCGCCGGCGACGACGGCGTGATGCCGGCGCGGTCGCCGCTCGTCGAGCGGTCGGTCTGCAGCGCGCCGCTCCCGGTCGCGGACCCCCTCGACGCGGTCCCGGCGTCGGTCGTCGGCCCACTGGGCGTCGACCCGGACGCCGCGTCCGGGGCGGTCAGACCCCAGATGCCCGCGACCGGCGCCTGGACGAGGACGAGGGCCAGGACCAGGCACAGCGCCGGGAGTCTGACGCCCGCGGCAGTCATGTCTGGTACTCCGTCACGAACAGTTAAAAAAGGCCGCGGTCAGCGGGATTCGAACTCCCGGAGGCGGTCCCAGGCCAGTACCACCGCGAGGACCAGCAGACCGCCGAGGAAGAAGGCGAGGCCGGGCGGGATGATCCCGAGCAGCGGGCCCGAGGCCGACCCCACGCTGTCGGCGATGCGGGGCGCTGACTCCGGGCCGCCGAGGTCGGCCACGCCGGCGCCGAAGGCGTACTGGACCAGCAGGCTGGCGAGGGCGAGGATGCCGGCGACCCCGACCAGCCGCTTCAGCGAGTTCAGGAAGCCGTCCTTGTCGTCCTCGCGGCCGATGGCGACGACGAGCGCGTCGTCGACCGGCGCGTAGACGTTCATCTCGCGGCCCTTCACCGAGTAGCGCGTGTCCGCCACCCGGACGAGGCCGGCGTCCTGGAGCTTCCCGAGGTGGTGGCGGACGTTCTGGAGCGACGTGTCGACCCGATCGGACAGCTCCGACGCCGTGAGCGGCTCCTCGTGGAGCGCGGTCAACACCGCTCGCGCGGTGTCCGAGGACAGCGAGCTGATGAGCCGATCGGCGTCCTCGTCGTCGAGCCAGAGCACGCGGAGGTCGCCCTCGCCCTCCGCGTGAACCTCCGTGTCAGACGACGCCAGCCCCGACATACACTCACCTACCCACCCAGCACAGTAAACGCTTCGGCCCAAATGAAAGGAACCCGACTCGTCTGGACGATCGTCGACCGCTCGGCGCGTTCGTTGGACGTCTCTGCCGGTTCTACGCGATTCAGTTCACCCATGGGCTTCGAGTGGTTCTATGGGCTTCCCCCGAGAAGTGACGATATGCTCGAACTCGACGGCTCGGCGGGGGGCGGCCAGCTCGTCCGATCGGCGCTCTCGGCCTCGGTGCTCACGGGCCGAGGGTTCGTCCTCGACGGCGTCCGCGTGGACCGGCCGGAACCGGGGCTCCGCCCGCAGCACCTCGCGGCGGTCGACCTCGCCGCGTCGGTCTGCGACGCGACCGTCGAGGGCGCCGCGCCGGGGAGCGAGACCCTCCGATTCGAGCCGGGGCCGGTCTCCGGCGGGGAGGTCGCGGTCGAGGTCGGGACCGCCGGCAGCCTCACGCTGCTCGTCGACGTGGCGCTCCCGCTGGCCGCACGACTCGACGACCCGCTGGTCGTGACCCTCGGCGGCGGCACCGACGTCGCGTGGTCGCCGCCGCTCGACTACCTCCGCCGGGTGAAGCTCCCGCTCCTCCGGCGCCACGGGCTCGTCGCCGCGCTCGACGTCGACCGCCGCGGCTTCTACCCGGCCGGCGGCGGGCGACTCCGCCTCGCGGTCGCCCCGAGCGACCTCCGCCCGCTCTCGCTCGCCGCCCGCCCCACGGTGACCGGGCTCCGCGTCCACTCGACGGCGACCGCGGACCTGGCCGACGCCGAAGTGGCCGAGCGCCAGGCCGCCGCAGCCGTCGAGTCGCTGGCCGCGGCCGCCCCCGACCGCCCGGTCGTCGAGCGGACGGTCGCCTCGGTCGACGCGGTCTCGACCGGGTCGGCCGTCGTCGTGCGGGCGGACGCCAGACTCGATCCCGGACGCGAGGCGGCGGATTCGGTGCCCGTCGCCGGCTTCGACGCCCTCGGCGAGCGCGGACGGCCCGCGGAGGACGTCGGCTCGGCGGCCGCCGACTCCTGTCTGGAGTGGCTCGCCGGCGAACCGGCGGTCGACGCCCACCTCGCGGACCAGTTGCTCGTCTTCCTCGGACTGGCCGGCGGACGGGTGCTCGCGCCCGCGCTGACCGACCACGTCGCCTCGAACCGGGACCTGCTGGCGGCCTTCGGGCTCGACGTCGACGTCGCCGAGCGCGCCGACGGTCGCGTCCGCCTCGTCGGGTGACCGGTCGGCGGGTGACCGGTCGTCCGGGCGCGGACCGACCCCGGGACGCGATGGAGGGACACGTAGCGTTATGTCAGTGGGACGACTCCCGGACGGTGTGTCCCCACTCCGTCGTTCGGGTCCGCGGTCGCGGGCGTGGACGCGCCCCCTGGCCGTCAGCGTCGCCGTCGCGCTCCTCTACACGGCGTGCGTGTTCGCCTACAGTCTCCACCCTGCGTCGAACGTCTCGATCTCCGGGACGCCCTGGCACGCCCTCGCGGTGGCCGGCGGGTTCGCGCTCGTGACCGTCGGCGTCCCGGTCTTCCTCCGGCTCCGGTACGGGCTTCGCGGTCCGGTCGTCCTGCTCGGGGCGATCCTCGTCTTCTGGCACGTCCTCGTGGAGTTCCCGCCGATCGGGACCGGGCGGGGCGACTCGCCGGGGTTCCTCTTCGTGTTCGCCTGGGCGCCGCTCTACCTCGTCGCCTACGCCGTGCTGGCCGCGGCGGAGTACCTGCTCCGCGGTCGCTCCGGGTTCCCGGCTCCGTCCGAGCCGTGAGTACCGTCTCCGTCCGAGCCGTGCGTCCGCGACCCCCGCCCGCCGCGCGCTCCTCGGCACGGGGCGCGATCCCGTGTCGTCCACCGAACACTTTTTCGGCGGCGGCGCCAGGGCGACCCATGGACCTCGAACAGCTCGGGCGGTTCGTCGAGGCGGCGGCGCCCGAACACGACGCGATCCAGCGCGAGATGGCGGCCCGCGCCGACGACGAGGGGTTCCCCATCGTCAACCGCGCGGCGGGGGCGACGCTGCAGCTGTTGACGCGGTTGACCGGCGGTGGAACCGTCTTCGAGTTCGGCTCCGGCTTCGGCTACTCCGCCACCTGGTTCCTCCGCGGCGGGGCGAAGCGGGTGATCCTCACCGAGCACGACCACGACGAACTGGTCCTGGCGCGCGCGTTCCTCAGCCGAGCCGAGTACGACGGCGAGGCGATCTTCCGCGACGGCGACGCCGTCCAGATCGTCGACGAGTACGACGGCCCGTTCTCGGCGGCGTTCGTCGACCACCAGAAACGGCGGTACGTCGACGCCTTCGAGCGGGTCCGCGGGAAGATCCCCGTGGGGGGCGTCGTCGTCGCCGACAACGTCACTGCGGGCCCCGCCGACTACGAGGCCGTCCTCGACCATCTGGAGACGGGCGCGTCGGTCGAGGACGCCGACGGCTTCACCCGGGGCATCGCCGACTACCTCGACCACGTGCGCGCCGACGACGCCTTCGAGACCTGCGTCCTCCCGGTCAGCGAGGGCCTCGCGGTCAGCATTCGAACCGACGAGGGGTAACCGGATCGGGAGCACCCATAAACCGCAGGAGCGTGTGGGGAGCGGTAGATGTATCTCGCCGACGAAGCCTGGCCGGACCTCGAATCGTACTTCACCGAGGAGTCGCTCGCGCTCGTCCCGCTCGGCTCGACCGAACAGCACGGCCCTCACCTCCCGGAGGGGACCGACCACCTCATCGCGGAGGCCTACGCCCGGGAGGCGGCCGCGCGGACGGGCTATCTCTGTACCCCGACGATCACGGTCGGCGTCAGCCCCCACCACCGACAGTTCTGGGGGACGATGTGGGCCGACGCCCCCGCCTTCAGGGAGTACGTGACGTCGTTGACGCGCAACCTCGCCTACCACGGGATCGACCGCGTTATCTTCGTCAACGCTCACGGGGGGAACGTCGACCACCTCCGCGAGGTGGGCCGGACGCTCCGCGACGAGGGCACCGCCTACGCCTGCGAGTGGATGTGGGACGAGAGCATCCCCGACCTCGTCGACGACCTCTTCGAGTACAACGGGCCCCACGGCGGCCCGAAGGAGACCGCGATGATCCAGCACCTCCACCCGGAACTCGTCCACGACGACCGGCTGGCGGAGGCCCGCGACGGCGGGCTGACGGACCTCTCGACCCACGAGGGACTCCGGCGACACGGCGCCCGCACCTTCTACGACGCCATCGACAACACCGCCAACGGCGTCCTCGGCGACCAGACCGACGCCACCGCCGAGAAGGGCGCGGAGCTGTTCGAGGCGGCCACCGAGCAGCTGGTCGAACTCTGCGAGTGGCTGGTCGACCAGCCGTTCGACGACCTCATGCCGAAGGCGCACGTCTGAAGACGGCAAGAGGATCGGCCGCTCGACCGCCACAGCCCAAACACCTAACAGCCGACCGGCTGAACGGCGGTCGATGCTGGAGGACACCACGGCGTTCGTCACGGGCGCGAGTCGGGGGATCGGGCGGGTCATCGCGGAGACGCTCGCCGACCACGGCGCGAGCGTGGCCCTCGCCGCCCGGAGCGACGGCATCCACGAGACGGCCGACCGGATCGACGCCCCCGACCGGACGCTCCCGGTTCGGACGGACGTGACCGACGAGGAGAGCGTCAGGGAGTCGATCGAGGCGACCGTCGAGGCGTTCGGCGGCCTCGACTGCCTCGTGAACAACGCCGGCATCCCCGGGCCGACCGCGCCCGTCGAGGAGGTCGACGTCGAGACGTTCGCGCACACCCTCCAGGTGAACACGGTCGGCGCGTTCGTCTGCGCGAAACACGCCGCCCCCCACCTCCGCGAGAGCGACCGCGGGAGCGTCGTGTCCGTCTCCTCGGTGGGCGCGAAGAAGCCGGCCCCGAACCGGACGCCGTACGCGGCGTCGAAGATGGCGCTCGTCGGATTCAACCGGGCGCTGTCGCACGAACTCGCCCCCGAGGTGACCGCGAACGTGATCGTCCCCGGGGCCGTCGAGGGCGACCGGGTCGAGCGCGTGCTCACCCGACGGGCCGAGAAGCAGGGCCGGGACCCCGACGAACTCGTCCGGGAACTGGTCGAGGGGTACCCCATGGAGGAGATGGTCCCGCCCGAGGAGGTCGGCGAACTGGTCGCCTACCTCGCGGGCCCGAACGGTCGGCACGTCACCGGCCAGGACATCAACATCACGTCCGGGGCGGTCTGGTACTGAGGGACCGTCTCACACCTGCCCGGTCCCGCCCCCTCGCTGCCCGGGTCCGCCACGCTTCCTGCCCGGGTCCGCCACGCTTCCTGCCCGGGTCCGCCACGCTTCCTGCCCGGGTCCGCCACGCTTTTGAGACGCCGATACCTCGCCTCAGGTATGTTCGGAGGCGGCGGCATGAACCCGAGGAAGATGAAACAGATGATGAAACAGATGGGCATCGACGTGTCCGAACTCGACGCCGAGGAGGTGGTGATCCGCACCGCCGACGAGGAACTCGTGTTCACCGACGCGCAGGTGACCCGGATGGACGCCCAGGGGCAGGCGACCTACCAGATCGTCGGCGAACCCGAGTCCCGGGAGCGCGGCGCGGGCGACGCCGGCGCCGACGAGGCGGGGGGCGACGCGGACGCCGACGCGAACGCCGGCGCGGGCGTCCCCGACGAGGACGTCCAGATCGTGGCCGAGCGCGCGGGCGTCCCCGCCGACCAGGCGCGCGAGGCCCTGGAGGCCGAGGACGGCAACCTCGCGGCCGCCATCGCCCGGCTCGAATAGGTGTTCCTGCTCGTCCACGAGGATCGGGAGTACCTCCGGGCCCCCGGCGACGAACTCCAGACCGACCTGGGGGTGCTGACGATCCCCGAGGACGCCGCGCCCGGCGACGTGCTCGAAACGCACCTCGGCGAGGAGTTCGCCGTCCGCGAGCCGCGCGGCCCGGACCTGTTCGACCACTTCGAGCGTACCGGCGCGCCGATGATGCCCCGGGACATCGGGCTGGTGGTCGGCCACACCGGCGCCGCGAGCGGCGACCGCGTCCTCGACGCCGGCACCGGCACCGGCGTCCTCGCGGCGTACCTCGGCCGCCTCGGCGCCGCGGTGACCTCCTACGAGGTCGACCCCGACTTCGCCGAGGTCGCCCGCGAGAACATGCGCGTCGCGGGCGTCGACGACCGCGTCGAGGTGCGCGCCGGCGACGTGACGGCCGACCTCGACGACCTGGCGGGGTCGGCGTTCGACCTGCTCACCCTCGACACCGGCGACGCGCCGGCGGTGGTCCGCCGCGCCCCCGACCTGCTCGTCCGGGGCGGCTTCCTCGCGGTCTACTCCCCGTTCGTTGAAAACTCCCGCGAGGCCGTCGAGGCCGCCCGGGAGGCCGGACTGGACGAGGTCGAGACGTTCGAGACGATCCAGCGTCGGATGGACTTCGGCGACCGCGGCTCCCGGCCGTCGACGCGCGGTGTCGGCCACACGGGCTACCTCACGTTCGCCCGCCGGCCCTGACGTCGCCGGCGGAGCCCTCGACTCCTCGTCCCGTCGACTACTCGACGCGTCGAATCAGTTCGAGCAGGTCCGTTCGGAAGCGCTCCGGTTCGAGCGCCTCGTGGACGCGGGCGACCCGCTCGTCGGCGTCGCGCTCGTTGGCGTCGGCGGCGGCGTTGCGCCCGCCGTCCCCCCCGGCCGTCCGGACGCCGGTCGGGTACGCGCCGCCCGCCAGCCGGAACTCGTTACCGACCGGCCAGACGGCCGCGTAGCCCTCGACGGCGAGGGAGGCGTCGAGGGCCGCGACCCGCGAGACGGCCTCGTGGCGCGCGAGCGTTGCCCGCTCCTCGCCGACGGAGAACTCCCGGGACTCGCGGCGCGCGACCGACTCGAACCCCCGGTCGCGGAGGCGGTCCTCGAAGCCGTCGAGCGCCCGGTCGGTCACGACCGCGCGGAGCGCTTTCGACGGCCGACTCGCCGGCCGGAGGACGATCCGGGTGGCGAAGAAAAAGCGCCACGTCCGGTCGACGTCGGCCGACTCGCGGATCGCCCGCTGGGTCGTCTCGTCTTCCCAGACGCGCGTGGCGGCCGTCACGGTCACGACCCGCACGTCGAAGGGGGTGTCGACCGACTCCTCGACGCGTCGCCACCCCGCGCCGACCGGGACGTGGGGCGGCTCGACGCTCACACTAGTGGTCGTCCTCGCGCCACTTGTGGCCGCACTCGACGCAGGTGAAAAAGCGCGTCTCTGACTCGTCGGCCGAGCGGATCTGCTTCATTTCGTAGCGGGCGCGGTCGCTGTCGCAGTCGGGGTTCGGACAGCGGACCTTCGTCGTCGGGCCGATCTCCGCGTCGTCGACGTCGGACATGTCGACGACCGTGCTGCCCTGCTGTCCCTCGGTCGTGACCATGCCCGCCTCGCTCGCGGAGTTCCGGGGCTTCTCGTAGTCGCACTTCGTGCAGACCCACACGTCGTCCTGCGTCTGCATCATCGAACCGCACTCGTCGCAAAACTCCATTGGTAGTGGGTCCAGAGCGTTGTGACACTTAAAGCGTCGGATTCGGTCGATCGATCCGCGGCGTCGGGCCGTCATCCCCGATACCGCGGCGGGGCTGTCTCGACTACGCGTCGCCGTCCGACTGACCCGGTTCCCCGAGCGCCTCGACCGGGAGGACCGCCTGCAGATCCTCGAACAGGTCGTCGGGTGACTCGAAGGTGTCGCCGCCGACTTCGGAGACCATGTAGCCCAGGTCCTCCTCCCCGTCCGCGTACGTGACCGTCACGTCCTCCAGGGCCGTGGCCGCGTCGTCGCGCGTGACGGGGTAGGTGAGTTCGACCAGCTGCTCGCGAACGCGGCTGAGTTTCACACGATCATCCATGCAGGATTGTCGTCGGCCAGCGACTTAGGCTCGTCGGCGGCGCGGATCGGCGCACCGGCGGATCGTTCACGACCCGGTCGTTCCCGCCCACGACCGCGAACGCAAGCCACTTCGGGCTGGGTGACAACCGTGAGCCGATGGCAGGCGCCGGACTCTTCGGGACCGACCGCCGCGTGCTCGTCCTCGCGTTCGCACGGATGGCCGACGCGCTCGGCAACTCCTTCCTGATCATCGTCCTCCCGCTTTTCATCGCCAGCGGCCGGGTGTCAATCGAGGGACTGGTCGGCGCCCGCGTCGGGGTCGGTTCCCTCTCGCTCGTCCTGACCGAGGCGCTGCTGATCGGGATTGTCCTCTCCCTCTTTGGCTTCTTCAACAGTTTCCTCCAGCCGTTCACCGGTCGGCTCTCCGACCGGACGGGGCGGCGCCGGGTGTACATCCTCGCGGGCCTCGCGCTGCTCGGACTGGCGAGCGGCGGGTACGCGTTCGTCGACAGCTACGCCGCGGTGCTGGCGCTGCGGGCGCTCCAGGGGGTCGGCGTCGCCTTCACCGTGCCCTGTACCGTGGCGCTGGTGAACGAACTCGCCACCTCGGCGGACCGCGGCGGCAACTTCGGCGTGTTCAACACCTTTCGGCTGATCGGGTTCGGCTTCGGGCCCATCGTCGCCGGGGTCACCGTCGAGACCCGCGGCTTCGACGCCGCCTTCGCCGTCGCCGTCGCGGGCGCGTTCCTCAGTTTCGCCCTCGTTCGCCTGTTCGTGACCGACCCCGAGGACACCGAGGCGAGCGCCGGCGACGACCTCTCGATCGCGGTTCGGGGCGAGGGCGGCCGGTTCGACCTCGACCCGGTGTTCGCGCTGGGCGTCGCCACGGTGTGCATGGCCATCGGCATCGCGCTGTTCGCGCCGCTGGAAGCCCAGATCAACGAGCGCCTCGGCCAGTCGAGCGTCCTCTTCGGCGTCCAGTTCGGCGCCGTGGTCATCGCCAACGTCATCTTCCAGATCCCGATCGGGCGGGCCTCGGACACCTACGGGCGGCGACCGTTTCTCGTCGCCGGCTTCCTGCTCCTGATCCCGTCGACGCTCGCCCAGGGCTACGTCACGACGTCGCTCGCCATGGTCGCCGCCCGACTCGTCCAGGGCGTCTCGGTGGCGATGGTGTTCGCGCCCGCGCTCGCGCTCGCGGGCGACCTGGCGCGGGAGGGGCAGTCCGGCACCACGCTCTCGGTGCTGACGATGGCCTTCGGCCTCGGGGTGGCGCTCGGCCCACTCACCGCCGGCTTCCTCGAACGGTTCGGCTTCGCTACGCCCTTCGTCGCCGGCGCGGTCGTCGCCGTCCTCGCGCTGGCACTCGTCTACACGCAGGTCGAGGAGACCCTGGCGGACACCCGGCCGCTGCTCGCCGCGCGCCCGGGCGACGACTGATCGGGTGACCGATTACTCGAACTCGGGGTCGCGCTTCTCGACGAACGCGGCCATGCCCTCGCGCTGGTCGTGGGTGCCGAACAGGCCGCTCCAGGCCCGTACCTCGTGTCTGAGCGCGGCGTCGCGCGACTCCTCGTGGTACGCGTTGAGCATCTCCTTGGCCGTCGCCAGGGCGAAGGCCGGTTTGGCCGCCAGGTCGGCGGCGATGTCGGCGACGTGGTCCCGGAGCTGGTCGTGGGCCACGACCTCCCCGACGAGGCCGTACTCCTGGGCGTCCTGGGCGTCGATGCGCTCGCCGAAGAAGATCAGGCGCCGGGCCAGTTCGTCGCCGACCAGCGCGGGCAGGCGCTGCGTGCCGCCCCAGCCGGGGATCACCCCGAGGTCGATCTCGGTCTGGCCGAGGATGGCACGCTCGCTGGCGACACGGAGATCGCAGGCGAGCGCGAACTCGCAGCCGCCGCCGAGGGCGTACCCGTTGACGGCCGCGATCGTGGGCGCCGGGAACGTCTCCAGTTTGCGGGCGATCGCCTGCCCCTGCTCGCCGTAGGCGTGCGCCTCGGGGACCGACAGCGACCGCAGCTCCTCGATGTCGGCGCCCGCGACGAACGACTCCTCGCCCGCGCCGGTGAGCACCAGCGCCCGGGCGCCCTCGCCTTCGGCCGCCGCGAGCGCCTCCTCCAGCCCGTCGAGCGTCTCCAGCGTGAGCGCGTTGAGCTTCTCCGGCCGGTCGACGGTGACGGTCGCCACCGCGCCGTCCCAGTCGAGTCGGATGGTGTCCCAGGACATGCCCGACACGAGGGGCCACCGGCTGTTAAGGGTGGCTCCCCGTCCCGACGGGTCGGTCGTTCGTCGCCGACCCCCGACGGGTCCGTCGATTCGTCGCCGACCCCCGACGCGACGCCGTGAACCGGTGCGACTGCGGAGCGGCCGACGGCGGAGAGACGACGCCCGTCTGACGTACCTTTTTGAGCGAATTTCCCCTTTCCGAACCTATGGTAGCGTTCACGCCGGTCGACACCGTCGCCTATCTCTGCTCCGACGGGACGGTGCGCTCCGGTTCGGAACTGCAGCGTCGATCCGGCGTCCGCGCCCGCCGGTCGCTCGGTCGACTCCGCTTCGCCTGGACGCGCACCGACGACGACGGCGAGACGGTTCGCGAGGCGGTCACGAGCGGCGGCTACGTGGTACGCGACGGCCGGGTGATCGCCGAGAACGTCACCGCACGCCTGTCGTTCGCGCCCGCGCTCGACCCCGACGAACTGGAACACGCCGCCCACATCTGCGACCGGACGCCGGAGCGCAGCGGCCTCGGGACGGCCGCCGCGGACTGCGACTTCGGCGCGCTCGGCCGGCACGCGACCCGGGTCGCCGACCGCGTCAACGACGCGGCGACCGTCGTCGCCGAGAGTCGCCTCTGGGGCGAGCACAGCGGGGAGGTCCCCGTGGGGACCGAGCGCCGGTTCGAGGTCGACCTGGGCGGGGCCTTCGAGTCGGAACTGACCGATCGGCTCCAGCGGTTCCCCTGGTGTGACGCCCCCGAGCGACGGTTCGTCGCCGGGCTGGTGCCGGAGACCGTCGCCGCCACGGTGCGGCTCGGCCGCAGCCCGCGCCCGGGCCGGGAGCGCACCGCGGCGGCGAACGGCGGCGCGGCGCCCGACGCCGGGGTCGGATCGGGCGACGGCGCCCGTCCCGAGGACGGTGCGGCCCGCGGCCGCGACCCGGGCGACGGCGACGCGGGAACCGAGGGCAACGACGACTCGGCCGGCGACGACGCCGCGATCTGGTTCGAGGAGCCCGACCTCGACTTCGCGTCCGTGGCGGCGATGGACGACCTGAAAGAGCGCCTGCGAGAGACGGTGATCTACCCGCTCGAACAGCCCGCCCTCTACGACGAGTACGGGCTGGGGACGCTCAACGGCGTCCTGTTGTACGGGCCGCCGGGAACCGGAAAGACCTACGTCAGCCGCGCGCTGGCGGGGGAACTCGGCTACGAGTTCCTGCGGGTGACCCCCGCGAACATCACGAGCAAGTACGTCGGCGAGGCCGCCTCGAAGGTCTCCGAGCTGTTCGAGACGGCCAGGGCCCACCAGCCCTGCCTCGTCTTCATCGACGAACTCGACGCCATCGGCACCGACCGCTCGCACACGGACAACACCCAGAGCGAGCGCCAGATGCAGAACCAGCTCCTGCTGGAACTCGCCGACGTCGAGGACGAGGACGTGGTCGTGATCGCCGCGACGAACAAGTACGAGGAACTCGACTCGGCGCTGACCCGGAGCGGCCGCTTCGACGAGCACGTCGAGGTCCCGCTCCCCGACGCCGACACCCGCATGGCGATCCTCTTTTCGCATCTCGCCGACCGCCCGCTCGACCGCGACGCCGTCGACGAGGCCGAACTCCGTGAGCTCACGGCGGGGATGTCCGCGAGCGACATGGCCGTCGTCGCCGACGGCGCGGCGCGCAGCGCGCTCCGCCAGCACCGGGAGACCGGGACGCGACAGCCGATCCGCCACGAACACCTCCTCTCGGCCATCGCGGAGACGGTCCCCGGACCGATCGGCGGTCTCTACGAGGGCGAGGACCCGGCGGAGGCCGGCGGCACCGGATCCGTCGACGGCGGAGGCGGCCGAACCGACCGCGGCCGTCGCGTCGGTCGCTCGGTCGACTCGGGCTGACCGCCGGGGGCGTCGGCGCGGACTGATAGCCCGGCGCTCGGTCGGCTCCGGCCGACCGCCCGGCGGGTCCTCGACTCGGGGTCCGTCCGCTCCCGAATCCAGAACGCCCATATCCTCGCTCGCCCCAGTGTGAGGCGATGACCCTCTCGGACGAGGCACGCGAGCGACTCGCCGACGTCGTTCGCCTCCAGCCCACGAAGAACAAGGAGCTCCAGGAGCGGTGGGGCCTCGACAGCGGGAGCGAGGTTCACGGCTACCTCGAACGCGAACTGAAAGACTACTACTACCGGGACGAGAACAGCCTGATCCGAGCGACCGCGGAGGCCACGGACCTGGTCGACGTCGAACCGGGCGTGGTCGACGACGGCGAGGACGGGGTCCCGGACGTCATCCGCGTCCCGCGACTGGAGTCCCAGGTGTTCGAGGTGCTCGCGGGGTCCGACGAGCGCTCCGAGAGCGTCGTGAGCGTCTTACACCGCCTCCGCGAGACAGCGGACGTCGACCCCGAGGTCGACGAGGTGCGGCGCGCGCTCCAGAGCCTGCGCCGCAAGGGCGTCGTCGAGGTGATCTATCGGACGGTGCCGACGTTCCGTCGGTCGCCGGAGGCGGCGTCCGTCTCGGTCGAGGTGCTGCCCGACGAGGGGGACGCGAGCGAAGCGCGCGGGGGGACGTCCCCGGACGACCCCGACGACGACATCCGCGACCTGCAGGACGAACTCGAAGACGCCGCGAACCCCGGGTGAGCGGGTCGCCCTGGGTCCCGGGCCGCCCGCGGCGTCTCGGATCGACCACGGGTACCGAACCGCCCGTGTCGTCGACGTTCTCGCCGCGGTTTTCATTCTCCGTCCGGCCCGCACTCGCGCTCGCGGACCCACTCGCGCCGCCGGTCGAGCAGTCGCCTGATCCCCCGTCCGGGGCCCCCCTCGATGGGCCATCCGCGCGTCCGCCAGGCGGGCGGCTCGGGCTCGAACGCCCCGCAGGACGACCCGCACTCCGCCGGCGTCTGGTGGCACTCCTTCGCCGCACACCGGGGGAGTAGCGCCGCGCCCCGGCGCGTCAGTTCGAAGTGTCGGCAGTCCGGGCGCATCGAGTCGAGGTAGGAGCGCCAACCGCGGCCGTAGGCCCGCTCCGCGAGTACCAGGCGCCGCTCCGCGTCGGGATCGTTCGCGTCGCCGTGGGTCGCGTCACGGTGAGGTGCGTCCGTCCCGGCTTCGCCCCCCCGATCGCCGCGGAGGCTCGCGGGGTGCCACAGCACCTCGTGGTCCCGGGCGTCGCGGTCGACGACGAGGACCCCGGCCTCGACGGGCAGGTCCTCCAGGAGGACCGGTTCGATCCGGCGGCCGGTGGCGGCGGTGGCGACCCACACCTCGTCGGCGAGCGCCCGGTCGACGTCGTGGGCGAGTTGCTCGCCCAGTCGCCGGGCGGCGCTGCGGGTCAGGTCCGGCTTGTTCTCGACGGCGACGATCCGGCGAACCCAGTCCGGGTAGGGCGCGACCCGCCGGATCTGGATCCGGTTGCCGTCGCGTCGCTTCTCGACGAGGTCCCGCGCCGCCGCCCGGTGGACGGCTGCCCGGACGTAGCGCCAGGGGTACCCCGGATCCGGGAGCGCGTCGCGGTACCAGGTCCACGCCTCGGGCGCGTTGCGGACGACGTGCAGGAGGTCGGAGTCGAGTTCGTCGGCACCGAAGCGCGCCCTGGCGGCCAGCCCCTCGGGATCCGCCTCGACGACGACGGTGTCCCACCGCCGGTCGCGCGTCCCCAGTTGCCGGGCCACGACGACCGCCCCGTCGCGGTCGCCCGCCGGCGGCCAGCGGCGCTCGGCCCACCGACACACCCGCGCCTCGAAGGCGAACTCGGGGTCGGAGGGGGTGTCTCGCGGCACGCGTCGCTCTCAGTCCCGGGGCGACAAGACGTTGCTGCCCGCGGCACCGGCGTCACGCGTCCGGGTGCCGCGGCTGGCCGAGGTGTCGCGGCGCAGACCGCGGCCACCAGTGGCCGATGGCCCGCCGGACAGACCGCCGCTCACGCCGGACCGGCCCGGACTCAGACCAGGTACTTCCCGCTGCTGTCCTCCTCGTTCTCGGCGGCTAGCTGATCGAGGTAAGCGTGCGCCCGCTCGAAGATCTCGCGCGGGCCGTCCTGGGTGATGGTGTTCAGCGCCTGCTCGTAGTCGCGCCACTGCATGTCCCGGTGTTCCCGGGAGAGTTCTGCGGACGCCTCGAACGAGCGGGCGATGAACAGGTGCACCGTCTTGTGAATGGTGTTGCCGTTCGCCTCGAACACGTAGTCGTACTCCTCGCGGAAGCCGTCGACGAGGCGGAAATCTTCGATTCCGGCCTCCTCTTTGACCTCTCGGATCGCCGTCTGCTGGAGCTCTTCCGATCCTTCGACACCCCCTTTGGGGAACTCCCAGTCCCCCGGTCGGCTCTTCAGGAGCAGATACTCCCGTCGGCCACGGGTGTCGCGGAAGAGGATCGCTCCAGCGCTCACCGCTTCCACTGCCATTGTTCACTATATTACCCGTGACTGTTAAGAGCATATCGCCATGGTCGTCCCGCACGACTCCGTGTCGAACTCCAGGGCGTCTAGGTGCGTTTTTACCCTTCCGCGAACCACACACGCACAGACCCCAGCCATGACCTTCGTCACGAAACTGTCCTTTCAGAGCGGCGACCGGGCGGTCCTCGACGAACTGGTCGAGGACCTGAAGGCGATGCTCGAACGCAAGGGCGCCGAGTGTAAGGGCCCGCACGCCTCGCCCCCCGAGAAGCTGACCGTCCCGCAGTACCGCACCCTCGCCCCCGGCGACCGGTTCTCGCCGTGGACCTACACCGTCTACTCGCGGCGGATCGAGATCCACGGCAACGACCACATCGCCCGGGAAGTCGGCCACATGGAGTTCCCCGACAGCGTCCACGTCGAGATCGAGGTCGACCGCAAGACCCAGGTCGGCCAGCGAAACACCTGAGCGACCGAGGCGCCGGGCTCTCGGGGTGACGTCCGGCGCGAACGACGCCCCCCGGCGCGACGCCCGGCGCGAACGACGCGTCCCGACGCTGACGGTGCGACGGAGTCTGTGAATTTATACGCGCCGCCCGCCACCCTTCGACGATGAGTACCGCGCCCGACTTCGACGATCTGATCGCCCTCAGGCGGGACCTCCACCGCCACCCCGAACCGGCCTGGCGGGAGTTCTACACCACCGCGCGGCTCGTCGACGAACTCGAGACCCGCGAACTCGACGCGCTGCACGTCGGGCCCGAGGTGCTCGGCGACGAGCGACTCGGCGTGCCCGACGACGCCGAACTCGACGAGTGGTTCGAGCGCGCCCGGGAGGCGGGCGCGCGCGAGGACGTGCTCGACCGCCTGCGCGGGGGGTACACCGGCGCGCTGGCCATCGCCGAGCGCGGCGAGGGGCCGACCGTCGGCCTGCGCGTCGACATCGACGCGCTCCCGATCCGCGAATCGACCGACGACGACCACGCCCCCGCCGCCGGGGGGTTCCGCTCGGAGACCGAGGGGTACATGCACGCCTGCGGCCACGACGCCCACGCGGCGATCGGCCTCGGCGTTCTCGACGCGGTGCTCGATTCGGACTTCTCGGGGACGCTCAAGGTGTTCTTCCAGCCGAGCGAGGAGATCGTCGGCGGCGGAAAGCCGATGGCCGACTCCGGCCACCTCGACGACCTCGACTACCTGCTCGCCGTCCACGTCGGGCTCAACCACCCGACCGGCGAGATCGTCGCCGGGATCGACGGGTTCCTCGCGGTCCACCAGTTCCGGGTGCGCTTTACGGGCGCCGCGGCGCACGCCGGCGACCGCCCGGAGGAGGGACGGAACGCCATGCTCGCCATGGCGACGGCGATACAGAACCTCCACGCGATCTCCCGGCACTCCGGCGGCGCGACGCGGGTCAACGTCGGCCTCGCGGAGGCGGGCACCGCGACGAACATCGTCCCGGAGTCGGCCGTCATCGAGGGCGAGGTCCGCGGCGAGACGACCGACCTGATGGACTACATGGTCGAGCGCGCGAACAGTGTGTTCCGGTCGGCGGCGGACATGCACGACTGCGAGGTCGAGACCTTCGTCGACGGCGAGGCGCCGAGCGCGACGAGCGACGCCGCCCTGATCGACGTCCTTTCCGACCTCGGGAGCGGCGTGGAGGGCGTCGAGTCGATCCTTCCGACCGACGACCTCGGCGGCAGCGAAGACGCGACCTACCTCATGCAGCGGGTCCAAGAGCGGGGCGGCAAGGCCGGCTACGTGGTGATCGGCACCGACCACCCCGGCGGCCACCACACGCCCACCTTCGACGTCGACGAGGAGTCGATCCGGATCGGCGTCGACCTGCTCAGTCGGGCCGTGGAACGGATCGCCGCCGAGCGACCCTGACCGCGGTTCGTTCGCCGTCTCTGCACCGCCCCGGACCCGTTCTACACCGCGTTCGCCCCGTCCTCAGGGGGCGCGCTCTCCGCGCTCCCGAAGCAGCGCGTCGACGAGCGCCTCGGCCAGCCGCCACGCGAGCGTCGCGCCGACGACCACGGCGGCCAGCACCACCAGCCCGAACCAGAGCACGAGGCCGGAGACGAACCCCGAGACGAATCCGACGACGAGCGCGAGGACGAACCCGCCGACGAGCAGGAGGCCAGCCCCCTTCAGCGCGAGGCGCTGGCCCCGGTTGAACCCGATGGGGTCCTCGCGTCCGAGCAGCGTCGGGAGGACGAGGCTGAGCGCGGCGACGCCCAGCGATAGGAGGATGAGTCCGCCGCCGAACAGCCCCGCCATCCCGTAGGCGAACCCGTCGCTCTCGGGCGGCGGCGGGGGCAGCGTCGCCAGGTGATACGCGGTCGCGGCTGCGATCCCGATGCCGGCGACGACGAGGACGGCGCGGAGCGCGCGGGCGACCGTCAGGAGCGTGGACTTCGTGGAGGGTTGCATCATCGCGTCGTGGTGGGACCGTCGGAATAAGTTTTCGGGACTCCCGGTGGCGGTGGCCGGCGACGCTAGTACTTCGGCTCGGCGCCCGTCGTCTCGTAGATCCGGTCCATCAGCGCGTCGCGCTCGCGCTGCCAGGCCTTGAGCCGCCTGGGCGTCTCCGGGTAGCGCTCGTACAGGTCGAGGAGTTCGTCGGCGAGGCGCTTGGTCCTGTAGAACGTCCAGATCTGGCCCCAGTACCCGAAGCTCTTGATCGCCGTCTGGAGCGCCAGCCCGGGCGAAACGCCCGCGGTGCCGGCGTACAGCGCCTCGCCCAGTTTCTCGCCGGGGAGCGACGCGAGCAGGCCCATCAGGTCGTCGACGTCGACGGCGGTGGTCAGGATGTTGTACACGTCGAGGGTGGCAAAGCGGGCGCCGAAGTGGTCCATCACGGCCTCGTTGTAGCCCCACAGCGCCTCCTCGCCGACGTCGCCGTCAGCGATGGCGTCGACCGCCTGCTGGGCCGCGTACGTGCCCGCCCACGCCGCGCTGCCGATCCCGCCGCCGGTCGTCGGGTTGACGTGGCCCGCCGCGTCGCCGGCGGCCAGGAACCCCGGCGCGACCGCCGAGTCGTACGGCCGGCGCGTCGGCAGCGCCGCCCCGAGTTTGTCCTTCACTTTCGCGCCCTGGAACTCCGGGCGGTCCCGCAGGTCGCGCTTCAGGTCCTCGACCAGCTTCATCGGCTCCTCGCTCATCTGGAAGCCGAGACCGGCGTTGATCTCCGTGCCCGTCCGGGGGAAGTACCAGAGGTAGCCCGCCGCCCGCTGGGTCGGCTTGAACACGAGCGCGTCCTTCCACTCGACCTCCTCGGGCACCTCGACGACCTCGCGGTAGGCCGAGCAGAACTGGCTGTAAGAGACGTTGGTGTCGAACGAAGCGTTCGAGAAGTCGGTCTTGTCCTGGAGCAGGGAGAGCGACCCCGCGCCGTCGACGACGACCTCGGCCTCGTACTCGTGGACCTCGCCCTTCCGCGTGCCACGCACGCCGGTGACGCGCCCGTCGTCGTCCTGCTCGACGTCCTGGACGACCGTGTCCCAGTGGAACTCGGCGCCCCGCTGTTTCGCGCCCTCGATGACCTGCTTCCCGTACTGCCAGCGGTCGACGACGGCGAGTTCGCCGGGCACCGGGATCTCCAGGACGGTGTCGTGCTCGGGGATCTCGAAGCGGCCGTGGTCGACCTCGGTGTTCGTCAGCGCCGGTTCGAGCTGGGACTTCGGGATCGCCTCGGGGAAGTCGTTCGCGCCTTTGAGGGCGTCCCCGCAGGCGATGTGCCCGCCCTCGGACTCGGTCTTCCGCTCGACGACGACGACGTCGAGGCCCTCCCGGGCGGCGGTCGCCGCGGCGTAGCACCCCGCGGTCCCCGCGCCGACGACGACGACGTCGTAGGTGTGGCTGGTCATTGTGCGTCCCTCCCGGGCCGGAAGGAAAACTCTTTATTCCCGAATCAGTCCCCTGCGCGGCGACACGACCGTCCCACGGCGGCGGGGCGGAGGGCTCAGCCGCCGGCCGCGTCGACCGCCTCGCGGACGAGCGCCACGGTCTCCGCGACCAGGTCGTCGATGGCGTCCGGGTCGGCCTCCGCGTAGATCCGGACGTAGGGTTCGGTGCCCGAGGGGCGGACGAGCGTCCACGACCCGTCCGGGCGGTCGAGGCGGACGCCGTGATCGGTGTCGACGGCGGCGTCCGGGAACGCCGCGGGCAGGCGCTCCCGGAGGTCGGCCACGACCGCGGCCTTCCGGTCGTCGGGGCAGTCGACGCTGACCTTCTCGTAGGGGCGCTCCGTGACCGGCGCCCGGAGCGCGGCCACCCCCCCGGCCGGGTCGCCCGCCGGCGCCGCCGCGGCGACCAGGCGGGCGAACGTCGCCGCCGAGGCCACGCCGTCGATCCACCCGCCGAACGCCGGGTGGACGTGCTTCCACGGTTCGGCGGCGAAGGCGACCGTCCCGCCGGCCCCCCGAACGCGCGCGATCCCCTCGTGGAGCGCGCCCAGGCGCACCCGCTCGACGCGACCCCCGGCGGCCCTGACGCGCTCGTCGATCCGGGCCGACGCGTTCGGCGTCGTCACCACCACGGGGTCGGGCGCGTCGCTCGCCCGGACGTAGTGCTCGGCCAGCACGGCGAGGACGGTGTCCTCGTGGACGACCTCGCCGCTCGCGTCGACGACGACGACGCGGTCGGCGTCGCCGTCGTGCCCCAGGCCGAAGGCGAACGCGCCGTCGGCGACGAACCGGCGCAGGTCCCGGAGCGACTCGGGGGTGGGCTTGGACTCGCGGCCCGGGAAGTGGCCGTCCACGTTGCCGTTGAGCGTGACGACGCGGGCGCCCAGTGCCCGCAGCACCTGGGGGGTGGCGCGCCCGCCGACGCCGTTGCCGCAGTCGACCGCGACCGGCAGGCCGTCGAGCGGCGCCCCGTGGCCGCGGGCGTAGGCCGCGACCGCCTCCCGGTAGGCGTCGAGCGGGTCCGCGGTCGTCGTCTCGCCCCAGCGGTCCCACGTCGACGGGCCGGGGTCGGCGTCGACCGCCGACTCGATCGCCGCCTCGCGCTCCCGGTCGTACTCGACGCCGTCGACGAAGCACTTGATCCCGTTGTCGGTCGGCGGGTTGTGACTGGCCGTGAGCATCACCCCGTGTCGCCCCCGCGAGGCGAACGCCAGCGCGGGGGTCGGGAGGACGCCGGCGCGAACCGCGTCGACGCCGGCGGAGAGGACCCCGGCCTCCACCGCGGCCGCGAGGCCCGGCCCGGTCGTCCGCCCGTCGCGCCCGATCACGATCTCCGGGTCGGCGTCGAGCCCCGCGACGTGGCCCCCAACCGCGCGGCCCACCGCCAGGGCGAGTTCCGGCGTGACGCGCTCGGTCACCCGGCCCCGGATGCCGGCCGTACCGAACAGTTCCATACACACACGTCCCGGCGCATCCACCATGACGGCGTCGGTCGAGGCACGCCGAGGACGTGGCCCCTCCACCCGCCGGGCGCCGTGGCACTTTTCCTCGCCACGGCCGAACCGCCGCGCATGAGCGACGACGAGAGCGGCACCGACCGAGTCCGGGCACACGTCTTCGTCAGCGGCCGCGTCCAGGGCGTCTTCTACCGCGCGAACACGCGGGACGCCGCGACCGAGCGAGGGGTCGACGGGTGGGTGCGCAACCTCGACGACGGCCGGGTCGAGGCGGTGTTCGAGGGCGACCGCGACGCGGTCGAGGCGATGGTCGAGTGGTGTCACACCGGCAGTCCGAGCGCGGACGTCACGGACGTGGACGCCGAGTACGGCGACCCCGAGGGCGAGTCGGGCTTTCGCATCCGACGGTAGTCTCCCGTCGCACTCCCGCGGTAGTCTCCCGTCGCACCCCTGGGAAGTCGCCCGACGCACGCGCGAAACGTGTCAGTCGCGGTGGGGCTCGGACAAGGCTGATGGTGCTCGCCGGGAAGTGGGTGTATGGCAGGACGAACGACCCCGCAACACTCTCCCCGAACCGGCCCATGAACCCGGTTCGGCTCTTCTTCGGCCTCGTGACGGCCCTCGGACTCGCGGTCACCGTGGGCTCGGGGTACCTCGTGGTCAGGGGGCCCTTCTTCGGCGGCGGGCTCCTCGACCCGATCCCGCTGTTCGCCGCGCTCGTCGCGTTCGTCGCCGGACTGGTGTTGATGGTGTGGGGCGCGACGCGGCTGTTCGGGATCGGCGCGAGGATCTGAGCGCCCTGAGGCTCCGAGAGGCGCGGGCGTGTCGCGGGAGCGACCGGAAGAGCATCGCGGGCGCGTCCCGGGAGAATCCACGGGGGTGCGGCGTCAGCCGTCGTCGACGAACGACTGGACCCCACTCCCCAGGAACTCGACGAGGACGGTCGCCATCGGTGTCTCGGCGCTCCAGATCGCCACCTCCTCCTCGGTCCCGGCGCCCTCGCCCGTGACGACCGACAGCAGGACCGCCCGGTCGTCGACGACCAGCACGCGGCCCGTGACGTCGGACGGGGGCGCGTGGGCGGGGTCGAACGTCTCCACCGCGGTGTCGTCGAAGGCGGCCCTGACGGCGTCGTCTTCGCTGATCACCAGCACCTTGACGCCGGCGGCCGCGCGCTCGCCGAACGTCTCGACCACGCTCCGGCCGACGAGTTCGGGGCTGGCCGCGGCGTAGAGCAGGCGGTCCCCGGCGTCCGCCGCGAGTTCGACGACCCGGTTTGCGACCGGCTCCCGGCCGCGAACGGTCCAGACGTCCCCTCTGCTCTCCCCGACGCTGTTCTCCGAGCGGACGCCGTCGAGGTAGTCGAAGGCGTGCTCCGTCTCCCGCTCGATGGCGGAGGTGAGTCGCTCGCGCGCCTCGTCGAGGCCGACCGGTCGGTACCGGAGCGGCGTCGACCGCTGGAGTTCGACCAGCCCCCGCTCTTCGAGGCTCTCGGCGGCGCCGTACACCTGCGACCGGGGGACTGCGGCGAGGTCGTGGACCTCCTTCGCGGTGCCGACCCCGAGTTTCTGGAGCGCGATGAACACCCGCGCCTCGTAGTTCGAGAGCCCGAGCCGTTCGAGCGACTCGACTGCGCGGTGTTCGTCGGCGGCGTCCTCGCTCACCGGTCTCCCTCCGTCGAGTCGCCGTCGTCTCCGGGCCCCTCGTCGTCCGCGAGCGTCGTCGGTTCGTCGTCGGTGGACCCGGCGTCGCCCCCCTCGGCGTCGTCGTCGGTGGGCCCGGCGTCGCTCCCCCCGGCGTCGTCGCCGGTGGGATTCCCCGCTCTGCGGTCGGCGTCGGACTCCTCGTCGCTCCCGCCCCCCCGCGGGCCGTCGCCCCCGAGGCCGAGCGGCCCGTCGCCGGAGAGCAGGTCCGGTCGAACGGCGCTCCCCGACTCGGCGGCGAGCGGGTCTTCGCCGCCCGGCGTCGACGTCGGCGCGGGTGCCGGGGCCCCGCCGAAGCGGTCCAAGATCCGGCTGCGCGGCGTCTCGCCCATCGGGACGTCGGCGTCGTTGCCGACCGCGCGATCCCAGAGGACGAGCGCCGAGGGGAGCACCAGCAGCGAGGCGAAAAAGGAGTAGACGATGCTGATCGCCGTCAGGACGCCGAACTGTCCGAGGACGGTCAGGATGGCGAGCGTCAGCACGCCGATGCCGAAGGCGGTCGTGAGCATGCTCCCGAGCAGCGCCCCGCCGGTCCCCCTGACCGTGCGGTCGAGCGCCTCGAACAGCGGGTACTCGCGGCGCTCGTCGATGAACCGGTGGACGATGTGGACCGAGTAGTCGATGCCAAGCCCGATGGTGAGCGCGAGGATCGTCGCGGTGAAGGCGTTGAACGCGATGCCGAGGACGCGCATCGTCCCCGCGATGAACGCCACCGTGATCAGGATGGGAACGAGGTTCGCCAGCGCGATGGTCGGGAGGTTCTCCAGGAACCAGTAGACCACGAAGAGGAACAGCGCGGTCCCGAGCAGCGCGGCCGCGAGGCTGACGATGGCCGACTGGAGGATCAGATTCGAGACGGCCTGGAACACGACCGTCTGGCCGGTCGCCGTGGCGTCCAGGCGGAACCGGCGCTCGGCCATCGCGCGTCCGTCCTCGGTCACCTCGGCGTTGCTCGCGTCGGCCTCGACCTGGTAGACCACCCGGGCGCTCCGGCGATCCTCGGCGAGGTAGTTCCGGAGTTGCCCCGCCGAGGAGGAGTCCTCCAGGTAGTCGTAGATCTCGTCCAGGTTGTCGTCCGGGACCCCGTTGTCGTTCCGGTCGTTGCGGGCGACCAGGGCGGCGAACTCGGGGTCGCTCTCCGCGCGCGCCTGGATCACCGACACCGGGCTCTGGGCGTCGGCGTGGCGGTCCTCGCTGACGAACGAGTCCGGCGGGTCCTCGCCGGCGCGGTAGATCTGCTCCAGTACGGTGTCGGTCTCCATCCTGCCCTCCAGGTATATCGTGACGCTCCCGCCCTGCGTGGAGACGAACTTGTCCTCGAGGTAGTTGAGCTGGGCCACGACGGTGTACTCGCTCGGCGCGAACGGCTCCGGCAATCCTTCGAGGTAGTCGGGCACCTCCTCGGGCGGCAGGAAGTCCTCCTGGGAGAAGGAGGTCGAGACGCCGGTCGCGTAGTAGCCTGCCCCGATCGAGGACAGCAGGACGAGTGCGAGGAAGATCGCCGGGGCGCGGTCCGCGACGACGACTCCCCCGCGCAGCACGCCCGCCAGCCGCGAGCCCTCGGAGCCGAGCGGCGTCGTGCTGAAGGTGGGGATCGGGTAGCGCTCGCGGGCGCGGTCGAGCCACACCTTCGCCGCGGGCATGAAGATGCCGAACACGAGGAACACGAAGATGATCCCGACGGCGGCGACGTACCCGAAGTCGCGGATCGGCACGAGGTTCGACGTCAGGTTCGAGAGGAAGCCGATGACGGTCGTCCCCGTGACGATGAAGAAGGCGACGAGCAACTGGTCGGTCGCCCGCTTCATCGCCGCGCCGATGTCGTCTATCTCCTGGCGGTCCTCGCGGTAGCGGTTGATCGCGTGGATCCCGAAGTCGATGCCGACCGCCAGCAACAGCGGCGGGATGGCGATCATGATCTGGTTGAACGGGATGCCCGCCAGCCCCAGGAAGCCGAACGTCCAGACCACTGCCATCGCCAGCGAGAAGGCGCCGAGCAGGAGGTCGGCGAGGTCCCGGTAGGCGAACACCAGGAAGCCGACGATGAACAGCACCGCCGCGGGCACGACGATCAGCAGCGAGTCGGCGATGACCGTCCCGAACTCGTCGGAGATGAGGCCGCTACCGAACACGGTGATGTCGCCGCCGACGTTGTCGACGATCCGCTGGGAGCGGAGCTGGATCGGCGTCAGGGGGCTCGTCCCGCCCTGGCCCGCCGCGGAACTCGACGAGAGCCCCGGCATCGAGTGGCTGACGACGCCGATGGTGGCGGACGCGGAGCCGCTCCGGGCGTTGAAGTCGTTGCTCAGGGTGCCGGTAAAGCGGGGGTTCGTCCGGAGGTCGTACACCGCGCGGTCGATCTGCGTCGGCGTCGCCCGCTCGATCGCCGTGATCTGTCGCTCGGTTGTCGTTGCCCCCGGGTCCAGTTCCATCGCCACCACCGCCGCGGCGGAGGAGGTGCTCGACACCCGGAGGGTCTCGTGGGACTCCAGGCGGTCCTGGGCCCGGAGCATGTGGAGCAGCTCCCGTTTCGACAGGACGTTCGGCGCCCGCTGGATGAGCTGGGTGCTGCCGCTGCTCTGCTCGAAGGCCGGCCCGAACTCGTCGTTGATGCGCGAGAGCGCCTGCTCCGCGGGGATGTCCTCGGCGAACTGCTGCGTGCCGGATTCCGTCGACACGTTCCCCAGGCCGACGAAGAACACCCCCGTCACGAGGAAGAACACCAGCATCACCCGACCGGGCTGGGTGACGATGTGGTGGTCGACCCAGTCGACGAAGTCCTGGAACTCCATTATCGACGACGGTAGAGGTAGTAGCCGCCCCCGGCGATCACGAGCACGACCACCGCGATCAGCGGCAGGGGCAGGCCGCCGCCCTGGGCCTCGACCACCCGGAACGGCACGTTGTAGGTGTCGGAGATCTGCGTCTCCCCGTCGCTGTCGTCGTACTGGAAGTCCATCTTGACCGGATAGGTCTTCGCCGTGGCGCCGCCCGCGGCGGCGACGCTGAACACCAGTTCGGTCGTCTCCCCGGGACCGAGTTCCTCGACGAACGCCTCGTCGTCGGAGGCCGACAGCGGCGACTCGGTGTAGATCTTCGCCGAGATGTCCGAGAGGGTCTCGTTGCGCGTGTTGGTGACCTCCAGGCGGAACTGGCCGCTCTCGCCCGCCGACAGCGACGCGTTCACGGGTTCGACGTCGAACTCCTCGGACTGGGGCGCGACGTCCGTCCGGACGTCCAGTTCACCGGTCGAGCGCTGGACGTTGTCCTGGTTCCGGTAGCGCACGACGAAGCTGAACTGGCGCGGGCCGGCGTCGGCGCTGCTGGAGATCTCCGTGTCGAAGTCGAACGACGCCGCCTTGCCGGGCGCGAGGTCGCCGAGGGCGTACTCCGTCTCGATCGGCGTCACCGTCTGGCTCGACGACTGGAACACCACGACGGCGTTCGTGACCGGCGCGCTGCCGGTGTTGACGACCTCGCCGCCGAGGGAGCCCTCCTCGCCGACCCGCAACGAACTCTCGACGTTCCGGATCTCGAAGTCGGACTGCTGGGGACCGACCTGGGCCCGGACGTCGATCGGGCCGCTCTGGAGCTGGTCGTCGTCCTCGTTGCGGTACTGCACGCGGAGGGTGAACTGGCGCGGTCCCGCGTTGGCGCTCGAATCGACCGTGACGTCGAAGCTGAAGTTGGTGGCCTGGCCGGGTTCGATCGTGCCGAGCGCGTACTCCGGCTCCGGAACCGTCGCGCTCGTCGAACTGCTAGCGAACACCAGGACCGCGTTACGGGCGGTGAGTTCGCCGGTGTTCTCGATCCGGCCTTCGAGGGTGCCCTGTTGTCCGACGCGGAGGGTACTCTCCAGATCCCGGACGTCGAAGGTCTGTTCCGGGAGCGGACGGAGGCCGAGTCGGAGCGAACGGGACTGTCCGTCGTTGCCGCCGCTGTCCTCGTAGGCGACCTGCGCGGAGAGCGAGTAGTTCCTCGTTCCCGCGGACTCGGCGACGCCGACGCTGTAGGTGACCGACCTGGTCTCGCCGGGCGCCCACTCTCCGGTGAACCGGCTCGCCTGGTTCGTGCCGCCGAAGGTGACTTCGGGGCTGGCCGACGAGACGGTCAGCTCGGAGGCGTAGGCGGGGCGCTCGCCGACGTTCTCGACCGTCAGCTCGACCGATCCCTGGCCGCCGACCGGCGCGGTAGAGTCGGTCGAGACGATTCGAAAGCGGGGGCGTTCCTCGGCCCGCACGGTGGCGTACACGGTCTGCGTCTCCCGCTCGTCGTTGCGCTCGTACTCGACTTTGATCGGGAGTTCGTGCGTCCCGCCGGCGATGTCCGCGGGCACGTCGATCGCCACGGTCACCTGCTTCTGGTCACCGTCGGCCATGGGGCCGAGCAACTGGGTGCCGGACTTGACCTCGATACCGGTGTCGCCGGATCGGACGGTCGCCTTGACGTTGTTCGCCCGCCCGGCGAACTCCTCGGGATCCTCGGCGTCGTTGACCAGCTGGATCGTGAGTTGCTGTTCGACGCCCGGCGTCACCGTCTCCTGGGGGACGTACGTTTCGAACCGCGGGTCCTCGGCGGCCGAAACGGGGGCGGCTGACGTAAGCAGTGCGACTGTCAGAACGATCGTGAGTAGCTTGCGTTGCATCGTGTCCGATGTTGGGATCTCGGGTGTGGCTTCCGGGGTGGCGCGGATCGCTGTCCACGCGCTGCACTCTCGTTGGTTCGGAGTCACGCCCCCTACTTAAGGTGTTGTAAATTTCTCCAAACATGGTTCTGGTTCACGGCGAGCGACGGGAGTCGCCGTCTCGAACGAGGGACGTGCGACCGCGGAGTCGGCCGGTCACGGGGCGTGTGAGCGCGGCCGGCCGCGGCCGACGCGGCGTCTGTGGCGCCGACGGGGCTCGATGGGACACCCGTCGCCGGGCACACCGGATTCGAAGACAGAGACGCGGCGAGCGCACTCGCCGCGCTGGCACAGGCGCGTCCGTGGCAAGCGGACGCGGACGGTGGCGCCCGACGCCCCGTTGCGAGCGCCGGGCGCCCTCGGCACGGTTCGGCGTTGTGGCGTGACGAACTGGCTGTCGCGACCGGCTGTCAGGGCAACTGGATCGTTCGGCTCCCGGCCGCGGCGCAACTCACGCCGTCTCGACGAACCCGCCGATGGAACAAATAGCTTTCTTCGATCATAGTTTATGTATTGATACACTATTAACGTCCCTAGATGCCTGGACGTCCAGAAATGATTCCCGGGAATGGGCGTTCAGAATTTTCATTCTCCCGCCGTCGACGAGGAGGGACGCGCCTGATGCAGGGCGAGTCGGACGACTTCGGGGGCGCCTACCGCCCGCTCTCGGGCGCGATCGTCCCGCGCTAATCGCGTGGGTCGGCTCGCGGAGCGCGGACGGCGTCGACAACCTCGCGCCCTACAGCTTCGCTAACGTCGTCACCCCGGAGCCGTCGACGTCGCGTCCCCAGGGACGGGCCCTAGAACGATATTGATTGTTAGTATCATAGGGGTGCAAACGGTTATTGCCCCCGACGCCCGTCAGTGGTACTCGATGACAGACGAACGCCGGGAGGGTCCGGGGGAAACAGCCGACGGGCGCGCCAGGATGCGAGACGTGAGCCACACGCCGCCCTGGGGCGACGACGTGACGCAGGTGTGGCACCGCGGCCCGGCCGCCGTGGCCGACGCGGACGGCAGCGAACTGCCCCCCGACGCCCCCGACCGACGCGATCAGGCCAGCGACTGATTCTCTCCCGTCGGGTGGCCGGCTCCGGGACGAGCGAGGGATCTGCTTCGAGGACACGGAGGAACCTGCTTCGAGAACACGGAGGATTCTGCTTCGGGAACTTTAACCGGGCGCCCCGCGCGGGTCGGGACATGAAGGCGACCGCGAGGGCCCACCCGATCCAGGGGCTCGTGAAGTACCACGGGATGCGCGATCCGGATCGCCGCCTCCCGTACCACGACAGCATCAGCGTGTGTACGGCCCCGTCGGCCACGACCACGACGGTCGAGTTCCGCGCCGACGCCGCCGAGGACGTCTACGTCCTCGACGGCGAGCGGGTCGAGGGACGGGGGGCCGAGCGGATCGCGGCGGTGATCGACGAGGTCCGCGACCGGGCCGACCTGGACGACCGCGTCAGGGTCGAGAGCCAGAACAACTTCCGCTCGAACGTCGGCCTCGGCTCGTCGTCCTCGGGGTTCGCGGCGCTGGCGATGGCCGCGAGCGAGGCCGCCGGCCTCGACCTCACCCGTCCGGACGTGTCGACGATCGCCCGCCTGGGGTCCTCGTCGGCCGCGCGGGCCGTCACCGGCGCGTTCTCCGTGCTCTACGCCGGCCTCAACGACGCGGACTGCCGCGCGGAGCGCATCCGGACGGACCTCGAAGACGACCTGCGCGTCGTCGTCGGCCTGGTTCCCTCCTACAAGGAGACCGAGCAGGCCCACGCCGAGGCCGCCGACAGCCACATGTTCCAGGCGCGGCTCGCCCACGTCCACGAGCAGCTCCAGACGATGCGCGACGCCCTGCGGGCCGCCGATTTCGACCGGGCGTTCGAACTCGCCGAGCACGACTCGCTGTCGCTGGCGGCGACGACAATGACCGGCCCCGCCGGCTGGGTGTACTGGCAACCCCGGACGATCGCCGTCTTCAACGCCGTCCGCGAACTGCGCGAGGAGGGCGTCCCGGCCTACTTCTCGACCGACACGGGCGCCTCCGTGTACGTCAACACCACCGCCGAGCACGCCGAGGCCGTCGAGGCACGCGTGGCCGACTGCGGCGTCGACACCGAGGTCTGGCGGACGGGGGGCCCCGCCCGGCTCCTCGACGCTTCAGAGGCGCTCTTCTGAGCCGGTCGGTACCGCTCTCATTGCGGCCAGTCCTCGCTCAGCCGAGCACTCGCAGGATCAGGTCGCCGTAGACGAGCAGGAGCGCGGACGCGAGGACCATCGCCACGAACCAGGCGATGATCATCAGTCCGAACCCGCGGGCCCACTCGTCGTCGAGCCACGACCCGCCGTCCTCCTGGCCGCCCGCGATATCGCTCGGTTCCGTCCCGATGGATTCTGCCACCATGCGCGGGTCTACGCACCGAACCAACATGATCGTTCGTGTCGTTCTCGCCACGTGAAAACCGCGGGGCCGGGAACGCGGACGTGGGGTAGTTGGGCACGCGAGCGGACGCGGACCGGGCGCGGCGGTGACCGAGAGCGCGATCCGGCGCGGCGGCGGCCGAGAGCGCGATCCGGTGCGGCGGTGGCCGGGAACGCCATCCGGCCCGGCGGCGAGCCGGGAATCGAGTCGACGCCCTCGGGGCATCCGCACGCTCTTTGTCCTCCGGCCCCTGGAGACGACTATGCGTGTGCTGGTTCTCGGCGCCGGCTACGCGGGCCTGACGCTCGCGCGCCGCCTCGAACGACGACTCCCCGCCGACGCCGACCTCGTCGTCGTCAACGACCGGCCGACCCACCTCGTGCAGCACGAACTCCACCGGGTCGTCCGCCGCCCAGCCCTCGCCGACGTGATCCGGGTCCCCCTGGCCGACGTGCTGGACCGGGCCGAACTGGTCGTCGACCGCGTCGAGGGCGTCGACCGGGACGCCCGTCGCGTCGACCTGGCCGGCGGCGAGTCGTTATCCTACGACTACGCGGCGGTCTGTCTCGGGGCACGGACGGCCTTCTACGACCTGCCGGGCCTCCGCGAGCACGCGATCCCGCTCAAGCGGCTCGACCACGCCGAGCGCATCCGGACGGCGTTCGTCCGGACCTGCGACCGGCACGGGCGCGCGGTCGTCGGCGGCGCGGGGCTGTCGGGGGTCCAGGTGGCCGGCGAACTCGCCGCACTGGCCCGCGAGCGCGAGGCCGACGTCGACGTGGTGCTCCTGGAGCAACTCGACGCCGTGGCGCCCTCCTTCCCCGAACCCTTCCAGGAGGCCGTCCGCTACGCCCTGGAGGAGCGCGGCGTCGAGGTGCGCACCGGGACGACGGTGACGCGCGCGACCGACGAGGCCGTCGACCTGGCGGACGGCTCGCTCGCCTACGACGCGCTCGTCTGGACCGGCGGCATCGCGGGCGCCGACGCGTTGAACGGGTCGCGCCCGCAGGTCCGCAGCGACCTCCGGCTGGACGCCCGGACGTTCGTCGTGGGCGACGCGGGCCGCATCGTCGACGCCGACGGCGAACCCGTCCCCGCGAGCGCCTCGGCGGCGATCCGGGAGGCGCGGACGGTCGCGGACAACCTCGTGCGACTCGTCCGGAACGACGACGACTGGGAGCCCCGACTCGACCCCTACCGGTTCGAGGTGCCGGGCTGGATCGTCTCGGTCGGCGACGGCGCCGTGGCCCAGGTCGGGCCTGCGGTCCTGACCGGCGCCGCCGCGAAGGCGATGAAGGCGACCGTCGGCGCCGGCCACCTCACGGCGGTCGGCGACGTCACCCGCGCCGCGGAACTGGTCGAGTCGGAGCTGAACGGGTAACCCCCGGGGCGCCCGGTCCGACGCCGCCGTCCAACCGGGACACCGATCCGGCGCTGCCGTCCAACCGGGACACCGATCCGGCGTCGCCGTCCCGCCGGGACGCCGATTCGGGTGCCCGCCACCGGGACAGCTATCTCGCGGCCGCCCCACCGACCGGCATGGACGACGAGTCGCGCTTTCTCGCGTCGGCGGTCGGCCTCGGCCTCCTGGCCGTCGGCCACGCGGCGATCACGTGGGGGCCCGCGGCCGCCGGTCGGTTCGCCCTCGTGGCGGTCGCCGTCGCGTTCGTCGCGGAGGTCGCCGTGATCCGCGCCGGCCTCCTCGTCCACCACACGACCCCGACGGTGGCCGGCGTCCCCCTCGCGGCGCTCGCGGGGTGGGCGGGCGCCATCTACCTCTCCTCTCGCGTCGCGGCGCTGGTGGTCCCCCCGTCGGTCGTCCCGCTGGCGGCTGCGCTGCTCGCGACGGCGACGAACGTCCTCTCGGACCCGCAGGGCGTCGAGAACGGCCTCTGGACCTACCCCCCGTCCCGCCTCTCGCGGCCCCGCTATCGGGCGGTCCCGTGGTGGAACTTCGTCGGCTGGTTCGTCCTCACCGCCGTCGTCTCGTGGCTGGGCGCGCCGACCTGAGGTCGCGTGGGACGTCGCGTCCGTCGGCCCCGAATCGCGTCGCACTGGGTCGCGTCCCCCCACCGCCTCGTCCGGACGCTCACTCCGAGACGGGGACGAACTCCGAGTTCCCGCACGAACACTCGCTGTCGACGCCGATGGGTCGCAGATCCATCTCGACCTCGATCTGGAGGGGGTAGACCTCGCCGCAGGCGGTACACTGCCCCAGCCGCTGTGGCTTGCCGCCGGTCGTGGGGGCGCTCCTGACGCCGTCGTCGTCGGACTCGACGCGGCTGATGACCAGGTTCCACCGCTCGACGTCGTCTCGTTCGGTCTGGGGTGCCTCGCCCGGTTCGGTCTGGGGCGCCCACGCGCCTTCGACGTCCACGCCGTTCTCCCGGGCGCGTTCCAGGAGCGCGGCGACCGCCGTTTCGAAACTCGTCTTGTCAGCGGGTTCGACTACCGTTATCGTCTGATCGTTGGTCGTGTTCATGGATCGCGTGTAAGTTGCGGAACAGGCGGACGTATCCCGCGACGGCACGCGAGGAGAACAGAGACCTGTCGTCCGAACGATGTTCTCCGAGATCGAGAATCGGATACCGGGCAGACCTGCATTCCGTAGTATGTGACTCGGTGCCAGGCGAAAAAGCGTTGGGGGGACGCGGGGCGGCGCCCGGTCACTCCCGCGGGTCGAGCGCGCGCAGGCGACGCCGGACGTGACCGAGTCCGCCGCGGACGCGCTCGGCGATTGGGCCGACCCCGCCGTGGACGCGCTCGGTGGCTCGACCGACCCCGCCGCGGACGCTGTAGCGCGACCAGTAGAATTCGGTGCCGCCCCAGGAGAGGACGCCCCCGAGGAAGACGAAGCCGAATACGAGGTCGGTAAAGCGGACCCAGGACGGCGACGCGTACAGGAGGCCGTTGACGACGAGGCTCGGGGTGAGCTCCTTGAGCGCGAGCCAGAACGTCGAGACGAGCCCCCGGTCGGGGGTGGTCATCGTCGACTCGTCGCCCGAGAGCGCCCCGTCGACGGCCTCGACGGCCCCCTCTGCGCGCGAGTCGTCGTCGTCCGCGCCGTCGGCGCGGATCGCGTGGATCGAGCGACCGCCGCTCGACTCGTCGCCGGTTCCGAGTCGCTCGGCGTCGTATGGCATCCCGATGGTCACCGACCACACGACCGAGCCGTCGGGGCGCACCTCGACGACGCGGTCGCCGTGGGAGTCGACGATCAGCGTGGTGTCCGACGGCAGGCGGTCGGCGTCCCGGGGCCACTGTAGTCGCGCGTCGTTCCAGCCCCACGACCGCTCCCAGGTGCCGTTCACGCGGCGGTACTCGACGACGCGGCCGTTCTCGGAGTCGCCCACGACCACCGCGGGCCCGCCCCGCTCGGCCGGGATGTAGTCGGGGTTGTGCTGCTCGTAGAGGATCTCGTGGTCGCCGTCCTCCCCGAGCGTCCACGAGTCGTTCATCACCCACGACCCGTCGTGGGGTTCCAGGAAGACCACCTCGTCCATGTTCCGGAGGCTGGCCATGATCCGCCCGTCGGGCAGGATCTCCACGTCGTTGACGTGGGTCCAGTCGCCGGGCTGGCCGCCGTCCTCGCCCTTGACGTAGGCCTGCGTGGCCTCCCAGCGCGAGACCACGGTGCCGTTCTCGCGGACGACGTTGACGCTGTCGTTTATGATGTCGGCCACCACGAAGTGGGTCTCGTTGAGGCGGTCGACGTCGTGCCAGCGCGCCGAGTAGATGCGCGGCGTCACCTTGCCGTACACCTCCCGCTCGGCGCCCGTCGTGAGGTTCACGCGGTTCATCACGTTCCGCGTGCACCGATCGGTGCCAACCGCCTCGCAGGCGTCGCCCGAGAGGTGCTTGGCGGCGACGTACTCGACGGTGTACCGCTTCTCGGGCACGGGGTCGACGTCGAAGTACACGCGGTACCGGTCGTCGTGGTAGACCACCTTGCCGGCCTCGGAGAAGGCGACGAGCTCCGCCTGCTCGTCGGAGACGTAGAACCCCTGGGTGGCGACGACGGTGAGGTTCCCCTCGAAGGTGCGCGCCACCGAGACGTTCGACCGGTTGATGCGTTCTTCGAGGCTGAGAGTCGTCGGGGCGGCCGTGCCGTTCGTCCCCGATCGCTCGGTCGCGGTCCTCGACGCCGGGGGCGTGCCGGTTCGGGTGGCGTCACCCGGCGCGACCGGTCCGGCGGCGTCGGCCGGCGCCGCCGGACCGGCCGCCGAGAGGAAACTCCCCGCGATCGTCCCGGCCGACAGCACGAGCACGACCGCGAACGCCACACGGAGAGCCGTTCTGGAGGGCGATCTCATCCCTTGGTTCCTGTCTCCGCCGAGATAAATGTCTTCAGGTCTCGGCTCGACCGCCCGCCCCGCCGACCGAACGACCGCTCCGCGGGTCCACAGCCTCGCAGGACAGCCTCGCAGGCCGACCGGCGAGTCGACCCGGGTCGACAGCTCGGCAATCGACCGGCGGGGGCGCGTCGCGGGCGCCGGGGGAGAGTCGCCGCACCACCGGTTATCCCGCCCATAACGGGCTGAACGGGCCGCTCAGGCGACGAGTAGTCTGCGTTTACTTACGACCCTTGGTGAAGTTCAATATCGCAAGATAATGAGTTTCGCTGACAGACCTTCACGCCGATCCACGGCCGCGAGTCTCGCGGCCGATTCCCGGGGCGCCTCGGAGGTGCTCGGGGTCATCCTGGCGTTCGGGCTCGTGCTCTCGGTGCTCACCGTCGTCCAGGTGACGGCGGTGCCGGTCTGGGTCGCGGACGCCGAGAACGGCCACAGCGAGACGCTCCGGGGGCAGGTCGTCGACCTCGACGAGGCCGTCCTGCGCGCGGGCCTCACGGGCGTCGAGGGCCGCCAGCGCCTCGACCTGAGCCCGACGTACTCGGCCCGGTTCGCGTTCGTCACGCCGCCGCCCGCCGCCGGCACCGTCTCGACGACGACGCCCGCGAACCTGACGATCTCGAACGCGCGGGCGACGGGCGCCGCCAGCGGCTACTGGGACGGTAGCGACCGTACCTTCGAGACGAGTCGGATCGAGGCGTCGGTACCCTACCACCGCTTCGACGACCGGCCGACCCACGTGATCGAGGGTGGCACCGTGTTCACCCGCCACGCCACCGACGCGGAGACCGTCGTCCACCACGCCGCCGTCAACGGGAACCGCCTCACCCTGGTCGCGGTCGACGGCGAACTCGACGTGTCGACGACCGGAGACGAGACCGTCACCGTGACGGGCGCGAGCGTCGGCGCCGAGCCGATCCAGGTGGTGAGCGCCGACGGGTCGAGCCCGATCGTGGTGGAGCTCCCGACGGGCCTCTCCGAGGCGTCCTGGCGCGAGGCCGTCGACGGCGAACCCCGCGCGACGATCCCCGCCGACGGCTACCGCGTCGTCGGCGGCCAGGCGTTCGTGACGCTCGAACTGCCGGCGACCGACGACGACGGCGACCTCCTGTCCTACCAGCTTCGGCTCGCCAAGGTGGGCGTCGGGACCGGCTGGACGGCCGAGTCGCCGGCGTACCTGGTGCCCGCCGTCGGGAACGGTTCCGCGGTCCCCGCGGGCGGCAGCCAGCAGGTCGTCGTCGAGGTCCGCGACCGGTTCAACAATCCGGTGCCCGGCGCGACGGTGACCCACACCGAGCCCGGAACCGGCGACGTGACGGTCGTCGGCTCCGCCCAGACCGACGCCGACGGCCGCGTGACCCTGCGCTACGACGCGACGGATCCCGTCGGCGGTCCGACCGACGTCTCATTCGACGTGGGCGTCTCGACGCCCGGCGTCGACGATCTGACGATCACCCTCGAGGTTCGCAACCCATGATTCACCCGCTCCGCCCCGATACGTCCCACTCCGGTTCCGCGTCCGACGCGCGTCCCACCGCCGCCGACCTGGCGCGTCCCACCGCCGCCGACCCGTCCGGTCGCGCCCCCGTCGACCCGTCCGGTCGTCCCGCGGCCGAGACCTACCTCGCGTCATCGCCTGGTCGCCCGGCGAGGTCGACCGACCGCGGGACCACCAGCCTGCTCGGCCTGCTGCTCGCGTTCGGCATCGTCGTCTCACTACTGGTCGTCCTGCAGGCGGGCGCCGTGCCGACCTGGAACGGCGTGGTCGAGTTCGACCACTCGCAGGACGTCGAGGACGACATGCGCGCGTTCGACGACGCCGTCCAGCGCACCAGCCGGGGCGGCGGCGCCTACGAGAGCGTCGCCGGCGCGCCCGACTACCCGACCCGTCCGATGCTGGTGAACCCGCCCCAGGGGGCCGGGTCGATGGAGACCTCGGCGCCCAAGACGGTGACCATCGAGGAACTCAACGCGTCCGGCCCGGACGGCAAGTACTGGGACGGCCTCCCGAAGACCTTCCGGACCCAGTCGGTGGCGTTCGAGCCCGTCTACAGCTCGCTCGGTGACGACCCCCGGACCTACCACGAGGGGATCGTCCACTACCGCGTCCACGACAGCGGCGGCTCGGAGGGCGAGATCGTCGGGGGCCAGGCGCTGATCGACGGCGACCGGCTCTCCATCGTCCTCCTGGAGGGCAACGTGAGCTCCCACACCACCGGCCTCTCCGGCGTGCGGCTGACCCCCGCCAGCGTCGGCGAGACCACCTTCGAGACCGAGCCCACGGGCCGGCCGATCGTCCTGGAGTTCCCGACGCACCTCTCCAACGAGTCCTGGAACGAGGCGCTCGCCGACCAGCCCAACGTCGAGCGCGTCTCCGTCCGGTCGTCGGGGGACGTCAACTTCGTCAGGATCACCCTCAACGCCAGCGTCTCCTACTCGGTGTCGGTCGCCAAGGTCGGCGTCAACGCCGAGGGCGACCCCGAACCCCCGGCCTACGTCGTGGCGATCGAGGGCGACGGCAGCGAGGTTCCCGAGGGCGGCAGCCAGCGCGTCGTCGTCGAGGTCGACGACCAGTACGGCAACCCCGTCGCCGGCGAACGGGTGACCGTCGAGGATCCGGACGTCGGCGACGTCGCCCTCCCCGACGGCAACCGAACCGACGAGGACGGCCGCGTGATCGTCCGCTACGACGCACCCGACGACGTCGACGGCAACCGGACGGCGACGTTCGACGTGACCGCCCCCGCTGTCGACGACGCGGACAGGGGCACCGCGACCGTCTCGATGACCGTAATCGACACCGACGGCAGCGGCGACGACGCCAGCGACCCCCTCGAGGAGGACGACTTCACGACCGACAACGGCTCGGTCACGCCCAGCACCGACTACGTCGCCGACGTGACCCTCATCGACACCGCCATCCGCTACGGCGCGTACGGGCCGCGCGTCCCCGTCGGGGTCGACGTACTCGTCGACGGCGCGGCGGCCGACACCGGCTGGCCGACCGACGTCAACGACGGGAACAACCCCCGCTACCACAACCTGACCGCGACGGAGGCCGACAAGCCGATCTCGATCCGCGCGTCCTCCGACACGATCAGCGCGCTCTCGACCGACGGGAGCCGGCAGGTCACGGTGCTCCGCGACGGCGACGACGTGCCCGACGTCGGCGGCTTCGGCGGGCAGGAGGACGTGAGCGAGATCGTCTCCGACTACGTCGACGACACCGGCCAGATCTCCCTGGCGCCGAACCAGGCGATCTTCCTGTTCGAACTGGGCTCGACGGACCCCGACAGCGACGCCTTCGACATGCAGGACGCCGTCGTGCTGGTCGACCTGTACCACGCTCCCGACGACTCCGGGGACTCGGAGGACTCGGACGACTCGGAGGATTCGGACGACTCCGGGGACTCGGACGACTCGGAGGATTCGGACGACTCCGGGGACTCGGACGACTCGGAGGATTCGGACGGTTCCGGCGGCGACGCCGACGACGCGACGCCGCCGTCGCCAGACACCGAGACGCTCGACGTGAGCGTCTCCGTGCCCAACGTCTGCCCCGTCGGGGACCTCCCGTCGTTCCCGTTCGTCGACCTCGACGGCGACCGGACCTACGACGAGGGCACCGACCGCCGCGTCGGGGGCGACGACCTCGACGCCCTGCGCGACGGCCGGTTCGACGGTGACGGGACGCTCGTCGTGCCCGCCGACTTCGGTACCATCGAGGGCAGGGAGGTCGACCTGAAGGCCGACGGGATCGTCCTCGGGGTCGACGTCCGGGCGACCCTCAAGGGCGTCGAGATCGACGCCGGCGAGGGCGGCCTCTGCGTGGCCGGCACCACCGTCGAGTCCACCAAGGACGGCAAGGACGTCGACCTCTCCGCCGACGGCCCGATGTCGCTCACCGGCGCGACGATCCGGGGCGAGAGCGACGTGACGCTCTCGGCCGACGCCCTCGCGGTGGACGGCGCTACCGTCGAGTCCACCAAGGACGGCCGCCCGGTCACCGTGGACGTCGCGGGCGATCTCAGCGCTCGCAACGCCCGATTCAAGGGCGAGGGCGAAGTGCTCGTCACCGCCGGCACGGCCGTGCTCGACGGGGCCAGACTCTCCTCGCCGAAGGACAGCCACGACGTCAGGGTGAAGACGACCGTCGGGGGACTCCGCGCGGTCGGGACGACCTTCGAGGCCGATTCCAGCGTGATCGTCGAGGCCCAGGGCGATCTCGACCTCCGAACCGCGGTCGTCCGGACGCCCAAGGACTCGGCGGACGTGGCGATCACCTCGAAGACCGGAACCGTCGACCTCCGAGGCGCGGAGATCGAGAACGTCGGCGCGATCCAGGTCGAGGCCGACGGGGACGCCGTGTTCTCCGGCGCGACCCTCTCCTCGACCAAGCAACAGGACCTGACGATCGACGCGGGCGGACACGCGATCGGCCGCGACGCCCAGCTCTCGACGCTCGGCCACGTCGAAGTGACCGCCGGGGGCCACGTCGTCCTCCGGGACGCCTCGCTCGTGACCCACAAGAACAACAAACACGTCCACGTCGAGGCTGGGCGGGACGCCGACCTCCGCGACGCGACGCTCGTGGCCGGCGGGTTCCACCCCTCGCCGCGGGCGCACGTCGTCGTGACGGTCGGCGACGAGGGGGCCGTCTTCGTCGAGGGGCTCCGGCTCTCCGACCGCGACGACGAACTCACGGTCGAACCCGACGGTGCGACCGTCGCCTAGCCGGATCGGCGACGGGAGTTCTCGGATCTCACCGACTCGCGGCCAGCCGAAGCGAGTAGGCGATGAACGCGAGTCCGACGAGTTGCAGCAGCCTGACCACCAGCCGGACCACGTTCTGGTGGTAGATCGGCAGGATCCGGAAGGCGAACAGCCCCTGACCGACGAGCGCGGTCGCGTACGCGACGCCGAACAGGAGGATCATCCCGATCGAGAGGTAGCGCATCGACGGCTCGTCGTTGCGCCGGAGCCCCCGGTAGGCGTGGCCGCCGATGTAGAGGCCGATGACGGCAGAACCCGTCGCCGCCGCGCCGGCGGCGAGGCCGACGAGCCCGTCGAAGCCGACGACGATACCGTCGAAACCGGGCATCTCAGAACTTCCCCCACAGCCGCGTCAGTTCGTCGGCTACGTCCGTCGACTCCGCGTCGTCGCGTTCGAGATCCCACGAGAGGTCGCCGTCGTCGACCGAGAGCTCGAACCGGTCGAGCCGCGAGACGTACACCGTCTCGTGGTGGCCGTCGGCGCGCGGTCGCGTCCACTCCGCGAGGAGGTCGGCCTCGACCAGCCGGTCGACCCGGCGGTAGATCGACGAGACCGAGACGTCACAGCGGTCGCTGAGCTGGTTCGCCGAGAGCGGGCGCGCGCTGGCGGCGGCCAGAATCGACCTGACGTGGTCGTCGTCGAGGAGGCCGATGACGGTCGCCAGGTCGGGATCGCCACTCACGGTCGGATCTGTCATGCTACGGGTGTATAAGTCGTTGTGCCGGCGGGCCGGCGTCGGTGGTCGTCGCGTCGCGGCGGCCGGCGTTGGGGGATGGGCGGCGTGCATCTCGGTTTCACTCCAGTTCGTAGTCGAACAGCACCCGGAAGTCACAGCACGGTGCAGGCGCCAGTACCACGTTCGCCTCGACGACGTCCGGTCGCCCGGCGAGGTCGACGACGTCGGCGTCGCCGGGGCCGACGCGCGTGCGGTCGGCGAACAGCGACTCCTTCTCGATCCCGTTGTGCGCTCCGGTCTCGGCGTCGAACCAGAGCAGGTCCGCGTCGACGGGGTCGCCGGCCTCGTGCCGGAGCGTGAGTTGCCGGGCGTCGGGGTCGAAGGCGGCGCCCCAGGTCACCTGCGGCGGGTCGGCCAGCGCGTCGAGGTCGCGGCTCTCGCCGAGGGGGACGCGCGTTTCGAGGAGCCCCGTCCGCCCCTCGACCCGGACGTCGAAGGCGTCCGCCTCCTGCGTCAGGCCGTACTCGTCCCGGAACGCGCGCCTGAGTTCGTCGGCCGTCGGGACGCGCGCCGCCGGGAACCGGAGCGCGACGACCTGGTAGGCCGCGTCGTCCACGAACCGGAAGGTGTCGGCGCCGAGCTCCGCCCGGTCGGTCGGGTCGCCGATCGCCGGGCCGGCGATGAGCATCCGACCGCCGCCGATCGTCTCGCTGAGCCGCGCGAACGAGTCGCTCGCCTCGTGGTAGCGCCGGACCTCGCCCGCGCCGGCGTCGACGAGCGCCTCGACGTCCGGTTGCTCGTGGCGTGTCTCGCACGACCAGACGACGACCCCGTCGCGGATCGCCGCGCGCCGGGGGACGTCGGCCCTGGCGAACAGGTCGTACCCGCGGTAGGAGCCGTCGGGATCGTAGCCGCTTCCCGTCAGCGCGTCCGCCACAGTGGCGGCGTCGGCGCCGGCCTCGATCACGGTCCCGAATGGGCAGTCGACGAAGCGGTCGTACGCCGCGTAGCCGACGCCGAAGTGGTCGAGGTCCGTCTTGGCGAACGCTCGGCGGCCGAGGAACTCCTCGGGTTCGCCGCCGTCGATCGGCGCCGGTTCGCCGGCGGCGAAGGCGTAGTGGGCGCCCCCACCGTCCAGGAGCGCCGGATCGGGGAGCCATCGCCGGTAGACCGGTTCGGACGCCGGCGGCGCGTCGACGCGGCCGTAGGACTGTCGCCGGCCGAGCGGCGGCAGGCCGGAGAGACATCCGGCCGCGCTCGCGGCGAGTGTGGCGGCGCCGTATCGGAGGAGGTCCCGGCGCCGTCGTCCGTCGGAGGGCCGATTGGGTCGGGGGACCATCTGCGATTCGACGGTCGGGTGCGTGGGGCGTCATCCCCCGGGCTCGATCGCGGCGGGCTGCAAGGCGTCGAAACCCATTTATACGAGAACTGTCGGCTCCGGAGAACACGGCTCGCCTCGCGGCCACGTCGAGCGGGCCGCCGGTCGTGTCGACGGTCACGGCGGGCAGCCCGGTAGGCTGGGCAGAGCGTTGGCTGGACGGAGCGATAGGCCGGGCGGAGCGGTAGCTTGGCGGCAAGCGCAACTCAGTGGAGTGGACGACTGCGAGAACGGCGTACGAAACGCGAGAAACGGGTTCGGTCGAAAGTCGGTCGAAAGGCGGTCGAGAGTCGATCGAAAATCAGTCGAACGCGGTCGAGAGTCTGTCGAACGTCGGTGGAACGCGAGCCGGAAGTCGCCCGAATCAGGCGACTTCGCGCTCGCGGACGCGAGGCTCGGTGCGCGCGCCGTAGAGCTGGTACGCGAAGTACAGCTCGTACAGGCCCGCCAGGCCGACGATCAGGTAGACCAGGGCTTCGAGGGTCGGAATCGACCCGAACACGAGGTTCACGAGGTTCCAGTTGGCGTCGAAGAACTGCCCGATGCCCACGAGACCCCAGTTGATCGCCCCGATGATGACGAGGGCGAGGGAGGTCCAGTCGAGGTAGGTGGCCCGAACGGTGCCGTCAGTTTGCATTGTAATTCACCGACCACTCTATCGCCGCGCGAGGGGATAAACGCGTCTTGAAATTCCGGACGCCCCCAATATCCGGACGGAACTTCCGATCCGGGGTTTTCCTTCGATTCGACCCGCCAATTTCCCGCCTTCGTCCTGTCGGCCTTTGCCTCCGACTTCCGATGTCGCGACGTCCCTTGGTGTCGATCCGTCTCGTGGTGTCCACCCGAACCTAGTTCGTTTCCGAACCGGTAAGTAGACGGGGGTCGTAGGAGCGGGCAATGGCGACCAACGCGCGGAACGGCGACGGACGGCACGACGACGTGACGTGCCACGTGATCGATTCGATCGAACAGATCGGCTCCCAGTGGCGGCTCATCGTCCTCCACGACCTGCAGGAGGGCGAGATGCGTTTCAACGAACTCAAGCGCTCGACCGGCGCGAGTTCGCGAACCCTCTCCCGGGTGCTCGACGACCTGCAGGATCTCGGGTTCGTCAACCGGCGGCTGGAGGAGGACGCCCCGGTCGCGACCTACTACTCGCTGACCGAGAAGGGAGCGTCGCTCTGTCCGGTGTTCGACGCCGTCGAGGCCTGGGCCGAGGAGTGGATGGGGTCGACCGACAACGGCGAGGCGGAGGAGGCTCCCGAGGCCGTCGACGCTCCCGCCGACGGCTGAACGGCAGCGTCGCCTCGCCAGGAGCGCCGGCGGTCGAGCCCGCTCCTCAGAGCCCGAGGACGTCGCGCGCCTGGGCCGGCGTGGCGACCGGCCGTCCGAGCTCTTCGGCCACCCGGACGACGCGCTCGACGAGCTGGGCGTTGCTCTCGGCGAGTTCCCCGCGCCGGTAGTACACGTTGTCCTCCAGGCCGACCCGCACGTGGCCGCCCAGCAGCAGACCCATCGTCGCGAAGGGGAGCTGGTGACGTCCGAACCCGAGCGTGTTGAACAGCGCGCCGTCGGGCAGGTCCTCGACGGCGGTGAGGAAGTTCCGCGGGGTGGGTCGACTGAGCGTCCCCGGGCCGAAGATGAGCGTCGCGTACACGGGATCGGCCAGGTCGCGCCGCTCCAGCAGCCCGTACACCTCGTTCAGGTGACCGTCGTTGAACACCTCCAGTTCGGGTTTGATCCCCCGATCCCACATCTCTTCGTAGAGGGCGTCGACCATCCCCCGGGTGTTCTCGCTCGTCAGGTGGTCGTAGCGGTTGAGCGGCCCCATGTCGAGGGAGGCCATCTCCGGCGGCGGGTCGGTTCGGAGGGGCAGCGCGCGCTGTTCGAGCGGCGCGCCGGTCCCGCCCGTCGAGTGCTGGACGATCACCTCGTCGGCGTGGCGCCGGACGGCCTCGTCGATCTCCTCGAAGCGCTCCGTGGCGAAGGTGCGCTCGCCGTTCGGTCGCCGAGCGTGGAGGTGGACGACCGCCGCGCCCGCCTCCTCGGCGGCGGCGGCCGCCCGCCCGATCTCCTCCGGCGTCTCCGGGAGGTTTGGCGTCGACTCCTTGCCGTGGACGCCCCCGGTGAGCGCCGCGGTGACGATCACCGGATCGCCGGCGAGGTAGTCCGCGTATGTCACGGGTCTCCCCCCGCGGACCCGCCGCGGTCGGCGTCGTCCACGCCGCGGTCGGCGGTGTCGCCCCGGTCGGCGTGCTCCCGGTAGATCTCGCAGTCGGCGGCGTGGTCGAGGTCGTATCGATCGTTGCAGATGTCGGCGCGCATCGGCTGGACGAACACGTCGACGGCGGTACAGAACGCCCGCGGCTCGTCGAACTGCCGGTCCTCGGTCTCGGATCGGTAGTCGAGAAACGGACAGGCCATAGGGACCCCTCGCCCGGAGGGCGGTTACACGTTTCGGCGGACGCGACGGATCGACGCGGTCCCGAAGTCGACGCGGTCCCGAAGTCGACGCGGTCCCGAAGTCGACGCGGTCCCGAAGTCGACGCGGTCCCGAAGTCGGCACGCGACTGCGGGCGTCACGCTCATACCCGGCGGGTGCCAGGCTGGCACATGGGACGAGACTCCGCGGCGACCGGCCGACTGCTTCTGGGCCTGGCCGGGTTCGCGCTGCTCATGACGATGCTCGGAATCGCGGTCATCTGGGCGCTGACCTACGGCCCGCTCGGGTGACTCCGGCGGCGACGACGCCCCGGCGGTTCGTCACTCGTCCGCGTCGTCCCCCGAGGGGGCGTCGCCGGGGACCCCGTGGGTGACGCCCTCGCGCGTTTCGGCTCGCATCCGGCGGAGCGCCGCCGCGGCGTTCGAGGCGTCGTACCCGAACAGGACGTCCTTCGCGTAGGCCGACGCGACCTCGGTCGCGTGGATCAGGTCGTCGACGTCGACGTTCACCGCGTACAGTTCGATCGAGAAGGGCGTGCCCGGCCGCTCCGCGTCCGATCCGGCGGGCTGCGCCGCGTCCGATCCGGCGGGCCGCTTCGCCCCCGATTCCGCGGACCCTCCGGCGTCCGACCGCGCGCCCTCGGGCGCCCAGTCCAGGCGGCTGTTGAACCCCTTGGCGATCGTCTCCAGCCAGTAGGTCGTGCCGTAGTGGGTGTCGTACAGCGGGACGACGAACTCGTCGACGACCTCGGCGAGGGCGTCGAGGTCGAGGCCGGAACGCCGGTAGAGGTGACCCGGGTACGGATCGGGGTGGAGCGTCAGGTAGAGGCGCCCGGGGACCCGCGCCGCGGCCTCGCGGACGAACTCGGTGATCACGGACGCCCGCCAGGCCGACCGGTCGTCGAACGCGCTCTCCTCGAACAGCCGGTCACAGCGCTCGCAGTGACAGAACTCCTCGCGCGGGAACCCCACGTCGTCGAGGCGGACGTCCCCGTTCGCCGCGGCGCAGTCCTCGACGATCTCCAGCAACCCCTCGCGGTAGCGCTCGTTCGTCGGGCAGACGTACGACCAGTCGAAGTACGTCCGGTCGCGGGTCGCGGGCGTCCCCTCGGGGTCGACCGGGACGAGGTCCGGATTCTCGCCCGCCGCGGCGTTGTCGCCGAAACACGAGAGCATGTTCACGGCGTCCGGCAGTGGCTCGGCCGCCCTGCCGGTCACGTCCTTCACCTCGAAGAAGCCGCGGTCGAACGTCGACCACTCCACCTCCTCGGCGTTGCGGGTCACGACCCCGTACATGGTTCGGGATTCGTCCCGGCGCGGGTAAGTGATTCGACCCGGTCCCGCGGCTCGCCGGTCGGCGTCTCGGAAAAAGCGGGGACGTGCGGTCGGCGGGCGGGACGTGCGGTCGGCGGGCGGGACGTGCGGTTGACGAGCGCGATGTCGACGTCGCGTCTACTCGACGGGGTCGACCTCGATCGGTTCGCCCCCGCTCGACACGAGGACGTAGGCGAGGGCGATCAGTGCCAGGACCATCACGAGTTTGGCTTTTCCGGACATATCAGTTCGTTCGGGGTGACGGACCAAAGTGATTTCGCCGTCCGCTCGCCGTCGGCGCCGACGCGGGGGGTGAGGTTCCGGATCGACGCGGGGGGGGAGGTTCCGGATCGACGTGGGGGTGGGGAGACTCGGGGTCGCCGGGCGGTCAGCCCGCGTCGATGTGGTCGGCGATGTCCTCGCGGATGATCGCACCGCAGTACGAACAGCGGACGCCGGAGTCGACGACGTCGAACCGGGACTGAACGGGCTCGTCGTCGTTGGTGATGCAGTTGTGGTTCGGGCAGCGCAGCACGCCCTCGACGATCTCGGGGCGCTCGACGCGGAGCTTCTCGACCACCTCGTAGTCGCGGACGATGTTGATCGTCGCCTCGGGGGCGATCAGCGAGAGCACGTCGACCTCGTCCTGGCTCAGTTCCCGGTCTTCGACCTTCACGATGTCCTTCTTGCCGAGGCGGTGGCTCGGGACGTTCATGCCGACGCTGACGGACTCGCCACGGGTGCCGTCGATGCCCAGGATGGCGAGCACCTTGAGCGCATGGCCGCCGGTGACGTGGTCGATGACGGTGCCGTTGCGGATCTTGGAGACGCGGAGTTCGGTGTCGCTCATGGTCACAGTAGCGAGTCGAGCAGCGCCATCCTGACGGGCACGCCGTTGTGGGCCTGCTCGAAGTAGCGGGCGTGGTCGGTGTCGTCGATGGCCGGATCGATCTCGTCGACGCGCGGCAGCGGATGCATCACGGTCAGCGACTCCCTGGCCTCGGTGAGTTCGTCGGGACCGATCTGGTACTCGCCGGCGACGGCGCGGTACTCGCTCTCGTCGGGGAAGCGCTCGCGCTGGATCCGGGTGACGTACAGCACGTCGAGTTCCGGGAGCACGGCGTCGAGGTCCGTGTGTTCCCTGACCTGCGCGCCCGCCTCGTGGAGGTCGTACCGGACGCTCCGGGGCAACTGCAGCGACTCGGGGCTGATGAAGTGCTGGCGGGCGTCGAAGTTCGTCAGAGCGTGGGACAGCGAGTGGACGGTTCGGCCGTACTTCAGATCGCCCATGATCCCGATGGTGAGGTCGTCCAACCCGTGGCTCTCCCGGATCGTGTAGAGGTCAAGCAGCGTCTGGGTGGGGTGCTGGCCGGCGCCGTCGCCCGCGTTGATCAGCGGGACGTCGACGAACTCCGCGGCCATCTTCGCCGCCCCCTCGCTCGGGTGTCGGAGCACGATGGCGTCGGCGTACCCCTCGACGACGCGAACCGTGTCCGCGAGGCTCTCGCCTTTCTTGACCGAGGACATCTCGACCGGGCCCATGTCGACGGTCTCCCCCCCCAGGCGTTTCATCGCGGTGTCGAAGCTCATCTTCGTCCGCGTGCTGGGCTCGTAGAAGCACAGCGCGAGGACGCGCCCGGCGTGGCGCTCGCGCGCGGCGGCCAGGTCGGCGTCGATCTCCGCCGCGCGGTCGAGCACCGCCTCGATGTCCCCCCGCGAGAGCTGGGTCGCGGTGATGAGGTGGTCCTGACGCATCGGTCATGGAAGGCACGTGCGTCGTCTTGAATCTCTCGACTGATGGAGGCGACCGTCACGACCGCGGGACGGTCGGCGCGTCCGGCGGCCGCTCAGGGCCAGTTGCCGCCCTGCTGGTAGGCCTTGAGCACCCGCTGGATCGCCACGACGTACGCCGCCGTCCGGAGGTTCGGGACGTCCCGGCTCTCGAACGTCGAGACGAGTTCCTCGAAGGCGTCGACGATCACCCGTTCGAGTTCGTCGTTGACCCGCTCTTCGGTCCAGTGGAAGCGCTGACGGTTCTGGACCCACTCGAAGTACGACACCGTGACGCCGCCGGCGTTCGCGAGGATGTCGGGGACGACGTACACCTCGCTCTCGGTGAGGATGTCGTCGGCGTCGGGGGTCAGCGGCCCGTTCGCGGCCTCGACGATCACGTCCGCCCGAACGTCGCGCGCGAGGTCGCCGTCGATGGCGTTCTCCAGGGCCGCCGGCACCAGGAGGTCCACGTCCAGCGTCAGGAGGTCCTCGTTGGTGATCGTCTCGCTGTCGCCGTAGCCGGTGACGCTCCCCGTCTCGGCCTTGTGGTCGACGACCGCGCGGGTGTCGAGACCCGTCGGGTCGTGGGCGGCCCCCGAGGAGTCCGAGACCGCCACCACGTCCGCGCCGATGTCGTCGAGCAGTTTCGCGGCGACCGACCCGGCGTTGCCGTACCCCTGGACGGCCACGGTCGCGCCCTCGATCTCCCTGCCGAGGTAGTCGAACACCTCGCGGGCGGCCAGCATGACCGAGCGCCCGGTCGCCTCGACGCGGCCCGCGCTCCCGCCGGAGTCGGGCGCCTTGCCCGTGATGACGCCGGGTGCGGTGGTGCGTTCGAGCACCTCGTAGGTGTCCTTGATCCAGTTCATCTCGCGCTGGCCAGTGTTGACGTCCGGCGCCGGGATGTCCCGGTCGACGCCGATGATCGGGCGCAGTTCCGTGGCGAACGAGCGCGTGATCCGTTCGAGTTCGCTCTCGCTGTAGTCGTCGGGGTCGAGGCGGATCCCCCCCTTGCCGCCGCCGTAGGGGATGTCGACGACCGCGCACTTGTACACCATCCACCCCGACAGCGCCTTCACCTCGTCGCGGCTGACCTGGGGGTGATAGCGGATCCCGCCCTTGTACGGGCCGCGATCGCCGTTGAACTGGGATCGGTACGCCCGGAACAGTTCGACACGTCCGTCGTCCATCTCGACGGCGAGGTTCGTCTCGAGGACGCGCTCGGGGTGTTTCAGTCGCTCCAGTACGTCCGACGGCGCGTCGAGATACGCGGCCGCGTCGTCGATCTGCTCCTGGAGACTCTCGAACGGGTTGGCCTCGTCCGCCATGGCTCGATAACCGGCCGCGGCGGGAATATATCTATCGTGTGCGTATCTCGGAAAGAAACTAGCCGTTCGTGTCCGGGCTCGGGCCGCCGTCGCCGTCGTCGGGACCGACCCCGGCCGCCGCCGCGCGCTCGGCGATCCGCTCGGCCTGCCGGATCAGCGGCGCGTCGATCATCTCGCCGTCGACCCGGAAGACCCCTCGATCCCCCGCCGCGTCGCGGGCGGCGAGCACCCGCCGCGCCCACTCGATCTCGTCGGCCCCGGGCGTGAACGCCGCGTTGATGATGGGGACCTGCGAGGGGTGGATAGCGAGCTTGCCGTCGAAGCCCAGCTGGACGGCGAACGCGGCGTCCTCCCGAAGACCTGCCTCGTCCTCGAAGTCGGTGTGGACCGTATCGATCGCCGCCACGCCCGCGGCCGCGGCGGCGACGACGACGCGTTCGCGGGCGTAGAGCACCTCCGTCCCCGCGTCGGTTCGGGTCGCGCCGAGGTCGGCGGCGAGGTCCTCCGCGCCGAAGACGAGGGCGGCGGTCGGGGGGGTCGCGGCGATCGCCTCGGCGCCGAGCACCCCCGCAGCGGTCTCGACCAGCGGGAACAGCGGGAGATCCAACCCCCGGTCCGCCAGCAGGTCGGCCACCTGCTCGACGTCCCGGGCTGCCGTCGCCTTCGGTACCATCACCGCGTCCGGCGGGTGGTCGGCCGGGAACGACGCCACGTCGTCGGCCGCCGCCGGGCCGGGGTTCACTCGCACGCACACCTCGACGTCCGGGTCGAACGCGGGGTCCCCGAGCACCTCGGCCACCGCCGCGCGACCCTCGGCCTTGCGCGCGGGCGCGACGGCGTCCTCCAGGTCGAAGACGATCACGTCCGCGCCGGCTCCGGGCGCCTTGCGCAGCATGTCGGGCCGATCGCCGGGGGAGAACAGCACGCTCCTGCGAGCCATGGGGACCGCAGGGCGCCGGGGGTCTTCAACCTGCACCCCGCGAACGCCGCCACGTCGCGGTCGCCGCGGACCTCGGCCGCTCAGAAGTCGGCCTGGCCGAGCCAGTCGACGAAGGTGACGACGAACCACGTCATCCAGATGGCGAAGACGACGAGCCAGACGCCGTAGCGCGTGGCCCAGCTCGGCACGAGCAGGTGGGCGACGGCGACCAGGACGGTCACGAGCGCGAGGGTCGCCAGGTTCCGCCGGGTCGAGCCGAAGAACTCGCGGAGCTGTCCCATCGACCGTGCCTGTGGCGCGCGGGGGCAATCAAGCCACCGGCGGGCGTCGACTCGGCTCACCGGCGGGCGTCGCCTCGGCGCCATCGCCACCGACCACCACACGGTGCGCTCGCCCCGGACACGACGAAACCGGTCCCGCCGGCACGCTTTTGCCCGCGACCACCGAGCGGACGGTCGTGACCGGACGCTACTTCGAGGAGTTCGAGGTGGGCGAGACCATCGAACACGAGCGACGCCGCACCATAAGCGAGAGCGACAACCAGCGCTTTTGCGACATGACGATGAACCAGCAGCCCCTCCACCTGGACGCCGAGTTCGCGGCCGACACCGAGTTTGGCGAGCGCGTCGTCAACGGCCTGTACACGATGAGCCTGGCCGTCGGGCTGACGATCCCCGAGACGACCGACGGCACCATCGTCGCCAACCTCGCCTACGACGACGTCTCCCACCCCGCGCCGGTGTTCCACGGCGACACCATCCGGGCCCGCTCGACCGTGACCGAGGCGCGCGAGACCGCCGACGGCGAGCGGGGCGTGGTCACGATGCACGTCGAGGTGTTCGCCCGCGAGGACGACCTGGTCTGCGAGTTCGACCGCACGGTGCTGTCGCTGAAACGGCCGCCGCAGTCGGACGAGTGAGCGAGGCGGCACGATCCGACGAGCGAGGCCGTCGCTCCGGGTCGATGGGAAGGGGGAGAACTCGTGACCGACGTCAGTAGAGGACGCCGACGAGGAGGACGACGTTCTGCAGTCCGGCGAGGAGCCAGGGAAAGGCCATCCCGAGCGGGATCAGGTGCCGGTACGGCGAGGAACTCGCCGACCAGGCGACGATCCCGACCGCGAGCACCGTGCCCTTGAGCGCGAGCATCGCCCCGACGGGACCGAGGCGGGCCATCGCCTCCCGAACGATCGGGTTGGCCTCCACTAGACCCTGTGAGAGGCCGAACGCCGTCGTTCCGACGTCGAGCAGCACGCCCGCGCACACCAGCGACCAGGCCAGCCACTCGATCGGCGGGATCGTCGCTAGGGCGCCGGCGCCGTCCTCGGTGTCCGCGTCTTCGACTACCATCGGTCACAGGTCGGCTTACGCCGACGAACCCAGAGACGGCGCGAAGCTCCCTTAGTAGGCGCCGCGTACAGCCGCTGAAGTTGCCCCTACCGGGACGGTCACGAATCGCTGGCAGTCGGCCGATCGACGGAGGCGGTCCGGCGCGAGAGGCGACCCCGCCGTTCGTCTGCACGTCGACCGAACGCCCGCAGTCGCCCGAATTAGGTCGCCGGTGGCCCGAGTTAGGTAGCGCGTCGTCCCGTTAAGCAGGGGTTTGGGAACCTTTCACACGGGGAGGGAGCCGGTCCCGGCGTCGCGAGGCCGTCGCGACGCTTCGCGCCGGGGCGCGCGGCCTACAGCACCGTGCCGTGTTTCTTCTCCGGTAGTCGCTTCTCGACGTCGCGGTAGAACTCGAAGCGGGCGACGAGCTGGGCACGCAGGTCCGAGGGCGGCACGACGTCGTCGATCACCACCTCGCTGGCCATCCGGCGGGCGTCGATGTCCCGCCGGTACTCCTCGCGCAGCTCGGCCTCGACCCGGGCGCGCTCGTCGGGGTCGTCGATGTCGGCGAGGCGGTTGGCGTAGACGGCGTTGATGGCGGCTTCGGGCCCCATGATGGCGATCTCGCCCGAGGGGAGCGCGAGCACGCTCTCGGGGTCGTAGGCGGGCCCGCCCATCGCGTAGATGCCCGCGCCGTATGCCTTGCGGACGACGACGGTCTGTTTGGGGACCGTCGCCGACGAGGTGGCGTAGATGAACTTCTTGCCCGCCTCCAGGATGCCGTCGCGCTCGACCTGCGACCCGGCCATGAACCCCGGCGTGTCACAGAGGTACAGGAGGGGGATCTCGTAGGCGTCGCAGGTCCAGACGAACTCCGCGGCCTTCCGCGCGGAGTCCGGAAAGATGGCCCCAGACCGCTCGGCCGGCTGGTTCGCCACGACCCCGACGGGCCGGCCGTCGATCCGGACGAACGCGGTGACGATCTCGGGGCCGTACTCGGGCCTGAGTTCGAAGACGGACTCGGCGTCGGCGATCCGGTCGAGCAGGTCGCGGACGTCGTAGGGACGGTTCGGCGCCTCGGGGATCAGTTCGTCGACGCCCTCGGGCGGGTACTTCGGCGGGCGCGGCTCGGCCCGGGGCGGCTTTTCGCCCGCCTTGTCCGGGAGGTAGGAGAGGAGATCCGCGACCAGCTCCCGGGCGTGTTCCTCGTCGCGGGCGACGAGGTCAGCGCTCCCCGAGTGGCGCGCGTGGACCGCCGGCCCGCCGAGGTCCTGCAGGTCGATGCGCTCGCCGGTCACCATCTCGACCATCCGCGGGGAGGCGATGGCCATCGCGCTCATCCCCTCGACCATGACGGTGAAGTCGGCGAAGACGGGCGTGTACGCCGCCCCGGCGATGCAGGGCCCGTAGAGCACGCAGATCTGGGGGACGCGGCCGGAGAGCATCGAGTGGTTGTAGTAGTACTTCCCGATCCCCTCGCGGTTGGCGAAGAAGCCGGTCTGCTGGTCGATGCGCCCCCCCGAGGAGTCCATCAGGTAGAGCACCGGCTTGCCGGTCTTGAGCGCGCGCTGTTGCATCCGGAGGAACTTCTCGACGCCGTGGCGGGCCATCGACCCCGCCTTGACGGTGAAGTCGTTGGCCATGAAGTGCAGGTCCCGGCCCTCGAACTCGGCGGCCCCCGTCAGCAGGCCGTCGGCGGGCAGACGGTCGCGGTCGTCGGCGCCGTCGTCGTTCGCGCCGTCGTCGGTCCCCTGGTCGTCGTCCGCGCCGGCCTCCTGACCGTCAGCGCCGTCGTCCCCGCCGTCGGCGTCGCCCCCCTCGACGCCGGCCCCGGGGGCAGCGTCCGTCTCGGACGAATTCGGGTGCCAGGCGTCGAAGTTGGCGAAGCGGCCGTCCTCGAACCGGACGCCGTCGCCGAACCAGAGGTCGAGGCGGTCGCGGACGAACAGTTTGCCCTGGTCGGCCAGCCGCTCTCTGTACCTCTCGGGGCCGCCGCGCTCGATGTCCGCGATCTCCTCGCGGAGTCGTCGCTCCCGGTCGGTCGGCCCGCGCTCGTCGTCGAGCGGATAGGTCGGTTCGGGCGGCGACGCCGTCGCCAGCGGCTCGGCGTCGCCCGCACCGTCCCCGGCGTACACCTCGACCGGTTCGCCGAGGTGTTCGGCGAGCGCCCCGGCGATGGCCTCGGCCTCGTTCCGACTCGCCCCGCTGGCGACGTGGACCTTCATGGCCCCGACTGGGGCGGGCGGTCGCAAATCGTTTTCCCCGGCGCCGGTCGGCGTCCGTCAAAAGCGGCCGCATTCGGCGAGTCGGCGTCCGTCAAAAGCGGCCGCATTCGGCGAGTCGGCGTCCGTCGAAAGCGGCCGTCCCCGGCGAGTCGCCGGCGATCAGTCGAGGGCGGCTTCCAGGCGGTCGATCAACTCGGCGTTGCCGACGTGGACGGGCACGCGCTGGTGGAGTTCGTCGGGGGCGACGTCCAGCAGCGACCGGGATCCGTCGGAGGAGCGCCCGCCGGCACACTCGACGACGTACCCCACGGGGTAGCCTTCGAACTGGAGGCGGAGCTTCCCGTCGGGGGCGTCGGACTGGGCCGGGTAGGCGAACACGCCGCCGTAGTGGAGGATCTGGTTGACGTCGCCGATCATCGCGCCGCCGTAGCGGAGCTTCATCCCCGCCTCCAGTTCGACTTCGCGGACGTAGGCGGTGAAGTCGTCGGGCCAGCGGTTCACCCGGCCGCCGAAGCCGTAGATGTCCGGGTCGTCGGGCAGCGAGACGTCCTCGCGCAGCACGGTACGGGTCCCGTCCTCGACGACGTACTCGGTGACGCTCCCGTCGCGGGCGGCGACGAGCGTGGTGATCGGACCGTACAGCAGGTAGCCCGCAGCGAGCAGGTCGTCGCCGCTGGCCGGCAGCGGCGCGTCGTAGACGCTGTAGAGGGTGCCCATCACGTTGTTGGGCCTGAGGTTCGAGGAGCCGTCGAGCGGATCGACCGCGACCGAGAGGCCCTCGCCCACGTCGATCACCCGCTCGCGCTCCTCGCTGGCGTACTGGCCGACCCCGTCGAGCGCCTGGAGGCGGTCGAGCAGCAGTTCGTCGGCGTAGGTGTCCGCCGCCAGCTGTTTCTCGCCGCTCGGGTTTTCCTCGTCCTCGTAGCGGCGGCGCTCGGGGAGCCCGGCCCGGATCGCCGGGGCGGCGGCGCAGACCGTGTCGACGACCGCCGCAACCGCGTCGGTCCCCGCGTGATCCTCGTCGACCATCTCAGGCTTCCGGGCTGTCGATGGCTTCCAGGGCCTCCTGGGTCGTCGTCTCCTCGTAGATGATCAGTTCGAGGGCGTCGAGGATCTCGCGGGGGTTCTCGCGCTGGAATACGTTCCGTCCGACGGCCAGGCCGGAGCCGCCGGCGTTCATCGACGACTCGACGGTCGAGAGGAACGCCCGGTCGGAGGCCTTCGAGCCGCCGGACATCACGACCTTGCAGTTGGCCGCCGACTGGACGGCCCACTCCATGGCCTCCTCGGAGCCGGGGTACTTCACCTTCGCCACGTCGGCGCCGAGTTCGAGCCCCAGGCGCGCGGCGTAGGCGATGGACTCGCCGCTGGAGGCGTTCCGGAGCCCCTGGCCGCGCGGGTAGGACCACATGACGACGCCGAGGTCGTGGGCGCGGGCGTCCTCCTGGATCGCCCGGAACTCCTCGGCCATGTCGATCTCGTGGTTCGAGCCGCCGTAGACCGTGAAGCCGACGGCGTCGGCGCCGACGTCCGCCGCGTAGGGCACCGTGCAGTTGACCGCGGTGTCGGGCTCGCCGGCCCACATCTCGCTGGTGCCGTTGAGCTTCATCGTCAGCGCGACGTCGTCCTCGTAGGAGGGGTAGTACGCCTCGGCGACCCCCTTCTGGACGGCGATCGAGGTTACCGCCGGGTGGGTCGCCACGTCGAACACCTCATCGGGATCGGTCGTCGACGGGACCGGCTCGAAGTCCCGCGGGCCGTGTTCGAGTCCGTGATCGTACGCGAGGATCAGTACCTTTCCGTCGCGGCTGATGGCCTCGGTAGCGCCTGGAATCATCGTGTAGAAGTCCGCCGATATTACACATAAATTCACCGGACCCGAGGATCGACGACCGCGCTCGGCGGCCGACAACGGGGCCGTACCGACCGAACTGGCGACCGTTGGGAAAAGAATGGAACTACTCGCGTAGTAAATTATTTGAATGGTGTCACGTGTGGGGACGGTCACCCCCGGAGCCACTCGGCGTCAGTCGACCCGCTGTCGGGCCCGTTCGCGCAGCGCCGCGAGGTCGTCGACGTCGAGTTCGAGGGCGTCGGCCGCGCTCTCGACGTTCAGCGTCGCCAGCGCGCGAACCGACCTGACCCCCCCTTCCGCGAGGCGCCGGGCGGTGGCCTCGTCGACGCCCTCGACGACCCGAACCGACACCGGCGACGAGCGCTCCCGCCAGGCCGCCTCGGCGGCCGTTGGGTCGCCGCTCCCGTCGGCGGCCGTCGGGTCGTCGCTCCCGTCGGCGGTCGCTCCGTCAGCGGTGGCGGCCGCTCCGTCGGTAGCCGGCCCCTCTTCGGCTCGCGCCTCGGCCGCCGCCTCCCAGTCGCCGGCGCTGGCGGCGATCCAGGCCCGTTCGTCGTCGTCGAGGCCGCGGACCTGGGTCGAGCGGCGGTCGAGGTCCTCGCCGCTCGACTCGAAGGACCACGACAGCGAGTGTTCGCGCCGGATCCGGGCGGCGACGCCGGGGTTCACGCCGTACTCGACGAGCTGGTTGAAGGAGATCCGCCTCTCGGTCACGTCCGCGGGGGCGACCTCGGCCTCCGAGAGGACGGCCGCGGTCGCCGGCCCCACGAACCGCACGTCGGTCAGCGTCTCGGGCGGGGCGTCCCGCCCCTCGGCCGTCGATACGATCGCCTCGACGGACGGTTCGGTCGACTCGTCCCCTCCGCCGGTCGCGTCGCGGGTTCGTTGGTTACTCACGACCGGTCACCACTGATGCCCCCGTTCGGTTCCTGAACCTTCAACCTTTCCGTATATATTTTTCGGTCGACATGTCCGCCGACCGTGCGCCGCTCGTCTGACGCTATCCCCGCTCTCCTGACGCTGTTCCCGTCACCCTTACGCCCGGGCGTGGCGTAACGCTCGCTATGCGCGCCGTATCCGACATCGACACGGTGGGCGTCGTCGGCGCCGGGACGATGGGGAGCGGTATCGCCCAGGTTGCGGCGACCGCGGGCTTCGGCGTGGTCGTGCGGGACGTCGCCTCCGAGTACGTCGACGCCGGTCTCGACGCGATGGCGGACAGCCTCTCCCGGCTGGTCGATCGGGGGACGCTCACCCGGGACGAGGCCGACGAGGCGCTGACGCGCGTAACCGGGACGACCGACCTCGACGACCTGGTCGCCGCCGACGTCGTCGTCGAGGCGGTCGTCGAGGACATGGACGCGAAACGCGAGGTGTTCACCCAGCTCGACGAGATCGTCGACGACGACGTCGTGCTGGCGACGAACACGAGCACGCTGTCGATCACCTCCATCGCGGGCGCCACCCGTCGCCCCGGGCGCGTCGTCGGGCTACACTTCATGAACCCCGTGCCGATCATGGCGGGCGTCGAGGTGGTCGTCGGGGAGAAGACGCGGGAGGACGTGGCCGCGTTCGCCCACGCTTTCGCCGAGGCGCTGGGCAAGGAGACCTGGGAGGCCGACGACAAACCGGGGTTCGTCACCAACCGGGTCCTGATGCCCTGGATCAACGAGGGAATCCGTGCCTACGACGAGGGCGTCGCCACGAAGGAGGACGTCGACCGCGGCATGAAACTCGGCACGAACGTCCCCATGGGCCCCCTCGAACTCGCCGACCACATCGGGCTCGACGTCTGCCTCCACGCCAGCGAGACCCTCCGGCGGGAACTCGGCGACCGCTACCGGCCCGCCTACCTCCTCCGCCGGAAGGTCGAGGCGGGCGACCTCGGGAAGAAGACCGGGGCGGGCTTCTACGAGTACGAGTGACGGCGCGACGCGGCTGCCACGTCAGTCGCGATTTCGGAGGACGGCGAGTGCGAGCGCGCCGAGGACGCCCGCGAGCAGGAAGACGGCGGCGAGGCCGACGAACGCGAGGGAGAGCCCCTGGACCGCGGCCACGCCGCTGGCGGCGACGTAGGTCAGCGCTGCGGCGAACAGGAACAGCCCCGCGACGAACGCGGCGACGAAGAGGGTCGTTCCCGGCGTGAGGTCGGCACCGGCCATGATCGGGACGTCGGGGGAGGGCCGGATAACAGTGTCGTGAGCCCACCCGACGCGAGGTGCGCGTCCCCTCGCCGGTACGTTACAGCGGACATCGGACCCGGCGCGGGAATCCTCGACCGTGTCACCACGTCACGATACGGGCGAGCACGAACACCAGGAGCGCCGCGAGTAGCGTGCCGAGGATGGTCTCGACGCTCGCGATCACTCGCGCCCACGCGCCGATGGGCTGGATGTCGCCGTATCCGAGCGTCGAGAACGTCACCACGCTGAAGTAGAAGCTCTTGAACATGACGTGGGTTATCCACCACGTGGGCGCCGCGTCCGGGTTCTCCAGCGAGTAGGTGATCGCCTCCCCGTTCTGGATCTCCTGGATGCCGCCGGTGAGCGGATACAGCAGGGCGGAGACGACGATGACCGTGAGCGACACCAGCAGGACGCGGTAGGGGCTGTTGCCGTACTTCACGACCCACCGGGACACCTCCAGTTTCAGGCCTTCTGCGTAGTCCCTCTCGTCCCACGCGAGGCGTCGCCGGGCATCCTTCTCCAGAGTGTAGCTCCGCTGGGCCAGTCGTGGGAGGCCGTTGTCCTGGTACACCCGGCGGAGCTGGCGGTACGCCCACGCCGCGGCTTCCAGTCGATGGTCGTCGCTCAGCGTCGGCTCGACGTCCGCGCGCTCGTACACGGACGTCTCTCCCAGGTTCGTCCCGCCGCCGACGTGACGTCGGTGAGAACGGTCTCGTTGAGGAGAGCGCCCTCCAGCGTCGCCCGCCGGAGGTCGGCATCGGTGAACGTCGCGCCCTCGAGGTTCGCGTCCGAGAAATCCGCGTTGAGGCCGCTGACGTTCGTCAGCGTCGCGAGTCGCATGTCGGCTCCCGAGAAGTCACTTCCGATGATGTCGGCGCCGGTCAGGTTGGCGCTGACGAGCGACGTCCCCGCGAACCAGTCCAGGCCGACGAGGGTCGCACCCCGGAGATACGCCCCGTTGAGCCGGGCGTCGTCGTCAAACGCGACGTCCTCGAACGTCTCGCTCGTCTTGCCGTCGACCTTGGCGTGCCAGACGCAGTGATCGTGGTCCTCCCAGGTCGGTCGCTCGCAGGTATCGCTCGAGAACTGGTCCTCGACCAGCCCGATCTCCAGGCGATACCCGCACTGATCGGTTTTCCCGTCCGTCATAGGGTCCCGTGGACCCAGACTCCGAAAAACTAGTGCGCTTCACGGGCGCTCTCGAACGGACGTTTCAGCCCGTTTACCGGATCGAGAACCCCTTTCGACGGTGGTCGGCGAGGCGCCGATCCGGTCGGCGTCGCACCCCGAGCGACCCCCGCGGCTCGACCGTCGCCGTCACGGCCCGAACATCACCCGCGTGACCGCGTTCAACCCCGACAGCGCCTCGCGGGCGGTGGCCGGCAGCGACTCGGGCGGCTCGGCGAGCGCCGGTTCGTTCTCCGGGTCGGGCGCCCCCACGACGAGCCGCCCCACCATCCCGATGCTCTCGTGGGGGGTGCAGTGGTAGTCGTAGACCCCCTCGACGTTGAACGTCCGCTCGAAGGTCGCCCCCGGTTCCGAGGCGACGCCGCTGTCCCAGCCCGGCGCCTCCTCGGGGATGCGGTGGGGCCGGTCGTTCGCGCTCGCGTACGCCGTCGTCGAGTGGCTCCCCTGCACGAGTTGCCAGATCACGGTCGTCCCCGGTTCGACCCACCGGAAGGGAACGGTGTAGAAGTTCCGCCCGTCGCCCGACGTGTACATACCGATGCGCTTGGGCGACGGTCCCCCCTGCTGGCTCCCCGACCCGTCAGCCGTTCCCGTCCCGCCTCCGGTCTGCGCCGCGCCGGGTCCCCCGAGCGCCGCGGCGCCGAGCAGGCCCCCCGTCGCCTGCAGGGCGCGTCGCCGGCTAAAAAATCGGAAGTCTGACATTACGACGGAGGGTTCGTCGCCGGGCCGAATACCCGTTTACCTTGCGACTGCCGGGGATGGCGCGGGGGCGGGCCGTCCACCCCGTCGCGACGCGCTCGGTGGGTGCGGATTATCGCGACTGATTACCCGGCCGTCGGGCTTTTGAGGCCCCCCGTCCAGGATCGGGCAATGATATCCGTCGCGGACCTCCGGAAGACCTACGGCGGCTTCCCGGCGGTCGTGGGCAGTTCCTTCGACGTCGACGCCGGCGAGATCTTCGGCGTCGTGGGGCCCAACGGCGCCGGCAAGACGACGACGCTCAAGATGCTCGCCGGCCTGATCGAACCGACCTCGGGCGAGGTCTCCGTCGGGGGACTGGCGCCCGGCGACCCCGAGATGCGCCGGGGCCTCGGCTTCCTCCCCGAGGAGTCGCCGCTGTACGAGGACATGACCGCCCTCTCGTACCTCCGGTTTTTCGCCGACCTGTACGACGTCCCGCGCGAGACCGCCGACGAGCGCGTCGGCGCCGCGCTCGATCGCCTCGAACTCGAACACCGCGAGCGCCGCCTCGGGGACATGTCCAAGGGGATGAAGCGCAAGGTCGCCATCGCTCGCTCGCTGGTCAACGACCCCGACCTCCTCATCTACGACGAACCCGCCTCGGGGCTCGACCCGCTCACCACCAACTACGTGCTGGAGTTCACCCGCGAACTCAGCGACCGCGGCAAGACGGTCGTCTTCTCGGCGCACAACCTCTACCACGTCGAGAGCGTCTGCGACCGGGTCGTCATCATGAACCGCGGGGAGATCGTCGCCCGCGGGAGCGTCCCCGAGATCCGGGCCGAACACGGCACCACCGAGTACCACGTGTACACGAGCGTCCCCGTCTCCGGCGTCGACGCGGTGGAGTCGGTCGAACCGGTCGAGTCCGCGGCCGTCGCCGGAGCGGTCGACGGGGACCCGACCGCGGTCGGCGCCGACTCGACCGGGACCGGCCCGGGAGATCCCCCGGCCGGCGACAGGGCACCTGCGGCCGGGGGCGTCACCACGGCCGACGGAACGACCTCCTCAGACGTGACGACAACCTCCGACGACGGAACGGGCGCCCCCGACGACGGCAGCGGCTCCGGCCACGGGGGCGACCCCGGCTTCCGCGTCGTCGACGCCGGCGCGACCGCGCCCCCCGCGGCCGACGCCTACCGGGTCGTGGTCCCGGACATGGCGGCCGTCGACCGGGTCCGCGACGCGACGAGCGCGGCGGGCGGCGAGGTGACCGACATCCGCACCCGGGAGCCGAGCCTGGAGGACATCTTCCTGCAGATCGCCGGCGAACCGATCGAGGGCGGCGAGCGGGAGGGCGCGCGGTGACCGGCCGCCTCGCGCCTCGCGTCCGCTCGCTCGCGACGGCGACGACGCCGACCGGGACGGTCTCGCGGCCGACCGACGCCGCGGGGGCCCGTCGCGGCGCCGACCGACGCCGACCGGGGTGGCTCGCCTGATGCGAGACCGCCTGCGCGCGTTGGGTGACCGCCTGCGCGACCACCTCCGAGCGGTCGCCCGGATCGCCCGCTGGGAGGCGAGTCGGACGGCCGGAACGGTCGACCGGCGGACGGCGATCCTGGGCGCGGTCGCCCTCCTCCTGATGGGGGGCGTCGTGGGTGTCGCGGCCGCGACCGGCGGGGTCGCCGTCGACCGGGACATCTACCGGATCGGCGTCGCGCCCGACCACCCCTACGCCGCCCCCGTCGACGCGAGCAGTTCGCTCGACCGCGTCGCCGTCGACGACCCGCGGGCCGACGTCCGCGTCGGCGACGGCTACCTCGCCCGCGCGGAGTCGACCAAGGGCCAGGCGGCGCTCTCGGCCCTCCGGAGCGCCGTCGAGAACCACAACGACCGGCTCATGGCGAACGAGACCAACGCCACCGCTGCCTATCCAGTGATCGTCTCGCTGGAGTACCGGACGCGGGATCGGATCGTCCCCGGCGGGACGACTGGCGGGACCGACGGGTCGGGCGGCGCCGGTGGATCGAGCGGCGCGACCGACGGCGATTCGGCCGGCGGCGATTCAGTCGGCGGCGGGACCGACGGTGGAACGGAGGGGGCGACCGACGGCGGGGGCGGTCCGGCCGCCGGCGGGACCGGAGGCTCCGACGGCATCGGTAGCGGTTCCCTCGACCCGAGCGCCGACGACGGATCGCTGCCCGTCCCGGGACTCGGCGGGTCCGGCGGTCTCTTCTCGACCGGACAGTCCGGGTCGCCGGCGGACATCTCGCCGCCGTTCCCCTTCGCCTCGCTGGTGCTCGCCTTCGCTTTCCTCGTCCCGATGAACTTCGTGATCCAGGCCTACGGGTCGACGATCCTCAACGAGCGGATCAACCGCCGCGGGGAGTTGCTGCTCGTCGCACCCGTCACCCGCGGCGACATCGTCGCCGGCAAGACGCTGCCGTACTTCGCCGCCCTCGTCGCGGTGACGGCGTCCATCGCCCTCGCCGTCGGCGGCGGGGTCGTCTCGGTCGCCGCGGTCGTTCCCGTGGCGCTGCTCTTTCTCGCGTCGACGTTCGTCGGCGCCATGTTCGCGCGCTCGTTCAAGGAACTCACCTTCGTGACGGTCACCGTGTCGGTGTTCCTCACCTCCTACACGTTCGTCCCCGCCATCTTCACGAACGTGACGCCCATCGCGCTCATCTCGCCGCTCACCCTCGTCGTCCGGGACCTCCAGGGCACCGGGGTCTCCCTCGGCGAGTACGCCTTCTCGGCCGGGCCGTTCCTCGTGGGGTCGACGGTGCTGTTTGCGATCGGCACCGGCGTTTACCGCGAGGAGGACATGTTCACCCAGCGGCCCGTGCCGCTGAAGTTCCTCGACGCGCTCGACAGCCGCCTCCGGGGCACGTGGTCGGTCGCCGCGATGTCGGCGCTGTCGATCCCGTTCGTGTTCATCGCCGAACTGCTCGCCATCGCCGTGCTGTTCGTCCTGCCGGTCGACCTCTCGATCCCCCTCCTGCTCGTCGTCATCGCCGGGCTGGAGGAACTGGCCAAGAGCCTCCACGTCTACGCCGGCTTCGCGAAGGCCCGGTTCGAGCGCACCGCCGGGACGGCGCTCGTCCTCGGCGGGGTCTCGGGGCTCGGCTTCTTCGTCGGCGAGAAGTTCACCGCGGTCGTGCAACTCGTCGGCCTCCCGGGGCTGGAACTGGGGCGGGCCGCCTTCGGGTCGGCGGGCATCGGGGCCGGCGCCGGGCCCGGCCTCGCGCTCGCGCTGCTCGTCGCTCCCCTCGCGCTGCACGCGGTCACGGCGTCGATCACCGCGCTCGGCGCGACCCGGGACCGGACGTGGTACGCCGCGACGCTGGTCGCCGCGATCCTGGTTCACGCCGCCTACAACCTCACGGTGGTGAGCGTCCTTGGCTGACGCCGAGTCGTCCCCGGCGCTCCTCGCGCGCCTCGGCGACGTCTGGCGCGACCCGCGCGTCGCCATCGCCCGCCGCGAGTGGCGGGTGCTCACCGCCGAGAAGACCATCGTCCTCGCGCTCCTCATCCAGCTGTTCATCGCGGCGTTCTCGTCGTTCCTCGTCGTCGGCCTCGTCTCGCTGTACGACCCCGGCAGCGTGGATGGCTACCAGGTCGACGTCGCGGTGACTGGCGACGTGACCCAGGACCTCCTCGGGGCGGTCCAGGAGCGAACCGGACTGAACGCCCGCCCCTACGGCAGCCTCGACGACGCACGGACCGCATTCGACGCCGGGCGGGTCGACGTGATCCTCGCGGCCGAGCGGCGCGACGGTCGCGTGTTCGTCGACGCCGTGGTCCCCGACTCGAACGTCGAGACCACCGTGACCGTCGTGCAGGTCCGCGAGGCGCTCCGCGCCTACGAGCGGGCCGAGCGAACCGACCGCCTGGCGTTCATAGAGCGGGCGCCACTCGAACTGCCGCCCAACCCGCCGTCGAGCCCGTACTACGGGTTCACCTACACCGTGCTCGTCCCGCTCCTGATGTTCCTGCCCGTGTTCATCAGCGGCTCCATCGCCGTCGACTCGCTCGCCGAGGAGTTCGAACGAGGGACCCTCGAACTCCTGCGGGTCGCGCCCGTGTCGATGGTCGACATCGTCGACGGCAAACTGCTCGCGGCCGCCGCGCTGGCCCCCGCCCAGGCCGCCCTCTGGCTCGCCCTGCTCGAACTCAACGGCACCCGGATCGGCCACCCCGCACTACTGGTGACGCTCGTGGCCGCGCTGGCGGTGATCGTCGTGGCGATGGCCGCCGCCGTCGCCCTGCTCGCCCCCGACCGCCGCGCCGGCCAGTTCCTCTACTCGATCGGCGTGCTGCTCGTGTTCGGCGGCACCGCGCTGCTCCCCCACGGGCCGACGAACACCGCCGCCAGGCTGGCGATCGACAGCGCCGCCCTCGCCAGCGTCGCGGTCGTCCTGGCCCACGTCGCGCTCGCGGTCGGCTGCGTCCTCGCCGTCCGCCGGCTGACCGAACGGATCGACCTCGACGGCCGGTGACGACGGATCGACCTCGACGGCCGGTGACGACGGGTCGACCTCGACGGTCGGTGACGGCGAAGCGGCCGGCCACTCCGATCGGTCACCCCGAGCCGGAACGCACACAAGGCCGGCCGCGAAAGCGGTGGGCATGGGACTCGGAAGCACGGCGAAGAAGCTCCAGCGGGTGGCCGACACCGCAGAGAAGCTCTACAGCCGCATCAACGACCTCCGCGACCAGATGGTCGAGATGCAGAAGACGGTGACCGAGACGAAAGATCGGCTCGACGTCCTCGAGACCGAGAGCGCCGAACAGCGGGCGTTGCTCGAAGCCCTCGCCGAACGCGAGGGCATCGACGTCGACTCCGTCACCGCGGACGCGCACATCCGCGAGGCCGAAACCGAAGCCAGCGACGACTCCGCCGACGGGGCGGCGTCCGTCGACGCCGACGACGCGACCCCGGAGTCGGAAGCGGCCGCGGAGTCGGAAGCAGCCGTCGACTCGACGGACTCGACCGCGACCTGAGACCGGCTACCGGAACCGGACCCCACACTGGCGGCGTCCCCGCCCGCCACCGAAGGTCCTCAGTCCAGCAGCCGGCCGTGTTCGACCTTCATGCACCGGTCCTGGACGACGTCCAGCCCCGCCTCCTCGGCTCTCGCCGCCGCGTCGTCGTCGGCGATGCCGAGCTGGAGCCAGAGCGCCTGGACGTCGCCGCGGGACTCCTTTCGCTCGATCACCTCGTCGACGATCCCCGGCACCTCCTCGCTCGGGCGGAACACGTCGACCAGGTCGACGTCCGCTTCCACGTCGGCCAGGGCGTCCGCGGCCTCGACGCCGAGGATCTCGTCGGCGAAGGGGTTCACCGGAACCACCTCGTAGCCGTGACGCTGGAGGTACGCCGGCACGTCGTGGGCGGCCTTCCCGGGCGAACTCGAACAGCCGATGACCGCGATCGTCTCCAGGTCGAGCAGCGATCGTAGCCCGTCGTCACTCGTGATCGGCATCGTCCGTCCGTACGCACCCGGGGCCTAAAGGGTTCGCGCCCGTGTCGCAGTCGACGACCCCGATCGTCGGACGGCGTCGCGGCGGCCCGGGTGGAATCGGGTCCGCTCAGCCCGCGAGCCTGACGTCCGGCTCCTCGTCCTCGGAGACGGTGACGATCCCGTCGAACAGCTGTTTGAGCGTGTTCATCGTCCGGTCGTCGTGGGCCGTCGAGTCGATGGCGAACAGACCCAGTCCGTTGACGCTCTGGATCCGCCCGGTGAACACGTGCAGAAACCGGAACACCGTCTGGAGATCCGAGTACATCAACAGCGTCGACAGCGAGTGGAGCATCACCCGGTTGCGCTCGATCCCCTCGTCCTGGTAGAACATCTGGAGGAACTCCGAGAGCTTGATCCCGATGCCGGTCATGTCGACCGGAGACGAGGCGTACTTGATCCGGTCGTCGTCGCGGACGTCGTTGACGCCCTGCTGGCGCGTGACGCAGTCGACGACGGCCACGGGCCTGTTTTCGACGTCGACGCGCTTGCCGTAGTCGTTCAGCACCCGGTCGGCGTTGTCCTTGGTGGTGACGATGATCGCACCGTCGCCGTGTTTCGTCCCCTCGGCGAGCACGTCGAGGGCCAGCCCCCGCTTGCCGGTCAGCGGCGGGCCCGAGAGCAGAATGTTGGTTCCGGGGTCGACCTCCACGTCCAACCCAGGCCCGAGGTCATACATTATGCGGTCCTCGGTGCGCTGGTCGTGACTGAAGGGCTCGCTCCCCCGAGACAGTTCGACTCGCCGAGAGTCATTAGGTGGTACCACCAAACAGGGAACTGGTAATATTCTTTTTGATTGGGCGACTGCACGCGCCGGCGATTCGGGGACCTGACGCGATTCCCGCGAGACCGAGCCCCTTTCGTCGGCCCGTCGCGGAGGCGGGCACGATCACCGCGGTGTGGATCGAAACCACGTGATTTATACTCGCCACGCGCGGAGCAATCCAACGCGGGCGCTTAGCTCAGTCTGGACAGAGTGCTTGGCTTCGGACCAAGTTGTCGCGGGTTCAAATCCTGCAGCGCCCATCCTGTTACCGCATCTTTAGGAACCAATAGACGCGAGTACGTTCCTTAAGTATGGGTTCGCAACCCCGCGGGAGAGTTGAACCCGTCACGGGACGGGGGTCGCCGCCGTCGGTCGGTTCACGAGAGCCAAACATGACCGACGAACTCGAAGCGATTGACCCGAGCACAGCCGTCGAAATGTACATCGCCGACCGGGAAAACGAATTATCGCAAGCCACAATCTACTCTCACCGGTCGAGACTCAGCCACTTCACCCGGTGGTGCGCCGAGGAAGGAATCGCGGAAACGCGCGAGCTTACCGGACTCAACCTTCACGAGTACCGGCTCTGGAGGCGAAACGAAGGGGAACTGAATAGCGTCACCGAGAAGACGCAGATGGACACCCTGCGCGTCTTTATTCGCTGGTGCGAGAGCATCGCCGCCGTCGAACAGAACCTATCCGAGAAAGTCTTGAGCCCCAGCTTGTCGAAGGGGGAGAACGAGCGCGACGAAATGGTTGACCCGGACGTCATCCGGTCGATCCTCGATTACTTATCAACGTACGCGTACGCGAGTACCGACCACGTCACTCTCCTCCTCATGTACCGAGGACTGCTACGCCGCGGAGCGGTCCGAGCGATCGACCTTGACGACGCGCACCTCGAAGAGGACGAACCGTACATCGAGATTCACCACCGACCCGAAACCGAGACACCGCTCAAGAATAAGGACGAAGCCGAACGCGAGATCGGTCTCAAGCGAGGAACCGCGGAGGTATTGCAGGACTACGTGAGGGAGCGACGGCACGACGTAACGGACGCGTACGACCGTCGCCCGCTCATCACTACGGAACAGGGCCGACCGCACGCAACGACGGTCGCAGCGACCGCGTACGCCGTCACACGTCCCTGTAGTATCGGGGCCGAGTGCCCGCATGGGCGTGACCCGGGGACGTGCGACGCCGCCAGAGACCGGCAACAAGCGTACGCGTGCCCGTCATCGAAGTCCCCGCACCCTATCCGACGCGGATCGATTACCGCGTGGCTTCGAGCCGATATCCCGGATACTGTCGTTGGGGACAGGGCGAGTACGAGTCCCGAAGTCCTCGATAAGCACTACGACGAACGCACCGAACACGAGAAGATGCAGCAGCGACGGAGGTACCTGAACCACGTGTGAGCAGGCCCGGGTGCGGGCACGGCGCGAAGCACTGGTCGGCGCGTGAGGCCGGCAACCCCACCCCTCACAACTGTATCACTAAACAAACACTCGCGGAGGGTGAATCCCTCATACCTACACCCCATCTTAGGACGAAACACCCCTGTAACTAACCCCGTCAAAAAATACGATAACGGCGCGAAATAATTCTTTAGAGTTTCTAAAACGCTTAGAAAGCGCCACGTTAAATCCCATTATGCAAAGTTGATACGAAGGTTACTATCGGGGTTATTTGTGTGAACGGGACTTATCACTAGACAGAAGAACAGTGACGAAAACACATCACCCCGCCGCGGTCATTTACGTCCGAGGAACCGCCCCCGAAGACGTCAACGAACAACTCCGCGACTGCATCCGGTACTGCGAAACAGAACTCGACCACACCTGGATCGACGAGCGTCACGCCCGACGAGCCTACACTGACACAATCAAACCCGGCCGCGGCACCGTCCTTGTCAACCGGCGACGAAGTGATAGCACAGGTATCCGGATCGAACGGGACTGGAGCCGTCAACAACAACAAGCAGGCCGACGCCGCGCGCTCGAAACAGTCGAAGCGTTCGCGGGGAACAACATCGACGTGGTGATTCCAACAGTAGACACCATCGCTCGGAATCACAAGCACATCGACGAGCTCCTCAGCCTACTCGAAGCTGGGTGCGCGATCCACGTCGTCACGGACGGAATCACGCTCAGAACCGCCACGGACGCGACGACCGACATCCTCGAACTCCGAACTGGATTGTACACCGAGCGCGAACGCCCCGACCCGGTCGAAACGACGCGCTCACCGGGTACTCCCGCGGAAGACGTCGAGTTAGAGTTCGCCGATCCTGCAGCCGACGCGGACGGCGCGTTGGAAGCCACCACGAGAGCCGACAGTAAGGACGAGACCGAGGGCGAGGTGAACGACGCTGTCGAGATCACTCTCCCCGTCCGCCGCGAGTACGAGGGCGGCAGACCCCCGAAAGGCTTCGACATCAGCGGGGACGAACTCGTATCGAACGACCACTACCTCACCATTCACGACGTCGTACAGGCATTCAGAGACGGAGAGATCAGCAAGCGGAAGGCCGCGGAGAAACTCGATGTGTCGAGAGCCACTATCACCAACCTGGCGGACCGGACCGAACTGTACCAGTTAGCATAACCGCCGCACTCTTTCTTGTCAACGTCTCGCGTGAGCGGTCTCCCCGTCGACGCGCGCACGTTACCGCCGTGGTAGGTGAAGGAGTCGAAGACTAACCACACGGCCGTCGGTTGGGCGGGCCGAACGTGAGTACCGAGGGAGTGTCCGGTCGATTCTACCACACCCAATTTTCGGCTTTACCCCCGGGGTGTGGTAGGGTTCGATAGGGAGAACCGTTCTACCGGGTTAATTGCAGTGGTTACCACACCTAAACAGGATTTCACGGTAAAAGTACTGTATAATTAGAACGGGGAAATAGAGATTTTCTTTGAGAGAGTTTTACCCCCGGGGGGTGTGGTTTAGGTGTGGCTACCCCGTCGATTCTACGGGTAGAAGGCGGTAGGCGCGGTTTTAGCACCACACCCCGGGGGGACCCCCCTCAGATTGGGTGTGGTGGAGTGTTCAGGCCGGGGTGCGCGTCGCGTCCTAATGATTCATCAATGTCGGCTCCGGCGAGTCCGTCGGGTGCGCGCGTATGTGGGTTGTCAATGATGGGTGCAAACAGCGAATCCGTGATTTGGTCGTACTGTCAGTACGGGTAGCGTGCTGAGAGTCCGATTTCGGGCGGTAGAGCGCGTCTATCCGGAAGGTCTTTGCAAGCCTTTAAGTCAAACAGGGGCATTAATCGTAATTGACCATCGGGACAAGGGGAGCCAGAAAACCAAGTGCTCCAGAACCGAGCGACCCGGCGTGAGATCGGGTCAAGTTCTGATGGGTGAGACGATAGGGGTCTTCACCCATGAGAACAAACGACACGCACCCTGATAAAACAGGGAACCGGAACAAACCAGCACGCATCGAACTTACGAACGGAGACGTCTACGACGTCGCTCACCACTTTGTCAGCGAGCGTGAGCAGTACGTCGCCGCGTACGAGACAACGCGAGACGACGGGATCGATTACCGCATCCCGCTCAGCGCGATCCGCGTTATCGACACTACCAGTGACGTCGAAGGGCAGAACGGCGATCACGCATCGTCAGTTGGGTACGAAACGTTAGCGGAGAAACTCGAATCGCAATCACGCCGGTCGTTCTTCGGCGCGGACGAGGGCAAGCACGGCGAACTTGTCACCGACGGCGGGATCGACGAAGAACCACCGTGGATGCAGGATTACCCGAACCGGATCGAAAAAGGCGAGACGGTCGTCGTCCCGTCCGACGACCCGGCAATCGTACCGAGCACGACCACGGTTGAACGCGCCGGCGGGCTCTCATGCAGCGCGTCCCGGCGAGTCCGACTCGCGGACGGTCCCTCGAAGAACCATCAAGTCGTGAAGCTCCTCGAAGCTGCGCGCTGCAACTCGTGCGGTGTGCTCCTCGCGGACCAGTACGCCGCGAAGTGCCACCCTCGCTGCGGAGGTGATGCGGATGGCGAGTAACCCGGACGAGCAGCAGGAGGAGTTCGACGCCGAGATCAAGACTGACGAACTCGCCGCAGACTACGCGGGAGACGACGAAGAGCCGCCGGAGGTAGACTTCGACGGCATTGAACTTGACAACGACGCAGACGACGACACTGACGATGCGGACGCGCGCGTCGACGCGGAGACCGCCAGCGACGACACGGGCCCGGACCCGGTCGAGTACGACCAGTCCGAAGACGTCGATTACACAGAGGTAGACACGCGAGGACTCGACGGGCACGGCGACACGTTCGGCCCTGACCCGACTGCGGTCGAACCTGACGTTGACCCGGAGAAGATTACAATCCGTAAGAACGACGACGGGAAGTGCGTGACGACGAAGGTCACCGCGACCTTGTCATCTGAGGGCGCGCGAGCGCTCCCACCTGAGGACGAATACAAAGGCGACCTGCAGGACATAACCGATGAGAAACCGGGACACGGCCCGAAACCGGACCGCGTCGCCGCGCTTCGAGCCCGGTTAATCCGGGTGGACGTGAACGACCACGGAGAATTCGCGCCGACATGGGGAGCCGCGTACGTCGCGGATGCGAGCGGTGCAGCGATAATCTACCTGCGGGGTGAGCAGCACGTCGAAGAATTCGAAGCACTTGACGCGGGCGACGAGATCTTGTTAACGGGTCTCCTCAACAGGGCTGAAACGGGGTACAAGTACTCGACATCGCCCGCGACAGAGGTTGAAGTGCTGCAGTCAGACGAGTACCCGGCCGGGTACTACCTCGATAAGCAGTCCGAGCTGGAGAACCTCCGGTCAGTGTTCAACGACGCCGATACCCAGCCGACGGCGTGGAATCAAGTCGCGGACATCCTCGTGGACGAATTCGAAATCGCCGTGCCGTACGGCGAGGAAGACGACGACCCGACCTGGTGGCTGTACCAAGATGCCGGCGAGCACGAAGGCTTGTGGATACCGTCCGGCCGCGGTCGCCTCGAAACGGTCCTCGGAGATAAACTCCCGTACGACGTCAACTCTGGCCGTCACCGCCGCGAAATCCTAAAGAACGTCAAAGTCCGGTGCCGAGTCGAACCGGACGCGTTCCACGCCGGTGCGCCGAGCGAAGACGATCTGAAATGGGTCGTCGGCGTGAAGAACGGAGTCGTCGATCTGCGGACCGGTGAACTTCATGCGCACGGGCCGGAGTGGCGACTGTCGTCGAAGCTCCCGATCGAGTACAAGCCCGACGAGTACGACGGTCTCGGTGAAGGCATCGACTGGTTCCTAGACGACGTGTGCAAGACTGACGAGGACCGCCGGATGTGCATGGCGATGGCCGGTCACAGCTTGATGCGTCACCATCAAATCAAGTCGGCGTTCCCGGTTCTCGGTCCCAGCAACAGCGGGAAGACGAAGTGGCACGGGATCGTGAAGCGACTCCTCGGGTACGAGAACGCGCACACGATGAACTTCGACGCGTTCGCCGCCGGTGAAGGCTTCGAGACCGGGAAAATCCTGGGCGTGCACGCAGCGCTCGATGACGACGCGACCGGGAAGAAGATCACCGACTTGAACTTCTTCAAAAAGGTCACTGGTGGCGAAGAAGTGAGCATCAATCGGAAGTACGAGAAACTCGCCGATTACACGCCGTTCGCCACGATTAGCTGGTTGTCGAATGACCCGTCCGTCCTAGGGGAGAAGAACAGCGGGGTCAGGTCCCGCTTGTACCCGATTGTGATGCCGTACCGGCACACGGAGGACTCGGGCGACGGGCACAAGGACAAGATCGATGCGACCGAGCTCGAATCCAGAATCTACGCGGAGGAAGAGCTCGAAGCACTACTCGTCGCCGCGGTCGAGAAAGCCGGTGAGATGTACCGGACCGGTGACGTCGGCGCGGAGCGGACGGAGTCGGAGCGCTGGCAGATCTACGAGTGGTGGAGCGACGGCGTAAAGCGATTCATGAGCGAGTGCGTCACCGCGAACGCCGGGCACGTCATGCCGAAGGATGCGGTGTACGAGGCGTACGTCCGGTGGTGCGACGGGGAGGGCATCGAGCCGATGAACCCGTCCACGTTCTGGCGGACAGCGCGCCGCACCGGGGAGTACTTCGAGACTGACGGCGTGTGGTTCGACTCCAATAGCCGGGGTGTGAAGCACGTGCAACTCGCCCCTGCAGGGTTGGAGTACTGCCCGGACGCGCTCCTCGATAAGATGGACGCGACCGGAGCGGCGAAAGCGAGCTTGTCAACGGCGACGGCGATCCGTGACATCCAGCCGTTCCGCGGACCGAGCTTCTACACGGTTGAAGGCACGGTCCGAGTCGGTGATCCGTACGAACCAGGATTCCTTGTGGAGGGCGACGACGCCGCGATCCGCGTGTTCATCGACCCGCACAAGAGCGACTCGCTCAAGGACAGCATCGATGACGCCGGGGATTACATCCCGGACTTGGCGAACGGCGACACGGTCCGCCTAGAGAAGATGGAGAAGGACCGCGACGACGGCCGGTTGTGCCTGCAGTACGTGCACGGGTACTCGACGGTGAAGGTCCTCGAAACGGAAGACAGGGACGATGAACAGGACATCCTCCCCGACGAACGTTACAACGACGACGGCGAGCGGAAGGCGCAGCGGGAGCGCGTGAAGACGGTGAAAAGCATCATCGGTGACGTTGAAGAGGAGAACGAGAACGGCGCGCCATTCGAGGAGGTGCGCGATGCCGTGGTCGAGGCCGGGATCGATGCGGGGAAATTCGAGCACGAACTCGAAAAACTCCGGCACCAAGGCGACGTGTACGAGCCCGCCGAGGGCCGACTCAGGGTGATCTGAATGTCAGCAAGTGACCAGCCAACTACAGAGACGCACTCGCCGCCGCGCGCGACCGGCATCAATCAACCCGAAAAGACCAGGTACTGGACGCTTCGCTACTGGGACGAAATCCGGGATAATCTCCCGATCCCATCGGATAGGTGGCGGTGGACCGAGGCCGACCTTCCGCACCGCCTCAAATACATCCTCAAAGAGTGCGGGCACATCAAGCCCGCAGACACGGTGGACGGGTACTGGCGGACGACTCGTCAGTACTACAGGTACGTGCAGGAGACGGCGCACGAGGACGAGAAGCCGGTCGGCACGAGGATACGCGGGCACTCCCAGGACCAGTCGAAGCGGGACGCCGTGAGAAGCCGAGAGACGCCGACAGAGCAGGCGACGCTCTTCGGCGACTCAACGGTCGCGGGAGACGACGAAGCCCGCGAGGGCGGCGATGCGGAGCGAGACGGGGACGAGGGCGACGAAGCGGGCCGTGGACTCGCCACCGGGCAGACGACACTCACCGGTGCGAGCGGTCTTGTCAACGTGGACGCGAACGCGGAGGGTCGGTGGGTGGTCGGCGCGGAACCCGCGTCGACGCGAGTTCGCCGCGCCACGGGGGACGAGTACCCCGCGACGCCAGAACCCGACCGACTCGACGCGTAACACCCACTACTGTTTTCACGGTTTTTCGAGCGGGACGATGAACCGGTAGAAGAACCAGATGTTGACCGCGAACCCTGCAGTGCAGAGAATGGCAATTTTGCCGAGGGAGAAGAGCACGTCACCGGTCGCAGGCGTGGGAGTCATACACCCAAATCGAGGTTGTCAACCGGTCGGATGACTAGTCGCCCGTCCTCATCGAGCGTGATTAGGAGTTGTTCCCCGCCCTCGATACCGAGTTTGTCAATCACTTCCGGCGGGAGGTTTATCGAGACGGACCCGGACGCCCGGTTTTCGTTTGCGGTTCGGAAGTGCATGTGTCTATGTCAACGTACCCGCCGAACCTGGTTTAAACAGGGTACCTGATTCTCCGGAGAACTGCACGGTGCGCACCGTGAACACCGTGAAAATCCGGTTAAGAGTGGGTAGAACACGTATCCCGCGGCATGGCAAGCACGCCAGACGCGAAAGAAATCGTCACCGAAGCCATCACCAGCAGCAGCGGGCTCATGTGGGCCGCGTACGCAGGGTTCGGCTTCGACCCAGTAGCAGAGCTAGGCACAGAACCAGGCATCATGCTCATGACAGGCGTCGCAGTCGTGAGCGGGTACTCCATCCTCGACAAGTTCGGCATCCTCGAATAACCACGAATGGCACGTAACACAGCGCAGGGGCTGAAATCGCTCCTACTGGTAATGGTAGTCGTTGGAGCGGTACTGTCCGTGACAGTCGCTCCGGCCGCTGCCGCCGCAGGGAACGTCACAGCGACGAGTAGCACCTACACGGTCGAAGAGTCCGGTGACCAAGTGACCATTAGCTTCGACGTGACAGCAGATAGTTCTGGTATCACGAACGGTACAGCCGCGTTCGCCGTCACGCAGAACGGGTCCGCCGTGTACCAGACGTCGAAGACCATCGACGTCGCCGCGAACACAACGGAGACCGTTTCGTTCACGTTCGACCCGGAAGCGCAGGGCGTGAGTCCGGGGAGTTACGTCGCTAACCTCGATGTTGGCGGAGTGACCGCTACGTCAGACGTCACAGTCGAGAACGTCCCGGTTGAAATCGGAGCACTCGGGAACGCGACGCACACCATCGGCACGTCCAGCGAGGTGAACGTGGACGTGACGAACAACGGTTCGACGAACCGGTCGAACGTCACGCTCGTTTCGACGGTTCTCGACGACGATAACAACGTCGTCGCCACGTACGAGACCACGAAGAACATCGACGCTGGTGAGACCGCGACGTACGCCGTCACCATCCCTGGTGACGCAATCAACGAGACCGGGGAGTACACCATTCAGCACGACGTGTACGTGCAGAACGGTCAGGATCCGGTCGCAACCGCACCGCAGAACCTGGACGTCGCCGCTGCCGGTGGTGGAGGAGCGGTCCTCCCGGATGGCGGGTTCAGCGATGACCAGCTCCTCATCGGCGCTGGGATCCTGATTGTCATCGGGTTCCTCGTCGCTGCAGCGAAGGTCGAGTAACCACCCTCACACGGTGATTTTCAACATGAGTCAGGATACAGACGCCGAGACCACAAAGGCACAGGCACAGACCGGGGGTGAGACTCGTAGCACGGCGGTTACGCGCCGCGATATCCTCCGAGGAGCGGCAGCGACGGGAGCGACCGCCGCGGTCTTATCAACGGGAGCAGGGTCAGTCGCCGCACAGACAACAACGACGAGTACCGACGATACGGACGGGTCGCAGTACGGTGACAGTGCATCCGACTACCGCGACCACGTCTCGCAAGACAACGGCGTATTCCGCATGGGGATTCCGTCGAAGCGGGAAGTTGCCGGGATGATGTACATGGCGTCGCCGCTGGGAGTCGTCAGCGCGACCGCCGCAGGTGCGACTGACCCGGACCACACGACGGTCGATTACATGCACGAATACCTGTTCGGCCCGTTCGAGGTTGACACGGAGAATCCGAACAAGACAGTCGTCAACGACACCGTGTACTACGACCTGCAGGACTCCTCGATTATCCTTCGAGACCTGTTCACCGTCGCCGGCGACCCGGATAAACTCGTCCCGATGGCGAATATGGAGATCGAGGCCGCCACGGCAGAACTCCGGGCCGCGGGAGAGTCGCGCGCCGCAACGAAAGCATCCGTGAAGCAGCGGTACAAGGCGAACGTCATGCGGACGTGGGAGGAAAACTTCGTCCGTACCGCGGAGCAGTTAGGCGTGCGCCTAACCGGGATTTTCAGTTACCAAGTCGCCGCGGCCGGGAACGACACTTCATGGAACCCGGACGATAACTGGCGCGTTCGAGAGTACCAAGGCACCGGTTCTGAGTACTGGGATTCAGCGTCAGTACACGCGATTAACTCGATGATCGATGGAGGGTCGTTCACTCTATGCGATGGAACCGAGATCGACATCGACCTGATGAACATTCAATTCGTGGACGGGGAAACCGCGTTCCACTCGGACGCTCACGTGCAATTCCTCCCATTCCTCTTCCCGGCTAGTGGACAGATTGACGGTTGGAAGTGGGGGAACACCGACCAAGGCCCGGCACTTGAGTGGCAGCACCCAGACGACGGGTGGGTTACCGTTGCACTCGACTCGCACGACGAGTCGTCGCAATGGCCCGGTGCAGGGACGCACCCGTTCTCCGATATCGGGTGGGACACGCGCCTCGGCGAGTCTCCGCTAACCCGGTTCTACAACCTCCTCGATACGCTCGATACGGAGGTTGAGCGGTACGTCGATCTGTTCTTTGACAACGTCGATCCGGCCGAGGCCGACGACCCGCAGTACGCCGGGCCATCGACGTACGCGTACAAAACCGGGCAGGACTGGGCAGTCACGCAGGAGACCGGTCTTGTACAGTACGCTGCCCTCCTCTTCGGGCAGAGTGGCGGGAACGCACCTGCAGTGATTGACGTGTACAAGGCGACGGACGCCGCGAACATCACCGACTCGACGACGCCGGATGCCACGTATGACCCGGCGTTCCTCGCAATTAACGGGGACGGTGAGTCAGTGACGATTGACGATCCGGCAACCGACACCGAGGACTCGATTACGGTGCAGGGACTGAAAGTCGGAACGGCGTACAACGCCGATGCGACCGCCGTCGAGAGCGCGACGATTTACTACGAGGACGACAACGGGGAAGCCGCTGGGACGCGCCTCGACGCCGCAGACGCGTTCGTGATTCGATCCTACACGACACGCGCCGGCGCCTCTCTCGGCGCGATGCCGCTTGAGCAGTACACGTCAGAGTCCACGCTCGATAACGCTGACGTGAAGGACCTGTATGAGCGGTGGTCCGAGGCCGCGGAAGACTACGACCAGCGCGAAGGATCCGCTGCGAGCGACACGGGCGGTGGTGGTGGAGCCGTCACCGCCGGGTCGCTTCCAGACTGGGCGATGTACGTGGGTGGCGGGGCGATCGCCGCGCTTCTCGCTGCCCTCGGAATCAGCGGGGCTGGGAGCGGGGGTGGCCGGTGATGGGGCTGATTAAGCTCCTCTCGCCGGCGTACTGGTACATTCTCGCCGCGAAGCTGGGCGCTCGGTTACTGTTGATTCTCGCTGGTATCGCAGTCGTTGCGTTCCTGGCGTTGCAGTCCGGGTCTGTCAGTGTCGGAGTGTCGAGCACGGTTGAGTCGATGGTTCGGTCGTTTTTTGGGGTGTAAGAGTCGATGACAGGGAAACTCACGAAGGGGCGGGCGCTCGCACTGGCGTTGGTAGTTTCGATATTGTTCCTCACGTTCCTCGGAACGCTCGCAGTTGGGAGCGCGGCCGCACAAGAGAGCACGGCTACTACGACGCCGACCAGCACACCTACGACGTCCGGGACGCCCGCGTCGACGGGCAGTGACGCCGCAAGCGACGAGCGGGGGAACAAGACTGGGGAGTCCGCGACGGAGACGCTGTACCAGCTCGAAGACGTGGACATCCGTGACGTCCAATTTATCAACGGGACCGCAGTCGTCACCGTGTACTACCACAATTTCGCCACGGTCTCAATCACCGACAGCGGGGCCGTGAAAGGCATCGGATCGAACGAGGGACGCGGTGTCCCGTTCAACAGGTACACGCACCGGGAAGGCGAACACACGCTCAAACTGCAGTTGCGAGCGGACGACGAGTTAGTGACGATTCAGCAGGGCGACCGGATGTACGCCGCGAGCGGGGATCGTGCAGTCCTCGATATCCTGTCCACTGCACCGACCGTCGATGTCGTCAGATGGAGTGCCCTATCTGGGGGTATCGGGACGCTCGTGAGCTTAGCGCTCGTCGTCGGGTACCTTCGCCGCCGGCACGAAAACACGTACAAGGAACTACTCTCCGAGGAGAGGGTTCGGGTTGAGGAGGACGCGGTCGAAGGCGTTCTCGGCACCGTGACGCGGTTCATCAGCCGGCACCGGTACGCGCTCCTCTTAGCCGCTGCAGTAGTCGCGTACCTTACAGCCGTCGCCGCTGGGGCACTCCCGTCACCAAGCGAGATCTGGAGCGGTCTCACGGACTCTCAACGCGTCTTAGTCACCGGATCCAGCATCATGACGGTCATCATGTTCATCCCGGTGTACGTGTTAGCGAGCCGGCTCTGGGAGCCCGCTAAGGAGTTCGTATTCGACCTCGATGCGCGGGACGTTCTCGACTCCGCGATCGGATCGAAGGGCGGTCTCGCGTCGCTGGAGGACATCGAGTCGCCGGAGGACGCGAAAGACGCCGCGGACGCGCTCGAAGACGAGGACATCACCGTCGTCGCCGTCTACAGTGGAAGTCCTGACCGGGTCGCTCAAATGCGGGTAGACGGTGCGCCAGCGGAGATACAGACCGCGGGCGGGCCCGGACACTTGGTGCAGGACTTCGACCCACGTCGGAACACCGCGGACGGCACGTGGCCCGGTTTAGCGAATGACTTCGAGCTCGCAAAGGAACGCTCGAAGATTGACGCGAATAAGGAGATCCTCGAAGACTGGGCGACGGTCGGACGCCGCATCATCAGCGCGATCCCCGCGATTCGAGCCGGGTCAGACACCGCTGCAGTCGCATCCGTGGATCGGAAATTCGGTTCGAATGCGACTGTGAACCCGGAACCAGTTGACGACATCATGGACAGTGCAGTGAGCGGCACCAGGTTCGAGCGGTTCTACCGGCAGGACGACGAGGACGACGAGGACGACGAGGAAGAGTACGACGACGAGGACGAGGAAACTGTCAACGACGACGAGGACGGGGATGAGGACAATGAGTGACGGGTGGCAGCCCGCGCGGACCGCCGATGAGGTGCGGAACGGCGACGTCGACGCGAGTATCGACGCGATCCTCACCGACTCAGACTCAATCGGGAACCTCATGTTAGCCGCCGAGCGCGCGGGTCTCGACGAGTCGAGTCCGTTAATCGGTATTCTCGGCCGTGAGGAACGCTCACGCGTGCTTCGAGAGGCACGGAAGACGGGGCAAGCAACGTCGATGAACATGGCGACGGGTCTCGCCGAGTCCACCGAGGAGGCAACTGGGTACGATATGCTACTTCGACGCCTCACCCCGGCCGCGCAGCAAGCGTTAGTGAAAGGCCCGAAGGGGAGCGGTAAGACGGTTCTCGCGCTTGATTTAGCGAAGCGCCTGTACGCCGAGTTCGACGGTGAACTCTCCATCGCTACGAACATTCGCGGGCCCGACGAGCACGACGCCGTCACGTTCGTTGAGTCAATCTCGGAGATGCTGGAGTGGGTGCGCGACACCCCGGGCGAGAAACTCGTCATCGGGGACGAGTGGAGTACGACGATGAACGCGCACGCCCATCCCGGGGGTAACGTCCGGCAGACCGTGAGCCGATTCGTGAACGCTCTCAGGAAGGGTAGAGGCGGGTCTACGCGCCTACTCGTCATCGGACACGAGCACGATACCGACATCGCCGCGATCCTCCGCACGCAGAGCGACGTCGTCATCGAAAAAGCCGGGAAGGCAGACGAAGGCTTGGCGGACCAAGCCGCGGTGTACGACGGATGGAACGCGTACGTGAAGCGTGAACCCGCGTTCAAGGTCCGAGGGCTGCAGGACGTCGCAGAGTCGAGTGTGTGGGGTGCGGACACGAATTACTTCGCGTACTTCGAGCCAGATCTGGACGATCCAGTGAACCAGATTCGGAAGGGGAAGCTCATCGAGAACTGGGAGGACTACCAGGACGACGAGACCGATGACCTCGATTCAGCTTCGAGTGAGGTGTACCTGCAGTGCAGGGGGAAGAAGACGAGCGGAGACGACTGTGGAGCGACTGTGACGCACTACTCCGGGTTCTGCCATTCGCATAGAGCGCAGTGGGGCGGTGACCCGGACCCGCGACTAAACGAGGTGAACTAGATTGTCAACCATCATCACGAGACGAGTACCGGACGAAGAAACAGGAAGCGGGCCGTACGCGTACCGCGTGACGTACGTCGGAGACGACGAACACGAATGGGAGTACCTCGGACCGGTCGGAAAGGTCGATCCGTCCGAGCACAACCTGTCGCAAGAGGAGATAGCTCAACTCCGCGAGGAAGGATTCGGTCTCGCCCGATACAGAGACGGGCAAGAAAGCGAGGTATTCAAGCGAGCGATCGCTAACACGCTTCGAGACGAGTTGACCGACCGGTGGGGCGAGGAAGTTCTCGCCCCCACGGACGACCGTCGCAGCACGACTATCAAACTCGCCGAGGACGCGCCACGCGCAGCGAAACGCAAGCTCGCAGGCACCGCAGAGGACATGCAGCAGGAAATCAAGGGGTACGGGCAATCCCCGCTCACGAGTGTCGAGAAGAAGAAGATCGACTTTAGCGAGGGTCGAGCGAACACGTTCCACGCTCAGGCATCGAAAGCAGGTATGCTGGAGTATATCAACGACTGGACGAGCGTCTACGACGAGAAACTCACCGTCGAAGAGAACATCAGCCGGGCGAAAGCGAACGCACGAGGCGGTGGTATGACCGCTGCAGCAGACGGGCGAGACACCGAGGACGGCCCCGGAGAAGACGGCACGAGCTTCGCTCAAGCCCGTGGAGAGATGGAGAAGCGAGCAGTGCAGGGTGCGAAGGAAGGCTACGAGGAGGCGAAGGACGAGCTCCGAGAGACGTTCGGATGGACCGAGGAGCAGATCAACGAGGTGGCAGGGTAAATGTCAACGACAAACGCGACCAGTGACGAGGAGGCACAGATCGACGCGGTGGAACTCGCGTGCATACGCGGGCACCAGGAGGCAAAACAGCGCCTCTTGTCGCTCCCCGAGTGGGACGCGCGGGCGGTGGCCGACCTCGAACGGTACGCGCATTCGTACGAGGACTTCACCCGATGCGTCGCCGAAGAAGTCCGCCGTGCGAACTCGCGTCGACGCGAGTGACGCGAACACTCCCTTCTTGTCAACGTCGGCCGAACCCCCTTCATAGAGACCTGCGGAAGCGATTCCACACCGCATTACCCCCTGGTTCGAGGCCGTAGAATCGCATCCTCCAATCTCCAGTCGAGCCTCGCGCGCGTACGCGCGCATAGCCCCGGGGGTACCCCCCACCCCCTCCGGGTCGAGACGGGGAACCTCGAAAGGTTGCTCACCCTGTTTAACAGTAGTCCGGGACGTAGTGTCACGTGAGGACAATGGCACAGTGCGAGCTAGATGAAGAGACCGGATGTGGAGGGCGAGCAACGAGACGAGTCGTTTGGGACATGATGGGCGTCACCGATGACCGCGTATGGCACGTGTGCGACCAGTGCCGAGTCGAGTACGACGCCGCGATCCTCACCGACCTCGGACCCGTGGACCCGCGCGACATCCCCGAGCAGTGGCGGTCACCAACGCTCAACCGGTGGATGGAGAAGATCGACTGGGACGCCGTGGACGACCCGCTCACCGACTGCTGGCCGTGGGACGCCGCGAAGACGAAAGGATACGGTCGATTCTGGTGGAAAGACCGCAGCCAGCAAGCACACCGGTACGCGTGGCGAAGATTCTACGGCATCGAACCACCAGCCCACGAGTCCGACGTCGAAATCATTCATGAGTGCGGCCGGAACGAGTGTCAAAATCCAGCCCATCTTTGGGTAGGTACACATCGCCAGAACCAGCAACACGGTGCACAGAACGGTGAGCAAGCCCGTGAACTCGACTACGAGACCGCCGAAGAGATCCGGCATCGGTACGAGCACGAGGACGGCACACAGCAAGAGCTAGCAGACGAATACGACGTGCACAAATCCACCATCGTAGACATCCTTCGACACGTCACGTACGCACCCGACGCTACCGCTTGAGACGCTCTTTCTCCCGTAGCTTGTCGTCGAGTTCGAATAAGGGACCGACGTCACTGGCAGCGTACCGACGCACAGCCGCTCGAAGATCGTCGTTAACCCCGTCAGGCCGGTCAGCTATGAGTTCTAACCCCATTTCCGGCATATCACTCCCCGTGATTGGCTTGTCCAACCAGTAGGGTTCATCGTACTCGATGCGGAATTCCTGCAGAGTATCTTCTAACGACTTGTAATACCCGAGTCGGTCCTTATTCAACTCGATGAGATCGACATGATTGACGGTATCGAGGAGGAGAACCAGTCTCTCGATCACGTTCACCCCGGGTTTCGACCGTCGAAGTTCCCTTCCTCGATGCTTGAGAATGGGGAGATCGTACGATGAACCGTTGTATGTGAGGAGTTCGCCGTCACCGTTGATGCGGGCGGCGATCCAATCAATCGACGAGTTGAGTAACTCGGCTTCGGCTTCGAGAGTGTAGTCTTCGCGGAAGATCACCTCCACATCTACGTCACCACCACCGGCGGGAGAGTACCCTAACGCAGTGGCGAAGGGGACCCAGTGGTCCGTGTTGTCGAACGCGGGGTCCGAGACCGTCGGGATCGTTTCGATGTCGAGAGCTATTCTGTCGGTTCGACCAGTCATCCTGGCAGAATTCCTTGAGAACCGACTTGAACGCTTGCAAAACTAACCGCGAGACTCAAACGGGGTGCCCTGTTTAACGGGGGTTTGACCCCTACGATTAGGTGAGGCCGACCGGGGGACCCGGGGGACCCGGACGGCCGCCGCTAGACTCCTTTTCCGAAGAGTCAGTGAGGAAGAATACAGGCGTTCAAGCCGGTACGGGAGAGTCTTAGAGTATGGGGATCGACGACATATGGCCCGACGACCCACAGTCGAGAGTCCGGTACACAGTCGAAATCATACGATTCGAATTCGAGACCGAGTACGTGGCCGACCACGCCGACGTAAGCGAAGCGACCGCGCAAGAGGAGTTAGAGACCCTCGAAGATGAAGGATGGGTGACGCGGACCGACGAGGACAGATGGCGAGTGAACACGGAATATCTCGGACCGGACAACCTCATTCCAGACGAACACGAGTAGCTTGTCAACGCCGGCCGCAGACCCTGTACCCTGTTTAAACCGGGTATAGCACCGATTATATAGTACAATGCAACGCCGGGAAATCACGCCAAAGTACCGTGGTCGAGACGCGTACCTCACCTTCGAATGCCCAGCGTGCGGTGAGACCGTCGAAGTGTCGATCCCGAGCAGCCCGCTCGATACTGTCGGCACCGCACTGTGCGACGACTGGGGCGACGAGGACGGGTGCGGAGCCGAGTACGAGCTCCTCCCCGTCAGAGTCGATGACCACGACCCGGTACTGTCGCTTGAGGAGAACCTGTCACGGGTCGAAGTAGACCCCGAGGAGCTTGTCAAGGAACTCGAAGCGAACGGTGAGGGGCGATGACCGGGGGTGAGGCGTGGTTTGCGGCACTCCACCCTGCCGCGGTCGCGGGCGGACTCGTCGCTACAGCCGTGATGGTCGCATGGCTGATCAGACACCATGAGACGGCCCTCCACCGATTGAGGGAGGACAGTGAGGGGCGATGAATCGCACGTTCTACGTTCTAACCCTCTTTTCGCTCCCGTGGATCCTAGTACTCCTATTCCTGGTCCTGTTGGGGGTGACTCTCTTCGAAGTAGGGTCAGTACATGCAGCGCACGGTGAATGGGCGCGGGCAGTAGTATCGATTCTCGGGAGCAGTGCGGTCGTGTACGTCGCGTACCGAAGAGCACTCGGTTTATCTCAAGTCCTCGAAGACGAACTCCCGGGCGGGAGTGAGTAACGATGGGTTCGACGGCGAAGCTTGTCGAGTTGTACGTCGAGTACGAGGGGCCGGTGACGATCGACGATGTCGCCCGGGAACTGGGGATTCGGAAGCTCACCATCTACCCCGTATCCGTCAATCTTGTCAACGCCGGCCGGATCGACCGTGACGGTCAAACCCTGTACTCCGCGAGCGGCAAGGAAAACTAATGTTTTCCGTACTCTCAAGGTTTTTACCCTGTTTTAACCGGGTTTGGAACCTACGGCCGTGGTGAATCGCCATACAGCATGTGATTTCACTCGTTCACGGTCTGCTTGATGTTGTGGACGACACATATC
>ENA-ORDC01000022-ORDC01000022.1-marine-metagenome-genome-assembly--contig:-NODE-22-length-223515-cov-8.124952_pt1 | contig 223515 bp, 220 predicted proteins | sample MGYA00237783_ERZ508515 | MGnify/ENA primary metagenome ERZ508515 (study PRJEB26186, sample SAMN06268792) | marine metagenome | isolation source: Eden Landing Ponds, San Francisco, CA, USA | place... | reverse complement strand
ATTTCGGCGAACATCGACGCCGTCCGCGATGTCCAACACGAAGTCAAACGCGTCGAACAGAAACTGCTGTTGGACTCGGTTCGCTGACCGCGCCTGCGGTTCTGCGAACTCCTTTCGTCCCGTTTTCGTCTCGTCATCACGCACTTTTTACGCGGCGGGTACAGACTGATTGTCATGAAACGGGCCTACGCGGCGATTGCGCTGTGTCTCCTCCTGTCGCTCGCCGGCTGTTCGGCGCTTCCGGGTGCCTCCCCCTCTGCCTCGGAAGCGCCACCGGGCGTCGAGGACGAACAGTTGACCAACTCGACGATGCTTCTGGACGCCCACGTCGAAGCGGTCACCGCGTCGGGCTACAGCCACGAGGTGAACCTCACCCAGAGTGGAACCGTCGACGGTGAGACGTTCACCAGCGAACGGCGTCAGCGAACGACTGTCGAGGCCAACGTCACGGAGTACCGGTATCAACTCGTCAACAACGGTCGTGCGAACTCCCGGTTCATCGTCTGGGGCAACGAAACGGTCGAGTACCAGCGCATCGAAGCCGGCGGCCGAGACCCACAGTATCGCCGCGGTGAACCGACGGCCTCCGAATCGCTGGCGGGGCAGCCGCTACTCGAACCGCACCTCTCGGCGCCGTACGAGGTCGTCGACACCACGGCGTCCAACGGCACGACGCTGACGACCCTTTCGGCGACCGACCAGCCCGAATCCGAGGCCGCGTTCCCGCCCAACGCCACGAACGTCCGGAACTACGAGTCGGAACTCGTCGTCGACGGCGACGGCCGGATTCGCTCGCTGTCGGTCGACGTGACTTACGACCTCGACGGTGAATCCGCCGACTACCAGTTCACCTTCGAGTTGACCGCCAGCGAGGGCCCCGATGTCGAGCGACCGGCGTGGGTCGAATCCCTCGAAGGCTCCTCATAAACGCCCACGTAAGCACAACACAATCGATAAAGGCACAGCACGACTGAACGTAGATATGCAGCGGGCCGAACCGCAGGATTTCAGCCGTGTGCTGTCGTCGATGTGTACCGAGCCCCACCCGACAGCGCGCGATGCCGCCGAGCGGTTCCTCGCGACGAATCCGGGCGACCCCGGCACCTACGAGACGGTCGCCAAGATGGAGCGGGAGGCAGTCGACCTGCTGGGGCAGGTCGCCGGATTGGATGACGCCGCCGGCTACATCGCCTCAGGCGGCACCGAGGCCAACATTCAGGCAGTCCGCATCGCACGCAACCGGGCGGACACTCGTGACCCGAACTTCGTCGCGCCCGCCTCCGCACACTTCTCGTTCCGGAAAGCGGCCGACATCCTCGGCGTCGAGTTGCGGACGGCGCCACTGGAGGACTACCGCGCGAACCTCGACGGCGTCGCCGAGTTGATAGACGACGACACTGCCCTCGTGGTCGGCGTCGCCGGCACCACAGAGTACGGCCGCGTCGACCCGATTCCGGCGCTGTCCGATATGGCCAACGACGCTGACGCGCTGTGTCACGTCGACGCCGCCTGGGGCGGGTTCGTCCTGCCGTTTACCGCCCACGCCTGGGACTTCTCCGACGCCGACATCGACACGATGACCATCGACCCCCACAAGATGGGGCAGGCGGCCGTCCCAGCCGGCGGGCTGTTGGCTCGCGGGCCCGAACTGTTGGACGAACTCGCCATCGACACGCCGTATCTCGAATCCACCTCGCAGGTGACGCTGACGGGCACCCGAAGCGGTGCGGGCGTCGCAAGCGCCGTCGCCGTCATGGAGGAGTTGTGGCGTGAGGGCTACGAGCGACAGTACCGACAGTCCCAGACGAACGCCGACTGGCTGGCGGCCGAAGTCCGGTCCCGGGGCTTCGATGTCGTCTCGCCCGTGTTGCCCATCGTCGCGATGGACCTACCACACGACCTCGTCGCCGACCTCCGGGAGCGTGGCTGGCGAATCTCCCGAACCGAAGCCGACGAGGCCCGCGTCGTCTGTATGCCTCACGTCACCCGACCGATGTTACAGGAGTTCCTCGCCGACCTCGACCGACTCGCCTGAGACGGGCCGAGTAGGTACGTCCGACAGTTTGGTGCGGGAGAACGGTCAAGACCCTCCACGTACAGGAGCCACGCATGAACCTGCTTTTCGGGACACGGACGGGGGTCTTCCGTGGAACGGTTGAGGCCCTCGGAGAGGCGGTTCGCGTACTCGACTGCGACCGGGTGCTCCGGGTTCGTCGTTTCGGTCCCCGAACCTACGCCGCGACGCGGGGCGGGTTGTACCGCTCGCTCGACGCCGGACGGTCGTGGACGCGAATCGAGACGCCCCGGCCGGAGGTGTACTCGGTGCTGGAACACCCCGTCGGCGAGCGTCTCTTCGTCGGAACGCACCCCGCCCACCTCTATCGCTCTACGGACGCCGGCGAGACGTGGACCGAATGCGAGGGGCTCCAAGCGCTCCCTTCCCGGGAATCGTGGCATACCCCGCGGCACCGAAACGAGGCCCATGTCCGGGCGCTCCGTGCCGCCGGCGAGGACCGCCTCGTCGCCGGCATCGAAGTCGGCGGCATCCACTGCAGCGAGGATGGCGGCGAGACGTGGAGCGAACGCCGTGAGGGCGTCCACGACGACATCCATCACGTCCTCGTCGACGACGACCAGTGGGTCGCCTCGACCGGCGACGGCCTCTATCGCACCGACGACGCGGGTCGGACGTGGATGCGACTGGATTCGGGCCTCGACCGTCGGTACTTCCGGGAGGCGTTCGCCCACGAGGGGCGACTGTACGCCGCGGCGACTGGTGGACCACCGAACACGTGGGACGGCCCCCGCGGCACCGATGCGGCGTTGTTCGAGGCGGCTGACAGCGGCACCCTCAAGCCGGTGGAGTACGCCGGCGGTCCCGGCGAGTTCGTCCTCTCGTTTACCGCCGTGGACGGGCGGGTCTACGCCGGAACGACGGCGGGGTCGATACTCCGACGGGACCCCGAGGGGTGGTTCGGCGTGGGGAGCGTCTCCTCGGGAATCGCCTCGATGACGGCCGTCGCCGACCCCGACGGCGAAGCCGAATAACGGGACTGTTTTACCCCTGACGGACGGGAACTCCTGTATGCACGAGGAGTTCCCCACCGAGACCCCCGCGGTGGTCACCTGCGGGTTGCCGTACGCCAACGGCGACCTCCACGTCGGCCACCTGCGGACGTACGTCAGCGGCGACGCGCTCTCGCGGGCGCTGGAGTCGGTCGGACAGGACGTGGCGTTCGTCTGCGGGTCGGACATGCACGGCACGCCCATCGCCGTCAACGCCGCAAAGGAGGGCGTCTCACCCGAAGAGTTCGCCTTGGAGTACCACGAGCAGTACGAGGCGACGTTCCCGAAGTTCAACGTCGAGTTCGACAACTACGGCCACACTCACGACGAGACGAACACGGAGACGACACGGGAGTTCGTTCGGTCGTGGATAGACGACGACCACGTCGTCGAGAAGGAAATCGAGGTGGCCTGGGACAGCGAGGCCGACCAACCGCTCCCGGACCGCTTCGTCGAGGGAACCTGCCCATACTGTGGCGAACACGCCCGCGGCGACGAGTGCGACGAGGGCTGTCAACGCCACCTCGAACCCGGCGAAATCGAAGACCCCGTCTCGACGATTACGGGCAACCCCGCCGAGTACCGCACACGGCCCCACAAGTTCCTCCGACTCTCCGATTTCCAGGAGTACCTCAAGGGCTTCCTCGACCGACTGGAGGGCACCGAAAACGCCCAGAATCAGCCGCGTGAGTGGATAGAGGGTGAACTACAGGACCTCTGTATCACTCGCGACATGGAGTGGGGAATCGACTATCCCGGAGAGGACGGCGAGGAAGAGTTGGTGTTGTACGTCTGGGTCGACGCGCCCATCGAGTACGTCTCCTCGACGAAGCAGTACACAGAGCGGGTCGGCGCCGACGAGTACGACTGGGAGGCCGTCTGGAAGAACCACGGCACCGACGACGTTCCCGACGGTGGCGAAATCGTCCACATCATCGGCCACGACATCATCCAACACCACACCGTCTTCTGGCCGGCGATGCTGCGTGGCGCGGGCTACAACGAACCGCGGGCCGTGATGGCCTGTGGGTTCGTCAACCTCGACGGCAAGGGCTTTTCGACCTCCCGGAACCGCGCGGTGTGGGCCGACGACTACATCGAGTCGGGACTGCACCCCGATTTGTACCGGTACCACATCATCACGGGCAGCGAGTTCGTCGCCGACGTGGACTTCTCGTGGGACGGCCTCGCAGAACGCGTCAACAGCGAACTCGTCGGGACCCTCGGGAACTTCGCCTACCGGTCGCTGTTGTTCGCCGAGCGGAACTACGACGGCACCCCCGACACCGAGGTCAGCGGGGAGGTCGAAGACCGCATCGAGGAGGCGATGGCCGACTTCCGGGACGCCATCAACGACTACCGCGTCCGTGGACTCGGCCGCGTCCCCGTCGAGTTGGCGAAGTTCGGCAACGAGTACATCCAACAGCACGAACCGTGGAAACTCACCGACGACGACCCCGAGCAGGCGGCGCAGGTCATCCGCGATTGCGTCCAGTTGTCGAAGGCCATCGCCGTCCTCATGGAGCCGGTGTTGCCGGGGAAGGCCGAGGCGCTGTGGGGTCAACTCGGCGAGTCGGGCAGCGTCCACGACGCCGAGTTGGGCGAGGCACTCGCGGCGCCGCCCGCGGAGTTCGGCGAACCCGAGGAACTGTTCGAGGGACTCGAAGACGACCGCGTCGAGGAACTCAACGAGCAGTTACGGGAGAGCATCGAGGCCGCCGAAGACGGATCAGAGACCGAAAGCGACGAGTCCGAGGACGACGACACCGCCGGTATGGAACTGGAACCAGTCAACGAAGAGCGCATTAGCTTCGAGGAGTTCAAAGACCTCGACATCCGCGTCGCCGAAATCCTCGATGTCGAACCCATCGAGGGCGCCGACGACCTCGTGAAACTGGAGGTCGACATCGGCGTCGAGACCCGACAGATAGTCGCCGGCATCAAGCAACTCCACGACCTCGACGAACTTCCGGGGACGAAAATCGTCGTTCTCGCGAACCTGGAGAAGGCCGAACTGTTCGGCGTCGAGTCCAACGGGATGTTGCTCGCCGCGGGCGAGGAGGCCGACCTGCTGACGACGCTGGAAGACGCCGAACCCGGGACGAAGGTACAGTAGCGGAGAACCGAACGGGGACGCTCAGAACAGGCCGAGCGCGCTACCGGCGCTGACCGCGAACTTCGTGGCCTCGACTTTCACCGTGTTCGTGATGCCGACGCCTTCGATGTCGACGGTGCCGTCGTTGTAGGCCGCACGGAACTCCGTGCCCGGTTGGTCGCTCGTGAGTATTTCCTCGAGCGTGTTTTCGCTCGTCAACACCCGGACGGTGGGGTCGTCGGCGGGACCCGCTCCGTGGTCGGCGATTCGGCCGTCGTCGGCGAGTTCGAAGTGGTACACCGACCCGGAGTTCGCGGAGGCCACGTCGTCGCCGCTCCCGACACGGAGTTCGACCCGTTCGCCCGCCAGTCGGTTCGTGACGAGACCGGGCGCCTCGTTGGCGTTGTACTGGGTGACGAGTCGGTCCATGTCGGCCTCGCCGTGGCTATCCGCCACCGCGACGCCAGCGAACAGCGAGGCGACGAGCAGACCCGCGAGCACCAATATTTCAATTCGAGTGATACGTTTCATGACTACCACACGGAGGCGCCGTTCCGATATAGGCGTTTCGTGGGTCTCGACAGCCATTTATTAGCGGGTCCGCTACGACCGATATGAACGACCGGAACGCCGACGACGCCGACGACGAGTCGTGGGAGTTCTCGCTGTCCGACATCGAACAGCGGGAGGCCGAGGCGACCGAGGCGGCCGAGGGACGCCTCAGGGAGTCGGAACCCATCGAGGCCGGCGACCCGACGCTGGAGGGGACACTCTTCTTTTTGCTCGGCATCGCCTTCGCGCTGTTCATCATTTCGCGGCTGTTCGTGTAGGGGCGAAGCGTTAACCACCGGGAACCCCTACCGCGGGGTATGGCGGAACTGTTCGGGTACTCGGTGCCGTTCCTGCTCATCCTCGCCGGCGCGGGACTGATGGTGATGGAGGCGTTCGCCCCCGGCGCACACTTCATCGTCATCGGTATCGCGCTGCTCGCTGCGGGCCTCGTCGGCCTCCTCGTCAGCGGACTCCTGCCGAGTGCGGCGCTGCCGCTCGTGCTCGCTGCCGTCGTCTTGGCCGCCGGTGGGGCCGCACTCTACGTCTATCGGACCTTCGATTTCTACGGCGGCAAGGGAACCGGTCGGACCAGCGACTCGGCGTCGCTGCAGGGGAAGACGGGTCGAGTGACCGAACGCGTCACGAAAAGCGGCGGTGAGGTAAAACTCGACAGCGGCGGGTTCAACCCCTACTACCAGGCCCGCGCGCTCGACGGCGACATCGAGGAGGGCGAGGAGGTGATGGTCGTCGACCCTGGCGGTGGCAACGTCCTTACCGTCGAATCGATGTCGGGGTTGGACGACGACATCGACCGCGAACTCGCCCGGGAGGCGCGCCGGAACCGGGAGCGCGAGAGCGACGACGAACGCGACGGCGAGAGCGAAGCGGTGTAGGGACAGGAGCGTCCGTGAGGCCGCTTCCGGGCGAACCCTTATGCACCGTTCGTCCGAACATGGGCTATGTTCGTTCCCCTCCAGTTGGGCGGCGTGGTGTTGCCGGTCGTCGCGCTACTGCTGCTTGCAGTGGCGGTGGCGGCGGTGTATCAGGCCGTCGAAATCGTCAACGCCTACGAGAAGCGCGCCCTGACGGTGTTCGGTGAGTACCGCAAACTGCTCGAACCGGGCATCAACTTCGTCCCGCCGTTCGTCTCGCGGACGTACACCTTCGACATGCGGACCCAGACGCTCGACGTGCCGCGACAGGAGGCCATCACGCGTGACAACTCGCCGGTGACCGCCGACGCCGTCGTCTACATCAAGGTGATGGACGCAAAGAAGGCGTTTCTGGAGGTCGACAACTACAAGAAGGCCGTCTCGAACCTCGCCCAGACGACGCTCCGGGCGGTGTTGGGCGACATGGAGTTAGACGACACGCTGAACAAGCGACAGGAAATCAACGCCAAGATTCGAAAGGAACTGGACGAACCCACCGACGAGTGGGGTATCCGCGTCGAGAGCGTCGAGGTCCGGGAGGTCAACCCCTCGAAGGACGTCCAGCAGGCGATGGAACAGCAGACCTCCGCCGAGCGGAAGCGGCGGGCGATGATTCTGGAAGCCCAGGGTGAACGGCGCTCCGCCATCGAGAAGGCCGAGGGTGACAAGTCCTCGAACATCATCCGCGCCCAGGGTGAAAAACAGAGCCAGATTCTGGAAGCCCAGGGTGACGCCATCTCGACGGTGCTGCGGGCGAAATCCGCCGATTCGATGGGCGAACGCGCCATCATCGAACGCGGGATGGAGACGCTGGAGGAAATCGGCACCAGCGACTCGACGACGTTCGTCCTCCCGCAGGAACTCACCTCGCTGCTGTCCCGATACGGCAAACACCTCACCGGCAGCGACGTAGAGAGCCAATCCGAGCTGTTGGAGGGACTCGAATTCGATTCGGAGACCCGCGAGTTGCTCGGCCTCGACGACATCGAGGAGATTCTCGGGCAAATCGAACAGGAGACCGAAATGGACGTCGAGAAGATGGAACAGGAGGCCCAAGCCATCAAGGAGGGTGCCGACACCGCCGACATCAAAGACCCCGACGAGGTCATCGCGGAGATGGACGAAGAGGTGCCGGCCGATGCCGACGAGGAGTTGGAGTCCGAGAAGAACTGACCCCTTTAAAATCCGGAAATCGGGGGCGAAGCTGTTTTAGCGTCCAATGGCCAAAGGTGGCGTAATGACCGAGGAGGTCGACGAGAGCAAGCGGGCGACGCTGAAGCGCTTCGCGGCGCTGGGAGCGACGACACCGCTGGTCCGTCTCTCGGACGACACGAGTGACGTTCGCGACGCCATCGTCGGCTACCTCGCCGCCACGCCGGGGGCGCACTTCTCGAAGCTCCGTGACGACCTCCAGCTCGGAACCGGCGAAACACAACACCACCTCCGGCGACTCGACGGCGACGGAACCGTCGAACATCGCAAGGACGGCGACTACAAGCGGTACTTCCCCGCCGACCGGTTCTCGGAGTTCGAACAGCGAGCGCTCGGCTATCTCCGCCGGGAGACGCCGCGCCGAATGCTCATCGCGTTGCTCCGCGAACCCGACGCCAGCGGAAGCGACATCGCCGACTCCGTCGGCGTCTCGCGGTCGACGGTGTCGAAGTACGCCGCAGAACTGGAGTCCGCGGGGCTCCTGACCCGCGATGACGGCTACGAAATCGAGCGCCCGGAGACGCTGTTGACGCTCGTCGTTCGGTACGCCGACTCGTTTGGAGCTGACGCCGTCGCCTTCGCCGACGAGGCCGACGACTTCGTCCGGTACACGCCCTGAATCTCGATTAAACCGTCACCTTCCACGTCGTCCCCGAGGAGTACCCCCACTTCTCGACGTCGACATCGAAGTTGCCCTCACAGATAGCGGTCATGTTCGAGCCGACCTCTTTGGCCGATAGCCCGAGCGCTTCACCGATGAGTCGCGATTTGAAGTACGTCTTCATCTGTCCCTTCTCCCGGAGGTACGCGAGGATTTGCCGTTGCTTGTCGGTGAGGTCGGAGGTCGGTGCCGCTGCGGTCGCGCTCATGTATGGGTACTGTACGGACACAACAAAAGGCGGTTTGGTACGGTCGGTGAACACGCCGCAGTCGTGCGGTTTTCGGCGCACAGGCGACGGGGGAACGCGGCCAGCACCGACGGGTTGGTACGAGGGGGAAACGGCCGGCGGGGGCGAATCTGCACTCGAAACCCGCACGGTACATCGAAGAAGTACGAAAGCGAAACGCCTCGACCGAGGAGACGCGAGCGGTTAATCCAGAATCTCGCCGACGGCGAAGTTCGATTTCACTTCCGAGACCTCGATTTTGACGCGCTCGCCGACCTCGCCGCCGGGGACGATGATGACGTAGCCGCGTTCGACGCGGGCGATGCCGTCGCCCTGCTTGCCGAGGTCCTCGATTTCGACGTAGCGGATTTCACCCGGTTCGACGGGCGGTTGGGGTTCGTCGCTCGGCGTTTCCTCGGAGGCATCCTCGGCGTCGGCCGTACTGCCGCCCTCGCCGGCAATCAATGCGACCCGGTAGGTGTCGCCGGGACCGACGGCACCGGTTTCGATTTCGCGGCGAGGAACCTCGACGACGAACCGGTCCTCGGTCTCCTCGACCTCGGCACTGAACAGACACAGGAGTTTATCGGAGATTTCCATAGACCTTCGGTCACGACATGTGTGTGACGCGTATAGAAGGTACCGACTGTCGAGGGGGTTACCGCTCCTCAAGAGATGTGCCGTCGGGGCGCTTGGCGCCCTCCGAGTCGTGAACGACGACGCCGTTCACGTCGGAACGGGGTTCATAACGGTCCCGAAGCGAGATGGCCTCCTCGAGTTCCCTGACGGCGCGTTCCTTCAGCGCCGCAGCGAGGTCTTCGGCCTCGTTTCGGGAGATGTCCCGACCGAGTCCCTCACACTCGTGGGCGCGGACGAGGCCCTCACGGTCGACGGCCTCGCCCATCGGTTCGCTCGTCCCGCCCAACGCGACGCTGAACGGGTACGTACGACACACGAGCGGCCTGCTGTCGTGGACGGTACAGGCGCCGGTGCCGTCCTCGGCTTCCTCGTAGAAGGTGCAGTCGCCACAGGCGTCGGTCTGGATGGCCCACTCGAAGGTCTCGCCTTCGGGGCCGTCGTCACCCTCCGAGAGGCCGTAGGGCATCGGGCGAGCAACGTCTCGCCAGTCGTAGGCCTCCTCGAATTCCTCGGCGGGGGCGTCCTGCAGTTCACGGGCCTCCTCGGGGAACAGCGTCGCAGTGTGAGGCTCCGTCTCGCCGTCGCCGTCCGCGGGTTCGTTCGCCTTACAGCAGGCGCCACAGCGGGTGCACTCGAAGCCGATGGACTCGATGGCGTCGGCCAACTCGGCCACCGAGAGGTCACGCGCCCGGTCGAGTTCGGTTTCGAGGCTCTCCATGCCCCGCCTTTCGGGTCGACGCTGATAAGGGGCGTGTTCGACCGGTTCAGGCCGGGACGGCCCGAGCGCCGTCCCATTCAACACGTCCCTCGTGGTGGAGTTTCCAGAGGTGGGCACGCACCGTCGCGCCGGCGAGGTCCTCGACGCCGGTGAGGTCCTTCTCGTAGGCGAAATCGAGGATGTCGGCGACGGTTCGGTTGTCCGCCTCGACGGCGTCGAGGACGCGCCGTTCGCGGTCGAGGCGGTGGGTGATGAGTCGCTCGCAGGTCCCGCGAACGTCCTCGATGACGGGCCCGTGGCTGGGGTATAGCCGGGCGGGGTCCATCGCCCACACGCGGCGGAGACTGGTGAGATAGGCGCGTACGTCACCCTCGGGGTCGCCGACGACGACGCTCCCGGCGGCGACGGCGAGGTCTCCGGAGAGGAGGTCGTCGCCGGCCCCGAAGGCGACGTGTTCGGGGGCGTGACCGGGCGTCTCCCGGACGGTCACGTCGCCGTCATCGGTCGGTATCGTCGTGCCCTCGCGGAAGGTGTGGTCGGGAATCGCGCCGGTCGCGTCTTGGAACTGACTCTCGCGGCCGTACCGACACCAGACGGCCGCGTCGGCGGCCTCGGCGTAGTCGGCGACTGCGCCGACGTGGTCCGGGTGATGGTGGGTGACGGCGACGTGTTCGACGTCGGCAAGGTGGCGTTCGATGCGCTCGTCGAGCACCGGTGGGTCGACGAGCAAGGCCGCGTTGTCGCCGACGACGTAACAGGCGGTCCGTCCGGTCGGTGCCCGAGTGGGAACGTCGACGGGCACGCGCTCTACGTGCATACCGTTCCCGTGGGGCGGCGGTGGCTTAGTTGTGGGCTTCGCTGCGGGCGCTGACGACGCGAAAACCCCTCCGAGAAAGGAAAGAGCGGGTTAGTCGATGAGGAAGTACACTTGCTTGCGCGCGTCGTGGAAGGAGTACCGGGAGTCGACGAGGTCCTCCTCTTCGAGTCGGTTGAGCGCATAGCGGACGGTGCGGTCGGGGAGCAGCGACTCCTCGGCGAGTTGTCCCTGCGAGAGCGGCGAGGCGTCCTCCAGGACCTTCGCGACGAGTTTGGCGCTCGGGGGGAGTTCCCGGAGCCGCTCGCGGAACTCTGGGTCTGACAGCGGCGAGTCGGTCTGGCGTGAGCGTTCCTCCGTGGTCGTGCTCATACAGGTCCGTGAGTGGAACCCACTGGTAAACCTTCGCTATATGGGTAACAAAACAATAGGTACACTCAAGTGTGTATTATGGCCCCTTATACTCTGTATTCCGTCATGTAGTACCGTCCTGAAATACGCCCCAAAAATTGCCGCCGGATGGACGTTCATTCACATTCTTTGGAACAACTCCGCCGTGGTGTTTCGGCGAACAGAGAGGTTCGGCCCCAAAAGTACCAAATATCCAACTATAGTTCGGAGGGCCGGATCTCCCACCCATCGGTCACAACGGCACTCGTCAGCGCGGCCGCCGAACGCGACGTGGGTCGCGCGCAGTCGGAAGCAGGGTGCCTCCGTGGCCGTTGTATCCAGCATTCTTTTATGCTCCGGGTGGGTCGGTTCGAGTAGCGTGAAGGGACAGGAGTGGTATCAGGCCGACGACATCGCGGAGGCGTACGACGACAAACGCTTCTCGCAGGGAGGCCGCTTCATCGACCGGCGTGAGAAGGAAGCAGTGTTGGACGCGTTGGCGCCGCTGGACGGCAAACGCGTCCTCGAAGTCGCCTGCGGGACGGGGCGGTTCACCGTCATGCTCGCCGACCGTGGCGCCGACATCGTCGGCGTCGACATCTCCGAAGCGATGCTCGAACAGGGTCGGGCGAAGGCCCGCGCAGCCGGCGTCACCGACAGCCTCGATTTCATGCAGGCCGACGCGAGTCGACTGCCGTTCCCCGACGACTACTTCGATTCCGTCTTCGCGATGCGGTTTTTCCACCTCGCGCCTGACCCGGAGGCGTTCATGGCCGAACTCCGCCGCGTCTCGAAGAATCAGGTGTTCTTCGATACGTTCAACCGCTACTCCACGCGCTCGATTTACAACTGGGCGCTGCCGATGGGGTCGCGACTCTACTCCGAGCGGGAGGTTCGGGAGTTGCTCGTCGGTGCCGACCTCGAGTTGGCCGACGCTGCCCACGATTTCGTCGTCCCGTACGGTTTCTATCGGGCGGTTCCCGGGTGGGTCGCCCGTCCGTTCCGGGCGCTCGACACCGCAGTGGGACGGACGCCGGTCGGCGACCGTCTTGCGTCGGTTTCCTACTGGGACGCCCGCACCGACGAGTGAGGCGAACCCGCGGAACTTTTAGGCATCGGGCGCGCTACGGCGGAGTATGGACCTCTCGGTGGTGGTACCGACGCTGAACGACCGCGACGAGCTCGGCGGCTGTCTCGACGCGCTCACAGCCGAGGACCCCGCCGAGGTCGTCGTCGTCAACGGCCCCTCCACCGACGGAACCAGCGGGATGGTCAGGGAGCGCGAGGACGTGTCGGTGCTCGTCGAAATCGACGACCGAAACGTCAACGTCGCCCGGAACGCCGGCCTCGACCGCGCCCGTGGCGGTGCCGTCGCGTTCGTCAACCCCACTCTGGCCGTCGAGGAGGGATGGCTCGATGCGGCCACCGTCGCACTCGAAAGCGCCGACGCGGTCACCGGCCCGACCCACGAACAGCTCCGCGCCGGCGTCGCCACCGACACGAGCGAGTCACGCACCATCCGCGGACGGAAGGTTACGTACTTCAACGGCGGCAACGCCGCCTTCGCTCGGGAGGTGTTAGAAGAGTTGGACGGCTTCGACGAGTACCTCGAAACCGGCGGCGCCCGCGATGCGGCCCACCGGCTGGCCGGCCTCGACTACGAGGTAGCGTGGGACGCCGACATGTGCGTCGCCCGCGAGGCTGCCACCGACGGCGGAATGACCGAACGGAACTGGCGCACTCGGTATCGCTCGCTGGCCTATCGGATGGCGAAGAACTACGGCGTCCATCCGACGGTGTCACTCCGGACGGTTCGACACGCGTTCACCGACGCAGCTTCGACGTTGCGGGACGTCGCCCGCGGCGATGCGAAACCGACCAGTTGGTTCGCCAATGGCCGAGACGTCGTCGTCGGGAGCGTCGCCGGCTACAAACACGGACTGTTCGCCCGCTATGCCGACCGCAGTCCACGACGGAACCCCAACGGTTGGTCGACCCGCGCCGACCGTGCCGTGGCGGTGTACGACCGCAGATAAAACCACCGGACTGAGCGGCCGTCCGGCGGTCCCGTCTGCGGGGCGTTGCGGAACGTTTATATAGAACCGCTGACGACATACGTGATGACTATGTCACAGCAGATGCGCCAGCGGCGCGGACAGCCGCTTTTCATTCTCAACGAGGACACGGAGCGGACCCGCGGCAAGGACGCTCAGTCGTCGAACATCACAGCTGGCAAGGCCGTAAGCGAGTCTGTACGGACCACGCTCGGCCCCCGCGGGATGGACAAGATGCTCGTCTCCGACTCCGGCGACGTCGTCATCACCAACGACGGCGCGACCATTCTTCAGGAGATGGACATCGAACACCCGGCGGCCCAGATGATTGTCGAGGTCGCCCAGACCCAAGAGGAGGAGGTCGGCGACGGAACGACCACCGCCTCCGTGCTGGCCGGCCAACTGCTCGCCCAGGCCGAGGACCTGCTCGACGACGACGTCCACCCGACGACCATCGTCGAGGGCTACCAGCAAGCCTCCCAGTTGGCACTTGAGGCCATCGAGGAACAGACGCTGGCGGACGAACTCGACGAGGAACTCCTCCGTGCCGTCGCCGAGTCGTCGATGACCGGCAAGGGAACCGGTGACATCGACGCCGCGGCACTGGCCGAAACCGTCGTCGCCGCGGTCCAGCAGGTCAGTACCGATGCCGGCGTCGACCGCGACGCCATCACCATCCGCACCCAGACCGGCGCGGGTGCCTCCGCGACCGAACTCGTCCAGGGCGTCATCAGCGAGGAAGAGCCCCTCAACGAGGACATGCCCCGAACCGTCGAGGACGCGACCATCGGCGTCCTCGATTTGGACCTCGAAGTCCGAGAGGCCGAAATCGACGCCGAGTACGACATCTCCAGCGTCGACCAACTCAATGCGGCCATCGAGGCCGAGGAGGGCGAACTCCGTGGCTACGCCGAGACCGTCGCCGACGCCGGCATCGACGTGGCGTTCGTCACCGGCGACGTCGACGACCTCGTCGCCTCCTATCTCGCCAACGAGGGCGTCCTCGCCTTCGACGGCGTCGACGACGACGAAGCCCGCTCCATCGCTCGCGCGACCGGCGCCAAGACCGTCGGCACGCTGAACGACATCGAGGAGTCGGACCTCGGCCGCGCAGACACCGTTCGCGTCGAGACGTTCGGTTCCGACGAACTCGCCTTCATCGAGGGCGGGGCCGCCGCCGAAACGGTCACCGTCTTCGCCCGTGGTGGCACCGAACACGTCGCCGACGAACTCGAGCGTGCGCTCCGTGACGCTCTCGACGTGGTCACCGCGGCGCTGGACTCCGGCGGCGTCGTCCCCGGCGCCGGCGCGACCGAAATCGCCATTGCCGACCACATCCGTTCGAGCGCCGCCAGCATCGAGGGGCGCAAACAGCTCGCCATCGAGGCGTTCGCCGACGCCGTCGACGTGCTGCCGCGCACCCTCGCCGAGAACACCGGCATGGACCCCATCGACGCGCTCGTGGAACTCCGTTCGACCCACGACGCCGAGGGACGGGCCGGCCTCATCACCGAAGGCCAGTCCGGCGATGTCGGCGACCCCGTCGAGTACGGCATCCTCGACCCCGCCGCCGTCAAGCGTGAAGCCGTCGAGTCCGCCACCGAGGCGGCGACGATGATTGCGCGCATCGACGACGTCATCTCCGCGAAATAAGACGGCCCCGGTCCACTTTTATTTTCGAGACGAGAACGTCTGCGCGATGAGCCACCGCCTCGGTCTCGTCGAGTGTGTCTCCATCGCATTGGGTGGCATGATAGGCGGTGGCATCTTCGCCGTCCTCGGCGTCGTCGCGGGCATCACCGGCCCGGCGACGTGGCTGGCGTTCGTCCTCGCTGGCGTCGTCGCACTGTGTGCCGGCCACTCCTATACGGCCCTGAACCGACTGGCCGACGAACGCGGTGGGTCGGTCTCGTTCGTCCAACATTTCACCGGCAACACGACCGCTGCCGGCATGCTCGGCTGGACGCTACTGTTCGGATACGTCGGTTCGATGGCGATGTACGCCTTCGCCTTCGGGCAGTTTGCGCTCCGTCTCGGCCTCCCGGAGGCAGCCTTCGGCGTCCCCCTCCGTCCCCTCCTGTCGGTAACCGTCGTCGGGACCTTCGTCGGCCTCAACCTCCTCGGCAGTCGGGCGACCGGCACCGTCGAGAACCTGCTCGTCGGTGGGAAAGTCGGCATCCTGCTGGCGCTCGGGGTGGGCGGCGTCGTCTACGCGACGGCCATCGAACCACGGCCGATATCGTTCGGCGATGGGAGCCTGTTGACCACCGGACCCGTCGTCGCTGCGGCCATCTCTTTCGTCGCCTTCCAGGGGTGGCAGTTGCTGTTCTACGACCAGCCGTCAATCGAGGACCCCGCCGAGACGATACGGAGAGCCGTCTATGTCGCCATTCCCGCCGCCGTCGGCGTCTACGTCCTCGTTGCCGTGACTACGACGAACCTCGCGAGTGAGGCGTTGCAAAGCCACCCACACACCGCATTGGCGAGCGCCGCCGAACCGATGTTGGGCGCCGTCGGCTACGCCAGCGTCGGCGTTACCGCCGTCGCCGTCGCCGCGCTGTTCTCGACGGGGTCGGCCATCAACGCCACCCTGTTTTCCTCGGCGCACTTCGCGAGCGGGATGGTGTCGTCGAATCTGCTCCCCGACCGTGTCGCCGACGACAGCGTCGAGGGGGTGTCGCCCCGGAGCCTCCTCGTCCTCGGCGGCGTGACAGCGGTGTTGACCGGGTTCGGGAGTCTCGATGCGATTACCTCCTTCGCGTCGCTGTCGTTCATCGTCGTCTTCGGTGTGATGAGTTCGATTGCATTTCGGCACCGCGACAGCGACCCGGTCGTCGGGAGCGTCGCGTTGGGCGGCGTCGTCGGAACGGCCGCGTTCTTCCCGCTGATGTTCAGCCATCTCTACCGGAACGAACCGGAGACGTTCCTCGCCGTCGTCGCACTCGCAGTCTGTGCGCTGGTCGCCGAACTCCTGTACTTCGAACGCGAGTCGCTTCAGGCGGAAATCGAAGCGTTCGAGGCGGACCTCGAAGCCGCGTTCACCGACGACTGAAACCGACTGCCCGAGTCCGTTCCCGGCCGACGCGACGACTTTTGTAGCCACACGACGACGCATCGGTATGGGACGACTCGACGGAGAGACGGTCATCGTCACCGGCGCGAGCCGCGGGCTCGGCGCGTCGATGGCGAAGCGATTCGCACGCGAAGGAGCCAACACCGTACTGACGGCGCGAAGCGAAGACGAACTCCGGTCGGTCGCCGAGAGCGCCGACGGCGAAACGCTCGCCGTGCCGGCCGACGTGACCGACGAACCGTCGATCGAAGCGCTCGTCGAGACGACCGTCGCGGAGTATGGCGAACTCACCGGCGTCGTCAACAACGCCGCCGTCGGGATGTTGAGCCTCTACGACGAGTTGCGGGAGGTGACAGAGATAGCCGTCGAGGACTGGCGACACGTCTTGGACGTGAACGTCACCGGGCCGTTCCTCTGTTCGAAACACGCGATTCCGGCGATAGAGATGGGCAACATCGTCAACATCTCCTCCGGCTTGGGTCGGCGGGGGTCCGCCGGGTGGGGCCCCTACGTCGCTTCGAAGTGGGCACTCGAAGGGTTCTCGAAGACGCTGGCCGAGGAGGTCGAACCCGACATCAACGTCAACTGTCTGGACCCCGGTGGCCGCGTCGAAACCGACTTCTGGGACCACCTGCCGGACGAGGAGCGAGCGTCGATTCTCGACCCCGACGTGATGGACGAGGCTGCCGTCCTGCTGTTGGAGCAGTCACCGGGCGGCGTCACCGGCGAGTCGATGCCGGCCGGCGACTGGGAGAGCGAACTGTCGGGATGACGCTCACCACTCGATTCGGACGCTGTCGCCGGCCGACAACCCGAAGGTCTCGTCGCCGCGGCCCCGATTGACGGCGAACTCGACGTTGTCGTGACTCCCGACGGTGGCGACGGCCTCGCCGATTCCGGCGTGGGCATACGACCGGACGACCGGAACCTCGATGTCGTCGACCGTCACTCGCTTGCGGCCGTCGAGGACTTCGCCAGGGACGTTCGTGACGACGTTGCCAAAGTCGTCGACGACGAGTACCTCACCGCTCGCGCCGTCGTCACCGACATCGGGGTCCGGGAACGTGAGGTCGACCACGTCGTCGGCCGGCGAGACGCCGTCGAGTTCCGGCAGTCTGTCGATGCCGGCCTCGTGGACCGCCGCGGCGCCGGGGGCGAAGACGTCCCGACCGTGGAACGTCGAACTGCGCGGGTTCTCGATTTCGAGTTCGTAGGCGTCGATGTCGGTGTCGTAGTCGCCGTCGCCGCCGCTTGCGAGTCGGCGGGCGGCGGGCAACAGGACGCCGTTGTCGGGGCCGACCAGCGCGTGGTCGCCTGCGCGGACGACGAGCGCGCTGCGGTCGGTGCCGACGCCGGGGTCGACGACGACGAGGTGGACCGCAGGCGGGAACTCCGGGAGGACCTCCGAGAGCCAGAAGGCGCTCGCGCGAACGTCCTGTCGGGGGAAGTCGTGGCCGACATCGACCAGGCGGGCGTCACACTCCGAGACGATGACCCCTTTCATCGCTGCCGGATACGGCGTCCCGAAGTCGGAGGCGAGCGTTATCATCGACTATTCGGAGGGATTTCCCTCGCCGTTGGCGTCGCTTGCGGTAATCTGCTGGATGCGGTCGACGCCGTCGATTTCTTCGAGTACCTCGACGACGGCGTCGGGGACGAGCGACTCCCAGTCGCCGCCCGTGGCGATGCGCTCCCGAACTTCGGTTCCCTCGAACTCCTCGCGGCGGTACATCGGTGACTGTCGGACTTCGATGCCCGCCTCTTCGAACAGTCGACAAACGAGTGGATTGTTCGAGTAAGCCACGTCGAAGCGCGGACTCATCGACTGGACGTGGCTCACCCACACGGAGTTGCGGTTGAGGTCCTCGATGGGCACCGCGTAGGTGACGACATCCATGTCGACGAGCGCCTTCGTTATCATCATGATGCGCTCGCCGGCGGTGAACGGATTGCGGACCGTATGTGACTGGTCTGCGCTGCCGATGCCGACGACGAGTTCGTCGATTTCCTCGCCGATGCGCTCGACCATCGCGTGGTGGCCCTCGTGGAACGGCTGGAACCGGCCGATGTAGAACCCCCGCGTCATACCGGGAGGGTCGTGAGCCGATTTTATAAACCCGACGAGACGCGTTCCTGACGCTCCGTTTCGCGAGCAATCTACCCGTCTTCCGTCGGTTTTGACCGTCGGCAGGGTGTGACGTGGGGAGAAAGTATATGAATTGACCGGGCCCTAATATGAACAACAGCAACGGTTCTATGAGCAACGAAAAGGATACGGACGAGGCTTCCGAGCCCGAGGAACGACCGCCCACCGACGAGGAGCGGCAAGGCTCCGAGGAGCCGGAGTCGATGGACCGACCGGCCCAGCCGCAAGACGAGGCCAGCAACCAACTCGACGACGACGAAGAGCTTCTGGATGGCTCGGACCTCGGCAGCGACGTCCACGTCGACGCCGAAGTCGAAATCGACGAAAGCGAGGAGGACAACCTCCTCGGCGGACTGCAGGTCGAATCCAGCGACGACATCGAAGTGCCGGACCGACTCGTCGATCAGGTCATCGGACAGGACCACGCCCGCGACATCATCCTGAAGGCGGCCAAGCAGCGACGGCACGTCATGATGATCGGCTCCCCGGGGACCGGGAAGTCGATGCTCGCGAAGGCGATGAGCCAACTCCTCCCGAAGGAGGAACTGCAGGACGTTCTCGTCTATCACAACCCCGACGACGGCAACGAGCCGAAAGTGCGAACGGTGCCCGCGGGCAAGGGCGAACAGATAGTCGAGGCCCACAAGGAGGAAGCCCGCAAGCGCAACCAGATGCGGAGCTTCCTGATGTGGATTATCATCGCCGTGGTGTTCGGCTACGCCATCCTCATCGCCGAGCAACTCCTGCTCGGCATCATCGCCGGCGGTATCATCTACCTCGCGTTCCGCTACATGGGACGTGGCAGCGACGCGATGGTTCCGAACCTGCTTGTCAACAACGCCGACCAGCAGGTCGCGCCGTTCGAGGACGCCACCGGCGCCCACGCCGGCGCACTGCTCGGCGACGTTCGCCACGACCCCTTCCAGTCCGGCGGCATGGAGACGCCCAGCCACGACCGCGTCGAGGCGGGGGCCATCCACAAAGCCAACAAGGGCGTGCTGTTCATCGACGAGATGAACACCCTCGACATCCGCTCCCAGCAGAAACTGATGACCGCGATTCAGGAGCGGGCGTTCTCCATTACCGGACAGAGCGAACGCTCCTCGGGGGCGATGGTTCAGACCGAACCCGTCCCGACGGACTTCGTGATGGTCGCCGCCGGGAACCTCGACGCGATGGAGAACATGCACCCCGCGCTGCGGAGCCGTATCAAGGGGTACGGCTACGAGGTGTACATGGACGACACCATCGAGGACTCCCCGGAGATGCGCCGGAAGTACGCCCGGTTCGTCTCTCAAGAGGTCACCAACGACGGCCGTCTGCCGCCGTTTACCGCCGAGGCAATCGAGGAGATCATCCTCGAGGCCCGCCGCCGTGCCGGCCGGAAGGGTCACCTGACGCTTGAGTTCCGGAACCTCGGTGGCCTCGTCCGCGTCGCCGGTGACATCGCCCGGGCGGAGAACAAAGACCACACCACCCGCGACGACGTGTTGCAGGCGAAGGCACGCTCGCGGTCCATCGAACAGCAACTGGCCGACGACTACATCGAACGCCGGAAGGACTACGAGCTCACGGTCAACCAAGGCGACGTGGTCGGCCGCGTCAACGGCCTCGCGGTGATGGGCGAGGACAGCGGCATCGTCCTCCCCGTCATGGCCGAAGTGACGCCCAGTCAGGGTCCGGGAGAAGTCATCGCCACGGGGCAACTGAAGGAGATGGCACAGGAGGCCGTTCAGAACGTCTCCGCCATCATCAAGAAGTTCTCCGACGAGGACATCTCCCAGAAGGACGTTCACATCCAGTTCGTTCAGGCGGGCGAGGGTGGCGTCGACGGCGACTCCGCCTCGATTACGGTCGCTACGGCCGTCATCTCGGCGCTGGAGAACGTGCCGGTTCGACAGAACATGGCGATGACCGGGTCGCTGTCCGTCCGCGGCGACGTGCTGCCGGTCGGCGGTGTGACCCACAAAATCGAGGCTGCCGCGAAGGCCGGCCTCGAGACGGTCATCATCCCGAAGGCCAACGAGCAGGACGTGATGATTGAAGACGAGTACAAAGAGCAAATCGAAATCATCCCCGTCTCGCACATCTCGGAGGTCCTGGAGGTCGCCCTCGAGGGCGAACCCGAGAAGGACTCGCTCGTCGACCGCCTGAAGAACATCACCGGTTCGGCGCTCGAACAGCGCTCCGTCGGCGGTTCGACCGGCAACCCCAGCCCACAGTAACGTGACGCGGTGGGCGGCCTTTGCGGGCGTCACGCTGGCCGTCCTCTTTCTGCTGCTCGTTCTCGCGCGACTCTCACAGTCGGTCGTCAGCGGCCCCTACGTCACCCGCGAGGAGCGACGCTGGCTCGACCGACTTCCCGATGGCGCCGACCACCTCGATTCGCAGTCGGCGCCCACACCGCGAAAATCGCCCGCGGAATCGACGCTGGAACCCGACCGAGAGCCGTCGACGGTGGCGCTTCTGGCGAACGTCTCGGTCTCACAGGGGTTTTTCGCCCTGTTGTTGCTCGGCGGCGCGTGGCTGGCGGCGGTGCCGGCCTCGGCGCTTGGCGTCGCCGACGACCCCCTCAGTACGGGCTTGCCGGCGCTTGCAGTCGGGGTCGCCGCAGGCGTCGGCCTCTCGCTTGCGAACGCACTCGCGGGCGGCCTCGCCGACCGCTTCGACGGCGACCCGAGCGAGGAGTTGCGCGAACTGTTGTCTCCCGAGACCCTCGCCGGATGGGCCGTCTTGCTCGGAGGCGTCCTCCCGATTATCGCCGGCTTCGAGGAGTTGCTCTTCCGGGCGGCACTGGTCGGCGCGTTCTCGGTCGGCTTCGGCGTCTCGCCGTGGGCGCTGGTCGCCTTCTCCTCTGTCGCTTTCGCCGTCGGTCACGGCGCACAGGGCACGTTGGGCGTCGTCGTCACCGGGCTGTTGGGCGCGGCGCTCGGGGCGCTCTTCGTCGTGACGAATAGCCTGCTCGCGGTCGTCGTCGCCCACTACCTCGTGAATGCGGTCGAGTTCGTCGTCGGGGAGGGACTGGAGTGGCGGCCGTTCAGGTGAGTCTTCGGTTCACTCGTAGCCCGCTTCGTCGAACAGTCGCTCCATCTCCTCGATTGCGGCGTTGATTTCGGCGGCGTCCTCGAGTACCTCGTCGGTCGGTGCGTCGCATTCACAGCCTTCCACGACGGCGTCGGCATCGCTTTCGAGGCCGCGGCCGGCCGCCTTTAGTCGCGGGCCGATTTCGGTCGCTATCGCCTCCAGAAGCTCGTTTTTCGTCTCGAGTTCGGCCTCCTGCTGTTTGAGGTCGGTGATGTCCCGGAAGTACACCGAGAGGCCGTCCTCGGCGGGGAACGCCCGGACCTCGAACCACGTCTCGAAGGGGTCGTAGTGGGCCTCGAAGTCGACGGAGTCGCCCGACTCGAGGGCGCGTTCGAACTCCGTCTGGAAGGGGGTGCCGGTGGCCTGCGGCAGCACCTCCCAGAAGTCCTTGCCGTGGAGTTCCTCCGTGGTGCCCTTCAGTAGCCCCGCACCCTGTTCGTCGACGTAGGTGATTGTCCACTCGGAATCGAGGCCGAGGAAGGCATCGGAGATGCGGTCGTGGATGCGGCGGACGTGCTGGTAGGTGTCGCGAGCCTCCTGTTGGGCCCGATACTGGATGACGGCGTTCTCGATGCGGTTCGCCAGTAGGGCGAGTTGTTCCTCGCCGAGGTTCTTCTGGAGGTAGTCGGTCACGTCGGCGTTGATGGCCTCGGTGGCGATGTCCTCCGAGCCCTGTGAGGTAAAGAGGATGAAGGGGAGACCGGGGGAGCGTTCCCGAACCGCTTCGAGCAACTCCAGGCCGTCACGGCCGGGCATCTTGTAGTCGCTGACGACGCAGTCGACATCGAGCTGTTCGAGCAGCTCTAGCGCCTCGGTGGCGTGGCTGGCGGTGACGACTTCGAGGTCGTCGATTTCCTCTTTGAGTTTGGAGGCGAGTATCGACAGCAACTGGCGTTCGTCGTCGACGAACAGAATCGAGATGTCCTCGAGGTCGTCGGACCCGACGTGGGCGGCGTCTTGCCGGAAGGGCTCGGCTGCCGGGCGGAGGCCATCGGCGGCCGATTCGTTGCCGTCATCCTGTGGCATACCACACACCTGAACTCCCGCGCACAAAAGCGGTGCTGGTAGTTCACCCCGCGAGTCGGTGTCGAAGCGCCCAAGCCACTCCCGACGCTGGTCTGTGTATGGATACGGGGAAGGTCTCGCGTGCGTTCTTCCGGCAGCGAATCGCGCCTCGGTTGGGCGCCGACCGCGACGACGTGGCGTTGGGACCGAAACACGGCGTCGACTTCGGCATCGTTTCGGTCGGCGACCACGCCGTCGTGACGGCAACGGACCCGGTCTCGATACTGCCGGAGTTGGGTTTCGAGCGGGCCGGCCGATTCGCGGTCGGCATCGTCCTCTCGGACGTAGCCGTCTCGGGACTCGACCCGACGCATCTCACCGTTTCGTTTTCGCTGCCGCCGGAGATGACCGACGAGCAGTTCGGCCGTGTCTGGGACGCCATCGATTCGGAGTGTCGCGATTTGGGTGTCTCCATCGTCTCGGGACACACCGCCCGCTACGAGGGGTGTTCGTTCCCGTGGGTCGGCGCGGCGACGGCGATGGCCATCGGCGACCCCGAAGACATCGTCCGCCCGGACGGCGCCCGCCCCGGCGACGATTTGCTCGTGACGAAAGGTCCCGCAGTCGAAGTGACGGGGCTGTTCGCGACGCTGTTCGGCGACCGAATCGACCTGCCAGAGGACACCCTCGAAACGGCCCGACAGCGGCTCGACGAGACGGGGACGGTTCGTGACGCCCGCGCCGCCGTCGGCGCCGGCCGCGTCACCGCGATGCACGACGCCACCGAAGGGGGCCTCCTCGGCGCGCTCCACGAGATGGCCGACAGCGCCGGCGTCCGTTTGACCGTCGACGCCGATTCGGTGCCGATGCGTCCCGGCGTCGAGGCGCTGAGCGAAGCGGTGTCGATGGACCCCTGGCGGGCCTCGACGGCAGGGACGCTTCTCGTCGCCGTCGACCCCGCCGATACCGATTCAGTGCTGTCGGCGCTGGAAGCCCGCGGGACGCCCGTCGGCCACGTCGGGTCGGTTAAAGAGGGGTCCGGCGTCGTCGTCGACGGCGAGGCGACCGACCCGCCGGTGGGCGATTCGGGATGGCCGGTGTACGAGCGACTGCTCGACGAGTAGCCCGACACGCCACACGCGAACGTCCCACACGCTTTTCTCGCGTTCGTCCCTCGCTGGAGGCATGGCCGACGATTCACGACTTGTCGATGCCGACGCCTCGGACGCCGAGGAGCGCCGTCTCGTCGCCGGGTGGCAGGGTCGCTACTACGAGGACTTCGCCGTCGGCGACGTGTACAAACACCCCTACGGTCGGACCGTCACCGAGACAGACAACGTCTGGCTGACGAACCTCACGATGAACGTCAACCCGATGCACTTCAACGAGGCCTACGCCGCCGAGACGGAGTTCGGCGAGCGCCTCGTCGACGGCACGTTCGTCCTCGCCCTCGCCGTCGGGATGAGCGTCATCGACGTGAGCGCAAACGCCACTGCCAACCTCGGCTACGACCGCATTCGACACCACGCCCCAGTCTTCCACGGCGACACCATCTTCGCCGAAAGCGAGGTGCTGAAGAAACGCCAATCCGAATCGCGAGACCACGTCGGTCTCGTCACCACCGAACTCCGGGCGTACAACGCCGACGACGAACTCGTGTTGTCCCTAGAGCGAACGCCGATGGTGTTGAAACGCGAGTACGCCCAGCCAACGGCGGCCCAACCGACCGGCTGGCCCGAGGGCGTCGGCACGCAACCGGATGACGTAGAGGGACGGGAGATCGGACGTCGCACCCGAGAGGAAAAGAACGGCGAGGAGTGACTACGAGGGACCTACAGTCCCTCAAGCGACCGGAGCCGCTGTTCGACATCGGGCGGGGCGGCGCTGGGGCCATCCCGGACCCGGTGGTCGGGAATCACCAGCGGCGCCGGGTTCTCCGCGAGCGCCGTCCGGACGAGTTGGATGTCGCCGTCGTCGTCGGAGTCGAGCGTCGAGACCAGACTCGCGAGTTTCGACACCGTCACCTGACTGCCGTACGGAATCCCGCGAACCGCCTCCACCACCTCACGTTGGTCGGTCGGCATCGTCAACGCCACGTCCACGTCGGTGAAGTCGTCCTCGGCTCCTTCCAGATACGCCCGGATTCGGTCGAGCAGCGGAAGGTCGTCCGCGGCGTCCTCGTCGGGAACGTCGGGAAAGGAGACGGAGAGTACGCGACCGCTGGCGACGCCGACCTGTACGCAGCGGTCGAGATACGCCGATTCGAGCGCGTAGATTCCCGCATCCGCCTCGGTGTCCATGTCATCGCCTTCGGGTGAGGTTGTCATGAAAGTTGAGGTGTGCCCGAGGCGACAGGCCGTCGGTCACTCGGGAATCGAGACCCGCGTGACGTGGCCACCACAGCCACACTGTTCGACGTACTCCCACTCGACGTCCTCGCCGAAGGCGCTCTCCAGCGCCGAGAACAGATACGTCGAGGGGTGGCCGTGGTCGCCGTGGGTGACGAGGTTGACGTGATAGCCGTCGGCGGTGTGTTCGACCGCCTCGACGGCCTGTTCGAGGAGCATCGCGCGGTCCTCGGCGTGTTCGGGCTTTTCGAGGTTCGCCGACCACGAGTTCTCGTGGACGTGGTCGGTTACCGGGTCGGGGTCGGCGTGGCCGTGGTCAGTGCTCATACCCAACGGTTGGGGTCCGCCACTGAAGCCAAGTGGTACGAACATGTTCGGGGAGCATCCGCGAGCGCCCGGAGGGCGCGAGCGGTTCTCTGCGCGCCGCAGGCGCGCAGGACCGAGGGCCGACTGTAAGGAGGCCCGACGTGTCTTTTTCATGAACGTTTTTGCCGGCGGGCCGCAGGCCCGCCGTGGAAAAAGGTTCAGAAGTACCGCTCGACGATTGTGTCGGCGGTTCGGGCCGCGAGCGCCTGACCGGTGTTCGTGGGGTTGGGACCGCCGAGGCCGTTGGCGAGTGCGGAGTGGTCGGCGACGAACAGTCGGTCGACATCGTAGGCCTCACAGCCGGTGTCGACGACTTTCCCCATCGCCATCGTCGAGTGGATGTGCAGCGCCGTCGGCGGCGAATCCGAGCGGTGGACGTGGTCGGCGCCGGCCTCCCGGAGGATGTCGGTGGCGATTTCCGCGAGTTCGTCGCGGCGTTTCACGTCACCCTCGCTGGGGACGTAGTTAATCTGGGGGATGGGACCGTGTTCGTCCTCGACGCCGGGCGTGACGGTGATGCCGTTGCGCTTGTGCGGGCGGTCGTCGGTGACGACGAGGATGGGCAGCGCCTGTCGGTAGCGTGCGAGCAGGCGCTTCAGTTCCGTCCCCGCGAGTCGGCCCTGTGTGTCCCACGGCGCGTCGCTGAGGTCGTTGCTGAACGTAAAGCCCGAGGCCGAGGCGCCGAAGCCGAGAATAGCGGCGATGCCGGGGCCGGAGCCAGTCGTCTGGAGCATCCCGACGCCGGGGTAATCGAAGCGGGCGGCGATGTTCTGACCCTCCTGTGGGTCGATGGTGGGCTTGCCGACGGTGTCTTCGAGGACCGACTCCTCGAAGAAGCCCATCACGTTGTCGCCGAAGTGAAGCGTCATTCCCTTGCCGACCCACTCGTTTCGGGGCAGCGAGGAGTTGAGCCACAGTCGCGGCGTCTCGATGGCGCCGGCCGCCAACACGACGGTGTCGGCGGCGATGGTTTCGGTGCCCCCGTTCCACGTATCGCGGAACTCGACGCCGGTCGCCTCGGGGTCGCCGCCGATGGAGTCGTCGGTGAGGATGTCGGTGACGAAGGCGTTCGGTCGGATTGAGACGTTGCCGGTGTCGAGTGCGCGAGGGACGAAACCGATGGCCGATGTCTTCTTGGCTTTCTCCTCGTAGGGGGCGCCGCGCGGGTGTGGATTACCGGCGATTTCGGCAGCAGCGAGGGTGTGGCCCTCCACGGGGTCGACCGCGTCGGGGTCGTCGGGGTGGCGGAAATTCCCCTCGTAATCGTTGTCGTGGCGGAGTTTCTCGTCGGGTGAGGCGATAGCGTTCGGCTGTGGTCGATAGCCCGTTTCGGTGACATTCGCCTCGTCGATGAGGTCGTAGCCGGCGGCCTCGGCGCCGCGGAAGAACATCTCCTCTTTGGCGGTGACCGGTGCCGGCGAGACGCCGAGGACGTCCTCCAGTTCCCGGTAGTACGGCAGGAGGTCGTCGTAGGAGAAGGCGTCGGGCCAGTGGTCCTGTTCGTCGATAGCCGCGGGGTACGCGCGTGGGTGGTTGCCGGTGTAGATGAGCGTCGTGCCGCCGACGCCGGAGGCCTGCAGGGCCGCCCCCGACCCCGGGAACTTCCGGAACCACAGTCCACGCTCGTGGTCGGCGGGGCCGAAGAGGAGTTTCTGTGCCATCTCCAACTCCCGGGTCGTGAACTGCTCGTCGAGCAGGTCCCCCGAGAGGTCCGCGACGCTGTCGGAGAGTTCGCTGCCCGGGCCCTCGGAGGGGTTGGGCCACTGCTCGTTGCCGTAGAATGGTCCGGCTTCGAGGACGAGCACGTCGAGTCCGGCCGCGCCGAGTTTCCACGCGGCGACGGGGCCGTCGCCGCCCGCGCCGACGATGACCACGTCGTAGCTGTCTTTCACCATCAGTTGCCCACCCCCAGCAGGCCACTGAGGATGCCGTCGACGGTGGTGTCGACGGGGTCGGTGACGCCGCCGTCGGTGACGTTGTCGACGTCGGTCAGGTCACCGTCGGCCACGTCGCTGTCGGTCACGTCGCCGTTCAACGACGACACCACGTCTCCGAGTGGACCGTCGGCCGCGGGCGTGCCGTCGGTCGAAAACGGCTCCTCGTAGTCCGAGGTGTCGTAGTCGTCGCTGTCCTCGAAGGATCCGGGGTCGGCGTAGAGCTTTTTCGGTGGGCCGCCACCGGTGACGGCGGTGTCCCAAGTGCCCCCACCACCAAGCGAGGAGTTCGGCGCCCCCCAGTAGCCGCGCAGGGCGGCCGCGCCGTCGATGATGCCGGGGAACTTGGTTTGGTCCCAACTGTCCACGTCGGGGGCAAACGTCCGTTCGCTCGGCGGGGCGGTGATGTCGGCGTAGCCCTGCCACTCGCTGTAGTAGACGACTTCGGTGAAGCCGACGACGAGTTGGCCGACGAGCGCCGCATCGACTTCGGTGAGCGGGCCGGGGAATTCGGCCGTGTCGAACTCGATGCTGTCGAGTCCCGCGATGGCCCGCAGTCGGTCCTCACGTGAGAGCGCGGCAAAGAGGCTCTTTTCGAGAACCGACTCGGGGTCGTCGGTGAGGCGGTCGAGTTCGAGCAGGTCCGTCGGTTCCAGCAGTTCGACGACGCGGTCGGCGCTCGGCGGTTCGTCGTTCTCGCCCGCGGCGACGAGTTTCGCCGCGCCGACATCGAGGACGAGCGCGACGGCTTCGGCGAGCCGGAGGTTCCCCACGTCGCCGGCTCCCCGAACACCGAAGGAAAACAGGTTGTTGATGAACGTGACGAGGTACTCGTCGAGCCCCACCGATAGGCCGCCGGGAACGTGTTCGGGGCCGAGTTCCGACTCCAACTCGGGCGTCCGGGGAACGACCGAATCGACGACCGCCCGGTAGGTCGCGCGCGTGTTCGGCGTCGTCTCCGGTGGCTGTAGTTGCCCCGACGCTGGCGATGCCAGCATCGACCCCACACCCAACGCTCCCAGACCGCGAATCAGGGTTCGACGGTCGGTTGAAAACTCTACCATAGTTAACAGTTCATATCGATACGGATTCATATATCTTCGGCAGTAGCATAACGGCTATTCAAGTGAAACGGCGGCGTAGCGGACGGGTACGACCCGATTCGCTGGGTGGCGACGATGGCTGGAATACACGTCCCGAGCCGCGAGTAATCCGGGGAACGCTGCGACCGAGACGCAACCCTTATGTCCAAATGAGTTCGTTAGTGTACAGTAATGAACACCAGCGACGAGTTGGCACCCGCCGTCCGGTCCATCCTTGAGGCGGCCGAGGCCCGTCCGGGGGGCGAGAAGCGACTCTCCGTCGACCCGCGGTCGCTGCCGGCGGCCGTCGACGAGGCGGGGTCCGACGGACGGACGCCGATAATCGCGGAGGTGAAGCCGACGAGTCCGACGACCGACGGCGAGCGCGAGGACGACCCCGTCGAGTTGGCCGAGGCGATGGTCGACGGCGGGGCGGCGGCGCTGTCGGTACTGACCGAACCCGAACACTTCGGCGGGTCCCCGGAGACGCTGCGGGCCGTCAGGGAAGCCGTCGACGTACCCATCCTCCGGAAGGACTTCATCGTCCGGGAGGCCCAACTCGACACCGTCGAAGCGGACGTGGTTCTCCTCATCGTCCGGTTCGTCGACGACCTCGAAGGACTGTTGGCCGCCGCCCGCGAGCGAGGGTTTCAGGCCCTCGTCGAGGTCCACACCGAAGCGGAACTCGAAGAAGCACTCGATGCGGGCGCGGAGTTAATCGGCATCAACAACCGCGATTTGGGGAAACTCGAAGTCGACTTGGGAACGTTCGAGCGCGTCGCCGAGGCGATTCCGGCAGACGACCGCGAGAGCGTCACCCTGATTGCGGAAAGCGGCGTAGCGACGCGAGAGGACGTGACACGAATGCGCAAAGCCGGCGCCGACGCGTTGCTCGTCGGGTCGGCCATCATGGACGGCCCCGTTCGGGAGAACACGGAGCGACTCACCAATGTCTGAATCACAGCACACGTTCGGCGACTACGGCGGCCAGTACGTTCCCGAGGCGTTGATGCCCGCCATCGAGGAGTTGACCGACGCCTACGAGCGGTACGTACTCGACAACGAGGAGGGGTTCATGGACGAGTTCCGCCAGCGGATTCGGGACTTCGGCGGCCGTCCGACCCCGCTGCAACGGGCCGACCAACTCTCTGAACGCTACGGTACCGAGGTGTATCTCAAACGCGAGGACCTGCTGCACGGCGGCGCACACAAACTCAACAACGCCCTCGGCCAGGTGTTGCTCGCGAAGTACATGGGCAAAGAGCGCATCATCGCCGAGACCGGCGCGGGCCAACACGGCACCGCGACGGCGATGGCGGCGGCCCACCTCGATATGCCGTGTGAGATATACATGGGCCGTCGGGACATCAACCGCCAGCGACCCAACGTCTTCCGGATGCGCATCAACGACGCCGAGGTCAACCCCGTCGACATCGGTCGTGGAACGCTGAAGGAAGCCATCAGCGAGACGATGCGCGATTGGGCGACGACCGTCGAGACGACTCACTACGTCATCGGGTCGGTCGTCGGTCCGGCTCCCTTCCCCGCGATGGTCCGGGATTTCCAGTCGGTCATCTCGAAGGAGGCCCGCAAACAGTTCGACGAACAGGTCGGCGGTCTCCCGGGCGCAGTCGTCGCCTGCGCCGGCGGCGGGTCCAACACCATGGGCACCTTCGCGAACTTCACCGATGACGAGGACGTCGACCTCTATGCCGTCGAGGCCGGCGGGTCGACGCTGTCGGTCGACGAGGAGGAGGGAGTCGCGCCCAACTCGGCGTCGCTGTCAATCGGCGAGGAGGGCGTCCTCCACGGCGCCCGGACGAAACTGCTGCAGGACAGCCACGGCCAAATCATGGAGTCCCACAGCGTCTCCTCGGGGCTGGACTACTCCGGTGTCGGGCCGGAACTCGCCCACCTCGTCGACGAGGGCCGCGTGACGCCGGTCACCGTCGACGATGACGAGGCACTGGAGGCGTTCCACCGCCTCTCTCAGGACGAAGGCATCATCCCGGCGCTGGAGACGGCCCACGCCTTCGGCTTCCTCGAATCGGTCGCCGGCCCCGACGGCGACGACTCCGTCGAGTTGCCCGAGACGGTGGTCGTCAACGTCTCCGGTCGCGGCGACAAGGACCTCGAAGCCGTCATCGAGGAGACCGACAAGCGGGACCTCGATAACGCGCCGACGATGGAGGTGTTCACGGATGGGGCTTGAGGACGCCTTCGAGGAACCCGCCTTCGTTCCGTATCTCGCCGCGGGCGACCCCGACTTCGAGTCCTCGCTTGAGTACGTCGAGGCGTTGGCCCGCGGCGGCGCCGACATCATCGAACTCGGCCTCCCCTTTTCGGAACCCATCGCCGAGGGGCCGACCATCCAGCAGGCCGTCGTCCGGTCGCTGGAAGGTGGAATGACCCCCGAACGGTTCTTCGAGTTCGTCGAGAAACTGGACGTTGACGTGCCGCTGGTGTGTATGACCTACTACAACCTCATCTACCAGTACGGCACGGAGGGCGAACCACCCGTCCGACCGTTCGTCGAACGCGCCGCCGAAGTCGGCATCGATGGGTTCGTCGTCCCCGACCTCCCCGCCGAGGAGGCCGGACCCCTGCGAGAGGCCTGCGACGAGTTCGGCCTCGATTTGGTGTTCATCGTCGCACCGACGACCCGAGGCGAGCGACTCCAGCGCATGATGGAACAGGTCTCGGGGTACGTCTACGTCCAAGCGCGACTCGGCGTCACGGGCGCCCGCGCCGACGTGAGCGACCAGACCGAAGAGAGCCTCGCCCGCCTCGCCGAGTACGACGTGCCGAAGGCGGTCGGTTTCGGTATCTCCAGCGGCGAGCAGGCCGCCGACGTGGTTGCGGCGGGTGCCGACGGCGTCATCGTCGGGTCGGCGCTCGTCGACATCGTCGCCGACGGCGCCGAGAACGACCTGCCGACCGCCGAAGTGGCCGACCGACTCGAATCGCTGGCACGGGAGTTGAAACAGGGGGCAATCGACGGCGCGCAACGTCGGCCGCGACCGGAAGGAACATGACCGAACCTACCACACCATCACGTAACATGACTGCAGGGACCGCCGCACGCCTCGACCGCATCGGAACAGACGGCCGCTACGTCGTCGTTCCGATGGACCACGGCATCACACTCGGCCCGGTAAAGGGACTCAAGGATATCGAATCGACCATCGACGCCGTCACCCGCGGCGGCGCCGACAGCGTCCTCACCCAGAAGGGGGTCGCCCCCCGCGTCCACGGCAACAAAAACGGCGCGGGCTACATCGCCCACCTCAACGGTTCGACAGTCATCGGCCCCGACGCCAACGACAAGCGCACGACGGGGTCGGTGAAAGCCGCTATCCGCGCCGGCGCCGACGCCGTCTCCTTCCACATCAACGTCGGGTCGACTCACGAGCGCGAACAAATCGAGGGCCTCGCAGAACTGACCGACGAGGCCGCCGAATACGGCATGCCCGTGTTGGCGATGACGTACGCCCGCGGTCCCGACATCGAGGGCGACGACCCCGAGGCGCTCGGCCACGCCGTCCGCCTCGGAGAGGAGTTGGGTGCCGACGTCATCAAGACGGGCTACAGCGGCGACGCCGAGAGCTTCGAACACGTCTGTGAGTCGACGCGACTGCCGGTGCTCATCGCCGGCGGCTCGCCGGATGGCGACCTCGCGGCGCTGGAAGACGTTCGCGGCGCGATGGACGCCGGCGGGGCGGGCGTCTCGATGGGTCGAACCATCTTCCAACACGACGACCCCGAAAAGATGGCACGGGCGGTGTCACTGGTCGTCCACGACGACTACGGCGCCGAGGAGGCGCTCGAAGACTCCGGCCTCAAGTACCAGTTCTGAGTCGGTCGCGTCCCTTTCTCACCGCCGAGCCACCGCAAGGTTTCAAATGCGTTCGCTCGCAGGTCGGCGTATGGACGTAGCCGAAGCATCGGCGGTGTGTGACGACGTCATCGACGCAGTCGCGTCGGCCGTCGTCGCGGACCGGCAGGTGCTCGAAACCGTTTTGACTGGCGTCCTCTCGCGGGGTCACGTCCTCTTGGAGGACGTTCCGGGGACGGGGAAGACGCTGACCGCACAGAGTTTCGCGACGGCACTGGGGCTGTCGTTCAAACGCATCCAGTTCACGCCGGACCTCCTGCCCGGCGACATCACCGGTTCGCACATCTATCGGGAGGACGAGGGCACCTTCGAGTTCACCGAGGGGCCAGTGTTCTCGAACGTCGTCTTGGCGGACGAAATCAACCGCGCACCGCCGAAGACACAGGCCGCCCTGCTCGAGGCGATGTCGGAGAGTCAGGTGTCGGCCGACGGGACGACCTACCAACTGCCGGAGCCGTTCTTCGTCATCGCGACGCAGAACCCCGTCGAACAGGAGGGGACCTTCGCACTCCCGGAGGCCCAACGCGACCGCTTCATCCTGAAAACGGAACTCGGCTACCCCGACGAAGCGGGCGCCCGAGAGATAATCGACCGCCGGGCGGACCGAACGAGTCGGACGCCGGACCCCGAGACGGTCATCGACGGCGAGCGCGTCACCGAACTGCAGGCCGTCCCCGAGACGGTCCGTGTCGACGGGAAGTTGCGCGACTACGTCATCGAGTTGGGGCGGGCGACACGCGAGGACGACCGCGTCGACGTTGGTGTCTCACCGCGCGGCATCCAGCGCCTGTTCGAGGCGAGTCGCTCCCGTGCGGTCATCGAGGGCCGCGACTACGTCGCCCCCGACGACGTGCGTGCGGTCGTCCACGAGGCGTTCGAACACCGCCTCGTTCTCACCTCCGAAGCGACCGTTCGCGGCGTGACGAACGAGGAAATCGTCGCCGACGTTCTCGACGGAATCGAGGTGCCGGCGGTCGCGACGGCCAACGACTGAGACGAATCGTTTAACGATTTGTAGGTCACCGAGCGAGCACGAACAGCAGCAGCGTCCCGGCGACCGCCGTCACCGTCGCTGCGACCGCACTCGCCGTCGCCGTCGGCGGGACGGCCTCGACCGCCCGGACGGTGCCGACGGCGACGACCGACGCGGCAGCAGCCAACAGCACGGCGCCACCGGCGTGGACCAACTCGCCCCTCCGGGTCGACCCTTGCCGGCCGAGTTCCGACCCGAGCGTGGCCGCGAACTCACCGAGGTCCCAGACGAGCAGACTCGCCGCCACGCCACCGACGACGAAGAGTATCGAGAGGTCGGCGATGGCCGCGGCGATGGCCGCGGTGAGCGTCCCAGCCGCCGCCAGTTGTGCGCCCGTCGTCTCCCCGAGCAGACGCAGGCCGCCGGCGATACTGAGAGCCAACAGCGGGAGGACGGCGACCGCCAGCCCGACACAGACGACTCCGAGTATGACGGCGAAGGAGCCGACCGTCTCGAAGAGGTTGGTGAGGAGTCGCCGACCGGTGTCGCTGCTCGCGGCCCCGATAGCCCGCCCCGCCACGGTCGGATGGGCCACCCAGACGGCGACGACGAGCAGGCCACCGACCGACAGCGACGCGACCGGCAGAAAGTCCGGTCGGAACCGCTCGGAGGCCGCAGACCGGAGCAGTCGAACCCCGAGGAACGTGGCGACACCGCCGACCGCGAGCGCGACGAGCAGCCACCGGAGCGCCGTCGAGGCGCCGAACCACGCGAAAATCGAACGGGCAACCGGCGGGAGTCGGGAGTACAGTTCGGTGGTCGCGAGTCCGAAAGCGACGCCGAGCGCCGAGAGTCCGGCGACGATGCCGACCCACGCGAGTAGTCGTCGCGTCGTCGCGACAGCGGCGGCGAGTTCCGTCTCGGTGTCCTCGCCGGCCAACTCCGAAATCGGGAGCGCCCCGATTCCCGACCGAACGGCGACGACTGCGACGGCGGTCACGACGAAAGAGACGACGAGTTGCATCCGCGGGAGGCCCACCGGGGCCGCCGCACCGCGGACGAACAGCACGTCGGTGGCGAGGCCGAGGAGCCGAAACACCGGCTCGAACATCGGCGCGAGCAGGTCGGCCGACAGCACCGCCACCGGAACGACCGCGGCGACGAGAACGCGGCTAGCGGCGGTTCCCGCGTCCGCGCCGGGGGAGACGCCCCAGAACGCGGCGAGACCGCCGAACCCCGCGAGCGACCCGCCGACGAACAGCGCAAACGGCGCGAATTCGAGGAACGGAAGCGGCGGCGTCGGCGGCCATCCCACCTGCATGACGACGGCGACGGCGGCGCCGCCGAGGGCGGCGAGGCCAGCGACGACGGCGAGGACCCCTGCGAGAATCGTCGCGACGCGGCGTTCGGCGAGTGCCGTCGCTCGAACCGTGCCGGCGAGACACAGGCCGGCGAAAAAGCCCAGCGCCGCGGGCGTGGTGGCGCCGGCTATCGCCGCAAGGCCGAGTGTGACGACGGCCGCGACGGCCGCGGAGACAACCGTCGAACTCCGCGTCGGCCGCCAGTTCGACTCCGAGAGCCGCCGGTCGTCGACGCTCACGTCGACCCCTCCAACGCGGTCGACAGCGGGCGGTCGGTGTCCCAGTCGACGACCGTCGCCAGCGATTCTCTGAGCCGTTCGATGCGGAGTCGACGCTCGATGCTCGCGGCTCTCCCGCCGGGCGTCCCACCGCCGGTCACGTCGGGACTGACGACGACCACGTCATGGCCGGCCGCGACGAGTTCCGTCGCGAGACCGACTGGGTCGTCGTCGAGCAGCGGCGTCGTGAGCACCACGTCGGCGGCCCCGGGGAGGCGTTCACGGAGCGCGAGCGCGTCCTCCCGAGTTCCGCCGTCGGCGGTCGCTGGCGTCGCTTCGCGTTCGGCCTGTCCGGCGGCGACGACCGCATCGAGGACCGCCCCGACACGCGTTTTGGTTGCCGAATCGTTACCCACCGGCACCCACGGCCGCCCCGAGCGGTCGCTCGGCAGCGTCGGTTCGATGTCGTTTTCGTCGATGCCCAGCGCCGTGAGTCCGACGTGATTGCCGGCGGCGACGAGGCGGCCGAAGGCACGGTCGGCGGCGTACGCCGACAGTTCGGCCCCGGTGGGGTGGCCGTGGTCGCGGGACTGCCGCGTCGGCACCCGTCCGTCGGCGACGACGACCGTCTTCGTCGCCCTCGTCTCACGGAAGTTGACCGTCGACAGTTCGCCGGTTTTCGCCAGTCCGCGCCAGTCGATGCGGCCGATGTCGTCGCCGGGTCGGTACTCCCGAACCGAGTGGAACTCCAGACCCGACCCGCCGCTGTCCGTCGGTTGGGTCCCGACCCGTCGGAGCGACCCGTTGGTCTGTGGCACGTCGCTGACGCCGCGTCGACACCGCAGGACAGACGTGCCGTCGACGACGGGTTCGCCGGTGGCCGACCCGGCGGCCGGAAGCGACCGAAGTCGAACCAGCGGCGAGTCGAACTCGTGGTCCCCCTGCGAGGCGACGATTTCGTAGGAGACGCACCCGGATTCCCCGGGTCGCAGCGACAGACAACCGCGCGGCGACCCTTCGACGACGGGGACGTGGTCCGGCAGTCGGTCGACGACGCGGACGTCCGGCTGCGTTCGGTCGCTTTCATTTCTGACCGTGAGCGTCACCGTCGTCGTCTCGCCGGGAGCCGGAACCTCGGGGTCGAAGGAGCGCTCGACGGCCAGCGACGACGGCGACGGCGACCGGGCCAGCGCGTCGGCCACGAGGTAGACGACGGGGACGGCCGCGGCGACGAACAGCACGGTTTCCCCGAGTATCGTGCCGACGGTGAGAAGCGCCACCGCCGCGAGGACGGCGGCGTCGAATCGAGAACTCGTTCGAACCCCCATCAGTTCCACCCCTCATCGAGCCGGTTCTCGATGGCCGACAGCGACCGTTCGATTCGGTCGATTCTGGTCCGCGACGGCCGGAGCCACGCCCGGAGTCGCTGTCGGAACGGCAGCGCCGACTCTCGGTCTGCGACGTACGCCGCCGCAATCGCATCGTCGGTCCACTCTTCGCCTCTGACCGTATCCTCGGCGGCCGCCTCGTCGCATCCCTCGACGTGAGCGACGGCCGAGACGGCGAGCCGTCGAATCTCGCGTCTGACAGCGTCGTAGTCGTCGCCGCTGGCGGCCGCGGCCGCCGACCGAACGACGCGCTCGTCGAAGGACTCGCCGACGACGGGGCCGGCGGTGGCGTGTTCCGGCGGCGCCTCTCGGAGCGTCGAGAAGTCGGTCGTCGGCTCCGATAGCGGGCCCTCGGGGAGGTCGTCTTCGCCGGACGGTCCGGCCGTCCAGACGACCCACGCCGCACAAATCGCTCCGACGACGGCAATCGCCAGCGCCCGCAGCGCCGCCTCCGACAGCGGCGTCGTCCGGACGAGGATGTCGATGTCGACCACCTGCTCGACGGCGCCGGGGGCAAACGCTAGCGCCCCTGCGAGTCCGACTGCGGCGATGCCGACTGCGCCGACGATGGCGCGCAGAAGACGGCTCACTGCTCGCCCTCCTCGGCATCGCGCTTGCTCGACCGTATCTCTTCGAGGGCCGCCTCCACATCGGGAAGGCGGTCCTCCGGCGACCGAGCACCGTACTCGACGTCCCGGAAGGCGTCCCGCAGGGTGGCGACGGCGTCGGCGGGCAGACCATCCTTCGAGACCGCCCAGCGGCCGATTTCGCCCGGCGTCGAGGTTCGCCACGAACGAATCGACACGTGGCGTCTGAACTCCCGCCACGCCGCTCGAATCGTCATCGCCTGTTCGTCCTCGGTCGGCGAACCGGTCGGTGAATCGCTGCGTGCGGCGGCTATCGACCGGGCCGCAGAGCGGCCGGCCCCCCGAAGCCACGCGAGGACGACCGCCGGATGCAGTCGCCGGGGCAGCGAACGGACGAACGCCGCCGTTCGACGTGCGGCGTCGGCCGTCCCGGTGCTGATAGCGACGAGGAGCGCCCGTGCCCCCTCGACGCCATCGCCGAGGCGGTGAATGCCGTACCGAACCGCGTCGGTCACCGTCGAGAGCCCCTCGTCGAGGATGCCGGCGAGGCCGACGAGTCCCGCGACGATGCGCCGGGCGGTTCCCACCACCGTCCGGCGGGTGAGTCGCGCGAGCACGCGCGGCGTGAGACCGTACCGCGCTGCCGCACCCAGCACGCCGAGGACGACGGCCAGTAACCCCCCGCCGACGATTGCGAGGTTCCGGTACATCCCCTCGATGGTCGTCGCCGTCGTCGGGCCGTCGGGTGAGGCGCTGGCGGTCACCGTCGCAGAAGCGGCGAACGGGAGCGTGACCGCGAGCGTCCCGTTCCGGTCCGTCGTGCCGACCGTCTCGCCGTCGACCGCGATGGTCGCGTTCGGAACCGGCTTCCCGTCGTATTCGAGGGCGACCGAGGCCGACGACGCTGGCAGGGCGAGGAGCCACGACGGCTCAACCGAGAGGTTCGGCGAGTCGGTCGTCGGCGTCTGCGTGGATGTCGCCGTGCCCTCGGGCGACGCTCGCGTGAGATTGACGGTGCGGTTGCCGCTTGCATCGCCACGCTCGACGACTATTTCGACCGCCTCGGCGTCGGGCAGCGGCACCGTCGCCCGACCGCCGTCGTCCGTTCGGGCGACCTCGCTGCCGTCGAGACGGACTGTCCCGTTGCGGACCGGCTCGCTGGAGACGTTGGCGACGATGTCGACCGACCCGCCGGCAACCGGTTCGCCGAGCAGTTCGATGTCGATTTCCGTCGGCACGTCGAAGGAAACCGTCGTCCCTTCCTGAAGCAGCGTCGGCGCGCCCAGCGACGCCCGCCTGTGGGACCCGCCGACGTTGCCGAGTCGGGGTTGGCTACCGTCGAGACGCACCTCGATGTTCAACGACCGGTTGTACGGCACCTCCCCGGTGACGTTGCCGTCGGCATCGGTTTCACCGATGGAGTCGCCGTTGAACAGCACCGTCGCCCCCGAGATGGGGTCGCCGCCGCGGGTGACCGTCGCGGTCACCTCCCGTCCGGGCACCGGGTCCGGCGTCAGCGTGACGTTCACCGAGCCGGCTGACTCCGGCGTCGGTTCGGGCGTCGGTGTCGACTCGGGGGTCGGCGTGTCGTCGGCCTCCGGTGTCGGTGTCGACTCGTCCGCCGATGGGGTCGGCGTCGACGCCGATTGCGTTCCGGGTTCCTCAAGCGGTTCGGAGTCGCGTCCAGCCTCGGCACGCCCGCCGCCGGGCGTCGGGTCGAACGCCACCCACCCCACGTCCTCGAAGTACACTTCGACCCACGCGTGGGCGTTCTTCCCTCGGACGAGGTACTCGTCGTTTCCGACCGACTCGCCCGTCCCGTAGCCGGTGACGTACCGCGCCGGGATGTCCTGGGTTCGGAGCATCGCCGTCATCGTCGTCGCGAAGTACTGACAGTAGCCCGCGTCCATCTCGAAGACGAACTCGGTGGCCACGTCGTTGTCCCGGTCGTGGCTCGCGTTCAGCGAGTACTCCTTGTTCGATTCGAGCCACGCCTCGATTTCACTCGCCGTCTCGTAGGACGTCTCGGCACCGTCGGTTATCTCTGCGGTGCGTTCGGAGAGTTTCCCTGGCGTGTCCTCGGGCAGTTGCGTGTACCGCGATTCGATTTCGGCGGGGTAGTCATCGCCGTCGGCGGCCACGGCCGCCTCCCGTGACGGCGGGCCGTAGGTGAACGTCCGGTAGGTCTCGCCGGCCTCGACGGACCCCTCGACGGTGAAGCCGCGCTGTGCGTCGACGAACACCGTTCCGTCGGCCTCGGCGAAGGCCGGCCGCCACACCGACGCGAGGCTGTTCATCGAACGCTGTGGCGTCACGGTAATCGCGTACTGCACGTCCGGTCGACCGTCGGCGGTTCCGAGCGGCCTTTCGAGGGGCCGCTGCTCGCTCGCTCGGTCCCATCCGCTTCCTGTGTAGCGCTGGTACGCTCCCAACCGCCACCGTGACGGACGGGGGCTCCGAACGACCAACTCCTCGTGATTCGACAGCGACAGTTGGCCCCCGACGGTCGTCTGTTCGGGGTAACCGCCGGCGGAGGTGCCGCCGTAACTGCTCGTTGCGGACTCGCTTTCCGGCGGCTGGTCGTCGCTACCACTGTTGTTTCCGCTGGTTCCGTCCTCGCCACCGTCGCTGCCACCGTCACCGCCGCCGTCGGTTCCGTTCTGCGTTCCGAGTCCGCCACCGATGTCGGGACCGCCCTCGCCATCGACGCCGAGGTCCGGAACGGGCGTCTGGATACCGACTGCGGGGGCGAAAGCGCCACCGAGAACGATACCGGCGAGACAGCAGACCGCGAGCAGTGCTCGCATCATCGTATCGCGTTCCCCCGACCCATTCTCACCGGGAACTTCGGCGCCATCTACATTAGTGTGTGGTTGATTCGACACGCGAAAGCGGCCGCTCCCGCCACGTTCAATAGCCGGCCCCGCAACCGACGAGATATGACACGCTCCGTCTGGCTGAAAGCCGACGACGCCGTCGGCGACTGGGAGGCGCGCAAGCGCCGCATCACCGCCGGTCTCGAAGCCGGCGTCGACTGGGTGCTCGTCGACCAGCGCGACGTCGACCGCGTGCGGGAACTCGGCTCCGTCAACGTCGCCGCCTTCGCGGGCGACGATGTCCACGTCATGGACGCCGAACAGGAGGAAGAAACCGAACCCGACGCCGTCGTCGTTGGCAAGGGCGGCGAGGGCGACGGCACCGTCGACCTCCCGTCGGACTTCTCGGGGTCGGCCGATTTGACGACCCTCCGTCGTACCGAAGGGACCTCCGGCTCGTACGTCCGCATCCTCGATTCCGACTACGAGACCTTCGCCGAGGAAGCCGCCAAGGACGCCGACTTCACCATCGTCGTCGGCGAGGACTGGCAAATCATCCCCCTCGAAAACCTCATCGCCCGCATCGGCGAGGAGACCGACCTCGTCGCGGGCGTCCAGACCGCCGAGGAGGCCAAGACCGCCTTCGAGACGCTCGAACTCGGCGCCGACGCCGTCCTGTTGGACACCGACAGCCCCGACGAGATTCGCGCCACCGTCGAGGTTCGTGATGCCACCGCCCGCGAACAACTCGACCTCCAGTACGCGACGGTGACGGCCGTCGAGGAGACCGGTTCGGCCGACCGGGTCTGCGTCGACACCGCCTCGATGCTCGACCACGACGAGGGGATGCTCGTGGGGTCGATGTCCCGCGGACTGTTCTTCGTCCACGCAGAAACCGCCGACTCGCCGTACGTCGCCTCCCGCCCGTTCCGCGTCAACGCCGGCGCCGTCCACGCCTATGTCCGGACGCCTGGCGGCGAGACGAAGTACCTCGCGGAGTTGAAATCCGGCGACGACGTACAGGTCGTCGACACCAGCGGCGAGACCCGCGAGACCATCGTCGGTCGCGCGAAAATCGAACAGCGACCGATGTTCCGCGTCGAAGCCGAACTGGAGAACGGCGACCGAATCGAGACGCTACTGCAGAACGCCGAAACCATCAAGGTCGCCACCGAATCGGGGCGGAAGGCCGTCACCGACCTCGAAGCCGGAGACGAGGTGTTGGTCTACTACGAGGACGTGGCGAGACACTTCGGCGAAGAAGTCGAAGAGAGCATCATCGAACAGTAATCGCGTCACCGACCCGTCGTCCACGTAATTGGAATTAGTTCCTAAACCGCCACTTTTTCGGTACAGCGTAACCGATAGCTGTTGATGTCTAACGTTACCAAGACAGAAGGTGGCGCACCCGACCTTGACGTCGAGAGCGACTGGAACCGCCTGTTCGTCGGCGGCGAGTGGCTCGGACCCGGCGACCGCGAGACGATTACCGTCGAAGACCCCTCGACGCGAGAGCCGTGGGGAGAAGTACCGGCGGGAACCGTCGACGACGTGGACGCAGCCTACGAGGCCGCCGTGAGTGCCCAGTCGACGTGGGCCGACCGCGACCCCAGCGAACGGGCGGCGCTGGTCGACCGCGTCCACGAGCTGATGGAGGACCACGAAGACGCCATCGCCGAGTTACTGCAGGTCGAATCCGGCAGCGCACAACTGAAAAGCACCGTCGAGTTCCAGACGGCGGTCGCGGACGTGGCGGAGGCGACGACGATGCCCTCGCGGGCGGGCGGCGACATCCGCGATTCCACCATCGCCGGCAAGGAAAACCTCGTCAAGCGGGAGCCGGCGGGCGTCGTTGCGGTGATTCCGCCGTGGAACTTCCCGCTGCATCTCGCCATTCGGGCCGTCGCTCCGGCCGTCGCGTTGGGCAACGCCGTCGTCATCAAACCGGCCTCCGAGACGCCGGTGACGAGCGGTCTCGTCATCGCCAAACTGTTCGAGATGGCAGGTGCGCCCTCGGGCCTCGTCAACGTCGTGACGGGCCGTGGCTCCAGCATCGGCGACCGCGTCGCCGGCCACCCCGACGTGGACGTTGTGGCGTTCACGGGGTCGACCGAAGTCGGCCGACACGTCGCAAAGCAGGCCGTCGACTCGCTTGCCTTCCCCGCCATGGAGTTGGGTGGCAACGGCCCCAGCGTCGTCCTCGAAGACGCCGACATCGACAACGCCGTCTCCGGCAGCGCCTTCGGGAGTTTCTCCCATCAGGGGCAGGTGTGTATCTCCATCAACCGGCATCTCGTCCACGAGTCAGTGTACGACGAGTTCGTGGAGGGACTCGCAGCGAAAGCCGAGATGCTGCCGGCCGGGAGCGTCCACAGTCCCGCGACGTTCGTCGGTCCAATCATCAACGAGAGCCAACGGGACCAAATCCTCAACTACATCGAGGAGACCGTCGACGCGGGTGCGACGCTCGAAACCGGCGGCGGCACTGTCGACGTCGACGGTGTCGAAGACTCGCTGGTCGTCGAACCAACGGTCCTGTCGGACGTGACAAACGACATGACGGCAGCGTGTAACGAACACTTCGGCCCCGTCGCGCCCGTCATCCCCTTCTCCGACGACGAGGAAGCTATCGAGTTGGCCAACGCGACGGAGTACGGACTGGCCGCGTCGGTGTGGTCCGGCGACCGCAACCGCGCCGAGGACGTCGCCGACGAAATCGACGCCGGGATGGTCCACATCAACGACCAACCAATCAACGAGGAACCGGACGTGCCGTTCGGCGGGATGAAAGCCTCCGGCATCGGTCGGTTCCACGGCGACGCCATCGTCGAGGAGTTGACCGAGACGAAGTGGATTTCCGTCCAGCGCGAACAGCGGTCGTTCCCGTTCTAAGCTCACGAGACGCTTTTTGTCCGCGGCCGCCGAGACACGACTATGAGAGACGACGGCTTCGACCCACTGGTACCCTTCTTCCTTGCGGAGTTACTCACGCTCGTCGTCGCCTTCGCCGTCGTCGCCGCCAGCCTACTGGACCGAACGGCTCTCCTCGCATCGTTTTCCCGAACCATCCGCCTCCTCGCGCTCGGCTTTCTGACCGTCGAGTTGCTTGTCCCGGCGTGGCTGTACTACGACATCCGAAAGCGGGGCGGCGATAGGGTGTGGCTCCATGCCTCGGTGATGCCGGTGGTCAATCTACTCGCCGTCGCGGCCTACGTCTCCGAGCGGAACGCCCGTGAGGACTAGACGAGCGAATCGACGAGCGACCGCAGCGTTTCGAGGTCGTACTGCCCCGGTGCAGTCGCCTTCGCGGGGTCGACCGGCGCGTACCCGATTTTCGACCCGTAGACGGGCGCGACTGCGCGGGTGTGGCTGCCGGCCTCGCCCATCGCCATCGTCGCCACCCGCTGGCCACGTTCGGTCAGTTCGTGGGTCGCAGACAGCACGGCGAGGGCATCCGACCGGTCCTCGGCGGTGACCGCGAGCTTCGCAACGTCGCCGTAGGTGCCGGCGCGGGTGAGAAGCGACTGGAGTCGCCCCTTCGAGGGCGTTCCCTCGAAGTCGTGGGTGGAGACGACGACCGAGGCGTCTTCGTCGTCGGCGCGGTCCAGCAGGTTGCCACCGCCGCCGTCCTCCAGCGCGGCGAGTTCGATATCGACGGCTTCGACCGATGGGTGGGCGAGGGCACCCGCGAGGGCGTCGAGGCGGCCCTCGTCGCTCGCCTCGCCCCCTTCCCAGTCGGCGCGGTTGGTGACCAAAAGCGGGAGGTCGCCATCGTAGTCGGCCAACTGCTCGTTCGGGTCGTCGGCGAGGTCTATTCGGAACTCCACGCAGTCGGCGTGGGCGCGGGCGGCTGGCTCCTCACCGAGGTCCGCAGTCGAGGCCGCGAGCGTGAACGAATCGAAATCGAGGGGCATGCCCGGAGCGTCGAGCGGAACGCTAAAAGGGTTCGTGGGTCGCCCGGAACCGCGTCGGGTCCGCGTTCGCCCGCTCGACGGCGGCGACCGTCGACAGTTCGATGTTGCGCTCCTTTTTCGTCACGACGCGGGTGTCGTAGTGTTCGGCCTCGTACTTCGGTCGGTCGTTTCGGTCGGCGACGAACTCGCGGTGTCGCTGGAGGCGCTCTTCGGCGAGACGCTTCGAGAGGGCGGGCGCATTACTCGCCCGCGTCTCGAAGGCCTCAGCGAGGTCAGGAGCGCGCTCGATGCCGACGGAGTTGCGGCCCGCTACGAGCGCCGCAAGCGAGGTGGTTCCGGTGCCGACGAAGGGGTCCAGAACCGTGTCGCCCCGAATCGAGTACATCCTGACGAGCCGGAGCGGGATTTCCAGCGGGAAGGCTCCGGAGCGCTCGCGAGCGTCGTCGTCGCTGTCGCGGGTCTGTCGCGTGCCCCGAACTTTCCAGCAGTCGGAGAACCACTCGTTTCGCTCCTCGTAGAAGAACGCCGAGGCGTAGCGGTCGGCGTCCTTCGGCGGGAACTGTCGTGTGTCGCCCTTCCGGAACAGCAGAACGTGTTCGTGTTCCAGCGTCGCGTAGGCGTTGGTCGGCAGCGTTCCCGACCCCATGAACTTGTTCGTGCTGTTGGTCGGCTTCCGCCAGACGATGCCCGGCAACTGCTGGAGGCCCGCCGCCGACAGCCCCTCGATAATCCGGGCGTGGTTGGGAAACAGCCGAAACCGGCCGTCCATTCGACGGGTGGCGTCACCGACGTTGACCGCAGCGATGCCGCCGTCGACGAGCGCGTCGGCGACGCCCTGCCACACCTCGTCCAGAAGGGCATGCATCGCCTCGAAAGCCGCCTCGCCGTCGTCCGCTTCGAGGGCGTCGGCGACGGCGTCGTCTTGGGCCGCAAAGGAGTCGTCCCACATCTCCACCATCGGGTACGGCGGCGACGTGACGGCCAACTCGACGCTTTCGGGGGCGATGTCGAGTTCGCGGGCGTCGCCGATGCGCACCTCGTGGGTCGTCTGCACGTGGGGGAGAAACGGGGGACGGGTAACGTGCTTTGCGGTCCGATTCAGGCACGCCCGAGGAACGTCGCCTGTGCGGTCGTCCCCTGGGTGCCGTAGTCGGTCACGCGGACGCTGATGGTGTCACCCTCGCCGAGTGCATCCGAACCCGAGGGGTCCGGCACGTCGCGGACGAACGTCTGGAGGCCGTTTATCGTGCCTCGGACCTCCGCCGGCGTCCGGTCGTACTGGGTCTCCTTGACGACGAGTTCGTAGGTTTCGCCCTTCTGGGCCGCCTCTTCGGGCGGACGCTGTTGGGCTTGCTCGTGGGCGCGGTCACGCTCCCGCTGGCCCTTCGAGGGGCCGCCGAGAACCGAGCGACCGACGAGCAACACGACCACGACCCCGGCGACGGCGGCAGCACCGAGTACGTACGTCTCGACCATTGCCGGCAGTTCTCGGTCGATTGACAAAGCGATTGTGACCGAGGGCGGCCACGGCGGCCGCCGACGAGGAGACAGAAGGTTGATACGCGGCGCTACCGCAGGATTTCCCGATGACAAACCGGGAGGTGAGCGTCGTCTTGCCCGCCTACAACGAGGCGGACACCCTAGAGCGAACCGTCGAGGTGACGCTGTCGACGCTTTCGGATTTCCTCCCCGCCGGCAGTTTCGAGGTCATCGTCGCCGAGGACGGCTGTGATGACGCCACGCCCGAACTCGCCGACCGGATGGCCGCCGAGGACGACCGGGTTCGACACTTCCACAGCGACGAGCGCCTCGGCCGCGGCGGCGCGCTGGAACGGGCCTTCCGCGCCAGCGACGGCGACGTGTTGGTGTACTTCGACACCGACCTCGCGACGGACATGCGACACCTCGAAGAACTCGTCGAGTCGGTCCGCTCCGGCAACTACGACGTGGCGACCGGGTCGCGCCGCATCCCCGGCGACAAACAGAACCGCCAACCCGAACGTGGCGTCGCCTCGACGGGGTACAACAGCCTCGTCCGGCTGTTCCTCCGCTCGCCGCTGTACGACCACCAGTGTGGGTTCAAAGCGTTCGACCGCGAAGCGCTGTTGGTGCTGCTCGATGACGTCGAGGACGACCACTGGTTTTGGGACACCGAGGTGTTGGTGCGTGCCCAGCGGGCCGGCTACCGCGTGAGGGAGTTCCCCGTCGACTGGGAACCGAAGGGCGACACCAAAGTCGACCTCGTCCGGGACGTCTTCGGGATGGGCAGTCAAATCCTGCGGCTATGGTGGCAACTCGGCGTCAAACCCCGCATCGACCGCCGGGTGACGATGGCCGCCGGCACCGCGCTCATCGTCGTCGCCCTCGTGTTGATGACCGTTTATCTCGACCCGACCGAGGTGTTGACGGCCCTGCAGTCCGCCGACACGCGTTTGTTGGGTATTGCCACCGTCGTCTACCTGCTGTCGTGGCCGCTTCGTGGGCTTCGATACCGCGACATCCTCGGCGAGTTGGGGTATCGGGAACGCGTCGGCTTTCTCACCGGGGCCGTCTTCATCAGTCAGACCGGGAACCTCGTCTTCCCGGCCCGTGCCGGCGACGCCCTCCGAGCCTACATCGTGAAGGCGCGACGCGGCATCCCCTACCCCTCCGGGTTCGCCTCGCTGGCAATCGAACGAGTGTTCGATTTGCTCACGATTACGGTGCTCGCGGGGGCGACGTTCCTCGGACTTGCGGCCGCCGGCGTCGACGTGACGGCCATCGGTGCGACGCAGGCGCCCGGGGAGGGCGAAAGCAGCGGTCGGACGGCGGTGTTCGTCGCGGCGGGCGTCGGTGCCGCCGCCATCGCCGCTGTCGCCGTCATCGTCGCGACCGCTCGCTCCGACCGAAACCTCGTTCGGGCGACGCTGGGTCGGGTCAGCAGCGACTCCTACGTCGACTACGTCGCGGGCGTCGTCGAACGCTTCACCGGCGACATCCAGACCGTCGCACAGGACCGCCGAGCCTTCGCCCTCATCGGTGCCTCCAGCCTGCTCATCTGGGCCATTGACGTGGTGACGGCGTTGGTCGTCTTCGCCGCCTTCGGCGTCGACCTCGCGCTGTGGGAACTCGTGGCCGTCGGGTTCTTCGCCGTCAGCGTCGGCAATCTCGCGAAGGTGTTGCCGCTGTCGCCCGGCGGCATCGGTCTCTACGAGGGCGCCTTCTCGCTCATCGTGTTGGCGCTGACGCCCGTCGGGTGGAGTGTCGCGCTGGCGGCGGCCATCGCCGACCACGCCATCAAGAACCTCGTCACCGTCGCCGGCGGCGTCGCCTCGACGCTCGTGTTCAACGTCTCGCTGACGACGGCCGTCGAGGAGGCCCGGGACGCCGAAAGCGAGGGGTCGGTCCGGGAGTAACCGCATATAAGACCGTCAGACACCACGTGAGACGGCCGCGAAAACGCCGTCGTTGCGGTCCGTCGCTCGTAATTACCAGAACTTTTAAAACCTTTTCGCACCACTATAGGTGTAGCGACTGCTGACCGGGTTTTTCGGGGTGTATCCCTACCTGGTAGCACCCGCCTCGTAGCATGAGCGAGCACACACGAACACGAACGACCGAGAACGAGACGGAACGGGAAGCCGAACGAGACGAGAAAGCGGGCTGTCCCGAATGCGGCGGGAAGCTCAGCGCGGATACGGAACACGGCGAGACGGTCTGCCGCGATTGCGGCCTCGTCGTCGAGGAAGACGAAATCGACCGCGGACCGGAGTGGCGCGCCTTCGACAGCGCCGAAAAGGACGAGAAATCCCGCGTCGGCGCCCCGACGACCAACATGATGCACGACAAGGGGCTGTCGACGAACATCGACTGGCGCGACCAGGACGCCTACGGCAACTCGCTGGGCGCCCGCCAGCGCCAGAAGATGCAGCGACTCCGCAAGTGGAACGAACGGTTCCGCACGCGGGACTCCAAGGAACGCAACCTCAAGCAGGCGCTCGGCGAAATCGACCGCATGGCGAGCGCACTCGGCCTGCCGGACAACGTCCGAGAGACCGCCTCCGTCATCTATCGGCGGGCACTCGACGAGAACCTCCTGCCCGGCCGCTCCATCGAGGGCGTTTCGACGGCGTCGGTGTACGCCGCCGCCCGACAGGCTGGCGTCCCCCGTAGCCTCGACGAAGTCGCGGGCGTCTCCCGCGTCGAGAAGAGCGAAATCGCCCGCACCTACCGCTACGTGGTCCGGGAGTTGGGCCTGGAAATCCAGCCGGCGGACCCCGAGAGCTACGTCCCGCGGTTCGCAAGCGACCTTGACCTCTCGGATGAGGCCGAGAACCGCGCCCGCGAGTTGCTTCGGAACGCCAAAGAGCAGGGCGTCCACTCCGGGAAATCGCCGGTCGGACTCGCGGCGGCGGCCGTCTACGCCGCCTCGCTTCTGACCAACGAGAAGACGACACAGGCAGCGGTCAGCGAGGTGGCCGACATCTCGGAAGTCACCATCCGCAATCGGTATCACGAACTGCTCGAAGCCGAACAGGACCTCGCGGTCGTCTGAGGCGGTCACTTCTCCGCGTCTACTCGGTCGGTAGCCGCCGGTCCGACCGCGGTGCCGGCGAGGTTCGTCCGTAGCGATACGCCTATCCGTTCGAGTACCGAGAATCAGCCACAACCACGGCGACCGGACGGTCGCCCACACCATCCATGTTGACCGGAACAACGCTGGCTCGCGCCGGCATCGATGCCGTCGCGCTGAAACCCGCCGAACACGACCTCGACGCGGCGCTGGACCTCGACGTCGACACCGTCGTCGTCGACTACGAGGGCCGAGAACACCTGCCGGATGCCGAGACGCTGTCGGCGCTTTCCGACACCTACGACTGCTACGTAACGACACCGGTTCGGGCCGACGGCTTCGACCCCCTCGGCGACGACGGCCTGCTCGCGGGAATGCCGGAAGCGGCCACACGAGTCCTCGTCGCCGGCAACGGCGCGTATCTGACCGACGAGGAATCCAGCCGCGCCATCGCCCCACGGCTGAACGCCGCCCGCGAGGACGCCCCCGAGGCGTGGGTCGGAACGGAGGGCATCGAACGCGTCGCCCTCGCCGCTGGCGGCACGCAGTTCGAACTCCTCTCTCAGGGAACCGACCGCGAACTGCAGGCGCTGCGCGCCGCCGGCTTCGACGGCGAGGTCGCGCTGTACGCCCCGACCGTGTTGAGCGACGACGACGACGCGATTCTCGATGCCGTCGGCGGCTACGTCGCCCGCCGCGGCCCCGTCCGGAGGGCACTGCCCGACGGCGCCGCCACCGACGCCGACGCGGCAGGACGGGCCCGCGAAATCCTACTGGACGCCGCGAGTGACTTCGCGCTCGTCGGCGACACCGATGCCGTCGCCGAGCGGGTCACCGACCTCGAAGCCGCGGGCGTCGACCGCATCGTCGCGTACCCGGCCCGCGGCCTCGCGGCGTTCCGCTGATGGCTACCGGAGGCCAACCGCCCGCCGAAGCGCCGCCGAGCGTCGCCGTCGTCGGCTGTGGCGTCGTCGGCGCGACCGTCGCCGTGGAGTTAGCCCGGCGGGACACCGACGTGACGGTTTTCGAAGCCGGCGAGGTGGCCGCCGAATCCAGCGGTCGGGCGGCCGGCATCTGTTACGACGCCTTCGCCGACGCCGTCGACGCCCGTATTGCCGACCGTGCGCTGGAACGGTTCCGAGAGCGCGGTGCACTCATCGACCACCCCTACGTCTGGCTGGCGCGGGCCGGCGACGACCGCAGTGCCGAGGCGATGGCCGAAGACGTCCCCCGCATGCAACAGCAGGGCCGGGACGTGTCGGTTCTCGACGCCGCCGACCTCGAATCCCGGTGGCCGACGCTGGAGACCGACGACGTAGCGCGGGCCGCCATCGCCCGCAACGCCGGCTACGCCGAACCCGCAGCGTACACCCGCGAGACAGCCGAACTTGCCGTCACCGAGGGCGCCGACCTCCGGACGGAAACGCCGGTCGAACTCGACGATTCAGGTCGGGTCGACGGCGAGGACTACGACGCCGTCGTCGTCGCAGCGGGCGCTCACACTGCCCGGCTACTCGACGACGCCGGCTACCCAATCCCCGTGAAAGCCTATCGTGTGCAGGCACTCCTGACCGAACCGACACCGCTTGCCGGCGACGTTCCGATGTTGTACGATGCCACCGGTGACTACTACCTCCGCCCCCGCGACGGCCGGCTGTTCGTCGGCGACGGGACGATTCCGGAGGAACACGACCCGACCGACTGGGAAGAATCAGCCGACGGTTGGTTCCGCGAGAACTGTGGAGAGTACCTAAACACCGCCGTCGGCAACTCGGTCCCGGAGTGGCAGTCGTGGGCGGGTCTCTGTACCGCCACGCCCGACGGCGACCCGCTGGTGGGTGAGCGTGCGCCCGGCCTCTACGTCGCGTCGGGCTTCCAGGGCCACGGCTTCATGCGCGCGCCGGCCATCGGCGAGGCACTCGCAGACGAGGTGCTGGGCGAGGCAGGAATCGGCGCGTTCGACCCGACGCGGTTCGAGGGCGACGAGTCGTTCGAAATCGTCGAAGGGATGACGCTCGAAGATTAGGCGTCGGCGTCCAGTTCGCCGTCGTCGACTGTTTTCGGGATGTGGATTTCGAGCGTCCCGTTTTGGGTCACCGTCGCCTCGGCGTCGCCAGCCTCGACGGACGCATCCTCCGGCAGTTCGGCCGACCCTTTCAGGCCGAGTCCCCGACCCGGAAAGCGCATCTCGTAGCCGTCGTGGAACTCCCGGAACCGGTCGAGGCGAACCGTGACTGTGTGGTTCTCGAAACTCACGTCGACATCGTCGGCCGTCGCGCTGGGAGCATCGAAGACGACGAGAACGGCGTCGTCGCTCTCCAGTACGTCCGCCGCCAGCGGCTTGCGCTCTTGGACGCGACTCGACGCCCGGCCGATACCGTCGAGGACGGCCCGACCCAGCGACTCCCCCACCTCCCGAATCATGCGTGAATTGCCTCCAGCCCGTCGCTTTCGCCGCAGTACGGACAGGAAAACGCCTCGACGCCGGTCCCGTCTGGCATCGAGTACTGGTAGTGAAGTTCGAACATATCCAAATCACAGTCGTTGCGCGTACAGACGACTTCGAGCGTCTTGGGCATACAGCGGTGTAGGGGCGAGACGCTAATCAATGCCCCGGCGTTTTGAGCCGTGGGTGCCTAACCGACGCATGGAGATTCGCGGCGTCGACTTCAGCGGGGCGGCCGAACCCGGCGACGACATCTGGATTGCCGAAGGGGCGTGGAACGGCGACCGGTTGACGGTTCGACGGTGTCGTTCCGCCACCGAGGCCTTCGGGGCGACGGAGAGAACTGCCGTGCTGAACCGGCTCCGAACGTCTCTCGAAACGGCACCGGGAACGACGGGACTGGATTTCTCGTTCGGACTGCCCGACGCGTTGCTCCCCGATTGTGAGACGTGGTGCGAAACCATCGAGTGGTTCGAAGCGACGTTCGCCGCAGCCAGCGCCGACGAGATGCGCGAAGAACTGAAGCGCAAAGCGAGAGTCAGCGACGCCGACGGCGTGGAGTTGAAACGACGGACCGACGACGCCGTCGGCGCGAACTCCCCGTACAGTTTCATCACCTACTACCAGACGCTGTACGGCATCCGCGAGGTCGTGGCGCCGCTCGTGGCCGACGGCCGCGTCGCCGTTCCGCCGATGCAGCCCGCCGGCGAGCGAAACCTCGTGGAGATTTACCCGGCCGGTACGTTGCGCCGTCTCGGAACCGTCGACGAGACGTACAAAGACGGTGCCGCCGACGCTCGCCAGCGACGTGAGACGATATTGAACGCGCTCGCCGAGTCGACGCCACTCGAATTGGCCGACGGGATTCGAGCGCGTGCCGTCGACGAGACCGGCGGTGACGCCCTCGACAGCATCGTCGCCGCGGTCGCGACCGCCCGCGCGGTCCGGCGGGACTTCGACCCGGACGGCGGTTACGGCGAGCGCGAGGGCTGTATCTTCGTCTGAGTCGACGCCATCCGCATCCGTTTTACCGCTCGACCGCCACGTTCGGGGTATGAAAGAGCCGGCGACGCTGGACGTGACCATCGTGGACGGCTACGTCGACGAGCCGGCGCACTTCGGCGTGCCGCCCTACATCTCGACGTATCCGCGCTTCGCCGCCGGCGCCGCCGTTGACGCTGGCGTCCCACCGGAACAGGTGACGTATCACACCATCGACGAACTTCGCGAGGAGCGTTCGAAGTGGCGCGACGTGGCCGAAGCGGACCTCTTCGTCTATGTCGGCGGCATGACCGTCCCCGGGAAGTACGTCGGCGGCACGCCCGCCGAACCCGACGAGGTGAAGGAGTTGGCGTGGACCGCCGAGGGGACGAGCGTGATGGGCGGCCCCGTCCGCTTCGGCGTCGGCGAGGCCAACGAAGGGGCGACCGAGACCGAACGGCAGAACCTCGATTACGACTTCCTCGCCGGCGCCGACATCGAGGCGGCAGTGTACGACCTCGTCCACGGCGGCCTGGAGGGGTTCGAGGACCGCTACCGCGACAACGCCGAGTTGGACCGCTGGGCCGCGAAGGGTGCCTTCATCATCGGACAACACCCCGACCACCCCGACTACCTCATCTGTGAGATGGAGACTTCCCGTGGGTGTCCCTACCGGTGTTCGTTCTGCACCGAACCGATGTACGGCGACCCCGCCTTCCGGACGCCGGATGCGGTCGTCTCTGAGGTCGATGCGCTTGCAACCCACGGGGCACGCCACTTCCGACTCGGCCGGCAGGCCGACATCCTCGCCTACGGCGGCGACGGTGAGGCGCCCAACCCCGAGGCGCTCCGAGAGTTGTACGGCGGCATCCGCAACGCCGTGCCGAACCTCGGGACGCTGCACCTCGACAACATGAACCCCGTGACCATCACGGAGTACCCCGAGAAGTCCCGAGAGGGCATCCGCATCATCGCCGAACACAACACGCCGGGCGACACGGCCGCCTTCGGCCTCGAATCGGCCGACCCGCTCGTACAGGAGGAGAACAACCTCCTTGTCACCGCCGAGGAGTGTCTGGAGGCGGTTCGGGTCGTCAACGAGGAGGGCGGCTGGCGCCCCGGCGAAGAGCCGGGAAGCGGCCCCTCCGTCGACCCCAACGCCGACCGCCTGCCGAAACTCCTTCCCGGTATCAACCTCGTCCACGGCCTGATGGGCGAACGCCGGGAGACGTTCGAACACAACAAGCAGTTCCTGCAGGACGTCTACGACGAGGGGCTGATGCTTCGACGCATCAACATCCGGCAGGTGATGGCCTTCGAGGGTACCGAGATGGCCGAAACCGGCGCCGACATCGCACACGACCACAAGAAACTGTTCAAGCAGTACAAACGCGAGGTCCGGGAGGAAATCGACAACCCGATGCTCCAGCGGGTCGCCCCGCCGGGGACCGTCCTGCCGAACGTCTACCTCGAGTACCACCAGGACGGCAAGACCTTCGGCCGCCAACTCGGCACCTACGCGCTGTTGGTCGGGATTCCGGGCGAACGGGAACTCGGCCGCACCGTCGACGTGGCGGTCACCGACCACGGCTTCCGGTCGGTATCGGGCGTCCCCTACCCGCTCGACGTGAACAGCGCCTCGATGGACGAACTCCGGATGTTGCCGGGCGTCGGCAAACAGCGCGCCGGCAACATCGTCGTCGACCGACCGTACGACTCCGTCGCGGAGTTCGACGACGGCGGCGGCGGTATCGACCTCGAGAAGTTCTGTGATGCCGACTCGACGGGGCGGGCCGACTGAAAGCGGCCACGGCGGTCCGATTAGTCGTCGGCCGGCGCCGCGGCGAACTGTTCGGGCTCCGCTCGGCCGAAGCGGGCGATAGCCTCGAACGCCTCCAGCGGCAGTCGGTTATCGTCGGTGATGCCGCGCGCATCGGTGGCCTCCAGCCGCGTCCGGACGAACCACTTCGCGACGAGTAACTCGCGGGCGTCGTCGGCTTCCGCCAGCCGCCACGCGGCGCGTTCGAGCAGTATCACGCCGGCAGTCACGTCGAAGACGTAATCCGCCAGTTCCTTCGCTTCCAGTTGTGCGGCCTCGGGGTCGGTCGTCGCCACGGCGTCGAAGGCATCCGAAAGCCCCGCCAGTTCTGCTTCGACCGTCTCGGCGACATCGGCGAGTGCCGGATTTTCGAGTGCGTCAAGCCGTCCTTCGAGTTCCGACAGCAGCGCCTCGTGGGAGCGCTCCGAGAGCATCGAGCGCAGTACGTCCAGCGCCATGATGTTGGATGGCCCCTCCCAGATGGGGAGCACCTGTGCGTTCCGCAGGAGTCGGGGGTTGACGAACTCCTCGACGTAGCCGTCGCCGCCGCGTATCTCCATCGCATAGGAGGCGGTGTCGACGGCCATCCGCGCGGTTCGGTACTTGACCACGGGAACGAGCATCCGCATGAGCCGGTTGGCGCGCTCGGCGACCTCGCCGTCGCGTTCGCGGGCACCGTACTGTTCGGCCGCCTCGAAGGTCACCGCCAGTCCGGCCTCGTGGGCGACCGTCATATCCACGAGGTCCCGGCGCATCAACGGCTGGTCCTCCAGCGCCTCGCCGAAGGCCTCACGGTTGGCGGCGTGGACTTTCGCCTCCAGCAGCGACCGGGCGACCGCACCGACGCTCCCGATGGCGTTGTACAGCCGTTCGGCGTTCAGCATCTCGGACATGTACTTGAAGCCGCGTTCGGGTTCGCCGACGAGTGTCGCCGTCGCACCCTCGAAGACGACTTCGCCGGTCGGGACGCTCTTCGTGCCGAGTTTGTCCTTCAGTCGCCGGAACAGGTACGTCTCGCGGTCGTTGTCATCGGGGTCGAAGAGGAACAGCGACAGCCCCTCCGTGCCCTCGGATGCGTCGGGCCGACGCGCCAACACCAGCGCCGCCCCGGAGTCGATGTTCGAACAGAACCACTTCTCGCCGTGGAGTTCGTAGATTCCCCCGTCTTCGGTCGGTTCGGCCCGCACCTCGTTTGCGCCCACGTCGGACCCGCCCTGCTTCTCGGTGAGGAACATCGCGCCGGTCCGGAGGTCGTCGTACTCGCGGGCGGTCAGCGCGTCGTAGTACGCATCGAGCGTTCCGTCGTCGAACTTCTCCAAGACGACGGCGGCACCGCCGGTCATCGCCGCCGGACAACTCAATCCGACACTCGAGGTCTGGTCCATCAGACAGAACTGTGCGAGATGCTCGACGGCCGAGAGCGGTTCCTCGCGGCCGGCCGGCGCCGAAAAGCGGTTGGCGATGACGCCGTTTTCGTACACCAGTCGCTCGTTTTCGAGGTGTTTCGGGTGGTAGGTCACCTCGTTGACTCGCTCGCCGTTCCGGTCGTAGGTGTCGAGTTCGGGTGGGTTGTCTTCGACCACATCGGCGTTGTTCGTCACCGTCGTTCCCATCGTCTCGCCGAACGACGAGAGGATGGCTTCGGGTGGGTCCGCGCTCCGCCGTCGGACCGTCCGCTGGAGGGCGCGGTCGTAGGTCCAGTAGTTGCAGTCCCGGCCGCGGTCGAGGGCCGCGTAGTCGAGTGGGTCGGTCATACCCCTCGAATGGGCGTGTGGTGTGAAAACGGTTCTCCCGGTTCAGACGGGGAACTCGGCGTCGGGATCGACCACGCGGTCGGGGTCCTCGGGCATCTCCCAGTCGGTGGCGAGTTCGAGGAACTGTGCGAGCATCCGACCCGTCGCCCCCCAGACGGTGTAGCCGTCGACGCGGAAGTAGTGGACGCGAATCTCGCCGTAGTGGGGGTGGTCCCGCGATTCGGAGTCGTAGTTGTCGAGGTCGGTCAGGTCGTCGATAGCGAGGACGGCAATTTCGGCGACCTCGCTCTCGTCGGGGGTGTACTCGCGGTCGGGAATCTTCGCGACGAACGGGCGGACCGCGTAGTCGGTGACCGTCGGGATGTCGTCGAGGCGACCGATGACCTCGACCTCCTCGGGTCTGAGACCGATTTCCTCGTTGCCCTCACGTTTCGCCGTCGCTTCGAGGTCGGCGTCTTCGGGTTCCCGACCCCCGCCGGGAAAGCTCATCTGGCCGGGGTGTTCCCCGAGGTGGTCGGCACGCTTCGTAAACAGGAGGTACTCGCCGTCCGAGCGGGAGACGATGGGCGCGAGAACGGCCGCCTCACGCTCCGCACCGGTTATTTCGCCCGGGGCGTACGCGATGAGCCGCTCCCAGTTCATACCCGTCGTACGCCCCGGACGCTCTTAGTTCGTCTCATCGCGAGCGGCGTCGAGACGGTCACGGATGTCGTCCAGTTCGACGCCGCCCCACGCTTCGAGGTCGTAACTCACGTCGAGTAACTCGGCCGCGCGGGCCGGCTCGTCGTTTGCGACCGCGCGGGCGGCGTCGGCGCGCAGTCGGCGCTCGGCGGCGCGACCGACGACGCTCCGGTCGACGCTCCGAGCCTCGACATCGAGGATGTGCGGAAGGTCCTCGGCGCCCTCCGGAAGCGTCGGAAACGCCGACGGGCCGGGCGCGAGCAGGTCCTCGTCGTCGTCGCGTTCGACGGTAACGAGGGCGAACGCGTCGATAGCCTCGTCGACGGCGTCGTCGGGGACGGTTTCACCCTGTCGGTAGGCCAACTCCGAGAGCGCTTCGGCCAACTCCGCGCGGGTGAGCGCGCCGAAGAGGTCGACGACGCCGGCCAACTCGTCGGGCGTGAACATCGGTGGAAACGTACTCGCCGCGGTACCTCAACGTTCCGGCACGGCGTCGACGGATTCGGAGACGCAATCGAGGTCCGCCGCGGCGGCCTCGGCGACCTCGGCGGGCGTAATCGCCGCCTCCTCCCACGCCGGCAGTCGCGTATCCTCGGGTGGCGGCGCGATTGCGTCGGCGTACGTTTCGACCTGTCGTCGTTCGTCGGAGCGGTCGTATTCGAGGTCGTTGAACGCCGAATCGAGCGCGTAGGCGTCGACAAGTCGCTCGGCGGCCTGCCGGTAGCGCGCCGGGAGCGTCTCGTAGTCGGGCGTGCCGCCGTTGTCCTCGACGGCACGCAGAAGCGCCGCGGCGACCTGTTCGGACATGTCCGAGAGTCCGCTCGGACCTGACACCGCCCGGTGGTCGTGTTCGTGGACGCCCAAATCGACCTGTGCGCTGCCCGTGGCCCCGACCAGTCTGAACGCCTCGCCGAGCGTCCCGACCTCCAGTCCCCACCCCCGCTGGACGCGCATCTCGCGGGCGAGCGCGCCGGTCGTCGCGAACTCTCCGGCGAGGGCGTACCGGAACGAATCGAGGTACTCGACGACTGCGGCGTCGGTGCCGGCGTCCAGCGCCTCGACGAGCGGCCGGTAGAACAGTCGGAACAGCCGCCCGTACAGCCGGTCGTTCTCGACGCGGGCGTAGTACCCCTTCGAGAACTCGTGGCCGTGCGCCAGCGGAAACAACAGTTTCGGGACGTGGAAGGCGTCGTAGTTCTTCGCGTCGGCGTCGTGGACGACGACGTAGTCGCTGTCAGAGGCGACGCCCAACGCGAGCCAGACGTCCCGGCCCTTCCCGCGGGTGCCGTTGAGACCGTTCGAAGAGAGCAACGCGCCGAGTTCGGGGCCGTCACACCACAGCAACTCCAGCGGGAGGTCGAACCCCTCGAGCCACGAGGCGACCGACCCGACCCGCTCCTCAGAGGCCCGCAACGGCACGACCACTCGCTCGGGGGCGACCGTCTCCAGCGCCGAGAGGACGCGCTCGGCGGCGAGACCGGCGTGTTCCCGTTCGGTCATGGGAACGACGACGGCGGCGTCGTCGGCCGGCGCCTCGGGGGCGGCGTCGCCGAAGTCGTGGAGCGTCGTCACGCGCTCCTGTACGTACTCCATCTACTGGATGGAGGGGCTACGCATCGAAAAAGGCCGGCGTTCCGGCATCGTGTGTGGGCGGTTATCGAGTCGTCTTCTCGACTGTGTCGCCGGGGACGCCCCCGGCCGGCAGTCGCCCGGCGAGATACAGCCCGAACAGCACGACGACGACCGCGCCGACGACACCCGCGATGGCCCTGAACGCGACCGTGTAGCTGACGCCGCTTGCGACGACGACGCCGATGGTGCCGGACCCCATCGCCTGCACCACCATCATCGACGCCGAGTACAGCGCGTAGGCGCTGGCGCGGTGGTGGTCGGGAAGCGACGCAAGCAGGTACGTATCGGCCGCCGGGAACAGCGAGTGGACGACGTAGCCGAGGACGACGCTGACCGCGCCGACGGCGAGAAGCCCCTCGGCGAACGTCAGCGCCACGGCGGAGACGACGAAGCCGCCGACGATACCCAACAAAAGCGGGACGTTCGGCAGTCGGTCCGCGAGACGGCCGGTCACGAGAAAGGCGGGGACACCGGCGGCGAACATCAGGCTCAGAAGCGTCCGCCCCGTCGCGGGGTCGATGCCCTTGGCGACCTCCAGATAGTCGCCGTAGAGGTTGAACAGGCCGTTCCAGAGGAAGCCCGCAGAGCCGAGGAAGGCAATGCCGGTGAGGACGATGGGCCACTGTGCCCGGGCGGCCGCGAGGATGCTCCTGTCCTCTGTACCCGCCTCGGGAAGGTCGGTCCGGCGGGCCGCCCACAGGAAGAAGACGGTCGCGAGTGCGGCGACGACGGCGATGCCGCGGAACGTCGTCCGCCAGTCGCCGACCAGCAACACCACACTCACCGCCAGCGGCGCGCTGACGGCAGCCAACTGACTCGACATGCCGTGGACGCCGATTGCGCGACCGACGGTTTCGGGGTACAGTTCGCTGACCAGCGGGTTGGCCGCGATGAAGTAGATGCCGCTCGAAAGCCCCATCAAGAACGCGCCGACGGCCAGATGTGTCACCGATCCCGATAGCGACGTGAAAAGCGACGTGCCGACCAACAGCGCCCCCGTCGCGGCGACGACGCGATGACGTGGCACCCGCGTCAGGAGGTAGCCGGTCGGCAGCCGCGGGGCCGCACTGCCGAGCCACGCGGCACTCGTGACGATGCCCAACGAGGCCGCCGTCACGTCGAAGTCGGCGGCGGCGGGTTGGACCAGCGGCGCGAAGACGACCCGTGCGAGGTTGACGAGGAACACCGACGCACACAGCGAGCCGAACAGTTCGCGGCGGGACACGGCGGCGATTCGAGACGGCGCGGTTTGAACGAATCGAAGCCGACTCACCCGCTCGTCGACGGGTATCGGAGGTCCGACCAGTAGTCGGTGCCCTCGTAGCGGGCGAGCCAGTAGCCGCCGCCAGTCTCGGGACGGACGGCCTCATGAGAACGGAACCGCTCGGCCACGGAGCGGAAGGCGTCGTTGGCCGACCCCTCGTAGTAGCCCTCGTCGATGGCCTCGGTGACGATGTCGCGTTCGGCCTCGGAGAGTCCCGAAAGCGTAAAACGGTACTCGGAGCGAATCTGTTCGGCAAACTCGGCGGCGTCGGCGGCCACTCGCTCGGCCTCGTAGCGGTAGTCGTAAACGGTGACTTCCCGGCCGTCGTCGACCTGAATCGGGTATCGTGTCCCCTCGTAGACGACCGCGTCGTACTCCTGTTCGGGGACGAGCACCGACGCCTCGGCGGCCTCGTCGTCGTACTCCTGGCCCACGCCGATGTCGTAGCCGTCGGTGGTCGGAGGGTCCTCCGGCGGCGGTAACAGCGAGTCCAGCGCCTCGCGGTCGACTTCGGGGAGGTCCTCGTAGTCGATAGCCGACCCACCGGGCGTGTCGGTCCCGGGATTGTAGTCGATGGCGATGTCGTATTGGGTGAGTTCGCCACGGTAGGATTCCGTGAACGAGAGGGTGTAGTACGCGCCCTCGTGGGCGATTGGTCGGTCGGTTTCCAGCGGCGGCGACCGGCCCGAGGCGGTCGCGTTGCCGCTGTCGACGGTTTCGGAGACGATTCGGCTGCCCTCGGGGTCGTTGGAAACGTCGCGACTCGCCCGCTCGGCGAGTTCGTCGTCGCCGACCTCGTCCATCACGAGGACGGCGTTGGGGTGGGCACAGCCGGCCAACGGGCCGGCAAGGAGGGCGGAGGCGGTCGCAAGCAGGGTTCGGCGGCGCATCGGACGAAATCGACGGCTCCTCCGGAATAGGTCTTGTGTACGACGGCGCTATCGGAAAATCGAATCGAAGGCGTCGGCACCCATCGGCGCGAACGTCCCCGCGGCGACGTTTTCGGCGGCGTGGTCTGGCGAGCCGGTCCCGACCAGCGCCGAGGTGACGCCGGGGGCGCTGCGGGCGAAGTTGATGGCCCGTTGGGCCGGCGTCTCCCCCGAGAGTTTCGCGTCGACGGCGTCGGGGATTTCACCCTCGGCGGCGAGGTCGCCCTGCAGAATCGATGCCGAGGTGAACACGTCGATGCCGGCGTCGTTGGCGAACCACAGCGCACTCCGGGTGCCGTCGGCACCCTCGTGGGCCGACAGCGAGAACGCGTCGGCCATGTGGACGTTGAACGGGAGTTGAATCGCCCGGAAGTGCGTCCCGCCGGTTCCGGCGCGGTCGGAAGCAGTTCGGGCACGAGAGACAACTTCCGGCAGCGAGAGGTACTTCTCGTGGTCCGGTTGGACCCGAAACGCCTCCCACGTCGCGACGCCGTAGTGGCGGATGTCGCCCGCCGCCGCCCGCTTTTCGAGTCGGGTGAAGGCGTCTTCGAGGTTTTCGTACACCGTCTCGCGGTCGAACTGTGCCAGTTGGGCCTCGGGGTTGTGGATGTAGTAGAGGTCTATCGTTTCGAGGTCGAGGTTCGAAAGCGAGCGGTCGAGGCTCCACTTGAGGAAGTCGGGCGCGAGGGAGTTGCCCATCACGAGGTCCTCGCGGTCGAGGACGCCGGTGTCGAGGAACTCCGATTCGATGTACGCCGAGGCGTCGTTCGGCCGCTCGCCGTCGAAAGGGACGAAGCCGCCTTTCGTCGACACCATGACCGCCTCGCGGTCGACGGCGGCATCGCGGATGGCCTCGCCGACGACGCGTTCGGAGCGCTGATTCCGGTAGTTGATGGCTGTGTCGACGACGTTGACGCCGCTTTCCAGCGACTCGACGATGGCATCGTGGTACCGCTCGTCGGCGGCGTCGGTCGACTCCCCGAGATACGTCCCGACGCCGACCGAGGAGACGAGACAGTCCGCGAACCGCCGGAAGTACGTTCGTGCGAACGACTCGTGGAAGCGGTCGCGATACGCCCACGTCGCCGATTTCGTCGCCATACCCCCGTTAGGAGGGAGGGGGACAAAAACGCCGCGTCGGTGGCCATCCACCAACGGTGTCGGGAGACGCGAGGGAAGCGACGGCCACCCACAGCCATCGGCAACCACTTCGAAAGGACCCCACAACCATGCGGAAAATAGCTTCATGACTCCCACCGGGTAAGCATTGCTTACCACACGAATGAAGCTTCTTACCGCACAAACGAACCTCGAAATCTTCCCGGAGCGATGGTAGCGTCGGACAGGGACGGCCTCGACCAACTGGCCGGAATCACCGGTCTCGGGTGGACCGCCTCGATAATCGGCTATCTCGGGACCGCAATCGGCATCGGAAACACGCTCGTCGCTCGCGTCGCCGACCCCCAGTCGCTTTTCTACCTCGGGGTAGTCCTCTTTGCGACGACGTTCGGTCTCGATAGGCTCCACGATAAACGCTCCAGCGACGAGCGCTGACGGCTTCGAGACCACCCAGCCGTCAAATCGTCCCGTTCATCGCGTCGAACAGTCGTGTTTCGATGTCCTCGGGGGTCCCGCCGTCGGTCGCCGCCGGCAGCGACGCCTGTCCCCCGCCCATCCGGGCGTGCCCGCCAGCGCTGGCCTCCGAAATCGGGTCCAACGCCGTCTCTAAGGCTTTCCCCATGTGGACGCGGTCGTCTCGGGAGCGCCCCGAGAAGTGGAGCGTCCCCTCGTGTTCCCCGAGGACGACGGCCGCGGAGACGCCTTCGAGACGCACCAGTTCCTCGGCCGCGGTCGCCAGCGCGTCGAGGTTCGACAGTTCGCCGACCCGACTGACCAGAAACGAACCGTCGATTCGGCGGTGGTTGATTGCCCGTGCCTTCACTTCGAGCGTCTCGCTGTCGACTTGTGGGTTGGCGATTCGGTCGAGCGAATCGGCGTCCGCTGCCGGGAACAGGTACGCTGCAGCGTCGAACTCCGCGGGGGTACACCCTCTGGTGAACGCCGTCGTATCGGACTGGATGCCGTACAGGAGACCGGTCGCGAGTCTCGGGGTCACCGTCTTCCCGTCGTCGTCGTGGTGGACGGACCACCCGCGGTCCTGGAGGTACTCGGCGACGATGCTCGCACACGACCCACGTTCGGGCCTGATATCCGTGAACATCAACCCCTCACCGTTTCCGGGGTGGTGGTCGACGACGGCGTAGGGATGGACGTACTCGGCGCCCTCGAAGCCGCGCGGCTCGTTGTGGTCGACCAACACGACGGCTTCGGTTTCCAGTTCCGCCATCCGCTCTATGCGTTCGAAATCACACTCCAGTACCGTCTCGAAGGCGCGATTCTCCGAATGTCGTATCCGCCCTGGGTGTTGGATAACCGCAGACGTGTCGACGGTTTCGGCGATGGCGGCGACGCCCATCGCCGACGCCATCGCGTCGGGGTCGGGATTCGGATGCATCAACACGACAACCCGGTCGCGGTCGGCGAGGGCGGCCGCGAGTCGGTCGCCCGGAGTCCGTCTGACGTAGCGGCTGAACACCCGGCCGACGAGGAACGCAGCGGCGACGAGAAACACGACGATGACGACCAGTTCGGGTTGCTGGACGAGGGCGTCGAGTGCCCGCTGGCTAACCGCCGCCGCCTCCCCGACGGCCTGACGCTCCATACACCCGTGTACCCTGTCTCGGGGTAAGTAGCTTCGGCCGGAACTGTCATCGAGGGGAAATCCGACCACCGATACGTCCCGAGGGCCCCGCTTACTTGCGTCGCTCGCGGTAGGCCTCGATTGCGTCGCGGTACCCCTCGCGGTAGGTCGGATACCGAAACTCGTAGCCGAGTTCCCGCACCCGGTCGTTCGAACACCGCTTGCTCGTCAGGATGCGGCGCCGCGCCGGCTCCGACAGCGAATCGTCGTCCAGCCGTTCGGCTTTCGTCCGCTTGGGTGGGCGCTCGACGCCGCACTCGTCGGCCAGCCAGTCGGCGAAGGTCCACTTGTCTACGGGTTCGTCGTCGACCGCGACGAGCAGTTCTTCGTCGGTCGATTCCAGCATGAACCGGACGATTCCCGCGGCGTCGTCACGGTGAACCATGTTCAGATACCCCTCCGTGACGGGGCCCTCGAGGTACCGTTCGAGTCGATAGCGGTCCGGCCCGTACAGTCCGGCGAACCGAGCGACTCCACCATCGATGCCGTATTCGGGGGCGAGTTCGCGGGCGATGCGTTCGGCCTCGACGAGGACGGCCGTCTTCTCCGTGGTCGGCTCCAGCGGCGTCGATTCGTCGACCCACCCGCCCTCGTGGTCGCCGTAGACGCCCGTACTGGAGGTGTAGACGAGGCGGTCGGGGGCGTTTTCGCGTTCGCCGAACGTCTCGATGGCCGTCCGAAGGCCCTCGACGTACACCTCGCGGGCGGCGCCGGCGCCTCGGCCGCCCGACGACGCCGCGAAGACCATAGCGTCGACATCCGGCACCGCCCCGAGGGCGTCAGCGTCGGTCACGTCGGCTTGGACTGCTTCGGCACCGGTCGCTTCGACCGCCTCGATACCCGCCTCGGAGCGCCGAACGCCGACGACGGCGTGGTCGTCGACGAGCTGTCGGGCGAGTTCGAGCCCGACGTAGCCACAGCCGAGAATCGCGACCCTCATTTCTTGCTCTCGATGAACTGATGTAGCAGCGCGAACTCCCGGAGCGTCATCGGGAACCGCCCCTCGACTTTCGACTGAATCTCGCGTGCTTCCAGCTGTCCGCCGACGCCGGATTCGACCGCCTCGACGTCGAGAACGGCCGTTGTCATCCCCATCAACAGCGCATCGCGCGACAGCGTCGCGATGGTTTCGGCATCCGGCGTGTCCGCAAGCACCGCGAGAATCGACGCCCCCTCTTCGAGCGTCAGTTCCGGTTCCTCGCCGTCCAAAAGCGCCCTGAGCGTCCCCATCTCGACGCCAGCACGTTCGGCGATTTCCTCGACACCGTGAGATTCGATGGCCGCAACCAACTCCGCGACGTACAGTTCGTACAGCTCCTCCGGCGTGTACTCGCCGGGGGCGTCGACGACCTCGTGGAACATGGCCCGACTTCGGCCTCCTCTCTGAAGTAGCGTTCGGGATTCCCTACAGGAAGGGCCGGTAGTAGTAGGGGCTGACGAACCCCTCGATGAGGCCGGCGACCGCGAGCAGGATGCCCACGCCGACACAGACCCAAAACGCCCGTTCGAGTTCGTCGGCCAGCGGCGACTGCGTACCGAACCGAGTGCGCCAGCCGACGGCGCCGAGATGCAACCCAAGCGCTCCGGTGATGACGAGCGCCGGGAGTTCGATGACGCCGTGGGGGACGACGAACGCAAGCAGTTCCAGCGGCGCCTCCTCGGTTCGGGCGAGCGCACCGATGATGGCCCCGTTGAAGAACATCGACACCGCGGCCGGAACCGCCAGGGCAAGCCCCGCAAAGCCGGTGCTCACCGCGACGGTCCAGTTGTTCGCGCCGAACTCGACGGTCGCAGCGACCGGATTGTGTCCGGCGAGTCGGGCGGAGATGGACGACGGAACCGACGCCGCCAGCGGCGCCGCGAGCGTCCATCCGACGGCACCACCGACGAGTGCGAACCCCGCCGAAGCGACGTGCAACAGCGGCGCCGAGCGGACGAACGTCATCGTCTCTCGCCAGCCCCGTCGAAGCCCCGCCCGGAGCCGGTCACCGAGCGCCGCCGTCGGCGGGTCCGGCGGCGCTACCGACCCGCGAGCGTCGCCGTACAGCGCGGTTTTCGTCACGTCCAGAAACGGTGAGACGACCGTGAACCCGACGACGCCGACCAGCGGCGCACCGCCGAGAAACGCAAGTGCCCCGGCGAGCGAACCGAGGACGAACAACGAAGCGACCGAGACGCCGTAGTACACAAGCGCCGAGATCGGATTCGAGCGGACGAACCCCCATCCGCCGCGAATCGCATCGAGGGGCCCGATGTCGTCGACGACGACCGCGACCGGCGCGAACGCGAAGACGGCTCGGACGGCGACGAGCGCCAACAGCGCCACTGGAGCGACGACCAACGCGAGCAATCCGCCGAGCAGTGTCGACACCGAAACCGCCGCCGCGAGGGCGCCCGCGACGGTGCCAACGATTACGACCCAGAGAATTGCCTCGATGAGTCGAACACCGAATACCGACAGCCAGTGTCGCTTGGCACCACGAATCGCCGCGACCGACCCCCGCTCGTCTCGGAGTCGGGCGTAACTGGCCGACAGCTGTGCCGCGGTGGCGACGACGCTGAGGACGACCGCGGCGACCACCGCGAGGAGTAGCGAGACGCCGAGGATGGCGAGCGTCGTCGGCGTCATCGCGATTTCGAGAATCGACTGAACGTCGGCCATCCACGCCTCGACTGCGGCCGGGTCGCCGTTCTGTGGCGGTGGGCCGAGGTCGGTGTTCGATAGTGCGGCACGGAGGTCTGCGAGACGCCCCGCCGTCGAGAGATACAGGTACGTCACCGCAAGTCCGACCACTGGAAACACCCGAACGACGACCGGTATCGCCGGGGCGAGAAAGTACGCGGGCAACAGCTCCGACGGGCGCTGCAGCGCGACGGTCGCCGCCCGAATCGCCGTGGAGGGCTTCATACTCGCCGTTCGACCGCCCAGCGGATAAATCTCGGCCGTCACGGCGGCCACCCCGGTGACCGCTCGTCGACCACGCCGTCGGTGTCTCCGACACCGCGTTTCCCCGGCGGCACGACGACCACCACGATAGTCTCGGTTCGGAACGCTATCCGTTCGGCGGTGCCGAGACGGCGAGATTCGCCGTCGTGACGAAGCCGCACCGTCCGGCCGTCGCGGAGGTACGTGACCGGTGCCCTCGCATCGCCGCGATTCGCCCGGACGGTAAAGCGCTCGTAGGTTCCGCCGACGGAGACGGTCCAGACGTTCCCGGTGGCGTACCAGTAGCCGGGGACAGGGGCGATGGGAAGACCTGCCGGGAGCGCGCCGAGACGTTTGCCGAGCGCGCGTTTTCGGGCCTGCTCGGTTGCGCCTTGGGTGCCGTTCGCGACGACATCGGTGAGCGCCTTCCGGTAGGCCTTGCGAGCCGCCTCTCCTGCCTCGCTCGCGGGCGCTCGCCTCGGTCGGGCCCGTTCGTCGCGGAGGGCCACCGCAAGCCGGCGGTTCAGTCGAACACGGAGTCGGTCACGATTTGCGGTGTCGACCGCCTCGACTGCTCGGTCGATTGCCGACCTGTTTGCCAACAGCAGGGCTTCGGTCGCCGTCGGGGCATCGCTTCGAAGCGCTGATTCCGCCTCGCCCTCGGGGACGCCTTCCTTGACCATAGCCGCGACGAGTTCGCCGCGGACGTACGCCGACGCCGCCTCGACTTCGGCGTCGAGTGCTCGCCGCTCTGCCGGCGCCGTGTCGTTGCCCATCGCGGCGAGCGTTCCCGCAGCCGTCGAGAGGGCGACGCGGTCGGTCCCGAGAAACGGGATTCGGTCGACGACGGATTCCGCGACCGTGTCGTGCGGTGAGGCGAAGACGTTGACGTTTCTGGTCTTGAGCGGGTACACCGAGCCGCCGCCACGTACGTCGATTCGGTCCCGAGACACCTCGCTCGTGGGAAGATACGACGGCGCCGCGTCGACCGATATCGAGAGGTTCCCCGCCGGGTCGACGAGGCGCTCGGAGGCCGGCCGATTCCGTTCCCGATGGGCCGCGAGCGCCCCGTCGAGTCTACGGGGATCGATTCCGCGGCTGATGGCGTCCGTGATGCCCTCGTTCGTTCGGTCGTGGGTGTCGGTGCGCGAATCGAGATGGGTGTCGAGACGTTCGAGATACGCGGCTCTGACCGCGAGACGGGTTCGCCCCCGAGCGTCCGTCGCGTTCGGACCGCGTAGACTCGTCCGTCGCTGTCGGAGTGCCGACCGGAGTTTCGACGGCGGGTTCGCCCGCCCCGCGCCCACCGCCCGTGCTGGGACCGAGACGGTGACGTTTCGGGTGCGCTCACGGAGCGGCCGGAGGTCTTCGACGAGCGTCGACCGCTCTACCGTCGCAGGCGCTGTCGCCGCCGTTTTCACCGAAGGCGGCGCTCCGATTGCGGCGTCTCTGGCGGCGGTGCGGAGGCCGTCGGCCGCTTGCAGTGCGTCGGCACTCGCCCGACGGGTCGCATCTTCCAAGACGCCGTCGAGGTTGCCGGTCGGGACTCCCTCGATTGGCATGGTACGGGCTTGAACCGCGACACCGACGCGGGTCGACCACTCGGAGACAGTTCGTGTCGTGGTCGTCTCGTTGTCCCGCCGCCACGTTCGCGTCGTCGTCGCCGTTACCTGGGCGTCGAACACCGAGCCGTTTCGCGTCGACCACCCATCAGAGCGGGGCGGACGGCCGCCGATTTCTTCGAGCGCGACGCGGTGGTCCGTCGACGTGGCGACGCGCTGCCATCCGCTGCCGGGCGGGGTTGGTTCGTGCCGACCGCTCCGAGACCCCACTTCCGTCGCGACTCTCGCCTCCACCGTGTGGGCACGCTCGATGAGGCCCGAAACGTTTCCGGACGTGCCGATGCCGACGACGTCGGCGTAGGCGTGGTCCGCGGAGCCGTTGACGCCGACTTCGACCGTCGGGTTCGCGGGCGGCGACCCACGCCACGTGCCGACCGGTCGCTCCGCAGGTGGGTTCGGCCCGAGGTCGTCGGCGCCCTCCAACACCGCGTCCGTCCACGCGTTCTCGCCACCGGCGGCGGAAAGCAGGTCGGTAGTCGCGACGCGTCGGCCGGCCGCGGCGATACCGTGCTCGCCCCCGGGGTCCGTCGTGCCGAAGGCGGCCTGCTGTTCGGCGAGCAATGCGTCGTTGGTCGCGAGTTCCACGTGTCGTGTGCCGAGAACCGACGAAATCGGCGCGCCGCCGTACTGTGCGTACCCGCGAGTCCACGCGATGGGGTATAGCCGTGCCGTCAATCGGCGGCCGAGTCCCGGTTCGGTGACGGCGGCGTTCGCCCGGCGCTCGAAGCGCTCGGTCCGGTCGTGGAGCGACAGCGCGGGATTGGCGACGACGAACGACGGTGACCGCTCCACCGTCGATACCGGGTCATCGTTTCGGGTCGCCGTGAATGTGAGGCCATCTACTTCGACGCGAATCGCAGCGTTATCCGTCCCCGTTGAGGAGAGCCGAACTCGCTCGATTGCCTCACGGTAGCCGTCAGTGGTCGCGTTCACCGGCGGGAGTGACGCGGTCGCCACGACGTCGCCGCGGCGGAACGAGACGGGGTCGAGGCGGGCCGCCGCACGCAGGTACAACCGCAATCGAAGCGCGTCTCGGAACGGTTGGCTATCGTTCAGCGCCCGACCAGCCGTCGTGTTCGCCGGTCGGGTTACCGGTCCGGCCGCGGCGGCGGTCGCCGCATCGTCGGCGGCAGCGCGGAGTTCGGTCACCGATTCAGCAGTTGCGCCCTCCATCGCCCGGTCGACCGCCGGAGTCGAGACGGGTCGGTGGTGTCCGACCGTCGCCGTCAGCGTGACGCTTGAGACGACGAGCAGGACGCCAACGAGCGCGAACGGGACTCGTGCTCTGTCGTTCACGGTTCCCACCGCCTGACGGCGATGTCGACGGATCCAGTCGTGACGTTTCCGCGAGCGGCCGCGGGCGAGTCGTACCGCTCACGGAGGTCCCGGCGTAACCGCGCCGCGAGAGCCTCTGTAAGCACATTGTTCCCACGCCGGACCCGAGCGTCGGTTACGGCCGGACGAACGTCGACAGCGAGGCCGTCACCGGCCCGACGATACCGACTCGAGACCACGGGTGCCGTTCGGACATCGACGAGCAGTGCTCGCGTCCGCTCGGGCGGAAACAGCCACGAGATGTACGCCGAAGCGAGTTCGCGGGACAGGTCTTCGAACGTCGTGGCGTCGCTCGGTGGACGAACGCCGCTGTCGGTGGTCACCCTCGTAACGGCAACGGACGCGTCACGAGGCGGCCGGTCGCCGACCGAGACGGTGCCGGAAAGCGGGGCGTCGGGGTACGGTTCCCACCGTGCCGTGACGAACACTCGCCGGCCGGTCGAGGAGGCGACCGCTTCCCGAACCGAACCCGGATACTCCGAGTCCGTCAGTCGGTCCCCCGCAATGCGGCTGTCGAGTACGGCGGCGATTCCGAGATGGCCCGCGAGGGTGTCGTGGGTCGCATGGCCGAGGCCGCTCGGAACCGTCGCGGTGGCCGTCGCGACGGTCCGGGCGGTCGAATCGGCGCGCACAGCGGGCTCTTCGTCCTCGACTGGGACGCCGACGACCAGCGTCGTGACGGCGACACCGACGAGCAGTAGACACAGCGAAACGTCGAGGACGGTGCTCACGCCACGGGCCACACGCACACCTCCAGCGTACCGGGACGGACGGTCGCGGGGTCGATGCGGACGCTGACCCGCCTCCGGGCACACTCGCTCGCATCCGGCGGGTTCGGGCCGGCAGTCCACGTGGACCCGTCAGCGACCACGGTCGCGTTCAGTTCGTAGCCGGCCGGTCGAGCGCTCGACGCGTTCGGACCGAGCGGAACCACCACCGAACCGAACGACGACGCCGTCGTGACGAGTCGGTCGGCAGCCGTCGGCGCGACCGCCCGGTCCGGCGACAGCGACGCCAACGCCGCCTCGACGGTACCGGCGTACAGCGTCAAACCGATACAGACGGCCAACACCGCGGCCAGCGCCGCCAGCGGTTCGACCTGTGCTCTACCCGACCAGAACGACATCGACACCCTCCCAGGAGACTCGCCGAACGCTGATTCGGTCGACGTTTCGCCACGTCGGGGCGTCGCTCCGGGCCGCGTTTGCGGTTCGCTCGAAGGCCGTCGGCGAGTCGAAGCGCGATTCCGGAGGCGCTCCCTCCAACACATCGGCGAGGCGCTCGGACCCTCGGGCCGGCGTTACGGGGCCGTACCGAAACCGGGCGTGCGTCGTCCCGCCCCCACCGCGGAGCGACAGCGACTCGGCACCGATGCGGGCGGCGTCGGCGTTCGGAACCGGGTGGTCGCCGACGGCAGCGTAGCGACTCGCTGCGACGCTGTCGACCGTCTCCGCCGCCTCGGTCGCTTCGGGAGGAGCCGCAGCCGGCATCGCGCTGGCGACGCCGAACACCGAACCACTGGCGATGGCGAGGCCGACCCAGACGTACCACGCGTCCAGGGGGATGTCGAACATACGAGCGATGGCCGCGTTTTCGGTTATAAACCTCCGGTGACGGTCGCGGCGGCACGGAACGCCGCGAGGTACGTCACCGTCGCCGCACACAGCGCGGCCCCGACCCGATAGCCGATGGTCGCCCGGTCGAGGCCACGGACGAGACCGGTCGACAGCGCCGTGAGAACGGCCGCGAGCAGGAGGACGTATACACCGACGGCGACGGCAAGCGGCGCGGTTTCGGGGACCGAACCGTCGAGCGTCGGTGCCGTGCCGACGCTGTCGGCGAGGGCGACGGTCGTCCCCCCGACGAGCGGGCCGAAAAACGCGGCCGTGTTGCCGAGCGTCGACGTGACCCGAGCGAGGTCGCGACGGGCCGACGCTTCGACGCGTCGGAGGTCGGTGAGGTGGTCGGCGGTTTCCACCAGCGCCCGACCGGCCGGCCGTCCCTCCCGTGCCGCGATTCCGAGCAACTCGGCCGCACCTGCCGTGCGCTCGCTCGGAACCGACCTCAACGCGCCGTGTTCGCCATTGAACGCGGCTTCGACGCCGACACGGAGTTGGCGTTGGCGTCGAGCGGCGGCCGCGAACGTCTCACTGGCGACGCCGTCGAGTTCGTCCGCGGCGTCGGCGACCGCTCGCTCGACGGAGACACCATCGATCACTCGGCGGCCGACGAAGTACATCGCATCCGGGAGCGCCGACTCGAGTTCGTCGGCGCGTTCGCGGACGGCGACGACGGGACGGTACGCGACGACGAGAGCGACGCCGACGCCGAGGCCGACGCCGGCGAACGGGACGCTCCACGTCGGGAGAACGACCGACACAGCGAGTGCAGAGCAGACGGCGACGAGTCCGCCGGCGACGACCGGTAACCAGCGCCGGTTCGGCACGTCCGGGTGGTCCGGTCCGACGCGGGCGGGCGGAAAGGCGACCGGGCGGTTGGCGAGCAGCCAGCCGCCGGCACAGCACAGTCCGAGTGGCAACAGCAAGTCGTAAATCACGACGACGGCGGGTATCGTGGCTTCGAGTCCGGCCGCACCAGCGGCGGGCAGTACACCGACGAGTGCGAGCGGCAGGAGGACGCCGAAGGCGTACAGCGCCGTCGCAGGCCCGCGGAGCGAGTCGGCGGCGTCGGCCGCCCGCTCCCGCGTTCCGTCGAGGGCGGCGTCCATCGCCCGGTCGAGCGCCCGCGTGCGCTCACCCTCGGGAGAGTCGGCAGCGGCGTCGACGAGCGTCACCGCCCGGTGGAGCGCCGGGAACGTATCACGCCACATCGCAGCGAACGCTCCAAGCCCCGACTGTGGCGTCCCGCGCGCTCGTCGAACGTGCTCTTCGAGGTGGTCGCCGAGGCGGCCGTCGGTTTCGGCGGCGAAGGCGGCGGCGCCTTCGACCGTTGGCGCGACGCGAATCCGCAGTACTGCACGGCTGACGAGCGCCGGTGCCGCGCCGAGTGCGCGACTTCGACGGGCACTCCCGACCGTTCGAACGGCCGTCCGGCATCCGGCAGTCGTTCCGATTCCGACACCGACTGCGACGACGAACAGCGCCGGCGACATCGTAACGGCGGCGAAGACGGCGACCACTGAACCGGCGACGATGCCCGCACCGTCGGCGGCGGCGGCCAGCAGACGCGGGTCCGTATCGAGCAGCGGCGCGATGTCGAGGAACGCCTGCGGTGCCGCCGTCCGCGGCGACAGACGGGCGAGTCGGGCTATCAGAGACATCGACCGGAGAGGGTGTCCGCACGTGCTTCGATGTCGTTTCGAACGTCTTCGGGCGTTTCTGTCGGTCCGGCCAGCGTGGAGAGCGTCGACGCCTCGGCCGGGTCGAATCGACCGCCTCCATCCGTGAGCGACTCGAAGGTGACGCCGGCAGGACTGCGTTGGACGGCCTCGATATCTCGGAGGCGACGGGTTCGTCCGTTACCGTCGTCGAAGGCTTCGAGCGTGACGACGAGGTCGGTGTCGGCGAACGCCGTCTCGGGGACGCCGAGGTCGGTCACGACCCGCTCGCGGACCGACTCGCCACCGCCGCCGTGAATCGTTCCGAGGACGGCGCCGTCGGCCGCGCCCACGCGCATCGCCTCGTACAGTACTCGGGCCTCCTCGCCCCGCACCTCGCCGACGACGAGGGCCCCGTCACCCAGCCGGAGCGCCGTCCGGAGCGCGTCGCTCGGTTCGATGGACGTGCCGTCGCCCGTTTCGACCCTGAGCGCCTGTACGTCGCGGCCGTCCGACTGTAGCTCCTCGATTGGCAGTTCGGGCGTGTCCTCGATGGCAACGGTGCGAACGCTTTCGGGGATTTCCCACAGTAGCGCGCCGAGCAGAGTCGTCTTGCCGGCCCCACGAGCGCCGGCCAACAGGACGGCGGCCCCTCGTTCGACGGCGACCGAAAGGAAGGCCGCGGTCCTCGAAGCGAGCGTCCCGTTCTCGACGAGGTCCGGGAGACGGAACGCGGATTCGTCGTGGGCGCGGAACGTGAACCCGACGCCGTCGCTGACCGGCCGGGTGACGCCGGCGACGCGAATCCTGCGGCCGTCGCATTGGGTAGTCGCCGCCAGCGTCGGACTCGCACGCGAGAACGCGCGGCCGCTGGAGCGTCGAAACCGGGAGGCGAGCGACTCGACGCCCTCGTCGGTCAGTCTGACGTTGGTTCGCAGCGTTTCGCCGTCACGACGCACGCGGAGCGGGTTCTCCGCGACCGGCGCGGTCGCGAACACGTCGGTGACCGCCGCGTCCGCGAAACAGTCATCGAGAACGCCGAGCCCTCGGGTGTGTTTTTCCAACACCGACGCGAGCGTCTCGACCGGTTGGCCGTCCTCGGCGACCGACCGGACCGCCCGCGACGGCGCTCGCTCACCGCCGGAGACCGCACCGCTGGCGAGGCGTTCGTGGGCTTCCGCGAGCGTCGCCGTCGCCGCCGCGTTGAGGCGGTGTTCGACTGGAGTGAGGTGATACGTCGCCAGTCCCGCGGTCTCGTAGCGACGGACGACGGCACCGGTATCGAGTTCCTGTCGGTCCTGCAAGGTCGCCTCGGCGGGCGGACGCGTCGCGATTCGCGAGCGCGCGAGCGCCGGCCCGACGTGTGGCCGGAGCGCCGTCTCGTAGTCACAACCCACGAACGCTTCGAGACCGGTTTCGGCGGCGAGGCGGGCGAGTGGGTCGCCCCGGCCAGTTGCGACGCGTGCGGCACCGAGGGGGTCACTGCGTGTGCGTTCGGCGAGTGCGTCGTCGTGAAACGCCGCCGCGTCGCTAAATCGGCCTGCGGCGACCAACAGTCCCGCGGCACCGTCCTCGTAGGTCCGCTCGAAGCCGGCCGACCGCGTTCGAACCGACTCGACATCTCGGTCACGGAGGGCCTCGATTGCCGTGGCTCGGCAGGCCGGAGCCGAAGCGAGACGCCCCTCGCCGGAGCAGGCCGAACTATCGAGGAGGAGTCGGTCACCCTCGAAGGTCGCTTCACACCGACAGTCGGCGTCGGTCGACAGGAGTTCCTCGAACACGGGGTGTCTGGTCTCGGCTTCGCTTTTGAACCCTCGCCCGCCGAACTCGGATGACCACCATCCGGCTGGCCGAAACCAGCGACAGTCTGAGCCGCGTCCGGTCCGTAAGGACGAGCGGCGTTTCGACCCGAATCGGCACCGCGCTTTCGACCGTCCGGTTCCGGCCACTCCGTGGTGCCCACAGGAGACGGTCGTTTTCGACGACGAGTCGGCCGCCGTCGGTGAGCGTCGGGTCGGGTGGGTCGACGACGACGGTGGTACCGGCAGGTGTTCGACCGGCTTCGAGAGCGGCGTTGCCGGCGGCGAGAGACTCCGCCTCGTGGGCCAGCGACGACAACTCGTCCGTTGCGAGTTCGGCGTTGCGGTCGCGTTCGACCCGCTCGGCGACGGGGAGGCTCACGCCGAAGAGTGCGGTCGCCACCGCTACCGCCAACACGACACGAATCACGGCCAGTTCCGGAGCCGGTCGAACGGGCCATCCGGGGCGTCGGCGTCGGTGTTTCCGGAGTTCTCGGAGCCGCCCGGTGGGTTCTCGCCGACGGCATCGCCGCCGACGTGACGCTCAAGCGCCGTGGCTTTCCGCAACGCGAGGTCCGCACGCTGTTCGATGTCGTCGTTGACCGCTCGGACGGAGCCGACGTAGCCACGCAACGCCTGGACGGCCGCTTCGAGTTCGACGACTCTGCCCTCGAGGTCGTCGAGTCGGTCTGCGTACTCGAAGGGTTCGTCCGTGGCGAGAGCGCGCTCGACCGCCGCGAGTCGGCGCTCGACGGATTCGCGGTCGTGGTCGGTGTCGTTCGGGTCCATGCCGACGGATTGCCGCGTGTTGTGGTTTGAACGTTCGGACGAAACGCATCGACAAGCGAGCGGCGACGGCTGTGTTGTTTTCCATATCCAATACCACCGAGCGCGGACGCCGGTCGTCGACACGAGTGGAAATAGAGCGCTCGTTCGGGCGCACTCGCGCGCGGTAGAAGCGTTCAGCGCAGTCGGATACGGCGAACGTGTGCGCAAGCGAATCAGCCCCAAAACACACTCATAAGTTATGGATGGTTGCGGGGGAGTTACCCGAATATAGTATTGTACCATCATCCCAAAACCGTTATTACCCTCAAGAGATTACGCTCAACCGAGCAGAAATGTACCAGGTGCGAACTACCACGAAACGGATAGGAGAACGATGGCAGGATTAGAAGTTCCGACGTGGGACCCTCAGGCAGCGATACTCATCGGTGCCGTGCTGTTTGAGGCGTTCCTCCTGTACGTCGGGTACGGTGGACTCGAGAAACTGATTGGCCCGCGTCTGATGGAGGCCCTCGTCGGGGGTGAGAACAGTGCTTGAGTTGATTTCCGACACCCTTGGCGGGACGCTCGGTGCCTCACCCGAACTGCTGGCGCTGTTCGTCGGTTTCGGGTTAGTCGTTGGTATCCTGTTCGGCTTCTTCGGCATGGGCGGGTCGTTCCTCGTCACGCCGGCGCTGTTGATGATGGGTTATCCGGCCCGCGTCGCCGTCGGGAGCGGGATGGCGTTCGTCTTCGGGACGGCCGTCATCGCGACGCTGAAACACCACGACCTCGGACAGGTCGACTACAAGCTCGGCGGTATCATGATTGCCGGGACGACTATCGGCATCGAGGTCGGCCGCGCGAGCGTGTTCTATCTGGAGGAGATGGGACTCGCCGGCGGTATCATTAGCGTCGTCTACGTCCTCCTGTTGGGCGGAGTCGGACTGATGGTCACCCGCGACGCACTGAACAGCGACGGCGGCAGTGGTGGCGGCCACCACGACGAGGCCGACAAGGACCTCAGCGAGTACGAGATTCCCGACATCGCAAAGACGATTCAGCAGACCGTTCGGATTCCCCCGATGGTGAACCTGCGCGGTGACGTCACCGTCTCCCTGTGGGTCATCATGGCCGTCGCCTTCGCGACCGGTCTACTGTCGGGCTTCCTCGGCGTCGGCGGTGGCTTCATCCGGATGCCCGCGATGATTTACGCCATCGGCGCGCCGGTGCCCGTCGCCGTCGGGACCGACCTCTTCGAAATCGTCTTCTCGGGCGGTATCGGCAGTTACCTGTACGGACAGGGCGGCGGCGTCGACCTCGGTATCGTCGTCCCGCTGCTGTTCGGTAGCGCCCTCGGCGCTCGAATCGGGTCGGCGGCCACCAGCGTCGTCGACGCCGACGGCATCAAGATTTACTTCGGCGGAATGTTGCTGGCCGGTGCCGTCGCCGTCGGTGTCGGCGAGGTCGGCTCCTACCTCGGCATCGAAATCCTCGAAACTATCGGCTTGGTGTTGGTCCTCGGCGCGGCCGTCGTCGTCGCCGCCGCGGTCGTCTACACCAGCCTCCGGTCGCTTCGGGCGACCCGCAGTCAGCAGACGCCAGCGGCCGACTGACGCCGACCGCTCGTATTCGCGCTGTTTTCGCGTTTTTCACCGACTACAACCTCGTCTCCGAACCGCTTCAGCGAGCCGTCGCCGCGAGACCGACGAACGACCCCTCGCCGCGACCCGACTCGACGCGGTCCGGTTCGGTCATCTCCTCTGGCATTCGGAACACCGTCTGGGCGGACTCGAACTCGTCGAAGCCGGCCGATTCCATCGCTTCGAGGAGTTCCGCCGTCGAGACGAACGTCGCGTCCCGATAGAAGGGGTTGTCCGCTTTCTTGGCCTCGTAGCGTTCGCCAAGCGGACTCTCGCGGTCGACGTACCCGACGACGAGTCGGCCGCCGGGAGCGAGCACGCGGCGTGCCTCCCGCAGCGTCTCGGCGATGTCGTCGACGAAGCAAATCGTCGTCACGACGAGTGCGGTGTCGAAGGTCCCAGAGCGGAACGGGAGCGCCTCCGCGACACCCCCGATGACCTCGATGTCGCGCTCGGCGGCGCGTTCGAGCATCTCCGTCGAGGGGTCGACCCCCACCTCGATTCCGAGCGGCGCCGCAAAGCGGCCGGTTCCGACGCCGATTTCGACTCCACGACCCGGGTCGCCGACGAGTCGCTCTAGGGCCGCCAGTTCGGAACGGTAGGCGTGTTCGTACTCCTGAAACCACTCGTCGTACCGGTCGGTGTGCTCCTCGAACGGGTCGGTCACGGGCATGGTCGGAGTTCGGCCCGTCTCCTCTTACCAGTACGGGAGAATCCCACGAGAGAAGAACCGTCCGGATACCGAACGAGGAAGCGACGAGTCGAAAAGCGTGTTCAGAAGTCCAACGTCTCGACCAGCCGGTCGATTTCGTCGGCAGTGTTGAACGCGTGGACGGAGACGCGAATCGCCTCCTCGCCCGGCAGCGCCCGGACGACGATAGACCGGTCGGCGAGCCGTTCGACCGTCGCCTCGGCGTCGTCGACGGCAATGGGGACGAGTCCCGACTCGTAGGACCGCGGCCCGAGCAGACGGTCCTCCGGAACGTCCGATTTCAGGTGGTCGGTAAGCCGCTCGATGCGCGAGGACACAGTCGAGAGACCGATGTCCTCGAAAACGCCGATAGCCTCCTGTAAGGCGACGTGAGCCGCGGGATTCGTCGTCCCGATTTCGAACCGGCGTGCGCCCGCTTCGTACTCGAAGGGTGTGGCACCCGAGTCTGTCACGCTCCGGTAGCCGATTGCGGTCGGCTCCAGACGTTCCGCGAGGTCCGAGCGGACGTAGAGGAAGCCGGCGCCCCAGAGGCCGAGCAGCCACTTGTGGCCGGCCGCCGCCACGGCGTCGGCGCCCCACTCGCGGACATCCACGAGCATCTGTCCGGGTGCCTGTACGGCGTCGACCAACACGAGCGCGTCGTGTCGGTGGGCGATGTCGGTCAACTCCGCGACCGGCAGTTTCGTGCCCCGTGTCCAGGAGACGGCGCTGAGACACACCAGTTTCGCGTCCTCGACGGCCGCCTCGAACGCCGCTCGGTCGAGGCGTCCGCCCTCGCTCTCGACGACGCGGACCTCCACGCCGTCGCGTTCGAGTCGCTCCCACGGCAGAACGCCGGCGGGGTGTTCCAAATCCGTCCGGACGACCACGTCGCCGGGGGTCCAATCGAGGGCGCCGGCGAAGCGGTTGATGCCGTCGGTCGTGCTCTCGGTGAGCGCGATTTCGTCGGGGTGGGCGCCGAGAAACGAGGCGACCGTCTCGCGGACCTCGTCGTATGTGTCGAACGCCAGCGGGTAGGGGTCGCCGGACGCGTGGGCGTCGTACTCGTGGCGCTCGGTGTAGGATTCCGCGGCCTCGACGACGTAGCGCGGACTCGGCCCGCTGGCGCCGGTGTTGAAGTAGGCGGTCGATTCGAGCGCGGGGATGTCCGCACGGAGTTCCAGCGGGGTCAACCGGCCGTCCAGACGGGAACTCACGCGAGGACGCCTCCTCGGTGGACCCGGCACTCGCGGTCGATTCGCTCGGTCGCTGAATCGGTCATAGTTTCGAATAGGCCGCCTCGCGGCTAAAGTCTTGTGTGTATTGTGAAATACAAGCAATTTTGATTTTGCGTCCACGCCCACGCACCTGGGACGACGACGGCAGGCCTCAGCGACGACCTACGGCCGTCAGGAGTCCCGTTGGAGATTCTCGCGTCGCGTTTCGTACTCTTCCTCGGTGAGGTCTCCGCGTGCGTACGCGAGTCGGAGTTCCTCGAGCGCCGCGTCACCGTCGCCGCCCGACCCCGTCATCGCCCGGTAGAGGAAGTAACCCCCGGCGACGATGGCCGCGAGGAACAGGAGTCGGAAGAGGAGTCCCGCGAGAACGACCCAACCGGAGACCGTTCCGTCGCCCCACATTCCGTGGCCCCACGTCCCGCCCATCATCGAGCCGTACCCCATCATTCCGAACCCCATGAACAGGGCGGGGAGTACGACGAGTGCGCCGACCACGACGAGCAGTATCGCGAGGAGTCGACTGTCGTCGGTGTTGGTTGTCATAACGTTTTGATATACGTCCCCTGCATTCAACACAGTTCCTGCTCAGAAACCATCGAATATCGTGGTGTTAGTCTCGAATAAGAAAGCGATATGGAGAAACACACCGTGTATCAAAACCAACCCATCTCGGTTCGGTCGCTGCCCAGTGAATCTGCGACCGCCGCTCGGGGAGTACGGTCCGTCCACACGTTTACTGTAACCCCCGTCGTAGTGGTGGGCATCGATGTATGGGGGTCATTTCCCGGAGTTGGGTACCGAGGCGGGGACCCAGCCGCCGCCGCTGTCGTTTCGGGACGCGAAGGGCCGCGACATCGAGGTCCGGGCCTACGGTGACGGCCCGGTCGACTCGGAGTACGACGCCCTCCTTGCGATGTACTACGACTTCGATTCGGCACACCGCTCGCTCGGGATTCCGCCGGTTCGCGAGACGCGACTGCAGGAGTGGCTGGACGTGATGGTCTCGGATTACTGCGTGCTGGCGTGGCACGACGACCGCGCCGTCGGACAGGCCGTTCTCATAGAGGAAGAGCCCGGACGCTGTGAGTTGGCCATCTTCCTCCATCAGGACTACCACAGCGCGGGCATCGGCACTCGGCTACTGGAAGCCACGCTGAGTTACGGGCGGGAACACGGCGTCGAGTACGTCTGGCTTCTCGTCGAGCGGGAGAACCGACGCGCCGTCAACCTCTACAACGACGTGGGGTTCTCGGTCGTCGAGACGACCAACTACGACATCACGATGGCGCTGACGCTGGCCGATTTCGGTCGGTGACCCCCGGACCCGCGGCGGTGTGTTGAAACGTCCGGGCCGTCTACCGGCGAGCAATGCCGACTGCGACGCTCCGTTCGACCCGAATCCTGCTCGTCGGGGGGACAGACTGGGTCGAGACGGTCGCCGACGCGTTGACCGCCCACACCGACGCGGTCGTCGAGCGGGCCGCCACGGCCGCGGCGGCGCTCGAAACCGTTCGAAACGAATCGGTCGAGTGTCTCCTCAGCGAGTACGTACTGCCGGAGTCGACCGGCGTGGAGTTGCTCCGCTCGGTTCGGGCCGAAACCGGGACGCTCCCGGTGATACTCGCGACGGCTTCGGGGAGCGAAGCCGTCGCCGCGGACGCCGTCGCCGCCGGCGCCACCGACTACATCGCCCTCGACGGACAGCACGTCGACGTCGACGACGTACTCGACCGCATCGAACGGAGCGTCGACGCCGCCCGAGAAACGAGGACCCGACGGGACCGTGCGAGGCAGTTCGACGCCATCTTCGAAGACAGCAGGACGGCCACGTGGGTGCTCGACCCGGACGGCACTCTCAGTCGGATGAACGAAACCGCCCGCGAGATGGTCGAAACAGGCGTCGAAGACGCCATCGGCGAGCCGTTCTGGACGCTCCCGTGGGGGCCGGCGTCGGCGGAGACGCGGGCCGACGTGCGCCGAATCGTCGAGACGGCGATGGACGGCACCTTCGGCAACGCGGTCGTCACCGGTGCCGCGGACGAAACCGAGCGCGTCGTCGACCTCTCGGCCCGTCCCGTTCGCGACGAACGCGGACGTATCGTCTCCATCCTCGTCGAAGCCGTCGACATCACCGAACGGGTCGACCTCGAACGCGACCTCCGGCAGTCCGAGGAACTCCACCGGGTGACGCTGAACAACATGACGGATACGGTGTTGATAACCGACGAATCCGGCGAGTACACCTACGTCTGTCCGAACGTTCACTTCATCTTCGGCTACACCGTCGAGGAAATCCGGGAGTTGGGGACGATAGAGGAGTTGCTCGGCCCGGACCTCTTCGACCGCGAGGAACTCGCCGAGGAGGGCGTGTTGAAGAACATCGAGTGTACCGCCACCGACAAGGCCGGACGGGAACACACCCTGTTGGTCAACGTCAGGGAGGTGTCGATTCAGGACGGAACGCTCCTCTACAGCTGTCGGGACATCACGAAACGGAAGCAACGCGAGGAGGCGCTGGCGACGCTTCAGGGGACGGCGAGGGATTTCCTGTACGCCGAAACCCACCAGGAAATCGCCCAGCACGTCGTGGACGACACCGCGAGCGTCCTCGACGTCGACGCGAGCGCCGTCTACCTGTTCGACGCCGACGACAACGACCTCGACCCGGTGGTCCACTCCGCCGAGATGGAGCGGCTGAACGGGCCGCTGCGAGCGGTCCACGCCAACGACGGCGGGTTGACGAGTTACAGTTTCGTCGAGAACGAACCGCTGTTTTTCGACGACGTCCACGAATCCGACCGGCTCGAAAACCGCGCGACCGACCTCCGGAGCGCGGCGTTCATCCCGCTCGGCAACCACGGCGTGTTCGTCGCGGGGTCGGAAACCGTCGGCGCCTTCGACGACGTGACGCGCGAACTCGCCGATTTGCTCGCGGCGACGGCCGAGGCCGCACTCGACCGCGTGACCCGTGAGAGTCGACTCCGCGAGCAGGACCGCGAACTCCAACACCGCAACGACCAACTGACGGCGCTGAACCGAATCAACGAGACGATTCGTGAAATCGACCAAGCGCTCGTCGAGGCCGAGACGCGCGAGGAAATCGACCACACGGTGTGTGAACTGCTCACCGACGACGACCGCTTTGCCTTCGCGTGGGTCGGCGCCGTCGACCCTCGAACCGACACGATAGAACCGCAGGCATGGGCGGGCGACGAACAGGGGTATCTGGACAGTCGCACGTTCCACGTCGACGAGACGACGGCCGAACCGGTGGGACGGGCGGCAGCCACACGGGAGGTGACATTGGTGTCGAACGTCGCCGCGCGACTCCGGGAGGAGGAGTGGCGAAAGGACGCGCTGTCGCGGGATTACCTCTCGGTGTTGAGCATCCCGCTTTCGTACAACGAACTCACTTACGGCGTCCTGACGGTGTACGCGCGGACCCAGAACGCCTTCGAGGACACCTTGCGGACGGTCATCGCCGAACTCGGCGAGACGATTGCGGCGGCGATAAGCGCAATCGAGCGGAAGAACGCCTTGCTCACCACCTCGATGACGCGAGTCGAGTTGTCCATCGACGACCAGCGGTTCGTTCTCTCCAGACTCGCCGCGGCGGCCGACTGTACGCTCTCTTATCAAGGTGGCATCCAACAGACCACCGAGGGGAGTTACGTCTTCGTCACCGTCGAGGACACCTCTATCGACGCCGTCGAGGCGGCTGCACGGGAACTGCACTCCATCGAGACGGTCCACCGAATCAGTGCCGACAGCGCCGGTGGCGTCCTCAGACTCGGCCTGTCGAGTCCGTTCCTCGCAATCGAGTTGGCCGACCACGGCGCGGTGTTGCGGAGCGTCTCGGCGAACCCGACGACGACGACGCTCGTCGTCGACATCCCCGAGAGCATCGACGTGCGACACATCACGGGACTCGTCCGCGAGTTGTTCGACGACGTTCGACTGCAGTCGAAACAGACGTTCGACCGCTCGACGGACCGGGACCTGTACTCGCGGGTCTTCGACCGCCTGACCGACCGGCAACTCGAAGTGGTTCAGACGGCCTACTACAGCGGCTTCTTCGATACCCCCCGCGAGAGCACCGGCGAAGACGTCGCGGCGACGCTCGGCATCTCCTCGACGGCGTTCTACAACCACATCCGGGCCGTCCAACGGACGCTGTTCGAATCGCTGTTCGACGACATCGGCGTCCCGGCGGCGCAGTCGGCGGCAGGGGGTTGACCATCCAACCTCCACCGACCAGCGAGGTTCGATAGCCAACCGCCGAATATTCCCTTATACACCTATTACCCACATCCAGAGCGCAATCGATTCGCGCGACAGTGCTCCCGACACCATGCGAGACAAAATCCAAACCCCGAACGCCGAACGCCGGTACGAATGCTTCGAATGTGGAACCGTCGTGGTCACCGCCGAGAGTCCCGGTTCTTGCCCCGAGTGTGGTGGGGACCTCCGGAACCGTGGTACACCCATTGAGTGAGAATGGCTTCTAGTACGACCCCGAGTGACGACGCCGAGGAGACGATAGCGGAGTCGTCCGAACCCGAAAGCGCACTGGAGACCGCTCGCCGGCAACTCGAATACGCCGCCGAGTACGTCGACATCGACCCGAGCATCGTCGAACGGCTCAGACACCCCAAGAAGGTCCACGAGGTTACGGTCCCCATCGAACGGGACGACGGCTCCGTGGAGGTGTTCACGGGGTATCGAGCCCAACACGACAGCGTCAGAGGCCCGTACAAGGGCGGTCTCAGGTATCACCCCGACGTGACCAGAGACGAGTGTGTCGGTCTCGGGATGTGGATGACCTGGAAGTGCGCCGTCATGGACCTCCCGTTCGGCGGTGCGAAGGGCGGCATCGCCGTCGACCCCAAAGCGCTGAGCGACGACGAGAAGGAACGGCTCACCCGCCGGTTCGCCCAGGAGATGCGACCGGCCATCGGCCCGACGCTCGACATTCCCGCCCCCGACATGGGGACGGACCCCCAGACGATGGCGTGGCTGATGGACGCCTATTCGATGCAGGAAGGCGAGACGATTCCCGGCGTGGTGACCGGCAAGCCGCCGATAGTCGGCGGCAGCGAAGGTCGCGACGAGGCGCCCGGCCGGAGCGTCGCCATCATCGCCCGAGAGGTAATCGACTACTACGACAAGGACATCAAGGAGACCTCCGTCGCCGTCCAGGGGTATGGAAGCGTCGGCGCCAACGCCGCGCGACTCCTCGACGACTGGGGGGCGAACGTCGTCGCCGTCAGCGACGTTAACGGCGGCGTCTACGACACGAACGGGCTGGACACGCGGTCGATTCCCTCCCACCACGAGGAACACGAGGGCGTGCTTCGACACGACGCCCCCGAGACGGTCACGAACGACGAACTACTGGAGTTGGACGTGGACGTGTTGATTCCGGCGGCTATCGGAAACGTCCTCACCGAATCCAACGCCGACGACATCCAGGCGGACATCATCGTCGAGGGCGCAAACGGCCCGACGACCATCGCCGCCGATGCGATTTTCGCCGAACGCAACATTCCCGTCATCCCGGACATCATCGCGAACGCCGGCGGCGTCACCGTGAGCTACTTCGAGTGGCTCCAGGACATCAACCGCCGGTCGTGGTCGCTCGAACGCGTCAACGAGGAACTCGAAACGGAGATGGTCGAAGCCTGGAACACCATCCGCGAAACGTTCGAGTCCCGCGACGTGACCTGGCGCGAGGCGACCTACATCGTCGCCCTCACGCGTATCGCGGCCGCCCACGAGGCGCGCGGCCTCTGGCCGTAGCGGCGGGCAATCATCCAGAGCCTTCATTTACCGACCGAGAGATTGTCCCGACGAGATGGTACTCGGCGGCTTCCTCCCGAACACGCCGGCCGTGAGCGTCGGCCTGATACTTTTCGGGACCAGTCTGCTGTGGGTTGGCACCGGCTGGCTCGAGGGCGCCGCCGAGCAACTGTCGGCGTACTACGGCCTGCCGGCGGTCGTACAGGGCTCTATCGTCGTCGCAATCGGGTCGAGTTTCCCCGAGTTCACCACCGTCGTCTTCTCGGCGTTCGCCGGCGTCGTCGACATCGGCGTCGGCGGCATCGTCGGGTCGGCAATCTTCAACATCCTCGTGATACCCGGCCTGGCGGGGCTTGCCGCCGACGAACCGCTCGAAGCGAGTCGCGCCATCGTCTACAAGGAAGCCCAGTTCTACATGATAGCGGTCTCGGCGCTCGTCATCACCTTGGCGCTCGCAGTCATTTACTACCCCGTTCCGGACGCCGGGGCGCTCGCTGGAGAGATTACGCGACCACTGGCGGTGATTCCGCTCCTGTTGTACGGGCTGTACCTGTTCATCCAGTGGCAGGACGTCAGCGACCACGACGCCGAAGACCTCCGGGACGGCATTTCGGTCGGTCGAGAGTGGGCGAAACTCCTCGCCGGACTCGTCGTCATCGTCGTCGGCGTCGAGGAACTCGTCGTCGGCGTCGAATCCATCGGGGCGGCGTTCGGCATCCCCGAGTTCATCGCGGGACTCACCATCGTCGCGGCCGCGACGAGTCTCCCGGACCTGCTCGTGAGCGTGCGGTCGGCGCAGGCGGGGAACGGACTGACCAGCCTCGGGAACGTCCTCGGGTCGAACACGTTCGATTTGCTCGTTGCGATTCCGGTCGGCGTCCTCATCGTTGACGGCATCACCATCGACTTCGCGGTGGCGGTCCCGATGATGGGCGTGTTGACGCTCGCGACGGTGCTCCTGTTCGGGATGCTCCGGACGGAACTCTCGTTGACCGATTTCGAGTCGTACACGCTGTTGGCCGCCTACGCGCTGTTCATCGCGTGGGTCGTCGCCGAAACCGTCGGCGCGACTGCGTTCCTCAAGAGCATCTGAACACTCCGCTGTCGGTGAAAGCAAGCGAGTCGATAGCCTCAACACCCGACACAACACACGTCCTATCATGGTCGACTGGGCCGCCTACACGCTCGTCTTCATCGCCGGACTCATCACCGCCCTGGCGACTGGCATCGGCGCGCTCCCGTTCTTTTTCGTCCCCGACATCTCCGAGAAGTTCAACGTGGCGCTCTGGGGAGTCGCCTCGGGAATCATGATGGCCGCCTCGATATTCGGGCTCATCCCCGAGGGACTGAACGCGGGGCCGTGGACGACCGTCGCAGTCGGACTCGTCGCCGGCGGCCTGCTCGTGTTGGTCGCAAACGACCTGCTGATGGACGCCGACATCGACTCCCGGACCTACGAGGAAGCCGACTTCAAGAAGCTCGTCCTCATCTTGGGCGTCCTGACGGTCCACTCCTTTCCGGAAGGCATCGCCATCGGCGTCTCCTTCGCCGAACTCAATCTCGGGTCGGGCATCCCGCTTTTCGGCTTCACCGTCCCCGCCCTCGCAATCGCGATGACCATCGCCATCTCGATTCACAACATCCCGGAGGGCGTCGCCATCTCGATTCCGCTACGGACGATGGGCGTCGCCGAGTGGAAGATGGTGTGGTGGTCGATTTTCTCCTCGCTGCCCCAACCACTCGGCGCGGTCATCGCCTTCGGGTTCGTCCAGTTGGCAGAGCCGCTGTTGCCCGCCGGGTTCGGCTTCGCCGCCGGTGCGATGATTTATCTCGTGTTGAGCGAGTTCATCCCCGACGCGCTGGAGGCGGGGGAAGAACTCGACGGGAAGGGGTATCGGGAACTGGTCGCCGGGTTCGTCGCCGGTGGCGGCGGCATGATTCTACTGCTCGTGGTGGTGTGAACTCGTTTACCGCCGACGGACCCACCAGTAGCCACCGGCGACGGCGACCGCGATGCCGAGAACGACGAGGATGGCGAGCGAGGAGGTGTCGACGGCGGATTCCTCTTGTCCCACCTCGACGGGGACCCGGTAGGCATCGGTGGCGGCGGCGTCGCCGTCGGCCGGGTCGGAGGTGACGTTCATCCGCAGCGCGTGAGAACTCGGAACGGTGTCTTCGTCGACCGACACCTCGAAGGCGACCTCGGCCGATTCGCCCGGTTCGAGCCGAGAGACGTACGCCTCCGGCGAGACGCTGCTGAACGGCGGCGTCGCCGCCACCCGTGCCGTCACGTCCGTCCGCGTCGTCTCGCCGACGTTCGTCAGTCGGACCACGAGTCGGTTGCTTGTGTCGGCGGCGAACGTCGCGTTCACCGCTTCGACGGTGAAGAACTCGCGGTCGGCGCCGACCGACCGCTGGAGCCGAATCGGGTCGCTCGCCTTCGTGTCGCCGTCGGCGGTTTCGTAGTTGACGGTCGCCGTGAACGGCCGCGGACCGTCGCTCGCGTCGGGGCCGACGTCGACGGCGAACTCGAAGGGCGCCGACGACCCGGGGGCGAGGTCGCCGACGGCGACCGTCCGTTCGGACACTGCGACGTTCGGCGACGACGACTCGATGACGACCACGGCGTTCCGCGCCGTCCGCTCGCCCTCGTTTCTGAGTTGCCCTGATAGGGTTCCCTGCTCGCCGACGTACAGCTCGGGGTCGACGGCTTCGGTGCTGAATCGGAGGCCCGACCCGACCGTCACGGCCACCGGAAGCGAGTCGTCGCGTCGCATCTCGCCGTCGGCGTTCCGGTATCTCGCCGAGGCCTCGAAGACGTACGGTTGGGCCCGAATCCCCTCCCTCACGTCGACGGCGTAGGTCACCGTTCGCTGCTCGCCGGGGGCCACTCGACCGATTCGACGGCTGTTGGTGGGCGCGCCGCCGAGGTCGAACCCCTCGTTGGGGGAGCTGAGGGTCACGACCGTGTCCCGGGCCGGTTCGGTCCCTCGGTTCTCGACCGTCACCGAGACGCTGCCGCCGTCGTCGGCGCGAACGTCGGCGGTCGTCCCCACGACGCGGAACCGACTCTCCGAGTCCGCCTCGATTCGAACTCGGACGTGAAGCGTCTGCGAGCGCGTTCGCTGCTGTGTCACGCCCGACAGCTCGGCGATTTGTCGCGTGTAGGTGTACTCCACCTCGACGGGGACCCGGTAGGTGCCGGCCGTCGCGTTGTCGTCGACGGAGACGGAGAACGGTATCGTGGCGCTCGCGCCGTCGGGAATGCCCCCGACGACTCGCCGTGGTGAGTCGACCGAGAAGGGCAGGGTTCCGTCGTCGATGCGGATTTCGACCCCCCGGGCGGTCGTGACGCGTTCGTTGAACGCGGGGTTCGACAGCGACGCCACCTCGAGGTCGGCGCTGTTGGCGACCGTCAACTCCAGGGTACCGTCTTCTCCGGCGGTGAGCGTGGTGTCCCCGACGCTCGCGTCGAGGTCCGGCTCGCCCCGGACGACTGCCGTCGCCGTTCCGGGGACGACGAGCAGCACCACCACGGCCACGACGACCACCTGCAGACGGTTCATCGAGCCACCTCGATAGGTTCGATGCGGGGAGTTGTCTGTCGATGCGAACCGACCGGCCGTGGTGGGTGTGTCGTGTTCATCAGATGTCCCTCCGCTGGAAGACCAGCAGGCTCGCGACGACCAGCAGCGCCGACGCTTCGAGGAGGATGACCGCGCCGACGAGGTCGTAGGTGCCGTGGACGAGGATGTCGTTCGTGTCGAAGTACCGCGATGGGCTGACCACGCCCAGCCAGCCGAAATCCGTCTCCGTCACCAGCGCCTCTATCATGTACAGCGAGAAGATGACGCCCATGCTCGCACGCTGAGCCGACCCCTCCCGCTCCATCGCGGCCGACGCCAGCAGGCCGATGGCCGCACAGCACAGCAGATACGGAACCGACAGGGCGTGAACCGCGATTACGTCGAACAGCGGAATCGGGTCGTCGACGACCTGCGCGCCGACGTAGATGACCGCCCCGACGACGACGTTGACGACGACGATTGGGACGAGAAGCGAGAGGTACTTTTCGAGGACGACGCTCGACCGAGAGACGGGATTCGACAGCAGCATGTCCATCCGGTCGCGTTCGACGTCGCCCGCAATCGTCGACCCGGCGCTGTAGGCCATGTACAGCCCCATCAACAGAATCCACCCGAGCGTGTAGAACTCCCCAGCGAGGATGCCCGCGAGGCTGTCGAAGGACTCCAGTCCGAACGCCGAGGAGAACGCCGGCGGGAGGTCTTCGAGCATCGCCTCGTAGTCCACCTCCCCGATGATTTCGGGGGTGATGGCGATGAAAAGCGCCGCGAACGCCGCGAGACCGACCGCGATGATGACTGACCCCGAAATCCGACGTTCGGCCTCGTATCGTGCGATTTCGAGCATCATGAGGCTCCGCGGTTCACGGTGTCTTTGGAGGACTCCTCGCCGTCGGTGCCGTCGTCCGGTTCGGGTCCAGCCGACCCGTCGTAGAACCGCCTGAACACCTCGTCGAGCGGCGCGTCCTCGATGGTGAAATCGAGTACGTCGAAGTCGGTCAGGTGCTCGATGAGCGCGTTGTAGCGCCCGGTGAATGTAAACGAGAACGCGGTCGCCTCGGCCGAGTCGGTGCCGTCACGCCGTGGCGGGTCCTCACCGGACCCAACGGTGAGATTGGCGACGCCATCGATGTCGAAAGCCGACGGGGGAACCGCCTCGGCCACCCGAAGGTGGACCGATTTCCCGCCGCGACTCCGTAGCGTCTCGATGTTTTCGAGTTCGACGAGTTGGCCGTTCCGGATGATGCCGACGCGGTCGCAGATTTTCTGGACTTCGCTGAGGATGTGCGAAGACATGAAAAAGGTGACTCCGTTTTCCCGTTCGGTGCGGACGAACTCGTCGAACCGCTCCTGTTTGATGGGGTCGAGTCCGCTCGTCGGTTCGTCCATGAACACGAGTTCGGGGTCGTGCATGAACGCGAGAACGATGGCGAGCATCTGCTTGTTGCCACGGGAGTACTCGCCGATGGGGCGTTCCAGTGGTGGACTGAACAACTCCAGTAGCTCCCCCTTTCGCTCCTCGCCGCGCAACGACCCGTAATACTCGAGCAATCGCTCTCCGGTCACTGTTCCGTCGAGACCCGGGTCGCTCGGCAGGTAACCGATGTTCCGTCGAGCCTCGACCATCGCCTGCTCGTCAGCGATGTCGTTGCCGAGAACCGTCGCCGACCCCGCAGTCGGGGATTGAAACCCAAGCAAGGTTCGAATCGCCGTCGTCTTGCCCGCACCGTTCGGCCCGAGAAAGCCGAACACCTCGCCCCGCTCGACCGAGAGGCTGAGGTCCTCGATACCCCGAGTGTCGCCGTAGTACTTGCTCAACCCCGCGGCGTCGATAACAGGCATTGGTTTCCCCGACCCACGTTTCGTTTAAAAATTCATAAACCTACCCTCGGTCGAACAACGCTGCAACGACACTCGGCCCGGGTGTAGTAATAAACGACGCGGCGATGCGAGGCCCGGTGGTTATTGTGCCGGCCGCACACGTAGTACGTATGAGTGAAGATGCCAAGCACGGCTCGTCGGTTCCCGGCGACCCCGACGGCCCCGCCGAGAGCGGTCCCGGCGACCCCGCCCAGCGACCCCTCCCGCCGTATCCGCCGAACCTCACCCATCCGTCGCTGCACTTCATCCATCAGATGCGGGACGTCATCGACTTCGGGGAGAAAGCGCTCGCGACCCGCGACGTGGTTCGCAGTCGCCTGCCCGGCGAGGGCGACGTGTTCTCGCTGGCCCACCCCGACCACACCAAACGCGTTCTGCTGACCGAACGCGAGAAGTTCCGCAAGAGCGACGATTTCAACATCGCCTTCGGGGAGGGGCTGTTGACCGTCGAGGGCGAGGAGTGGCGAAAACAGCGCGACGTGCTGCAACCGCTTTTCACCCGCGACAGCGTGATGGACTACGCCGACGGCATGGTCGAGCAGATTCAACGCCGGAGCGACCGCTGGAGCGACGGCGACCGCTTCGACTTACAGGCGCAGCTCACCGACATGACCCTAGATGTGCTGTTCGCGACGGTTTTGGGTCGGGAACTCGAACTCGACGGCGACCGTCGCATCCGGGAGGCCGCCGAGGCCCTCCACGACTGGTTCGTCCCCACGTCGTATCTGCTCCCGAAGTGGGTTCCGACGCCCGCACGTCGGCGGTTTCGGGAGGGGAAGGCGACGCTTCAAGAGGAGGCCCAGCGACTGCTCGATGAGAAATCAGGGGAGGCGCCGACGAACCCCTCGGAGGCCGACGACCTGCTGTCGCTTCTGGTCGGACTGCGAGAGGCCGGTGTCGCGGAGTCGGGAATGTTGACCGACGAGCGCCTCCGCGACCAGATGGTGACCATCATCTTCGCCGGCCACGACACGACGACGACCTCCCTGACGTTTGCCTTCTGGGCGCTGGCGAACAACCCCGAAGTGCGCGAGCGGTTCCACGCGGAGGTCGACGAACTCGACGGCCCGCCGACGATGGACGACGTAGACGACTTGGAGGTGACAGACCGCGTGCTGACCGAGACGCTGCGACTGTTCCCGCCGGTGTACTCGCTGCCGCGGGAGAGCAAGGAAGAGACGGTGTTCGACGGCTACCGAATCCCCGCCGACAGCCGTATTCTGCTGCCGATTCGACACATCCAGCGGGACCCACGATTCTTCGATGACCCCGAGACGTTCCGACCCTCGCGGTGGGACGGTGAGTTGCGTCGCGAACTGCACGACTTCGCCTACGCCCCCTTCGGCGGCGGACCCCGAATCTGCATCGGCCGAGAGTTCGCGCTGTTGGAGGCGAAACTGGCGCTTGCGACCATCGGCCGGAACTACGAACTGTACTGGCTCGGGGAGAACGGACCCGACGGCGAGCCGCCGGTCTCCCCCGAGATGACGATGCGGATGGAGCCCGGACAGGAGTTCCTCGTCTCCGAACGCTCCTGAATCGTCGCGTCCGGTTCCACACCCTTGGACGCCCGTCGGTCCCACTCAGTAGGACCCACCGTCTACGCTTATGTCGGTTCGAACCTGTGTGTGAGACACAATCATGACCGAACTTCGGCTCACGAGTCCGGTGTTCGCCGACGGCGACGCGATACCACGGCAGTACGGCTACACGGAGGCGAACGTGAACCCACCACTGGATGTAGACGGCGTTCCCGACGACGCCGAGGCGTTGGCGCTGGTGGTGGACGACCCCGACGCCGTCGAACCGGCCGGGAAGGTGTGGGACCACTGGGTGGTGTACAACGTCGACCCCACCACGACGCACATCCCCGAAGACTGGGACGGCGGCGACGCCCTCGAAGGAACGAACGATTACGGCGAGTCGGGCTACGGTGGCCCGAACCCGCCGGACCGCGAACACACCTACCGGTTCCGCCTGTACGCCATCGATACGCCGGTTTCCCTAGATGCCGGTGCGTCGAAGGCCGAACTCGAAGCCGCGATAGACGGTCACATCCTCGCCAGCGCCACGCTCGAAGGCACCTACGAACCGTAGACGGCCGAGCGTTCGGTCCCGGCTCGGCGAGAGCCACGACGAGAGGTGTCTCGGTGAAGAGTTCGACACCGAAACCGCGTCGGGACGCCGATAGTATATAAATGCCCGTCTATAGCCCGCGTTATGCTGATTGTTATATTGGGTTAGGAACCACTATGCGGCGCAAGAGCCTCCAAGCACTCTCGGTGTTCGTTGCGGTTGCTGTCGTCGTCGGTACCGGTATCGCACCGGTAGCGGCGGCCGGTGACGGCGTTGACCTCGGCGGCGAGGACGGTATCGGTGTCGGAACAGACGGCGTTAGCGTCGGCGGCGACGACGGCGTCAGCGTCGGCGCTGGAACGGACGGTCTCAACGCGAGCGTCGGCGGTGGTGACGTGGCCTCGGTCGATGTCGGCAGCGACGACGGTGTCGAAGTCGGCGCGGGCGGCGACCGTGGCGTTGACGTGGAAGCCGGTGCCGACGGTGCCAACGTCGGTGCCGGTGGCGAAGACGGCGTCAACGTCGGCACTGACGGCGTCAGTGTCGGCGACTCGACTGTCACGACCGACGGATTCGATTCGGTCGAACCGAGCGACGACGGCGTCGGCACTTCGCAGGTCGATTTGGGGTCGGGTGACACCCCTGAACTGACCGACGTGGAGTTCGACTCCAAGGAGGACATCCCCAAGAATGCGCAGGTGCTTCGGCTGTTGCTCCAGAGCATTCCCGAGAACAACCAGACCGGTCCGGAGGACTTCCCCATCGGCGACGAGCGGGCGGCGCTCAACGTCTGTGACCCACTCAACGTCGAGCCCGGCGACCTCCCGCTGGAGCTGTTCCCGAGCCTACAGGACGTTCCGGAACCGCTACAACTTCCGGGGATTCCCTCGACGCTACTCTCGAACGAGGCGCTTTTCGGTATCCTACTCGGATTGATTCCGGCCCCCTGTGAGGTGTTCAACCCGAACGACCCACAGATAGACCCGACTGATGTTCCCGACGAACCTCGCGGGCAGTTCGATATCCAGCGGGCTGGAGCCTACGAGTACAACGGGAGTCAAGGCGGCGTCATCCTCGTTGATGGGTCGGGCACGCTCAACGAGTCCGCCGACGGCCCCCGTACTGACGTGAAAATCGGCGCGCTCGCCACGCAAGACTTCGGCGATTTTGATACCGAACTGTCGGTCAACGACGGGAAGAACGACTACGGAATCGAGACGCTCCGAGCACAGTACGACGAGGACGGCGTCGACCTTCGGGTCGTCCTCTCAGTCGTCGACAAGCAGGCCGGCATCGACCTCTCGTGTAAAGGTGATGCCGACGAATCCGTATTAGAGGAAGCCTTCGCCAAGGACCTCGACCAACTACAGCAGAACCCGCTGGCACCCTGTAAAATCGAATTCGTCGGCCTGCCACAGACGTTGCTTGACCCTGGACTCCTATTCCAGATACTCGGTGGGTTGGCCGATAGGTTGAGTAATCCCGCCGGTTGAGACACCACGCTGTTCTCGAACCGCAGCGACACAGCCTTCGGAACCAAACGCACCTATAAAAACCACCGGATAAAAGTGACTCAAAACCCCACATGAAGTCCCCTCCGCTACCCTCCGTGAGACTCGTCGGTGACCAACGCGGTGCCTCGGAAGTCGTCGGCGCGATACTGGTGTTCGGCCTGTTGGTCATGTTGCTCTCTATCATCCAACTGCAGGCGGTGCCGAACGCCAACGCCGGCGTCGAATACGAACACAGCCAGGCGGCCCAAGGAGACCTCGACCGGCTCGATGAATCGATAGACCGAACCGTCGAAACCGGTAACAGCGAGGGCGTCGGGGTACAACTCGGCACGCAGTATCCGACCCGGTTGGTGACGTTCAACCCACCGCCACCGGAGGGTTCGTTGCGGACCGAGAACCGGGGAGAAATCCAAATCGATAACGCGAGCGCCTCCGGACCGGCCGGTGTGATTTTCAACGGGGGAGAGCGGGACTTCTATCACTCCCACTCGCTCGTCTACGAGGCCGACTACAACGAGTACGACAACGCCGCCCGACGCGTCAGGGAGGTCGGCATCGGATACGACGAGTTTCGCGACGGCACCGTGGTCCGGACCCAGCCGTTCATCGACGGGGCGACCATCGAGTTGGTGACCTTCAACCGCTCCTTCGAGGCGCAGTCGAGCGGGTCGGAACTCATCGAACCGACCGACGTGAGCGGACCGGCGACGACCGTGCCGGTCAACAACGCCGCACCCAACGAATCGATTCGCATCGAAGTGCCGACGTCGCTTGACAACGAGACGTGGAGCGAGGCCCTCAAGGGCGAACTCGTCGAGAACGGCGGCCACGTCGAATCCTTCAGCGTCAACAACACGACCGACCGCCTCGTCGTCCACCTCGAACCCGGTATCACCTACGACCTCCGGATGGCCGATATCGGATTCGGCGAGGCTGACTCCGAGGAGCCACTGTACATGGTCCCCTCACCGGGGTCAGAAGGACCGGCCAGCGTCGATGTCGGCCGGGAGGGATCGGTCAGCGTCGAGGTGCGCGACAAGTACAACAACCCCGTCGGCGGCGTCGACCTCACCGCGGAGTTCATTGACGGTAGCGGAACGCCAATCGACGGTAACGGTGTGTTGAAAACGGGCGAGCAGAGCGGTAACCGGGTCAACGTATCGACGAACGCTTCCGGGGTAGCGACGGTCACTTACGAGGCGCCCGGCAGCTTTGATTCGGAGTTGGTTCGGTTTTCGCCTACGAGAAACAACTCAACGCTCAACCCGACTGCAGCGCAGGTGTTGACCGGATTCGCCGGCGACCAATCCGTCGTGATGCGGGGTGCAGCAGGTGTTCCGGATGAGGGAACGGTTACTCTCCGAGTCCAGAACCTCGGAGAACAACGAGAGGTGCTTGGCGTTGAACTGAACTCCGCAAAAGAGGTCACAGCAACCGAGGTGGCAAGTCGCTCCGGATTATCCGGAACCCTTGGAGGAATCGTCGACGACCTGGGCGATCTCGCCGGAATATTGAGCGGTGGCGAGATTGACTTTGGCCTCGTTGGGACCGATGTAAGCAAAGTCTCGTACACACCTGGGAACATCACGACGATAACGGTTGACAATGGGAGTGACGACCCGGCCACGTATGACGAATTTGTGGCACCTCAGGGTGCAGGACCGTCGTTTGTTACGGGTGGGGAGCTGCAGTCCCTCGGCGTCGGCGAAGTCGCGGACCTAAAGCTCGGTCTGGGCGACAGCTACGAGGTCGGCGGGGGGAAGGTGTTCGTCGCCGAAATCACCGTCTACTACACCGGCGGGCAGTCGGAAACCTACCAGGTGCAGTTCGCCGGCGCCGGCTCCTGACCGACGACATCGCGGTTGGCCGTTATGTATAACACTGGGCCGACAGAAACAGGCGCCCGATGGACGAAGCACTCGAAGTCGTCGAGGTACTGGCGGATTCGGGTCTCGAAGAAGCCCTCGTGTGGATACTGCGCATCCTTGGCGTGGTGGCGATACTAGCCGGGCTCGGGATGTGGCTGTTCACCGACGCCGGTCTGCTCGTGTTGCCGGCGGCACTGATACTGCTCGGTGTAGTCCTGCTGGCAGTTCCGCAGGTACTGCTCGCACTCACCGAACTCGCCTGAGGTGACCGCTTCAGGGAAGGGGGGCGGTACATCGGATTCCGGAAATATATAGCGCTCAATTGTGCGACCGAGGGCCCCGTACCCCAATTATAACGGGCTATACCCACCGCTGGAGAGGCTGCTCGTATGGACGGCACCGACGAGGTGGGAGTCGGAACCGACGGTCGACTGCGGCGAGCGATGATGGCCGTCAGGCGGGAGCGACGGCGAACGGCCGACGAACTCGAAGCGTTCCGGGCGTTCGAAGACCGGGTTCGAGCTATCGACGCCAAGACGACGACCGCGAGGGGCGGGTCGACGGTAAGCGTCGCCGCCGTGCGGTCCCAGCCGACGAGTGGGCTCCGGCGCGTCCGGCAGGCCTACGAGACGACGGTGATGGGCGTTCCGCACTACGCCGAGGAGTACGACGACACCTACGTCGAGAGCCTTCAGGGAGAGTTCAGCCCCGATATCGCCTCAGCGCTGACCGAGGGGACGAACTTCAACGAGCGCTGCAGGCAAGCGACGCTGTCGGCGGCGTCCGAGGCACAGTCGACACGGGAGTTGCTCGTCGGCGCCCTCGATTCCGAACGCGAGTCTCTCCAGGAGGTGACCGAGGAGCTACGCCCGGTCGCGGAGGAGGTGGCCGACCTCACGGCACGGTCCTACGCGGAGGAATCATTCGGCTCCCTCGACGCGTACCGTGCCCGACTCCACGTCCTCGAAGAGCACTGTGACGATATCGCCGCCGACCGACAGGCGAGCCTGTTCGAACAGCGCCGTGCGAGGTGGCTGCCGTCGAGCGCACCGGACATCGCTTGCTACGTGTACCAAGCGGAGGCCTTCGACTACCCTGTCATGTCGACGGTCGCCGAGTTGACCGAGCGCATCCGAACCGTCCGGGCGACCGTCGAGCGATCGATGGCTCGCTGCCGGCCCTAAGTCGTCTCTATACATGTATATACCACTCTTAGTACCGCTTAACAGACGGCAGAGAGTAGTCACCGTCGAGAATGCTGGATTTCCACCCCGATGTCGCCGAACAGTACCTTCGTCTCGACCTCGATGCCTGGGATGACGTCTACGTCGTCGGAGACGTTCACGGCTGCCGGGAGTCACTCGACCGACTGCTGGGGACGCTCGACATCGGCGAGGAGGACCTCGTCGTCTTCGTCGGCGACCTGATTCGGAAGGGGCCGGACAGCGCCGGCGTCGTCGAGTTGCTCCGCGACTCACCGAACATGTACAGCGTCCGCGGCAACAACGAGGAGAAGGTTCTGCGCGGTGAGACGGTGGTCGAGGGTTTGGACGAGGACCACCGCGAGTGGCTTCGGTCGCTGCCGGTCGCCATCGGGTTCGACGGCGGCCTAGTCGTCCACGCCGGGGTCGACCCACGGAAGGCGCTGGCCGAACACACGGTCGATGACCTCCAGAACGTCCGGTCGCTGTCGCCTGCCGGCGGCTACGAAGGCCCCTTCTGGTACGACGACTACGAGGGTCCGCCGCGCGTGTTCTTCGGCCACACGGTTCTTGAACGACCGCTCAAGCGAGAGTGGGCGGTCGGCCTCGATACCGGATGTGTCTACGGCGGGTCACTGACAGCCTACGACGTGCGCAACGGTCGCTACCGTGACGTGCCGTCGAAACGGGGCGGCGTCAGTCGCAGCGACTCGAAAATCATCTCACCCGACACCTCCGCCGACTGAGATGGCTGGCGAGCAGTCTTCCGAAGAGCGCGAGAACGCCACACCATCAGGAGCGGAAACGCCGGATGACGAGACCGCCTCGGAGGATGCCACCGACGACGACACTGGAGATGAGCCGACGACGACCCCCGTGGAGTTGTCGCCGGAAACGTGGGCTATCGACGCGCCGGCTCAGACCCTGCCGACCGGACCCGAGGTACCCAACTCGGAGCGACCACGGACTGACCCGGCGTGGTACCTCAACCGCGAACTGTCGGAGTTGAACTTCCAGTGGCGCGTCCTGTATGAGGCCCTCGACGAGCGCAACCCACCGCTGGAGCGCCTCCGGTTTCTGAGCATCCTCACCCGGAACCTCGATGAGTTCTTCATGAAGCGAATCGGCGGGCTGAAACAGCAACTCGCCGCCGACGTGACCGAACCGACCGTCGACGGGTTGACGCCGCGCGAACAGTGGACTGCGGCGCTCGATGTCACCGCAGACCTCTTCGAGACCCAATCGCGGTGCTTCCACGAGGCGGTACGGCCGCTACTCGCCGACAGCGGCATCGAACTCCTCACCTACGGCGACCTCACCGACGCCGAACGCCGACGCCTGCGGTCGTATTTCGAGTCCTCGGTGCTGCCGACGCTGACCCCGCTGACGTTCGACCCGGCCCATCCGTTCCCCTTCATCTCGAACCTCTCGTTGTCCGTCGCGGTGCTCACCCGCGATTCCCACGGCGAGGAACGGTTTTCACGAATCAAGGTGCCGGCCAACCGACCGCGACTCGTCTCGGTGTCCGACCCCGGAGCGCCCGTCACCGAGGCCGACGGCGACGACCGGTTCGTCCCGCTGGAGGGCGTCATCGAGGGGAACCTCGATTTGCTCTTTCCGAACGTCGACGTGTGTCACTCCTCGACGTTCCGTGTCACGCGCAACGCCGAGGTCAGGCGCAACGAGGACGTCGCGGAGGGCCTCATCGAGCGCATCGAGGACGTGCTCCGCCAGCGTCGCTTTGCGACGGTCGTCCGTCTCGAAATCGCTGAGAACACGCCCGACCCGGTTCGGGAGCTACTGGTTGAACACCTCGATGTCGGAACCGAGGAGGTGTTCTCGCGGCCGGAGCCGCTGGCGCTGACGGACTTCGAGGCGCTCGTCGACCTCGAGTACCCGGCGTTGAAACTCGATTCGTGGACGCCGCAACCGCACCCTCGGTTCGCGGGGCTGAACCCCGACCGACCCGAGGCCGTCTTCGACATGATACGCGAAGGTGACGCCCTCGTCCACCACCCGTATCACAGTTTCGCCGACACCGTCCAGTCGTTTCTCGACACCGCCGCCCACGACCCCGACACCCTCGCTATCAAGGCCGCCATCTACCGGACAGCCCCCGACTCGAAGGTGATTCGGAGTCTCATCGACGCCGCGAAGAACGGCAAGCAGGTGGCCGTGATGGTCGAGTTGAAGGCCCGCTTCGACGAGGAGAACAACCTCCGGTGGGTCAAGCGCCTCGAAGAGGAGGGCATCCACGTCGCCTACGGCTCTATCGGCCTCAAAACCCACAGCAAGGTCGCCCTCGCCGTCCGCGAGGAAGACGACGACGTGCGCATTTACTCTCACGTCGCAAGCGGTAACTACCACTCCGGCACCGCCAAGGGGTACGTCGATTTGGGGCTGTTCACCGCCGACCCGGACGTCGGACAGGACATCGTCCGACTGTTCAACTCCTTTACCGGCCACTCCCGACAGCAGACCTATCGGAAACTGCTCGTCGCCCCCGAGACGCTCCGAGAGCGGCTACACGAACTCATCGACCGCGAGCGCGAACGTGCCGAGCGCGGCGGAGAGGGCCGCATCGTCGCGAAGATGAACTCACTGGAGGACCCCGACGTGGTGCGGAAACTGTACGACGCTGCCGAGGCGGGCGTCGAAATCGACCTCATCGTCCGCGGTATCTGTCGGCTCCGACCCGGCATCGAGGGCGTCACCGACACCGTTCGTGTCCACAGCGTCGTGGGGCGGTTCCTCGAACACTCCCGCATCTTCCGGTTCGGCACCGGCGACGACGCCGACTACTTCATCGGGTCCGCCGACTGGATGACCCGAAACCTCGACCGCCGAGTCGAGGCCGTCACCCCCGTCGAGGACCCCACCTTACGGGACCAACTCGACGAGATACTCCAGATAATGCTTGACGACAACCGCAAGCGCTGGACGATGCGCCCCGACGGCAGTTACGTCCAACAGCGACCGGCCGACGGCGAAGCCGCCCGGAGTACCCACGAGGTGTTGATGTGTCGGACCCGCGAAGCCACCCCCGAGGAGTCGACGGTGCCCGACTCGAAGCCCCAGCGGGAGCCGAACATCGACCTTGACGAAGTGTACACCGACCCCGAACTGTAGCCGACCGCGCCGCGGTCGCGCCCTCCCGGCGTTACAGTTACGTCCCCTGCGTGTCAACGACCCGCATGGCAACCACCTACTCCTGTGACTGCGGTGCGACGCTCGGTGCCGTCGACGATTTGATTCGGGAGTCGACGCCGACCGGCCGGTCGTGGTACTGTCGGTACTGTCGGAGTCCAGTCCCGGGGTCGGTTGGCGAGCGACTGGGGCACGTCCGGGACGGGTCACCGACCGACCGGTGCTGAAAGCGGTCACCGTCGGAGCCACGCGAGTGCGCCGACACCGACGAGCGACAACGTACCGCCGAACAACGACGGAACGAGCGAGGAGACGTGGCCGTTACAGCCATCCGACCACACCACCTGCAGGTCGCTCCAGACGACATCGACGGTGTAGCCGGGCGGATAGATGCCGACCGCGTCGTACACCGCGCCGTAGAAGCCACCGAACTCACAGGCCCCGAGCGTACTCGTGCCGGTCAAGAACGGAACCGGAATCAACACGAGACCGACAAGTATCGAGAGCCACGCGAGATATCGGGCCCGTCGGGAGCGGAGCGTCTCGTCCATGACAGCGCCTGTCCAGCGCCAGCCAAAAAAATGTCGACCGTCTCACACTGCGGTGACGACGAGTAGTTGAATCCAGCCGGCGACGAAGCCGAGCGCCGCGCCGACGCCGATGAGGAGCCATTCGTCTTCTTTGAACGCCGCCCGGAGCATGCGGGCGAACTCCTCCGGCGGGAGGTCTTTCATCCGACCGGCCATCAACCGCTGGATGGCCTCGCTCCGTTCGGCGTTGAACTCGGGGTCGGACATCGGTTCGATGGCGTACTCGACGCCGCGGTCGGCGATGCCCTCGCGGATGGCGTCGTACTGTCTGGGGCCGGTCGTAAACCGCAACAGCGGTGCGGCCAGTCCCATCGACGAGTCGACCGCCTCCCGGAGTTCCTCGGCTATCATTTTGCGTGTCCGGTCGGCGTTCGGGCCGTTGAGGAGGTTCCGGGCGACGTTTTCGAGATTGATGACTTCCTCGGCGACGATGGATGCATACGTCTCGGAGGCCTCGTTCTGCCGGCGGATGAACAGCCCCTGAATCGTGAACGGGCCGACCTCGTGGGGCTTCATCGGCTGGAAAATCATCTTCAGCGCGAGCCAGTTGGTGAAGTAGCCGACGAACACGCCAGCGACGGGCAACACCCACCAGCGGTCGATGAAGACGAACAGCGGAATCGAGAAACAGCCGAGCAGCGTCCCGAAAATGAACCCCGACTTGACGAGGAAATCGAACTCCCGTTCCCCGGTTTCGAGGAAAATGCGGTTGACGAGTTCGGGGTTCTCGCCGAGATGGTTCATCACCATCAGCTTGATATCGAGCAGTTCGTCGATGTTCTCGCCGATTCGCTCGGTAATGCGATAGGTGACCTCCGGGAGTTGTTGGGAGACGCGTGCGTGAACCAGTCGACGGGTCGCCTCGGGGGAATCCCGCCACAGTTGCGGCTGTTTCTCGCGGATTATCTCCTCGACCATCCGGTGGATGTCCTCGCTCCCCTCCGCGAGCATGTGTTCAGCGATGCGTTCGGCGTCGAACTCCTCGTAGAACTCCCGCTGGCTCGCGATTTTGCTGATGCCGGTGTCGACGGAGATGCTCCCCATCTTGCGTGCGCGTGAGGGGATGATGCCCTGCCAGCCGATTCGCCCCTGCATCATGCCGGGAATCTGTCTGACGCGCTGGGGAAGCGCCGTCGTTACCACCTCCAGTCCGGGCACGTCGATGCCCCGGAACTCGACCGGTTTGAACAGCATCCTGATAGCGACCCAGTTCGTGATGTAACCGATGACGCCCGTAATCGGCGGAATGAGGAGCAACCGGAGGTTCACGGCGGCGAGCAGTCCGCGGATGTCGACGCCGAACTGGAGTAGCGACTCGGCGAGAAAGAACGGGCCGAGCGCGACGCCGAGAGACGGAAACATCGGGTAGGCGTCACGTCGGGGGCCGGCCTCTTGACCCCACCGCATACTGTGTGTCGGCCCTGCCGTTGCACACCCGGCGGAGACGTTCGGTGGGCGTGGCCGCTACCCCGTTCGGAGCCGACGCCCTCACTCGAAAATCGTCTCTAAATCCTCGTCGTCGTAGTTGACGAGCAGTCGGTCCTCGTCTTTGAACGTCCGAAGCACGACGTTGGTGTTCGAGTTCTCGACGCCCTCAGTCTGGATAATCGACTCCATCAGCGTCTGAAGGTGTTCGTGGTCGCGAACCCGTGAGATGACGTAAAACGACATCTCGCCGAGCATGAAGAACACCCGCTGGACACCGGAGAGCGCCGAGAGCCGCTCCGCGATTTCCTCGTAGCCGGGACCGTCGTAGTTGGCGTCGATTTCGGTAATCGCTGTCAGTCCGAGGCCGAGTTTCTGTGGGTCGAGTTTCGAAATCTGTCCCTCGACGATTCCCTGTTCGCGATACCCTTCGAGGCGGTAGTAAATCGTCGACGCGCTCACGTCCAGTTCGTCGCTCAGTTCGTCGACGCTAACCTCGCCGTCCTCGTCGAGACGTCGGAGTATCTCGAAGTCGGTCTCGTCGAGCGTGACCTCTGGCATCGTTTCGCTCATCGATGTGCGTTCGTTAATAACTTGTCTTGGCCTCGGTCGGGTTCCGAGGCGTGTGGGGTTCGTTCCATGGCGTTGTTAGCTCGTTTCGGCGTCGATGCGGTCGTCGTGGCGGTCGACTCGCATGGGATTGCGTCGTCGTTCCGCGGCGACGATGTCCGGTTCCAGCGTCGCCGTCAGTCGGCCGGCGTCGTTGCCCAACTCCGCGATTGTCGTTCCATCGGGTTCGACGACCATGCTGCTCCCACAGAAACTGTCGCCGGCTTCCGTCCCCGCTCGATTACACCCGATGACGTAGGCACCCTGTTCGACGGCACGGGCCGGCAGCAGCGTCTGCCAGTCCCGCTCCATCTGCACCGTCCACGCCGAGAGGTTCACCAAGAGGTCACACTCCGCGCGGGCCAGCGCGGCGCTGGCTTCGGGGAAGGCGAGGTCGTAACATATCTGGACGCCGACGCGGCCGAACGGCGCCTCGACGACGAGATAGCGCTCGCCCGCATCGAAGGCGTCCCGTTCGGCACCCCAGAGGTGGCGTTTGTCGTAGCGGCCCCGAACGTCGCCGTCGGCGTCGAGCCAGACGGCGGCGTTGTACACCGCATCACCGTCGGCCAGCGGCATCCCGAACAGCACCTCGCTGTCGGCGGCGTCGGCGGCCGCGCCGAGCGTTTCCGTCGTCTCTCCGCCGACCGGTTCCGCGAGGTCATCGAGTCGGTCGAAGACGTGATACCCCGTCGTCGCGAGTTCGGGAAACACCACTAAATCGGCGTCGGTGGCCTCGATTGCCGCCACCATTCTCGAAAGCGTCTCCGATTTCGGCTCTTCGGGGGGCGCGTCGAACTGGACGACGGTACAGTTGAAGGGGTTCATCGCCCCTCGAACTCCGGTTCGCGGTCCTCCTGGAAGGCCGCGACTGCCTCCTCGTGGTCGCGGGTTTGCGAGCAGATGCGCTGGGCGCGGGTCGCATCCGCGAGGGCGTCGTCGAGTTCGGTGTCGAAACTCTCGTTGACCAGCCGTTTGCTCTCCGCGAGGGCGACGGGCGGTCGGTCGGCGAGTTCGCTGCCGAAGGCCACAGCGGCGTCGAGCAGTTCGTCGGCGCCGACCTGCTCTCTGGCGAGGTCCCACTCGACGATTTCCTCGCCGGAAAGCTTCCGGCCGGTGAAGATGAGTTCCTTGGCGCGGGCCTCGCCGATGAGCCGGGGCAAGAGGAACGCGCCACCGTCGCCGGGGACGAACCCGACGTCGATGAACGTCTCACCGATGACGCCCTCGTCGCTCGTGATGCGGAAGTCACAGGCGAGGGCGGTGTCACAACCGGCGCCCAAGGCGTAGCCGTTGACGGCCGCGATGACCGGCGTCGAGATGCCGCGAAGCGTCCGAACGACGTTCTGGAACAGGCCGAGGCCGGCCTCGTACTCCGCGAAGTCCATTTCGGGCGTCAACGGCATGTCCGTGAGGTCGACGCCCGCACAGAAGGCGTCGCCGGCACCGGTGAGGACAATGGCCCGGACGTCCTCGCGGTCGTCCAGCGTCTCGAAAGCCTCGACGGCGCCGCGGAGCAGCGCCTCGTTGTAGGCGTTCATCGCGTCGGGGCGGTCGTATCTCACGCAGGCGACGTACTCGGTGAGCCACTCGGTTTCGATGGGGGCGTCGATTTCAATCATCGCTCTCACCTACAGGGGCCGGGGCCGTTTCAGTGTCGGTCCCTGGAGTGCGGAGCGTCACCGCAGCGTCGACGATTTCGACGCCGTCGTCGTCGGCGAACACCGGGTTCAAATCCAGTTCCTCGACCGCGGGGTTGGCCTCGACGAACGCCGACACCTCCAACAGGAAGTCGACGACGGCATCGCGGTCGACTGGCGGGTTCCCGCGGGCGCCGTCCAGCAGTTCTTGGGCCTCGATGTCGTCGAGCATGTCGCGGGCGTCGGCCTCCGAAAGCGGGAGCGCACGGAACGCCACGTCTTCGAGGACTTCCACGAAGACGCCGCCGAGACCGACCATCATCACGCGACCGAACTGTTCGTCGTCGACGACGCCGACGATGAGTTCGACGCTGCCCTCCCGCATCGGCGAGACGAGGACGCCTTCGATATCGGCGTCGGGAGCGTACGATTCGGCGGCCGCGAGGAGTTCCTCGTAGGTCGCCTCGACGTCGTCGTCGACGCCCAACGCCACGCCGCCGGCGTCGGATTTGTGGACGATGTCCGGCGACACCACCTTCATCGCGACCGGGCTGTCGGTCGTTCTCGCCGCATCGAGCGCCTCGCTGGGTGATTCGGCCAACTCGAACGGAACGACGGGCAAGCCCCGCTCGCGGAGCGCCCGCTTTGCGGTGTACTCCGAGAGCTGTCGGCGCCCCGCCTCGATTGCGTGGCGGATTTCGGCGGCATCGTTGTCCGCGCCGTCGAATCGGAAGTCGCTCTTCTCGTCGGCGGTGGCGAGGTGCTCGCCGTAGGCGGCCAGCGATTCGAGGCTGCTGGCGGCGACGTCTATCGACTCGACGACCGGAATGCCCGATTCCCGGAGTATCTCGTGGGGTTCGGTGTCGAACTCCGCGTAGGCGCTCTGGACGACGATGGGGGTGTCGTGGCGCTCGGCCAGCGTCACCAACTCCTCGGCGACCCCACATTCTACGTCGGTGTACTGCTCGGCAAAGCGGATGCCGTAGCCGCCGAAGAGGCCGGCGAGCAACAGCGCGTCGACGTTCGGGTCGGATACGATAGCCTCCGCACAATCGTAGAAGACGCGCTGGTCGTCGTCGGTGCCGCCGGCCACGTCGACGGGATTGACGACGCTTGCGGCGTCCGGCAACACCTCATCGAGGCGCTGTTGGGTCTCGTCGGTCACTTCCGGGACCGAGAGGCCGCGTTCGGCGAGGGCGTCGGCGGCGAGCGTCGCGTGGCCGCCGCCGTCGGCGAGGATGCCGACGTTCGGGCCGTCTGCGGCCGGCAGCGACGACAGCGAGTTCGCGACGGCGAGCAGTTCGTCGGAGCGTTCGACGCTGACGACGCCGGCCTGTTCGAGGACGGCGTGGGCCACCGTGCTGTCGCCCGCCAGCGCGCCGGTGTGCGAGGATGCCGACTGCTTGCCGACGGCCGACCGGCCGCTCTTGAGCGCGATGATTGGCGTCTCCGGCGTGACCTCGCGTGCGGCCTGCAGGAACGCTCGCCCCTCGCTCATCCCCTCGACGTACAGCACGATGGCGTCGGTTTCGGGGTCGTCGTTCAGATACGGGAGGTACTCGTGGAACTTGAGGTCGGCCTCGTTGCCGACGCCGACGTAGTGGCTGTAGCCAACGCCTTCCCGCGTCGCAGCCTCCGTAAACAGCGAAATCGCCATGTTGCCACTCTGACAGAGCAAGCCGAGGCCCCCTTCGGGAACGCCGTCGGCGCCGACGAGGTTCAGCCCCGCGTGGACGTTAATCATCCCGGAGGTGTTCGGCCCGATGAGTCTGATGCCGTGTCGTTCGGCCAGCGAGACGATTTCGCGTTCCAGGGCCTCGCCGTCGGTGCCGGCTTCCCCGAAGCCGACCGCGATGACGACGGCGCCAGCGAGGTCAGTCCCGCCGCAGTCTTCGAGTACGTCCGGGACGACGTGGGCAGGCGTGACGATGAGTGCGAGGTCGACCCGGCTGGGAATCGCGGAGACCGTTGGATACACTTCGAGGCCGCGAATCTCCTCAGCACTGGGGTTGACCGGATAGATGTCGCCCTCGTAGCCGCCTTCCTGGAGGGTCTCGATGGCCTGATAGCCGCGTTTGGTCTCGTCGGTCGAGGCGCCAACGATGGCGACCGCATCGGGGTCCATGATGCGGTCGATGTCGGTTGTGTCCGACACGGTCACTCACCCACGAACGTCGGTTCTCGGTCGTCGGCGAAGGCGTCGACGCCCTCCTGCCAGTCCTCCGTTCCCATGCAGGCCAACAGCGCCTCCGCCTCGGCGGTCAGCATGTCGTCCCGTGTCGCCGAGCCGACGCGGCCGAACTGCGATTTCGCGAACTCCATCGGTATCGGCGCGTTGCCGGCGAGGTCGGCCGCCAACTCGTCGACGGCGTCGTCGAGTTCGGATTCCTCGACCGCTCTCGTGACGACGCCTTCCTCGGCGGCTTCCGTGCCGGTCAGCGTCGCCGCCGACAGGACGAGTTCCTTCGCCCGCGCGGCGCCGACGCGCTGGGCGAGGGTGTAGGTGAGACCGCCGCCGATGTAGGTCCCGATGCTCACCTCGGGGAAGCGCAACTCTGCGTCGGCGCCCATGAGGATGAAGTCCGCACTCATCGCGAGTTCGGCGCCGCCACCGATGGCGTAGCCGTGGACCTTCGAGATGACCGGCGCCGGGTGCGTCTGGACGGCCTTACACGCGTCTTGGGCCGTCCAGGCGTAGTCGCGCCGTTCCTTCGCCGACCGCTGTTGTTCATCGTGATTCTGCATGTCGGCGCCGACGCAGAACGCTCGACCTTCGCCTTCGAGGACGACGACGCGCGCGTCGTCGTCCTCGGCGCGTTCGAGCCCCGACTGGACCCCTTCGTAGAGTTCGCCGGTCACGGCGTTGAGTCGGTCGGGACGGTTGAGTCGGATGCGGGCGATGTCGCCATCGACCTCGTAGACGGTCGGGGAGTCCGCCTTGGAATCTGTCGTCGTCATGTCTGCCACTGGCTTACTCCTCGTGACTCACCCACATAAACTTTGGCTGATTTTCAAAATAGGCTCTTGAGTTCGGAAAATCTCCGAATAGAAGGCAATATCTTGGGATAGTTTATTATAGGAGTGTGTGTAACAGACTCATAGCCATGTCGAAGGGCTCGAACTACAGACGGCGTGACGTATTGACAACCGTTGGGGCAGGAACACTCGCCGGACTGGCGGGCTGTCTCGGCGGTAACGGTGGCGGAAACGGCAACGGAAATGGAAACGGCAACGGTGGCGGAAACGGCGGAGGCGGCGGAGGCGGCGAACTCCGCTTCCTCGGCTTCGGTGGGAACACCCAGGAGGCACAGATGACCGTCTTCGAACCGTGGGCCGAAGAGACCGGGACGGAAGTCTCCGGCACCGAAGCCGGCGGGACCACGGAGATGATTTCGCTCATCAAGCAGAACCCCGGTTCGTTCGACATCGTCGCGCTCAACGACACGGGGATGGCGCGCGCCCAACAGGAGGATGTCATCGAACCCATCGACCTCTCGATGGTGCCGAACTACGAGAAGAACATCAAGGAGTCGGCCCGCTCGCTGTCGTTCAACGTCGACGGCGACGACACCATGGGCCTCATCCGGGAGAACGGCGCGACCGGCTACGCCTACAACACCGAGAAGGTCGACGGCGAACTCTCCTCTTGGGAGGACATCAAAGACCCTGCCTACGAGGGGAAGGTGTCGCTCATCGACCGAACCATCGACCGACTGTCGAACTGCGCCGCCGCCGCCGACCTCAACGTCAACGAGGTGCCCGGCGACGAGGCGAAGACCGACCAGATGTTCACCGAGGCCGAGGAACAGGACCAGAACGTCTTCAACTACTGGGGCGACGGCGCCACGTCCATCCGGTACCTGCGACAGGAGAACGCCTGGATTTGTGAGGCGTGGGGCGGCCGCGTGCTCGCACTGCAGGAGGAGGGGTACGACCACATCGAGTACGTCATCCCCGAGGAGGGTGCGATGGGGTGGACCGACAACCTCGCCATCGTCAAGGGCACCGAGAGCCGCGAGTTGGCCCACGAACTGCTGAACCACACCTATCAGCGGGAGCACCTGCTGACGCTGTCGGACATGATGAACTACACGGTGCAGGTGAAGAACCCGCCCGAGAAGATGACCCAACTGCCGGACTACGCTCCGGCCGAGGACCTCGCGTTCCGCGATTGGGACGTTGTCCTCCCGAAGGAAGACGCCTGGACCGACCGATTGAACGAAATCAAGCAGGGGTAATACTGCAGCATGCTCGAAGTTCGCGATTTCACGAAGTATTACGGTGACCTGTGTGCGGTAGAGAACCTCTCGTTCGACATCGACGAAGGGGAGTTCGTCACGCTACTCGGCCCCTCGGGGTGTGGGAAATCGACGACGCTCCACGCCATCGCCGGCCTCGTCGAACCGACCGACGGGCAGATTCTGCTCCGCGGCGAGGACGTGACCGACCTCCCGCCGGAGAAACGCAACATCGGGATGGCGTTTCAGTCCACCGCGCTGTTTCCGCACATGACGGTCCGGGAGAACATCGCCTTCGGGCTCAAGATGCACGGTCACGACTCGACAGCCGTCGAAGAGCGCGTCGAGGAGTCCCTGGAACTCGTCGACATGCCCGACCACGGTGAGCACAAGCCGGGGGAACTCTCCGGCGGCCAACAGCAGCGCGTCTCGCTGGCGCGGGCGCTGGCGTACGAACCCGACATCCTCTTGCTCGACGAACCCCTGACCGGCCTCGACAGGGTCCTCCGCGAGGAGATGCGCGGCTGGCTCAACCGCATTCAAAAGGAGGTCGGCGTGACGACGCTGTACGTCACCCACGACCAGGAGGACGCGCTGTCGATGTCCGACACCGTCATCGTGTTGAACGACGGCCACTCCGAGCAGATAGACTCCCCCGAGCGCATCTACGAGTCGCCCGCCAGCCCCTTCGTCGCCGAGTTCGTCGGGAAATCAACCCGATTCAGCGGCCCCGTCTCTCGGGAGGGCGACCGCGCGGTCGTCAACAACCACAACAAGGCCATCACGGTCGAGGGAACCGGCGTCGAGGACGGCGACGACGCCACGCTGTACGTCCGCCCGGAGGACATCGAAGTAAGTCGGACGGCCGAAGGCACGGAAAACGAGATAACGGGTCGCGTCGTCAACGTCGCCAACCTCGGCAACCGCGCGGAGGTGACAGTCGAGTTGACCGACGGGAACGAAGCGCTCGCCCACACGAACCGGTTCCCGGACATCGACGTCGGTGACGATGTCCACCTCCGATTCGACCCCGAGCGGGTGATTGCGCTATGAGCACCTCCCGACCGACCGTAGACGGTGTCGCCGGCTCTATCGGCGAGTTGCTCGAGGGGCGAATCACGAACAGCCACCTCGCCCTGTTCGGACTCGGGTTCGTCGGGGTGTTTTTCATCCTCCCGATACTGCTGCTCGTCCCGGAGAGCATCGCGTTCGGTACCGGCGAACCGTTGCAGGCGTACCGACGGGCCACGAGGGGCATCTACGTCGACGCCTTCGTTCGCTCGTTCCTCTACGGCATCGTCACCACGGCCGTGACGCTCGCGTTGGCGTACCTGATTAGTTACTTCATGGCCTTCGGGACCAATCGCGTCCGCCTGACGATGACGCTCGTCATCGTTCCGCTGTGGATCGCCTACATCGTCCGGTACTTCGGCATCCTGCTGTTCCTCTCGCCGGCAGGCCCCTTCGCCGACCTGACGGGCATCGAGCCGTCGCTGCTGTTCACGACGCCGGCGGTCATCATCGGGCTGTCGAACGTGTATCTTCCGTTCGCAGTCCTGCCGATTTACAACTCCCTGAACGCCATCGATGGGGAACTCATCAGCGCCTCACGGGTGCTCGGCGCCAGCCAGTGGCGAACCCTCGTCTCCGTCGTGTTCCCGTTGAGCCTCCCCGGGCTCGTCGCTGCGGGACTCATCGTGTTCATCCTCGCGGCCGGGTCGTTCCTCGGCCCCGCCGTCCTCGGCGGCCCCAATCAGACGATGATTGCCAACGAAATCGCCGGCGCGTTCCTGAATAACTTCAACATTCGGTTCGCCTCGGCGCTGGCGGTCATCTACTCGATACTGCTCGTCGGCACGCTGCTCGTGTTCAATACGGTGTTCGACCTCCGGGAGGTGCTCGGAAACATATGAGCGAGCGTTCGCTCCCGAGTCCCCGACGGGTCGGACTCCTCGCGGCCGTCGTCGCGGTGTTCGCGTTCCTGTTGGTGCCGGTCATCATCGTCGTTATCACCTCCTTTACGCCCCAGTCGTTCCCGGGCATCCCACAGGAGGGGCTGTCGCTGCGGTGGTACGGCGAACTCCTGGCCGACGAGAGCCTCCTCAACGCGCTGAAGGTGAGCCTCGTCGTCGCCACGAGTTCGTCGATTCTCTCGGCGATTATCGGGACGATTGCCGCCTTCGGCTTCGTCCGCGGTGAGTTCCCCTACAAAGAGCAGATATCGACGATTATGCTGTTGCCGATGATTATCTCGCCGGTCATCACGGGTATCGCGCTCGTCCGGTACTTCGGGAGTTTGAGCCTCCCCTCGGGATACCCGGCGCTCATCCTCGGACACACGGTGTTGTCGCTGCCGTACGTCTTCCTGCTGGTCCGCTCCGAGTTGGTCACGTACGACAAGGACCTCGAACGCGCCTCGCGCGTCCTCGGTGCGGGCCCGATGGCGACGTTCCGCCACGTGACGGGGCCCATCATCTCACCGGCGATTATCGCTGGCTCGTTCATCGCCTTCGTCGTCTCCTTCGGCGAGTTCACCGCGACCCAGTTCCTGATTTCACCGGGGACGAGCACCGTTCCGGTCGTCATCTACACGATGTTGCGAACCGGCCTGACGCCGACGATTAACGCGCTGTCGGTCGTCCTCATCGTCGTCATGCTCGTGGTGGCGCTGAGCAGTCGACGGCTCAGTTCCACCTGAGCAAGGCGCCCGTTTTTTTTCAGTCGGTTCCGCGTCCTTCGCTCCCAATCGGTGACCCTCGCGTTTATCCCGTCGCCGACGGAATCCCCGCCACATGTCGGGACACGACATCAGCCCGGACCAGCAAATCGACAGCAACCTGTTCATCACCGTGTCGGGGCCGCCGGGAAGCGGCGTGACGACCCTGTGTGAGGGACTCGCCGAGGCGATGGACTGTGGGTTCATCTCCGGCGGCGAAGTGTTCCGCGAACTCGCCGACGAACGCGACATGAGCCTCTCGCAGTTCATCGCGAAAGCCAGCGAGAACGAAGACATCGACCGCGCCGTCGACCGCCGTCTGCGTACCATCGCCGAGAAGTGGGGCGCGGCGAACAAGGCCTTCGTCCTCGAATCGCGGCTGGCGGGCTGGCTCGCCGGCAACCGCGCGGACCTCCGGTTTTGGCTCGACGCACCCGAGGAAATCCGTGTCGACCGCACCGCCGACCGCGAAGAGATCGGCGCCGAGATGCGCGTCCGCGACGTCATCGACGTGAAGCGCTACGAATCCTACTACGGCATCGACCTCTCGGACCGCTCCATCTACGACCTCTGTATCAACACGGCACGCTGGACGCCCGAAAACACCCTCGACCTCGCGCTTACGGCCATCGAATCGTACGACTCCGAGACCGACGAGGGAGCCTTCCCGACCGCGGACCTCGACATCTAAAAGCTCAGGTGTGAGGTCGAACTCGGCGCGCCGCCGTCGTCGATGCCGCCCTCGTGGCTGAACGACACCTCGTCGTCGGTGAGATACACCTGCCCGTGACGGACGGACACGTCGACTTCGACGAGCGTCGACCCCGCGGCCTTCCCGTTTTCGCAGTAGCCCGTCTCCGCGTCGAACATCGACCCGTGTTTCGGACAGATTATCTGCCCCTCCCGCATCGCCGCACCGCGCCCGCGGTCGAGACGTTGGTCGGTTTCGTGCTGACAGAAGTTCTTCCACGCCGAGACGCCATCAGAAAGTTGGACGAGAATCACCTCCTCGAGGCCGCCGTCGGCCTCCTCGACGGTGAAGAGATACGAGCCGTGTTCGGGGATGTCATCGACGGCGGTGAGCAGCGTCGCCATGCCTCGCCGTACCGATAGCAGTCTAAAAATTCCACCGCCGACGGCCCCCGAGATTACAACAGGCCGTCGTCGCCGACGAGTGAGTCGGTCGTGTCGTCGATGGCGCCAGTGAGGGAGCCATCCGGCGTCGGAGTCGCCGTCGGTTCCGGCGTAGAGTCCGGCGTTGCGGTCGCCGTTGGCTCCGGCGTCGCGGTCGTGTCACCGCCGTCGGTTCCGTCGGTGGAGTCGCCGGTCGAACCGCCGGAGCTGGTCGGGGTCGGGGTCGCCGTTGGCTCCGGCGTGGCCGTCGCCGTCGGTGTTGCGGTGGGCTCCGGCGTCACAGTCGTCGTCGGACTCGGCGTCGCCTGCGCTTGGGTCCCGTTCGCTCCTGTTCCGGTTGCCGGCACCGGGGTCGGCGTTCCCTCGGGTTCGGCGTCGCTTATCGGCGTACCCGCAGGCATCGGGACGGCCGCAGTAAGAAAGCTCACCAGCGCGACCATCACGACGACGCCGATGACCGTCGCCGTCGTCCGGGAGAACACCGCCGACTTGTACTCCGAGTCGTCCTCGGGGGGTTCCGTCGGCCGCTGTACTTGCGGTCGTTCTATCGGGTCCCGCTTCGAACGCCGCTTCTGCCGGCCGAAGTTCGCAGTCGTCGGTGCCTCTCCACCGGTGTCATCAGCCGTCGTGTCTTCGGTGTCTGTCCCGTTGGCCTCGTCTTCGGCGTCCGCTCCCTGGACCTCGGTGTCGTCGTTCCCCGCGTCCGAATCGCCGCCCGTCGTCTCGGCAGGGAAATCGAACGGGGAGGCGTCGCTCTCGTCGGCGTCCGGGTCATCTATCTCGCCGTTGATGACGGACCAAACGATGTCGGCCGGGTCGGAGTCCGGGGGCGTGGTGTCCGAGGCGGAGGCCTCGCTGTCTGTGACCGTCTCGTCGGTCGACGCCGCATCGGAATCGGCGAGGTCGTCGGCCCCCTCCGAGTCGACGGGGTCGTCAGCAACTTCGGAATCGGAAGGGTCGTTACCGGACTCGGAGCCGGCCGACTCGCTTGTCTCGGTGGCCGGCGTCTCCGGGTCGGTCGTTGGAGCCGTCTCAGCCCCGTCTTCGGGGGCGTCGGCGTCGCTTTCGGCATCGGCGCCGGCGTCGCTTTCGGCATCGGCGCCGGCGTCGCTTTCGGCATCGGCGCCGGCGAAAACGAACCCCGTCTTCTCGTCGGCGTCGTCGGGGTCCGTCTCCGCCGCCCCGGAATCCTCCGGGGTCGATTCGGATTCGTCGTCGGCCGCCTCGGTCGAGGCGTCGTCGACGGCAGCACCCGTCGTGGCCGCCGTCGTCCCGCCGGTGGATTCCTCTTCGGGGACGTGTCCGAGGTCCCTAGCGGTGACGCGGTCGTCGAAAAGTGAGGTGAGAACGCTCAGCACCTGCCCCTCGTGGGCCGCCGGCGTGATGTGGAAGTGCGCCCGGGCGCCCGACTGCTCGAACTTCGAGGTGATTTCGTTGAGGAACTGGAACACGCGGTTGGCCTCGACGTACTGCAACAGCGCCGTCACCGACTCGAAACACACCACGGTTCGGTTGCCGTTGCCGTGCCACGCCGAGAGGAACTCCGAGATGGCGATGCCGACGCCGGTGAGGTCGCTGGGGTCGGAGATGCGACGAACCATGGGGCCGGACTCGCCACCGAGCCGTGCGCTGCCGTCGGAGCCGCCCACGTCGACGGTGACGATGCCGACGTTGGACGGCGGGGCGTCGGCGTGGCGTTTCAGCGTCTCGATGCGCTCCCGCCCCGATTTCGTGACGGTGACGAACAGCACGTCGACGTTGGTGGGGTCGTCGACACCGAGGAGGTCCATACACGCGGCTTCGTCGCAGTCGCCGTGCTCGCCGGTCTCGAAGAGGACGTTCGTCGGACCCGTTCGTGACATCTCGAATTACTCACCAGTTCCTCGTGAGTCGTTCTCACGACACTGCGATTGTTTCGTGTTGATACGGCGACGTATAGTCGGTTTCGTTCGTATCGAGTCTCGATACGGCTGCCCGGCGGTATCCGCAGTGTTGCCACCTCGAAGTACCCTGAAACCGCCTCAGACGGACCCGATGGGGTCGTCGACGCCGCCGAAGTAGCGTTCGGCGACTGCTTCGGCGGTCCGCAGCGCCAGCGCCTGCCCCGAGTGGGTGGGATTGGCGCCGCCGACGCCGTTGGAAAGCGCCGAGTGGTCGGCGACGAACAGCCGACTCACGTCCTTCGCCTCACAGCCCGTATCCAGCACCTTCCCCATCGCCATCGAGGACTGCATGTGCAACAGAATCGGCGCGGCGTCGGTTCGGTGGACGTGCTCGGCGCCGGCTTCGTCGAGGATTTCCGCGGCCCGTCGGGCGAGGTCGTCGCGTCGGGCGTCGTCTTCGGGGTGGGCCTCCCACTCGACGAGCGGGACGGGACCGTGTTCGTCCTCGGTCGTCTCGTCGATGGAGACGCCGTTTTCCTGTCGGGGCCGGTCGTCGGTGTGACAGATGAGCGTCAGCGTCCGGCGGTAGTCGGCCATCTGTTCTTTGAGTTGCCGGCCGGCGAGTCGACCGGCGGTGTCCCACGGCTCGCCCGCGGTGTCGCGGTCGAAGGCCCACTCGCCCTGTGCGGCGGCGTACATCGCCATCGCGGTGATGCCGGGCGCGAACGTGTTGACGGCGATGCCGCCTTTGCCGGGAACGTCGACCCGCGAACCGGCGGCCTGCCCCTGATGGGGTTCGACCGCACGCTGGCCGATGAGCGCTTCGAGGGTATCTGGGTCGAAGGTGCCCGCGACGAAATCGAAGTGGTGGGTGGTCAGCCCCCGGCCGACCCAGCCGTTATCCGGTAACCCGGAGTTGAGCCACAGCCGCGGCGTCTCGATACAGCCCGCCGCGAGGACGACCACGTCGGCGTGGATGCGCTCGGTCGTCCCCGCCCACGTGTCGCGGAACTCGACGCCGGTGGCCTCCTCGGCCGCACCGCCCTCGGTGAGAATGCCCGTCGCGAACGCGTTCGGTCGTATCTCGACGTTACCGGTGTCGAGCGCCCGCGGCACCAGCGAGACGTTCGAGGAGCGACGCGCCCGCTCCCGCATCGGCGCGCCTCGGGGATGGGGGCCACCCTGATGTTCGTGCATCGCCAGCGTGTCGCCCTCGTAGTCTGGGTAGCGGTACTGGCCGTTCTCGCCGCCCGGGACGTTGTCTTCCTCCACATCGCCCCCGCCGTCGCGCATCAGTCGCTCGTCCGGTTGCGGGATGGCGTTGGGGAAGGGACGATACCCCGCTTCGGTGACGTTGTATCCGTCGTTGAGGTCGTAGCCCGACCGACGCGCGCCCTCGAAGAACACCTCGGCTTTCGGCGTCGTCGGCGCCGGTTCGACGGGATGGGTCTCCTCCAGCAGTTGGTAGTACGGTACCAGTTCCTCGTAGTCGATTGGCCAGTGCGGTTGGTCGTCGACGCTCGTGACGAACGCCCGTGGGTGGTTTGCGTAGTAGTGTTGGGTCGTTCCGCCGACGCCCGACAGTTGGGAGATGAGCGCCTGCTGGGGAACTGTCCGTTGCCACGGCGGCCGGTCGGAGTCGGCCGGCCCCCACCGCAGCTTCCCGGTGACGGGGTCGTTCATGTCGGCCTCCTTCGAGGTGAACTGCTCGTCGTACAGTTTGCCCGAGAGGTCCGAGGGGTTCCCGGAGCGTTCGCCGCCCGGGGCGTCGTTGGGCGCCTCCCACTTCTCGTTGCCGTAGAAGGGGCCGGCCTCAAGTATCGTCACGTCGATGCCGAGTTGGCCGAGTCGCCACGCCAGCGCCGGGCCGTCACCGCCCGCACCGACGACGACGACATCGGTGTCGCGTTCGTACATCAGTAATCGTTCTCCTCGAAGTCCTCTATTTCGTAGCCCATTCCGACCGGATACCCGTCCGCCGGCCCGGGGTAGTCGGCCTGCTGCCAGCCGAGCGAGCGCTCCTCGCCGTCGTCGGCCGTCGCCTCGGAGTAGTAGACGAACTCGACGAGAATCGGCAGGGAACTGGCGAGGAACTGGATGGTGCCGAGGGCGGCGGAGTCGAACCGGTCGGCCAACCGTGGGAAGACACCCTCGTCTTCGAGCAAGCGAAGCGCACGCAGGCGGTCCTCACGGGAGAGTCGCGAGAACGGCCCGCCGGCGAACGCCTCGGCCGGCGAGTTGAAACCGTCCTCACTGCGACGGCGGACGAGCAGTTCCGCGGCCGCAGTGTCGAGCAGGACGGCGACGGCGGGTGCCATCGGCGTCGCGTCGTAGCCGGCGGCGCCGAGGACGCCGCCGTCGACCTCCTGAAAGTTGTTCACGCGGTCGATAATCGCCTCTTCCAGTCCGACTGCGAGGCCGCCGGGAACGTGTTCCTCGCCTCGGTCGGCGAGTTCGGGCGTCTCCGGGACGAGTGCGTCGACGAGCGCGGCGAACGTTCCGCGGGTGTGGCTCACGAACGGCCCACCCCCTCTCGTGTGGCTGCCATACCCTCACGTGCGGTCGGCCTCACCTCAACGTTCCGCCGTCAATGTGCGGAACAACGACCCCGACTCACTCCCGGTCCAGATGCAGCGAGACGCGACCGACCGCGACGGTCTTTTTGCCCTCGTCGATGGCCATCGTCACCTCGACCTCGACGACGCCCATGCTCCGACCGGAACGAACGACGGTCGCCTCGGCGGTCAAATCGGCGGCGGCCGGTCGGACGTAACTGACGTTCAACTCCGTCGTCGCGTGCGGTGTCGACATTGGCTCCTCAAGTGTCGTCCGGATGGCCGCGCCGCCGGCGTGGTCGATGAGCGTCGCGACGACGCCGCCCTGAATGGCTTCCGAACCCGGATTGGTGAGCGATGCCTCGTGGGGCAGCGTGAGGCGGAGAAACCCCTCCCGCTGGTCGTCGATTTCGATGCCGAGGTCCCGGAGGTGGTCGTGGTTTTCGAGGAACCACTCGTTGGTGTCGGTCATACCCCCGATTCGATGAGGGCTAACTAGAAACTGTCGCGTGGCTTCGGAGCGTGGCGTGTCAGTCGTCGAGACTCGACATCGCCGCGCCCCCGGCGGCGGCGACGAGCGTGCCGACCGCGGCCGCGGCTATCCCCGGCGTGAACGTTCCCGTCGCGTCCCGCAGCGCGCCGATGACGACCGGGCCGAGAAAGCCACCGATTTCCCCGACCGCGAAGACGACGCCGACCGCGGTGCCGGTCAGTTTCGGGCCGATGCCCTCCAACTCGACCGGCACCGCACGGATGAGCGGCGAGAGCCCACCCATCCCGAGTCCGATGGCGACGACCGGCACGACGAGCAACAGGACGGCCGCGGGTTCGGCCAGCAACCCCACAACCCCGAGACAGGCGACGGCAGCGCAGGCGACCAACGTCGCCCGCCTGCGACCGAAGCGCTCTGCGAGAGCGGGAATCGCCAACACGCCGACGACCTGTCCGACGACGAGCGTGCTGGCGATGGTTCCCGCGAGGTCCGCCGAGACCCCCCGCGTTTCGAGTATCGTCACCAGCCACCCCTGTATTCCGTGGAGGACGAACAGGTACATCGTCCCCAACAGGACGAGCAGTCGGAGGTCGCGGTGGCCGAGGACGGCCCGAACGTCATCGGCCAGCGAGGCAAGCGTGAGGGCGTCGTCCTCATCGGTCTCGTGGCGTCCGGCCGGGACGTACCACGCGGCGGCGGCCCAGAGGACGGCGACGACGAGTGTCCCGACGCCGCTGTACAGAAACAGCGGCCGCCACCCGCCCAGCGCCGGGCCGATGACGGGGCGGCCGAACGCGAAGACGGTCGCGCTGCCGACGTAGGAGCCGACGAGATACACCGACGCCGCCCGCCCCACGCGGTCGGCGGGGTACAACTCCGAGGCGAGTTTGGGCAACCCGAAGGTGAGCCCCGTCGCGCCGACGCCGAGCAACAGCGTCAGCGCCAGCATCGACGGGAATTCGGGAGCAAACGACCGGCTCAACTGCCCGACGCCGGCGAGTGCGATACCCAAACCGACGCCCACTCGCGCGCCGAGTCGGTCGACGAGCAGACCGCTCGCGAGCCCCAGCGGGATGTAGGTCAGCGGCACCGCCCCCGCCAGCACGCCCGCCTGGGTCCCGGTCAATCCGAGGTCCTCGATGACGGGTTGGAGGTAGGCGGGCAGCGAAAACCAGACGAACAGCAGCGCCCCGTAGCCGAGGCCACCGAGTACCAACAGCGCGGCGTTCTCGACGCGAGTCGGTGGCCGTGTCATCGTCGGTGGTTCGAACAGCACCCCGATAGTAGCTGTCGTTTCAGAACTCGACTATCTCGCCGTCGTCGGGTATCGTCACGCCCTCGGCGGCCGCTCGCAGGTCGGCCCGCGTGACCAAGCAGTGGTTGATGGCGTCCATGTGGTCGGCGACGACCGGCACGTCGTCGTCGACGGCCGCCCGGACCGACGCAACGTCGTTGTCGTCCATCGTGATGGGTTCGCCCTCGACGAACCGGGCCCCGCCGGCGTTGACGACGACGGCGTCGAAGTCGTAGGCATCGATGGTTTCGGCGACGGCGTCGTACCAGACTGTGTCGCCGGCGAGATACAGCGACTCCGCGCCCTCGAAGACGACGCCGAGGACGGGCGCCATCTTCTCTGCCAACTCGCCGTGGCCGTGGCGGGCCGGCGTCGGTTCGAGTATCACGTCGCCGAACGAGTGGTGGATATCGAGCGGTCGGACGTCCTCGAAGCCCTCCTCGCGGAACTCGTCGGCCTCCTCGGGATGGCAGAACAGCGGTATCTCGCGGTCGAGGAACTCCCGGGCGGCGTCGTCGAAGTGGTCGCGGTGACGGTGGGTGACGACGACCGCGTCGTGTGTGAGGTCGACGTCCGGGCGTTCGACGAGCGGGTTCTCGCGGTCGTTCGGCGTGTTCGGAATCGGCGGGATGTCGCCCGGTTCACCGAGCATCGGGTCGACGAGGAACGTCGTCTCCCCCAACGTGACGAGCAGCGTGGCGTGACGAACGAGTTGAACGGTGGGCATATCTCCACCAGTATCGAGAGCATCCTAACTATTGGTGTGCCGGCAGCCATCGACTGGCGCCGCTGGAGACCGGAAAACCACGTTGAACCCACCGTCACTCACAGTGAAGCATTTATTTTATGGCCGAAAACATTAACATTTGATAACATGTATTTATAAGACATGAACAGCGATGACCGGCGTGTCCCGTCAGGTACACCGGGTTTAGACGAGGTGCTGCAGGGTGGCTTTCTCAGTGGCCAGACGGGAATAATAAACGGCGGTCCGGGGACGGGCAAGACGGTTCTCGCCTTGCAGTTTCTCACCGCGGCCGACGGGGCGAGTCTCTATATCGGCTTCGAGGAACGGGAGGCCGACATCAGACGGAACGCCGAACTGCTCGGCATCGACCTCTCGGACGTGACGATACTCGACCTCAGCGCCGGCGGCGAGCGGTTCTTCTCGGAGGACTCCTATACGGTGTTCCCGGCCGACGAGGTCGAGGGAGAGGACTTACTGGAGCGCATCGCGACGGCCATCGACGAGGAATCACCGGAGCGGCTCGTCATCGACCCGCTGTCGGAACTCCGGTCGCTGCTGCCCGACGAGTACCAGTTCCGCCGCAACATCTCCTCGCTCATCAACGAACTCAAAGAGCGCGGGACGACGACGCTGTGTACGACCCAACCGACGAGTGGTCGGGTCGAACAGGACCTCAAGTTCCTCGGCGATTTGACGATCGAAATCCAGCGGACGACCGACCACCGCTCACTCGAAGTGACGAAGTTCCGCGGTTCGGGCTCCGCCGACGGCCGACACACCTACCGCATCCGATCCGGCGAGGGCGGTCGCGTGTATCCGAAACTCGCCCCCGGGAATTTCCATCGCGAACACACCCGGGACCAACTCTCCTCGGGGCTTCCGGAACTCGACCGGCTTCTCGGCGGCGGTATCGAACGAGGGTCGGTCACCGTCCTCTCCGGACCGTCGGGTGCCGGCAAGACGACACTCGGGTCGCTGTTTCTGGAAGCCGCCGGCAACCGCGGCGAACAGGCGTTCGGCTACCTCTTCGAGGAACTAGAGTCCGATTATCTGCACCGGTCCAGCGAAATCAATATCGACATCGAATCGCTCGTCGAGACGGGTGCCGTTCGAATCGAGGAAATCGAGTCACTCGCACAGAGTCCCGACGAGTTCGCCCATCACGTCCGGACGGCCGTCGAAGAGGAGGATGCCAAAATCGTCATGATTGACGGCATCACCGGCTACCGACTCGGCCTTCGTGGCGATGATTCCCAGGCCGAACTCACCCGGGAACTCCACGCGCTGTGTCGCTACCTCAAGCAGATGGGCGTCACTGTCCTCCTCCTCGAGGAGGTCGAGAACATCACCGGCGACCTCTCGGCGACCGACGAGCAGATTAGCTACCTCGCCGACAACATCGTCTTCCTCCGATATATGGAAATCGACGGCGGGATTCGGAAGACCGTCGGCGTGTTGAAGAAGCGCTTCGGTGACTTCGAGCAGTCGCTTCGTGAAATGTCGATATCCGAAGATGGCGTCGAGGTCGGGCCGAAACTGACCGGGATGCGCGGCATTCTCACCGGCATCCCCGAGCGAACCGACGAGTCGGGCTGATGGCACCCTTGGATGGCTCGTCGCCGCGGACGCATCGGCGCTCCGACAGCGGCGAGTGGTTCGCCGAGCGGACGCCGCGAATCGCCCTCGGCGTCGCCCAACCACGGGACAGAGAACTGTTGGAATCGCTCCTCTCGACGTTCGAGGTGACGGACGTAGCCGACCCGATTCCGGAGCGGACCGACCTCTGTATCGTCGATGCCGACGGCCTCGCGGCGTTTCGCGAGGCGCTGTCGGCGTGGAAAGAACGCGAACGCCCGGCCACGGCGCCGGTGTTGCTGCTGACGACCGACTCCGTCGACGAGGCGTGGCGACGCCACGGCGATTCTGTCGGTGAGTTGCTCGACGGTATTCAGTCGATTCCGGTGCCGAGGAAGGCGGTTCGTTCCCGGGTCGATGGCCTGTTGGCGACGCGACGACACTCGTTGCTCTCGCGACAGCGACAGGGGGAACTCGAACTGTACGAGCGCGCGATAGACGGCGCCGGTATCGGCATCAGCATCGCCGACGCGAACGAAGACGACCTGCCGCTCGTCTACGTCAACGAGGGGTTCCTCGAAACCACCGGGTACGACCGCGAGGAAGTCATCGGCCGGAACTGTCGGTTCCTGCAGGGCGAGAACACCGAGGAGGCGACCATCGATAAGATGCGGTCGGCGCTGGCTGACGAGCGGCCGGTGTCGGTCGAAATCCGCAACTACCGGCGCTCCGGCGAGCAGTTCTGGAACGACCTCGATATCATGCCCGTGCGTGGTGAGGACGGCGAGGTGACGCACTTCCTCGGCTTCCAACGTGACGTGACCGAGCGTAAGCAACGGGAGCGGTTGCTAGAACAGCATCTACGAATCTTCGAGGCCACCGAGGACCCGGTTTTGGTGCTCGACGTAAACGGTCGTATCGTGGAGACGAACGCGGCAGCCAAAGCCGCCTTCGGCGTCGATGGGGAGATTCCGGTGAAAATGCCCGCTCCGAACCTATTCGAGGGCAAACAGGCCGCGAAGTTGCGAACGGCGATAGCCGCGGTTCGGGGCGGCGGGAACTCCCAAACGGCGGAGCTCACGACGGCCGGCCCCGACGGGAACTCGACCGTCTTCCAGTTCCGATTTCAACGGCTGGAGGCGACCGACGACTACGGCGAGCGAATCATCGCTGTCAGTCGTGACATCACGCGAATCCAGGAGTACCAAAACCGCCTGTCGGTTCTCGACCGAATCTTCCGACACAACATCCGTAATAAACTGAACATCGTCACGGGACTGGCGGAACTCCTCGAAGACGACGGCGACGAGGAGGTGGCGGCGATAGCCGACGACATCGATACCGCGGCGTCGGACCTGCTGGCGATTGCCGACGCGGCCCGCGCGTTCAACCGAAGCATCGACCCCACCAAACCACAGACACAGGAACTCGACCTTTCGGCGTTCGTCCGCGAGGTGGGCGAGGAACTCCGCGAGAGTTACCCCGACGCCGACATCGACATCTCGGCGCCCGGAGCCTCCCCGGCAGTCTGCCCCGCGACGATTCGGCTCTGTCTGGAACATCTCGTCGAGAACGCGGTCAAACACACGGACGTACCCACCCCCCGAGTGGACATCGAGGTCGATGACACGGACGACCGGGAGTGGGTCGAACTCCGTGTCAACGACGACGGGCCCGGGTTCTCCGAACGCGAACGGCGGGCGCTGGCCAGCGGTGCGGAACGCCCGCTGGAGCACCTTCAGGGCGTCACGCTGTGGCTGATTCGGTGGGCAGTGATGAACGCTGGCGGGCAACTCGACATCCGAAACCCCGCCGACCGCGGCGCGACGGTGGTTCTTCGACTTCCGGCGGCCGAGGGGTCATCGCCGACGTAGGGTAAACTCCCGTTCTGTGAAGCAAGATTTACCCCGTGGTGACCGATACGGGAGAGTGATGACGAATCTGCTTGCCGACATCGAACAGCGCGCCGCGGAGATGCCCGAGGCCACGGCAATCGGCTTCCGGGGCCAAGAACTCAGTTACGGCGAGTTCTGGGCACAGACCGGTCGATTCGCCAAAGCTCTCGCGGATTCGGGTGTCGACCCCGGCGACCGCGTCGGCGTCTATCTCCCGAACCTCCCGCAGTACGTAATCGCCTTCCACGGGATTCTCCGGGCCGGCGGCATCGTCGTCCCGATGAATCCCCAGTACAAGTCCCGCGAAATCAGCCACCTGCTCGGCGACAGCGGCGCGACGGCCGTCGTCGCCCTCGCAGACCTCGTCCCGCAGGTCCAGGAGGTACAGGACGACACCGACGTTCACACCATCGTCAGCGTCGGCGGCGACGCCGACGGCGCCGTCGAATTCGATGCGTTCCTCGCCGACGAGGAACTCGATGTCGTCGACCGCGACGACGACGACGTGGCGTGTCAGCCGTACACCTCCGGGACGACCGGCACCCCGAAGGGCGTCCTTCTGACCCACCGGAACCTCGCCTTCGAGGCGCGTGCCTCCCCGAAGATTCACGACGGCATCTACGACGACGACAAGATGCTCGGCGTTCTCCCGCTGTTCCACATCTACGGGATGACGGTGACGATGCTGGCGACGCTGTACGAGGGCGGCAGCTACTGGCCGATGGCCGAGTGGGACGCCGAGGCCGCGCTGGAACTCGTCGAGTCGGAAGGTATCACACTGTTCCACGGCGTTCCCGCGATGTTCAACGACCTCGTGAACCACCCCGCGGCCGAAGAGTACGACCTCGCCTCGGTTCGGTTCGCCAACGCCGGCGGCTCCAGCCTCCCGCTCGAGGTCATGCGACAGTTCGAGGAGACGTTCGAACCCGACCTCATGGAAGGGTACGGCCTGACCGAGACGGCACCGGTCACCCACGCCAACCGGCCGGACGACCGCCGTCCCGGTTCCATCGGCAAGCCGCTGCCCGGCGTCGAGTCGAAGGTCGTCGACCACAACTTCGAGGAGGTCGACCCCGTCGAGCGCGGCCCCGTCGACGACGAGACGGCACTCGACGACGTGGTCGGCGAAATCGTCGTCTCCGGGCCGAACGTGATGAAGGAGTACTACAACCGCCCGGGCGCGAACGAGGAGGCGTTCACCCATGAAAACGGCACCCGCTGGTTCCACACCGGCGACCTCGGCTACTACGACGAGGACGGCTTCTTCTTCATTGTCGACCGCGAAAAGCACATGATAGTCACGGGCGGCTACAACGTCTATCCCCGTGAAGTCGAGGAGTTGCTGTTCGAACACCCCGATATCGCCGACGCCGCCGTCGTCGGCGTCCCCGACGAGCGCCGCGGTGAGACGGTCACCGCCTTCGTCGTCAAGCGACCCGACGCCGAGGTGACCGCGGAGGAAATCAAGGAATACGCCCTCGAGAACCTCGCGGCGTACAAACACCCACGGGAGGTCAACTTCGTCGACGAACTCCCGCGGACGACGACCGGGAAGGTCCAGAAGTTCGAGTTGGAGGACTTCGAATAGGCAGTTCAGGCCCCGTCCGGACGGTAGAGTCGCGCTTCGAGACACGCGATGACCTCCTCGCGGACGGCTTCGAGCCACTCGTCGTCGTTGGAGGTCGTAGTCCGGACGAGCGCACCGGCCAAGACGGTCTGTATCGTCGCGGCGACGGCCTCGGGGTCGACATCACGGAACGCTCCGGCGTCGACGCCGGCCTCGACGAGTTCGGTCAGACGGGCCTGGAACAGGCGGTCGCTTCGGGTGAAGTACTCTCGGTACCGTTCGTCGTGGGCCGCCTGGGCGCGGAGTTCGACGAGTGCGCGCATGAATCTGAACTGTTCGTCGGGCAGTTCGCTGACGAGAAACACCGCAAGCGGCTCTTCGAGTCTGGCCCGCGGCTCGCCCGACTCCGCCTCGGCGAACGTCTCGTCGTAGCGGTCCAAGACGAACTCCAGACACGCCAACAGCAGTTCGTCCTTCCCGTCGTAGTGGTGATACACCAGCGACGTGCTCTTCTCGAAGTGGTCGCCGATTTTCTCGACGGTCAGGTCGCTGTAGCCGTGCCGACACAGCGCCTCGTAGGCCGCAGCCAGAATCTCCTCACGCGTCGTCGAGGCGTCCTCGAAGAACTCCATCACTGCAACCTCGTAGCGTCCGCCCCGACAAGTATCGAGTGGCCGTCGGGGGAGCGGCCGACGGTCGTCGCCGACGGGCGAGGCGAGTCGAATTGATTGAACATTCAATCAAAACGGCTATTGTCCCGGCGCATAACCGTGCCGGTAATGCCAGCGAGTGCCGTCCGCCCCCGCCGACGCCCCTCCACGTGTCGCACTGCCGACGAACCGACCGCCGACAGAGGTCCGAACCGTGGTTCGTAGGTCCCTGGTGGCGGTCGCCGTCGCCGTCCTGTTCGTCTGTCTGACCGTCTCGGCCGGTGCAGTCGTCGGCCAACAGACCCAGCGCGATTTCACGCGCGGTGAACCGGACATCTCGGTGTACGCGCCCGACGCCGATGTCACGCCGGGCAGCGACACGCGAATCGACATCCAACTCCAGAACAGCGGCGACCTCGACACCGGGTCCCGTAGCGAGGAAGTGCTCGCCGCGAGGGCGGTGTCCGTCGCGGCCGACGGCGAGGGTCCGCTCGACGTTCGGACCGGACGAACCGCGGTCGGCACCATCGCGGATGGTTCCCTCGCGACGACGCCGTTCCAGGTCGTCGTTCCCGAAGGGACCGAGCCGGGAACCTACGAGCTAGACGTGAAGGTGCGGTACTCCTACGTCGAGCAAACCTCCTCGGTGTCCGGCCAGCAGCGAGAAACCGAGACGGAGCGACACACCGTCGATATCCGTGTCGTCTCCGAACCGCGGTTCGCCATCACGGACGTCGACACCGACGTCCAGCCCGGTACCTCCGGCGACGCCGATGTCACCATCGAAAACGTCGGCTCCGAGCGAGCCAACGCGACGCGGGTGACGCTCCGCGGAAGCGGCGGCGTGACGCTCGGCAACGGCGAAGCCCGCTCGTTCGTCGGCGACCTCGCACCCGACGAGTCAGCGACCGTGACGGTCGAGGCGGCCGTCGCCGAGGGCGTCGCGACCGGCGCCAAACCCATCGAAGCGACCGTCGACTACACGAACACCGACGGCGCCGAGGCCCAATCGGACCCGGTCGTCGGCCACCTCGACCCGCTTTCCGAGCAGTCCTTCGACATCGAGGGGCTCGAAGACACGCTGTCGGTCGGCTACGCCGGCAACATCACCGGGACGCTCCGCAACGAGGGGCCTCGCTCGGTCTCCGACGGCGTGTTGGTCATCGAACCAGCCAGCGACTCGCTGTTCGTCGAGGAGGGCCGGTACGCCCTGCCGGAACTCGACAGCGGCGAGGCGACCGAGTTCGCCTTCCCGACCGAGGTGAGCGGGCAGGCGTTGGCCGGCCCCAGACAGGTCCGATTCAGCGTCGAGTACGCGAACGAGGGCGAGTCGACGGTCACCGCCGGACCCATCTCCGAGCGGGTCGTCGTCGACGACCGGCGTGGTGAGTTTTCGGTCACTGCCGAGAACGCGACCGTCAACGCGGGCGGGTCGAGTGACCTCGTCGTCACGATAACGAACGAGCGCCCGGAGACGCTCTCGAACATCGACGCGCGACTGTACGCCAACAGCCCGCTGTCGACGTCGAGCGACGAGGCGTTCATCTCCGAGTTAGAGCCCGGCGAGTCCGGCCAGTTGCGGTTTTCGCTGTCGGCGGCCGGCGGCGCGATGGCCAAGACCTACCCCGTCGAACTTGACTTCCAGTATGACAACCGCCGCGGCGAGAGCACGCTCTCGGACACATACCAGCAGGCAGTCTCCGTCGAGGAACCCGAGACGACCGACGAAGGACCGCCCGTCGTCCCCATCGCCGTCGGCGTCGTCGCCGTTCTCGTCGTCGGTGCGGGACTCTGGTGGCGGCGCCGGAACTGACCGATGGTCGACGGCCCTGAATCCCACGACACGGAGCGAATCGACCCGCTGAGCCGTCGCATCACCACCATCGTCTCCGAGCGACCGCTGCGGGTCGTCCTCGCCTTCATCGTCCTGACGGGCGTCTTCGCCGCCGGGTTGGGCGGCGGCGGTGAACAGCAGGCCGGTACCGACCAGTTCACCGAGAACCTCGAAGAGGCCGAAGCCCTCGAAGACATGCAGGAGAACTTCGACGGCGGGGCACGGGCCTCAGGCGGCAGCAACGCCAACGTGTTCATCGAAGACGACCGGAACGTCCTCTCGAAGCCGAGCCTGCTTCGGATGTTGAAGACCCAACAGCGACTCGAAACCCACGACCGACTCCGGGTCACCTCGACGATGAGTCCGGCCTCGAACATCGCCCGGCAGCTCGACCCCGAGGCGTCGACGCCCGAGGAGTGGTACCGGGCGGTCGAACGCGCCTCGCAACGACAACTGGACGGCGCCATCCGGTCGGCCGCGGACGCGAACTCGCTCGGACCCGTGAGCACGGACTTCTCTTCGGGGTCGGCATCGGCGTCGGTCGCACAGATTCTCGTCACCTACGACACGCCGCCGATGGCCGACGACGCCGACAACGCGCGCCTCCAGCAGCGAACCATCGATGTCGTCGACGGCGTCGAGGGGTACGACCACGGCGAGAACGCCATCGTCTTCGGCAACGCAATCATCAACGAGGAGGTCACGCAACTGCTGAACGACACGGCAATCGTCGTGTTCCCGGCCGCGATACTGCTCATCACGTTCTTCCTCGTCGTCGCCTACCGGGACCCGATAGACCTGTTTCTCGGCCTCGTCGCGCTCGTGATGACGCTCGTCTGGACGTTCGGCTTCATGGGATACGCCGGTATCCCGTTCTCGGACTCGCTGGTGACGGTCTTCCCGCTGCTGTTGGCCGTCGGCATCGACTTCGGAATCCACATCATCAACCGGTATCGGGAGGAGCGCGGCCGCGGAACCGGGATACGTGAGTCTATGGGCATCACGACGACGCAGTTGTCGGCGGCGTTTCTCATCGTCACCGGGACGACGGTCATCGGCTTCGCGGCGAACCTCACCAGTTCGCTGAGCCAACTGCGGGACTTCGGCATCGTCGCCTCAGTCGGGATGGTGTTCACCTTCGCCATCTTCGGTGTGTTCCTTCCGGCGGCGAAGGTCGGCCTCGACGGGCTTCGCGAGGGGACGCGCTTCCCGGAGTTCGGCAGTAGCCCACTCGGACGGGAGGGGTCGATACTCGGAGCCATCCTCCCGGCCGGCGTGACCGCCGCCCGAATCGCCCCGGCGGTCGTCCTCGTCGCCGCGCTCGTCCTCGGTGGGGTCGGCGGTGCCTACGGCACCGGCGTCGACACCGAGTTCTCACAGGAGGCGTTCTTCCCCGACGAGGACCGAATCGAGCAGTACCAGACCCTCCCCGAACCGTTCGCACCGTCGCAGTACACGTTCATGACAGTCCTCGACTACCTCGAAGAGGACTTCGAGCAGGGGTTCATCGGCAGCGTCACGATATACGTCGAAGACAGGGCCGTCCGCTCGGACATGGCTCTCGAAGACATCGACCGCGCGGTGACCGACCCTCCCGAGGCGTTCGTCCAGTCCGACCGCCGAGCCGACGCGACGAGCATCCTCGGCGTTATCGACTCCCGCGCCGAAGCAGACCCCGAGTTCGCCGCGCTGGTCAGACAGCACGACGCCGACGGTGACGGCATCCCTGACCGCGACGTCGACCGCGTGTACGCGGCGTTGCTCGACTCGCCGGCCGGCGACCAGGCACGGAACTCCATCACCGAGGACCGAAGCGCCACGCGCATCGTCTATCAGGTCGACGTCGACGCCGACCAAACCGAGGCGACGCAGGCCGCCCAACAGGTCGCCGAGGAGATGCGGATGGACGCCGTTCCGACCGGACAGTTGGTCGTCAATCAGGTCGTCATCGACCGCATCACCGAATCCGCACTCCGGAGTCTCATCGTCGCCTTCCTGCTCACCGCCGGCTTTTTGATGCTGTTCTACCGGTGGCTGGAGGGGCGGGCCGTCTACGGCCTCATCAATCTCGTCCCGGTGTTGGTCACCGTCGGATTGCTTGCGGGGTCGATGCGGTACTTCGACGTACCGTTGACGCCGTTCAACGCCCCCATCCTCTCGGTGTCCATCGGATTGGGCGTCGACTACACCGTCCACTTCATGCACCGCTTCGTCGACGAGTTCGAGAACGGCCGGGACATCCACGCCGCGCTTCGGACCACCGCCCAGGGCACCGGCGGCGCGCTCACCGGGAGCATGCTGACGACGGTGTGTGGGCTCGGCGTGCTGTATCTCGCGCTCATCCCGCTCATCGCGGAGTTCGGCCTGCTGTTGGCACTCGGCGTGTTCTACGCGTATCTGGCGTCGCTTCTGGTGTTGCCGTCGACCATCGTCGTCTGGCACGCCCTCGAGACGCGGGTCGTTCCGCGCTTGCGCGATACCGCTGCGTAATCAGTTTACAGGGCCGGTCTCCGGGCGATACTCCCGGCTGACGGCTTTCCACTTCCCCGTCGCAAAGCGATAGTAGTTCAACACCGCGGGGACCGTCGTCTCCGCGAGGAAGGCGAGATACAGCCCGTAGATGCCCAGCGACGTGGTCGCGCCGAGGTAAACGAGCGGAATCGAACAGCCGAACATCCCCAGCGCCTGACTGAAGAAGGCCCAGCGGGTGTCGCCGGCCGCATCGAGCGGGCCGGCGGCACCCCCGGAGACCCCCTGCATGACGACGGCGACGCAGGCCACCCGAACGAGGTCGACGGCAATCGGGACCGAGGGGGCGCTCGGGTCGGCAACGAACAGCGTGACAATGGGTTCGGTGGCGACGAAGACGACCGCCGCGAAGACGATGTAGACGGCCACCGAGTAGCGGATGATTTCACGGCCGTAGGCCTCGGCGGTCTCTTCGGCGCCGGTGCCGAGTTCCTGGCCGACGAGACTGGAGGATGCGAGCCCGAAGCCCCAGCCGGGCGTGTTCATCAGCCCCCAGATGCGCCGGGCGATAACGAACGCCGACACCACGTCCTGACCGAAGACGTCGAGGATGGCGAACATCGGGAACTCGGCGACGGTCCAGACGAGGTTCCGGCCCATCACCGGCAGGCCGATGGACACCAAATCGGCGACCGTCGAGGGGTCGACGTAGGTTCCGACGGGGTCGACGGTAACCGGGAACTCTCCCGCTCCGGGGAAGCGTCCGGCCGTGAGGCCGATGGCGAAGGCGGCGGTGACGCCGACGTTCGAGAGGACGGTCCCGACTGCGGCGCCGACGACGCCCCACCCGAGGCCGAAGATGAGGGCGGCGTTGATGGCGACGTTTGCGACGGCGCCGCCACCGCGGAGTACCATCGCAGTGTAGGCGTCGTCGGAGCCGACGAGGACGCGACTGCCGACCAGATTGAGACCGGCAAAGGGGACGCCCAACGCGACGACACGGAGGTACTCGCCGCCGAGGCGGACGGTCTCGGCGTCGCTGCTGAGCAGGCCGATGAGTTCCGCAGAGAACGTCCAGAAGACGGCGACGACGGGCAGCGAGACGGCGACGACGAGGAAGACGCTGGAGCGAACTGCGAGTCCGAGTTCCTCGTGAGCGTCGGCGCCGAACCGCTGGCTGACCAGCGCGATGGTCCCGCCGGCGACGCCCCCGCCGATGGAGAACGCCAGCCCCCAGAACGGCCCGGCGATACCGACGCCGGCGATGGCGCCGCCGCCGACGGCGACGCCGACCATCGCCACGTCGACGGCGTTTTTCGACATCCGCGCCAGCCCCGTGACGATACGCGGCCAGGCGAGTTCGGCCGTCCGGCGTGCACGCTCCTCGCCAATGAGGCCGAAGCGGGCCAACAGCAACCCGACGGCCAGTATCGCCAATCGGAAGAGGTTCGGAACGCGGGCCAACGTGTTTGTACTGACTGGTCAGTCAGCCAAATGTCTTCGGAATCGGCTCCGGACTGCCATCGAATATCACGAGGAACGTCAGGCGTCGTCGGTGCCGAGGAAGGCTTCGAGCGTCCGTTCGCGGTCGCCCTCCCGTGAGAGGACCGTAATCACGTCGCCGGACCGGATAGTCGTCTCGCCGTGTGGCGTCAGCACGTCGTCGTCGCGTTCGATGGCGATGACGAGCGCTTCCTCGTCGAGGAGGCCGCGGTCGACGGCGTCGGCCAACGTGTGACCCGTGATGGGCGCGTCCGCTCTGACGGTTACCTCGGCGACCTTCGCGCCGCCGGCGAGGCTGATGAAATCCGTCGAAGGGTGGGATTCGGCCGCATCCGTCGGCCCGAAGGGGCTGTAGGGGTCGAACATCTCGTTTTGGACGAGGTCCTCCTCGTCGATTTCGATACCGAGCGTCGACAGCGCACGCGAGATACGACGGAGGTCGTCGGTGTCCTCGCCGACGGCCAGTACGTGGAGGTTCCGGCGTCCGGTCATCAACTCCCGGACGTTGATGACGCCGGGAATCGTTCGCGCCTCCTGAGCCAGCACCTCCCGGTCGGAGACCGGAACGGTGCACATGTACAGGTTCGTCAGCCGACCGTCCGCCCGCTCGAAGTCGACCTGTGCGGTGTACCCCTCGATGATGCCGTGTTCTTCGAGCCGATTGATTCGATTTCTGACCGTCCCCGGCGAGACGTTCACAGCCTCGGCTATCGTCGGTGCCGAGGTGTTCCGTGCATCGCCCATCAGCGCGTGGATGATGTAGCGGTCGATTTCGTCCAGCCGATACTCCATACCGACCCCTTACTCGGATACTACTTTATACCGCTGTTCGGCGTGTTGCGATACACATAATATACAATCATTATATTGCGGAAGCCGCAATTGAGGAGTGTATTTTTACTGATTGGATAGTTGTTACGGCACGCTTATATGATGAGCAGCCATCGATTCGCATATGAAACGTAGACCGACCGCGCGCTCGGGGCGGCGCTCCGTCGTAACCCATCGCTGCCACCGTCGATGACGCTGGTCGAGCACGTCCTGATGCCGGTCGCGACCGACGACGACGCCGAGATTCCGGTCGTCTCGCTTCCGAATCCCTCTGTCTGAACTCATGTTCGTCTCACCCACAATCGACCAACACCGAACAGTACAGCCCAATCAACAGCTCGACGGTGGTTCACCGTCGCTCGGGGCCGGTTCGAGCGGAGGTATCGGCCAGTGAGCGACGACGAACTCGCCAAGGACCTCGGTCTGGTCTCGGCGATGACCATCGGCATCGGGACGATGATCGGTGCCGGTATCTTCGTGTTGCCCGGCGTCGCCGCCAACGAGGCTGGCCCGGTCGTCGTCGTCTCCTTCGTCGTCGGCGGCCTCATTGCGATGATAAACGCCTTCTCGGTGTCGGAACTCGGCACCGCGATGCCGAAAGCCGGCGGGGGCTACTACTACATCAACAAGGCGCTCGGACCGATGTTCGGCTCCGTCGCCGGGATGGGCGACTGGATGGGACTGGCCTTCGCCTCGGCGTTCTACTGTATCGGGTTCGGACAGTACCTCGTTGAATTCGTCGGCCTCCCTGGATTCCTCTTTTTGAACCAGATTCAGGTCGGGGCACTCCTCGCCGGCCTCGTCTTCGTCGGCGTCAACTACATCGGTGCCAAGGAGACCGGCGGCGTCCAGACCGTCATCGTCTTCATCCTGCTTTCTATTCTCACCGTCTTCGCCATCGCCGGGTTCACCACCTTCGATTACGGGACGCTCGTCGGGACCGGTGGAATCGCGCCGACCGAAGCCGGGTACGGTGCCATCCTCCCCGCGACGGCGCTCGTGTTCGTCTCCTTCCTCGGCTATGCGAAAATCGCGACCGTCGCCGAGGAACTGAAGAACCCCGGTCGGAACCTCCCCATCGCGATTATCGGCAGCGTCGCCATCGTGACGGTCATCTATGCGATTCTCGTGACGGTGATGCTCGGCGTCGTGCCGTGGTCGGAACTGAGCCAGAGCGCACCCGTGGCACAGGTCGCTGAAATAGCCTTCCCGGAATCCATCGCTCTCGGCCCGCTCGGTCAACTCGGTGGCATCGCTACCGTCGCCGCGGCAGTGATGACCCTCGGCGCGCTGTTGGCGACGGCCTCCTCGGCGAACGCCTCCATCCTCGCGTCGGCGCGCATCAACTTCGCCATGGGGCGGGACAGAATCGTCACCGACTGGCTCAACGAGATTCACCCGAACTACGCGACGCCGTATCGCTCTATCGTCGTCACGGGTGGACTCATCGTCGTCTTCATCGCCGCCCTTGGACAGGAAATCGAGGTGCTCGCGAAGGCCGCGAGCGTCCTCCACCTCATCGTGTACGCGCTGTTGAACGCGGCGCTCATCGTCTTCCGAGAGGCCGACGTCCCCGAGTACGACCCCGATTTCACGGTTCCGTTGTACCCCATCACGCCGATTCTCGGTGGCGTCCTCTCGCTCGGTCTCGTGGCGTTCATGGACAGCATCGAAATCGCGCTGTCGGCCGGGTTCGTCATCGCCGCCATCGTGTGGTACTTCGTCTACGCCCGAAACGAGACGACACAACAGGGTGCGCTTTCCGAGTACATCCGAAACCGCGGCTCGGAGCTCCCCGACCCCGTCGTCGATGCGGCCGATGCTGTCGCTCCGGAGACGGAGGGGCCGACTATCATGGTCCCGCTGTCGAATCCGCGAACCGAACACGCACTGGTGACGCTGGCGGCGGCGTTAGCTCGAAAAGAGGGCGGTCGGGTGCTCGCGACACACGTCGTGACGGTTCCCGACCAGACGGCACTCGACGTTGCGGCGGAGAACCGCGAGCGAATCGACGCGACCTCCGACGACCTGCTGACGGCCGCGAAATCCGACGCCGAAGCGTTCGATGTCCCCATCGAGACCCGGACCGTCCTCTCCCACCGAGGCTTCGCAGAGGTGTTCGACTTAGCCCGGTCGGACGGGGCCGACACCGTCGTGATGGGCTACGGCGGTGCCCAGTTCGCCGGCGGACGTGCCGAGGGGGTCGTCGACGAACTCGCCCACGACCTCCCGTGTGACTTCCTCGTCTTCGACGGGGAGGAACTCGACACCACGGACGTGCTCGTCCCCACCGCTGGCGGCTACTCCTCGGAACTGTCGGCGGAGGTCGCCGTCGCGCTCCGGGAGACGGTCGATGCTGACGTGTCGCTGTTGTACGTCGCCGAAGAGGGTGAGGAAGACGCCGGCCGAACGTTCCTGACGGAGTGGGCCGACGACCACGACCTCTCCGGAGCGACGATTCACGTCGAGACTGGCGACGTTCAGGACGCTATCGGGCGAATCGGCGCCGAACACAGCCTCGTCGTCATCGGCGCGACCGAGCGCGGACTGCTGTCGCGTATCGTCCGCGGCTCGCTGGCCTTCGACGTGCTCGAACGGCTGGACACGCCAGTTCTGCTCGCCGAACGCCCGTCCTCGCGGTCGCTCCGAGAACGGCTGTTCGGGCGCCGGTGACCTACCGGTCCGAAAAGCGGTCGGTCAGCCCCGAGAGTCGTTCCTCGACGGCGCTGATTTCACCGCGACGACGGCGGTACTCCATCGTCAGGCGGTAGGCAGCGACGTAGGCGATGACGGTGAAGATGACGGCGAGAATGACGTTCCCCGTCACCAGTCGGACGACCACCTCGGGGGCCGCCGACAGCGACACCTCTTGGACGGTCATGGATTCGACGGGGCCGAGCAGTTTCGAACCGAGCCAGAAACTCGACCCGTAGACGCCCCACTTCGCGACGGGGTTGAGAACGAGGACGGAGGCAAACAGCGCGATGCGGGAGACGTTCGCGAAGAGATACGCGATGATGAAGAACATGAGGACGCCGGTTCCGAGCGTCGGCAAGGCGGTGATGAACACGCCGATGGCGAAACTGTAGGCGACCTGGTTGGGGGTGTGTTCCTCCGTAAGCGCGTCGTGGAGTTCCTCACGGACGCGCTGGACGTATCGCTGGAGTCGGCGCCGCAATCCTCCCATTGCCATCTCCTTTCGGCTATATGGAAAAGAAGCTATCGACTACTTCGACCCTCGCGACCCCCGTCAGCCCTGCTCGATGTCGAGGCGCAGGCGATAGGTCTCGCCGTCGCGGCGGGCGTCGGCCGCGACCGGCTCGGTCCGCCCGTCGAGGTCGACGCCGGTGTGGGATTCGAGGCGCTCGCCGACCGCACGGAGGCCATCCGACGGCCCCGTCTCGTCGGGTTGCGGCGTCCACGCGACGCAGCGTTCGACGTACTCGCCGTCGATGGCGGCGTCGAGTACCGCGTTCGCGGCCGTCGAGAGTCCCTCCGAGTCGAGGACGAGCGGCTCCGCGGCGGGTTCCGCCGGCGACAGCGACAGCCGAAACGTCGCCCCCGAACAGCTCCGGCCGGGGGCGTCCAGACAGCCCGCGACGCCGAACACCGTTCCGAGTGCCGCCGTTTCGAGGAGCCCTCGGCGCGTCGGTGCCGTCGGTGCCATGTCCGATATCGTGGGGTCGTCTCGAAGTGCCTTGCGGTCGAGAGAACCAACATCTATGCACTCGGGGGTCGGACCGACGCGTATGGACCCAGTGTACACCTTCGTCGGCGGCGGTGACCCGGCGACGACCGTCCACGTCGCTCGGCTGTTGGCCTACGGCTCTATCGGGGTTGCGGCCGCGATACTGCTCGGTTACCTCGTCACGTACGTCCGGGACGTACTCGCCGAGGGGTTCGATTACGAATGGGGGTATCTCGCGGTCGGCATCGGCGCCGCCGTCGTCTACGGCGTCTCCGGTATCGCCGCCGAACTAACCGACCTTCCGTGGCTCGATGCCTTCACCGAGGGGGCCGTGCTGTTTTTCATCCTCTTCGTCGCGTTGGGCATCCGCGCGATGTACCTCGCCGAGCGGACGGCCGACGGAGCGGCGCGACTACTCCCGACGTGGGTCGACTTCCTCGTCGTCGGCGTCTTCGTCGTCGCGTGGTGGGCCGGCTTCCTCCTCGACGGCGAGTGGACGCGCCCGGTCGTCGCCGTCGGCTGGGTCGGCGCGTCGGTCTGGGCGATGCTGTACGCCGTCCAGACCGTCCGCCGATACGAGGGGACGACGCTGTCGGCGCTGACGCGACACCTGCTCCCGTCCATCGTCTGTGTCGTCGCCATCGTGATGACGGACCTCCTGTCCAGCGTCGCGCCGCTTGATGCGGGCACCGTCGACGCGCTGTGGCTCGTCGGTACCGTCCTCGTCGCGGCGTTCCTCTTCGACACCGCGGTCACCATTCGCCAGCAGGAAGGCGAAGTCGAGCGGATGTACGACCGGACGACGTGGCGGCAACAGTCCGTCGAATAGCGCCCGCCGTACCGGAGCCGAAGGCACTTTTCGGACCCATCCCCAACGGACCGTATGACCAACCAGACGCGTCGCCGGTTCCTCGCCGGAGCCGCCGGCGTGGCCGCGGGGCTTGCGGGCTGTTCGAGCGGGCGGCGGTCGCCGCCCGACCCGGTCACCCCTTCGGGAGCCGAATCGGACCGCGACTCGCCGTACACCGCCGTCTACGACGCCACCATCGAGTCGGTCGCCTTCGTCGGGACCGCCGGCGGTGGCGGGGGTTCGGGCTTCGTCTACGACGACTACGTCGTCACGAATCAACACGTCGTCGGCGACGCCGACACCGTCGACGTTCGCTTCGAACGCGGCGAGTGGCGGGAGGCCGGCGTCACCGCCACCGACGTGTACGCCGACCTCGCCGTCCTGTCGACGGATATCCCCGACTACGCGCGGCCGCTGTCGCTCGTCGACAGCGTGCCGCCGGTCGGCACGGAGGTGCTCGCGTTGGGCAGTCCCTTCGGCCTCGAATCCTCCGTCTCGACGGGCATCATCAGCGGCAAGAACCGCTCGCTTTCGAGCCCCTCCGGGTTTGCGATTCCGAACACCGTCCAAACGGACGCCGGACTGGACCCCGGCAACAGCGGCGGCCCGCTGGTCACGATGGACAACGAGGTGACCGGCATCGCCGTCGCCGGCGCGGGCACGAGCGTCGGCTTTGCGGTGTCGCCGCTGCTCGCCCGCCGGGTCCTCCCCGAGTTGATACAGACGGGCACGTACAGCCACCCGTTCCTCGGCATCTCGCTTCTGCCCGTCATGCCCGCCATCGCCGAAGCGAACGACCTCCCCGAAACCCGCGGCATCTACGTCGTCGAGGTGCTCGACTCCGGGCCCGCAGACCAGACGCTTCGCGGCGCCGACGGCGAGACGACCGTCGACGGCCGAACCGTCCCAACCGGCGGCGACACGCTCGTCGAACTCGCCGGCAACGCCATCGACTCCGATGCCGACCTCGGGACGACGCTGGCACTGGAGTTGTCGCCGGGTGACCGCGTCGACGCGACCGTCATCCGCGACGGCGAACCCACCGAGATTCGCGTCCCAATCGGCTCGCGACCGCCGCCGGAGCAGTGAACGACATCGCCGGTACACCGATACGCTTGGCGACCGAGTGAACCGATATGGACCGACGCCAGACGCAGTTCGAAAGCGCCGGCAAGCGCTGTAGTGCCGAGTTGTATCTGCCCGACGCCGAGAACCCGCCGGTCGTCGTGATGGCCCACGGCTTCGGCGCCGAGCGCTCCTTTCGGTTGCCAGCCTTCGCCGAGCAGTTCACCGAACACGGCCTCGCCGCCTTCGTCTTCGATTACCGCGGGTTCGGCGACTCGGAGGGGACCGAGCAACTCGTCGACCCGTTCCGGCATCGCACCGATTGGATGGCGGCCGTCGACCACGTCCGCGACCTCGATTCCGTCGACGGCGACCGCATCGCGCTGTGGGGGTCGTCGTTCAGCGGCGGCCACGTCATCGAGACGGCCGCCCGACGTGAGGTCGACGCCGTCGCCGCACAGGTGCCGTTCGTCGACGGCCTCGCGACCCTCCTCCACCTCGCGCGGAACTCGGGAATCGGCTACCCGCTCGAAGCGACGAAACACGGTCTCAAAGACGCCGTTCGGGGACTGTTCCGCCGGAGTCCCCACACAGTCCCAATCGTCGGCGATCCCGACGAGTTCGCGATGCTGAACACCCCCGGCGCGAAGGCGGGCTATCTCGACATCGTCCCGGAAGACACCGACTGGGAGAACGCCTGTCCGGCGCGAATCGCACTGCAGGTGCCGATGTACCGTCCGATTTCGCGAGCCAGCGAGGTCGACTGTCCCGTCCTCCTCACCATCGCCCGAGAGGACAACATCGTCCCGCCGTCGGCCGCCGAGCGGTTGGCCGACCGCCTCGACCACGTGGAAGTACTGCGCCTCGACTGTGGGCACTTCGGCCCCTACGACGGCGCCCCCTTCGAACGCGCCGTCGAGACGCAGGGGGGCTTCCTCGACCGCCACCTCTCGTAGACTGGTCGGTCGACGCACCCGGACAGCACCGGGGGCGTATCGACAACTGAGTCGAAGGATGCCATCAAGTACCACACGCACATCTACGTCGGTACTGGCCGGAAGGCCAGCGTGCCCCCACACGGGTATCCCCACCCGGTCGGGGTCGAGTCTGCCCGGCCCGACCCCATCCCCACCTTGGTTTTACGCCGTCAGCCACTGCTTAGGCCTGTTCGGCCGCCATCGCCGCGATGTCGTCAGCAGTTCCGGTCGTTCCGGTGGCGACGTAGTAACTCGCACAGCAGTTCCCGAGCGCCACCGCGGGGCCGATGTCCCCGCCGACGGCCAACCCGTGGGCGAGGCCGGCGCTGAAGCGGTCGCCGCCGCCGGTTCGGCGGACGGGGCCGTTCGGGTCGAAGTTCTCGACGACGGCGTTGTCGGTTCGGATCGCGGCCGCGGCGGCGTCGGCTTCGTGTCTGACCACCGCGAACACCCCTGCTTCGTCTCGAACCGCCCCAACGTCGTCCGCGACGGCGAGGGCGTCGGCAATCGCCGCCAGTTCCTGACCGTTGACGCTGACGGCCACGTCGATGGCGTCGTCGAGCGTCGCGAGCGCCGCGAGACAGTCGCGTATCTCGGCGGCCGGTGCGGTCGTCACATCGCCGGGGTCGAAGACGAACACGCCGCCGTCGAGGCTATCGGCGAGTGCGGCCAGCGAGTCGGTCATCCCGTCAACGGAGGCCCAGTTCCCACAGACGTAGGCGTCGGCGTCGGGGACGGTCTCGAAGGCCTCGTGGCTCCATCCGATCACGTCGTCGCTGACGTCGGCGTAGGTGAGGTCGCCGTCGGAGAACTCGTGGATGGTGACCGCGGAGGGAGCACCGAAGGAGTGTGTTTCGAAGGGGAAGGCGAATCGGTTGTCGTCGAGACAGCCGTCGAGTCGCACGTCGTCGCCGAGGGCGTGGGCCTGTTGGGCGGCGTTGACGGCTTGCCCACCGGCCTCGACGGCGTGTGTGTCGATGTGAAACCCCTGTGAGCGGCCCCCGACGATGGCCTCACGGAAGGCTGCCTTCGAAAGCCTCTGGCCGTCTTTCGCGTGAACTCGCTGGAAGGTGTCGACGCTCCCGTCGGGAAACGCCGCCACACGGACGGTGGATTCGACCAGCGAGGGAACGGCGTCGTACATACCGAGTCACTCGGGGGCGCCGTTGAAAGGCCTCTTGGGTTTATGTATGTTGACGAGATAGCACAGCACATGGACATACTCGTTCCCACGGACGGTTCCGAACCGGCCGAGGCCGCTCTCGACCACGCCTTCGAGCGGTTCGCCGCCGACGACATCACCGCGTTGTACGTCATGGACCCGGTGGAGGGGGCCACCGCGTGGGGACCGGCGACGGGCGAAGACTGGCTCGGCTCCGCCGAGAAGCGCGCCGAGAGCGTCCTCGAGGACGCCGTCGAACGCGGGGAAGAGATGGGCGTCGAAATCGAAACCGACTCGGTCGTCGGCCGGCCCTCGCGGGCGATTATCGACTACGCCGAGGAACACGACCTCGACCAGATAGTCATCGGTAGCCACGGCCGCGACGGCATCACACGCGTCCTGTTGGGGAGCGTCGCCGAGACGGTTATCCGACGGTCGCCGGTGCCGGTCACCGTCGTCCGCCCCCGGTAGTGATTGCCGAACGACGAACGCGTCGAGGGATAGGCCGGTCGCGGATTTATCACCCGGGTCGCCGTACCGTGCGGCATGTACGATGACATTCTGCTCGCCGCCGACGGCAGCGAGGACTCACAGGCAGCGACCGAACACGCGTTGACGTTGGCGTCCGGGACGGGCGCGACGGTCCACGCCATCTCGGTCGTCGAAACCCGAACCGCCTACGACAACGCCATCGTCGACCCCGACGAGGTCAGGGAAAACCTCCGTTCAGACGCCCGCGAGGCGCTTGCGGCGGTCGAACGGGCCGCAGAGGAAGCCGGCATCGACTGCGAGACGACCATCGAGGAGGGGCCGCCGCCGGAGCGCTTGCTGGAGGCCATCGCCCGAACCGGCGCCGACGTGGTCGTTCTCGGGGCGACAGGACGGTCGGCGTTCAAACGGCTCGTGTTGGGGAGTACGACCGAGCGACTGCTCTCGGAGGCGCCGGTGCCGGTCGTCGTCGTCAGCGATTGAGCGGGCGACAGACGGCGACGGCGTACTGCCCCGCCGTCTCGGACCGAAACCGATAAAACCGACACACGCCCACGTCCAATCGAGCCGAGGTAGCCTAGCCCGGCCAAGGCGGTTGCTTCGAGAGCAACTGTCCGTCAGGACACGTGAGTTCAAATCTCACCCTCGGCGCCTCTCGTTTCCCACTTCCCGACAGTGATTGCTCCGTCCTCGACATCGGCCAACACAAGAAAAATACGACTGCGCGGTGTGTAGTCGGCAATGGCCCTCTCGGATGTCCTCCTCTTCCCGCTGGGATTAGCCGCCCTCCTCGTCGCCGTCCCCATCGTCGTGTTGTACCTCATCCGCCCGGACCCCGAACGGGTGGAACTCCCCACCTTCCGGTTTCTGGTCTCCGAGGAGCGCCAGCAGGCGACCACCCCGCTTTTCGAACGGCTTTCGCGAAGCGTCCTGCTTCTGATACAACTGCTTGCGATACTGCTGTTGGCGACGGCGCTGGCGACGCCGTACGTGCCCGTTTCGGAGCGCGAAACCGTCGAGGAGACGGTACTCGTCGTCGACACGAGCGCGAGCATGGCGACGACCGACGGCGGGGCGAGTCGGTTCGACCGCGCGGTCGCCGCCGCTCGCGAGGAGGCCACGAGCGCCACGTCGGTGATAACGACCGAGGGCGGCGGCCGCGTTCGCCTCCAGCGCGGGACGCCGAGCGACGCCCGGGGACTCCTCGCGGAGCTCTCGCCGACGGATGCCCCGGGAGACCTCCGTGGCGCCATCTCGCAGGCGTCGTCGTTGGCCGGCGAGAACGCCCGCATCGTCGTCGTGAGCGACTTTGCCGGCGACTCTTGGGGCGATGCGGTGACGACCGCCCGCGCTCGTGACATCTCGGTCGACCTCCGGCAGTTCGACCGCGGCGGCGAGGACAACGTCGGCTTCGTCAACCGCCGGTTTTCGGGCACGGAGGTGACCCTGTCGGTCCGGAACTTCGGCGACGACAGCGTCAGTCGGACGGTCACGCTGGGGGACCGCCGAACCGAACTCGAACTCGACGGCGGCGACACCGAAACGGTAACCTTCCCGGTCCCGGCCGGCCGGAGTCGCGCCGAGTTGTCCCCCGGCGACGACTTCGCGGTCGACGACAGCGTCTCGCTGGCCGCCCCCGAGGACCCGACCGTCGACGTGTTGGTGTTGACGAACGACGAGAACCGATACCTGACGACGGCGCTGTCGGTCGTCGACTCGGTGAACGTGACCGTCGAACGCCCGCCGACGACCATCGACGACGGCTACGACGTCATCGTCTACAGCAACGTCAATCGGGAGTCGCTGTTGCCGGGGAACGTCGAGAGCGGGCGGGAACTCCTCGCCGACGGCGGCGGTGTCGCGGTTCAGGCACAGCGGGAGATGCCCGAACGGTACGGCGACCTCCAGTTGGTCGAATCCTCGGGACCGCAGGCGGGGACGACGGTCCGGCGAAGTGCCGATTCGGAGTTGACCCGCGGCATCGACTTCCAGCCGCCCGACGAGTACCTCGCCGGCGAACTCCGAGAGGGCGAGTCGCTGGTCGAACTCCGCGACGGGTCGCCGCTCGTCGCCACCGCCGACCGCGGCCCCGGGCGAGTGCTGTACTACGGCTACATCGAGGACGCATCGAGTTTCAAGTTCAACTACCAGTATCCGGTGTTCTGGAAGCGCTCCGCGTTCCACCTCGCCGGCCGGGAGACGCTGCCGGCGCTGAACTACGCGACCGGCGAGACGGCGCGCTTTCAGGTCGACACCGTCTCGGGGCCCGACGGCCCGGTTTCGGGGCCGACCGTCAGTCTGCAGCGTGCCGGCTTCTACGGGACGGCCGACCGGCAGGTGAGCGCGTCGCTGCTCGACGAAGCCGAATCCGACACCGCCGTCGACCCGCTCGAAGACCGCTCGGGGTCCGTCGGCGAGTTGACGCGCGAAGAGCAGCGAACCGTTCCGCGCCCGCTCACCGAGTTCGTGGCGCTTGGCGCTCTCGCCGTGCTGTTGCTCGAAATCGGCTATCTCTACCGACGGGGGGACCTCTGATGTCGGTGTCCTACACCATCGGCGAGGAACTGACCGTCGGCCTCCAACAGCTGTGGCCGCTCGTGGCGCTGCCGATAGCCGTCGCCGTGTTGGCGTATCTCGTCTTCCGGCGGACGCCTGATTCGCGGTCGGCATCGGCCCGGAGCCGAAGACTCCTCTTTGCCAGTCGCGTGCTCGTCGTCGTGTTGCTCGTCGGCGCAGCGATGGGGCCGTTCACCGTCCAGACACAGGAGACGCCCGGCGAACCGAGCGTGACGCTTCTGACCGACGAATCGGACAGCATGGCGGTGTACGGCAACGTGACCGACGACCTCGTCGCCGACATCGAAGCGGCTGGCGTCCCGGTGACGAGAGCGACGGTCGGAAGCGGGACGGATTCACGAATCGGCGACGGCATCGCGGCGAACCTCAGGGAGAACGGCACGGTGGTCGTCCTCTCGGACGGACAGGTGACGGAGGGGCGACCGCTATCGGTCGCCGCCGAGGAGGCCCGTCGGTTGAACGCGACGATTAACGCCGTCGAACTGCCGCCGCGTCGCACCGAGCGGGCGGTTTCGATGACCGGTCCCTCGACGACCAGCGTCGGCATCCCCGCCGAGTTCACCGCTACCGTCGACGGCGTCGGTGCCGAATCACCCGTCGAGGTCGAGATGCGAATCGACGGCGAAGTCGTCGAGACGCAGACGGTCGCCCCGGGCGAGTCGCTGTCGGTTTCTCACACCTTCGAGGAAATCGGCTCCCACCGCGTGACGGCGACCATCTCCGGCGACGACATCTACGCCGAAAACGACGTCTTCTATCGGAGCGTTCGCGTCGTCGAGAAACCGGACGTGCTGTACGTCTCCGGCGGCGGCTACCCGCTGGAGGGGTATCTGAACTCGCTGTACGACGTGACTAACGCCTCCGCCGTGCCCGATGACCTCGACGACTACGCGGCGGTCGTCGTCCAGGACACGCCGGCGAACCGCCTCGGCAACGTCAGTTCGCTCCAGGAGTTCGTCATCAACGGTGGCGGCCTCGCCGTCGTCGGCGGCGAAAACGCCTACGAGAACGGCGGCTACGACGAATCGCCCATCGCCTCGACGCTGCCCGTCCGCGTCGGAAATGCCACGGGTGGCACCGCCGACATCGTCCTGTTGGTGGACATCTCCGGCAGTGCTCGCGAGGGTCAATCCATCCAGAAGGCGGTCGCCCTGGACGTCCTCGACCAACTCGACGATGAGAACCGCGTCGGCGTCGTCGCGTTCAGCCACGTCGTCTATCGCATCGCCGACCTCCAGCCGTTGAGTACCTCCCGCGAGCGAACCGCCGACCGCATCCGTCGACTGCAGAGCGTCGGCGGAACCGACATCGCGAACGGGCTTCGGGGTGCCGACGAACTGCTCGGCAATCGCGAAGGGACCATCATCCTCCTGAGCGACGGCCAGACGGAGTTCGGCCCCCCGACGGCTGTCGCGACCCAACTCGGCCGGGAGGGGACACGGGTCATCTCCGTGGGAGCAGGTGAACGGGTCAACGAGCAGACGATGCGCCGCATCGCGGAGGCCTCCGGGGGGTCGTACTTCGCGGCCGACGAGACGAACCGCCTGCGACTGCTGTTCGGCGGCACCTCCCGACGGTTCGAGGGCGAGAACCTCACCATCGTCACCCAGAACACGTTCATCACCTCGGGCGTGGAGTTGACGGCGAACCCCGAACGGGCGAACGCGGTCGCGGTCAAACCCGGCGCCGATTATCAGGTCGCGACCGCCGACGGAACGCCCGCAATCGCCTCCTGGCGGTTCGGACTCGGCCGCGTCGTCTCGCTCACCGCCTACGACGAGGACGGCACCCTCGGCGGCCTGCTTGAACCGCCCGACTCGCTTGTCGTAACGAAGTCGGTCAACTACGCCATCGGCGACCCGGCGCGGACACGGACCGGCGTCACGGCGGTCGGCGACGCCCGGGTCGGCCGACCGACCGAGTTCACCTACCGCGGACGCTCTCGACCCGATGCCGAGGGCGTCACCCTCCGGCAGGTGAGCGAGGAGCGCTACCGGGGCGAGTTCACGCCCCAACAGCAGGGCTTCGGCGAACTACTCGACGCCGAGTACGCCGCCAACTACCCCGTCGAGTACGGCAGTTTCGGCCGGAGTCCCGAACTCCCCGCCGCAGTCGACACGACGGACGGGCGGACCTTCGAACTCGATGAGGGTTCACGAATCGCCGCACAGGCCAGACAGCAGTCCACCCGAGTCCGGACCGTCGAGGAGACGTGGGACTGGCTTGCGGTACTCGCGGCGCTGCTCGTCTTTGTCACGGAGGTCGTTGCCCGACGTGTTCAAGTGTATCGCGGACGCAGTTCACTGGAGAGTGGTCTCCCGTGAGTTCGCTGGGCCGTAGCATCAATCTCGGATTGGTCCTCCTCATCGTGTTGGCGCTGGCCGGCACCGCCGGAGCGACGGTGCTGTATCAGAACGCCACCGGCGACCTGCAGGACAGAAACGAAAACCTTCAGGAAGAAAACGAAGCGCTCCGAACGGAACTGAACGAGACCGAAACCGAATACCGACAGACGCAGGCGCGCGTCGACGAACTCGAATCACAACTGAACACCCGGAATCAGGACGTCGACCAGGTGGCCGACCAACTCGAGGCGACCCAACAGCAGTTGAACGCGACCGAAGACGAACTCGCCCGGACCAGACAGTCCCTCCGGGAGTCCCAAGACCAAGTCGTAGAGTTGCGGACCGAGTTGGGCGATGTTCGAGCGGAGTTGGAAGACGTTCGGGATACCGTCGCGGACCTGGAAGACAGAAACGACGAGCTAGAAACCAGAAACCAGGAACTTGAGGACGATGTCCAAAATCTGGAAAATGATATCCAAGACCTAGAAGACAGAAACGACGACCTCGAAACCAGAAACCAAGAGCTCGAGAGTGACATTCAAGAACTCTGTAATAAGGAGAAAAACGCCAACGAAACCGTCTGTGAGGGGTACTGATGACGGACGAAGAAAGCGAAACGGAAACCGGCGCAGAAGTGGCCGACGACGAGCGGCCCCGCGAACGGATGGCGGCGGCACTCAACGAGATACGCCGTGAGGGATTGAAGGCCGCGACCATCTATGCGGCCGTCGACGCGACGCTCGTCTTTCTCGCCGTGAACCTGCTCGTAATCGTCGTCGAGCCAGCAGCGATACCGGAGGTCCTCACCGTGCCGTCGTCGGTGACCGACGCCGTCGGGGACCTTCTCGGCCAATCGCTCGGGACGGTCGGCGTTCCGGTGTCGGCACTCCTCGCGACGGCCCTCGCGGTGGCCGTTTTCGGCGCGGAGTTGTGGCTTCGAAGCCGGCGGCCGCTCGTCGAGCGGTTCGAAGCCGCAAACCCCGCCGTCGCCGAGGCGCTGCGAACCGCCCGCGACACGGTCGCACGCGACAGCGACTCTCGGATGGCCGTTCGGCTGTACGAGGACGTCCTCGAACGACTGCGTGACACCTCGGGTGTCGCGTTGCTCGACGTGCGGCGCATCGCTGTCACCGTCGTCGTCGTCGTGGCGTTGAGTCTCGTGACCGTCCAGTTGGCCGCCGTCGACCTCGGCGGCGGGGACAGCGTCGGACCGGACGGCGACACCGACGCAGGCGAGGACACGCCGAACCCCTACACCGGACTGAAAGACGGTGATTCGGTCCTCGGCGACCCCGAAGACATCGACGCGGGCGACGACGACCTGGATGCCCAAATCGACTCCAGCGGCGGCAGCGAGGACGTAGACGACACCCAGCAGTTCCCGTCCGACAGCATCGACCGCGGGTCGTCGGGTGGGTCGAACAGCGCCGACGGACAACAGGCCGGCTACGCCGAGCCGGAGCAACTGGAGGACGCGGAGCTCATCCGCGAGTACAACCTCCGCATTCGCGACGAGGAGAACACATGAGTACGGACCACGACATCGACCGACTACAGGAGAAGATAGCGACCGCCCGCGAGGAAATCGGCAAGCGAATCGTCGGCCAACACGAGGTGCTTGAGGGGTTACTCGTCTGCATTCTCGCCGACGGGAACGCGCTGCTCGAATCCAATCCCGGACTCGGGAAGACGACGATGGTGCGGACCATCGCCGAGGTGACCGACCTCCAGTTCTCACGGGTGCAGAACACGCCCGATTTGATGCCCTCCGACATCACGGGAACCGAAATCATCCGCGAGACGGAGACGGGCCGGGAGTTCGTCTTCGAGAAGGGCCCCATCTTCGCCAACGTCGTGTTGGCCGACGAAATCAACCGCGCGACGCCGAAGACCCAGGCCGCGCTGCTCGAAGCGATGCAGGAAAAACAGGTGACTGCGGCGGGGGAGACCTACCAACTCCCACAGCCGTTCTTCGTCCTCGCGACGCAGAACCCCATCGACCAGTCCGGGACCTACCCGCTTCCGGAGGCCCAGACCGACCGCTTCATGCTGAAACTGTTGCTCGATTACCCCGAGTACGACGAGGAGCAGGAAATCGTCGACATGTTCACCGGCGACCGTCCGCAGGTGCCGGTCGAGCAGGCGCTCACGCGGGCGGAGATTCAGGAGATTCAGCAACTCGTCAGGGAAGTCCCCATCGCCGACGACCTCCGGGACCGGGCGATACAGTTGGTCCGTCGGACCCGCGAGGCCGACGAAATCGAGTTCGGCGCCAGCCCGCGAGCGAGCATGGCGCTCGTGTTGACTGCGAAGGCGCGGGCGTTCCTGCAGGGCCGGACACACGTCGCAAGCGAGGACATCGACGCGCTGGCACCGGCCGTCCTCCGGCACCGAATCATCCTCGATTTCCGAACCGAGCGCGAGGGGCGGACGGCCGACGACGTCATCGAGTCGCTGTTGGAGTGACGATGTCCGAGAACACGTCAACGAGTGGAGGCTGGCCGTGACTATCGACCCGTCGTTTCTCGACGGTCTCGGCCGGTTCCGTGCGGCGCTGAACCGCGAGACCACCGAACTCCGGCAGGGCGACCAGCAGTCCCCGCGGGTCGGAGAGGGGTTGACGTTCAGCGACTACCGCCGCTACTCGCCGGGTGACGACACGCGACTCATCGACTGGAAACTGTTCGCCAGAACGGACGAATACTTCATCAAGCAGTTCGAAGAGGAGCGTAGTCTCACGGTCCACCTGCTGGTCGACACGAGCGGGTCGATGGACTACGGCGACGGCGACGCCCACAAGTTCGAGTACGCCGCCAAACTCGGCTTGGGCTTTGGGTACCTCACCGCCGAGGAGAACAACGAGTTCCAGTTTTCGACGTTCCGGGAGTCGGTCGACCGACTCGACACCGGCCGGTCGAACCGAGGGGAGGTGCTCGCGCTCATCGAGCAGTTGAACGGCATCACCCCGTCGGGCGAGGTGGATTTCGAGGCCGCTCTCCTCGAATACGCTGAGCGAATCCGGTCGCGGTCGCTCGTCGTCGTCCTCAGCGACTGTCTCGCCGACCCCGAACCCATCGAATCCGGCATCGCCTCGCTCGTCCGCAACGACATCGAGGTGTTGCTCGTTCGTGTCGTCGCCCCCGAAGAGCGCGACCCCGGCGTCGTCGGGGACGTGCTGTTCGCCGACCCGGAGGGCGAGGAGACCCGACGGTCGTACTTCAGCGGGTCGCTCGCCGACACCTATCGGAGCCGACTCGACGCACACGTCGACAGCGTCTCCAACCGCGTGACTGCACTCGGTGCCGACCACGTCCTCGTCGACACCGGCGCCGACTACTTCGACGCCTTCGCGAGCGTCTGGCTCGGCTGACACACCGGCCCACTCGTGGCAAATATCGCCACGTTCATGCGCGGGTCACACGGCCATCCGGTATGGACATCGTCGAGAACACCCTCGGTGTCGACATCGGGGCTTTCCTCGCGCGACCGCTGTTCGGCCACCTCGCGACACAGGCCACCGGAGGCCCCCGTGAATCACCCGTCTGGTACCTCTGGGAGGACGACGCGGCGTGGATTCTCGGTGACGCCGCGACCGACACCTTCCCGGCCCGCATCGAGGAGACGCCCGCCTGTTCACTCGGCGTCGTCGATTTCGACGCCGAACGCGGCCTCGTCCAACACGTCGGCCTGCGGGGACGGGGGACCGTCGAGCCGTTCGACCGGGAGTTGGCCGAACGACTGCTTGCGCGGTACCTCGGCCCGGATTCGACGGATTGGGACCCCCGGTTTTCGGGGTACGTCGCCGACCCGACGGAGACGGCGCTGTTGGTGCGCATCGAACCGAAAACCGTCGTCGCCCGCGACCAGTCGTACGCGCCCGCTCCGGTGCGGTAGCCCTACACTCCGCCGCCGTAGTCGCTCTCGCCGGTGCGGTCCTCGGCGAACCCGCCGCGGATGGCTATCCAGCCGATGACGGAGACGAACAGAATCGGCGGCATCAGCAGGAATCCCCACAGGGGGTCCAACCCCCACTGGAGGAGGAGTGCCAGATTACCGACCCCCAACGCGACGAACGGGATGGTGATGAGTGCGGCGACCTTCCGACCCTTCTTGAACCCGCCGCCGTCGGTCCCCTCGTCGTCCATATCTGTCGTTGGGTCTCCGCCGAGAAAAGCGCCTCGCTCTGCCGGCCAACCAGATATAATTTCCGGTATAATAACAGTAAATAAGATTCGAAGTCAACGAAAGAACGGTGCCGGCCATCGTTACTCCCCCACCCACCCCACCGGCACCGCCCTGTCGCCGAACCGCTTACAGGAGGCCGAGCGCCGACCCGACCTCGTAGCCGAGTTTCGCCGTCTCGACGGTGACGGTGTTCGTGATACCGACACCCTCGACGGTCACGTCGTCGGACTCGTAGGCGTCGACGGCCGCCGCACCCGTGTCCTCGGCCTCGGCGATGTCACTGATGGTCCCCTCGTCGGTCCTGACCCGAATCGTCGGGTCGTCTTCGCCCTCCTCGAAGGAGACGACTTCGGCGTTCTCGTTGGTGACCGCGGTGTAGGTCACCGTGCCGTTGTCCCCTTCGACGGTCATCGCAACCCGCTCGTCGGCGAAGCGGTCCGCGATGACATCCGGCGCGTCGCCGATGTTGTCGTTGTACGCCTGAGCGACCGATTGGGCGTCACCCTCGGCGGACTGGGCGGCGACCGCCGCGGGTGCCGCGACCAACCCGAAGAGCAGGACGACCGCGAGTATGACCGCTTTCGGTGCGATTCGCATACCCGCTAGAAACGGTGTCCGATGCAAGTGTTTTCTGGCCGTTATGTTTCTCGATTTGGGCGATTCCACCGCTTACTCGCCGCGGAACTCCGGTTCTCGTTCCTCGATTCGGGCTTCGAACCCCTCGCGGTAGTCGCGGGTGTCGTCGAGTTCACGGCCGAGCGCGCGCTCCAGTTCCAGTCCCTGCTGCAGCGGGGTTTCGAGCGCCGCGTTGAGCGCTTCCTTGGCGTTCCGAAGCCCCAGCGGTGCGTTCTCACAGAGGTCGTCCGCGAAGGCTTTCGCGCGTTCGTCGACGGACTCGTCGTCACACACCTCGTGGACCAATCCACACTCCAGCGCCTCTTCGGGGTCGATGAACTCCCCGGTCAAGACGAGTTCCTTCGCTTTCGAGAGTCCGACGAGTCGGGGGAGTCGTTGGGTCGCCCCGCCGTGGGGGAACGTCCCCAGTTTCACCTCGATGACGCCGTAGGTGGCACCAGAGCCGAGGATTCGGAAATCGCAGGGAAGTGTCAGCTCGAAGGCACCGGCGGGCGCGGCGCGTTTGATGCCCGCGACGACCGGCTGTCGCGCCGTCTCGATGGCGTCGAGCAGTTCGGGGAACACCTCTCGGTTGATATTCGAGTCCTCCTCGACGCGGTCCCGCATCATGTGGAGGTCCATCCCCGCACAGAACACCGGCCCCTCACCGAGCAGGGTGATGGCACGTACGCCCTCGCGGGCGCTGGCCTGCTTGAAGGCGCTCGTCAAATCACCCATCAGGGCCTCGTTCATCGCGTTTCGTTTCTCGGGGCGGGCCAGTCGGATGTCCGCGCGGTGGCCGTCGGTGTCGAGCGTCGCCAGTCCGGTGCCGATGGATTCCATACCCGCGACACCGCGGGAACGGGGTTAAAACTGAGGGGGAACGCTAAACGGGTGCGTCACTCGCCGGATGCGATACCCGACACCGCCTCACCGAGGTCGGAAATACCGCCGGTCAGGAAGTCGTTCACCGACCCGAGGATATCACCGACGAAGTCGGGAACCGGTCCGGGCAGGTCGCTCGGCGGGCCACGTTCGCCCGCGTCGCTGTCGTTGCCGTCGGGCTGTGCCGCCGCAGCACCCACGGCACCGACGAGAAGCGCACTCGCCGCAAGCACCGCGAGCAGTATCGATTTGGCTCTCATTGCATGCTTTCGTACCTGCCGTCGGTACTTGTACCGTCACGACCGTTTCGAGCCGTTCAGTCCGTTCAGGCCTCAAGCGACCGATTTTCGTCGGAATAAACGGTCTAAACGGTTGGCTCTATCTCACAACTCCGAGAGCGCTCGCTGTTCGCCCGGCAGTTCCGTCTCGTTGCCCCGCAGGTGGCTGGCGCGGGCCAGCAGGTAGCCGTCCGCAGGGCCGATGTCGCGCGGATGGGCGTCCTGTACCCACAGCGTCCGCCCCTGCGGACTCACCTCCCGGGCCCACTCACGAGCAAGCGCCTTCGAGTCGAAGGCGCGAAAGCGGCCCTCTTCGGCGACCCACTTCCCCACCGCCGAACTCACCCGGCGTGCGGAGGGCTTCAGCGCGACGGTGTAGGGGTCGCTCATACAACTCCGTCGTCGTTGGGACGCGAAAAGTTTTGGTCCTGCTTGCGAGACTGTTATACGATGACACACGAGGCGACCGTCGACGGCCTCGGCATCAGCGTCGACGACGGCGGCGAGGAGGGTGCACCGGTGGTTCTCCTGCGCGCCCGCGAGGAGACGCTGCCCATCTTCATCAGTGCCGACCAGGCTAAATCCATCTCTCACGCCCTCGAAGGCCGGCCGTTCGAGCGACCGCTCACCCACGACCTCTTCGTCGAGATGCTCACGGAGTTCGGCGGCGCCATCGACCGCGTCCGCATCGACGGCCTCGCCGAACACACCTTCCTCGCGAAAATCGACGCCGAACGCTACGCCAACGGCGAACGGACAGACGTGACCTTCGACGCCCGGCCGAGTGACGCCATCGCCATCGCGCTACGCGTCGACTGTCCCGTGTTCGTCTCCGAGGACGTCCTCGACGAGGCTGGGCGGCCACCCGAGGAGTTCGAAGTCGAGTGAGTTAGTGAGCGAAGATGCCGGCGAGGCTGTCGAAATAGAGGGCCCATCGATATCATCGGTTGATGGCGTTCTCGATGATGAGTGCACCAACGACGTATATCGGCAAAAGGAAGAGAATCAAGAGGACAGGAATCACGACGAACTCCGGCGTGTTTCCGTCCCCGGTCTCGTAAACGAGCGCCGCCAGAAGGAACACGACCAAAGCGAGGAACAGTTCCGTCCGATTCATACGGACAGCACGTCTCTGGTCGTGTTACGGTTTTTGATTGACTGAGCGTTCGTCGCGAGAGACGGTACTACAGCGCAGTCGGGTCGAAGCGCTCGTTGACGCCCGCCCACTCGCCCCCGTGGTCGTCGCGCGTGTCGATGTACGCCTCGACGCCGTTGCCGGAGGGGTCGTCGAAGTACAGCGCCTTGGAGATGCCGTGGTCGACCGGCGACACCGCGACGCCGCGCTCTTGGAGGGACTCATAGAGTGTCCGCAGCGCCGCCTCGTCGTCGAGTTCGAAGGCGGCGTGATACAGCCCGACGCCCGAGAGTGGGTCGGGGGCGTCGTCGCTGATGCCCTGCAGCGCGAGGTCGTGGTGGTGCTCGCCGAAGGTGAGGAAGGCGTATCGCCCGACGCGCTCCTCGACGGCGAGGTCGAAACAGTCGGTGTAGAAACCGACGGCTCGCTCGACATCGCGAACCTTCAGGTGGATGTGGCCGAGATGGGTCATACCGAACGTTGGTCACGGCCGCCGATAAGCCCCTTGCGCTATTCGCCGTCGCCGTCGTAGCGCTCGGCGGCGGATTCGAAGCCGAACTCCGCCTGCTCTTTCGAGCGTCGGCCCTCCGCTTCCGCGATGGCTTCGGGGTCCGGCGAGGCATCGTCGTCGATTCGCGCCCACGAGTCGTGGACCTTCGCGTGACACCACCGGCAGAGATACACCGTGATTTCGTGGGCCGTCTCCCGCCGGTCGTCGTCGCGGTATTCGAGGTGGTGTTCCTCCAACAGCGGCCGCTCGTCGTCGTGGGCGAGTCGGCGCTCTTCGAGGCCACACCGGAGACACCCCCGCGAGCGCTGCCGGGCCCGGAAATGGGGACAGTCGCCCCACGTCCACTCACCATCCGGGTCGGCCGCGGGGCACCGAAGGTCGTCTTCGTGGCGCTTCCGGGCGAATTCGGGGTCGTTGTGGCCGTGTTCGGCGGCGTACCGACACCGACCGTCGTCGGTGAGGAAATCACAGCGCTCGACGACGGCGTAGGGGTCCTCGACGCCGACCGAGGTGCCCTTCGGCGTCTTCTCCATGACCGGAGTGAGGCGTCGTCGGAGTTCAACCTTGGGTCGGCAAAGGCCTAACACGACCGCCACCGAACCCAGCAGGCATGAAACAGTCCTCCTTCCGCTATCTCGGGGCCTTCGACCTCGTGCTGGTCGCCGCCTTCCTCGCGGCGTTCGGCGTCGGCGCACTGGGGTCGACGCCAATCGCCCTGATGGTACTCGCGGGCGTCGCCGCCCTGCTCGCGGGAAGCCTCGCAGAACTGTCCGTCGGTCCCCTCTCCGTCCCGTGGCGAGGGTTTGCTGCCGCGACCTACCTGCTGTTCGCGGTACTTCTGCCAGCCACCTACCTCCCACACGTCATTGCCGGCACCGCGACGGCGAGCGAAACCGCGCTGTTCGCCGTCTCCTGTGTCACCGCCCTGCTGTTCGTCTTCATGGGCTTCGACATCGCTCGCGGCGGGAAGCACTTCCGAATCGAACCGAACGTCGAACGCGTCGTCGGTCGCTGACCGGCGTCGGGACGCGAAACCGGGCGTGACTTTTTATCGCATGGCGACTCACCCGAGGGCGTGCGCGTCGTCCACGAAACCGACGGAATCGAACGGGTCCTCGCCAGCGATGTCGACGTAGCCGACGGCCTCATCTCGCAGGGACTCGGGTTGATGTTCCGGCGGTCGATACCCGACGACTACGCGCTCGTGTTTCCGTTCGGCCGCCCGACGAAACGCGGCCTGCATATGCTGTGTGTCCCCTTCGACATCGACGCCGTCTGGGTCGTTGACGGAGAAGTTCAGGCGGTAAAGCGGCTCTCGGCGTGGACGGGCCGCGGTCGGGCGAGGGGAGATACGGTCCTCGAGTTGCCGGCCGGTGCCGCCGAGGGTGTCGAAGCGGGCGATAGCGTCCGCATAGAGGGGCTGTGACGGACTCGCCCGAAATCGTGCGCGAACCCGCAACTTAATCAACCCCGACGCCAATGTGTCTCCTGTACCCATGCCGAACACCAATACGGCAGAGGATAGAGTAAGTCGCCACGCGGCGGCTGGTCGAGAAATTCGACCGCTCATCTAACACAGAGGATTCTACCGTGACAACGCTATTCGGGGACCACCCAGCGACTGCTCCCCTCGAAGACTGCGAGGTACAGTTCCTAGACACCACGCTACGCGACGGCGAACAGGCACCGGGCATCTCGCTGTCGCCCGACGAGAAGGCCGACATCGCACTGGCGCTCGACGACGCCAACGTGGCCGTCATCGAGGCCGGCAGCGCCTGCACCGGCGCGGGCGAACGCGAAACCATCTCGCGGGTCACCGACCTCGGACTCGACGCCCGCGTGACGAGTTTCGCCCGCGGCGTCAAAAACGACATCGACCTCGCGCTCGATTGCGATGTCGACGGCGTCAACCTCGTGGTGCCGGCCAGCGACCGCCACGTCGAGGAGAAACTCGACACCACCCACGAGGCTGTCGTCGAGAAGACCGTCGACCTCGTGGAGTACGCCAAAGACCACGGCCTGTGGGTCGAGGTCCTCGGCGAGGACGGCTCACGCGCCGACCTCGAGTTCCTCGAGGAGTTGATGGGCGCGTCGATGGACGCCGGCGCCGACCGTATCTGTGCGCCCGACACCGTCGGCCACGCCACGCCCGACAGGATGTTGGACATTTACAGCCGACTCTCCGAACTCGGCCCCACGTCGACACACACCCACGACGACCTCGGGTTGGCGGTGACGAACACCCTCGTCGCCGTCGCCGCGGGGGCGGACCTCGTCCACGGCACCATCAACGGCATCGGCGAGCGCGCCGGCAACGTCGCCATCGAGGAGGTCGCCATCGCCTTGGACCACGGCTACGGCGTCGAGACGCTCGACACCGAGAAACTGTACGACCTCGGGCAACTCGTCTCCTCGTCGACCGGCGTGCCGCTGGCGCCGAACAAGGCCGTCGTCGGAGAGAACGCCTTCACCCACGAGTCCGGCATCCACACCGACGGCACGCTGAAAGACGACGCGATGTACGAGCCGTACCCACCCGAAAAGGTGGGCCGTGAGCGCCGTCTCGTCCTCGGAAAACACGCCGGTCGCGCCGGCGTCGAGGCCGCCCTCTCCGAACACGACATCGAGGTCAGCGACGACGAACTCGCCGAAGTCGTCTCCCGCGTGAAGGCGCTCGGCGACCGCGGCAAGCGCATCACCGACGCCGACCTCCTGACTATCGCCGAGGAGGTTCAGGGCCGGGAGTACGACCGCCGCGTCGAGTTGGTCGACCTCACCGCCGCCTCCGGCAGCGGGACCCCGACCGCTTCGGTTCGACTGACCGTCGACGGTGAGGAACGGGTCGCCTCGGGGACCGGTTCCGGGCCCGTCGATGCGGCCATTGCCGCCGTCCGCTCGGCGCTGGGTGCGGCCGCAAACGCCCAACTGGAATCATACCACGTCGACGCCATCACCGGCGGCACCGACGCCGTCGTCACCGTCGAGGTGGAAATGTCCCGCGGCGACCGGACAGTCACCGTCGCCGCTTCGGATTCCGACATCACAACTGCCTCGGTTCGAGCAATGGTCGACGCCCTCGACCGACTGCTCGCCGACGAGGAGACGCCGGTGTTGGCTGACGACTAACACCCACTTTTTACTCCCTCGGGTTCCGCGCCGCAGGCGCGGAACCACTCAGTCGCAAAAACTTGGGGAAAAACAACCGGACGCTCCCTCCGGTCGCGTCCGGTGAACCGCTCGCGCCAGCGGCGCTCGCGGATACTGGTCGCACCGCCTCAGCAACGAGCGACGATAGCACGCCTTTCAGACCCTTTTTACGCGCCGACGCGATACGCACACTCAATGACGCGAATCGTCGTGGTCGACAACCACGGGCAGTTCACGCATCTTGAACACCGCGCGCTCCGCGATTTGGGCATCGACACCGAAATCGTTGACAACGAGACGCCCCCCGAAGACGTCGACGCCGACGGCATCGTCCTCTCCGGTGGCCCCTCGATGGACCGCATCGGCCACTCGACGGACTACCTTGACGCCGACGTACCGGTTCTCGGCATCTGTCTCGGAATGCAGTTGATAGCCGACGAGTTGGGCGGCCGCGTCGACTCCGGCGAGTACGGCGGCTACGCCGACGTGACCGTCGAGATAACCGATGACGACGACCCGCTCGTCGGGTCGCTCGCACCCGAAACGCGCGTGTGGGCCAGCCACGCCGACGAGGTCACGGAGGTTCCCGAGGGCTTCGCCCGCACTGCGAAAAGCGACGTTTGCGGCGTCGAAGCGATGAGCGACACCGACCGGAACCTCTACGGCGTCCAGTGGCACCCCGAAGTCGCCCACACCGAACGCGGCGAAGAGGTGTTCGAGAACTTCCTCGCGGTTTGCGAGTCGGTCTGAACCACCTCCGAGCGTTTTAACCGCGCTCCGACCCCCTGTCGAGACAATGACACGGACGCAGGGCGATTTGGCCTCGCTGTCGCGGTTCGTCTTCCGCGCGCCCGACTGGTCGGCCAGTCTCTTTCTGTCCCTGCTCGTCGCGGCTGTCGCCGGATTGGCCGCCTTCGATTCGCAGTTCGTCCTCGAAAACGCCTATCAGGGGATGGTGTACATCGGCGTGCCGACGGTCGTCGCCGCCTTCACGACCCCGTGGGTCGACCGCCGACTCGGCGGGCGGTTGACCTACAACCGCTCGGCGCTGCTCGCACTCGCCTGTGAGGTGCTCGTCGTCGTCATCGTGGTCATCGCGGCACTCATGGCGGTTCTCATGGGATTCGGACAGGCGTTCATCATCGATGCGCTCATCATGGCACTCGGCGTCGTCTTCGGCGTCCGGTTGTTCGTCGTCATGGCCGTCTCCCGACGGTCGCTTCTCGTCGCCACCATTCCCGCGAGCATCCAGACGCTCGTCGCCGCCGTCCTCGTGTTCGTCTACAGCGGTGCCGCGCACTATCTCGACGTTGGCGGCCCGCTCGTCGACACCTACCTCGCTCGCTCGGCGGTCGCGCCGCCGGAACTGCTCGTCGTTCGACCGGCCGACTTCGCCGTCCTCGGTGCTATTTGCGTGGTGTACGCCCTCGCGGTACAGCTCTTTTTGGTCACCATCGACCGGCCGTGGCGGCGCAACCTCGGCGTGTCAGTGCTGGATTTCGTCGGCGGCTTCATCGGCCACATCGCGGAGGGCTCTCGCGAGTTGGAGGAGTTCTTCGGCCAGTTGGGCGAGGATGCCGTCGTCCCCGTCACCGTCCTCGGGATTCGACGCGCCGACGGCACCGAGAAGGCCCGGTTCGTCCTGCCGATGATACATCCGGGACCGATGGGCGAAATCGGTGGCGGCAACCTCCCCGAGCGCGTCGCCCGCTCGACCGATGGCCTCGCCTTCCCGCCGCATGCCACCGCCGGCCACGACTTCAACCTCGTCACCGAACGGGAAGTCGACACTATCCTCGAGGCCGCCGAGACGGCCCACGACCGCATCGACTACGCCAGCGGGGCGACGCCGGCCATCCGTGAACGGGAAGGCGAGTCGAAACTGCTCGGACAGGCAATCGGCGAGGACGCCCTCGTCGTCGGCACCCACGCCCCGGCGTTCGCCGACGACATCGACTTCTCCGTCGGCCTCTCGACGGCCGCGGAGGCACGCGTTTCCGGGGTTCGAAACGTCATGCTCGTCGACGCCCACAACAGCAACGACGGCCTCGCGGGCGAGGACCTCGGCCACGTCGTCCCCGGGTCGCGACGCTCCTTCGACATGATGGCGGCGGCGGGCCGGCTCGGCGAGCGTCTCTCGGATGCCGAACGCCGCCCCCTCAGCGTCGGCGTCGCGTGGGACGAAACCGACTGGGAGCCGAAAGATGGCATCGGGCCCCTCGGCGTCCGCGTGGCCGTCTTCGAGGTCGGAAACGGCGACGGCCGAACGCGCACCGCCTACGTCCTCGTCGACGGCAACAACATGGAACCCGGACTGCGCGAGGAACTGCTCGCGGCGGTCGACGCCGACACGGCCGAGGTGATGACGACGGACACACACATCGTCAACACGATGGAGGCGGACAATCAGGTCGGCGGCGCCATCGACACCGACGAACTCGTCGCCCTCGTCGAGGACCTCGTGTCGGAGGCCGTCGCGGACTGTGAACCCGTCGAGGCCGGGATGGCCGTCGAACACGCCGAAGTGACGGTGTTCGGCAACGACCGCACCGAGACGCTCGCCTCGACGGCCAACGCGATGATACAGATGGGCGGTGCGCTGCTGCTCGCGGTGCTCGGCGGGTCGATGGCGGTGAGCCTCCTGGTGTTCCTGCTGGCCGGATAGCGCCACCGCTACGTACGTAGCGACCGCGAAAAGCGAGAGGTTAGGCGTCCTCGAACAGTTCGTCGACGGCCGCCTCGGCGGCCTCGATGGCCTCCTGAACCACGTCCTCGGGGTCGGGGTCCTCGGGCGCGTTGAGGTACACGTCGACTTCGAGGACGCCCTCCTCGAACCGCACGGTCACGTCGAGGTCGGTTACTGCCGATTGTTTGTACCGCGAGAGGACGACCCCCTCGGCGGCATCGGAGGCGGCCTCGACGACCGCTTCGTCGCTCGGCTCGCCGCTCGATTCGTCGGTCACGTCGTTACGCGCCGCCGGCGCCCGGGCCGCCGGGACCCATCGGGCCGCCGCCTGCGCCGCCCTGCAGCATCTGCTGGAGTTCCTCTTGGAGGGACTCGAACTGCTCTTGGACGCGGTCCTCCTGCTTCTGGAGGGTCTGGGTGCGGACTTCGAGGCTGTCGACCTTCTCTTCGAGGTCCTCGTAGGCCTCGTCGTAGCCCGTCTCGACGAGCAGTTCGCCGACCTCTCGGTACATCTTCGTGTCACCCTCGATGTCGTCGAGGGTCTCCAGTGCCGTCTTCGACTCCTGCAGTTGCGTTTCGGCCTGCTGTTTCTGTTGTGCGACCTGCTGTGCGGTCTCCTGAAGGTCCTGGAGCTCCTCGATTTTCTCCTGTGCCTCAGGCGGTAGATTACCCTGCATACACCGACCGTCGGGATGAATACTGAAAAAGCCACGCTTTCGGCTTTCGCGCGTTCAACGACCGGCCTTCATACTCCGTTCGGCGACTTCGACGAGCGTTTCCCACGTGTTCAACCCGGCTCGCAGCGCGACGAGGTCGTCGGCGTCGATGTCGATTTGCAGTCGGCTGCCGTTCCGACTGATGGCGGCGGTCGTGCGGTCGCCCTCGATTTCGCCGATTTCCTGACCGATGCTGTCGGCGATTAGCGCGGCCGCTTCGGGCGTGTCGTAGTCGAAAACCAGTTCCGCCTCGTGCACGGCCGCTTACTGTACGTCGACTTCTTTGATGTCGCGGCTCCGCTCCTTCAGCAGGACGCGGTGGCCACAGTACGGACAGCGGACGCCACCGTACTCGTCGAGTTCGACGTCGCGTTTACAGCGGGAGCACTTGTAACTCATGAGCCTACTCCTCGTCTTCGCCGAGCGCCGCGCGGATGGAGCGGCGGACGGTCTTGCCGGCGGGGGTCTGCGGCTTGTAGGCGCCGCCAGTGAACTTCTCGCCGGTCTCCTCGTTCACCCAGATGCCCGTCCCGACGCGTTTGACGTCGTCACCGTCGACCTGTGAGTTCTCCATCTCGCCTTCGATGTCGGCGACGCGGCGCCGTGCGACGCGCCCGTAGCGGGCGCCGAAGCGGCCGGCGCTCCCGGTCGTACCCTTCTTGGCCATAGTACCATACTCTCCATCCAGCGGACGGATAAGTCTCACGTTTCCCGGTAGCCGGCGACAGCGATTTTGACGCTCGTCTCCGAAACCGAGTATGGGTAAAACCGAGACGGCCGACCGACTCGTGGTGTCGTATCCGGCCGACCTCAGCGAGTGGGGCCGATTTCAGGTCGAGAAGCCGTCGTTCCGCGCGTACCTGCGGAAGACCAACGACCGCGTCGCGTTGGGCGACGTTCTCGAGGAGTTCGTCGGCGTCGGCTGCTGTGGCAGCAACCTCGACGTGCCGCTCCGCATCGAGGCTGTCGAGGGCGGTTCGACGGTCGGCGAGGAAACCACCATCGAATACGAAGTCCGTGAGGCCTGCGACATCGAGGGGGGGCTGGCTCGTCCAGAGCGAGGCCGGACCGAGTTAATCCTTCAGTTCGGCTTCGACGAGGGCGTCGTTGAGGTCGGCCCGAACGTACTCGCCGGTCTCGCGTTCGCTCGCGGTCGTGACGACGCGGTTCTCCTGGACGCTTGAGCCATCGCGGATGAGCAGTCGGACGTTGCCGGTGTCGTCGGCGCGGGTCGCCTTCGCCCGGACGCCGGTCCGCGATCCCGACCCGCCCGCATCGATGGGGCCGGGGATGATTTTCTTGACGTGAGGATGGCCAGCGACGGTGTCGATTACCTTCCGTCCGTCGCGGCCGCCGATGAGCGTCGAGTGGCTGCCGCCGAGTTTCTCCTCGGTGGAGGCTTCGACGACCTCCAGACTCGGTTCGCCGCGCTTGCGCCGGACGGCCTCGATGGGGTCGTCGTCGGCGACGCGATAGAAGGGATAGTGAACTTCGCTTCGAACCGCCCGGACGACTTCGCGGTCACCGGTAGCGTACACCTCTTCGGGACGTTTGCGCCGTATCTCGTCAGCGATGCGACCCGCGTAGTTGCGGAGTTCCGTCGGCGCCCAGCGCTGGTCGTTTTCGGGGCGCGTCGTGACGGTTCGCTGGGAGACGATGTCGTCATCCAACAGCGCGGTGACGGTCGCACGCTCGCGTTCGCAGTCGATGACGACGGTGTCGGCGTTCTCGCTCCGGCAGACCAGACAGTAGTCACCGGGGCGTTCCAGCGGCGTTCCACAGCACCGACACTCCATGTGGGACGGAAGGCAACGAACGCCGATAAGCGGGGCGGTTCGGAACTCGCTCAGGCCCGCGGCAGTTCGACCGTGACGACGGTCCCGCGGGGGTCGTTGTCGGCGATTCGAACCTCGCCGCCGTAGTTCGTCACGAGCGTGTGGACGAGATACAGACCGAGGCCGTCGCCGGCGACGCCGGTCGCCATGTCGTCTTTCTCGGTGAACGACTGCCGAATCTCGTCGGGGATTCCCGGGCCGTCGTCTTCGACCTGCAGGACCGTCGGGTCGCCAGCCTCGACGGTGACGTGGACCGACGGTTCGCCGTCGTGGTGTTCGACGGCGTTGGCGATGAGGTTGTCGAGCACCGACCGGAGGAAGTCGTCGGCCCGGACGGTCGCGGAATCGGCTTCGAGTTCGACCGTCGCGTTCGGGTACGTCTCGCGGGCGTCGGCGACGGCGCGGTCGGCCACGTCGGCGATGTCGACCGGTTTCGCCTCCGGTTCACCGGACAGCGACTGGACGAGCGTCTGGACGTTCTCGACGAGCGTGACGATGCGCTCGCTTTGCCGCTCGATGACCTCGATGTGTTCCGGCGAGACGTCCTCCTCGCGGAGTTCATCGGTGTAACCGTTGATGATGGTCATCCCGTTGAGGACGTGGTGACGCAACAGGTGATTGAGGAACGCCATCCCCTCCCGCTGGGCGCGCTCGCGTTCGGCGAGTTCGGCGTTCTGTTTCGCCCGAGCGCGGTTGACACCGGTGACGACGCCGAAGAGAATGCCGAGGTTCGCACCCAACAACAGCGTCCCCCGGGCGGCCATGAACTCTCCAGCGATGAGGGATTCGGCGCTGGCCCACGCCGCGAGCGCTCCGAGCGCGAGGATGCTTCCGAACATCCACCGAGCGACCGTCCACTCTCGAGTGGGGGCCTTTCGCACCGCATACAGCATGACGCCGACCGCCACCACCGGCAGGCCGACGTTGATGAAGAGCGTCGAGCCGGACTCGAGGACGCTTCCCGGCATCCCGGATGCGAGGACGTGCCACCCCCCGAAGAGCGACAGACACAGCCCGATGGCGACGACGACCCACGACCCATCGATATCACGCACGGGGACGTTCGGTCGGTTGATGGGCTGATTCGACATACCGTTCACATAATTCCCCTCCCACTTGACTCCCTCGCTCGGCCCAACGTTCGTTTCGGACCGCTGGACGAGAATTCGCGCCTCAGGAGAGGTCTTCGGGGTCGGTCTTCAGGAACTCCCGAGCCACCGCCGTCGCGTAGCTCCCCTTCGGTAGCGAGAACCGAAGCGTCAGCGGGTCGGTATCGATGTCCAGCGTCGTCTCGACGCGAATCGCCCGACGAGTGCCCGAGGAATCGAACTCCCCCGGCAGGGAGAAGTCGGCGGGTTCGATGCCGATGTCCTCGAACACCGACCGGGCGATTGCCGCCGGTTCGCCGCTTCCGAGCTCCGTTTCGGTGCCAAGAAGCGGCGCGGTGACGAACGCACGGCCGCGCTCGCAGTGTCGCCGCACCGTCTCGACGCGACCCTCGTCGACGAGTTGCGTCCGACCGGGGTCCGGCAGTCCGTCGTCGTCGGAGAAACACACCACGTCGCCGGCGACCGGGCGTCCGAACGGCAGCCCCCGACGCAGGCGCTCCGAACAGATGCGGTTGAACGCATAGGACTGGGCCGCATTGACGAACATCCGCTGGAGGTTCGTCGGCAGGCGTTCGAGGGCTTCCCGGTAGTCCGCTGGCGCGTCGGCGCCTTCGGCCAGCCGTGCGGCGATGGCGCGTTCGAAGCGGAGTCGCCTCGGAAGTCTGTCCAGCGCCACCTCCCAATCGCGTGTCTCGCCGACGTACTCTCGTGCCTCCTGTGTCGATTCGGGTTCGCGGTCGCCGGCCTCACAGACGTACCGGACCGCGGCGGACTCCCAGTCGCCGCGGACGATGTCGAGGCCGACCCGGTGGGTGATGGGGCGTTTCGACCCGAAGCGCTGTTGGCCGAAGACGTTCGGGACGGCGACCGATTCGGCTTCGCCCTCGCCGTCGGCTGCAAAGGCTCGCAGTTCCGCAGCGATTGCCTCGGCGTTGTCCGGTCGCTCGGCGCCTCGCACGACGAGTTCGAACTCGTTGCCCACGAGGTCCCCGAACAGCACGGGCCGGCCGGCCCGTCCCAGCACCTCGATGTCGACGTCGTCGAACGTCGGCAAGTCATTCCCCTCGGGGCGTTTCACCGAAAACAGTTGGGTCGTGACCGCGTGTTTGTCCTTCGTGCCGGCCCACGACACTCGCTCGCGGCTGATTCCGAGTTCGTTCGACAGCGCCGAGGCGAAGTCGTTGGTGTCCCAGCCCCGAAGCGTCGCCCGGAAGACGAGATGCGGGTACGACCCCGTCTCGGCGTCGAGAGAGTGTACGTCCGCGCCGAAGGCCTCCCGCTCTCGCACGCGGAAATCCTCGGGGCGATCCCGAAGGTGGCCGCCGACGCCGTCGGCCTCGGAGACGTAGTATGCGATGCCGACGGCGGCCTCTATCGGATGGGACTCGCGCATACTCGGGCCTGCGGCCGGGGCGTCAAAGCGTCTTGCTTTCCGCGGCGGCCGAAGAGCGGTCGGCGTCGACCGTCCCGTTGAGCAACTCCGAGGGCGAGAACTCCACGGGGATGCCGAAGCCTGCGTCCTCGGCGCTGAGTTCCGGTGGGCCGAACGGGAGGCTCATGGATTCTGCTGCGTCGTCTTCGAGCAAAAGGGTTCGCGTCGAGTTACTCTTCGGAGAACTCGAAGCCGCCGTCCTCGTCGTCGGGTTCCGCATTGGCGTCGGCGTCCGTCTCCGTCCCGGCGTCGCTGCCGCCGTCGGCGGTCGGAACCGGACCCGACCCGATGACGTCGCGGACGGCCGTCTCGAAGGACTGTCGGGTGTCGAAGTACACCTCGTCGCTCTCTTCGAGTATCTCGCCCAACTCCCGGGGACCGTCGGGCGTCCGGATGGTCGTTTCCCCCTCGCGTCGGTCGACTTCGCTCTTCTCGATGGCGTAGTGTAGCCGGGAGGCGACCCGCGCCAGCGGTGCCCCCTCAACGGCCTCGCCGTCACCGAGCGGAACTGCCGGTTCGGCTTCCTCGGCCTCCTCGTCGCCGTTGTCGCTCATGACAGGGCCTTCGCGGGTTCCCGTCGTAATCCTTACGAAGCGCTCCCGGAAGGGATTCGTTCCCTCGGTGCTGGAGTCCAAGCATGTACCGCTGGGGACACCTCGGCGCGGCCCTGTTGGCGTACGCTCCCGTGGGGGCGACGCTGACGGCACGCGACGACCCCACACTCGCCGCCGTCGGCTTCGCCGTCGCCATCGCCACCGCGACGCTGCCCGACGCCGACGAACGGCTCCCCATCGACCACCGCGGACCGACCCACACGGTCTGGTTTCTCCTCGCGTGTTCGGCAGTCGCCGTCGGCGTCGGCGTCGGCGTCGCTGTCGGTGGCGTCTTCGGCAGCCCGGTCGCCTTCGGTGTCGTCCTCGGAGCCGCGGTCGGCGTCTCGCTTGCCTCGCATCTGCTGGCCGACAGCGTCACCCCGATGGGCATTCGTCCGTTCGCTCCGCTGTCGGGGTGGCACCACAGTTTCGACCTCACGCCGGCGGCGAACCCCCGGGCGAACGTGGCGCTGCTGTCTGCGGGCAGCGCCGTCGCGCTTCTCTCCCAAGCCCTCATCGTCCTGTGAGCGCCCTGCTACCGAGAGCGTCGCCGACCACAACGGCTTAGTATTACCAGAGAATACTACTCAGTTGTATGAGCGAGTTCGGCAAGTTTTCCGACGTGGGAGAGGCAGAGGTAACGCGCGCAATCGGTCAGGAGTGGACCGAGGAGTTCATGGACTTCTCGGATTCGGACGTCATCATCGTCGGGGGCGGCCCCTCCGGGTTGATGGCGGCGAAGGAACTCTCCGAGCGCGGCGTCCAGACGATGGTCGTCGAGAAGAACAACTACCTCGGCGGCGGCTTCTGGCTGGGTGGCTTCCTGATGAACAAAGTCACCGTCCGGGACCCAGCCCAGAACGTCCTCGAGGACCTCGACGTGGACTTCAAGCGCTCTCAGGACAGCGAAGGGTTGTACGTCGCCAACGGCCCCGAGGCGTGTTCGGGACTCATCAAAGCCGCCTGCGACGCGGGCGCGAAGATGCAGAACATGACGGAGTTCACCGACATCGTCATCCGGGAGGACCACCGCGTCGGCGGCATCGTGATGAACTGGACGCCCGTGCATGCCCTGCCGCGGGAAATCACCTGCGTCGACCCCATCGCCGTCGAGGCGGATTTGGTCATCGACGCGACGGGCCACGACGCCGTCGCGGTCTCGAAACTGCAGGAACGTGGCGTCCTCAACGCCCCCGGCATCGAACACGCTGAGGAACACAACACCGGCATGGACAACACGGGCGACGACTCCTACGGCGCCCCCGGCCACGACTCACCCGGCCACGACTCGATGTGGGTCGGCGAGAGCGAAGACGCCGTCGTCGAACACACCGGTCTCGCCCACGACGGCCTCGTCGTCACCGGGATGGCGACGGCGACGACGTACGGCCTCCCGCGGATGGGCCCGACGTTCGGCGCCATGCTGCTCTCCGGCAAACGCGCCGCACAGGTCGCCCTCGACGAACTCGAAGTCGACGCCCCCGAGGTCGAGTTGACGAGTCGGTCGCCGGAACCCGCCGACGACTGACCGACGAATGGTCGACCGCGTTACGCTGTATCGCGCCCCGACGACGGAAGCCGACGCCGACGCCATCGCGGCGTGGCTCGACGAGCGAATCGACGCCGAGGTGACCGTCGACGACCGCCTGCTCGGCGACGTGGCCGGGGAGGAACTGGCCCGCGAGTTCGCGGCCGCGCGAGTGCTGTCGCCGTACGACCGAGAGACGGGCACCGACATGCTCGGCATCGTCCGGTACGAACAGCGCGCCCTCGAACACCCCGAACGCGCCGGCGGCGTCATCTACGACGGACTGGCGATACAGGACGCCCTCCGGAAGCGACTGCCCGACGAGAGCGGTCTCGGCCACCTCCACGTCCCCCTCCTCGATCGCGTCCTCGGGACGTGGGGCGACCACGACGGCCGCTGGCACAAGCGCGTTGCCGTCCTCGGACAGCCGGCCGTGCTGTCGGTACCGGGGCTGTACGAGGCGCCCGCGAAACCCGAGGCCTACTACGAGGCCAAACAGAAACACGCCCTCGTTTCCGGGGACGCACCGCCGCGGGAGGTACTCGAAAACGAGGTCGACGGCGAGTTCCTCGTCGCCGACGACCCTCGGACGACCGACGCGCTGAAGGGGTACGTGCTCGCAGCATCTCACTACCTCGAAACCGGCGAGGCGTTCTGTGCCGACCCCGACTGCCGGCTGTACGACGCTCATCGTCAACCCGCGCTCCTGAACGCTCAACTGGGTTCTCCCGCCTTCTGTGAACTCCACGCCGACCGGTACGGCTGAGTCGTTCGTCGTTCGAACCAAAACCCGCTTTGGCACCGGGTCACTAAATCGACCAATGACCCAGCGCTACGCACCGACGCGCCGGCACTTCCTGAAGGCCGCCGTCGCCGTCGGCGGCACCGCAGGCCTCTCGGCGTGTCTGGATTTCGCCGGCGAGGAGCCGGTTCCGACCGGCGTCGAGGACCCCTCGACGCTGCCGCGTCGCCAACACGCCTGGAACGACGTTTTGGGGACGGACGAACACGGCAACCACGCCCTCCCCAAACACCACATCTTTCTGTACGTGAACCTCGATGCCGAGGGCGAACCGACCGATTCGGACCGCCAGCAGGTCGAAGACGCGCTTTCGGTGCTCGACCGCGCCTACGAGCGCTCGCCCGCGGGGCTGATTTTCTCCGTCGGCTACTCGCCGTCGTACTTCGAGCGCTACGGGGCCGTCCCCGAGGGCGTCGACCTTCCCCAACCGCGGGCGCTGTCGGACTTCGAACAGCCCGAATTCGACACCCAAGACCTCCACATCCACCTCGCCTCCGACCGCGCCGACGTGGTGATGGAGGCCGACGAGGCGCTGTTCGGCGACCGCGAGACGGCAAACGGCGTCGACGCCGTGTCGTTCCCGGGAACCGTCGACTCCCGGCGGACGGGCTTTATTGCCCCCGGCATGCCTGCCGAGAAACAGGACGAAGTTGACGGGATTCCCGAGGGGACGCAGGTGCCGGAGGCGTCGAAACTGTTCATGGGGTTCAACGCCGGCTTCACCGGCAATCAGGCCTCCGAGGCGTTCATCACCATCGACGACGGTCCCTTCGAGGGTGGCACGACGAAACACGTCTCCCGGCTCCACCAGCGACTCGACCGCTGGTACGGCGACAACGACCATGACAGCATGGTGAAGAAACTGTTCGGAACTCACCAAATCGGCGACGTCGAGGGCGTCGGCAACAACGTCGGCGACCACAGCGGCGTCGTCGCCGAGAACCTCGAAGCGCTCGTCGAGCAGGCGCGGGAACACGGTGCCGTCGGCCACGCCCAGAAGATGGCCCGCGCCAACCGCGACGAGGAAGGCAACGTCCTGACGCTCCGGCGTCACGTCGAATCGACCGACGACGGCGTCGCCAGCCTCCACTTCCCCAGTCTTCAAGAGGGCATCTCGACGTTCGAGTCCGTCCGTGAGGCGATGAACGGCGCGGACATCACCAAGGAGACGCCGGCGATTCGCCAGCGCGTCAACAACGGCATCCTCCGGTACATCTTCGTGAAGCGTCGCGGGAACTTCCTCGTCCCGCCGCGGGAGTTGCGAGCGCTGCCGACGCCGGACGGGAAGGCGCTGTAACGTCTACAGCGCCGTCTCCAGTCCCATCGCGTTCCGTATTCTGACGCCGACGACGGCGCCGACTGCTCCAATAGCGGCGTGAATCGGCACCACCAGCAGGGCGACCAATACCGTCTGCACCCCGAGGAACAGAATCGAGAAGTCACCGCCGAGAACCGTCTGAACCGCCCCGACGATGACGAACCCGAGAAAGGCCACAATCCCGCCGTAGGCACCCGCCCGGGCACCCGACCCGACGTGGCCGGACTCACGGGAGCACAGTCCGGCGACGACACCGCCCGGCAGCGCCGCGAACAACACGGCCGCGACGAGGTCTCGCCCGAGGAGGAAACTGCCGAGAACCACCCCGACCACCGCGAGCGCCGTCGTGAACCCACCCACCAGGACCCGTCGCTCCATACCGACCAGTCGGCCGATTGGGGGAAAACGATGCCGACTCGACGCGCTAGCGGACTCGTCCCGACAGCAGTCCGACGAACCCGGCCGCGAACGTCTCGTAGCGGCGGTCCTCGGTGCGTGCGGCAAGCGCCGTCCGAGAGGCCTCGACGCGGCGTGATAGCGGCGCGTCGAACCGGGCGAACGGCGCACGGAGTACCTCCCTCGGCGTCGACCCCGGAGCGCCCGCCGCGACGAACGCTCTGAAAAGAGGGTTCAGCGGCCGGCCGAGGGGTTCCTCGGTCGCCGTCGCGTCCATCAACGCGACCCGGCCGCCCGACCCGACGAGGTCACACCAGTCGTCGATGACGGCGGCCGGGTCCTCGAAGAGTCCACAGACGAAGGTCCCGAGAACGCCATCCGAGTCTGAAAGCGGCGGGCGGGTCGCGTCGCCGCGGACGACCGAGGCGTTGTCTAGCTCCACAACGCGTTCGCGAGCGCGGTCCAACAGCGGTCCGGTGATGTCGACGCCAACGACGGTTCCCTCCGGGCCGACCTGCTCCGAGAGATACGGGAGGTTCACACCGGTTCCACAGCCCATCTCGACGACGAAATCGCCGCGGTCGGCGACGTGGGCGGCCGCGGCACGCCGCCAGCGGGCGACGCCGGGGGCAGTCGCGACCCGGTCGTACAGCGCCGCCCAGCGGCCGTAGAACTCGGCGACGCCCATCAGGCGAGGTCCCGGACCATTCCGACGACGACGCCGGCGTCGGCACCGAGGAGGTAGACGACGGGTTCGATACCGAAGCCGCCGGTCTGATACAGCACGTCGGGTTGGGGGTTGGATTCCAGCGCCTCGACGATAGCCGACTCGACGTCTGCTTCGGCGTCGAATGCGACCGTCTCGTAGCCCGCAGCGTCGAGTTTCGCGACGACGTCCTCGTCGTAGCGGACGTTCAGCGCCGCACGGGCGTCGCTGCCGGCCGCTCTGGCCGCAAGCAGGACCGACGCCACGTGTTCGGAGACGCCGAACTCCGGGTCGCCGGGAACCGTCGCCTGTCCCTTGATGTCGAGGATTCGGCCGGGGATGGCGGCCACGTCGTCGATGCCGTCGGCCTCCGGGAGCGCCTCGACGAGGTTCGACCCGACCGCCGGGATGAGCGCGGCGAACCCGCTCGTGTTCTCCAGCGTTCGGACGCCCCGTCGGACCGACGAGAGTACCCGCTCGGTCGTCCGCAGGTCGCCTTCGGGGTCGTGGATGTCGAGGGGCCCCTCGTGTTCCGAAAGCGGTGGGAACGCCGCCTCATGGAGGTTCGCCAGCAAGTCGCCGCGTTCGAGCTTTCGAATCAGGATTTCGGCCTCGACGAGTGCCTGCACGCGGCTCATGTCGCCGGTTTCGAGGCCGTCGGCCAGCCGTTCGACCGTCTCTCGGACCCGCTCGTCGTCGGCGACGGCGTCGCTGATGTCCACGTCGCCGTGGGCGTACTTCGAGACGGCGCTTTGGCTGATGCCGAGCAGTTCCGCGACTTCGCTTTGGGTGAGGCCGCGCTCGCGGAGTTCCCCCGCCAGCATCGAGCGGAACGTCGGGAGGAAATCCTCGACGACGACCTCTTCGATGAACTTCATCGCTTCTGGTCGCCCCCGAACTCCTCGTCGGATTGGATTCGGGAGGCCTGCGGTCCTTTCTGTCCCTGATACTTCGACCCGCGTTCGGCGCCGTAGGGGCGTTCGGCCGGGTTCTTCAGTTCGGTGAACGTCAACTGCGAGATGCGCATCTCCGGCGTGAGCGCGACGGGTGCGGTGCCGAGATTCGACAACTCCAGCGTGATTTGGCCCTCGTAGCCGGGGTCACAGAGGCCGGCCGTGGCGTGCACCACGACCGCCAGACGGCCGAGCGACGACCGGCCCTCGACGTGGGCGATGAGGTCCGGCGGAATCTCGACGCGCTCCTTGGTCGTCCCGAGGACGAAATCGCCGGGGTGGAGGATGAAATCATCGCCCTCCTCGACGTAGGTCTCGTCGACGTACTCGTCGACCTCCTGTTCGCTGTTCGGGTGGATACACGGGATGTTGGTACGCCGGAATTCGAGGAATTCGCGGCCGAGACGGAGGTCGATACTGGCGGGCTGAATCTGCAGTTCGGGGTCGTCGAGGGGTTGGACGACCAACTCGCCGTCGGTGAGGCGGCGACGGATGTCGCCGTCGGAAAGTATCATGCCCGGAGACGGGAGCCTCAGGGGCTTAAAGGTCAACGATGCTGGCTAGCCGAACAAGACCATGAGAAGCGAGAGGCCGACGGCGACGCCTGCCGCGAGCGTCGCGCGGTCGCTCGGCAGGTCGTAGGCGCCGAGCAGTCCCTCACGCCAGACGTAGCCCTTCCATAGCGTTACGCCAATCCAGACGAGCAACACGAGCGGGTCCTCGCCGCTTGCCGCCGCCTCCAGTTGCCGCTGGGCAGTCTCGGGGTCCGAAAACGACACCGACGCGAACAACATGTAGGCCCGCACGAAGCCGATGATAGTCGCGGGAATCTCGAGAAGCGCCGCGAGGCCGACCACCCCGAAGGTTCCGCTGTAGGTCGCCTCGGTGGCGTCCCCACGGACGAGGAGGTAGACGACGCCCGCGAGGATGGCCCAACTGACGAGCATGACGAATGGAAGGACGACGAGAACCGTCCCGAACACCCGCCGGAACGCGCGCCGTCCCTCGGGCGGGAGGTCGACGACCGCGAGTTGCATCACCGCCCACAGGCCACCAGCGGTGATGACTGCCACCAACACGATGGCGCCGAGGGCGGGAAACGTGAGCGATTCCGGGCGGCGCGATTCGAAGAACTCTCTGGGGGACACGAGCAAGTCCCGGAGGGCATAGAGAGCCATCGGAGTCGGGTTTCCGACGAACGAACATAAAATCAGCCACCGCCACGCTCGCCAACCACCCGGTTTTTGTCCCTCTCCGCCCGAGCGACAGTATGAAACAGGCCATCGTCGCCCGCACCGACCTCGGGATGGGCAAGGGGAAACTCGCCGCACAGGTCGCCCACGCCTCGCTGAAAGCCTACGAGTCCGCGGGACCGGACGCCCGACGGGAGTGGAAATCCGGCGGCCAGAAGAAAGTCGTCCTGAAGGGGTCTGGCGAATCGCAACTGCAGGAACTCGCCGAGGCCGCCCGCCGGGAGGGCTTGCCCTACGCGCTGATTCGTGACGCCGGCCACACCCAACTGGAACCGGGGACGCTGACGGCGCTCGCGGTCGGTCCCGGTTCGGAGAACATCGTCGACAAGGTGACCGGCGACCTCTCGCTGTACTAGAACCCCCGCGTGTACTGCCGCGGAACCGGCGCGTCGTAGCCCAGTTTCTCGGCGGCGTGGACCGCGAAGTAGGGGTCTTTGAGATGTTCACGCCCGACGACGGCGAGGTCGGCACGGCCGTTGCGGATGAGGGCGTCGGCGCCCTCCGGCGTGGTGATTTTCCCGACGGCACCGACCGGGACGCCGCCTTCGGCGACACGTTCGGCGTAGGGTACCTGATAATGCGCGCCGGTGTCGGGGACCTGCTGGTCGGGGTGGATGCCGCCCGCGCTCACGTCGATGAGGTCGACGCCGAGACGTTCGAGGTCCCGCGCCAGTCGTGCGGAATCGCCGACGCTCCAGGAACCGCGGTCCGGCAGCCAGTCGGTCGCCGAGATGCGGACGAAGACGGGCATCCCCTCCGGGACGGTGTTCCGGACGGCGGTGACGACTTCCCGCAGCAGTCGGGTTCGGTCCTCGAAGTCCCCGCCGTAGGCGTCATCGCGGGTGTTCGTCACCGGCGAGAGGAACTCGTGGAGCAGGTAACCGTGGGCGGCGTGGACTTCGACGATGTCGAAGCCGGCTTCGACAGAGCGGGCGGCGGCGTCGGCGAAGGCGTCGACGATGCGAGCGATGCCGTCGGTGTCGAGGCGCTCGGTCGCAAGCGGTTCGTCGTCGGCGTAGGGCCAGGGGTCGGCAGTCGGACCGACCGGCGTCCACCCGCGGTCGCCGTGGACGGGGCCGTGGCCGTCGCTCGGGCGGTTCGTGGATGCCTTCCGGCCGGCGTGGGCCAACTGGATGGCGGAGACGGCGCCCTGTGATTCGATGAACTCCGTCACCGGTTTCAGCGCCTCGGCGTGGTTGTCCGACCAGATGCCGAGGTCCTTCGGCGAGATGCGGCCCCGTGGCGTGACGGCCGTCGCCTCGCTCATCACGATGCCTGCGCCGCCGGAGGCGCGACTGCCGAGGTGGACGAGATGCCAGTCGGTCGCCAGTCCATCCTCCTCCTCACAGGAGTACTGACACATCGGCGACACCATCACCCGATTGCGAGCCGTCACGTCGCGGCTCTCGAAGGGAGTAAACAGGTTCATAGACGGCGTTCGTGGCCGCGCGAAAAGACGCTTTGCGTAGCGGTACGAACGGTTGGGAGTCCCATCAATCACCGAGTATGCGCTGCAAGACGCCCCGCTCTTTCAGCGCCATGTAGAGGTACGCACACGGGAAGGCGAGAAAGACCACCGACAGCAGGACGACGAACAGCACCGGGCCGGCCAGGAGGTCGCTCATGGTCGGGTGACGGGTACGGCGGGTATTCAGTCCGTCGCTCCGCCGCCGAACGCCGAGAGGTCCGCCTGGATGCCGGCGGCCATCGTCGACTTCCGGCGGAGGTCCGTAAGCGAGACGGGGAGTTGGGGAACGAGGTGGCGGACCGCGCTGTGGAACGTCTCGGCGACGGCCGGTTCGGAATCGAATGCGTTGCGAACCGATTCGCGAATCTGCCAGACGCCGACCGGTGCCCAGTACTCGTTTGTGGCGTGGCGGACGACGAACACCTTCGCCTGTCGGTCGCGTTCGGCCAACTCCTCGAGGACACCCAGTCGGGACGCGTAGTACGCTCCCGACGTTTCGTCGACGTAGTCGGTGCGGCCCTCGTAGCCCTCGCGGTCGGCGGCCATGTACAGTTGGCCCTCGGGGTCGGGGTTCCAGATGGAGCCCGGTGCCTTCAGTTCGAGCAACTCGAACTCCCACTCGCCGGGGGTGGCGATAATCCAGTAGTCGTTGCCGACGTAGCTATTGTGCCAGACGAGCGTTTCGTCGATGCTGGAGGCGTTGCGGATGGTGCCGCGGAGGTACTTCCCGACGGTATCGTCGACGGCCGTAATCGACCACCGCGTCGGGACGAGGCGCCTGTTTTCGCCTTGGCCGAGCGCGCCGACCGATAGCACGTTGTTGATGTCGTAGACGTCGAAGCCGCGCCGGTAGAGGTAGGTCATCGCGCCCTCCGCCCGCCAGTCGTCGTCCGAGAGCGTCTTCTCGACGGCACGGGGGACGTGGGGGTTCTCCGTCAGCGTCGCCGAATCCGCCGACGCTCGCGGGCCGCGTGGCGCGGCGATGTCCTCCAGCGAGCCGTCGAGGTCGAACCCCGGCGACTCGTCGAGGCCCAACTCCACGTCGACCGGGCGGTCGGCGATGGCGACTTCGCGTTGGGTGCCGACGAAGCCGTCCCACACGTCGGTCACGTCGACGTTCGAGCGCCGCGTGGAGTTGAGCAGGCCCGTCCGCTTCTGGAAGACGTCCTCGATTGAGTACCCCTGTCGGTACCACTCGCCGGTGGTGACGTAGGATTCGGCGTCGGACTCGTCGCCGACGGGCGCGAGAAGTCCGGCCGAAACGCGGGGGTACGACGACCGGCCGACGAAGACGGAGGGCGCGGTCGACCCGACCATCGTATCGCCCGACAGCGTCTCGTCGAAGCGCGTCCGGGCGTCGTCGAGGTGGTCGGTGATGGCGTAGGACTTCTCCTCGGCGAGTTTCCGCAACTCGACGGACTCCTCGCGGTCGAGTCCGTCCACGTACTCGTCGAGGCGCATACTCGGCGTTGGGTCGGCGAGGGTAAAGACCGTTCGGGGCTTAACTGTGAATCCCCATCGCCTCGATTTGCTCCTGATACCGGTTCCGGATGGTGACTTCGGTCACCTGCGCCACGTCGGCGACCTCCCGTTGGGTCTTCTTTTCGTTGCACAGCAGCGAGGCGGCGTAGATGGCCGCCGCCGCATAGCCCGTCGGGGATTTCCCCGACAGCAGACCCTTTTCGGCGGTCGTCTCGATGATATCGTGGGCCTTGTTCTGGACCTCCTCGCTCAGCTCCAACTCCGAGCAGAACCGGGGAACGTACTTCTTGGGGTCGACGGGTTCCATCTCGAGGCCGAGTTCCTGGGAGATATAGCGGTAGGTGCGGCCGATTTCCTTGCGCTCGACGCGGGAAACCTCGCTGATTTCTTCGAGCGACCGTGGAATGCCCTCCTTGCGGCAGGCGGCGTACAGCGCGGCCGTCGAGACGCCTTCGATGGAGCGGCCGCGGATGAGGTCGTCGTCGAGGGCGCGCCGATAGATGACCGAAGCGACCTCCCGGACGGAACGGGGGACGCCCAACGCCGACGCCATGCGGTCGATTTCCGACAGCGCGAACTGGAGGTTTCGCTCGCCGGCGTCTTTGGTCCGAATCCGCTCCTGCCACTTCCGGAGGCGATGCATCTGGGAGCGCTTCTTCGAGGAAATCGAGCGCCCGTAGGCGTCTTTGTCCTTCCAGTCGATGGTGGTCGTCAGCCCCTTGTCGTGCATCGTCTGAGTTGTCGGCGCGCCGACCCGGGACTTCTCTTGTCGCTCGGAGTGGTTGAACGCCCGCCACTCCGGGCCGGGGTCGATGTGGTCTTCCTCGACGACGAGCCCACAGTCGTCACAGACCATCTCACCCCTGTCGGCGTCTTTGACGATGTTGTCCGAGGAACACTCCGGGCACACCGTCCCCGTTTCGGTGTCGGTCGTCTCCCCCTCACGCTCGCTGCCGCGTTCCCGTTGACGCGTGGGCCGTGTCATCGCATTTTTATAGTCAAACGAGCTTCCCACTTAAACTCTCGCCAAAACCTTGGAATATCGAACACGAATCCGAGACCGCCCCGCCGCAGTCCGTTGGTTCCGTTCTCGGTGGCGTCCGAATATCGGAAGGGATAAATTCCGAGTCGGGTTGGGTCCAACGGATGCCGGTCATCGACTGCGACCCCGCAACTGCCCGCGAGCGCCTCGAATCCGCGGGCGTCCGGGTCGAGGCGGGAAACACCGACCACGAACTGTGGCGGGCCAGCCACGGCGGCGCGACCGCCGTCGCCTACGACGAAAAGGTCGTCGTCCAGGGCAACGAATCCGCCCGGTTGGTCGGACTCATCGAGGGCGGTGGGGGACGCGCACACGTGTACTTCGACGGCGCCAGTCGCGGCAATCCGGGGCCCGCCGCCGCCGGCTGGGTCATCGTCACCAGCGACGGTATCGCCACCGAGGGCAGCGAGCGAATGGGGAAGATGACCAACAATCAGGCCGAATACGGGGCGTTGATTCGTGCCCTGGAGGTCGCCGCCGACTTCGGGTTCGACGAGGTCGTCGTCCGGGGCGACTCCCAACTCATCGTCAAACAGGTCCGTGGGGAGTGGGACACGAACGACCCGACGCTTCGCGAAAAACGCGTCCGCGTTCGGGAGTTGTTGGAGCGCTTCGAGGAGTGGTCCATCGACCACGTTCCGCGGGAGATAAACAGTCGCGCCGACGAACTAGCAAACGAGGCACTCGATGGCTGACAGCGACGCGGACACCGACACCGAGGAACCGACGACGGAACTACCCGAGGGCGTCGTCGACCGCGCCGAGCGACTGACGCGACTGCTGCGGAGTGCGGTCGACCCCGCCGAACGGGAGGCCTACCGGAGCGACCGCCGGGCGTTGCTCGCCGAGTACGGCTACACCGCTCGCGTCCGCGAGGACGACGACGGCGAGACGCTCGTCTGTCATCCCGAGGAGTGGACCGAAGACGGGGTGATTCAAATCGACCGCATCGACGACACCGACCGCGCCGTCGAAATCACCCTCTCGGGGACCGGCGACGGCGGCGACTACGATGCCGTCGACGCCCACAACCGGGCGGTCGCCGAGGCGGTCCGGGACGAACACGGCGACGTCCACGGCGAAACCGCCGAGGCGTTCGCCGATTTCATGAGCAACCATTACGCCAAGCGAATCGAGGCCGCAACCGAGGGCGAACGCGAGGAGTTCCGGACGGAGTACTTCCCGCGGAACGCGTGGCCGAGCGACGAACAGAGAAAGCGTCTCAAGCAGTCGCTCGAAGTGATTTTCGACGTGGCCCGCTCGCGGTGAAAAGTCGACGTTTTTCCTACTCGAACTGTGCGATGAGGTCGCGGACGCGGTCTGCGCGGTCGCCGTCGGTGACGGTCTTCGAGAACGTCCACGCGAGCTGGTCGAAGACGGCGTCGAGGCCCTCGTCGGTGAGGGCGTACTCGTTGGTTCGTTTGTCCAGTTCGCTCTTCTCGACGAGTCCCATCTCGACGAGGTCATCGAGGTTGGGGTACAGTCGGCCGTGGTTCACTTCGCTGCCGTAGTACGTCTCCAGTTCCCGCTTGATAGCGAGCCCGTAGCGGGGCTCCTCGGCGAGAATCGTGAGGATGTTCTGCTGGAAGGCGGTCAGGTCGGGGGCCACGCCTGGGTCGGTCGTGGCTGTTTGGGCCTCTGACATATCTACGGGTACATTGTCAACCCACTTAACAGTTATCAAACATCTTTGAGAGCCGTGTATACCTCACTTTTTAAATATAACCGGCCGACTTCGAGTCAACGAGACTGACAGTCTCTGACTGGCCGGCCGCTGCAGCGAGGCTCCACGGACGCGTGTCGAAAGCTCTTTGCGGGGCAGGTGAGGAGCCACGGGTATGGCAAACCTGTGGGAAGACCTCGAAACGGGACCGAACGCACCCGAGGAGATATACGCCGTCGTGGAGTGTCTGAAGGGCGAGCGCAACAAATACGAGTACGACAAGGACATCCCCGGCGTCGTGTTGGACCGGGTGCTGCACTCGAACGTCCACTACCCCTCCGACTACGGGTTCATTCCGCAGTCGTACTACGACGACGAGGACCCCTTCGACGTGCTCGTGTTGGTCGAAGACCAGACGTTCCCGGGCTGTGTCATCGAGGCTCGCCCCGTCGCCCTCATGAAGATGGACGACGACGGCGAACAGGACGACAAGGTCATCGCTGTCCCCAGCGAGGACCCCCGATACGACCACATCGAGGACCTCGAGGACATCCCCCAACAGCAACTCGACGAGATTGACGAGTTCTTCGCGACGTACAAGAACCTCGAAGAGGGCAAGGAAGTCGAGACGCTGGGCTGGGAGGACAAGCAAGCGGCCTACGACGCCATCGAGCACGCTCAAGACCTCTACGAAGAGCACTTCGGCTAAGGCGTCTGCACATCGTTTTTCGCGTAGCGCGTCCGTTAGCCGTCGGCTCGCGCCAGGGAGTCGACACCTGTGAACTCGAACCGCGCACCGCCATCGGACCCCTCGACGACGCGGACGTTCCATCCGTGTTCGTTGGCGATTTGCTTGACGATGGAGAGCCCGTAGCCCGACCCACCGTCGCGTGTCGTGTACCCGTACTCGAACACCGTCTCCCGGTCGGCCGCCGGGATTCCGGGGCCGTCGTCTTCGACGTAGAAGCCGTCCGGGAGCGGACCGACCCGAACGGTCACCCCCGGGCCACCGTGGGTCACGGCGTTTCGGAACAGATTGTCCAGGAGTTCCCGGACCCGACTCTCGTTTGCCTCGATTCGGCCGATATCCTCGACACGGAGGTCGGCATCCTCGGCGGCCGTGAGGCTCCACTCCGCCCGGACGGCGTCGTCGAGTCGGAACGGCTCGGCCTCGTCGACGAAGCCGCCTTCTCGCGAGTATTCTAGAATGTCGTCGATGAGGGCATCGATGCGGTCCAGCGCCTCCAGGGCCTGTTCGAGTTCGGGGGCGTCGGACTCCTCGTGGGCCAACTCCGTGTACCCGCGGGCGACCGAAAGCGGACTCCTGATGTCGTGAGAGAGCACGTCGGCGAACTCGTCGAGCCGTTCGTTCTGCTCTCTGAGCGACTCCTCGCGGCTGCGTCGTTCGCTTATGTCCCGGACGATGCCCGTGAAGTACCGCTCGCCGTCGTGTTCGTGTTCATGGAGGCTAATCAGCGTCGGCACCTCGTGGCCGTCCTTGTGGAGTGCCGGCAGCTCGATGCCGTTCCAGTCGATGTTCTCCTCGCCGCTCTCGATGTAGGACTGCAGCGCGGCGGCGTGGACCGGGCGAAGCCGCTCGGGGATGAGTTGCATCTTCGAGTTGCCGACGAGTTCCTCCGGCGTATAGCCGAGAATCCGCTCGATAGCCGGGTTTACATACACGATGCGGCTGTCGGTGTCGATAGTCAACATCCCCTCGGAGGCATTCTCAACGAGCGTTCGATAGAACGCTTCCGAGCCAATCGAGTCGTCGGGAGGATTCACCGTCTCCGGGCTACGTACTCGATGTGATAGAACCTGTCGTTTCCGCGTGGCTGCATGTAACAGGGGCCACACATATCCCGCCCGCTCGAAACCCATCGGAGATTCGTAATGTGCATGCACGGACGCATAAAATGTGATTCAGTAATTCGGCTCTATCAGGGTCCAGTACCTCGGTTTACACCCACTTTATTCCTACCGTGCATACGCCAAATCGGAGCGATACGGTATGCTTATGGAATGATACTTGTGCGTTCGAACGATAGTTTCGAGTATGAGCGCCGAACCCCGTGAACCGATGGGCATCCGTCACATGACGGTCGTACCGGAGAACTTCGAGCCGCCCGCCGAGGACGGCGACCGCGACGACGACGAATAGCGGGAGCGATTCTTGCCGCTTTTCGGGAGCGCCGCCGCTTTTGCCCGTCGAAACGAAAGTTCTTGTAGGCGCCTGCCCCAGACGCCTCTATGGGACTGTTCGACCGGCTTCGCGGTGGCGAGGGTCCGCGAGTCGCTTTCTTCGGTATCGACGGCGTGCCGTACAGTCTAATCGCCGACAACGAGGAGACGTTTCCGAACCTCACGGCGATGGCAAACGAGGGCGCCGGCGGCGCAATCGACTCCATCGTCCCACCGGAGTCCAGCGCCTGCTGGCCCGCGTTGACCACCGGCGTCAACCCGGGGGAAACCGGCGTCTACGGCTTCCAAGACCGCGAGGTCGGGAGTTACGACACCTACGTCCCCATGGGTCGGGACGTTCAGGCCACGCGGCTGTGGTCCCGTGTCACTGACGCCGGCCGCGAGGCGACGGTGATGAACGTGCCCGTGACGTTCCCGCCGGACCGGGACGCCCAGCGGATGGTCAGCGGCTTCCTCTCGCCCGGCGTCGAGAAGGCCGCCTACCCCGACGAACTCCGTGAGACGCTCGAAGGGCTGGACTACAAAATCGACGTGAACGCCAAACTCGGCCACGACGAGGACAAATCCGAGTTCGTCGAGGATGCCCACGAGACGCTCGACGCCCGCTTCGAGGCGTTCAAACACTACATCCAGCAGGACGACTGGAACCTCTTTTTCGGCGTCTTCATGACCACCGACCGGGTGAACCACTTCCTGTTCAAACACTACGCCGAGGACGGCGAGTACAAAGAGGAGTTCCTCGAGTTCTACGAGAAAGTCGACCGCTATCTCGGCGAACTGCGTGACATGCTCAGCGACGGAACGACGATGGTCGTCGCCTCCGACCACGGATTCACCAAACTCGACCACGAAGTCAAGTGCAACGTCTGGCTGGAGGAGAACGGCTGGCTCTCCTACGAAGACGACGACCACGACAGCCTCGACGACATCGCCGACGACACGAAGGCGTACTCGCTCATCCCCGGTCGCTTCTACATCAACCTCGAGGGGCGGGAGCCCCGCGGGAGCGTCCCCAAAGAGTATTACGAGGAAGTCCGCGCCGAGCTGAAAGCGGAGCTCGAAGCCCTCGAAGGCCCGAACGGCCGGAAGGTCGCAGACCGCGTCGTCACCAAGGAGAAAGCCTTCCGCGGCGACCACGCCGACATCGCGCCGGACCTCGTAGTCATCCCGAACCACGGCTTCGACCTCAAGTCCGGCTTCCGAAGCGGCGATAAGGTGTTCGACATCGGCCCCCGAAACGGCATGCACAGTTTCGACAACGCCTGTCTGTTCGTCGACGACGACGGCGCGACGATTCAGGATGCCGACCTCTACGACATCGCGCCGACGATTCTCGAACTGCTCGACATGGACGTCGACCGCAGCGAGTTCGACGGCGCGAGTTTGGTGTAAGGCGGTACCGACCACATCGGTTTTCTATCGGCCACCGAAAGCAGCGGTCAATGAACCAACGACTACGACGGTCGAAACAGGTCACTCGGGCCATCGTCCGCGAGATTCGGGCGGAGAACATCACGTTCATGGCTGGCTCGATTGCCTACCACGCCTTCGTCTCCCTGTTGCCGTTCCTGTTGTTGGTGCTGTTCGTCCTCTCACAGGTCGGCGGACCCGAACTCGCCCAGCGGTTCATCGAGGCAATAGCGGAGAACATCACGCCGACGGGGAGCACCGCATCGGGGGACTTCGCGACGCTGCTCGTCGATGCGGCGACCAACGCGACACGGAATCACGGACTGTCGCTTCTGAGCCTCGCCATCCTCGTGTGGGGGACGCTCCGCATCTTTCGCGGCCTCGACCAGGCGTTCTCCGACATTTACGAGTCCCACGCCGCAAACACGTTCCTCGACCAGGTTCTCGACGCCGTCGTCGTCTTCGTCGCCATCGGGACCGCGCTGTTTCTCGTCACCGCCGCCGAACAGCTGGTGGGGACGCCTTCCGTCGGCGTCCTCGACGCCGTCGTCCGACCAGTCGTCTCCGCGCTCACGCTTGCCATTGCCTTCTATCCGATGTACTACGTCTTTCCCGACGAGGATGTCAGTCTCCGTGAGGTCGTCCCGGGAAGTCTTATCGCCGGCACCGGCTGGACCGCGCTCAGGTACGGGTTCGGGTTGTACACCAGCCTCTCGAGCACCAGCGAGTACGGCCTCGTCGGCGTCATCATCCTGCTCATTACGTGGCTGTACTTCGGCGGATTGGTGTTGCTTCTCGGTGCCGCAGTCAACGCCGTCCTCGCCGGCCGGTCGGAGGATGTCGACAACATCGCGTGGGGACAACCCATCGACGCCGACCCGACACACGACGACGCCGCCTTCGTCACTCCGCTCCGGGAGCTGGAAACCGTCGCCTTCGACGGCGATGTTCGAATCGTCGTCGACGGCGCCGACGTGACGGTTCCGGCGCCGAACGACGCGACCGTGACCGTCCGGACCGTTGACCGCCCGTGGCTGTTGGGCGGCGACAAAGAAACAGCCGAGGTGTATCTGCGGTGGGATAACAGCGACTGACACTCACGCCCACCTGAAAACGAGGTCGAATACACCCACACGGTAGCGACGATGAAGTGACACTCATCCAACTATTCTATACATAGAGATATATACACAGTGGTTGTACTTGCGTTGATATACACGGATTATACTCCTACAAAGACGGTTCGGTGGGGTGTGATTTCATGTTAGGCCTATGATAGTAATACAGCAACCCCACAGAAACAGTTCTCCCGACTGCAGACCGATTCGTTCTGGCGGTGTCACCCAGGTCCGACACCGTACGGCGCACGCAAATCCGCGGAGCGAAGCTCCCCGACCCCTCGACAGCGGCAGATTCCTGTCTGAGCAATCGAGGCTCCGATGACCGACGACGAGTCAATCAGTCGACGGCGTATCCTCCAAGTGGTCACTGCGGGTGGTGCGGCCTCGATAGCCGGGTGTTCCTGGGGCGGCCCTTCGGGCAACCCGTGTGACCTGTCGGTCACCAAGGAGAGCGTCGGCGACTCCGTCTCGTACGGCGGCGCTACGGAGTTCGAGATTACAGTCTGCAACGACGGCGACGGTACGTGTGAGGACGCCGTGACCGTTACGGACGACCTGCCGAACGGCGTGACGTTCGCCGCGCATACGGGGACCGACTGGAGCGCCACCGAAAGCGGCGGGGTCGTGACCTTCGAGCACCCCAACGCGGCCGGCCTGGGTTCCGGTGAGTGTCTGCCGACACTGACCATGGCGGTCGATGTCGGCTCGCAGGACGAGGTCGGCGACGCAATCCGCAACTGTGTCACCGTCGAACAGGGCGATGCGGACCTGGCCTACAAGACCGACTGTGCCACCATCCCGGTTACGGGAACCGGCGAGGGTGCGTGTGACCTCTCGATAACGAAAGAACACATCGGAGACTTGGCCACGCCCGGTAGTACGAGCGAGTTCGAAATCACCGTCTGTAACGAAGGGCGCCAGCGCTGTCGGGGCCCGATTCCGGTCGTCGACGCGCTGCCGAACGGCGTGACGTTCCTCAACAACAGCGGCAGCGGCTGGTCGCTCTCCGTGAGCGGTGGCGTCGTCACCGCCGAACACCAGAACAGCGGCGGATTGGCGCCCGGCGACTGTCTCCCGATGCTCACCCTCGAGGTCGAAGTCGGCTCGATAGACGAGACCGGCGACGCGATCCGCAACTGTGCGAGTCTCGACTACCGTGATGCCGACTCGACCAACAACCGTAGCTGCATCAGCGTCCCGGTCGATACCGAAACCGTCGGGGGCGTCTGTGACCTCTCGATACGGAAAGGACACGACGGTGAGGCGGTCGCACCCGGCAGCACGACCGAGTTCGAAATCACCGTCTGTAACGTCGGCGACGAACTCTGCCGGGGCGAGGTTCCGGTCGTCGACGCGCTGCCGAACGGCGTGACGTTCCTCGCCAGCACTGGCAGCGGCTGGTCGGTTACCGAGACGGGCGGTGTCGTCACGGCCACCCACCAGAACAGCGGCGGGCTGGCGCCCGGCGACTGTCTCCCCACGCTCACTCTGGAAGTGGAGTTCGGCTCGATAGACGAGGTCGGCGACGCGGTCCGCAACTGTGCGAGCATCAAATCCGACGATGCCGACTCGACCAACAACCAGAGCTGCGTCAGCGTCCCGGTCGATACCGAAGCCGTCGAGGGTAAGTGCGATTTGACTATCGAGAAGACCCACGATGGGACCCACGTCGAGCCGGGCGACACCACCGAGTTCGACATTACCGTCTGCAACAGGGGTGACGGACGCTGTCGCGGCGGAGTCACGGTCGTCGACGCGCTGCCGAACGGCGTGACGTTCCTCAACAACAGCGGCAGCGGCTGGTCGCTCTCCGTGAGCGGTGGCGTCGTCACCGCCGAACACCAGAACAGCGGCGGGCTGGCGCCCGGCGACTGCCTCCCCACGCTCACCCTCGAGGTCGAAATCGGCTCGATAGACGAGACCGGCGATGCGATTCGCAACTGTGCGAGCATCGAAACCGACGACGCGAACGCCAGGAACAACCGTAGCTGCGTCAGCGTCCCGGTCAGACCCCCACAGAGCTCCTGTGACGGTCTCAACATCGAGAAAACGACCGGTGGCCAGTTCAAGTACGGCCAGCAGTCGACCTACGAAATCGACGTGTGTATGCTTCAAGAGCAAACCTGCGACGGCCAGATTACCGTCACCGACGACCTGCCGGACGGTATCTCGTTCGTCTCGGCGTCCGGAAGCGGCTGGAGCGCCTCGGCAAGCGGTGGAACGGTCACCGCCACGCACCCGAACAGTGGCGGACTCGGCGCGGGCCAGTGTCTCCCGACGCTCGTGTTGACCGTCGAGGTCGTGCCGGCCAACCAGTTCCCCGGTGGCTCCGACGGCGTCCAGAACTGTGCCCGACTATCCGCCGATGGTACCTTCGTGGACGAGGACTGCGTCTCCCACGTAATCACCAACTAGGCGGCAGCTCTACCCACCGTAGAGTAGACGTCCCGACGCGACCGGACGACCGTCACGGGAACTCGGTTCTCCTTCGCCGGTCACTGCGCTGAACGAACTCACTTTTTACGACCCATTCGAGGTTGGGTCGGATCGACGTTCGTCCACCGTGAGTTCCCCGGAGAGCGACTGTGCGGACGGCGGAGCCAGCGTAATGCCTTCCTCGTCGAAGCGACGCTTCACGAGTCGCCGGAAGTCGGAGCGAACCGTCGGAACGTCGCTTTTCATCGGGTCCTCGACCCAAAATTCGGCTTGTACGGTGACTTCGTTCTTGCCCAAGTCGACGATGCGCGCGTTCGGCGCCGGGTCGTCGTGGATCGGGTCGTGGTCGCTGGCGATTTGCTGGAGTTCCATCAGGGCCCGTTCGGTGTCCTCGTCGTAGGCGACGTACACCTCCTCGGTGATTCGGAACCGGTCACGCCCGTAGGGGCGAGTAATCGAATTGTTCGTCAGCTCCGTGTTCGGAACGGAGATGGATTCGTTGTTCGGCGTTCGGACCCGAGTGACGCGAAAGTCGACCGCCTCGATAGTGCCCTCGCCACCCGGCCACTCTATCCAGTCACCGACGTTGAAGTCCGGGTCAGCGACCAGGAACATCCCGCTGATGAGCGACCCGAACACCTGCTGGCCGGCGATACCGAGAGCGAACGTGAGGGCTGCGATGATGACCGCCGACTCCGAGAGTACCCGCCCGTAGCCGGCCGCGATGATGCCCGTCAGCGTCGCGAATCCGATTATGATTACTCGAAGGTACGTCTCCGTCGCCGTCTCGATAGTGGGGTTGTTGCGATTGCGCGATTTGACGACCCGGATTACGACCGGGACGAGAGCGACCCGGCCGAGAAAATAGACGACCACGAAACCGACGACGAACCAGAACAGTTCCGCCAGGACCTGATTGTAGGCCGAGAAGATGTCGGTCACCCATCTCGGGGCGGTGAGTTGGCTAATCATGCCGCATGGTTGCTTCGTGTGAACAAAAACCCCAACCGCCGGCCGCGGACAAATCGGATGTCTCTCTATTTGCTAGGAGCCCCCTCGTTAGCGCCGCTCTCGAACCCACTCCTCGAGGGTGAACTCGTCGTAGGGAGTGCGGTCGACGACGGTCCACTCGTCGGTATCCCACTCCGGGAAGTACGCGTCGCCGTCGTAGTCGCCTGGAATCCGACTGAGTATCATCCGGTCGACGACCGGTTGGAATAGGGCGTAGATGCCCGCCCCGCCGATGACGTAGGCTCGGTCGTCCCCGAGTGATTCGACCGTTTCGATTGCATCGTCGACGCCCGACGCGTGGTGTGCCGACTCGATGCCGTAGTCGGACGCCGACCTGCTCAACACGACCTGCACCCGCCCCGGAAGGTCATCGCGCATCGAGTCGAACGTTCGCCGGCCGAGGATGACTGGCCAGTCCGCGATTCGGTTTCGGTACTGTCGTTTGTCGGCCGGGACGCTCGGCCACGGTAACTCGCCGTTCCGGCCGATGACGCCGTTGTCCGCGACCGCCGCGACTGAGATGAGTTCCATGTGTTCGCCTTCGTTTGGCTCCGTTGAAAACCCTCTTATGACATATACCTCGTCGTGAGACGGTCGTCCGGCAGAGTGACCGACAGAACCCATTTATCGGCGGAGGACCTACTAATAGCGAATGGAAGATTCCGCTTCGCAGACCCACTCAGGTATCTAGTCTACCGCCAGATAACGACGCCTGTCCGTCGAATTCGTCGGCTGGACTCCCGACGAGGGGACGATTTCGGACCTGTTCGAGTCGCCCACTGAACGGCTACAGCTGGAGTTCGGTTGCCGATTCGTTTTCGAATCGTCGTCAACGGCGCCAATGTGACGGTAGCGGCACCGAACGCCCTGACTGTGATTGTCCGAGCCATCGACAGTCCGTGGCTGTTGGGTAGCAACAAAGAGACCGCCGAGGTGTCCCGTCGGTGGGGCGACACCGAGCGGTGAGGGCCGGACGGTTCACTGCCACCCTGATTCCGATTCCTCCCGCAGTAGGCCCTCACTCACGGAAATTTTCTCATTATTTAAATACCGCCACTCCATACCGTGAGAGAACTGCGTATGAAAAGAACATTTCAGGGGGGTCTTCGGGGGGCATCGACGGTGACGGGGACGATTCTGATGGTCGCTGTCGTCGTCATTCTCTCATCCGTCGTCGGTGCGTTCGTCTTCGGTCTCGGTCCCTCGCCATCACCGCCGGCGCCACAGGCATCGATATCACACGCGATTCTTGACGACGCTGGCCCCGACGACGACGATATCATCGCCGTCACGCTCGAATCCGGAACCGCCATCGAGACGGAGAACCTCTACGTCATCGGGTCGAAGAAACTCGACATCGGCGGCGCACCTGACAGTTCCAAGCCCGCAAACGACGACCACGCCAGCGAACGGGAGAAGTTCACGGAAGCCGCAAGCGGCGATCCACAGGTCGGCATCGGCGAGACGTGGGACTCCGGTGAGACGGTGTATCTCGACCCGGAAGGACACAGTGCCGACGGTGTCACGGTCAAGATTTACTGGACCACTCGCCCCGTCGAGGGGTACAACCCCGGTACTGTCGAGGGCGAAGACTCCTACAAAATCGCCGAGTTCACGGTCTGAGGCGGGGGCGTGACCACGGGGATCTAAATCCGAACGCGGTCACGCTGGAGGGTTCCAACCGTAGATGACGAGGTAGCGAGGCGAAAGCCCACTCCTTCAGGGGTGGGTGTAAGCGACAACATAGCTCAGCAGTCCACGCGCTACGGCCCGTCTGGATGTTCCACCGCTTCCAACCCCGCTTCGATAATCTCCTGATAGGCTTCTTCGAGGCTCTTGTCCTGCTGTTCGGCGTAGTCTTTTACGCGCCCGTTAAGCGTGTGCGAAATATCGATGTTCGGTCGCATTGTTTGTGTCCAAAAGACATTTAGACATAGAGCTATAAATGTCTGTTGTCGTGAGGCGAACCAACACGTTCGCGGTACGTCCGCTCTCCGCGCAGGACAAGCAGCTGCTCCGAGAGTTGTTGGACGCCTCCGCCAGCCTCTGGAACGAGCTCACCTACGAACGTCGCCAGCAGTTCTTCGAGGGCGAATCGGTGTGGGATACTGCCGACTACCGCAAGCAGTACGTCGGCGTCCTCGGCTCTGCCACCGCCCAACAACTCATCCGCAAGAACAGCGAAGCGTGGCGGTCGTTCTTCGCTGCCCGAGAGGACGGCGAGGACACCGCCCCGCCCGGCTATTGGGGCAACGAGGATGAGGGGCGGGAGTTGCGGACGTATATCCGCAACGACCAGTACACCCTCGAAACCGGCGAGCGGTCGCGAGTGGAAATCCCGGTCGGCCAAGACCTCAAAGACGAGTACGGCCTTGGCTATCACGACCGGCTGCGCCTCGAAGTCGCTGGCGACCCAAAGTGGGAGGGCGAACAGGGCCGGTTGGAACTGTCCTACGACGAGGTCGACGACACGTTCAGGGCCTTTCAGCCCGTCACCGTGCCTGATTCTCGACGGGATTCACCAGTAGCCGAGGAATCGGCTGCCTTGGACGTGGGCGCGAACAACCTCGTCGCCTGTACCACCACAACCGGCCAACAGTACTGCTACGAGGGTCGCGACCTGTTCGCCCGCTTCCGCGAAACCACCGAGGAGATTGCCCGCTTGCAGTCGAAACTCGGCGATGGCCGGTACAGTAGCCACCGGATTCGACGCCTCTATCGAACGCGGACACGACGGCGCGACCACGCACAGGAGGCGCTCGTGCGGGACCTGATGGGACGACTGTACGACGAGGGGGTTGCCACTGTGTACGTAGGCGACCTCACCGATGTGCTGTCGACACACTGGTCGGCAGAGGTGAACGAGAAGACGCACCAGTTCTGGGCGTATCGCTCGTTCATCGACCGTCTGGCGATGACCGCCGAGGAATACGGCATCACGGTCGAAGTCCGGTCGGAAGCATACACGACAGCGGAATGCCCGGCGTGTGGCGAACGCGACGATACAGAGCGGGCGGGCGACGTGTTTCGCTGTCCGTGTGGCTACGAAGGCCACGCCGACCTCGACGCTTCGCGGACGTTCCTCGAAGGACAGGTTGGCAAACCTGAGGTCGGGTCGATGGCACGGCCCGTGCGCCTCACGTGGGACGACCATACTTGGTCGGAGATACCACACTCTCCCGTGAGGGCAAGTCCCAACGAGGAGCGCACAAACCGGAGTACCGACGACGGGAAACTTACCTCCGTGGGGACGGCATAGCCAACACCCCCACTGGAGGAATCCCACGGCTTCAGCTGTGGGAGGATGTCAAGTACGAAAACGGCGAGCACGCCCGCGGGGACTACGACCTCACCGTTCTCACGTCGAATCGAGTCGATAACGGGCAGTATCACGCCGAGACGGGGTCGCCGCGAGCGACATACGCCATCGGCACCGCGACCGTTGCCTACACATATCAGACAGGTGATGTAAAACACACCGCAACCGTGGTCGTCTCACCGGACGAGTAAGCATCTCTGTACCCCGATTTTCGCTCACTGCCACCGTTCGCTGTATAGGGCCATCAGGATACGGATACGTTTCATATAGGCATCATCAGTTTGCGCGAACCGACCCTACAGAAGCGTAGCGAACGAGATATTCCGAGGAATGAACCCCGATTATCGGGCTCGGGTCGACGCCGCGGAAAGTGAGACGCGGACTCAGAGGACCAACAGCGACGCCAGCAACCCGAGCACGAGCATCGCAACGGCGACCGAGTACAGCCACAGGAGAGCGCGTTGGAGAATCATCGACACGCTCCGAGACCGCCAGCCATCTCAGGCAACTCGGAGGGTTTCGACATCAGTCACCTCGAACCGCGCGCCGTCGGCGTCGCCGTCGGTCGCCCGGACGGTCCAGCCGTGGGCCTCGACGACCTGTTTCACGATGGCGAGACCGAACCCGGTGCCGTCGGCGTTAGTCGTGTACCCCGACTCGAACAGTCGGGTGGGGTCGGTCGATTCGAACCCCGGACCGTCGTCTTCGACGTAGAAGCTCTCGGAGCAACGGCCTACGTCCACGGTAACGTCGTCTCCGCCGTGTTCCACGGCATTGCGGAACAGATTGGCGAAAACGTCCTGCAGTCGGTCGGCATCCGCGTCGACGATGGCGGCATCGAGGTCGTCGTCGACGCGCAGCGTTGCTTCGGCCGTCGCAACGCTATCCCACGCTTCGGCGACGACCGCCGGCACCGAGACGACAGTTGGGTCGCTGATGACCTCGCCCATTTGCGCGAGTGCGAGGAGGTCGTCTATCATACAGCGCATCCGGTCGTGGGCTGATTCGACCCGCTCGAAGGCGACCGGTTCGCCGGAGGCCTCGGCTTCATCCAGCCACCCGTTGGCGATGCCGAGCGGGTTCCGCAGTTCGTGGGCCAACATGGACGCGAACTCGTCCAATCGGTTGACCTGCCGTTCGAGGTCGCGCTTGTAGGCGAGTTCGTCGGTGATGTCCCGCAGAATCACGATGTGTTCTGCGCAGGTGTCGGCGGTGATGCCGTCGTCGAGCGTACCGCTGAGACGACACTCGGCGTGGCGCGTCCCGTCCGCCGACTGGTAGGAGATGGTTCGTCGGTCGTCGTCGTCGGAAAGAGCGGTCATCGCGTCGACCGCGGCGTCGTCGAACGCCTCGAAGTCGTCGAGTCGTCGGCCGTTGGCCGCCTCCCGCGAAATGCCGAGGGATTCCCTGAAGGCCACGTTGGAGTCGGTGACCGTGCCGTCGGCGGTGACGACCAACGCCGGGTCCGGCCCGGTCTCGAACAGCGTTCGAAACCGGTCTTCGCGTTCGGCGACCGCTCGGGAGAGTCGCTGTCGGTCCAACAGCCCGTGAATCCGGGCCTGAAGCACCTCCTTCTGGGTCGGCATCGAGACGACATCGTCGACCCGTTCGTGAACGTCCGGAACGGTGCTGGTCGTCTCGGGGACGAACAACAACACGGGCTGAAACGACCGCCGGGGGTCGCTCTTGTAGTCGGCGAGCCACTCCTCGTGTCTCGCGTATGAGGCGCCGTCGAGAATCAGGAGGTCGATGTTCTCGGCCGTCTTCGTCGGCGAAACGCTGTCGAGTCGAAGCGTTGCGACGTCGTAGGTCCGTGCGAGCCACTTGCTCAGAAGCGCTCGATTTCTCTCGTCGGTCATGACGATGCCGATTCGCGGGGTGTGCTCGTCCGACCGCGGTTCAGTCGTCTCGCCGGTAGCCGCTCGCGTACTCACGCCACTCTCGCCGGGAGCCCCGCCCACCCGACTGGATTCCGTTTCGCTCATCTGTCCGTACGTGAACGGAAGCATGCTCGGCGGATACCATTAGTTACTAAATTGATGCCATCACTCCGAACGTGGGGCTTTGAATATAGGTAGTGGCGTCGAAGGGGTCCGAGGAAGCACTACTGTGTTGCGGTCAGTGTACAGAGAGCGTCAGCTACGGGGTGTAACCGTCCAAAGAATCGAGATTGTTGTCCGTCGCTTACAGCGACGGGTGTGCCTTATTACTGCCGAACGACGTTCGCTGCGCGAGGCCCCTTGGGCGAGGACTCGATGTCGAACTCGACCTCAGTACCTTCCGTGAGGTCTTCGCCGCCGACATCCTCCATGTGGAAGAACACGTCTTCGTCGTCGTCGAGGTCGCCGTCGTCAGTCGAGATGAAACCGTAGCCGCCTGTGTCGTTGAAGAAGTCAACCTTACCGTTTGCCATTACAAACAAACGGAGGGTTCAGTGACGGATAACCCTTCCGAGAGTCGAGGTACCACGACCCTTCACCGACGTTCGTCCGTGTCGTGAACCGCAGTTTCACTCCACAGTCCGGTCCTCGTAGAGCAATTCCAGCAGGTTTCGCTGGCTTGCTCGGAGGTGGTCGCTGAACGTTGGTTGTGAGATGCCGATGGACTCGGCGATTTCGCCCCCCGTCCGCCGTCGGGGCTTCTCGAAGTACCCGCTGAAGTACGCCGTTTCGAGGATTTCTCGCTGGCGGTCGGTGAGGCGGTCCTCGACGGTCGTCAGGAACGTCTGCCGGGGGCGGACGCTCCGTTCGTGGTCGCGTCGACCACGCAACTCGACGTCGCCGAACTCCGAGGCTAGCATCTCGATGAACTGCCTGACGTCGGCGTCGCCCGGCAGTTCGACGACGAGTCGCCCGCCTCCCTGAGAGAGCGTAAACGTCTGGGGGACGGCACCGTGGTCGATGAGCCAGAACACGACGTTGTCATCAGCGACGACACACTCGACGGTACACGCGTTCTCGCGTCGACCGAGCAGTTGGACGCTGTGGACTGTTCGGGTTCGCTCGACGAAGGTCTCGACGGCGTCCGGCGAGACGCCCTCGAACGTCGAGATGATCCGGTAGGTGTCCTCCTCCGCGGGAATGGTCGCCTCGAGTTCGAAGGTACGGCCCGACTCGGCTTCGAGGAACTCGACGAGCGGGTACTCCGAGTCCTCCCACTCGATTTCCAACTCCAGTTCGACGACGGAGTCGCTGACAAGCGCCCGTTTGCTCTCGATTGCGTTGATGGCGTGGGCGACGAGGTCGCTCAACTCCTCGAGAACCGCCCGCTCGAGGTCGTCGAACACCCCAGACTCCGTCGCATAGATGTTGAGAACGCCGTAGAGGCTATCGCGATACGCCAATGGTAGCGAGATGCCCGCCCGATAGCCGCGTTCGAGTGCGGCCTCACGCCACGGTTCGAACGGCGGATCGGTGAGGATGTCGTTCACTACCTGTGACTCTCGGGTCCGAACCGCTCGGCCCGCCGGCCCCCACCCCGTCGCGCTGTCGTCAGCCGTAATCGTAACCGCATCGAGATAGTTCCGTTCGTCGCCGGCGGACGCCCGCGGGTGGACCGCCCCCGTCGACGGTTCGTGCTCACCGACCCACGCCAACATGTAGAGGTCGGTGTCGACGAGCTCCCGACAGAGGGCCGCCTCGATTTCCGCCCGCGTCGACGCTCCCACCACCGCCTCGGCGACGTTTCGGACGACGCCGTTTATCCGTTCGAGTCGACCGAGGCGCTCGTTTTGCTCCGCCAGCAGCGTCTCACGCTGGCTGAGAAGCGACTCCCGCTCGATGCGGTCGAACATCGCTCGTAGGTTCTCGGTGATGATTTCGATAAAATCGCGGTTCCCACTGTCTGCCCCGACGACGAGGACGCCGTGGCGACCCAGCGGTTCGAGATACGCCTGCTCGACGGGCGCCGACCCCTCTAGTATCCCATCTCCGGGGTCGTCGACGACTTTCGGGTCCCCGGCGAGGAACACCTCCCACGCGAGGCCCCCCTCTCTGGCGAGGAGCGCCGCTTCGTCGACGTACGTTTGAGCGCCGTCCGTTTGCGAAACCGGCCGTAGCTCCCCGGTATCATCGTCGAGGAGCAGAGCCGTAACTATCGGGAGGTCCAGTTCCGCTTCGGCCGCACCGACGAGGCTCTCAGTAATCGATGCCTTCGTCTCACCGTCAATCCACTCCGCGAGGAGTTCGTTGAGCCGTTCGAGGCGTTGCTCTTGGGTCCGCAGCGCCGTCACGTCGACGGCGACGGCCTGCCCGATTCGTTCACCGCGAAAGCGGCCCGGTGCCGTAGCGATGCGGACGCGCCGAATCTCCCCGTCGTCACGAACGAGTCGCATGTACGTCGGGCCGGTGGCGATTTCCTCTCTGACGATTTCGGCGAGTTCGGATTCGGCGACCGCTTGGTCCTCGGGGTGGATAAAATCGAATATCGACCGGCCGATGAGTTCCGACCGACTCGAAAGCCCGAGCAATTCGACGACGGCGTCGTTGCCCCAGAGCGTAGTGCCATTCTCGTCGAAGATGTTTATCGGCGTCGGCGATGTCTGGATGAGGTTCCGATACCGGCCGGTCTCCTCGTCGATGGAGTCACGCTCGGCCAGACACGCCTCCAGACGACTGACGAGTACCGCCGGCGATTGGTCGCTCCCGACGTAGCCGCTTGCGCCTTCGGCGAGGGCCTTGCCGGCGATTCGCTCCGAGCCACCCTCCGGAGACAGCACCACCGGGATGGTAGCGAACCGCTCTCGAATCGACCGGATGAGTTCGATTCCGGTCGATTCTGGGAGTTCGTGCGCAGTAACGACTGCATCGACCGACCCCTCCGCGAGAGCGTCGAGACACGCCGCGGCGGTGTCGGCGGAATCGACATCGAACCCCGCCTCCGAAAGCGCCGCCCGCGTGGACGAACGCTCGTCTCCGGGCCCGTCGACGAAGACGAGGTGACGTGACCCCGTTGTAGTATTCGTCACAAATATTCCTTCTAGATGGATAGTGTAGATGCGCTTATATTTATTGTGGCCCCGACTTTGTGAAACGACGTTCCACGTGGGTCCGTGGTACAGGAGAGTTCAAACGACGAGAAAAGCCAGCCCGCTCAGGACGACGACGCCGAGTACGATTGACACGAGCATGCCCAACCTGTAGGAACCGAGAACCCACGCCAACACGGCCTTGACGAAGGTGTTTGCGATAGCCGCGATGACGATTCCCGTCGTGGCGACCTCCGTCGAGACTGTCCCTTCGGCTGCGAGTTGACTCAACGTAATCGTCATCGCATCAACATCGGCGAGCCCGGAGAAAAACGCCGTCGCGTACACGCCCGATGCCCCGAACCACTCGTTGGCGTATTCGGAGACGAGCAACACGACCGCGAAGATGGCCCCGAAGAGCAGAGCAGGCCGCAGTCGAAACGGGTTCTTGAGTTCCTCCGGTTCGACCGTCTCGTCGGATGCGGTCCGCCAGTACAACACCCCGGCGGCGACAGCGCCGACGATAGTCATCGCCCCCAACGGCAGTGCAACGCTCGGAAGCAAGTCGGGGTTGACCACCGCGATTTCGATGAGTGCTCTGGGGAACATTACGATGGAGGCGGTGACGACCGCGAAGGCACAGACGTGATACAGCGTCGCGTTCTGGGTCGTCTTCTCCGCCATCGAGACCGTCGTTGCAGTCGACGAGACGAATCCTCCGACGATTCCCGTGAGGGCGATCCCTCGCTCGGGACCGAGCGTTTGTCCGAGTACGTACGCCACGAACCCGAGCCCAGTGACGAAGACGACCATCAACCAGATGAATCTCGGATTGAGGCCATAGAGAGCGTCGAGCGACCGGTCGGGGAGTGCCGGCAACACGACGAGGACGACGAGGATGAACTTCGCCGACGCCCGCCGTTCGCTTTCTTTGATTTGACCGGCGAATTCGTGTATCGGGTCTTTCACCGAAAGCAGTACCGTGACGGCGCCGCCGACGATGATAGCGATGAGCGCACCGCGGTCGGAATGCATCACCATTGCACCGAGAACGGCCGTCAGGAGGGCCGCCACGAGCGTCGTCAAGCCGATATCGCCTTCATACCAGATTTTCCCGACGTACGCGACGGCGAGTGGCACGACGAGTATCCCGAGTGCGACGGACAGCACCGCCGGGAAGAAGGCCTGAACGAGCGCCCCGTAGAGTGCGATCAGCGGGAACGTCCGACTCCCGGCGAAGGACCCACCCGACTCGCTTTGTTCCCGTTCCAGACCGATGAGCGCCCCGAGGCCACCCGCGAGGAGAAGATGTAATACGAGTTCGCTGAGCGGCGCCGTTGTTGGGTCGACCATTACGTAGAGAATCTCATTCATACCTTTTCGGGGGAGCACGAATCAGTTTCGGAACGCTCGTCGATGCGTAAAACCGCCCTTGGGGAATCTGCTCGTCCAGCTACCGACACGTCGGGGGTACCGCAACTACTATATTAGAATATGCTTATATTAGCACTTACTACTATGAGTCGAGATGAGACCGACCCTATCTCACGGGCCGAGCAGTCCGAGGGAACAGCCGGGACTGCCTGCTGTGCTGAAGTACCCGAGATCGAGGAGGACACAGTCGTCGCTGACGTGCAGTTGCTGTCGGCGCTAGGCAACGACACCCGGTACGAACTGGTTCGTCGCATCCGCGCTGCCGAGAGCGACGTCTGCGTCTGCGACCTCGAAGCCGCGGTCGGCCTCAGTCAGAGCGCGGTCAGTCAGGCCCTCTCACGCCTCTACTCGGCGGGGCTGGTGACTCGCCGGAAGGAGGGGTCCTGGCGATACTACGGCCTGACCGACGACGCCGAACAACTCGTCGAGACGCTTGACGCACTCAGGACCGACGATGAGTGAGACACCATCCTCCGAGGACGCCTCGCCCGACCGCGACGCCGACGCACAGCGCCGCCTCGTCCGGGAACGGTACGCCGACATCGCCATCGACGACGGTGAGAGTTCCTGCTGTTCTGACACGGCAGGCAGCGCGGACGCCTGCTGTGACGATTCGATGGGGACGGACAGCGAACGACTCGGATACGCCGCCGACGATATCGAGGCGGTCGCCGAGGGTGCGGACCTCGGCCTCGGGTGCGGGAATCCCAAGGCCATCGCCGACCTCGAGGCGGGCGAGACGGTTCTCGATTTGGGTTCGGGGGCCGGTTTCGACTGCTTCCTCGCCGCACGTGAAGTCGGTGACGAAGGCCACGTCATCGGCGTCGACATGACACCCGAGATGGTCGGAAAAGCTCGAGCGAACGTCGCGAAAAACGACGCGACGAACGTGGAGTTCCGACTCGGCGAAATCGAACACCTCCCCGTAGCCGACCGAAGCGTCGACGTCGTCATCTCGAACTGCGTCGTCAACCTCTCGCCGGCCAAAGCGCAGGTGTTCAGGGAGGCGTTCCGCGTGCTGGTCCCCGGTGGACGGCTGGCCATCTCCGACGTAGTACTGACCGCGTCGCTTCCCGACGCCGTCCGGGAGGACCCGGACTCACTGGCGGCCTGTGTCGCCGGTGCGTCGCCCATCGAGGCAATCGAGCGGCTGCTCGATGACGCCGGATTCGTCGACGTTCGCGTCGCGCCGAAAGACGACAGCGCCGAGTTCATCAGTGAGTGGGACGACGAGCGCGACCTGAGCGAGTACGTCGTCTCGGCGACCATCGAGGCTCGAAAACCAACGGCAGAACGGGCCTGACGGTTACGTCCGCTATCGGCACAGAAAGAGGAGTCGAGACCCTCGATAGATTCGGTGAGTCCGCTCGTGGAATACTCAAAAACGCCGCCGATGTTGTCCTCCTTGCATCTCTGTGAATCAACGCATCTTAACACATAGTATAACTCCCGTGGCGATTCCTACGCTATGACATCCTCCCCCCCGTGAACGACGGGGTTTCCTCCGTGGGCGTCTCAGCCGATCTACGAGTCCCCGGAGGCAACATTCCCGTTTTGGAGGACGGTACTCGGGTCTGCGCGCTGTTCTTTGGGACGGTGAGAGTGTGGTGACTCCGACCAGGTGTGGTCGTCCCACTCGAACCGCACGGGCCGTGCCATCGGCCTGACTGCCTTCTGTGTGTGCCGCTTCAGGAACGTTTCTGATGCTGTAAGGTCGGCGTGGCCCTCGAACCCACAGGGACAGGTAAGCGTGTCCTGATGCCGTGTGGTTCTGTCTGTCGAACCACAGTGCGGGCACTGTTGGCTGGTCCACGCTTCCGACCGAACCTCGACCGAGATACCGTATTCCTCGGCGGTGCAAGCGAAGCGTTTGGTGAATTTTTTGAACGCCCAAAAGTTGTGGGTCTTCGCGTTGGTTTCGACCGACCCGTGTGTTTCGAGTACGTCGGTCAGGCAACCGATATACACCGTGTCCACGCCCCCGGTGTACAGCCGTTCCAGCAGGTCACGACACAATGCCTCTTGTGCGTGGTCACGGCGACGGGTTCGCTTCCGGTATAGCCGTCGGATACGCTCGCTACTGAATCGGCCTTCCCGTAGCTTGGACTGCAATCGGGCAATCTCCCGCGTCGTATCGCGAAATCGCTGGAACAACTCGCGGCCCTCGTACAGATATTGCTCGCCGGTCGTGGTGGTACAGGCGACGAGATTGTTCGCACCAATGTCCAGAGCGGCCGTTTCCTCGGCCAGTGGAGTATCCCGTGTATCGTCAGACACAGTCACGGGTTGGGAAGCTCGGAAGATGCTATCAGTCTCATCGTACCACAGATCCAACCGGCCCTGTTTCTCGTAATCGGGCCAATTCGGGTCGCCAGTGATTTCCAGCCGGAGACGCCCAGTATGGTCGTATCGGTCTTTCAACTTGCTCCCGATTAGTACCTCAAGCCGGGATCGCTCGCCCCATTCGACGGTGTACGACGTGTTGCGAATGACGGTCTTAAGTTGGCGTCCATCGTCCTCGTTGCCACGGAAGCCCGGTGGTTCCGGGTGGTCCGTGACCGACGTATTCGACTCGTCGTGATACTGATCTTTCAGCCGGAAGAACCCACGCCACGCTTCGCTGTTCTTCCGTATCACTTGTTGGGCGGTGGATGCACCGAGAACGCCTTTGTACCGGCCTTCGAGTTGGCCTGTATCGGCGGTCCACACGTCGCCCTCGAAGCCCGCTTCGTCGTTGTACCGCATGAGACGCTGGTAATTGACTTCGTTCCAGAGAGCGGCGGAAGCGTCCAACAAGTCCCGTAGCAGTTGCTCTCCGGTACCGGTGAGCGGTCGCACGGTGAACGTGTTGGTACGCTTCATCCGTTTTTTCATCCGTCGGCTTCGGGTTTGAACGTCAGCCATCCGTAGTGAAAGTAAAGAGCTCCGGCTCGTTGGAGACCTAGGATTAGCAGTACCGTGGTGGTGTGTTAACCGAGTGTACGAGGTTCACATCCGCCGTGAACGGCGGGACTCTCTCGCTGTTGAAAGGTAGTGCGCTGGGGAGACCGCATCGGTAAGCCGAGACGAGCAGAGACGGCGTTTCGTGAACTATCTGTACGCCTTATGCGAGTCGAATGCCTCCGGTACCCCGTGATTGTGATGGCACAAGAAACACAACAGGAAACACAGGGCCTCGGACAGCCCAGAGCGGTACGAGACGGTTCGTCGTGGCAACACGGCGTGGGAGCGGGATTGATCGGCGGACTCGTGATGGGTGTGCTGTTTTCGGTGCTGATGACACCCGTCATCGAGAACGCGATTCCGGCGCTCATTGGGCTGTCCGGTGGAATCGCTGGCTGGGTCGTCCACATGTCGATTAGTGCGGTGTTCGGTATCGTCTTCGTCGCGGCGTCGACGCAACCTCGGCTGGCAGCCGTCGGGGAGTCGCTGGGCGGCGTCGTCAGTCTCGGCCTCGCCTACGGCGTTCTCCTCTGGGTGGTCGCCGCGGGCGTTGTCATGCCGCTGTGGCTGTCGGCCGTTGGCTTCCCCAGTCCGCCACCGCTGCCGAACCTCGGACTGATGGGACTGTTCGCACACCTCGTGTTCGGGGTAGTTCTCGGCATGAGCTTCCACTACCTGCGCTGAATCCTCGTGGCCCCACCTCGCTGCGAGGGCGAACACGTCATCTTTTTCGAGCGGCTCGAATTCAAGCGGCTTGAACAGCGCGACTGTTCCGGTTCCGTGACATTCAGAACGGGCAGTCAATGGTCAACCGCTATTCGAACGCGAGCAGTCGATTCCCCCACGCGGCGTACAGCGTGTCGTCGACGACCGACACGCTAACCCCGTCGAGGTCGCGTTCGAGTACCCACCGTACGTCGCCGGAGTCCGTCGAGATGGCGAGGAGGCCATCCTCCAGCGTTCCCGCGTACAGCGTCTCGTCGTCGATTGCCAGCCCGTCGAAGAACCCGTCAGTGTAGCGTTCGTTCACGGCGCCACGGAACTCTTCCCAGTCTTCTTCGCCGTCTTCGATGGACAGCGAACGGGCGTAGCCGTCACCGTCGACGCCGTATATGTACTCGCCGTCGGTCGCCAAATCCCGGAACGACTTGTTGACCGACCACGCGACCTCTCCGTCGCGGTCGGCGGCGTACAGCGCCTCGTCGACCGCGACGAACACCGCACACGGCGTCACGAGCAGCGTCGCCGGGTTCCTGTCCTCGCGGTCGTGGAGGTTGCGGGTCCACAGCTGTTCGCCTTCGTCGGTGTCTATCGCCACGAGTTCCGCGTCGTTTGTCGCGAGATACGCCCGACCGTCGGTCCACCCGAGCGAGGAATCCAGCCACGCGTCGACAGTCACGTCCCACTCGACCTCGCCATCGGAGAGTAGCGCGACGACCGTGTCGTCGCTGTCGGCCCGCGTCGAGGCGACCAACACGCCGTCCGGAATCGGGAGTACGTCGTCGACGCCACCGTCGGGTTCGTGCGTCCACCGTGCCGACTCGCCACCGGATTCGACGGCGTGGAGTGTACTCCGGTCGGCCACCAACACCGCCTCGTCGGTGGTCGCGACCGACTGCGGCGTCCCCGCTATTGCGTACTCCCACAGGCGGTCGCCTGTCGCGGCGTCGTACGCCTGCAGATACTGCTTGTCCGGTTTCGGAACGGAGGTTCCGACGGCGACGTTCCGGCCAACGTAGATGCGTCCGTCGGCGACGATAGGTCGAGTGAAGCGAACCTCGCCGCGCTCCGGTGGCGTCGCCGTCACCGACCACTCCGCGCTCGGTTTCTCTGTCGGCCCGTCGCCGTCGGGTGCGTAGTTCGTCCGCCCGACCGAGCGCTCCGACAGCGGCCACCCCGCATCGGGGAGCGGTCCGGTACCACAGACGAGTTCCGGGGCCACCTCGTCGGTCGGCGTCGCCGTCGGGTCGGGCGTCTCAGTTCCGTCGGGTGTCTCCGTAGGCGTCCCGTCCGGCGGTGGGTCACCGAGTCCTGAACACCCACCGAGTGCCGTCATCGAGAGCGCACCGAGTTCGAGGAGTCGTCGTCTGGAAGGCGGCATGCCTCTCCGTTCGACGGTTCGGGTGTTAACGATTTTCGAGGGTGAAACGTGAGTTTGAGTCACGAGGCGAGAGGGATTGTTGGGGCGGTGAGGCCACCGCCCAATTCTGCCGCAGTACGGTGTGAACGATTTGCCTGCTTCGTTTTCGGCGTTGCTCCGGTGAGGACGACCCGGGTTTCAATATTGCCGCTGAACAGAGAGTAAATACGGAGGACAATGACGGAAAACCACTCGGTTACGGACATTTTTCGGCTTCTTGCTGACGACACTCGAGTCGACATCCTTCGCGCTGTCGCAGTTGCCCAGTATGAACTCGATGAAGTTGGGTCAGGATCTACTGAACTCGCGTTTTCTGAAATCTATGACTACGTGGAGGTCGAGAATACGTCGAAGCTGTCGTACCACTTGGGCGAGCTGACAGGGACGTACCTACGGAAAAGCGACGACGGGTACTCGCTTACGCACGCTGGCGAACGCATCGTCCGGTTCATCTTATCCGGAAATTACCAGCAACCGGATTCCTTCGGCCCCAAACCGGTTGAGGGTGTGTGCGTCTTCTGTGGAGAAGAGGCGCTTGAAGCATTTCTCTCACACCAGTTTTTCCGTATCGACTGTTCGGCGTGTGAGAAACCAGTTACGGGGCAGCCGATAACTCCTGCCCAAGTGAAGACCCACGACGATGATGCACTGATTCGGAGCGTCAAACGACAAAGTGTGGAGGTCGCCAAGCAACTTCGAATCGGGATATGCCCAGAATGTGGGGCTCACCTCTCCGCCGGCATAATCGAAGTGCCAGGGAATCCGTTGCCCGACGCTGACTCGTTTCTCGTGACGAGTGCGTGTGAGGAGTGTCTTCGGGAGTACAACAGCCCACTGACGTACAGTGTCGTCCACCATCCAGCGTCGATAGCGTTCCACTGGGACCGGGGTGTCGATGTGAGTTCACAGGGCATCTGGGAGTTCAACGAACATCTCTACAAGGGGGACTGGACATCCGAGCAAATCGAGTCCAATCCCGACGAATACGAGGTCGTGTTGCGTCACGAGAGTGATGCGGTTCGACTGGTTCTTGATTCAACCGCGACGGTGATACGGACCGAGCGCGTGCGACGCGAAAACGGTGAATTTCACCGTTCTTGACAGACTCTTTACGAAACCTCCATTGAGCAAATGGCGCTCAATTCGAGTGAGTCGCTAAATTTCGGTATCAGGAGCGCAATTACCCGGCTTTTTGCTCAACTCCAGTTTTGAAGCTTATTCGATAAATTATCAAATATCCAATATATTTATCGGTGTCGATGGCCGGACCCGTAATTGCAGATTACGGAGGCCCAACCGTGCAATCGAGTAATCCCTACGAACCGACAAACCAGGAGAATCGAACACAAAACGAAAATACGGAGCGACTGCATCCGGCACAGAAACGCTCGAAATCGGCCGAGGAAATCGCCGACGCGTACGCAAGCGTGGCCGACAAGCTCGCTCGATGGCAGCGACTCGACCGGTTGTTCGCCGGTCGGTATCGTCGTCGGCAGTTCAGCGACGCGAATGGGCGAGTGCTCGATGTAGCCTGTGGCACTGGGCAGAACTTTCGCTATCTCTCGTCGTCAAGCGAGGTCGTCGGCATCGACATCAGTGGTGAGATGCTCGCCCACGCTCGTACTGAACTCGATCGGCTCGATTTGGACGGCACTGTCCACCAGATGGATGCCCAAGCACTCGATTTCGACGACGACAGCTTCGACACTGTCATCTCGTCGTTTTCTACGTGCACGTTCCCTGATCCGATTGCCGTACTTCACGAGATGGAGCGGGTCTGTACACCTGACGGCGAAATTTTGCTACTCGAACACCGCCACAGCGACGCCGCACCGCTTGCCTGGCTCCAAGACTGGCGTGCCGAGTCACACTACGAGAAGAACGGCTGCCGACTGAATCACGACCCATTGAAAACTGTTGAGCAGGCCGACCTCAACGTCGAGAACACCTCAACCGCGTTTTTCGGTCTCATCAGCGCCATCGAGATTACTCCGAGGTGAGCACCGATGTGCACCGTACCCGACGTTTTTACCCATCGACTTAGCTACCCCGTCACACCCCACAGAACCACTGTAACCACACCACGACCGTCACATACCCCCCACAATCGTTCCGACTCATGACAGGACCACAACGCTCTCCGACGAACGGCAGGACCGATGAAACGACGAGACGGTCGTTTCTCACCGGCCTCGGTAGTATTGGAATCCTCGGTGGCACCGGAATCACGATCGGTCGAACGAGCGCCCCGACCGACGCCAACGCCACACAGCACCGTGACGAGCCCTTCGCAAATTCGAGCGAACTCGAAGCGGTCGTCGACAAGGTGATGGCCGGACGGGTCGGAGCGACGACTCCCGGCGCAACCGTCGCCGTCGTCTCTGGTGACACTCCCGTCCTCACCAAAGGGTACGGTGTGGCCGATATCGATGGCGACGATTCGGTTCGAGCAGACGAGACGGTGTTCCGGGTTGGGTCGGTTGGGAAACTCGTAACGTACACCGCCGTCATGCAAGGTGTCGAACGAGGCGTACTCGACCTCGATGCCGACATGAACACGTATCTCGGCGACTCCGCAGTCACCGTCCCAGACACCTACGGCGACCCTGTAACGCTCCGACATCTCGGCACACACACCGCCGGATTCGAGTCCACGCTCGATCCCGATATCGTCGCCGATCCGGCTGCCATTGACCCCTTAGAGACCGTTCTCGCCAATAACCAGCGTCAACGTATCCGTCCACCCGGTGAACTCGTTGGCTACTCCAACTACGGTGCAGCACTCGCAGGCCACGTTGTCGCCGAAACGCACGATACAACGTTCGAGGAGTACATCCAATCGGAGATATTCGACCCGCTTGGGATGTCCAACAGCACGTTCGCCCAACCCACCACCGGTGACCTATCTGGTGACCTCGCCGCACCACACGTCCGCGACGATGCGTCGTTCACGGTAGCCGATGACGTGTACATCAACATGCGTCCAGCGGGCTCGCTGAGTGCGACGGCGACGGATATGGCGGCGTTCATGAGCGCACACCTCGGCGGCGGTGCAGTCGGAGATAGACGAATGCTCGACACGAAGACCGCAGAGGCGATGCACAGACGCCACCACGTGCGCCATCCAGCAGTCACCAACTGGCGGTACGGCTTCCACGAGTACGGGAGCCCGGATGCCGACCTCATCGCACACTCGGGGGCGACGGTCAACTTCACCAGCCACCTGCTGCTCGCCCCGAACCACGACGTTGGAATCTTCGTCGCCTACAACAGCAATCCGAGTGAACGTCCAAAAGCCGTCGTTGACGAACTCATCGAAGCGTATACTCTCCAGCCAGCACCGACTACGCCGACACCGACTTCGAAAGCGAACGGTCAGGAGCGTGCTGAAATCGTCGCAGGCGAGTACAGGCTCTCGTATCTCCCCCAGAGCGGTCCACTCCAAGTCGCCAATCTGCTCGAACACCTGACCGTCGAACCGGCAGCCAGCGGTCGCCTGCGCACGACGACGCTCGACGGAGGCGCCCGAATGTGGGTCGAGACGGAACCGTACGTATACGAGGAAATCGGCGGTCATGACGTCCTCGCCTTCGAGGTCACGGATGGTGAAGTGGCCGTGTTGAACATGAACAGCGAACCCACTGGCGTCTATCAGCCCGTTCGGGCCCACCACCATCAGGAAGTCACTGGTGGTGTCCTCGGGACGGCACTGTCGGGCTTCGGCGTTTCGCTGGCCGGCTGGGGCGGACACAGTGCCTGGCAGCGGTGGACGAAGCATGGCACGAACAACGGACAGGATATGAACGACTCAGAATGACAGACCAACACTGCCCCCGACAAACCGAACAACAACAGAATCGAGATGCCACTAGCGGATTCGTCCACGGCATTACACGGCGACTGAGGAGTCCATCTTGGCTCGGCCGTGCAGCAGGCGTCGGCCTGTGTAGTGTCTCAATCGGGTTCGTCGTGCTCTTCGTCTTCGTCTTGGAGACCGGTGGCGACCTCACGCTCATCACGCGACCACTCCCGATGCAAATCGCACTCGCATTACCACCAGTGATTGCAGTTTTCGCTGCTGGGACGGCAGGTGGGGCCATCCTCGCGTGGTGGCACAGTTACTGGTCACTGCGAATCCGGCTCCACCAAACCGTGTTGGCGGTTCTCGGAGTCCTGTTCAGCTGGCAACTCGCCAGGTTGGGGTTTCTCCCGGTGTAGAATGGACCAACGAGCAACAAATCTAACAGTTGTGCCAAATACACACACCCCATGAACGCCCTTCAGAACAACGACGTGCCTACGATTCTGTCAGGGCACGCCAACTGGATTACGCCCGAGTTGTGTACCGCCCTCTCCGAGTACCCACTCGACTCAGTCGATACGGAGTATCCCCACTTTGCACGAGTGGTCGAAAGCGCCGATGACTCGATTCAACCGAGCGAGGACCATCCCGTCTTCTACGGGTGTTTTGACTGGCACTCTGCTGTACACAATCACTGGTGTCTCGTTCGACAACTCCGTCTCTTTGATGACCATCCTGAAGAGTCAGCCATTGTCTCGACGCTCGAAGAGCGGTTTACAGCCGAGAAAATCGAGCAAGAGGCAGCGTATCTGGCTGACAACGAGTCCTTCGAGAAACCGTACGGCTGGGCGTGGCTCCTGCGCCTCGTTTCGGAGCTATCCCTTTGGGACGCTGACCGTGCCGAAAAGTGGCGAGAGATGTTCGAACCCCTTGAGCAACGTGTCGTCGAGCTTTTCGAACGTGAATTTCTCACCCAAGACCGTCCGTTTCGAGTCGGCACACACGACAACTCCGCGTTCGCGCTCTCGCTTGCCCTCGACTACGCCCGAGTCGTCGACGACGACGCACTCGAAACAGCCGTCGTAGAGACCTCTCGTCGGTTTTTTCTCGATGACAAAGCGTATCCTGTCGAATACGAGCCGCTCGGATGGGACTTCCTCTCACCAGCACTCACGGAAGCGGACTTGATGCGGCGAGTACTCGAACGAGCGGAGTTCCAACAGTGGTTCGAGGGCTTCGTACCCGCAATTACCGACTCTCCCTACGACTCCATCCTCGATCCAGTCGATGTCAAAACAGACAGCGATGACGGCCTCGAACTGCATTTCGTCGGCCTTAATCTCTCGAAAGCGTGGTCGATGGCTGGCATCGCCAGCACACTCGGTGACCATGCTGTCGCCGAACCGCTCGAAAAAAGTGCACAGCGTCACGTCGAACATAGCCTACAACTGGCGTTCACCGAGGATTACGCGGGCGCACACTGGCTCACCTCGTTCGTACTGTACCTGCTGACCAGAAACGAAGGGGGAATCGCACCCGAACAGTAATGGCGGCGACTCGCGAGTGGGACTCCCTTAGCCGGTCGGTCGGCTGTCGCCAGTATTCGAAGTTCGACACGACCGGTCAGGAGGGTGTACAGCCGTCGCCACTGCCAGCTAGTCTATGGCTTGTTCTCCGTCATTCGTGGCCACTGAGGAACGCATCGACTTCCGCGGCGATTCGTTTCGGGGCTTCTCCGGGGCCGCTGTGACTGACGCCGTCGAATTCGACGAGACGGCTGTGTGGAAGTACCTCTTGAACGTCGCGAGCGCTCTCACGGAGGAATTTCGGTCCATCGGTCCCCGTCATCACGAGTACGGGTGCTGTGACGTCGAGCGTCTCCGGGAGCTGATAGCGTTCGACGGCACGATTCATTCGGACGACTTCCTCGGCGAGTTCCACACAATCCGGCCAGACCGGCCACTCCGCCAACCACGCATCGAGGTCATCGATTCCATCGGGATGGAGGACCTGCTCGATGTATCGTTTCACCGCTTCCTGCCGTTCCCCATCCTCGATGAGCGTCGCCATTCGGTCGGCGAGGTCGGCCTCCGCACGGAACTCCTCGGGGAGAACGGCCGGTTCGTATGCGAGGACCGCATCGACCGGCGCATCCGTCGCGGACTGGACAGCCGTCAGCGCACCGTAGGAGTGCCCGAACAAAATCGGGTCGCCATCGACGGCCTCGACGAGCCCCCGAACGTACTGCGCCTCACGGGTCAGTACCGCATCGGCGCTCGTCTCGTCGTGGTCATCGAGACACGTGCCGAACCCCGGCCGTTGAGGAATCACCGCGGCATACTCCTCGAAGTATGGGACGACTGGGTGCCAGTACTGTCGGGGAGCCATCCCGCCGTGAAGCAGTACCAGTGGCTGGCCGTCGCCGTGTCGTTCGTACGCTATCTCGATGCCATCGATGGAGCGAGTCGTCAGCATGCAACGCTGGTTTCGTGGACGAGTCGGCTAAGCCGTTCTCTCAGTCATTGGGGTATTTATTACGAGAGGAGGACAGCCGTGGTGCCACCTTTTTGCGAGAAACAGCCGGCGCAGTGAGATGGCGTCCGAACAGTCGATTCTCGACCAGCCGTTTGGATTTCGTCGATGCTTTCGACAGCACCATTATCATCGGTAGAAACAACGACACATGGGACTCGTCGCGGAGTTCAGTATCGACTGTGAGGCGTTACCGCTCACGGATGTGGCGGCTGACGTTCCCGAAGCGACAGTGGTTCTCGAGATGCAGTTCAATCACGGCGCCCGTCCGTTGTTTCTCGTCACCGTACAAGACGGTCCGCAGCCGGACATCGAAGACGCGCTGGCCGAGGCGTACGACGTGGGTGAGTGGACACTCATCGGTCAGGCCGGCGAAACTCGACGATACCAGGTTATCCCGGCGCTCAGTCTGGAGGAGCAACTCGGAGAGGAACTCGACGACCTCGCAGGGCTCGAAGCCCTCGCCACGGCCGACGCGATTATCGAACGAATCGACGTGGTGCCAGACGGATGGCGACAAACCGGCTGGTTCGCCGACCGAGATGCATTCAGCAAGTTCTCCTCGTTTTGGCAGCAGAACGCTCACTTCCGGTTGCACCGCCTCACCCAAGATGGGGAGTCTGAACCAGCAGGGGATGGACTGACCGACCGTCAACACGAGGCGCTTCGAATCGCCTACGAACGGGGGTATTTCGATATTCCGAGGCAGGCCGCCCTCGAAGACGTTGCAATGGAATTGGATATCTCACCATCTTCAGTCTCCGAACGACTGCGCCGGGCGCAAACCCAACTCATCGAGGAAACCGTAGCTACGACGTGGCCCCCACTCCCCGACTGACTGTGTACGGCCCGCTCTCGGATTGGGGGGGGTACTTAAACGACCTCACGAATTCGAGAACGTCCTACCCGACTTCGACGTGATTTCTTACTCGCCTATGGCATTGCAACAGAGACAAGACCATTCCGCAGACCAGATGGGTAGCTCGGCGTCTCAAGCTGCTATCGACGCAGAGGATGTCCACGTGACGTACGACGATGGAACCGAAGCCGTCCAAGGCGTCTCTCTCAACGTCGACAAAGGCGAGTTCTTCGGATTCCTCGGACCGAACGGGGCTGGCAAGACGACCACTATCAAAACCCTCGTGACGCTTCTGTCCCCGACACAGGGGTCGGTTCGAATCAACGGCTACGATACGAAAACCGACCCACAGGCTGTGCGTGAATCCATCGGCTACATGGCCCAAGAGACGAGTATCGACTTCGAACTGACGCCACGTGAAAATTTACGCATCGCGTGTCAGATGTACGGCGTTCCGAGAGACGAACGGGAGGAGCGTATCGAGGACCTCCTCGAACTCGTCGATTTGCGAGACGTTGCCGACAAGCGAGCAGAGACGTTCTCGGGAGGGATGCAGAAGCGACTCGATACTGCGACCGTGCTCGTCCATCGTCCCCCGGTGGTTTTCCTCGACGAGCCAACGACCGGTCTCGATCCCGAGGCACGACTCCGGGTCTGGAATTACTTCGAGAAAATCAACGACCGAGGAACGACGGTGTTTCTCACGACGCAGTATCTCGAAGAAGCGAACGAACTGTGTGACCGACTCGCCATCCTTCAAGACTGCCAAATCACGCACACTGGAACACCTGACGAACTCAAATCAGCCATCGGGACGGATACCGCCACACTGTCACTGAAAGACCCGTCGGACCAGAAACGCCGCCAGGCGGTGCATGTTGTCCGTCAACTCGACGCCCTCAAGGCGGCAACCATCGAACAGACCGCCGAGGGCTTGATTATCGAAGCCGACAACGTGCGCTCTGCCGTGGGCGACCTGTTCACCGAATTGGCCGCGGCGGATATCACAATCACCGATTTCGATGTTCAATCACCGACGCTTGACGACGTCTTTCTCACGCTGGCCGGAGGGTCTGAGATCGAAGAAAACGGCATCGCTACAGAAACCGCGACCGTTCAGGAGGTGACTCGATGAGCGGCGTTACCGACGAGTCGGGTATCGAGAGCGATTCAGCAACGCGAGCATCGGGGAACGGTTCCCTAACGGACGCACGAATCAGTTTCAAGCGATGGCTCGTCAAGACCTCGCGCAACCCCTACGTGACGTTCACCTCCCTAGTCCAGCCGATTATCTTCTTCGTCCTCATGGCCGAAGTCCTCGGCGCCATCGCGGGAGGCGCCATCTCCCAATCCGTCAGTAGTGGCGTTTCCTACGTGACGTATCTCACACCCGCGATTATTATTCAATCAGCACTGGCCGCCGCTGCCGTCTCCGGTATCGGTTTGGTCGACGATATGGAGACGGGGATGTTCGACAAGACGCTCATCTCCCCGATGCATCGGAGCGCGATGTTCGTCGGTAAAATGCTGTCCGAGGTGGTTCGGATTACCGTCCAGACGGGCATCATTCTCGTGCTCGGCTACCTGCTGTTGAGTGTAAAGTCTGGGGCGTCTGTCGACCACTACCTCCAGACAGGGCTGTTCGGCGTCGTGGGTATCTTCGTTGTCGCAATCGTCTTCGGTGGCGTGTTCATGGCGTACTCGAACATCGTCGCGCTCGTCACCCGCGACCGAGAAGCCACGGTGATGATTGCGAATCTGCTGACGTTCCCGCTACTGTTTATCTCCAGTGCGTTCCTTCCGCTCGAGGTCCTCCCAGGCTGGATTCAAGCGGTCGCAGTCGTCAACCCCATCACCTACGGCGTCGATGGCATCCGAGCGCTCATGCTCGGACAGGACGTGATGTCGGTCTTCGAGGTAACGGCGTTCACTGGATTCTGGAACACAGTCATTCCCGCGGTTGGTGTTCTCTTAGCGTTCAACGTGGTTTTGGGTGCCATTGCTGTCGGTCTGCTCAAGCGAGCCTCCAAGGCTGAAGTTCAGTAACGTCTCATCTCTCGTTCTTGGCAGTTCACTCCCGAATTGCAGTGGTTTTGGAGACTGCGTCGGCGTAGACCGAACTAATCGACGAACGGTGAGACTGCGCGAGGACTCCTCAAATCGAGTGTCGCAGTATACCCCTCCGGTATTAAACGGCCGAATGGCTGAGAGACAGGCATTCTCCACGTCCACAATAACGACGAGACGTATCCATGCAGACAGTGACTTCGGCAGATGGTACCAGTATCGCATTCGAACAACACGGAGAGGGACCACCGCTCGTTCTCCTTCACGGAGGATCATCTCCTCAGTATTGGAAGCCGTTAGTTCCTCACTTCGCCGAAGACTACACGGTCACTATTCCTCATCGACGTGGAGTTGGAGAAAGCGGTGACTCCACGGAGTATTATCTTGACCGAGGAGTCGAGGACGTTCGAGCCGTCATTGACGCAGTCGAGGGGACCCCCGTTCTGTTCGGGCATTCCTTCGGCGGTCTGTTGGCGATTGAGGCCGCACGAACGACGTCGGTAAGGAAGGTCATCGCATACGAGCCCGCAGTCCTCATTGGCGAATATCGAGAGCAGGCCGACCTCGCCGCACAGATGCAAGACCGAATCGATGCGGGCGACCGACGCGAAGCGATGAAGTTCTACATCAGCGAGGTGATGCACGGTGGCGAAATCGAGAATCTGGAAGGCTGGCTCGCCGAGTGGCCGCCATGGCCAGATATCGTCGCGCTGACCGAGAACATCGCCCGAATCAACCGCGCTATCGAACAGTACCAGCTCCCGGACTCACTCGACATCGACGCGCCCGTGCTTTTGCTGACTGGCACCGAGGGGCCACCCCACCTCCGAGACGGCATCCGTGCGGTGGATGCGGCCCTCTCGGACGGCCAACTCGTCGAGTTCGAGGGCGTCGGCCACGGCGGTCCAACAGAAGCACCGGACCGCATCACGGCGACGGTCCGTGATTTCATCGACGAGCAGGAAACGCCAGTCGCGGAGCACGGTATCTAACCCCGACTCCGCTCGGTATTATCGCAGTAGGTCATCCACCGTGACCCTGTGCGGTGGGGCGAGGCGGAAACGTTCCACCGTCTTCGGTTTCCGATAGCGACCCCTAGAGTGCGCCTCCGTCCCGTTCGGGGACGCCCCTCGTCATATCGGGTCGACGCACGCCCGACCGGACCCCAGATTGCCAGCACGAACCTCAAATCCGGCGAGTCGAGCCAAACCGAACGCTGCGAATAGTTCAGTCCCTCTCCCATGTCGCCAGATATCTTGATTCACGACGCGACGGTGTTGACTGTCGACGAGAACAATCACCTGTATCGAAACGGAACGGTTGTCGTCGACGATGGGATAATTCAGTCGGTTCGGCCCTCGGAACCGGACGACGCCGATGCAGTCGCCGAAACCGTCATCGACGGAAGCGGTCGGCTCGTCATGCCGGGGTTGGTCAACGCCCACGCTCACCTCGAACTGACCGCGCTCACGGGCGCGTTCAGCGAACTGAGCGTCGGCGAATTGTTCGCTGAAATGACTGCCTTCTGTGAGCAGCTTGGGCGTGGCAAATACGAGTATCTCGTCGAGGCAGGCTGTGACCTCGCCGCATTGAATTTCATCCGAGGGGGTATCACGACGACCAACGCGATGGAGGCACTCCCAAGTCGAGGCGCCGATGCGTTCGGCGAGGCTGGGTTGAGAGGCTTTTTCGGCCCGTGGATTAGTGACCTGTTTTGGGATATTCCCGAAGACGAACAGTTTGAGCGCGCCCGTTCGTTTATCGAGGATTATCACGACACCTACGACGGACGAATTCAGGCGACCGTTTGTCCCCACGACGACTGGTCGTGCTCTCGGGACGTCTGGGAGCGCACAGCCGAGCTTGCGGCCGACTATCCCGACCTACCGGTCCACACGCACCTACTCGAGTTGGACGCAAGCAACACGATGGCCCGAGCGAACGACGCCGATGACTCGCTTGCGCTTCTAGACGAGGTCGGCCTTCTCGATGACCGCCTCGTGGCCGCACACTTTCGCGTCACCGACGAAGACGACATCGAACGGATGGCAGCAAACGACGCGTCCGTCGCCCACTGTCCATCTATCTTCTGCTACTGGGAGGCAAACGGGGAGACCGAATGGACACCAGTACCGACGCTACGAGAGGCAGGCACAACAGTTGGACTCGGTCTCGATGACCACTACTGGCACGACTCCAGCGACCTGTTGGGAGAGGCCAGACAGGCCCGACTGGCAGCCAACCTCTCCTTTGGGACGAATCAGTTTCACTCGATGGAACTGGTCCGAATGCTCACCATCGAGGGCGCAAGGGCGCTCGGCGTCGGCGACGAACTCGGTAGTATCGAACCCGGTAAACGGGCCGACCTCATCATGCTGGATTTGTCGGACCCCAAGTTCGCACCGAAGACGAACATCCCTGCCTTAGTCGCCAACACTGCGACGACTGGAGATGTCGAATCGACAATCGTCGATGGAGAACTACTCATGCACGACAACGAAGTCCGGTCGATGAACGCCGATGCAGTGTGTGAGCGTGTAGAAGCCGCTGTCGAACGGTTCGGCGACGAACTGGGCTGGGAGATGGATGTTGGCGGAAGTAAGCCACCGAGCAATCTCCAGACTGCCCGTGACCTCCCGAAACGGGGACCAGCACATCTCGTGGCTCGCCTCGGTCTGCAACATATTAAAGATAGATTCTGAGTTCTCGCTTCGGATAGTATCATCAGCGTGACACCCTCCTCGCCGTAAACGGCGAGGCTTCCCGTCCCGCAGGTGGGATATTTGCCGGTCTACGACATAACTTGCTCTCTCGTGTGAAACGTCCCGCTCTCGGGGTCGAACAAGTGTGTCGATGGCTGTGCCACACAGCCGTTACTCCTATCCTCACCGTGAGGACTCGGAGTTATCTTCTGCCGCATGTTCTCCGCCCCGTTGCAATCCGCGTTGGCTACCAACTCACACGACGAGCAGACATACAGGCCACGTTCGGCACGGTTCGACTTCGTGTCGTCACCACACCGTGAGCAGGTCTTTGAGGTGTTCCACTCGTTCTCTTTCAGTACCTCAACGCCACGAATCTCCCCCTTGTACGCGAGGTACTGGTAGATACGGTCGAACGCCCACGAGTGCAACTTCTTGTTCCCCGTCGCACCCCAATCAGATTCTCGCACATCTTCAGGCCAACTCACCGCGAGCGTGCCAACACCGCGGTCGACACACTCGGTGATGATCGTGTCCGTTAGGACGTGGTAGAAGTGTGTCTCACGGTCAGTGAGTTTCTGTCGTGCCCACATCGACTTCTCTGACGGGCCGTTCTCACCCTCAGTGTCGTACTCTACGCGGGTGAAGTAGTGCTTGTCTTCTTTGAGCGAGTTGCCGGGGTAGAGAACGTATTCGTCAGGGAATGCGACCGTGGCGATGTTTTTGATACCAAGGTCGATGCCCGCCACTTCATCGCCTGCGGAATCGTTGGTTTCGAGTTCGACTTTGCAGACGAAGTGCAGTTCCCATTCGTCACCGTTCCAGACAGCTCGAACGTTCTGTACCTTGGTGACCTTCGAAAAGTCAACGTCTGGGCGAGTCTGGTACTCGCAGAGTAGGAAGTCCGACCAACTCTCTTTGAGGTTCGAGCCTTTTGAGAGTCGGACGCGGTTGTTCTCGGGGTCATGTTTGAACCCGTCTGCTTTGAACGTGACCGTACTCTTAGGACGTGTGTCGCCGTGTTTGCGGTACCCGGGTGGATTCGCTCCGTCGTCTGTCTGTCGCAGGTCGAACCACGACTGGAAAGCGTCAGACAGTTCTTCGATGACTTTCTGACTGGATTGTGCGTTCAAATCTTTCCAGCACGGCTGGTTCTTCATGTACGATTTCAGCACGCCCTCGTCGGGGATTTCGCCTGTTCCATCCCAGATGCGGTCGGCTGTCCATCGTGCGACGTTCCAAATCTTCGAGGCAGAGTCTCCGAGCGAATCGAGGCCATCGCAGACCTGTCGCTGGTTCTGGATGGAACCAATGTAGGTGCGAGTAACCTCAATCGCCACACATAGCCTATGTAAATAAACCAACTTAATGGTGTGGATTACCGTTAAATATCCGGATTGCTATCGGCGGTAGTTGGCGTCAGGGTTGTCGGATTCACCCCCGTCGTAAACGACGGGATCCTCTCCTCGAAGAAAGATAGGTATCAAATACATGGATTTTTATCACAGTCAGACATACTGTGAACGAACCATGCTAGAGAATACTAAACAAGCAACGAAGTTTCGGATGCAGGTTGTGTGACGATGCCGGATAGACACGGCCCCTACCGGCAAATGCGGTTCATTGTTGAGCTTGACGGCATCGTGAAGGCGGGTTTTAGCTGCTGTCACATCCCCGAAAACCGTACAAACGTCGTCAAATACCGGGAAGGTAACGACCCGCCGACGCGCCGAAAGCTATGGGGACTGAACGAGTACGGGCCACTCGTCCTGGAAAACGGGGTGACCGACGACTCTGTCGTCCTCTACGAGTGGCGTAAGAAGGTTGAACAGGGTCAAGTCGACGAAGCCCGAGGCACCGTCGCTGTCGTACTCCTTGATGAGGAGGGCAATCCGGGGCCTCGATGGGAGTTCAAGCAAGCCTGGCCGGCTCGCTACCAGGCCCCAAAACTCGACGCGAATCGCGACGCAGTTGCTATCGAACGACTCGTTATCGTTCACGAAGGGATGCAGCGCGCTTCCCCAAAAGAAGACGGCGGAACAACGCGGACAAAATCGACGAAGACGAAATCCGAGAGTGCGACCGTGTTCGAGGCAGATACGAGGGCTGATTTCGTCGAAAAATCTCGGCCGGAATCCTCTGAAGTGGTCGAAAAAGCCCGTCCAGATCAACAGGATACTGAGGAGGACCCAAAGAAAAAATCCGAGCACGCTTCTCGCAAGGGAAATCAATCTGGTCACGAGAAGACAGAGCGTTCTGGATGAGATGTCAGCGAGTACTATCGATCTGTTCGAGAGGGACTGCTAATGTCGGGAATCGAGCGTGACGATCCGCTCCCGAAGTTCCGCTTTCGAGTCGAGATAGATACGATGGTCGTTGGCGGGTTCAGTGAGGTTCGCGGTCTGTCGATGTCCATCAACGAGCGCAAGGAGGATGATGCCGATGACCGTTCCTTCTGGCAGCGACTGTTCGGACTGGGCCGAAGTGGTGGGCTTGATTCCACGAAAAAGAGTAGTGATGATCGCCAGTTCGCAACGACCTCACCGACACTTGAACTGCGCCGCGGTCTGACCGAGGAGGGAGCGCTGTGGACGTGGTACGAAGAGTGGCTCAATGGCACAGGTGAGAAGCGGAACGTCCGCTTGATACTGCTTGACGAACATGGAACGGAGGCCCGCGGCTGGGAGTGTCGGGGTGCCAAGCCAGTACGCTGGGTTGGTCCGACACTCGTCGCTGGCGAATCTGGCGTCGCTTTGGAGACCTTCGAGCTGGCTCACGAAGGGATCTGGCAATTGGACGGATTGTGAACGAGACGGGGGCTAGGAGGTGACCCACGAGTGGAAGTCGAGAATAAGTCGCTTCGTAATCGGAGATGAATATTGAATTACCCAAACAGGTCGCTCAACCTGTGTAGTGTGGGTCGCTTCAGAACCGCACACAGGACGGTGAGATGGCCAAATAGCGTGGCTACTGTACAGTCTTGCTAACTAAGAATCAGTTGATACAGGCGTTCTACTCCGATTGTACAGGAGTGTACACTCATTCGAACATCCGCAGTGTGAGTACGGTGAGAACCTGCGGTAGTGGCAACCCAGAGAGAAGCAAACCGGACGGGATCCGAACAGGCTAAAGCCAGCCAAAGAGCGGAGAGAGCGCCTCAGCCGAGGAGATAGAAAATCGAGAGCAATCAGAACGAAACCATACTGGCGTATCTCAGATTTGGAAATCGGCGGATACACCCCCATACTTCGGGGGGTGTACGCGGGTTTCAGATGCTCGTAAGTCATCGCATTCGGCAGCGTACAGCGGGTGTACACCCCTGACAAAACGGTGTCGCCGTATCCAGCGATATCTGGCCGTTGCTGTCCCGTTCGACATGAAACAGCGGGGCAACAGACACCAACCAGCAGTGCTATCCAAGCAAATCAAAGCCGACTCGCCAACAACAGACCGCGTACAGCATCCTCAACCATCCCACATTGCGGAGCCTCGAGTGAGTGTACACCGCCGAAATCAGCCCGTACACTAAGCATACACGACCGTACACCGTTTCAAAAGGGTGTACGTACAGAGCAGACAGTCCTGCTATAATCGCCACAAACTGCTCGAAACGGAATCGTTTAGTCCCAGATGTACGACGTGAAATCAAATAACCGTGTCCGAAGCACTCCCGACGCGTGAGGACCTTCCGCCCGCCCTGTTAGAACACGACCAGTGGCTCTGTTGGCGAGAGGAAAATCGAGACGGGAAATCGACGAAAATTCCGATCAATCCCAGCACTGGTGAGTTCGCCTCGACGACGGACCCTGAGACGTGGACTGGATTCGAAGCCGCCCGTGAGCGAGCCACATCCGAAGACGGGCTCGGCTTCGTGTTCACTGACGACGACCCCTTCGTCGGTGTCGACCTCGACGACTGCCGCGTGCCCGAAACTGAAACGACGCTGGGGTGGGCCGACGAAGTCATCGAGACGTTGGATTCCTTCACCGAAATCAGCCCGTCGGGAACCGGCTTTCACGTGCTCGTGAAAGGCGACCTTCCAGACGGTCGGAACCGCAAAGACGATCTTGAGCTATACGAGACAGCCCGCTTTTTCACCGTCACAGCCGACCACGTTGCGGAGACGCCAACCACGATTCAGCCGCGTACACAGGCGCTTCGGACGGTGTACGAGGAGTACGTTGCTCCAGACCATGAGAGTGATTCAGGTGACGATATCCCGGAATCGACACCGAATCGCAGTCTCGAAGACGACGAACTCCTCCAGAAGGCGAAGAACGCAGCCAATGGTGAGAAGTTCCAGTCGCTGTGGCGAGGGGCGACGAGCGGCTACGAAAGCCAGTCGGAGGCAGACATGGCGCTGTGTTCACTACTCGCCTTCTGGACCGGCGGTGATGCACGACAGATGGATCAGTTGTTCCGCGATTCGGGGCTAATGCGTGAGAAGTGGGACGAACAACACTTCGCCGATGGGAGTACGTACGGCGAGAAGACAATCGAACGGGCGATTGAGGGGACGAGTGAATTCTACGAACCCGCTGGAATAGCAGATGAGCCACCGGAAGTTGAGACAGGAGTCACTACTACGGAACTCCGTGAGCGAGAAACGCAACGACTGGAGCGAATCGAAGAACTCGAAGCTCGATTAACCGAGTTAATGCAAACCAACGAGGAGCTCAAAGCAGAACTGGAGGCAGAACGCGAGCGACGGCAAGCCTTGGAGGAGGAAGTAGAGAGTCTGCAAGAGGAGAACGAATCCTCCCTGTTCGGGTGGCGATGATCCGGAATACCCACAGTTAATTTCGCATCCCGTGATTCGTTCATCGGTTCGTCATAGTACCCCAACAAGATAGCAAGTCGGATGAGTTTCTCAATTGTTTCCGGTACAATTGCGGTGTTTTAGTAGTTTTGACCTCTGTTACTCAATTTGAAGGACTACCGATTAGTACAACGTTTCGATGAGCGAAAGTGAGGGGTCCTGTCAGTACGTGTTTGATCCGGATGAACCCCAAACATGGGGAGGGAAAGACGGTGATGAATGTCATATCGATGAAGATGTATTGAACGAAGACGGCGTCTGGAGCTGTCCACACGACCAAGCAGAAGATGCCGAGTTGTGTGTATTTCATCTCCCACTGGAAGAGAAGCCCAGAGATCTCGACCTTAGCGAAGAACTTGTCCGCCAAGTGAACAGCGTAACTGCACCAGATACTGAGGAAGAACCAAGTGAAGCGCACAAAGGGCTTAACGAGAAGGTGGCACAGCGGGATGAAGCTGGACGATTTCCAGCGCGGCAGTTCATTGGCGGTCGGTTTTCGGAACTTTCTCTTAGTGAAGAACAACTTGGAGATGGACCAGATGCAGATATTTACCTCTCACACATACAGGTCGATGGGGATGTCAGTTTAACCGAGGGAACAATCAAGGCTCACGTTAGGTTCCAAGGTGCCCGTGTCGATGGATCAATTAGTGTTTCCGAGGCAACTTTCGAGAAAGAAGCGTATTTTGACGGACTGATTGCCTCCGGGATATACGGCAAGGAATCGCGGTTTGAGCGACATGCGCTCTTCAGGGAGATAACCTGCGAGGGGACGCTCAATTTCACGGGGGCAGTCTTCGAGCACACAACGCTGTTTTCAGGAGCCGAAATCGGAGGAATCACGCGGTTTACGAGGGCAAAATTCGAAGCAGGAGTCGGGTTTGGGCGTACAGTTTTCCAGAACCAAGCGATTTTCAGTAAAGCAGTGTTCGAAACGGAGGCTCCACCTCTCCCATCTCGAGCCAGTTCACGGGCACGACAGTACGGATATGCTGGCGGAATGTATCTTGGAAGAGTCGCAGTGTCGTTCAATGAAACAATTTGTAATGACCGTATCACCTTTGAGCAGGCCCGAATTACAGGCGTAGCGATATTTTTGGCCGCCGTATTTCGTCGTCAAGAGCGTTCTCGACCGATAACATTCGAGGAAGCGGTGTTTGAAGAGCGAGTCATTTTCGGTCGTGATGAGACGAGTGCGTTAGATGAAAGCGATCGGCCCGCACGATTTGAGAGCCACGCTGGATTCACCGATACCGTCTTCGAATCAGACAGTTGGTTCGAAGGGGCCGTATTTGAGCACGGGGCCACCTTCACAGACGCTTCATTTGGTGACGAGGCAGTGTTCTCAGATGCGACAGCCAAATACTTCGATATGGATCAGACACGAGTCGATGGGTCCCTCAGATTTGACAACGCTACCATACGGGAGGCGCTCTCGTTAGAACACTCAACCGTCAGGGAAGAAATCAACCTCAATGCAGCAGCGGTCTCAGAAGGGGTTCAGTTGCAAGAGGGTACCTTTGCTGATTTCCTCGCTGAAGATGCGGAGCTTTCCAACTCTGATTTTGAACACGCCGACTTGACCGAGGCAGCACTCCAGAACACCGTGCTTCAAGACTCAAATCTCGAATCCACGTTTTTGAGTCGAGCGATGCTATTCGGCGCGGATTTGCGTGGGTCGAAGCTCTTCGGTGCGGTTCTCGGAGATGTCCAAATCGACGATAACACGCAATTTCTTGGGCGGCCCTCCACAGCGATTGATTCGTCTCCTCACACGGTATCCGCAATCCGCTCACAACCGGTCTGTATCTACGACCCGAGCTACGGGGACGATTCCGATGCGGTGGATATAGACAAAGCAAAAAGCGTCTATCGGGCGCTTGAAGAACTCGCAGGAAGGGCTGCTCGTCCTCGGTTGCAGTCACAGTGTTTCGTCCGTCGACAAGACCTTCAGAAGCGAGAGTACTGGAGCGATGCCACACAGTCTGCAGACACCGTCGAAGAACGCGTGATTGCAGGAGCGCGCTGGAGTCGAGCAAAGGTCGCACGAGCGACGCTTCTGTACGGTGAAAGTCCCTGGCGTGTTATCGCTGGTAGCACGAGCTTCATTGTATTCATCGCCTTGCTCTATCCGCTCGGCGAATGGCTTCAGCCAGTTGGAGACCGCCCGATAACATACGCACGGATAGCCGAACAGCCAGAGCTATTCTTAGAATCGCTCTATTTCAGTACGCTAACGTTCACTACGCTCGGGATGGGAGACTACATTCCACTCGGCTTTGGGCAGGTGCTGGCAACGGCTAATACGGCATTTGGGGCGGTACTAATCGCCCTACTCGTATTCGTTCTGGGCCGACGGGCTGCCCGGTAGTCTCGAGTATCCACTTCCGATTGTAATCAAAAGCGTAGCATCCCAAGGAGCGGTTCAAGAATCTAAGACGGAGTCACGAAGATACTGGAACGTGAACATCTCCGTGAACCCCGGTTCGTTGATTTTGAATCGTTGCGGTGGTGAACTTCGACTGTATTCCTTTTCGACGCGAACCTCACCCTCCGGTGGGTCATTCAACGCGTCCAAGACATCGTGGCCCCCATCCCGGTTCTTGACGAGCCAAATCGCCGCCTCGGGGTCGTGAGACGCCATTTTGTCGTAATCCTCGGGAACAGCACGGAGCGTATCATGGTTCGACCGTTCGGCCTCACCCGTGACAACCACCTCGCCGTCAGAATCTAATCCCGCGACATCAAGGCGGTGAGAGCCAACCTCGTGATACGAAACGGCCTCAACAGCAGCCGAGTCATCGTCCTTGACGAACGCTTCTTCGATGTAGCGGCGAAGCAGTTCTACCATCGCAACGTGGAAACTCGATTCACTCAAATCGCCCTTCCCGTCACCGTGGGCGATGCCCTCACGATGTCGAATCTTCGCTTCCTCACGGCCTTCCGGCGTGACCGTGTACAGCTTGTGGGGATACGTACAGTCCTCTGCCAACAGTCCTGCATCGAGGAGTTCCTGCACCTCCGCTTGCCCGACATCCGTGTACTCTTGCAGTCGGACCATGCTGTCGTACAGGAGGTCGTATTCGAGATCCGGATCGAAGCGTCGCTGGTGAGCCGAGTAGACCGCCTGCAGAAACCGTAACTGGGCGTCGGTGTAAGCGCTCTGTCGTCGCTCAGCAACCGAGAGTTTCAGATTTAGTTCACAGACTGGCACCTCGTCTCGAGCAACGTCGTCGAGCGTGTGACAACAACGAATCGTGTTTCGCATCCCCTCTGAGGTGGGGTCGAATCTCGTCTCACAACTCGTACAGACGAGAGCGTGTCTTTCGTCGTCGTATTCGACGGGATTGGGCAGGCGATTCGTGTAGGGAAGCGCGGAATCAACGCGGGCATCTTCGTCAACGGTCTCGGCTTCAACCGTCTCGAGATTAGGCTCAGAAGATGTAGCAACGGAGTCAGTCGTCGCAGCGTGGCGCTGCATCGTCGACTGGCGTGTGTTGAGCGCGATATCAAGACCGTGTTCCAGTCGACTACGGTCTTGGACAACGTCGAAGGCTGCCTCAAACGCTGTTCCTTTCGCATCCGAGAACAGTTCATCGCTCTCAGGATGGCCCGATGGAATGGGCGCACTCTCCAAGAGAAACGGCCGAGGTTCGTCAACGCCGAACCGTGACGGCAACGACGCCATCCACTGGCCGCGTCGGAGCGCACGTAGCCGGTTCGCTACTTCGCTGGGTGGCATCTCCTCGGTGGCCAGGCGTTTCGCGAGGTCGTCGTCAATAGCGACGTTGCCCGTGACGATCGTTGAGACGTTGTTCAGCAGTTCGGCGTAGGCTTCCTGGTCGGCCTGTCGGAGCTGGGCCGGGAACTGCATTGCGAGCGTCATCGAGAGGCCGAAGGACCGCGACTGTGCGAGCAGGTCGGTCAGCAATCCGGAGGTGCCCACGCTCGCGGCCTCTTCGAGATACAGGTTCACGAGCGGTGGGTCGTCATCGTCGGTCGTTTGGGCGCGGCGCTGGAGGGCGGTCCACAGCTGTGAGAGGACGACCAGCGTGATCGCCCGCTGACTCTCCGTTCGAAGGCCGCCTGTGTCGATGATAACGACCGAATTCTCGTCGACTACCTCCCGGAAGTCGAAGTGTGGGTCATCGCCTTCGGGGACGTTGTTGAACAGTTGTGCGAGGCGGTCGTCGAGCGGAATCTTCTCGATGCGGTTGGCGACGCCCTGCATCAGTTCATCGAAGGACCGCTTGCTGTTGGCCGCGACGCCGCTGAGCAACTGTTGGAGGTCCGCATCAACAACGGGCGGGGCATCCCGCGTATCGTGCATTCGCCGCGTGGCGTCCTGCAGTTCCCGGTGTGAGAAGGCGTCATCGCCGTGGACGGGGTCGAACATCGCCTTCACGAGGTACTTGATGATGTCCGGCGACCGGACCGCCTGCTCGAAGCGGTCTCGGCCCATGATGCCGACGAGAATCTCGATGTAGTGGTCAACGACGTCCTCGACAGCGGTGGTTCGGTCGATGCCGTCTTCGAGTTGATCGCGGATGTCGAAAAACGAAATCGCTGGCAGCACCTCCGTGCAGTCGAAGTAGTACACGTCGTCAAGATCGCCGTACTCCGCGTAGTGGGCCCGAAGGTACTCGACTGGCATCCCATCGCCTTTCGGGTCGATGAGGATATCCGCGCCGGTTGTAGCACCGTGATTTTCGAGGATAGCGTTGATGAGCGCGGTCGATTTCCCCGAGCCAGTCTTCCCGAACCACGCCGCATGGAGTGGTTGGAGCGACGGTGGAAGGGCAACCGGTGTATCGATGGGTTCGTCATCGGTCGTGAGTGGATAGCCGAGCAGCATCCCCTCGTTGTACTGGTCGAGAAGCTCGTCTTCCGGGATGGGGACGCCCGTTCGTTCGTCGGGTGTGGCCTCCAAAGCTCGTCGCCCCGTTTCGGTGAGCGCGTCGCCATCGAGTAGACAGAAGTTCGGGACCGTCGAGGGGTCCGTGACGATAGCCGGGCTTCGGTTGTCCGTCAACGGTAATCGCTGGCGCAATCGGGTCGTGAGCGACTGTTCGGTGACGCAGTCACGGCTCCCGATTTGCTCGGCGACGTTCGCTGTGGCTTCTTCGTCGGTATGGAGTCGATGGCGAATCTCGTAGAACGACCCGCTGGCAGGCGTGAAGGCGTTGGCGAGTTCCCGAAGCGTCATCCTGGCGTCGGGGCCCTTTGCGACAGCACGCGCGTTGACGACGAAGGACCGCCGCTTGTCGGCGGCTCGAATCGACTCGATGCGTTCGCGGTGTTTCGGGTCCTCAGTCGTGGGGTTCGGGTCGACGTCGACATCATTTTCGAGGAACGCGAACAGTCGCTGGCCGAGCGTGTCGCGGTCGCGTTCGAGTTGGTCGATGCGAACGTCGGCGGTCGCCCGCCAATCCCGTTTCGGCGTGAGCAGTGCCTGATAGACGACCGTACTGTCCGTGGTGGCAAGCGTGTCGACGACGGCTGCCAGCGGGAACTGTGGCGTCTCGTCGTCGCGAAGGACCGGCTGTAATCGTGTTTGCCAGTCGTCGTGGCGTTCACCCCGGCCGAGAAGTTCGAGCGCCGTATCGGGCGCCTCTGGCGGTGTTGGTGGTGGGGATGTGTCAGTGATCTTCGCCTCACTCGGGAAGAGTCGGCGGAGCGTTTGGCGGAGTGTGGACGCGTGTTCGCTCGCGGCGCCGACGTAGAACTGAAGACCATCGTCGTCAGCGACGAGTCGGACTTCGATTTCGAGCGATGGAGCAAGGGCGTGGAGTCGCTGGAACGTATCGGTGAGGGCGTTCGTGTCGAGTCGGTCCGTACTTGGCTGGATTTGGAGGTACGACCACGGTTTGTCAGGGGATTCGGCGGGAACGGATTCCGTCGCCATTCGCTATTGATACTCCTCAATGAGAGTGAAAATAAGAACGTTGATTCACGCGATATTTCCAGCAGGCAGAGGTTTCTGCGCGTCCCGACGGGCGGGGCGCATGATTCAAGCAGGCAAACATACATACAGGCAAACATCCAAACAAGAAGTAGTAACCATGCCTATCGATATCGACACCTTCGAACACGAGGATCAGTTCGACGAGTCGCCACCCCACGCCAAGCAGATCGTGGCGTTTCTAGCCGCGAACAGCGACCAAGCCTTCCAGCGCGGTGAGATCGCTGATGCGACCGGAATCGATCCCAACACGGTCAGTTCCGTCCTTTCACGGCTGAAGGATCGTAATCTCGTCCGACACAAGCCACCGTACTGGGCCATTGGCGACCGCGATCGCGTAACAGCAGCGTTCGACCTGTCTCAAGACATCCGGACGTTCGATGAACAATTCGGCGAAGAAGAGATGGAGGCATGGCGTACTGCTGGCAGCGACGAAGCGCACCCGAGTGACGGAAACAACGAATGACCGAGTACGAACGCGGCGATGTTATTGAGGCTACGACCCCTTCACTCAAGAGCCAGCTTCGAGGCCATTCGTCATCATCAATACCGAGTCGCATCCGTTCCACGGAGAACAATACGTTGCACTCACGCTAACGACCCGAACGTGGTACGAAGAGACGCTGCCTGTATCACCCGATGATTTCGGGGCGGGAGGTGTTCCGGCGGAGAGTTCGATTGTGCCGTGGGGTGTCTCCTCGCCAGCACACGACGACATTAGAGACTGGTTCGGCCGATTAGAAGATGACGTGGTCAACGAGGCCGTTGAGCAGTTCGTCGGCTATCTGATGGAGTAGCCACGGTTTCTGTGCGCCTCAACGGGCGAGGCGCTCAGCCTCGATATTCTGATGTTTTGGAATTCGAAGTTCGTTCGAGTTGTATCGCCCGCACAGCCAGCGCGAAGCGTTGTAGAGCGGAGTCAATGACTGGCCAAGAGACGTGTCCCCGGTGTGGCGATCCGATCAGGGGCGTATTGACCGTCGGTCCAACGGACCACTACGCCCAGCCGTGTGGTCACCGTCTCCCACTGGATTACTGCGATGACTGTGACAAGATAAAATAGTTCAGAGGGGTGTTTTTGCCGCGCCCTGACGGCCGCGGGCGCACCGTCGTGCCCGTGGTTGAAACCGATGTCTCGAGTCGAACATTCCAGAGCAGTCGAATCGACGTCAAGTAATTGCCTCAGTGGCCCGTTATGTGACTTTTGTGGGTCAATCCGATATCCGAAGGACATGGGTTGGCACTGTCAGAGCTGTGGAAACTCCTCGCCGAAATCGGAGACAGACGCCTTTGTGACGACCCATGCCCAGCAGAAACGGACACTCACCATCCGCGGTGACAACACCGAACGCGGCTTGCCGACGACCGATGTAACGTGTCCCGAATGTGACCACGATGAGGCGTACTGGGATATCAAGCAACTCCGGTCGAGTGACGAAGCACCGACGGAGCTGTACATCTGTACCGACTGTGGGTACAGGTGGCGGCGGGACTGAACGGGACGAAATCAATAATTAAGTAGGGCTTGAAAAGACCAAGCGCGTGACTGACGATATCGCGTACCCCTCTGTCGGACTCATCCTCGATCTTCACGAGCAAATCGTGACAGAAGGCGACGACACAGAGCCAGGAGTCCGGTCAGAGGACGCGATTGCATCCGCCCTTCAGTACATTTCGGAGGGGTTCTTCGGGGAGGTGCCTGAGACGATTCACCACAAAGCGGTCCATCTGATGCGACTGCTCGTTGCGGAGCATCCATTCGTCGACGGAAACAAACGAACAGCGCTCCGAACGGTGGTCGTTTTCTATATGTTGAACGGCTACACGTTCGACTACGGTGACGAAGTTCGGACCCTCTTGCACCGCTTCGCAACCGACGAAGCAGCGGTCGATACAGACACTGCAGTCATCTACTTCCGCTCGTGCGCTCGCCGCAACTGATAAACGGCCCCACCGAGTATATTCAACAAAGCAATGGCGTCCAGCACTGATTCCTCAACGGCTGTCGATGATGAGGTCCGCCAGTTGTATGAGCGGTATCAGGCAGCCGAAAGCGACGCCGAACGCCGCGAAATCGCCCTTGAGATGGGCGAGCTTGATGGACGCCGTCATGCGGAGATTTACGCTGTACTCGAAAACGAGTGAGCGCTCACGCATCGTCCAAGCCCGGTGTTCAAAACGTCCCGTACCGCCCCGTTGTAGAGATTAACTGGTTGCAGATAGACGCTCAGCGCTCCACTAACTGAATTTACGCTTCAGTGTCGGTATTCCGAATCCGCTCAATACGTTCCTTAAGCTTCTCGCGAGTAATCGGTTGAACCGTCTCACCTCCGATCTGGAGCTTCTGAATCTCGTGTGCGGAGAGCTGGTTGTAGAGGTACGTCGCAACGATACCTGAAGAAACGTTTTCAGAGAGCGTAATCCCGATATCGATTACCTCTGGGGAGACAGCTGCCGATATCGATTCGGTTGCCGCTTGCTGCTGTTGCAGGAATACATACCGTTCGCGTAGTTC